>Ga0208519_100023_pt1 | contig 238868 bp, 245 predicted proteins | sample LakWasM130_HOW14_2_FD_183940 | JGI IMG/M metagenome (GOLD analysis project Ga0208519, IMG submission 183940) | Freshwater sediment methanotrophic microbial communities from Lake Washington under simulated oxygen tension - Sediment Metagenome... | ecosystem: Environmental > Aquatic > Freshwater...
CGATGTCGGCTCATCACATCCTGGGGCTGTAGCCGGTCCCAAGGGTATGGCTGTTCGCCATTTAAAGTGGTACGTGAGCTGGGTTTAAAACGTCGTGAGACAGTTTGGTCCCTATCTGCCGTGGGCGTTGGAAATTTGAAGGGACCTGCTCCTAGTACGAGAGGACCGGAGTGGACAGATCTCTGGTGGACCGGTTATCACGCCAGTGGTATAGCCGGGTAGCTAAATCTGGAAGAGATAAACGCTGAAAGCATCTAAGCGTGAAACTCGCCTTGAGATGAGATTTCCCTGGGGGTTTAACCCCCCTAAAGAGTCGTTCGAGACCAGGACGTTGATAGGACGGATGTGGAAGCGCAGTAATGCGTTAAGCTGACCGTTACTAATTGCTCGTGAGGCTTGATCCTATAACCTTAAAACTTGAACATGTTCGAGTCTATGGTTGTACTAAAGTAAGATAATGTAATCAATACCCCGTTTGACACCATACCTAAAGGTATGAAGACTTTACTTCTTCCAATTTGTTACAGACGCCTCATGAAAATGAGACGGCAACACAGCATAATCGCTTGTGTGTTTGAAGTTTAAACATGCGAGACACCAGTTATGCTTGGCGGCCATAGCGGTTTGGAACCACCCCTTCCCATCTCGAACAGGGCCGTGAAACGAACCAGCGCCAATGATAGTATGCTTTTTGCATGCGAAAGTAGGTCACTGCCAAGCTATTTATACCAAAAAACCCCATTACGCATGTAATGGGGTTTTTTTATGTCCGAAAAATGTAGCGACTCGCCCTGGATTGTGCTGAGGCGGGTAGGTCTTTACTCTACACCATATTTCCTTTCATTCGTATGGATTCAGTCTATCCAGACCGTAGTAAAGGGCTATACGCCAGTTCTATCTGTTTATACGCATATTATGCTTTATCCGATGGTGTGTGCTCATATTGTTGCTATGTTAATATCACGGAAACTAATATAAGTTTAGGACGCATCATGTCCTTAATGGTTACAACAAACGGATATTCAGCACTATATTTCGAAGTGATGAGTTGGGTCAGGTTTGTTGTTTTATTCGTATTGGACCTTAGATGAGCATTTCTGACAACTATCTTGACGCTGATAGCGCAGTTTATAAAACGCTATTAGAATCTACTAAAGCGATTCCTTGGAAAATCAACTGGAGTACATTACAGTTTTCTTACATTGGCCCTCAAATTGAGGCTTTATTAGGTTGGTCTCCCGATAGCTGGCTGACTGTGGAGGACTGGGCATCGAGAATGCACCCTGATGATCGCGCTTGGGTTGTAGATTTTTGTGTGGCACAATCAAAAGCAGGAACTGATCATGAGGCCGATTATCGTGCTTTAACTAAAGATGGCCAATATATTTGGATTCGTGATGTCGTACATGTCGTGCGTAAAGAAAATGGCGAAGTAGATTCGCTCATCGGATTTATGTTTGATATTACAGAGCGAAAAGACACCGAACAGAAGCTGATTGAGCTTCAGAGGCAGTTGGAAGAGCTCTCATTTAAAGATGGATTAACAGGTGTTTTCAACCGACGCATGTTTGATTCTGTGATGGAAGTGGAGTGGGCGAATGCTAAGCGTAACCGCCAGCCGCTTTCATTAATTATGCTGGATATTGATTATTTTAAACAATACAACGATTATTATGGTCATATTCAAGGAGATGAATGCCTGAGGCGTGTGGCAAATGTGCTGGCCTGTGTTGCCACAAGATCGCGAGATTTCTTTGCTAGGTATGGTGGTGAAGAGTTTATATTAGTATTACCTGAGACAGATGAAGCTGCCGCTTTCAAGATTGCAGAGCGATGCCGCAATATGATATTCAAAGCACAAATTCCGCATGAAAAATCTTTGGTTAGTCAGCTGCTGACGATTAGTATTGGGATTAGTACAATCACTCCTACACGTAACGATGAAGCAATTAAGTTCATCGCTACGGTGGATAAGCAGTTGTATGTGGCTAAAGAAAAAGGGCGAAACTCAATTGCTTAACAGTTTGCGTCGCCAAATATTATCTATATATAGCTTATTGAGCTAAAAACACACTCACATTTCTTGGGTAGATGTGTACGTGTTGCGCTGATGTCAGTGCCAGTTCACGGAAGCGTTCTTGCGTCAACTCTGCTTCAATCAGCTCCGTATGATCAGCACGCTCTAGCTCTACTTTAACAAGTGGCCCTACTGCATTTACATAGCGAACAATTGCTTCAAAACCGACACGATCTTCTTTAGGGGTGTTGTAGATTTCAATGTCGTGAGGACGAACAAAGGCTAATGCTGGTGAGTTTTGCGTATCATGATGCGAATCTAATTTTAAATTGACGCCAGCAATGTCTGCTGTCCCTTCGTGAATTTGACTATCAAACTGATTCACGTTACCTAAAAATTGATAAACAAATGGTGACACAGGTTTGTCGTAGACTTCTTGTGGTGTACCTATTTGCTCAATTTTCCCTTTATTGATGACGACAACCCGGTCAGCTACTTCTAGTGCTTCTTCTTGGTCATGCGTCACGAAAATGCTGGTAATGTGCAGCTCATCATGTAGGCGGCGTAACCAGCGGCGCAATTCTTTACGTACTTTTGCATCAAGTGCACCAAATGGTTCATCCAGTAGTAAGACTTTAGGCTCAACTGCTAAAGCACGAGCGAGTGCGATGCGCTGACGTTGACCACCTGATAATTGTGGTGGATAACGATCAGCAAGCCAATCTAACTGCACTAGTGATAAGAGTTCGTGCACGCGGCGTTTAATTTCAGCATCTGATGGGCGAGTATGCTTAGGACGAACACGTAAGCCAAATGCAACATTCTCGAAGACGGTCATATGACGGAATAACGCATAGTGTTGAAATACAAACCCAACTTCACGTTCACGCACTTGACGCTCTGTAGCATCGTTACCATAAAATAGGATATTGCCTGAGTCTGGTGTTTCTAAGCCGGCGATGATGCGTAACAATGTTGTTTTGCCGCAACCTGAAGGACCGAGTAATGCAACTAATTCGCCGCTAGGTACGTCTAGGCTCACATCATTCAGTGCGCTAAACTGGCCGAAATTCTTTTTGATATTACGTATTTCTATACTCATGGTTATCTTCCAATATGATGATAGTGCGATAGTTCGCGATTAAACATGGCTCTTAAGCAGCTTCGTTATGACTCGCATTGCGTGCAACTTGCCACTCGACAAACGTTTTGAGCGCCAACGTGACTAATGCTAGTAAAGCAAGCAATGAGGCCACAGCAAATGCAGCTGCATAGTTATATTCGTTGTATAAAATCTCTACATGCAGTGGCAGGGTGTTGGTCATGCCGCGAATGTGTCCAGAAACGACCGAAACAGCACCAAACTCGCCCATGGCACGCGCATTGGTAAGAATTACGCCATATAACAACCCCCACTTCACGTTCGGTAATGTAATGCGCCATAAAATCTGCCAGCCAGAAGCACCTAATACCAGCCCTGCTTCTTCTTCATCTTTTCCCTGAGCTTGCATCAATGGAATCAACTCTCTCGCGACAAATGGGAAGGTGACAAATATCGTCGCCAAAACGATGCCAGGTATCGCAAAGATGACTTTGATGTCGTTATCGACTAGTGCTGAGCCAAACCAGCCTTGGAGTCCAAAAATGAGCACATAAATTAACCCCGCAATCACAGGAGATACTGCGAACGGTAAGTCAATTAAGGTGATAAGAATGCTTTTGCCTTTAAATTCAAATTTGGCAATTGCCCATGCCGCGGCAACACCAAATACAAGATTTAACGGAACGGCGATGAGTGCTGCGATAAAGGTGAGTTTTACTGCAGATAATGCATCTGGGTCGATTAATGCCGTAATGTAAGTATCAAAGCCTTTGCGCAAAGCTTCAGTAAATACAGCTGCTAACGGTACAAATAGGAATAAGGCTAAAAAACTTAGGGCAATGGTGGTTAATGCATAGCGTACCCATGTCGGCTCAGAGGTGGCGCGACTTCGCGCTACTTTGCTGTGATAGCTGCTATATTGTGATGGTGTGATACCTGACATAAATGACCTAATATAAATTTATTGGGAATGTGAAATGGCTTACCGTGCTGCAATCCGCTGACGATTTGACCACCATTGCAAACCATTAATCGCGAATAACAGCAGGAATGAAATCACTAACATGACGACGGCAACTGCTGTCGCACCAGCATAATCGTATTGCTCAAGTTTTGTAATGATGATGAGTGGGGTGATTTCAGACACCATCGGCATGTTTCCTGCAATAAATATCACTGAACCGTACTCGCCAATCGCACGTGCAAAAGCTAATGCAAAGCCGGTTAGAAGCGCAGGCCAGATTGCTGGGAATATAATTTTACTAAAGGTCTGCCAACGATTTGCCCCTAAGCTTGCGGCGGCCTCTTCTGTTTCTGCTTCTAGATCTTCTAAGACAGGTTGTACCGTGCGCACCACAAACGGTAAGCCAATAAAGGTGAGGGCAACCACTACGCCTATTGGCGTGAAGGCGACTTTGATACCTAATGGTTCTAACCATGAGCCAATCCAGCCGTTACCAGAATAAACGGCTGTTAATGCAATACCTGCTACTGCGGTAGGTAAGGCAAAGGGTAAATCTACTAACGCATCTATAAACTTTTTACCTGGGAATGGATAGCGAACTAACACCCATGCGGTCAGTAAACCGAATACGGCATTAATGATAGCCGCAATAAATGATGCCCCAAACGTTAGCTTGTAAGATGCCACTACGCGCGGTGCTGTAATGACCTCCCAAAACTCTGGCATCGATAACTCGGTCGTCTTAATAAAGGCAGCTGATAATGGAATAAGTACAATCAGGCTTAAATAAAATATCGTAAAGCCTAGTGATAAATTAAAGCCTGGTAGGATGTTTTTTTGTTTAGCCATGATGTCTGATATCTGTTGTGAGCGCGTGATAATGTAACCGATAGCTAAATAACAATTAAATAATATTTTGTTATTTTTATATAATAAAATATTATTTACATGTGTTTTAGGGAGTCGATATGAGGCGTGTTTATGCCGCTTTGTTGAGTGAGGCTAGTTTGTTAAGTGCCAATGACGGTTGAAGTGCCTTGGCGTTGACTGGTCTTGCTAAGAAGTAGCCTTGTACAAATAAGCCACCTGATTCAATTGCAATATCAAGCTGCGCTTGTGTTTCAATGCCCGTGACGATGGCTTGTGCGCCACTTTCTTTAATTAAATTAATTAAGCCAGGCAGTATTTTCTGCACGCGATGGTTGCCTTCGGCTTGCTGAATGATGCTTAAGTCCAATTTAACAAAATCAGGTGACAATTTCCAGAGGCGATCAATGTGGGATTTTTTGCCGCCAAAGCCGTCAATGGCAATTCGATAGGCTCTGTCACGATAGTTGTCGATGGCTTCTGACAGCTGTTTGTCTTGTTCAATTTCGCTTTCTTTGATTTCAATGACGACACGGTGGGTAGGGACCGAGTTGGCATGTAGTATGCGTTCGAATACTTTACCGTGCGTATTCACTGAAACTAGCAGTTTAGGGTGAACGTTCAGAAACAGTAGGCCGTTCTCTGCATAGATTTGCTTAAAGTTAAGTACATGTAGTGTTCGGGCAACACGATCAAACTGTACTAGTTTTCCTGTTTGCTCGGCATAAGTGAAGGCGAACTCTGGTGTGCTTGTCAGTTCGCCTCCAAGTGATGGGCGTAATAATGCTTCGTGGCCAATTAAGTCGCCTGCTGCTATGTCATAAATAGGTTGAAATGCAGTATTTAATTGAACGCCTAAAAACGTACTGTTAAATTCACCAGTTGATTGCTCAACTAAGCCATAGTCATCTAAATCTAAAAACAGAGACTCTTTTAATTGCAATCTTAATTGCTCAATCGGTGAAGTTGCGTTGGTTGGTGCTGTCATTTTTATATCCTTTTAAAACATTTAAGCAGGTGAGCTAAACATTACTTCTGGTAAATCTGATCAAAAGTACCGCCATCAGAGAAGTGCGTTTTTTGTGCTTTTTGCCAACCGCCAAATACATCATCAATCTTGATTAAGTTGACTTTTGGAAATTGCTTCTCATATTTAGCAGCTACAGATGCCAGTGTTGGGCGGTAGTAGTTTTTAGCGGCAATTTCTTGACCCTCTTCGCTATATAAATACTCTAAATAAGCTTGTGCCACTGTGCGTGTTTTGCGCTTATCAACAGTTTTGTCGATAATGGTGACAGGTGGCTCAGCCAAAATAGATAAAGATGGGATGACAATTTCAAACTTGTCTGGACCTAACTCTTTTTGCGCTAAGAATGCCTCATTCTCCCAAGAGATAAATACGTCGCCAATGCCGCGCTCTACAAATGTCGTGGTAGATCCACGAGCACCGCTATCAAGTACCGGCACGTTCTTGAAGAGCTTACCCACAAATTCGCGTGCTTTTGCATCGTCATTATTGTTTTGCTTAAGTGCATAAGCATACGCAGCTAAGTAATTCCAGCGGGCACCACCAGATGTTTTAGGGTTAGGGGTAATCACTGAAACACCTGGTTTAATCAAATCATTCCAGTCTTTGATGTTTTTAGGATTACCTTTGCGTACCAATAAAACAATAGTAGAGCTGTACGGTGAGCTATTGTGGGTTAGACGCTTTTGCCAATCTTTAGGAATAAGTTTAGCTTTTGCACTGATTTCATCAATGTCGTAAGACAGTGCCAGTGTCACGACGTCAGCCGGGAGGCCATCAATCACGGCACGGGCTTGCTTGCCAGAGCCGCCATGTGAAGTCTTGACGGTGACTTTGTCGCCGCTTTTAGCTAGCCAATACTTACTGAATGCAGCATTGTAATCTTGATACAACTCACGAGTTGGGTCGTAAGAGACGTTCAGCAAAGTAATCTCTGCAGCCAAACTGGTTAGCGGTAAAAATAGTGAGCCAAGTAACAGGGCTGCCTTTAATTTTTTAAATAGTTGCATGGTATTTTCTTCCTAGTTGTTTAATGATTAAAAACCTAATAGGGTTAACTCTGTGTAAAAGAAGTCGGATGAGCTAGCGCGAGTTGCATCGTTATTGTTACCTGCGATTTTGACTGAGTCTTTCACAAAGTCGCCGGCCCAGAAGTGTGCGTAGCCAATATTTAAGGATGCGTATTGATTAATAGGGAAGCGAACGCGCAAATCAACTTCTTTACCTAAATCGTTGCCGCTGGCGCCAGTTCTGTCACGCAGATTGCTGCCTGCTTGCCAGCGATCTGATGCATCATCCAAACGATACCAGCTGAAACTCGTATCCACTTTTACGTTCTGCAGAAACGACACTTTTGGCTCAAACTCCAAATGCAACTTCGGTGTTCTGATGTTCTCCATTTGGATATAGTCGTTGTTAGACCAAGGTCGTGCAAAGCCGAATAAGCGTTCGAAGCGTTGGCTATCTGTGCGATCCGTGCCGGTTGCAGGTGTGCTGTCACCACTAGCTACGCCATAGTAGGCACTCACTCTAGGTTTCCAAGCGTTCTTGAAGGTGTAACCTACTTCGGCGCCATATGAATATGCTTCATGATCTACATTGATACTGCCCAATGCGTTGCTCAAAAAGCGATCTTGGTTGCCCCATTGTTTAACGTAGCTAGTGTCATAGTCCCAACCGGAGTTAAAGGCGCCATAAGCGCGCAAGCCTGCGGTGTGAATCTTACGGTCGATTTGTGCGGCGCTGAGTGTTGCACCTGTTAACTCTTGGCCGTTCGAATTGTATTTAACCTTGTTGCCATCCTGCTTCAGCAAGAAGTAGTAAGGTTGTAAAGTGACATATTCAGACCAGCCGCGCCAGTCGCCAATCACCCCGTAAAAATCTTGCGAGTGGTCTACCTCATCCAAGCTACGCGTAAATCTTTGTACAGGTTTCACCGCAAACGCTTCTAATTGCCAATCATTCTTTTTGTCACCAATGTTAGCGCGTACACCTTGAAACGTATTGGTTGTGTTGCGCCATTCGTTACGTGCAATTAATCGACGATCTAATGACTCCCAAGCCAAGCGGCCGCCACGCACCCAGAATGGACGATTGTTACCTAAGTCATCTTTACCAAAGATAGACTCTTTGAAGTGTAACTCTAGATAACCTTGTAAAATATCGGCTTGATTCACATCACGGGTATCATATGCGCGAGAGTAGTCACCATTGTTGCGGCGGGAGTCTTGCACTTCAACGGCAAAACGCAATGGATCCAAAATTTCTTTTACGCCAATATATGCGCGTGTACGTAATAGCAACGGGTCGTCGATATTTTCATCAGCGCGACGGAAATCGTTGTCACGATGTTCATAGCGAGCACGATACTCTAGCCCTAAATCCAGCCAGTTCACATCATTAAAAGCATCGTAATCCTTCAACCAAGTTTTATTTGCCTGTTTAACATAGCGAGGTGGTTCGCTTTCTTTTTGCGTTCCATAGCTTCTACGCTCTACGTAGTAACCGTTAGCGGTTTTTGCAGCAGCTTTTGCCTCATCCGCAATTTCTTTTAAGCGAGCTCTTACTTTTTCTTCCTGCTCCAAGTCCTCGATGCTTTTTGTTGTTTGTGTAGTGTTGTCAGCAAGTTTAATTTCAGCCTCATTCGCATGTGCAAATCCGCCGCTAAGCAATAGACTGCTGATCAGTAAGGGCTGTGCCAGCTTTTTACTGAATGAAAGATTCCTTTTGGTGTGCATGATGTTCCCTTTATTTCAATGCTAATTAGGCTTCTGTATTGGTTGTCCAGTAAAAGTCTAATCAATTATTATTTAAGTCGCTTCACTGTTGATTGTGCTCAGTGTAGTAGACGTATTGCCCTTTTGTATATTTGGCTTGCCTTGACTAAAGCGTTGCCTCTCTCTTTTTTCAATCTGTGTTACACGGCCCTCATGTACTATGACTTCAATCGACCCAAACCCCGTACCATGCTGAAGATCTTCTACAGCACGTATAATCTCTTGAGTAACATTTTGTGTGATTAGCTTGCTTGTCATAATGAAGTCAATGTTGAATAAGTAAGAAAGTACGCACTATAAATAAACTATTTAATAATTAAAAATAATTGTTTTGTATAAATTTATAATTAAAAAGAATATAAAAGCGTAATTTATGTAAAAAGTGTTAAAAGCAAACTTTATTAACTGTAGTGTTTCCAATTCATTGAATTGATTGGTATAATGCGGATGAATTTTTTGATGGGCTTTGTGCCCATTTTTTGTTTCTGCAATCTGCGTATTCGTGTTCAGATTGTGCGGTGAGAGTAAAGGGTGGAGTTTATGCAAGATTTGCAAACGTTAATAGAAAAGTCGGTAAGCCAGTTAGGCTATGAGCTTGTTGATTTGGAGATTTCCAATCGTGGCAAATTATTGCGTGTGTTTATTGATAAACAAAATCCTGTCGATATGAAAGATAGTGTCAATATCGACGATTGCGTGCTGGTAAGCAATCAGCTGGGTAATTTGTTGGCCGTTGAGCATGAGATTGATTATGACCGCTTGGAAGTATCGTCACCAGGTATAGATCGCGTGTTGAAGAAAGAGTCTGACTACTTGCGGTTTGTTGGTGAGCGTGTATCGATCAAGTTGCGTGTCGGTATGAGAGATGAAGGGCCTAATGCAACAGAAACCACATTGCCAAGAAAGACCTTTTTAGGATTGATTAAAGGCGTTGAAGATGGGCACTTGATGCTTGATTTTGAGGGGGTAACCTACAAAATGGCGCTTAGTAATATTGATAAAGCACGATTAAATCCAGTGTTTTAAATGCAAGTGTGAGTATTGTAAGAATTTAATAAATAAGGCAGTTAACCTGCAATATATAGTCGGAGATTGAAAATGAGTCGTGAAATTTTATTGTTGGTAGATGCCTTGGCGCATGAAAAAAACGTTGATAAAAACGTCATATTTACCGCGCTGGAGCTGGCTTTGGCTTCAGCTACAAAGAAAAAACATCATGATGATGCCGATGTGCGTGTTGCGATTGATCGTGAAACAGGTGAATACCAAACATTTAGACGTTGGCAGTATGTTGATTACGACTTGCTAGAAAACTCTGCCTATCAAATTGATGAAGAAGATGAGCGTTCAAAAGGCTTAACAATCGGCGACTATTACGAAGAGCCTTTAGAGAATCTTGAGTTTGGGCGCATTGGCGCGCAGGCTGCTAAGCAAGTAATCTTGCAAAAAGTGCGAGAAGCAGAGCGCGAACAAATCTTGCAAGACTTCTTGGCGCGTGATGAAAAACTAGTAACTGGTGTCATCAAGCGCATGGAAAAAGGTAATGCGATTATTGAGGTAGGCCGCATTGAGTCATTATTGCCACGCGAGCAAATGATTCCAAAAGAAAACTTGCGTGTTGGTGATCGCGTACGTGCTTATTTGTTACGCATCGAGCGTAGTGGCCGTGGCCCTCAATTAATTTTATCTAGAATCACGCCAGAGTTCCTAGTGCGTTTGTTTGAATTGGAAGTCCCTGAGATTGAAGAGGGTTTGTTGGAAATTCGTTCAGCTGCACGTGACCCAGGCTTGCGTTCTAAAATTGCAGTAAAAAGCAACGATCAGCGTTTAGATCCAGTTGGTACTTGTGTAGGTATGCGTGGTTCGCGCGTTCAGGCTGTGACTGGCGAGTTGGCTGGTGAGCGTGTGGATATCGTGTTATGGAGCATGGAGCCAGCACAGTTTGTGATTAACGCAATGTCACCGGCTGAAGTATCTAGCATCGTTGTGGATGAAGATGCACACAGCATGGATGTTGTGGTGGAAGAAGAGCAGTTGGCGCTAGCGATTGGTCGAAATGGTCAAAACGTGCGTTTGGCATCAGAGCTAACAGGTTGGACGCTCAATATCTTGACAGTTGACCAAGCTGCACAGAAAAACCAAGAAGAGTATGCCGGTGTGAGTCAATTGTTCATGGAAAAATTGGACGTGGACGAAGAGGTGGCTGAAATTCTAGTGCAAGAAGGTTTTAGCACATTGGAAGAAATCGCATACGTTCCATTAGCTGAAATGAATCAAATCGATGCTTTTGATGAAGACACTGTCGAAGAGTTACGTAAGCGTGCTCGTGCAGCATTGTTAACAGAGGCTATTGCTAAAGAAGAGAAGGTAGAAGAAGCTGCTGAAGACTTGTTGACGCTAGAGGGTATGGATGATGCGACTGCACATCAGCTGGCGGCAAAAGGGATTTCAACAATGGACGATTTGGCCGAACTTGCAATTGATGAGTTGGTTGAGTTGACAAATATGGACGAAGAGCGAGCAAAAGCACTGATTATGACTGCACGCGCACCTTGGTTTAAATGATATTGGGTTTAAGTAATATCGGGTTTAGTAATATTGGTTTAAATAACCGTCAAATGTAGAGCTTTATGGGTGTCGGTCAATTTAATTTGACCGAACTGAAGCTAGTAATAATGAGTAGTAATGCTAGGCAATAAAGCTTAGAAAAAAGAATACTGGAGCAACAAGATGGCACAAACAACCGTAGAACAATTTGCTGGCGAATTAAAGCTGCCAACGGCATTGTTATTAGAACAGCTTAAAAGCGCTGGCGTGCATAAAACAAGTGCAGACGATGAGCTAAGTGAGAATGACAAGTCGGCATTGCTGGATCATTTGCGTAAAGAGCACGGTACGCTTGCTCCTAAAAATAAAATTACGCTCACACGTAAATCAAGCACAGAAATCAAAAAAACCGACAACACTGGTAAGGCGCGCACTATTCAAGTGGAAGTGCGCAAAAAACGTGTGATAGAACAGCGCGAAGATGCGGATATGGCTGAAGATGATGTTGTGGAAGAAGTCGTAGCTGAAGCGGTTACAGAAGAAGTCGTTGAGCCAGTTGAAGCACCTGTGGAAGTTGTAGTGCCAGTGGTCGAAGAGCCTCCTGTCGTCGCGATTGAGCCTGAAGTGGTCGAGGTTGTGCCAGAGCCTGAGGTTGTAGCGCCAGTCGTCATAGCTCCAGTAGTGGTGGAAGCGCCTGCTGAGCCAGTCGTTGAGCCTGAAAAAGTTGTGGTTAGACAGCAAACCATTAGTCGTAAAGATTTGCTTGGTGCCGATGAGATTGCGTTGCGAGAGCAAGAAGCAAAACGTCATGCCACTTTGTTAGCATTGCAAGCAGAAGATAAACGTAAAAAAGAAGAATTAATACAACGTCGTTTAGACGAAGAGGCTAGAAAAATAGCCGAAGCCGAAGCTGCTAAAGTAAAAGCAGCTAAGCTTTCAGAAGGTACCTTGCATAAGCCAGTAGCCAAAGAGGGCGCTGAAAAACCAGGCGCAAAAGATGCGAAAAAAGGTAAGGGTAATAATAAAGAGTGGACTGATGCTGAGAACAAGAAACGTGGTTTAAAGACACGCGGAGATGTTGCAAGTGGTAAAGCAGGTTGGCGTGCACCAAAAGGCAAGGGCGGCAAGCATCATCAAGATGATGATCAGCAACATGCATTTACAGCACCTACTGAGCCGTTGGTGTATGAAGTGCTTGTGCCAGAGACCATTACAGTGGCTGATTTAGCTCACAAAATGTCAGTAAAATCAGGCGAAGTGATTAAGACCTTGATGGGCATGGGTATGATGGTGACCATTAACCAAGTGTTGGATCAAGAAACTGCGATTATTATCGTTGAAGAAATGGGGCATAAAGCGCAAGCTGCTGCACCTAACGATCCTGATGCGTTTATCGAAGAAGCTGAGCATGCTGAAGCGGTTATGGAGACACGACCACCTGTTGTTACTGTCATGGGTCACGTAGATCATGGTAAAACTTCATTATTGGATTACATCCGTCGTAGCCGTGTAGCAACAGGCGAAGCTGGTGGTATTACTCAGCACATTGGCGCTTATCACGTAGAAACACCACGCGGAATGGTGACGTTCTTAGATACGCCGGGCCATGAAGCGTTTACTGCGATGCGTGCTCGCGGTGCTAAAGCCACCGACATCGTGATTCTGGTTGTTTCAGCAGATGATGGTGTGATGCCACAAACGATTGAAGCGATTCACCATGCTAAAGCAGCCGGTGTGCCGATTGTTGTGGCGATCAATAAGATTGATAAACCAGATGCTGATCCTGAGCGTGTAAAAATGGAGTTGGTGAGCCAAGAGGTTGTACCAGAAGACTTTGGTGGTGATGTCATGTTCCGTGCGGTTTCAGCTAAAACAGGTCAAGGCATTGATGACCTGTTAGAAGCGGTACTGTTACAAGCTGAGGTGTTAGAGTTGCAAGCGCCTAAAAATACCCCAGCAAAAGGCTTGGTGATTGAAGGTCGTTTAGATAAAGGTCGCGGTTCAGTAGCAACGATTTTAGTGCAATCAGGTACCTTAAAACGTGGCGATATGATTTTAGCTGGCACTACTTTTGGTAAAGTGCGTGCGATGTTGGATGAAACTGGCAAAGATATTCAAGAGGCAGGTCCATCTATGCCAGTAGAAATTCTAGGTTTGTCTGACGTGCCTAGCGCTGGTGAAGAAGTGATTGTATTGAATGATGAGCGCAAAGCACGTGAAATTGCATTGTTCCGTCAAGGTAAATACCGTGACGTGAAACTTGCTAAGCAGCAAGCAGCAAAACTTGAGAACATGTTTGAACAAATGGAATCAGGCGAAGTGCAAACACTTGGTTTGATTATCAAATCAGACGTGCAGGGCTCATATGAAGCATTGGCGACAAGTTTGCAAAAACTGTCTACCAGCGAAGTGAAAGTGAATATTATTCATACTGGTGTTGGTGCAATCAGTGAGTCAGATGTTAACTTGGCTGCGGCATCTAAAGCCGTATTGATTGGCTTTAATGTGCGTGCCGATTCTGGTGCACGTAAATTGATTGATACGCTAGGTGTGGATGTACGTTACTACAATATTATTTACGAGGCAGTTGACGAGATCAAGGCTGCACTTGGCGGTATGTTGGCACCAGAGCAAAAAGAGAGCATGATTGGTACTGTAGAAGTGCGTGAAGTATTCCGTATTTCTAAAATTGGTGCGATTGCTGGTTGTTACGTACAGGATGGTATGATTAAACGGAACTCTAAAGTGCGTATCTTGCGTAATAACGTGATTGTGCATACTGGTGAGTTAGATTCGCTAAAACGCTTTAAAGATGATGTTAAAGAAGTTAAAAACAACTTTGAATGCGGTCTGTCATTAAAAGGCTACAACGATATTGAGGTTGGTGATATCTTAGAAGTTTATGAAATGGTAGAAGTGGCGCGTACCTTATAGTTAACAGTAAGTGCCTATGATCTTTATTGGTTGTAGGTATGTGGTTGTTGCAGTGTAAAAGTTGCATCAATCTGCATATATTTAAGTTGTATCTGGTTGTGTTTAACTATATTGACGCTTATTTTGACGTTGATGTGGCTTCTATGCAGGGCTCAGATTTAAGTGAGCAATGTTTAAGAGGGTAAGCTCAGCTTTATTTAGGATTAGAATGGCAAAAGATTTTTCACGTAGTCACCGTGTGGCTGAGCAAATGCAACGAGAAATCGCAGATTTGTTGATGTTTGAAATTAAAGACCCGCGCGTGGGTATGGTCACTGTGACTGCTGTTGAAGTCACAGGTGACATGGCGCATGCTAAGATTTTTTACAGTGCGGCCAAAGCGAGCGAAAGTACGCAGCAGGGGCTTGAAAAGTCAGCAGGTTTTTTACGTACGCAGTTAGCTAAACGTATGTTGTTGCGTACGGTGCCACAATTGCATTTTGTTTACGATGCATCGATTGATAATGGCATGATGATGTCTAAATTAATTGATGAGGCGATCGCTTCAGACAAAAACAAATCTTAATTTTCAGAAGTCACTTTCCTTTGCAATTCAAAAGAGTCAAAAAAAATATCAATGGTATTTTGTTATTAGATAAGCCATTAGGTTTTTCTTCTAACCAAGCGCTGCAAAGAGTTAAGTGGTTGTTACAGGCAGCCAAGGCTGGCCATACAGGTACTTTAGATCCATTGGCAACAGGCTTGTTGCCACTCTGTTTTGGCGAGGCAACTAAATTCGCGCACTATCTAACTGATGCAGATAAAACCTATCACGCCACTATAAAATTAGGTGTTACCACTACCACTGGTGATGCTGAAGGCGCAGTGCTTAACACCTTGCCAGTCAATGTCACCAGCAATCAGTTTGATGAAGCTTGCCGTAAGTTTGTTGGTGTCATCAATCAAGTCCCCCCCATGTATTCAGCTTTAAAGCACGAAGGTAAAGCGCTGTATGAATATGCGCGTGAAGGTGTGGAAATTGAGCGTAAAGTACGTACCGTTACTATTCATGCGATTGAAGTGCTTAGCTTTGCGGGTGATGTCGCTGAAATTAAAGTGACGTGTACTAAAGGCACCTATATTCGCACACTCGCAGAAGATATAGGCGCACATTTGGGCTGTGGCGCGCATTTGATTGGTTTACGTAGAACTGCCACTGCAAATTATGTGATTGCCGAAACCATTACTTTAGAGGCATTTGAAGCGCTAAGTAGTGAGGAGCGATTAGCTAAATTGGCACCACCAGAAACGGCTGTAGACTATTTGCCATCTGTGATACTGGATGCGGACAGTGCTTTTTATTTAATGCAAGGTCAAGCCGTCTGGCGAAGTGGCAATATACCAGTAGGCTTGTTGCGCCTGTATGATGAGCGGAATGTATTTTTGGGCTTGGGTGAGCAGCAGAGTGACGGAAAAATTGCACCTAAGCGATTGATGCAGCAAGTAAATAATTAAAGGCTATTTGCTAAAATAGCTTGTTAAGCAGTAAAGTTGTCACTATAATGCACGGTTCATGTAAATGAATGCATGAGTGGGTTGGTTTCTAAATCAGATTCTAGGCTACTTTTGTATTGACGCAAAACATCTAAATTAGGAAAAAGTTATGGCAATTACAGCACAAGATACCGCGAAAATCGTTGCAGAATATCAACGCGCACCAAATGACACAGCAAGCCCGGAAGTGCAAGTTGCGCTTTTAACTAGCCGTATCACATACCTAACAGAGCATTTCAAATCTAACAAAAAAGATAACCACTCACGTCGTGGTTTGTTAGCTTTGGTTAGCCAACGTCGTAGCCTGTTAGACTATCTAAAACGCAAAGACTCAAGCCGTTATCAAACATTGATTCAACGTTTAGGTCTGCGTAAATAACAGTTATAAAAGTGCTTAGCTTTTTGTTTTTAGCTTCACTTGTATAATTGCTGTAAAAAGCCGATTGCATGGATATGCGTCGGCTTTTTTTATTGTTAGATTGTTATTGGGTAGTGAATAACAGTCTGTTGAAAAAGGAAAATAAATGTTTAATAAAGTTACTAAAAGTATTCAATACGGCGCGCACACGCTAACCCTTGAAACTGGTGAAATCTCACGTCAGGCAGATGCTGCAGTGATGGTGAGCTACGGTGATACGGTGGTATTGGTAGCCGTTACCAGCAAGCGTGAAGTTAAAGCAGGTCAAGACTTCTTCCCGTTGACTGTAGATTACATGGAAAAAACCTATGCTGCAGGTAAAATCCCAGGTGGTTTTTTCAAGCGTGAAGGCCGTCCTTCTGAGAAAGAAACACTGACAAGTCGTTTGATCGACCGTCCATTACGTCCGCTTTTCCCAGAGGCGTTTTATAACGAAGTGCAGGTAGTGGCAACCGTGTTGTCATCAGATCCAGAAATCGATGCAGATATTCCTGCAATTATCGGTGCTTCTGCAGCGATGTCATTATCAGGTATTCCATACTACGGCCCACTAGGTGCAGCACGTGTTGGTTATATCAACGAAGAATACGTATTGAACCCGACTAAAGCACAATTAGAAGAAACCGAGCTTGATTTAGTCGTTGCAGCTACTGAAACTGCTGTGATGATGGTTGAGTCTGAAGCTAAAGAACTTTCAGAAGAAGTGATGTTGGGTGCAGTTGTTTATGGTCACGAGCAAATGCAAGCTGTGATTAAAATGATTAGCGAGTTAACAACTGAAGCTGGTAAAGATGCTTGGGACTGGGTTGCGCCAGAGCCAGATACTGCATTGATTGAAAAAGTGGCTAGCTTGGCTGCTGCTGATATTAATGCGGCATTCCAAATTAAAGCTAAAGGTGCTCGCTCCGCTAAATTGGAAGAAATCACAAGCCGTGTATTAGGCGAGTTGATTACTGAAGAAACTTCAACGGCTGAAGCGAACAAAATTAAAAACGAAATCTTTAATTTAGAAGCTAAAACTGTACGTAGCCAAATTTTAAATGGCGAACCACGTATTGATGGTCGTGACACACGTACTGTGCGACCTATCAGCATCCGTACTGGTGTGTTGCCACGTACGCACGGTTCAGCGCTGTTTACACGCGGTGAAACACAGGCGTTAGTAGTGGCTACTTTAGGTACAGGCCGCGATGAGCAAACTATTGATGCATTGCAAGGCGAATACAATGATCGCTTTATGTTGCATTACAACATGCCTCCGTACGCAACTGGTGAAACTGGTCGCGTAGGTACACCAAAACGTCGTGAAATCGGTCACGGCCGTTTAGCAAAACGTGCTTTGGTGGCTGCGCTACCAGCTAAAGAAGATTTTGATTACACCATGCGTGTCGTTTCTGAAATTACAGAATCTAACGGTTCAAGCTCGATGGCGTCTGTATGTGGTGGCTGCTTAGCATTGATGGACGCTGGCGTACCAATGAAAAACCACGTTGCAGGTATTGCAATGGGCTTGATCAAAGAAGGTAACCGCGTTGCTGTGTTGACTGACATCTTGGGTGATGAAGATCACTTAGGTGATATGGACTTTAAAGTAGCGGGTACAGAAGATGGTATCACTGCGTTGCAAATGGACATCAAAATCACCGGTATTACTGCACAAATCATGCAAGTGGCTTTAGCGCAGGCTAAAGAAGGTCGTGCACACATCTTGGGTATTATGAAGCAAGCTGTTAGCGGTGCTAACGCTGAAATGTCACAATTTGCACCACGTATTATCACGATGAAAATCAACCCTGAAAAAATCCGTGATGTTATCGGTAAGGGTGGTGCAGTGATTCGTGCTTTAACTGAAGAAACTGGCACAACGATTGATATCGAAGATGACGGTACCGTGAAAATTGCTTGCACTAGCTCTGAGCAAGGTGCTGAAGCGCAACGCCGTATTGCAGAAATCACTGCTGAAGTTGAAGTGGGTCAAACTTATGAAGGTACTGTGATTAAGTTGCTTGATTTCGGTGCAATCGTCACCTTGATCCCAGGTAAAGATGGTTTGCTGCACATTTCACAAATTGCACATCAACGTGTGAATGCGGTTGCTGACTTCTTAAAAGAAGGTGACGTAGTGAAGGTGAAAGTGGTTGAGGCTGATGAAAAGGGTCGTGTACGTCTAAGTATGAAAGCTTTGATTGACCCACCTGCTCAAGAAGCAAAAGCTGAGACAGAAGCCGACGAGTAATATCAACAGCATCATCGTTTCTACATAACAAAAAGCCCGCATATGCGGGCTTTTTGTTATCTGAAGATTTAAAACACCTGAGTGCTGAAAAAGAGTTTAAGTGTTGTACACTCTAGTGATTATTTCGCTACTTGGCGCTCTCTGAGTTCATCCAAAGTTTTGCAATCGATACATAGTGTTGCTGTTGGACGAGCTTCTAAACGTTTTAAGCCGATCTCAATACCGCAGCCTTCGCAGTAACCATATTCCTCGTGTTCGATGTTGCGTAAGGTTTCGTCAATTTTCTTAATGAGTTTACGCTCACGGTCGCGATTGCGCAGCTCAAGCGTCATGTCAGACTCTTGGCTAGCTCTGTCGTTAGGGTCAGCAAACATCGTCACCTCATCTTGCATGGTGTGCACAGTGCGGTCGAGCTCTTGGCTTAACTCAGCTTTCCAGTCATTTAATATTGAACGAAAATGTTCAAGTTGAGTTTTGCTCATGTATTCTTCATCAGGCTTCGGCTGATAAGGCGTGAAATGCTTACTAATTACATCTGCCATAATAATTACCCAAATACAAAAAATTAAAAATATTGAAAACTGAGCTAACTAAGATGTTAGCTCTTAAAATTAGCGCATGAGTGTACACTGATTAATGGTTTGATGCAAAACTCTATTTATATGCCACTATCCAATTGATTTAATGAGGTTAAATAATGCCGTTTTGTTCGCTAAGCTCTAGCGAAAGAAGAGTGTTCTCCATTAAGGTGGCCACTGTCATTGGACCCACGCCGCCGGGAACTGGAGTAATCCAGCCAGCACGTTCTTTTGCTACGTTGAAATCAACGTCACCACAAATGCGACCATCTTCTAAGCGGTTGATACCAATATCAATCACAATGGCACCAGGCTTAATCCATTCCCCTTTGATTAAACCAGCCTTGCCTGCTGCTGCCACAATCAGGTCAGCATTTGCGATGATTTTAGCTAGGTCTTTGGTGTGGCGATGGCAGCTGGTTACTGTGCAGCCTGCTAGTAGTAGCTCTAAGCCCATTGGTCGACCCACGTGGTTCGATACCCCAACTACAACGGCATCTAAGCCCATGAGTTTGATATTGGTCGCTTCTAACAGCTTGATTACACCAAATGGAGTGCATGAGCGCAGTGTGGGTTGGCGTACAGCTAAGCGTCCAATGTTGTAAGGGTGAAATCCGTCTACATCTTTATCTGGGCTGATGCACTCAATCACGTGCTCATCTTTAATATGTGCTGGAAGTGGAGATTGAACCAAAATGCCATTAATTGAATCATCATGGTTGAGTTGCTCAATTAATGCCAGTAGTTCAGCCTCAGTTGTTGTGGCAGGTAAATCGTAAGCGACAGAGCGAATGCCCACTTTCTCACATGCCGTACGCTTGTTGCGCACGTAGATTGATGAGGCAGGATCACCGCCCAATAAAATAACCGCAAGGCCAGGTGCAGGTTTGTTTGCTAACAGGCGTTGGTTGATTCTTTCTTTGATTGAGTCTAATAAATTGTCGGCAATCGCCTTGCCATTGATAATTTGAGCTGTCATTGGGTGTCAGAATCTAAAAATTCAATTAATTTGTAAAATAAAACGTCATTTTAGCATATAGCGATTGACCTTAATCTTAGTTTTGGTTATATTACTGCCTCTTCGGCGTGTAGCGTAGCCTGGTAGCGCGCCTGCTTTGGGAGCAGGATGTCGGGAGTTCGAATCTCTCCACGCCGACCAATATTTTTAGGTGTCAGAAGTGTAGTTTTCTTTTAACACCTAAATTAAAAGTCAGCCCGAAAAGTGTAGTACTTTATGTTGTAGATGATATAAAGTCTTGTAACCAAAATCTGCCCGTAGCTCAACCGGATAGAGCACCAGCCTTCTAAGCTGGGGGTTACAGGTTCGATTCCTGTCGGGCAGGCCATAAAATTTTAAAGTCTCTATGGTGGCTGTAGCTCAGTTGGTAGAGTCCAGGATTGTGATTCCTGTTGTCGTGGGTTCGAGCCCCATCAGCCACCCCATATCGAATAAGCCCCGCAGCAATGTGGGGCTTATTTTTTTCTAGCGTACCTTTCTACTCTGTAAATTATTCTTGATTAAGTTAATTCTTGTAAGATAGTATCAACAGTATGCTAAATATCTAAGTGAGTATCTAAAAGTACGCATACGACTGGATTAGTGCTGGTAGTTATCGCAACCGATCATTAAAGATAATGTGGGGTTTAGAAGATATGCTAATTGAAGATATTGAGAATACAGATCGTTTTCTCTTCATATTTGAATGGCTAATGGCGATTATGTCTAGGTACTTGTGCCCGATGCCATTTGGTTTGGTTCATATTGAACATGGCGATAAAAATGAGCTTGGTGACGCATATGGTGCAAAAGAGGCCGCTGAACAACTAGTCTCGATGACAACTCATCTTAAAAAAGCTTTTAGAAATACGGATTTGGTCGCTAGGATAGGAAGTGATTTTTGGATTGTTGTGCCGTATACACCAGCCACTGAAAAAGTTCAGGATAAAGTGCGAAGCATCATTCGTGATTCTGAGCATGAAGGCTTAAAAACTGCAGCACAAAATGCGTCAATTTTTAGTTTCCCAAGTGAAGATGAGGCGTTAAATCAGAAACTTACGGAGTTGGGTGGTGCTGAGTTCTTGACCTATTTGAAGAAAAATCGGCACATATTGTCCTGTCAAATACTGACGTTGGATTAAAGTCAAAATGCTACTTTGGCGCTCATTTTTTTATCATCATCAATAAGTATCCACTGCAAGTAGTTGGGTAATCTAGAACGATGTTGTTTTAAAAGATAAGAGCGGTTGCTTGGTAGTTATTGTTTGGATTTCGAACCATGCCAAGCATTGGTGTAAGTATTGATACATCAAACTATTCAGGCTATAGTGACGTAGATTACAGTTGTTATCTAATTTAAAAAAAGGGTTTGTTAATGGCAGCACTACGTCCTGTATTGATGATTATTGATGATGACCCGCTAATCACTGATACCTTACACTTTGTGTTGAGTAAATATTTTGAAGTGTGTGTGGCGGAGTCGTACACGCAACTGAAGAGTTTGCTCCAGCAATTAGATGCCCCACCAGCTTTGGCTTTGGTTGACTTAGGTTTACCTCCTACCCCACATACGCCCGAAGAAGGTTTTAAAGTGATTAGCGCGCTGCTAACACATTCCCCTACCATTAAAATTCATGTACTTTCCGGTCAAAGTGATGACGTCAATGTGAAGCATGCGCTTGCACTAGGCGCAGTGGATTTTATTGCGAAGCCTTGTGATGTAGAAAAACTTAAAGACATGTTGTTGAATGCGCTCAAGGTGCAAGACGTTGAGTTGAACGAAATGAGAGTGGAGCAGGAACATGGAGGCTTACTCGGTAACAGTTTGCCTATTCAAGCGTTACGTATGCAGATTAGACAGTTTGCAGACTCCCCATTTCCGGTCCTGATTGAAGGTGAATCTGGTAGTGGTAAAGAGTTGGTGGCGAGTAGCTTTCATTTTGCGAGTCAGCGTTTGTTGTATCCTTATTTATCCGTTAACTGTGCTGCGGTTTCTCCATTATTGGCTGAATCTATTTTGTTTGGACATGCAAAGGGTGCCTTTACAGGTGCAGTAGCTGCGCATGCAGGCTACTTTGAAGATGCTGGTGATGGTACGTTGTTTTTAGACGAGATTGGCGAGTTGCCTTTAGAGTTGCAAGCTAAGCTGTTACGTGTGTTAGAAAATGGTGAGTATCAGCGCATTGGTGAAACGCAAACGCGTAAAAGTCGTGCACGTATTGTGGCCGCCACTAACCGAGACTTGAGAGCAGAAGTGCGTGCCGGTAAGTTTAGGTCGGACTTATATCATCGCTTGAGCGTTTTTACTGTCCATGTGCCACCACTGCGAGAGTTGATGGACGATAAACATTTGTTGCGTGATCACTTTATTGAGTTCTATACCAAGCAAATTGATAAGACGCCATTTAAGCTTGATGCGAAAGCCGAGGTGCGTTGGCTGGAGTATGATTTTCCTGGCAATGTGCGCGAGTTAAGAAATATTGTTATCCGTTTAATTGCCAAGTACTCAGGTAAAACTGTTAAAGAAAATGAGTTGATTGCTGAGTTTGATTTAAGTGAGCAGGCGTCAACGGCTGATGCATTTAATTTTAACGATGATGCAAGTATGACTGCACAGGCGCAAAAACATCTGCAGCGACAAGTGAATGTAAGTTTGGATGCGGTACTGAAGTCCTGGGAGCGTGCATATATTGATGCTGCGATGAAAATGACGCATGGTAATTTAAGTCAGGCGGCTAAATTGTTGAATGTGAATCGTACAACGCTGTATAGTCGTATGAATACGCAAGAAGAGTAATCGTCACAACTAATCCTCTTTAGGAAATCACTTGTATTATCCACACTTTGGTTTGCAGCAACCCCCGTTTAAGATTACCCCGAATACTGATTTTTTCTTTTCTGGTGGTAATCGAGGTGCGGTGCTTGATGCTTTAGTGTATGCCATAACCAATGGTGAGGGAATTATTAAGGTGGTGGGTGAGGTTGGTAGCGGCAAAACAATGCTGTGTAGAATGCTACAAGCGATACTTCCTGAAAGGATCGAGAGCATTTACCTTGCAAACCCAAGCGTAGCGCCTGAAGACGTGTTGCATGCGATTGCATTTGAACTGCAACTGCAATTACCTAAAGATGCCGATAGGTTAAAAGTGATGCAAGCATTGCAAGCACATTTGTTAAATCGGCATGCAGAAGGACGTCAAGTTGTCATCTTTGTTGAAGAAGCACAAGGCATGCCGCTGGCGACGCTGGAAGAGATTCGCTTGTTATCCAATTTAGAAACTAAGCAAGATAAATTGTTGCAGATTGTGCTGTTTGGTCAGCCAGAACTGGACGAGAATTTAAATCAGGAACAAATTCGCCAGTTGCGTGAGCGAATTACGCATCGGTTTAACTTGGGGCCGTTGCAAACTAAAGATGTGGGTGAATACTTGATTTTTAGGCTTCGTGCGGCAGGTTACCATGGACCACATCTGTTTACTGATGCATCGATTAAGAAGTTGTCAAATGCGGCGCAGGGGCTGGTCAGGCGCGTGAATATCTTAGCAGATAAGGCATTGCTTGCGGCATTTGCTGAGAATGCCTATCAAGTAACCCCTAAGCACGTTAAGGCCGCTATTCAGGATAGTGAGTTTGCAGAAAGTTCTTATGGCCAACAGTTTGGGCGTTATAAGCGATTTGTCACGTGGTTCCTATACTTGCTTGTGATTTTAGGTGGTCTATCAATCGCTGCGATGTTGTGGCAACAGTCAACTGCCCAGAAAACTAATGCCAATGTGGCAGGTCAGCAAGCGCAGCCTGCCATGATTAAGCCATCCACAATTAAGCCTAACCTGCCTCAGGGGACAAGGCAATCTGCCGTTGCTGTTACCAATATGCAAATGGGGGTGAATAATCTATCGGCATTAACTAATCCTAGTGTGTCAGCTAATGTTAGTGCACCAGCTATTTTGAAAGATGCTGCAATGGCGAGTGATAGGGCTGGCGCTGCAGAAAGCAAAAACAGTGTGGGCTTAGTGAGCCAGCGTTTGGATGCGATGAGTAGGTTGTTGCAAAGCGCAAAGCCAGACACAATATTGCTACAAATTAAATCAGTACCCAATGCGTTGCCCGTGGGTGTACAAGGCGAAGAGCCTCAATTGGCAATTGAGCTTGAGCGCTTAAGTCAGCAAGTAGAGGTTGACAATATCTACCTGTACCGTATGCAACAAAAAGATGGTTTGTATACCGTGGTGTTGTATGGTGCGTATGAGCGTAGAGTTGATGCATTGGATGCTTTAAAAAGCTTACCGCCCTATGTTAAAAATAGTCGGCCATACATGAGGACGTTGGCTGGAATCAGTAAAGACATGGCGATCATCCCTTAAGCGCTGCTTCATATTTCTTCTAATTGGCTGAAGCAGGCTTATCTATTGGTGTTTCTTTAATTGATGTCAGTCTGAGGCTGTAGTGTTCCGAGATTGCTAGTTTTTATACAAACTTTCGCGAGTTACCTAATCAATAACCTTGATTTATCATTGTAACTAATTGTTGCTATTTGTATTTTTGCGGTATCATGCAATTTGATGCATAGCGTACAGATAAAGTTGCAGAATTAGGGGTAGCCAAGCCGTGATGAATAATAAAACAGTATTAGCATTGCTGAGTATGATCTTGGTCTTGTGTATGACAGCATGCTCGCATCAATCTAAAGTTCAGCCATCAAAAGGGCATATTGATGGACAGAATACTTCAACACCCTCAGTCATATCAAAATCAGCTATCTCTTCAGCGGCTATTCCAAAGCCGGTAACCAATAGTCCATATTTGCCGCCACCTACTCCTAAAGCTAAAGAGCCTGTTTATAGTATTGTTGTGTATGACACGCCAGTGAAAGAAGTGTTGTTTGCGATAGCAAGAGACAGCAAGCTTAATGTTGATATTCACCCGGCCATTCAAGGGCGTGTGACATTAAATGCCGTAGACCAAACCTTACCTGCAATTCTAGAGCGATTGTCTAAACAGGTTGATTTGACTTACAACGTCAAAGGCAATGTGTTAACAATTACCCCTGATCAGCCAGTATTAAGAACTTATAAGGTCGATTATGTAAATATGTCGCGTGATGCTGCTGGTTTTATTGGTGTTGATGGGCAAATTTCTAGCACAGGCCAAAGTTCTAGTGCTGGAGGTAGCACAACGAGTAATACTTCGGGCACGGGGGCGAACAATAGCTCTCGTACTACAGTGAGAAGTGAATCTAATAATCACTTTTGGGAAACTTTAGAAAAAAACATTACCGCATTATTAGCCGAAAGTGATAAAGAAATCATTATTGGTAGATTAGAGGCAGATAAACAATCTGCGACTCTTGATAACCAGAGTGGTAAAGATAGTTCTGTCAATGTCGCAGCAGCGACGCAAAAAACGGACGCAAATGGAAAAGCTGATGCACAAAAAGCGTTTACTGAGTACAAAACCTTATTTGCTGCTAATGTTATTTCCAACCGTGAAGCTGGCGTTATCAGCGTTCGAGGCACTAACAAGCAGCATGAGAGAGTTCAGGAGTTTTTGGATAAAGTGCTAACCAGCGCTAAGCGCCAGGTGTTGATTGAGGCCACAATTGTTGAGGTTAGGCTTAGTGATAGTTTTCAAGCGGGTATTGATTGGAGTCGGTTAAATAATAGTGCGACTAATAGTGGCTTTCAGTTCAGGCAGCAATTGGGTGCGCAAACGAATAGCATAAGTGCTACAGGTAATAGTTTTACTACGACTGCGAATGCCTTTGGAGTGGCTACCAATGCAGGATTTGTTGCGGGTTATCTTAATCCAATAAGCAAAATAGGTAATATTGCTGCATCTATTAACCTGCTTGAGCAGTTTGGTTCAACGAAAGTGTTGTCCAGTCCTAAGTTGATGGTGCTTAACAATCAAACTGCAGTATTAAAAGTAGTAGACAATTTGGTTTACTTTACCGTGCAGTCGCAGCAGTCACAGGGGTCTGTAGGTGGTGGAATATTGTCAACGGTGACAACCACGCCCAATACAGTGCCTGTTGGCGTTGTGATGAGCGTTACCCCTCAAATCAATGATTTAAGTAATGTGAATATTAATATTAGGCCAACAGTTTCTAGAGTGTTGGGTTTTAAGAAAGACCCGAATCCCAATTTAACGATTGAAAGTTTGGTGCCTGAAATACAAGTGCGCGAAATGGAATCGATGTTGCAGATTCTGAGTGGTAACACAGCTGTGTTGGGTGGTTTAATGCAGGATGATGTGCTTACGAACACTGACAAAGTGCCCGGGTTATCCAAAGTACCTGGTGTAGGAAAAGTATTTACGGGACAGAACGATGCCAACCGCAAAACCGAGTTGGTTATTTTCCTACGACCTACTGTGATTGTTAATGCCAGCCTGGAAAGTGATGAGTTGGCCTCTTATAAACAGTATCTGCCTTTGCAGCAACTGGAAAATACAGTAGATGCTGAGAGTGAAAGGTAATTAGCAAATGAGTTTGCTAATTAAAGCCTTGGCCTCTGCCGAGAAAGATAAGGAAAAAGCTAAAAGCACAGTGCACGCGCGGCCTTTGACTACGGATGCGTTAACTTTGACCCCTTTGGACTCTCAGGCACCGGCGGGCGTGAGCGCTGCCGTAGCGCGAGATGATGATCTATCAGCCGATAGTGCAGTATTGCTTGCATCAGCTACAGATGATGGTGTTTTCAATGATGCTGGCTTATCTCTTGCTGAAGAGGCTGGCTTGATTAGCCCTAGTCTCAAATTAAAAGAGGATGCCACTACTCAACCTAATCTTCAGGCAACTAAAGGGATCGCTAAGCCGAAAAGCAAGGCTGATGCTTTTAATGAAGCTGCGATGGCCAGCGTTGCTAGCGTAAAAGGACAGAGTAGAGCAACAAAAGAAGGGCGTCAGCAAGCGGCTGCTAGTGTATTTGTTGCTAATCAGGCGGTAAAGACGGCGAGCTCACGTTCTGCATTGATATTGTTAGGTGTAGCTGGTGCGTTAATGATTTTGTTGGGATTGCAAGGCTATCAGTATTTTCAAACACTATTTGCTGATGAGGTCGTGGTAGTAAAGCCAGTTGCACCTGCTGCCCCAGTTGTTGATATTGAATCGATGGAGGGTAGTGTAGTGCCCGATGCGTCATTACCTAGCGAGCTTGGTGAAGAGGTCAGCGCAATTGAGCAGGCCGCTCATGAAGTTGACGTGAACGCGCCTGCGGCTGGTAGGGCGAGCCAGGCCAGCAATGAGATTGCAATGCAATCATTGGGAAAACCTGTGTCGGCTGCGAAAGTAAATTCTCTTGCATTGAGTGATGAGTTGGTGGCAGATGAGCCGCAATTCACGCCGCAGAAAACAGTTGCGTTGAGTGCCCGTAAGCCGCAGAAATTGGATGAGGCTAACCTGCGTGATGATCAAGCCTCTGATTTAAAACAACCACTAAAACTGGTCAGTAAAACACCTGTTGCTGGTGTTGACCCAACGCTACTGGCGGCTTATGAGGCGTTCAATCGAGGAGATGATACTTCTGCGCAGCAGAAGTATCGCCAAGTGCTTCAAAAAGATGTCAGAAATATCGATGCTTTGTTAGGGATGGCGGCAATTGCACAGCGTCAAGATAGAAATATGGATGCGATTGGTTGGTATCGTAAGGTCACAGAAATTGAGCCTAGGAATAGCATTGCTCAATCTGCGATGGCGGATTTGGAGGTGAGTGTTGATGGAGTGGCTGCTGAAAGTAAAATTAAAAGCATGCTGGCACGTCAGCCTGATGCGGCTAATTTACATGCGGCTTTAGGCAACTTATATGCCGCACAAAATCAATGGGCTTCTGCACAATCAGCTTATTTCAATGCAAGCCAGTATGCACCGATTAGCGCAGATTATGCATTTAATTTGGCAATTAGTTTAGAGCATTTGGGTAAGCCAAAGCTAGCGCTCGTGCAATATCAGCGCGCACTTGAGTTACTTAATATCACTGGTGCTGCTAGCCCAGACCGCGCCCAACTAGAAGCAAGGGTTCGCGCATTGCAGTGATTCTTTTTACTAGTGTGTGTTGTGTTTATGGGTGGTACTTAGCATGTTGCGGTCTCAAAATGGCGCATTAAGATAATCGTAGTGCTGAATTAGATAGATGAAAAACAATAATGAATTCAAATAATCAGGCTAAATTTAATGGCTGAACAGCGGCGTAAAATTCGTTTAGGCGAACTGATGGTGCAGCAAGGCTTAATTAGCCAGGACCAGCTACGCATTGCGCTGATAGAGCAAGAGCATAATGATTTGCCTTTAGGACGTCAGCTTGTTCGCTTAGGCTTTGTGACAGAGGCGATGGTGCGCGACATGGTTGCGCATACCATTGGGACCGACAGTATTGATTTGTCGACTGTGGTAGCTGACCTTGAGGCCTTGCAAATGGTGCCACAAGATTTCTCACGTCGATATCATTTATTACCTGTCGCTTATGATGCCTTGACGAGAACGATGGTCGTCGCCATGGCTGATATGTTCAATGTGGTTGCGCTAGATCAGTTGCGTGCTATGTTGGGTGGGCAGATTCAGCTAAAACCTGTATTGGCGGCGGAAGCACAGCTAGAGGAAGTGATTGATCAATTTTACGGATATGAATTATCTGTAGATGGTATTTTGCGTGAAATAGAAACAGGTGAAATTGATTATCAGAGCTTAAGTGTTGATGATAATGAATACACACAACCTGTGGTGCGACTAGTGGGCGCATTGTTGATGGACGCCGTAAAACGCGGCGCATCGGATATCCACTTTGAGCCTGAGCAGGCATTCTTGCGTATACGCTATAGAATCGATGGCGTACTGCAACAAATCAGAAGCTTACATAAAAGCTACTGGGGCGGTTTGGCCGTGCGGCTAAAAGTGGTGAGTGGGCTTGATATTGCTGAAACCAGAGCGCCACAAGATGGCCGTTTGAATATGAATTTATGTGGACGCCCGATTGATTTTAGGGTGTCGACACATCCAACCATTCATGGCGAAAATATTGTCTTGCGTGTGCTAGACCGTGAAAAGTCGATTATTCCGATGGAGCGTATGGGGCTGCGGCCAGAGACCTTAGATGAGTTACAGTTAATGATGACTCGCCCTGAGGGGATTTTGATTGTCACGGGCCCAACTGGTAGCGGTAAGACAACCACGCTGTATTCATTGCTCACGCATCAGAACACCGAGTCAGTGAATATCATGACGCTAGAAGACCCCGTTGAATATCCAGTTACCATGATGCGTCAAACTTCTGTGGCAGAGGTGAACAAGGTGGATTTTGCTAATGGTATTCGGTCTATTATGCGGCAAGACCCCGATATTATTTTAGTGGGCGAAATTCGTGATGCTGATACCGCGATGATGGCATTTCGCGCGGCGATGACTGGGCACCAAGTATTTAGCACGCTACATACCAACTCTGCTTTAGGGGCGTTTCCACGACTAACTGATATCGGTATCTTACCTGACATCATGGCCGGCAATATTATTGGTGTTGTGGCGCAACGATTGGTAAGGGTCTTATGCCCACATTGCAAAGAAAAGCATAAGCCTGATGATCTTGAGCATAAAATTTTACAACTTAAACTCAGTGATAAAGCCCATATTTACAAACCAAAAGGTTGTAAACAATGTAATCAAACTGGGTATAGGGGCCGGATGGCGATTATTGAGCTACTGCGTATTGATAGTGATATGGATGCACTGATTTCTCGACGTGCTCACTTAGACGAGCTTAAAAAAGTTGCGCTAGATAAAGGATTTGTGACCCTGGCAGAAGACGGGGTTCGCCGTATCTTAGAAGGATATACCAGTGTCGCGGAAGTCATGCGCGTGATTGATTTAACCAGTAGGATTAGTCATTAGCTTATGCCATCTTTTAGCTACAAAGCCGTTGATAAGTTAGGCCGTATCGCGCTGGGGCAAGTGGATGCGCTAAATGAGGTGGATCTTGAAATTCGTCTTGAGCGAATGGGGCTGGATTTAATTACGTTTAGATTAGCAACACGCTCAACCAGTTTATTTAATCGTAATAAAGTCAGCAACCAAGACTTAGTCATGTTTTGTTTTCAGTTGGAACAACTTTCCAGCGCGGGTGTACCTTTGCTGGAGTGCTTGAACGATTTGCGCGAGAGTAGCAACAATCCCTACTTTCAAAAGGTTTTAGGTGCCATTAGCTCAGAAGTTGAAGGCGGTAAGATGCTATCGCAAGCACTTGCAGAGCATCCTGGCGTGTTTAGTGATGTATTTGTGAGCTTAATTGATGCAGGAGAGCGGACGGGGCAACTACCTGTGGTATTGAATAACCTGTTTCATACGATACGTTGGCAAGATGAGCTAATGTCGCAGACTAAAAAGCTATTGGCTTACCCAGCCTTTGTTGCTGTTGTTGTATCGCTAGCGGTCGTGTTTTTAATGATTTATGTTGTGCCGCAAATGGTGTCTTTTTTGCGCAATATGGGGCAAGAGCTACCACTTAATACTCAGATTTTAATCGCCATGTCTAATGCATTTGTGAATTATTGGTGGTTAATACTAGGCTTACCTGTGATTGCTGTTATTTTATTGGCGGCTACGATTCGGACAAATCCAGCAGCGCGTTACCGTTTTGATTTGCTTAAATTAAATATTCCTATTACCGGGCCAATCTTGCATAAAATTATTATGGCACGCTTTGCTCGTTATTTTGCTTTGATGTATCAAACCGGCATCCCAATTTTAGATGCGATCAAAATATGCGAAAACATCGTTGGAAATCGGGTGGTAGCAGATGCGCTGACGCGAGTGCATGCGCAAATTAACGCGGGCGATGCCATGAGCGAGAGCTTTCGTAATGCAGGCTTGTTCCCGCAACTTGTCGTCCGAATGATCAAGGTGGGGGAAAGCACAGGTGCCTTGGACAAGTCGCTACTTAATATTAGCTATTTTTATGATCGCGATGTGAATGATGCGATGCAAAAAATGCTAAAAATGATAGAGCCAGCGCTCACTGTATTGCTAGGTGGTATTCTTGCGTTCATTATGTTCTCGGTATTAGGCCCTGTGTATGACTCATTTAGTAAGCTTAAAATTTAAGTGAATTAATATAAAAGCATGATGTTCGCTAATCCGAAAAAACTAGTGTTATGCGCCACGGCCAATCAACTATTGGTGGGTGTTTGGCATGCAGGCAAGCTGCAGGGTAACCAAACTTTTGAGAATGACGAGGCTGGTCATCAGGCATTTTCGGCATTTTTGCAGCAATATTCATCTAGTCCAGTTTATTTAATTGCAGATGCAGTAGAAGAAGACTTTAGGCTCGAGAGTTTGCCTCATACCTCTGGCAGTGCGAAGCATGAGATGGTGACTCGCAAGCTAAATCAACATTATCGTGGATTAGATTACCGAACCGCACACTTTATTGATCGAGATAAAGACAAGCGAAAAGATGATAACTTCTTGTTTGTTGCCATCAGTAAAGATGAGTTCTTGCAAGCTTGGGTCGCTATTATTAAGGCTCAGGAAGCACAGTTGGTAGGTGTTTACTTGCTCCCAATGCTAAGCCTAGTGCTGATGAAGCAACTTAAGCTAACTGCTCCTCATCTTTTATTCTGTGAAAAACTTTCTTCTGGGCTTAGGCAGACTTACTTCCATCATGGATGTTTGCGCATGAGTCGGTTGGTACCAAATGTGCCAGAGGCCACGGGGCAAATAGGTTATTTCTACCTTGTGGAAATTGAAAAAACGCGTCTTTATTTAATGAGTCAACGTTACATATCGCGCGACACGCCGCTGAATCTAGCGTTAGTGAGTGTCAATGGGACAACGCAGCAAATTAGCCAAGGGATTAGCCAGGAACAAGGTTTAAATTGTGCCGATGTGAGTCTTAGCAGCTTAGCTAAAACACTGGGACTGCCAGTGAAGTTGCTTCAAGAAAAGCCAGAGTTGATGCATATGCAATTACTGGCAAACGGACATTTTGTTGATAACCTAGCACCAGACTGGCTCACTAAATCTTTCCAGTTTAATAAATTAAAACAGGGCTTAATGATTGGTGCTGCATTGATTGGGTTTTTTGGATTAGCCGCTGCAGGATGGATGTTCAAAGAGGGCTTGGATCAGAAAACCGCGTTTGAGCAAGCACAGCAAGATACCTTGATTCAGCAACATCAATATGACGAGGCTGCAAAAGACTTTCCCGTGACTCAGATTAGTGCTAATGATTTAAAAGTGGCGGTAGAGCTTGATAAGAACATTGCCACCTTTCCAAAATCGCCAAGGCGCATGATGCAAGTATTAAGTGCTGCACTAGCACCTACGGCTAAAGGCTCATTAGATGAAGTGCAAATTGATCGTTTACATTGGGTGCTGACAAATGATACCAATATCAATGATCAAGATAAATTTACGCCATTGCCTACGGCCTCAAATAGTGAGTTAGCTGTAGCTAACTCGGCGCCACCAGCAGATCCTACTAAGCTAATGGAAGTTGCATTTTTAACGGCTCAAATTTCGGGATTTACGGGAGACTATCGCCGTGCATTGAACAGTTTGAATCAGTTTGTTGCTAACATTAAGGCGGATACCAGAGTCGCTGAGGTCGTGGTGCTACAAGAGCCTGTCAACGTAAGTTCTTTTGTGAGCCTTCAGGGAAGTACTACAGACGAGCAGTCAGCACAAAAGCAACCGGCATTTTTTAAATTAAAAATTGTACTGAAGCCTGCGCAAGATGAAATGGTGAGTGCTACTGAGGCCCAACCATCATGAAGCTAGAGCAGAACGACTGGAAAAAGCTACAAATCCCTCTGACAATATTAGGCGGGATTGTTGTCGTGGTGGTGGTTTGTATTGTGTTTGCCCAACAATATAAAGCGGATCAAGAGCAAGCGCTACTTACACAACAAAACCAGTTAAATGCTGCTCGTCAACGCTATCAATCCTCAGGCTTAGAAAAAGAAATTATTACGGAGTTTTTGCCACAATACCAAGCGCTGATTAACAAAGGTTTTGTAGGTGAAGAGCGACGTATCGAGTGGGTGGAGCGTTTAAGAGAGCAACATAAAAATCATAAGTTATTTGGCATTAAATACAGTATTAAACAACAGGAAAAATACACCCCCGCCTTTGCAACAAATCTAGGTGGGTTTACATTAAGTCGATCCATCATGCAGTTTGAGCTAGATATGCTACATGAGGGCGACTTGTTACAACTGACAGAGTCTTTAAGTGGCGCTAATGCTGCGGCTTTAATATTGCGAGATTGCGAAATTACCAGATTGAATGAAGGTGGTGCTTTAAGTGCACAACTAACAGCAAACTTACATGCACAATGTGAGCTAGATTGGCTTACGTTACGTGAACCTGCCACGATTCAATCGGTAGTAGGGCCTTAGTCATGATTAACTTACTTATTAAAGCGATTATCTTTAGCCTACTGAGTGTTGGACTCAATGGAATATATGCAGCCCCTAATGACGATTTTGGGCGTTTATTTAGCAGACCTGCTGAGCGCGAGCGGCTAGATAAACTTAGACAAAGTCAGCAGTTAAAAGTAGTGACGACACAAGAGGATGAGCCATCTGAAAGCGATACAGATGATTCATCTGTCGAAATGACAGGCCCAATTACCATGCAAGGTTACGTGAAGCGTAGCGATGGGGTTAAAGGCACACTTTGGATTAATAACCAAGCAGTACAAGAAGACGGTACTGTTGATAATGTGCAAATTGGGCGAATTAACCGCCGAGGCTTTTCAAGTAAAGCAACAAATGCAGAGGGTGTAGATGTAGAGGCTAGCGGTAAAAAAATTCGGCTAAGAGCGGGGCAGATGTATGAGCCTGAAACCAGTCAAATCAAAGAACTCCAAGTAGTGGAAAAATCCAAACTATTAAAATTGAATGAGGCGGAGGAGACTGCAGGTGGTGAATAGCCGTCGCCTCAGACCTAAAGGTCAGCGAGGTATGGTACTTATTCTGATCGCATTTATTATCGGGCTGGGTGCTGCAGCGTTTATGTTTAAAATGTTTAACGCATCAAGCCTGCAAGTCGAGCAAGATGAGAAAACCATGCGTGTGTTAGGTGAGGCTAAGGCGGCATTAATTGCATGGGCAGTGAGTCATCCGAGCCATCCCGGCCAAATGCCTTATCCGGATCGGAATGGTGACGGAAACTATGATGGGTACAGCGATTGTTTTGCCACGAATGTCAGTTTCTCGTACAGTTTTTTGCTGGGGAGGTTGCCCATACGAGGTTTAGATCCCAATTGCAATAATCATGGAATTACAGTGTCAGCTGCATTGGGTGAAGATTTTAGGGATGGAACGGGTGAGCCTTTGTGGTATGCCGTATCTAAAAACTTAGTGCATGACTATAACGGCACAGGCTCTAATCCAATCATCAATCCGAGTATTTCAAATATAGCAACAGATTGGATAGAGGTGGTGGATAGAAATGGAAACGTTATATCCAATCGCGTAGCTGCCGTTATTATTGCGCCTGGCACATCGGTTGGTGCACAAGACAGATCGTCAGCAGCGCCTGATGCAAGAGAATATCTAGATAGAATCGTTCGGACCTCTGACGGCGTGCCGTTTAAGAACTATTCCCTTCCCCCTTTGGAAGCTAACCAATTTATCATGGGGGAAGATATTCGCAGAGTTGGCGCTAATGATACAGTCTTTCAAAAGCCCTATTACTTTAACGATAAGCTGGTATTCATTACCGCGGACGAGTTGTTAGCCGCCTTAGAGGTTCGTGCCGCAAATGAACTAAAAAATGCTCTTTTAAACTATTTTGAGCCTGTTTCAGGCGATAGACCAAACGGAAGGGGTGTAGGCTATTTTCCGTATGCTGCCAGTTTGGGAAGCGGTAAAGATTATGCTTGTGTGACATCAAACGTGGCAGGTGTTTTGCCAATCAATAGCCTCGCCCCGGCTAACTTTACTTGTAGCTATAGCCGAGGCGGAGGTGTGACTAGCGCAAGTTGTAGTACAGGATTTACGAACATCAATTCAATAGACATGCGAAGAAATAATAACTTTACGAGCTCGTTGGGGTCGTGCACTCGTTCAGGACGAGATTGCACTTGTACGGGAGCCGGCTCATGCTCAAGAAACACGCAAACCTTTAGTTGTAATGCATCAGGCAGTTGTGTAGCGAACTTTAACGGTACGGTCACTTTCAAAGGCGGTGAATTTACCTCTGCTAATACGCGTTGCAGTTTGGCCTGCACTGATGTTATGTGTTCCGGAGCTGGTGCTGGTAGCGCCACCAGAGATTCTTGTGCCGACCCTGTTTTTAATACTGGAGGATCCCAGCTTCCTACATGGATTATGACGAATCGATGGTACGATTATTTTTATTATGCTTCGTCTAGAAATGGTATTAAGTTAACGGCCGGCAGTAAAACAAATATCGATAGTTTGTTAGTTGGTACTGGACGTACAATTATTGCTCCCAATAGCGCAGTCTCTAAAGGTGGAAGTCAATCAAGACCATCATGCTTAGTGAATGACTATTTGGATACTGCTGAAAATGCTGATGCAGATGAAATATTTGATAAGCAGAGTTTAACAAGAGTCCCAAATTACAATGACCATACTTATATTGTAGCGCCATGACAAACAAATCACTCTCATATAGAAGTATTGGTGGCTTTACGCTAGTAGAAATGGCGGTGGTAATCGTTATCCTTGGATTCGTTCTAGGCGCGTTGTTGATGCCTATGCAAGTGCAGCGACAGCAACAGGCTCAGTCGCAAACTGAAAATACATTAGCGATTGCCAAAAGAGCGTTGCTGGGTTTTGCTCAGCAACATGGCCGCCTACCTTGCCCAGCAACTGCCACTAGCAATGGTATAGAGCAGCCATTGGGTGGTACGGCTGCGTGCACACAAACTGTAGGTTTCTTACCGGCAGCAACCTTGGGGCTTCAGCCGGCCGATACACAAGGGTTTGCATTAGATGCCTGGAATAATCGTATTCGTTATGCGGTGACACAATCTAACGAAGGTGGCGCTGCAACGCCTGACTTTACGATCAATATTGCAGACAACATTGCAACGCCGGCCAATGAAGCTGATGGTATGGATATCGTTGGGATGTCTAATTTAGCGCCAGATTTACGAGTTTGCGCAAGCTCAGTGGGTATAACAGCTACTATGTGTTCAGCTGCCGTACCGGAGGCAAATTATCTGATTAATAACGCCGTTGCGGTTATCTACTCCATCGGAACTACTGGGGGTCAAGCCACCGGCGGCGCAGATGAAACTGCTAATTTAAATGATGCCGATGCTAACGGTATTGTTGATGATGGCGTATTCGTAAGCCACGAACCAAGAAGTGCAGGTGATCCTAATGGTGAGTTTGACCATATAGTGACTTGGATTTCCCCTTATGTTCTCTATAACGCCATGATCGAAGCAGGACAATTGCATTAATTTATGAACGACAATCAACTTCTCCGCTATAGCCGCCATATTTTATTACCGCAGATTGAATATGAAGGACAAGACAAACTAGTGAATAGCCATGCATTAATCGTGGGGGCTGGTGGTTTGGGCTCGCCCGTGGCCTTATATTTAGCAGCTGCGGGTGTGGGCACCCTCACTATCTGTGATTTTGATGTGGTAGATTTAACTAATTTACAGCGCCAAATCGTGCACACCACAAGCGCTGTGGGTGTGAACAAAGCTGTATCGGCACAAGCCACCTTATTGGCAATTAATCCAGAGATTACGGTGAATACCGTTTGTGAAAAGTCATCAGAGACTGACTTTGAAAAGCTAATTATACAGGCGGATGTGGTGATTGACTGTAGTGATAATTTTTCGACGCGTTATCTCTTGAATCGTCTTTGTGTGCAATTGAAAAAACCATTGGTGTCCGGGGCCGCGATTGGATTTGAAGGGCAGGTCACTGTGTATGACATGCGCTCAGTACTCAGCCCATGTTACCACTGCCTATTTCCTGATAACGGTGAAGATAGCGATTTACGTTGTGCCACGAATGGTGTGTTTGCACCACTGGTGGGCATGATAGGTACTTGCCAAGCGGCAGAGGCGCTGAAAATACTCATGGGTATCGGAGACAGCTTGCAAGGGCGCTTATTGTTGCTAGATGCACTTTCTATGGAATGGCGTACGATTAAGCTAAGTAAAGACCCTGTATGTACGGTCTGTGGTAATTAATGCTCCTCCCCTATTACAGGGGAGGAAGTCAGCAAGGTTGATGATTAAGCGTTATTTATTTCCCGCCAACAAGGCTTTTAACGGCACCCACTAAGTCACCAGGCATGACCACAATTTTGCTGTTTTCAGAAGATGAAATTTTCTGTAGCGCAGTGATGTAGCGGTCGCCTAACAAGAACATCGCTGATGCGTTATTCTCTTGCACGGCTTCTGTAATGAACTTGATTGACTCTGCAGAGGCTTTTGCCGCGACCATCTGTGCTTCAGCATCTTTACGTGCGGCCTCTAAGCGTGCTTCTGCATTTAAAATAAGGGATTGTTTTGCGCCTTCTGCCTCGGTCACTACCGCAACTCTTTCGCGTTCTGCTGCTGCCTGACGCTCCATTGCATCTTGCATGTTAGGGGATGGTTTGATGTCTTGAATCTCTACAGACTTAACCGTTAAGCCCCAGTCTAGTGCTTCATCTGCAATGGCAAGTTTTAGCTCAGATTTAATGCGATCGCGTGAGGTCAGGGCTTGGTTTAAATCCATGCCACCAATGATGGAGCGTAAGCTGGTTTGCACCATGTTGCGCATTGCTTCACGGAAATTCTCAATGCCGTATACAGCGCGGTCAATCTTCGTCACTTTAATAAATGCAACTGCATTAGCTAAAATCACAGCGTTATCGCGAGTGATGACTTCTTGCTCTGGCACATCCAGAATAATGTCTTTGGTAGTGACTTTATAGCTGACCTTGGTGAAAATTGGGTTGATGACATGTAGTCCTGGAGTTAATACGCCAGCAAACTTACCTAGTCGCTCAACCACCCACTCTTCACCTTGCGGCACAATACGAACACCTTTAATGATGGCAACAATGGCTAAAAATATGAGTACTAAACTAAACTCTGTCATTTGAATATTCCTCTTAAGTGACGATTAAAAAGCGTTAACTGATTTTTGTAATGCGAAGTGCGTTGCCTTCAACAGCGATGACTTTTGCCTGGCTGTTAATTTCAATAGCCTCATCGGAAACAGCCATCCACTCGCGGCTACCCATTAAGCCTTGAGTGAAGCGTATTAGGCCATTTTGTGTGGGACCTGTTGCTTCTACTACGATGCCAATGCGTCCTATTTCTTCGCCTTGTGATTGTCCAACAGGTGAGCTGGTGTCATTTCTTTTGTAATAACGACGCCATATTGCTAAGGATCCGAGTGAGAGTATGGCAAAAGCGATAAATTGAATTGCGTAAGGAGTGTCAGGAAAAAACCACGTTGCGATCGCCAAACAAATGGCTGCAATACCAAACCATAATACATACAATGTACCGATGGCCAGTATTTCGACTGCGATTAAAACAATACCTAATACCGCCCAAACCCATGTTGCTTCTATCATTTGATATCCTGCTAAAAAGAATTTATAAATTGATAATCGTAAACATCGGTGATTATTATTGCATGATATTTCAATATTTTTTAATATTAAATTATGTACAAAAGGTGTACCCTTTTGGGTGGTATATCGCACATCCTTAAACTTGTAGGAAATACATCAATGGGCTCCGCACAAAAACTGAATATCCCAAGCGATCGTGTAGAAAGGTTGCACTACATTAGGCGTATATTTTCTGCGGCGAAAGGGCCTGATCTTGAGGTGGAATGGTCCGGCGGCAGGGCCAGTGGGGTTAGAAAGCTCGATGCAATTGATGCTATACAATATGGCCGTAATCGTAATTTTATTAACGGTGCGGTGACACATTTATCACCGTATTTACGTCATGGATGTCTGACGCTAAATGAAGTATTCGCTTTTGTGAAAAAACAGTCAGGCATACAAGCTGAGAAGTTGCTGATGGAATTGGCTTGGCGTGACTTTTGGCGACAAGTCTGGTTTGCAGAAGGAAATGCAATCTTTAGTGAAATGGAGCCTCCCAAAGTCGATATTCAGTACCAGCCGCTGAGCGATTCTGTTAAACAGGCGAACACTGGCTTGCCTTGTATGGATGGCTTTGTGAAAGAGTTACTTGATACTGGGTATCTGCATAACCATGCCCGTATGTGGTTTGCTAGTTATATTGTCCATCATCTAAAAATGGACTGGCGTGAAGCCGCTGATTGGTTTGAGGCACATTTGTTGGATGGTGATTTCGCCAGTAATCATTTGTCTTGGCAATGGATTGCTTCTACCTTTAGCTCTAAACCGTATTACTTCAACAAAGAAAATCTAGAGCGCTATACTGGTGGAAAGTATTGCGCGACGTGTTCTGCACAATGCCCGTTTGATGCTAGCTATGAGGCATTGAATGCGCGCTTATTTACGCCATCTATCGCCACAAATCCAAAGCAATATACGATTAAATCATTGCCAATGAAAGCAGCCCATCGTTTTCAGGCGAATGCTATTTATATTCATGATGAAATGTTATCTGCACATAATGCATTGATGGATAAGCCATACCCTAAGATATTTGTTTTTGATCCAGTGTTGTATGGAAACTGGTCGCTTAATCGCTTGCAGTTTGTGGCTGACTGCCTGCATGAGATGATGAATGTTGAGGTCTGGATGGGTGACACGCATGAAGTGTTCATGCAAAAAGGGGTGGGGCAAGTGGTCACGCAAGATACACCCAACCTGACAGTCAAAGAGATTTTAGCGCCATTTGCACCAAGATGGCAGCCTATGGAAAAGTTAGTGAATGTGCGACTTAGTGAAAAGCGCTTAAAACGATTTTCTAGATACTGGGAAAAAGTCAGCCCGTTATTGATGCCTGATATTTAATATATAAACAGTCAGTGATACTATCTTTTATCATGTAGGCCATATGAATAACAATAAGGGGACGCGATGTTAACGTGGATGGTGGTGGCGGTAGTCGTGCTGTACTTTGTGATCACTTACAACAGCTTGGTCAGTGTTAAAAATAACGTTGAGAAAGCCTGGTCCAATATCAATGTATTGCTAAAGCAGCGGCACGATGAGTTGCCCAAGCTGATTGATACTTGTAAGCAGTATATGCAGCATGAGCAAGCAACGCTAGAAAAAGTCATTCAAGCACGTACCCAAGTCAATGAGGCGCGTGATCATCATGATGTTGCCGCATTAGGGCAGGCTGAAAGTGCACTTCGCGTGGGCTTAGGTGGCCTTTTTGCAGTGGCAGAAAATTACCCAGAGCTTAAATCAAACCAAAACTTCCTTATGTTGCAAACCCGCATCACAGGGCTTGAAAATCAAATTGCAGATCGGCGCGAGTTTTATAACGATAGTGTTTATATTAACAATGTACGTGTTCAACAATTTCCCGATGTAATTGTGGCGAGACTATTTGGTTTTGTTAAAGAACAACTGCTTAAGTTCTCTTCAGCCGAGTTAACCGATGTTGAGGTTGGTCAGCGATTTAATACAAAGCTTTAGGTCGTGTGTGCAGTTTCGTAGTTACTATTTAAACCCGCTAGCCTTATGTGTTTGTATTGGGTTGGTGCTTGCGGGCGTGTATTTAGATTATCACGATCGGCAAGCCCATCAACTCCCATTTCTATTTGGATTAAGTGCCTTGGTGGCTATATTTGCTTGGGCATTTAACTATAAAAGACTGCTTGCGATATCTGAAGTGCCTATTTCAACGATTGCTTCGGCGGCCCAAGGCTATGTTGAGCTTTTCGGAAAATCTAAACATCTAAGCCCAACGCGCAGCCCGATACAAGGCGTACCTTGTGTTTGGTTTCGGCTATGGGTTTACGCACGTGATAGCAATTACATGTGGCGTTTAGAAGACTACCAAGTGAGCGAGCAAGTATTTGAGTTGCATGATGAGTCTGGCGTGTGCGTGGTTGACCCCAAAGGTGCTCATATTTATGCAGCCAGCCGCCATGTGATTACGCAAAATGGGCATCGATATATTGAGGATGTTTTATTTACGGATAAATCTATTTATGTATTGGGTGATTTAGATGACAATACACAAGCCAATACGGAGTCTGAAATCCATCAGGAAGTCGGCAAGTTGCTGACGCAATGGAAGCAATCTAAAGCTAGGCTTTTACAGCGTTTTGATCTTAACCGAGATGGTGAGGTGGACATGCATGAGTGGGCACTGGCGCGCGAACAGGCTTATTCTGAAGTGAAGCTTAAGCAGGCGCAGTCGCTAAAGAACGAGCGACATCTGATTGCAAAACCAAAAAATAAACGCCTCTTCGTGATCTCTGGCATCACGCCGCAAGCATTAAGGCTGCGTTACCGCTATTGGGCAATTGTGCATTTCTCAATATTTTTTGTAGCCATCTTGCTTTCTTTTCTCGCAAGCTATCTGGCGATATAACAGCAGGTTTGCCCTGTGATAAAATGCTAGGTTATGACAACTGACAACACCACACAAAAGATGCAAGAAAATAAAGAGTTAGCAAAATCATTCGACCCAAAAACCATTGAAAGCAAATGGTATGAATTCTGGGAGGGACAAGGCTACTATGCCGCTGGTTTAGATACCGCTAAGCAAGATAACTTCTGTATTTTATTACCCCCGCCAAACGTGACAGGCACGCTCCATATGGGGCACGGCTTTAACCAGACGCTAATGGATGCGTTAACCCGTTATCACCGTATGCGCGGCGACAATACGCTATGGCAACCAGGCACAGATCACGCTGGTATCGCGACGCAAATTGTGGTTGAGCGTCAGTTAGATGCACAAGGCGTATCCCGCCATGACTTAGGGCGTGAAAAATTTCTTGAAAAAGTCTGGGAATGGAAAGAATACTCAGGCGGTACGATTACTAAACAAATGCGCCGTTTAGGCACATCCCCAGATTGGTCACGTGAGCGCTTCACCATGGATGAAGGCCTAAACCAAACGGTGACCAAAACCTTTGTGCGCTTGTATAACGAAGGCCTTATCTACCGTGGAAAACGCTTAGTGAACTGGGATGTGAAGTTAGGTACAGCTGTATCAGATCTAGAGGTGGTGCAGGAAGAGGAAGACGGCTTCATGTGGCACATTAACTATCCCTTAGAGGATGGTTCTGGCCATTTAACCGTGGCAACCACTCGTCCAGAAACTATGCTGGGTGACGTGGCGGTGATGGTGCATCCGGATGATGTGCGTTATAGGCACCTGATTGGTAAAACTGTACTGTTGCCGTTGTGCAAGCGTGAGATTCCAATTATTGCTGATGACTACGTTGATTTGGAGTTTGGGACTGGGGTAGTGAAAGTGACGCCAGCGCATGATTTTAACGACAATATGGTGGGTCAACGTCACGGTTTAGATAAAGTTGTTATTCTCAACTTACAAGGTTTTGTGCCAGCCATCGCTGAAGTTTGGGCAGAGGATGGCTCTAGTAAGCAGGCCATTGACATGCCAGCCAACCTGATTGGCTTGGAGCGTTTTGCCGCACGTAAACAGGTGGTGGCAGACTTAGAAGCGCAAGGTTACTTAGTTAAGGCTGAGAAACATAAGCTCAAAGTACCGCGTGGTGACCGCACTAATGTGGTGATTGAGCCTATGCTGACCGACCAATGGTTTGTAGCGATGAGCAAGCCAGCGGCTGATGGTAAATCAATTACCCAAAAAGCATTGGACGTTGTTGCCAGTGGTGAAATCAAGTTTTATCCAGAAAACTGGGTTAATACCTATAACCAATGGCTGAATAACATTCAAGACTGGTGTATTTCTCGTCAGTTATGGTGGGGGCATCAAATCCCGGCTTGGTATTCTGATGACGGCAAAGTATACGTTGCGCATGATGAAGCAGAAGCTAAGGCACAGGCCGCAAAAGATGGGTATAACGGCAATTTAAAACGCGACGATGACGTGCTGGATACCTGGTATTCATCAGCCTTATGGCCGTTCTCAACGTTAGACTGGACCGGTGATGCAGAGAAAGATGCTGCCAATGTTGCCTTGCAACAGTATTTGCCATCTTCAGTGTTAGTCACAGGGTTCGATATTATTTTCTTCTGGGTCGCGCGTATGGTGATGATGACCACGCACATCACAGGCAAAATTCCGTTCAAGCACGTGTATGTACACGGCTTGATTCGGGATGCAGAAGGCCAGAAGATGAGTAAATCTAAAGGCAACGTGTTAGACCCAATCGATTTGATTGATGGTATCGGTCTGGATGAGCTGATTAAAAAACGCACGACTGGTTTGATGAATCCGAAAGATGCCGAGAAAATCGAGAAGCGCACACGTAAAGAGTTCCCAGAAGGCATTAACGCTTATGGTACCGATGCGCTACGTTTCACGTTTGCCGCATTAGCCTCACCTGGCCGTGATATTAAGTTTGATTTACAGCGCTGCGATGGCTACCGTAATTTCTGCAATAAATTATGGAATGCAACGCGTTTTGTGTTGATGAACACTGAAGGCCAAGACAACGGTTTTGGTCTTGGTAGTTGTGTGGAAGGCGGCCGCGTATTTTCACAGGCAGATCGTTGGATTGTGAGCATCTTGCAACGCACAGAAGCTGAAGTTGAGCGTGCGTTTGAAGACTATCGCTTCGATTTGGCAGCCAAAGCGATTTATGAATTTGTATGGGATGAATACTGTGATTGGTACTTAGAGTTAGCCAAGGTACAGATACAAAACGGCAATGAGGCGGAAAAAATCGGTACGCGTCGTACTTTGTTGCGTGTATTGGAAACCATCTTGCGCCTAGCTCACCCTATCATGCCATTTATCACAGAAGAAATTTGGCAAACGATCGCGCCGATGACAGAAAAGCATGGCGCAAGCATTATGCTAGAAGCTTATCCAAAAGCACAGCCAGACAAGCTTGATGAAGGCTCTGAAGCATGGGTTGCTTTGCTGAAAGAAGCGGTAGATGCTTGCAGAAGCTTACGTGGCGAAATGGGTATTTCACCAGCAGCGCGAGTGCCACTGATTGCCGCAGGTGATGCAACGGCATTAACCGCCTATGCACCATACTTAAAAGCACTGGCTAAGCTTGAGGAAGTAAGCATCGTAAGTGACCTACCAGAAGCTGATGCACCTGTGATGTTAGTCAATGACTTTAAATTGATGCTTAAAGTTGAGATTGATGTCGCAGCGGAAAAAGAGCGCTTAAGTAAAGAAATTACACGCTTAGAAAACGAAATCAACAAAGCAAACGCCAAGCTCAATAACGAAAGCTTTGTTGCAAGAGCGCCAGCCGCAGTGGTTGAGCAAGAGAAAGCACGAGTGGCTGACTTTAGTGCAACTCTGGATAAGTTGGCTAGTCAGTTGGCAAAGCTTAAGTAACTTTAAGCTTTAGGCAACAAGTTGTAAAAATAGCTAGCCGATTGGCTAGCTATTTTTTTTGATATTGCGCTGGTTACAACATGATGCGTAATTAAGATGACGTTAAAAAACTCTTAAACGAGTCGCTTATATCTCAGCAAGCATTCATTAGCTCACACGTTTTTTAATATAAAACGTAAATGCGGTTTCGTCTTCTTCTAATAATAAAAGCTCATGGCCTGTCTGTACGCAGAAAGCATTAAAGTCTTTCACTGAGCCTGGGTCGGTAGAGATTATTTTTAATACTTGAGAGGCCGCCATATCGCTTAACCCCTTTTTGCAACGCAAAATCGGCAAGGGGCAGTTTAAACCTGTTGCATCGACTACTTTGTCAAAATCCATGATAGTTTTCCTGTGTTACTTTTATTTTGATTTGCATAATCTCGCTTATCTAGACGGTGTGCTGATTTGCACAAACGGATGACCTGCTCTAGCCCAAGCCAATACGCCGCCAGCTAAATTATATACATGCTTACAGCCTTTGCTAGCGGCAAAAGCAGCTGCGTGTGCAGAACGCACACCACTGTGGCAGTAAAATACAATGTTATCTGCTTTGGCGAGCGACTCATACTGAACTGGAAGCATTGCGAGTGGAATATGTACTGCGTTTTGAATCACGCCGCGAGCCACTTCATCGTCGTTGCGGACGTCCACTAATAATAGAGATTGCGTGGTCAGCATGACAGATAAGTCATGGGCGTCGATTTCGTTGTATGTGCTCATTAAATAAACCTGAAGTAACTAATAAATAGGGCGAGATGCTATCAATTCAATTGAGATTGACGGTGATTCAATGATGTAATTTACATCATCAACCAGTGAGGCAATGTTTGATTGTCTGAATTAGCGCTTTCATCTACATCTCTTGTTAATTTTGGCTGATGTTGGGTTTTTTTGCTAGTGTAATCTTGCGAATGGCTAAATATGCACGACACATGCAGTTTCAAACAACATCAATTCCTAATTCATTGACAGAGTGAGCCGCCATTAGTTTTAAGTAGCGCCAAACAGGCGCTATTTTTCTTCATGTATGGAATAAACTAAGGTGTCAGAAAGAAAAGTCCCATTGTGCCCAAACTCTGGTTTCGTTATCTTTTTCTAGTTTAATGGGGTCTTCTATGCTGAGTCGACTTAATTGTAAGCTTAGTTTGTTGAAGTGCCCCTCTAAGAAGTAGTTAATCACTGCGCTTAGCTCAGTTTGCTTGTCATTGTCACGGTCAGTATCCATGTCTACAAAAGCATAGCGTCCAGCCAGTTCGATGTTTTCGGGGATAGCCATGATTTGGCGATTTGGGAAATAGCCTGCTTGAACAAAGCCACCAAGTAATTTTGTTTCTTGATCGTTATTGAGGGTGTCTTTAATTCTTTTAGCATGCAGCTCATGCAAGAATGAAAAGCCGTTCCATTTGAAATGTATTTCTTCCATCATTTGGCTGATTTCGTATTGGCCAGACTTTGCGCCACCTTTTTCGAACGTTTCTGATGGTGATCTATACCTTGCTGTGCCTGCAGCGTTCACATCTGTTAAGTTTCTACAGCTTCTGCTATCGGTTTCAAAAGCGGTACATTTGCTTCTGTTTGAATTGGCTGCTACAGAGATATTTAGTGCCGGTTGTTCATGAAACTCGATATCCGACTGGCTGAACTTCATTTCGCCACCTAATGCATTCCACTGTAATCTGCCAGAATACATCATATTGCCATCGTCATTATTTCTCTCGCCTACGCCTAAGCCTGTATAAACACCGGCATAGTAAGTCATGTCATACCAAGTACCTGAAAATAAATTGCCTTTCACCTCAATGCCTTGTTGGCGATCAACCGTAAAAACGTCATTAACAATAGATCGATTCACAAACTGTTGGCTACCAGATGAGGTCACGCGTTCATTATTGTAAGAGACTTTGCCGCGCCCAACTCTCACTTGCGCCCATTTATATTTGTCTACCGTTAAGTTTAAATCTCTTAATACCGGTTGAGACCAGTCATATTGTAGATAATATTTTAACCAAGGCACATATGCATGCCCATTCAGCTTGCTACGAGCACGACGAATCATGAATGACTTTTCGTCTTTGTCTAAATCCGCCAGTGTGCGCGGGTCACCATCAAATGGCTCTGCAAAGCGCGCTTGCACTCTGTTTTGAATTGCGAGAGAAAACTTATTATCATCAGTTTTAAACTCAAAACCGTTTTTCCCGTAGCTTAGATTCGCAGGTGAATAGCCTTTTTTCACTTTTGGTTGAGTTTCTACCGTAGCAACATTATCGGTTAAATCTGTATTTGTTGAGTCTGCGTTTAAACTAGAGATTACTTCAGAGGTGTTCGCCTGTTTGTCTGCTTGAGCAGGTTGTTTTGATTTAAGCTCTGCTTCAATTTCTGCTTTTAGCGTTGCCTTTAATTTGTCGATTTCTTCTTTTTTCTCAAAAGATCCTAATTTGACGCGATTCTCACCCGGTGCAGCGTAAATCTGCTGAGTGTTACTGTCCACATACAAGTCTAGCGCGAATGCAGGATTGATCCATGAAGCACTCATCATAGATAGTGAGGCAATTGCTATTTTGTTTATATTCATGAAATCACCATAAAATTGGTTGGTAAAGAACTTATCAATTGTTGATAGCTGTCTAAAAAGAGTTGCTTAGGCATTTAATTGTGCCGGCTTGATGTTGTTGTCTAAATTACTGCCCGTGCAATATCAATCTAAAGTTGCCATGCTACTTTGTGTTTCGTTAGATAGGCGCGCTAAATGTGACAATAATATGACAAAAATATGACAACTACAAATATAGAAACCTAGAAAGGTAGCATTCGATTTGATGTTGAAACACCACCAGAAGTAGGTGGCTAATACGCGAGTTTAATATTGGAAGAAGGTAGTCAAGCATATAACAACCGCCAACATGATTAAACCAAGTGCTAGCAAGTTGGGTGATCCAGTTAATATTAACTGCAGTAATACTGATTGCTCAAAACTTCTACGATTAGCCGTTTGATATATCCGCCAGTGGCTTACATGCGCTATCCCCATCGCACCCACAAAGTTATCCACACAAATTGTGGATGTGGGGCTGACTAGCCTATTGCTTATCACGGCATTTATTTGAGTCTATGGTGAGCCATCACTGCCAAGAAAAAGCCCACATTCAGGTGGGCTTTTAAGTGCAGTTGTTTGCAATTCTGCGAAAAATGAGTAGAGTTAATTGATTTCTAGTTTCTTGAGTGACTTAGCATCATAGGGGTTACCAACAATGATTGGATAGTCCTTAAACTTGCTAGAGACGATACTTTTCGCATGATCAAAGCCTTTGTACGTTATCCCCATTAATTGAGACCACGTATAAATAAAATCTGCATTGCTATATTGTCTATCCAAAATCTCAGGGTTTCTCAGTAGGTCGTTAGTAAACCAATCTTTAGAGGACCAAGTGATAAACGGAACGGCATACATAGGCAATGTTGGTGAGTATTCGTTTCTACCTTGAAACTCATGATTGTTTGAATCATAGACGTCATCACCATGATCAGAAAAGAATGTAAGCATGCTGTGCTGATTAGTTGATTTTAATCTTTGAATCAGATCATACACAATGCTGTCGTTATAACGTATTGCATTGTCATACTCATTAATCTTTTGAATTTTATCTTCAGACAGGCCTGCGTATAAGTTGTTACTGTCTTTGAAATAATCAAATGACTTTGGGTAGCGGTATTTGTAAGACATGTGCGAACCGATTAAATGCACAATAATCAACTTTTTCTCTGCAGTGTCTTTTAACGTTTCACTAAACGGATCAAGTACTTTTTCATCAAAACTGTATGAGTTTTGAGAGCGCGCATTGTTGAGCCATATTTGCTTGTCTGTTTGTTTTGCAAAAGTAGTTAAGATAGTGTTTCTTGCAGTGAGTGTCTGCTGATTACTAATCCAGAAAGTTTTGTAACCTGCTTGTTTCATCATGGCAATTAATGTGGGTTTTGTTTTGTATAAATCAGGTTGTGACTGATCTGCAAAGCTTAATATCTGCTCCAAGCTTTCTATCGTGTTCGGTCTTGAGGCATAAACATTCTTAAACACAGAAAGCTCATCTTTGATTGTGCTAAGTTTTGGGTTGGTATCACGATGGTAGCCATACAGACCAAAATGCAAGCGGGTTGATGACTCTCCAATGACAATCACTACTGTCGTTGGTGAAGGCTTTTTAAGCTCCGAAAAGTTACTTAAAGGAGTTGACCGATTGAACGTCATTAAAAATGATTCAACTTCTTTTAATTCTCTTTGGTAGTTTGAATATCCCAAAATAAGCTGCCATGGTGGCGCTGATACTAAGTGCTTGTTTAAATTTTTGTAAGCAACACTAGCTTTCCCTGCGATAACGGCTTTTCTAATCGGATGAGCAAAAAATAGCACCAAAATGATCAGTGCAAAAATGTAGCCTTTTTTATTAGATATATCCAAATGACTTGGAATTTTCTTCCATATCAATATTGGGATAATCGAGAAAACGATGAACTTGAATAATATTGAAAACGTAAAGTAGTTACTCAGATACTCTGATGATTCAGCATTGTTAGATTCAAAGATAATGAAAATTAAACTTTGTGAAAGCTCTTGTTTGTAAATTAAAAAATATCCAAAAGCAGGCAAGGCGAATAGCCAAATAGCCACTCCAAAAATAGCACTTACTTTTTTAGTGTGTTTAGGTAATAAAAATATTGGAATCAGCCAAAAGACAGTCGTTAAAGTCGTGTCTTTTAACCCTTCAAAAGAAGTGATTCCTGAGGTGGATAGCAAAAGCTGCGTTGTACTAGTGAGGTACCAAAAAAGTAGATACGTCCAAGCAATATGAGGCCAAATTGAGGCTTTTTGGTTTGTTGTATTCAAAAGAGGTTAGCTTTCTAAGTGTGATTTAAGTGGTAGTCGAAAAAACATTCCTCACACTGATCGCAATTTACATACCACTTGTCGCTTAATGATTTAATGTTAATTAAATCAATTGGATATGATTTTATGCGTTTGATTTTTTCTATAAAATGACGGATAACCTGCAAGAACTGCAGGTGAAGCCATACAAAAATTGCAGGGATATGGATTTGTTGATTAAGCTGGTCAAGGCGTTGATGGCTTTATGAGCACGACAGAAATCGTTGGGCGGCGATTGCTTTTATTTAAAATCAAATGCATCATGAGTGTGCTACAAGTCAAGCATATATAATGCTTTTAGTCTTAAATTCTCAATAATTAGTTAAACATTTTAAAACATGATGCAGGCCCATGTACCGACACTTTTTCTAGTCATTATTACTGTTAGCTTCATGTTGTCCATCGCGCTTGCCTGCGCAGGGTATCGTAAAAAGCCAGAGCTGATGCTATGGTCGACAAGTTTTGCACTACATGGTTTGGCCTTTGTTTTTTATAGTTTGCGAGGTGAAGTAAGTGACTTAATCAGCATCGTGGGTGCGAATGTCTTTATTTCTTCAATCTTCGCTATTCTTGCTGAAGGATTATTCTATTTTTTAAGACGTCAGGCACCTAGGATTTTAATCTGGAGCCCTGTTTTACTCATTGCAGTCAGCTTCTCTTTGCTACTTGATTATTTAGCGTTAAGAATCATCATAGGGTGCGCAGTTTTTGGACTTCAAGGCTTATTGTTACTTTATTTTGTTGCACAGCATAACCGCCTAATTGTAGGGCGTGGCAAATATATATTTGCAGCAAGCGCATTCATTGAGTCATGCATATTGGTTTCAAGAGCTTTGATTTTATCGCAAGGCTATACGGTACCTACTCTTACAGTGGCGGATCCATTAAACACAATCACTTATTTGTGTAGCATTGTTTGCTTGATTTTGCTGGTGATTAGCCTTTTCTTAATGACATGGGAGCGTGATGAGCATGCGCTCAGAGTGAGTGAGCACGAGTTGAAATCTGCAGTTGCGATGGCCGAACAACAGCATCGTGAACTTGAGGTGACATTAAGAACCGCTAACGATGGTATTTATATCATTGACGAAAACGGATTGCTCATAGACGCTAATGATGCCTTTTTGCAAATGCATCAGTTTGATAAAAGTGTAATTAGTCAGTTGCATGTTCAGGACTGGGACACCCAGTTGGAGGATCTGTTGTTACACTCATACGCCCGTCGAGTTCGAGACAGTGCGCAAAAAATGATTTTTGAAACTGTTCATCGTTGTCGAGATGGTAGACATTTGAATGTTGAGGTTAGTGCAAATGCTTTGACACGTAATGGCCAGCAGGTTGTTTATTGTGCTGCTAGAGATATTTCAGATAGAAAGCTACTGGAAACGCAGTTGCTTGATCAAGCGCATTTCGATTATTTAACAGGCTTGAATAATCGAAGGTATTTTGTTGAGCTGTCTGAAACTGAGTTGATGCGCGCGAAACGCTACCAAAAAAAGCTATCCTTGCTGATGCTGGATCTTGATGATTTTAAACATGTTAATGACACTTACGGGCACAAGGCTGGTGATACTGTACTGACACAAGTCACCTTGATATGCCGTAATGTTTTGCGTGAAATTGACATCATAGGGCGACTGGGTGGGGAGGAGTTTGCAGTCGTCCTGCCAGAAACTGATATTGATTATGCTATTGAGGTGGCAGAACGGTTAAGAGAGGTAGTAGCGCAGACTAGAATCTCGATTAATGACAATACTAGCCTTCACATGACAGTATCAATCGGTATTACATCGTTGGCACCCTGGCATGATAATGTTGATGCATTATTATTATCAGCCGATAAAGCTTTGTATTTGGCAAAAGGTGCGGGTAAGAACCGAGTGGTCTGCGCTTAATTAAGCTATTTAAATACTCAAGTCTTTGAGGTTATTAGAGCCGTTGCTCACTTAGAAAATCGCAACACTGTAAACTTCTTTGCTGCGTAAGCTGCATATTTACCTCAATGATTAGTGACTCAAGTAAAGGACCTGTGATGACAAACAAGGCAATCATTCTTCAAGCTGGAGGTGGCTACGACAAAGTGACGCTAGGCACTCTAGATGCAACACCGCCAAAAGCGGGTGAAATTAGTGTACGACTGCATGCCAACTCACTTAATTATCATGATTTTGCCGTGGTGAGTGGAATGTGGGGGCCGACTGAGCCTAGAATTCCAATGGCGGATGGTGCTGGTGTAGTCACTGCAATTGGAGAAGGGGTGACAGAGTTCTCTCTCGGTGACCATGTCGTGAGTACATTCTTTCCAACTTGGTTGGCGGGTGAGCCACTGGTTGAGGGGTTTGCCACAACCCCAGGAGACGGGGTGGACGGTTATGCGCGGGAAGCGGTGACCGCTTCTGTTAACGCGTTTACGCACGCACCTAAAGGTTGGAGCCATGTGGAGTCTTCTACCCTCACCACGGCGGGCTTGACTGCATGGCGTGCGTTAATGTCAGATGGTGCTCTTAAACCAGGTGACACTGTCTTGGTGCAAGGCACAGGAGGCGTATCAATCTTTGCGTTGCAATTTGCAAAAATGGCTGGAGCTACCGTCATAGCAACATCATCTAGTGATGAAAAGCTGGAGAAATTAAAGCTACTCGGCGCTGACTATCTTATTAATTACAAAAAGATCGCAAATTGGGGCGAGTTGGCCCGCGAAATGACTGGCGGGCGCGGGGTAGATCATGTGGTTGAAGTAGGCGGGCCAGCAACCATCAATCAATCAATGTTAGCAGCGCGCGTGGGTGGGCATATTTCCGTGATTGGTATTCTAACGGGCATAGGCGGTGAAATTTCTATTGTGACTGCCCTGATTAAGCAGCTCCGTTTGCAAGGCTTAATTGTAGGTAACCGCACTCAGCAGCAAGAGATGGTAAGAGCCATTAATGCAACTAAGATGCGCCCAGTGATAGATAAGGTGTTCCCACTTGAGCGTATTGTTGATGCTTTCAGATACCAGGAAACGAACAAGCACTTTGGAAAAATATGCTTAGAAATGTAGAATATCCAAGGTCCTGTGGTTTGATGTATAAGAGTATTCTAATACTCAGATTTTAAAAAAAGATGGTCAATCTTTATATTGATTTAAAGCAATAACTGGCAGAGGTTATCGCTTTTGAAATGGATATAAGTGATTTAAATATAGGGTCAGCTACAGCTATTTATTTGACTTGATTATCTTTTATCATCCTCGTGTAACTCTATGCTTGTGTCGTTTAGCTTCTGTCAATCGCATCTCAGGCCGTACTTAGCCCCTGCTGCTTCATGTCGATGAGTTCAGTTGGCTGATTTCGGCAGCCGAGAGCAGCTAGCTTCATCACCATGAAACATTATTCTTTGTTGGCTGATGTAACTGCTGTCCATTGACTTTTGAGCAGGCTTTTCGGACTCACAACTCTTTTGACTGACTGAAATTATTTCTGATTTAGCCCTCTATCAGCGGTCGGCGTGACTCACCAAACATGGCGTTGATGTTAGGTTTTCTAATATCAATCCAATAGTTAAATGATTACTAAACAATTTCTTGCAAAAAGACTACTTAAATAATTACAACTTCACACAACATCATTGAACTTATCTTCATCATTGCCAGACGAACCAACTTAATATATTAGGGTGCCTATGATGAAAAAAATATCTTTATTACTTTTTACGTTGTTGTCTACTTCCTTATCAACATTATCCCATGCAAACCAGCATGGTGCAGCCAACGGTAGCAAATGCGAAGACATGAGCCACGCTAGTTTTGGTATAGCGCATTTTGATAGCAATAAAGATGGCAGTATCAGTCTGCAGGAGTACCTCTCAGGCGACTCTGCTAATACCGAGAAAACCTATCAACATATTGATGCAAATAACGATGGTATGCTTGATAAGGAGGAGCAGCAGGAGATTGAGGCGGTTTATAAAAGTATTCACGATCAATACAAAGTTAAAAATAACAGTATCTAAAGAGCATGGTACTTAGTGACGGTATTTAAGTAATCATGTTGACCAGTTTTATGTGTAGTATCTAATATCACTTGTCCATGCCTTACGTTATGTAGTCGTATGCTACTTACCTACTGCACATCAATATTAAGTCTGTGGATTAAGGGTCTATTATGAAAGCTATTTGGAATGATGTTGTCATTGCTGAGTCAGACAATACGGTCGTTGTGGAAGGAAATCATTACTTTCCCATCATTAGTATCAAGCCAGAGTATTTTACTGAGACGCAGCACACCACAAGTTGTGGCTGGAAAGGGCTAGCCAATTATTACTCCATACAAGTCAATGGCCAGGAAAACCCGAATGCGGCATGGGTGTACAGAACTCCGCTCAAGGCAGCAGAGAATATCAAAAACCATGTTGCGTTTTGGAAGGGTGTAAAAGTAAGCAGTTAATATAGTGTCAGCAGTCATCGTGATAGACAAGGGACTAACGTTTTATGAATCATGCATTAACGCTAACAGCTGATAATATGCAACAGCAGTTGCTCCATCAATATCAGATGGTGAGAAGCAAGTCGCTTGAAATCTGCAGTTGTATCGAAACCGAGGATTACACTGTGCAGCCGATGGCAGATGTAAGTCCACCGAAATGGCATCTTGGACATACCACCTGGTTTTTTGAGGAATTGCTTCTGGTCAGGTTCTACCCTGATTACAGCCGTTTTAATACGCAATACAGCAGCTTGTTCAATTCTTATTACAAGGCATTAGGCGCACATACATTACAGGCTGACCGTGGTAATTTGTCGAGGCCTACGGTAAATCAGGTTATAGAATACCGCCGCTATGTGGATGCAAATCTTGCAAAGTTTATCAATGAGCATGTACTCACGGATGAAATGAAATCCTTGATTGAAACCGGTTTGCATCATGAGCAGCAGCATCAAGAGCTGCTATATATGGATATTAAATTCATACTTGCGAGCAATGTCGTAGATACACAATATGCTGTGCAAACGCTGCCACCTGCACCTGAGGCAATCCATGGTTGGTCAGAGTTTACACAAGGGCTGTACCAAATTGGCCACGATGCGACAGGCTTTGCCTACGACAACGAAAAGCCTGCGCATCAGCATTATTTGTACCCGTTTGCTATCAGCCATGCATTGGTCACTAATGGTGAATTTTTAGCATTTATTGAAGATGACGGTTACGCCAAGCCTGAGTATTGGCTGAGTCAGGGCTGGGATTGGGTGAGTCAGCACCGTATTCAGCAGCCTTTGTATTGGTCATGCCTTGACGGTGAGTGGCATGAATACACGCTTCATGGATTGATACCTTTGGATTTGAACCGGCCCTTAGTGCACATCAGTTATTTCGAGGCGAATGCGTTTGCCAACTGGAAAAAACTCAGGTTACCTACAGAGCAGGAGTTAGAGGTGTTTTTAAATCAGGCACCACTGGCGACAGGGTTTTCTGATACCGCATTGCTACATCCTAACAATACGCACAATGTGTACGGTGAGGTTTGGTGCTGGACCAGTAGCCAATATTCGGCTTATCCGCGTTTTAAAGCTTTTGATGGCATCTTAAACGAATATAACGGCAAATTTATGTGTAATCAGTTTGTGTTAAGGGGTGGTTGTGTTGCAACACCAGATCAGCATTATCGACATAGTTACAGAAACTTTTATCAACCACAGCAGCGTTGGATGTTTTCAGGCATCAGATTAGCGAAGGATATCGTTTGAAAATTACCAATTTAATCGAAGTGGATCAGTTCACGCAGAATAGAGAGGCGTTTACCACTGATGTACTAATGGGTCTAAGCAGTGAGCCCAAAACTATTTCAGCAAAGTATTTTTATGATGATGCCGGGAGTGAGTTGTTTCAAAAGATTTCGCAGCATCAGGACTATTACCTGACTAAAACCGAGTTTTCAATTTTAGAGCAATTTGGCGCGTCGCTTGCGGCCACGATTAATGAGGCTGAAATTGATATTCTTGAGCTGGGAGCAGGAGACGGACATAAAAGTAAATTAATTATCGATAGCTTTTTAGCGCAAGGCACTAAAGTTAACTTTTATCCGATTGATATCTCTGAAAAAGCCATGGGCTTACTGGGTGCAAATCTGACAGTAAGTGAGCAGCTGAATATTCATGGCATCGTGGCAGATTACTTTCATGGCCTTAATTCACTTAAAACAATCTCCAGTAATAAAAAGCTGGTGTTATTTTTGGGCTCTAACATCGGCAACTTTAATAGAGCACAAACGCAGGAGTTTCTTAAAAAACTCTGGCTGTCGCTTAACGCTAACGACCATGTGTTGATAGGCTACGACCTCAAAAAAGATACCGATATCCTCAATAAAGCCTATAACGACTCTGGTGGATTGACCACAGCCTTCAACCTGAACTTGCTCAAGCGTATGAATGCGGAGCTGGGCGCAGATTTTGAGATGGATAAATTCAAGCATTATGGGTTTTATAATCCGTCATTAGGCGCCATGGAGAGCTATATCATCTCTCTGCACGATCAGGATGTATACATTGCGGCACTGGAAAAATATTTTCACTTTGAGAAGTTTGAAGCACTGCATTTAGAGTCATCATTCAAGTTTTCTGAATCAGAGATTCATGCGCTTGCCAGCCAGACTGGTTTTAAAATTGAAGCGCATTTTACAGATGCTCAGAATTTCTTTATCGATGCGCTGTGGCAGGTACAAAAAAGCTAATGCTCACACGACATGGCCTGTTGTAGTGACTTGATAACCATTGATGCATAACCCCGGAGAGCTCTTTGCAACAAGATTTTGATCAGCTTGTGAGTCGTGACCATAGCAACAGCCTGAAATATGATGGCCGCCAGGCGATGTTTGGTCAGGATGATGTTATTCCACTGTGGGTGGCAGATATGGATTTTGCTTCGCCGCCTGCCGTGAGCGATGCCTTGCTACAACGCGCTAGTCATCCCATTTATGGCTACAGCATCTTCCCTGAAAGTACTTATCAAGCACTGATCGATTGGCTAGAACGCCGTCATGGCTGGCGCGTTGAGCGTGACTGGTTACTGATGTGCCCGGGGGTGGTGCCTTCGCTGAATGCGGCGGTGATGACGTTTACGCAGCCCACAGATGCAGTTATTGTGCAGCCGCCGGTGTATTTCCCTTTTTTTTCAGCGGTGACTGATAGCGGCAGAAACCTGATACAAAATCCACTGCATTTTGAAAATAATCAATATCATATTGACTTTGAACACCTCGAAGCTTGCGCAGCGCGTGCAAAAATGCTGTTACTGTGTTCGCCGCATAACCCTCTGGGCAGGGTATGGCGTAAAGATGAGCTGGAACAGCTGCTCGCTATTGCCGAGAAATATCAGTTAATAGTTTTTTCCGACGAAATTCATGCTGACCTGGTATATGCACCTGCCAGGCACCAAGTGCTGGAATCTCTATCTCAGCACTGTAAAAACATCATCACAGCAGTGGCCCCGAGCAAAACTTTCAATATCCCCGGGCTGAATTTATCCGCATTGATTATTCCAGATGCGACGCAAAGGCAAGCGCTGGGCAAGGTGTTCGAGCGCATGCATGTCAGTGCAGCCAATCCATTCAGCATGGTGGCGTTTGAAGCTGCTTACCAGCATGGCGATGCATGGCTGGATGCGCTGTTAGGGTATTTGCAGCAAACCCGTGATTTCGTCATTGCATACGTCAGTGAGCATTTACCCCGAGTGCATGCCATCGTGCCTGAAGGCACTTATCTAATTTGGCTTGATTGCCGCGAGCTGGGCTTGGATGATGCCGCATTAAAACAGTTTTTTATTCAGCAAGCCGGCGTAGGCTTAAGCCCTGGCAAGTTATTTGGCGAGGCAGGTAGTGGCTTTATGCGCATGAATATCGCTGCGCCTAGATCACTTATTACAACAGCGTTGCAACGCATGGCCGTTGCCCTGCAATCTTTTACAAAGTAAACGAGGCAGGAAGCGCTGAATATTGTTTTCCATTCATCAAGTATGCTGCAATTAGCAAACAAGTCATTGCTACTACAGTTAAATTTCTACGTAGTGGCATATACCAAGCCGGTAAATCTACATTGTTAAACAGATGCTTATCCCGTATCAGTGCGATTGCAAAGAAAACTGTAAGTAGAATAAATCCATGAAACTTTGGAATTGATAGCGATATCCACGCGACTAGAGACGGAACAATGCTCCATAAAAATGACCAGCGCTGTTTGTTAATTGGCAATTCATGTAGCAACATAGCGAATGACCAATGCAAAGCGCCCACAAAGCTCAGAATAATTGCTCCGTAAGTGAGTAAAAAGTGACGCCACATATCAAAATGGGTATGATCAAAAAACAAGAATACTGTCGGTACAATAAATGGTAGTAGCCCAAAGTACCCAAGCAATTTTGGCGTTGTTGCAAAATAGTGTTTTTTCATAGCGGTTTAAATCAAGGGTGTTGTTTGTTTATTATGTTGGCCGTGCCAAACCATCATGCTCATAGTTCATTATGCTGTATTCATGTTTTTACTGAGTAAACACTCATGAACAGATACAGGATATGAATTCTACATGAGTGCATAATCTATTACACGAACAAGACATATCGTCTGTTTAACAATCAAAATACAGGAGACTTATTATGTGGACAGCACCAGCAGCAACAGAAATGCGTTTTGGATTTGAAGTAACCATGTACGTAATGAATAAATAATCCTTAACAGGAATATACATACACAAGGGAGCGTCAGCTCCCTTTTTATTGATGGTTTTGAGTTGATGTTAGCGGCTGTAGATTAACACTGACATGCATAAAAAAAGCCCACATTAAAGTGAGCTTGATTTAGATGGTGGCCGGGGCCAGAATCGAACTGGCGACACGCGGATTTTCAATCCGCTGCTCTACCGACTGAGCTACCCGGCCTTCCTTACTACTACTTGCAAACTTCGGTTTAATGTTTGCAAGCCGCGCATTATAGCAACTAAATAATGAACTGACAAAAAATATTTTCAATTTATGCATATTTATTTTTAATGCGGAAGTTTGTCTGATTTTAATCTGAAAGTTTGTATAGAGTTGTGGTGTTATCTCGGTTGCTCTCATGTAAAATCTTTCTCTATGAATTTAAACACAAATTTACCAAATATCGGGTTGCCAAATATCCAATCATTAGATCAGTCATTGAAGGCTGCACTTGTTGATAAAATAAATCATAAGACCAAACCATTAGGTGCTTTAGGACAGCTAGAGGCGATTGCGTTACAGGTAGGCATGATTCAACAAACTTTGGCGCCGCAGTTGTCTAACCCAACTTTGTTGGTGTTTGCAGGAGATCATGGGGTTGTGAACTCAGGCGTTAGTCCTTATCCACAAGCGGTGACTGCGCAGATGGTGCTTAATTTTTTGCAGGGTGGTGCTGCGATTAATGTGTTTGCGCTGCAGAACAATATGCAGTTGCGGGTGATTGATGCTGGCGTTAATTATGATTTTGATGCAAACACTGATTTAATTCACGCCAAAGTGGGGGCTGGTACTGCTAACTTCTTGCAGTCGCCTGCGATGACCGCTGCACAATGTCAGCAGGCACTTGCGACAGGCGCTTCTTTGGCAGGGCAGGAGGCGCTAGCAGGATGCAATGTATTCGGTTTTGGCGAGATGGGCATTGGTAATACATCATCTGCTAGTTGTTTAATGAGTGTGTTGTGTGGAATTTCCATTGATGAGTGTGTAGGCCGAGGAACGGGCTTGGACGATGCTGGCTTAGCGCAAAAGCTGTCTGTTCTTAGGCAGGCTATCGATTTCCATCATATGCGTGGTGAAAACGTACTGGATGTACTTGCAACGTTTGGCGGTTATGAAATTGCAATGATGGCAGGGGCGATGTTAGGTGCGGCTGAGCAGCATTCGGTGCTATTGATTGATGGGTTTATTGCAACATCGGCATTGTTAGTGGCTTCTCAATTACAACCTAATATTTTGCAATATTGTGTATTTACCCATTGCTCTGGCGAGGCTGGGCATCGTCGTTTGTTGGCGCATCTTGAGGCAACCCCTTTGCTAGATATTGGTTTGCGTCTAGGAGAGGGAACAGGCGCGGCTTTGGCCTACCCATTGGTGCAGGCTGCGGTTAATTTTATCAATGAAATGGCCTCGTTTGAAAGTGCTGGTGTGAGCACTAAAGATACTCCGTGATTAAGGTCGCCCAGTGATGAGGACACTCCATGTTTAATTTCTTGCGTAACGAGCGACGCTATATGTTGTTAGCGGTTGGCTTTTTTACGCGTATCCCAGTCCCTGTGTTTGTAGACTTTCATCCTGATGATTTGAATCGGTCTGCTAAATACTTTCCGTTAGTGGGAATTTTTGTCGGCATGATTGGTGCGGGTGCTTTTGTCTTAGCTAGCAAAGTGTTGCCACATAGCATTGCTGTGTTGATGAGTATGGCGATGACGATTTATATCACTGGTGGGTTTCATGAGGATGGGTTAGCCGATAGCGCGGATGGATTAGGTGGCGGTTGGGATAAAGAGCGGATCGTGGCGATTATGCAAGACTCGCGTCTTGGTACTTACGGTGCGATTGCTCTGTTTTTTATGTTGTTTGCAAAGTACCAAGTGCTCAATGCCTTGCCTGCCTACTTTTTACCATTTATTTTAGTGGTAGGGCACTCGCTTAGCCGTTTGTGCGCATTGTTTGTGATGGCGGATTTAAGCTATGTAAAAGACGACGGCAAAGCTAAGCCGCTTGCTACTAAAGTACAGGCTAGAGATTTGCTCGTTGCGATATTATTTGGCACGCTGCCTATTCCGTTACTTTATTTTAACTTTTCTCCTGTGATGCTGAATGTGAATGACTGGTTGTGGTTGGCGGCTTGTTGTTTAACGCCAGTTGTACTTGCTTGGATTTGGTGGCGCAATAAAATCAAACTTTGGCTTGGGGGCTATACGGGTGATTGTTTAGGCGCAATGCAACAAATGACCGAGCTAGCATTTTATTTGGGCTTGCTCGTTTGGGCTCAGCAAATATGAATCTGCATCTGATTCGGCATACATCCCTTAATATTCCATCAGGGGTTTGCTATGGGCAGAGTGATGTGGATGTTTCTGCCAATTTTGAAGCAGAGTGCAGTGCGTTAATATCAAAGCTGGATGGTATTCAGTTTGATGCGGTATATGCTAGCCCATTGCAGCGTTGTACTAAGTTAGCGCGCGCGCTTAATTTAGGTGAGATGCAGGTAGATGATCGGCTAAAAGAATTACATTTTGGTGATTGGGAAATGCAGCCTTGGGATAGCATACCGCGCGATGTGTTTGATGTTTGGGCGCATGACTATGCACATTTGTCACCACCTAATGGTGAAAGCTTTACCCAGTTATATAACCGAACTAAAACATTCACAGAAGAAGTGAGTGATCGCTTACGTGGAAAAAATGTCGCGGTGGTCACACATGGCGGTGTGATTCGTGCGATGTTGGCTGATGCACTGAATATGCCGTTAAAGGGTTTGTTTAGATTGGTGATTGATCATGCAAGTGTCACGCAGATCACATTGAGTGATCCTGTCCCTAGAATCCACTTTGTTAACCGCTAAGTGTCAGCTGTAATGGATAAACAACGTCAAAATCTTTAAGTCACTAAAGTGATTTTAGCGCGTCTTCTAATAGCTGCCAGCCGCTGTCATTGGGCAAACCAAACCTAAGCGCGGGTTGCTCTTTAAATAATCTGACCCAAATACCTTTAGCTGCTAATCTTTCTTGTAGAACTTGGGCTTGCGCTGTCATCACGTATTGAAATAAGGCTGTACCCGCAGTTGGCTTTAAGTCGTATTGACTGAGTAGCGTTTCTAAACGTTTACTACTGCTTTTTAAAGTGATGCGTGTGTTTTCTTGCCATGCTGTATCTTGCAATGCTTGTTTAGCAATGAATCTGCTTGGCCCTGTTAATGTCCACGGCCCCAGTGATTCTTGTAGTTTCTTTAGTTGCTCATCTGCGGCGAGCATAAACCCAACGCGCGCGCCTGCTAACCCAAAAAACTTACCAAGTGATCGCAATACAAACAAGCCTTCTACATGCGAGTGCTGTGCAATGCTGTGTTCTGGCGTTGCATCCATGAACGCCTCATCCACCACTAACCATCCTCCACGGCTGGCAAGCTTTGCATGTAAACTAAGTAGCGCTTGAGCGGGAAATTGTTTGCCTGTGGGGTTGTTTGGATTGCAAAGCAACACCACGTCAGCCTTGTTTAGGATATGTTCGTCATTTAAGTCATTAAAGCTTAGTACTTGATGCCCGCAGCGTTGCCAGGCATGGGCATGTTCTTGATACATGGGCTTGAGCATGGCAATCGTGCCTAAAGACCTCAGGTTAGGCAGTGCTTGTAAAGCTGCTTGAGAGCCACTTGTGGGTAGCAAAGATTGGCAGCCGTAATAATTGGCGGCGATGTTAACCAAGCCATCCTCGTCATTGGGTAGTTGATGCCATTGGTGAGGTGGAATATCTGCAATTGGATAGTGGTTGGGATTAATGCCTGTCGATAGATCCAGCCAGTTTTCTAATGGTATTCCATACCGCGTTACCGCAGCACTTAAATTGCCGCCATGTTCAAGCATGGTCGACCAATCTAATTAATATGGTAAGGACTAGCATCACTAACAGCCAGAGATACACGCCATGCCTGACCAGTTTAAGCGCGCGTTCTATGTCTCCTGCAATAGGTGGCTCGCCTGCACCCAGAATCGTGCGCTCATGCCACTCACCTTGGTAACGTGCTGCGCCACCAAGCTGCACGCCTAGCGCACCAGCCCCAGCTGCCATCACTGGCCCTGCATTGGGGCTATCCCAGAGTGGTGCCTGAGTTTTCCAGCAGTTTAATGCTAGTTTCGTATTGCCAAGTATTGCATAAGTAAGCGCAGTGAGGCGCGCAGGAATATAGTCTAGGACATCATCCAGCCTTGCCGCTGCCCAGCCAAAATAGTAAAAGCGCGGTGTTTTATAACCCCACATGGCATCCATCGTATTGGCCAAGCGGAACAATAATGCACCTGTGCCCCCTGCAATAAAAAACCAGAATAATGCGCCAAATACACCATCATTACCATTTTCAAGCACAGATTCTACCGTCGCTGGTATGGGCTCTATTGCCGCTGAGTCGCGGCTTACCATATACGATGCTGCGATTTTGGCCGAGGCTTCGTCATGGTTGCTAAGTGCACGCGTTACTGCACGGGCATGGACATGCAAGCTTTTGTGACCAATGGCAAAATACAGCAGCAGTGTATCTGCCACAATGCTGACAACGGGAATATGGCATAGCCAATAGGCTAGTAAAATAAACGGTGCAAGCAGCAAAGCCAATGCAAACATGCCTACCCAACGTTGTTTAGCTTTATTTGTTTTGTTTGCAATGTTAAGCCAGGCTTCCAGCTTGTTAGCCAGCCAGCCGAACCCAACCAACGGGTGGAAACGGCGCGGCTCGCCTATAATAAAGTCAATCAGCACTGCTGCCATAGCGATGCACGGTATTATGAGATAATCTGGGTATGAAAACATTAATGGTTCAAGGCACTACGTCCGATGCGGGCAAAAGCACCCTTGTTGCGGCGTTGTGCCGTGTATTGTATCGCAGAGGCATGCGTGTTGCGCCATTTAAACCACAAAATATGGCGTTAAATTCAGCGGTAACAATAGATGGTGGTGAAATTGGGCGCGCACAAGCGGTGCAGGCGCAAGCTTGTGGGTTGGCGCCGCATACCGATTTTAACCCCGTGTTACTCAAACCTAATTCAGATACGGGTTGCCAAGTTGTTATTCACGGCAAAGTAGTCTGCAATCTTGAGGCCGTAGGTTATCATGCTTATAAACCGACAGCTATGCGAGCAGTTTTAGAATCATACCAACGGTTACAAAGCCAATATGATTGCGTGATTGTAGAAGGTGCAGGGAGCCCAGCTGAGATTAATCTGCGCGATCGCGATATTGCCAATATGGGCTTTGCCGAGGCGGTAGACTGCCCTGTGATTTTAATTGCAGATATTGACCGTGGCGGTGTTTTTGCACACATTGTAGGCACCATGGCCTTGCTTTCTGAAAGTGAGCGGGCGCGAGTGATAGGCTTTGTGATTAATCGTTTTCGTGGCGATATCGCGTTATTGCAGCCTGGGCTTGATTGGCTGACCCAAGAAACGGGTAAACCCGTATTAGGCGTGTTGCCGTATTTGCATGGTTTGCATATTGAGGCAGAGGACTCTGTGCCGAAGCCTCAGCAATCACGTGATAACGTTGTTGGCGAAGCTAGTCGTACAATGCGCACTGCCTTCGCCTCGCCGCCTAGTTCTCACGTGATTGCTGAGGCTTCGGGTGGTAATGTGGGTGCTACACGCCTGAAAGTAGTGGTGCCAGTGATTCCCCATATCAGTAATCACACCGATTTTGATGCACTGCGTTTACACCCACAGGTAGATTTTCAATTTGTTAAAATTAACGAAGAGATTCCATCTGCTGACCTGATGATATTGCCTGGCAGTAAAAATGTACGGGGTGATCTTGAATATCTACGAGCCAATGGATGGGAGCAAGCACTCACTCGCCATTTACGATATGGCGGAAAAGTCTTAGGTGTTTGTGGTGGATTCCAAATGCTTGGCCGAGAAATCCATGACCCATATGCAATAGAAGGGGATGCTGGCTCTAGCCGTGGGTTTGGTTGGTTAGAGATGGAAACAAGCTTGGAGCAAACCAAGCAACTGAAACAAATATCAGGCCATTTAGCTTTTGCAGAGGCAAAAGCGACTGGTTATGAAATCCATATGGGGGTGACTACTGGCCCAGCACTGAAGTCGCCAGCACTCTATCTTGAAGGTCGCCCAGAAGGTGCTATTTCGCAAGATAATCAAATTGCTGGTACTTATTTGCACGGCTTGTTTGACCACGAAGAAGCATGTGCAGCTTGGCTGACATGGGCTGGCCTGCAAGTGCAACAGCACTTTGATTATGAACAGCTTAAAAACGATGAATTGAATCGTTTAGCCGATTGCGTAGAGCAGCATTTAGATTGGAACGCATTAGGGTTGTTAGTCTAGGTTTTGAAGTGCGCTAATCTAAAGCGCTGAAGATTGTTTACAGGACCTTCACCGTTTGGCCTAAACACTCTACAACTTGGCCTGAGCGTATTTTTGCAGTTCTTCTGGTTTCGATATTGCCATCCACCTGCACGATGCCGTCACTCACCATCACTTTGCCTTGACCGCCACTATTGGCGATGCCTGCAAGTTTTAATAGATTACAAAGTTCGATAAACTCACCTTGTAGTTCGAATGTTGTTGTTTCCATATTGATCCTTTAAATAGTTACCCTTTAAGCGTAAGCGGCAGTCCTGCCGCGATAAAGCTGACTTTATTGGCACGTTCAGCTACCGCTTGATTGAGGCGACCTTGTTCGTCTTGAAATTGTCGATTAATTTCACCTAGTGGCACAATGCCCATCCCTACTTCGTTGCTAACAAGCAAAACATTACCTTCTAGCTTGGGTAATACTTCCAGTAATTGATTCCGTTCTTGTTGCCAGTCTAACGTTTCTGGGCGGTCACAGTCTGGACATATGCATTGCGCTAGCCAAAGTGTCAGGCAATCGACAATCACATAAGTGTTTGCTTTCGCATGTGCTTGCAAAACTTCTGCTAGGTTGAAAGATTGCTCAATTGTTTTCCAATGTGCGGGGCGGCGTATTTTGTGGTGTTCAACGCGCGATCCAAACTCGGCATCATACACTTGTGCGGTTGCAATATAAGTCACTGGTAAGCCAGAGGCTGACGCTAGTTGTTCTGCAAAAGCGCTTTTTCCAGAGCGAGCACCACCTAAAATAAGATGTGTAGGCATGTTAGTTTCCTAGCTTGTGATGTGGCTGAGCAGATGCCCATTGCTGAATAATCGACTGAACCTGTTTGAGGCCATGGGTAATGAGCGATGGGCCTGGTTGTAAAATATCAGCAGATTTGATTTCAAATATAAAGCCATTTTTTACGGCAGGGATGGTATTCCATCCCTCTCTGGCGATGACCTGCTCAGGCTGAAATTTCTTGCCACACCATGAGCCGATGATTATGTCGGGTTGACGTTCGATGACTTGGCTCGCTTGTACTGTTCTATCTTTTGCACTGTGAAATTGCGATAGTTCTGGAAAGCAGTCTTTGCCGCCAGCTATTTCAATCAGCTCTGAAGCCCATTTTATACTGCAAATGATGGGGTCGTTCCATTCTTCAAAATATACGATGGGTTTTGCTGGTAACTGTGATGCAGTATCTCGTGCTTGCTGAATCATGGCTTCAAGCGATTCAATCAGCTTGGCAGCTTTATCAGACGCGCCTACTAAGCTACCAACGGTAGCCACCATGCTAAGCATTTGTGCAATAGAGCGCTGGTTAAAAATGTGCACTTCTACCCCTGCGCGAATCAATGATGCTGCAATATCTGCTTGCAGATTTGAGAATCCAATCACTAAATCAGGTTTGAGCGCTAATATTTTATCAATCTTAGCGCTGGTAAACGCAGCGATTTTTGGTTTTTCCTTACGCGCAATCGCTGGGCGGGTAGTAAAGCCAGAAATGCCAACAATGCGATCTTGTTCACCTAATAAATACAGCACTTCTGTAGGTTCGGTCGTGAGGCACACAATGCGTTGTGGATACCTCATTTTGTATTCTTCCACTGATTTTCCATTACCATTTCAGACAATTGTTTCGCTTGTTTCCAGCCAGTTTCTATCAGCATTGGCTCTTTGTAGAAGGTATTTACATGGCCTAAGCACAATACGGCAATTGGTTTTGCATCAGCAGGTATTTGTAGTAGTGAGCCTAACTTAATAGGGTCGAAAATTGAAACCCAACCCATGCCCAAGCCTTCAGCACGGGCGGCAAGCCACATATTCTGAATTGCGCAACTTACGGATGCAATGTCCATCTCGGGAATGGTTCTACGCCCAAAAATTTGACCTTCGCGGTTGTCACATAGGGTGGCGACTAATAATTCACCACATTCTAAGATTCCCTCAACTTTTAAGCGCAAGAACTCGGCCATACGTGTGGTGTTTTCATACTCGCCGATAGCATGAGCGGTTTTAATGCGCTCTTCATCCACTAGCTGATGTATCGCTTTGCGTGTGTTGATATCGGTGATGCGTATAAAGCGCCAAGGTTGCATTAGGCCAACACTAGGGGCCTGATGAGCCGCTTGTAAAACGCTAGTTAATATCTCTGGCGCAACTGGCGTGGGCAAAAAATGCCGCATATCGCGGCGTTCTGCAATCACGCGATAAACCGCAGCAACTTCTTCATCTGAATAACGGTGGTTTTCCATTATAAAAATAATTCCGCAGCAGTTGTAGGGTTAGATGCAAAATAGAAATGTAGGAAACTTGCGCGGATTGAGCCATGTTGGTAAATGTTTTCAACTTTACCAAAACGTGTCTTGGCAGTTGCAATAGGCGGTAGTTCTGTTTTAAAGCTACCGTAATGAAAAGTGTGCGCGCCAAGCTCTCCATTAAATAACTCGGCCTTTAATGAGCCCAGCCCCTGTAACTGGCCTTCTATTTGGCTCACACCTGGTAGTAAGTCAAAGCAAGGCTCATTGTTTAAGCATGTGGACAGAGCCATCATGCCGCCGCATTCTGCAAGTATCGGTTTGTTTGCATCAAATGCTGTTTTCAACGCACTTTTCATTGCGATGTTTGTGCTGATTTCTTGTAAGTGAAGCTCTGGATAGCCTCCAGGAAGCCAGTATGCATCAGCTTCAGGCAGTGATTTATCATGGAGTGGTGAGAAAAACTCAAGCTTTGCTCCCATCTCTATTAAGCAGTCTATATTAGCTTGGTAAATAAAACAGAATGCTTCATCTTTAGCAATCGCGATTGTTTTTCCATCTAGAAGTTTAGGTGGTGTCAGTGTCGTTGGGGTATTAAAAGTGACGGTTGGCGGTAGTGGCAAATCTTGCTTCAATGCATTCGCAGCTTCTTCAATTTTTTGCTCTAAATCGCTCATTTCACTTGCGCGAAATAAGCCAAGATGTCGTTCAGGCAAGCTTAGTGCTTCATTCTTTTGCAATGCGCCAAACCAATTGAGATGGCTAGGTAATGAGTCGTGTAGCAACTTGCCATGGCCAACACTCCCCACCTTATTTGCTAATACACCAGCTGGTTTTAAGTTTGGGTAATGCGATAAAAGTCCTTTGGCGACAGCACCAAAAGTTTGCGCCATGCCGCTAGCATCTATTGTTAGTAATACAGGTAAGTTAAAACGCACTGCAATGTCTGCACTTGATGGCGACCCGTCATACAAGCCCATGACGCCCTCAACAATAATCAAATCAGCATGCTGTGCTGCACGATACAATTGCGCCTCGCCATCACTTTCACCACACATGGTGAAGTCCAAGTTGTAAACAGGGCGACCCGTAGCCACTTCTAAAATCATTGGGTCCAGAAAGTCTGGGCCGCACTTAAATGCTTGAACGCGTAGGCCTTGGTTGCGCCATGCACGTGCAAGCGCGGCAGTGATAAAGGTTTTTCCTTGCCCAGATGCTGGGGCAGAAATAAGTACGGCTTTGCAAGTTGTCATAGCAGTTCTTTAAAGGTCAATCCCTGGCTGGGCTTTAATGCCAGCACGCCATGCATGTTTGATATCCATAATTTCGCTCACGGTATCGGCCATCTCGGTGAGCGCTGCTGGCGCACCCCTGCCTGTTATCACCACATGTTGCATGGCAGGTCGTCCAGCAATATCAGCCAATATCTGTGTGAGATCAAGATAACCATATTTAATGGTATAGGTGAGTTCGTCTAGAATCACCAGTTTAATGTCGGGGTCGCGCAACATGCGTTGTGCAATCGCCCATCCTGCTTCTGCGGTTTGTGTATCGCGTTCTCGGTCTTGTGTGTTCCAAGTGAAGCCTTCACCCAACACGTGCCACTCTACGTTGGCTTGGCCGCGAAAGAAAGCCTCTTCACCAGTATCACTGCGCCCTTTGATAAATTGGGCTACGCCTACTTTCATGCCGTAGCCTAATGCGCGTGCCATCATGCCAAATGCAGACGAGCTTTTACCTTTACCGTTGCCTGTGAGTACTAATAACAAGCCCTTTTCTTGGTTTGCTTGTTCAATCGCAGCATCAATCACTGCTTTTTTACGCACCATACGTGTGGTATGGCGCATGTTTTTATCATCAGATGACATCTAAATTAGGCTTTTGCGCGATTCACACCGCTCGCCAATACAAATGCAATATGTACCACTGCTGCCACTGCTAACCAGAAGCCAATGTTTTCAAATTGGTGTGGGGCATATTTAGCTAAGCGAGCACCAAATTCAGTGATGGTTGGGTCAGGGTAGCGACCACCAAAGAAGTAAAAGCCACCGCTAGAGAATAGCTCGCTGATTGCTCCAGCAACAGTGATGCTGCCGATAAGTGGCAAAATAGCTTTAATGCTAAAGCTATAATGTTTCGCAAACCAACGACCAGCAAGCCACATCACACCGTAAGCTGGCAATAAAAAGCCATAAGCGGGTGTTACGCAGAAGTTGCTAACACCTTGAAATGTCACAGAGTAAAAGTCTAAGCCTGCACATAAAGCAAGTAGTGCTGGAAATGCCAAGGCAGGGCGTAGGTACAAACCCGCTAGAAAAAACACTGCTAGCGAGGCACTTGGTAGGCTGTTGATTGAAGCAAAGTGATGGCCGCGTGTCACAATAATAAGCGCAGCAAGTGTAACACCTATGATAATTTGTTGTGTTTTAGAGAGTGTTAGCATAGTCGGTGTGGCCTCCAATTGGATCATTAAAAAAGTATGTTTAAATAGAACACGATTTTATCGTAAATGTGTTTTGCCTAAGTATTTTATTTTGGCGAGTTTTCACTCGCCCATTGCTAGATGGAGATTAGTGTTTCATTTGATAACGTAATCCTACAAATAAGTTACTGCCAGCTGTGTTGTAAGGAACTGCTGTAGCTGTGTTGCCTGTGTAAGCTAGAATATAATTCTTATCGAATACGTTATTTGCACGTGCTTCTAGTTTCCATTCGGGTGAGAGTTTATAGTTGGCGGTGAAATTAACCAGCATATAGCCTTTCATCGCCTTTGTATTGCTTGTGTCGTTATAGCGTGTGGATGACCCTATCATTTCAGAGCCCCATTGTAGGTTTCCCCATGTGTGTGTCATGCTAATGGTACCGTACCGGTTGCCGCGGCGGACGAGCAACTGGTCCGACTCCTCATCGCGAGGAGATTGCAAGGTCAGGTTCCCGCTCAATACTAAATTGTCAGTGACGCTCCAGTTTCCGTCTATCGTTGTTCCTAGTATTTCAACTTTTCCAACATTAATAGGACAAAATCCGCCTAGGGTGCAACCAGCAGTCGCAGGGCCTACATTTGCAATTAAATTACGAATTTTATTTTCAAAAATAGTGATGCCTGCGTTAAAGTTTTTCCCCGTATATTTAACACCAGCTTCTACGTTATCCGACTTTTCTGGCGTTAAAGTAGGGTCACCAAAGTTTGGGAAATATAATTGGTTAAAAGTCGGCGCTTTAAATGCTTTGCCGTAACTGGCCGTTACTCTCCAATTTGGTGTGAGGCGGTAACCATATCCAGCACCGCCCGTGGTATAGCTATCAAACTGAGTGTTATGGTCCTCGCGCAATGAGAGTTGTAACGAATGTTTGTCAATATCCGCCAAATAGCTCGCTAGAAAACTGTCGTTGTTACGTTGCTTCTTCACTCTAGTTTTAACATTACTTTGAGCATCTACGTCCTGTTCTAGTCTATCGTAGGCCAGAGTTAGTGTACCAACTGGTAGCTTAATATCATGTTGCCAAGTAAGTTGTTGCTGCTCTGTACGAAATAAGCTTACGCCAGTGGGGTTGTAGGTCGAGCTAGCTGGGTTGGTATTTGGTAGTGCGTGGCTGTCGGAATCATCTACACCCATGCCCAGTTTAAACGTACTGTGCCAAAAGTCAGTAAACTGATTTTTGCTGGTAAAAGCATAGCTTTGGAGTGTCTGATTGCCGTAGTTGTTGTAGCCACTATCGAAGTGATTGCGGCCCTTACTTTCAAAATATTGAAGTCCCCAGGAGTGGCCTTCTTTTAGCTCTAGCTCTAAAAAGCCTGAGGCACTTAAATTGTGATAACCGTCGTTGTCATCATCCTCACCTGTGCGAATACGCTTAGCAGAAAAGCTGTCAGTATCCATGCTGCTAATATTCAAGCCGTATTTAAGTGCATTAAATCCGCCATTAATACCAAACTCGGCTGTTTTAGTATTATAAGAACCCATTCCTACAGCAGCATTGATTAATGGCTTTTCAGATAGATTTTTGCGTGTAAATATTTGAATCACGCCGCCAATGGCATCTGCCCCATAAAGGCTAGAAGCTGGTCCGCGTAGAATTTCTATTCTATCAATTAGAGCTAATGGAATATTTTGATATGCAGTGGTACCGGATGTGGCAGAGTTGATGCGTAAACCGTCCACCAATAACACAACATGCTGGTCGTTTGTGCCGCGCAAATAAATACTGCTCTCTGTGCCAGCGCCGCCGTTTGTGTTGATCTGCACACCTGGCTGCATGCGCAATAAGTCAGTCACAGAACCTGCACCCATACGCTCAATTTCTTGGCGGTCAATCACGGTGACGTCGCCGATGACATTTTCACGGGCTTGAGATGTTCTAGATGCGGTCACAACAACTTCGTCTAAGTTGATGTTTTCTGTAGCAGATATAGAGTGATGAAATGCAAGGCTGATCAGCCCTGCGATGACTTTCTTATTCATTCGATTTCCTTTTGTGACATGCGACCCCGCATGCAACTGTGAAAAAGGAAGTACTGTGGAGTTTAAGCATCGAAACGAAAGGCAACTGCATCAAGGTGATTGGCCTATGCAGTACGTTCTGATAAACCGTCACCCCGCGGCATTCCCAACTAATTGTTGCGAGGCCGGTCTCCGGGCTTGTGAGAGCTATGTTTTACACCTTCCCAAACTGTGCTACTAAATAGCGCTGTTCAGTGGTTTATTGCAAAACAATATGATTAAAAATCATGCTCACTTACCGTTGCGGGGGCAGCATAGGCATTGTTTGCTTTAAGTAATTAAAGCGTCAACGCACCTATTTCCCAGTTTCACCTCGTTTGTTTAATCACAAACTCGGCACCTATCAACAGCGACAATTATAGCGCCTAAAAATTCCATAAAGTTAATTATGGATAATAAATTTTTTCTTAATGTGTTGTAATACTTTTAAAAATCACTGTTAACTATTGACTACAATCATTTTTTTCAATTATAGTGAGTGTATGGACGCAGACTTAACCGCACTGGAACAAAAACTGTTGCAATTAATCGCACGCTATAACGAGTTGCGTGATGAAAATGCGCGTCTACGCCTTGATCTCGGTGCGATGGAATCTGATACAGCATTGCTAAAAGCAAATATGGCAAAAGCTAGTGAGCGCATCGAAGCATTAATGCAAACCCTGCCTTGAGTTTCAATAAATGATGATTGTTGAGTAAAAGCTAATGAGTGAAATTAAAGGCGTTGATGTCAATATCATGGGGCGTGACTTTACCGTATCGTGTACGGATGAGGAGCGTCCAGGGTTACTTAATGCGGTTAATTATTTAGATAAGAAAATGCGTGATATCCGAGATAGCGGTAAGGTCATTGGAGTGGAGCGTATTGCTATTATGACCGCACTTAACTTATCGTATGAGTTGCTCAATAGTAAAAGCGGCGAAGTGAATGTAGGTGATATCAAGCGTAGAATCTTAATGATGCAAGATCAAATCGATCAAGCTTGTGACAAGTAACAATATATAAAAATAATATATTTAAATAGGTGAGAATTTTTTTGTAAGTAGAGTAGAATCAATTCAATCGTTTTATCGTTAAGTATAAAACGTCAGGTTATACAGTTTGTTCTCTGCGGCGTGGTTTAGGCTAATAATTCCTTGAACTAGTTTATAGCATCGGTTTTAGTCATTCGAGTTGTTGTGTGCGCGCCCTAATGGGTGCTCTTAGAGCACTTGTGGCGGGTGTACCTAATGCACTCTAGGCTGTTACCACTTGAGCCTTTTTGGTTCAGGATGCTGGCTTAGGCTATGTCCGTGGAGAACTCCCATCATCCTTATGGGTGAATGTAGACTGGCCGCACTTCATTCCATATTATCTTAATGCGTGATATTTCAAATCGGCTAGGCTAACAATCTCCAAGCATTTTTCGTGACAAGCCTCTAGAATCACCGGTGGTGCAAATCCAGCCTCTGATGCTTCCAGCCAGCGGCTTGCACATAAACACCAGCGGTCCCCAGCTGTTAGGCCCACAAAGCCATATTCAGGGCGTGGAGTGCTTAAGTCATTCCCCCTGGATACTGAAAATGCTAAGAACTCTTCAGTCATTTGTGCGCATATGGTGTGGCTACCAAGGTCGTCAATGCCGGTTTCGCAACAGCCTGAGCGTGTGAAGCCTGTGATTGGATCTAAGTTACAAGTTTGTAATGCGGTACCAATTACGTTTTTTTGTTGTGGTTTTGTCATCATAAGATTTATTAAATTGGATTGGATATAGATTATCATAGTCAATCATTTTTAACAGGAAAACGTAATGCGATATTGGTTAATGAAGTCCGAGCCATCTGATGTTTCAATTGACGATCTAGCTGGCTTCGAGAATCAAACCGTAGATTGGTACGGTGTGCGCAATTATCAGGCGCGTAATTTTATGCGCGACCAGATGCAGGTAGGGGATGGTGTTTTGTTTTATCACTCAAATTGTGATGAGCCAGGTATCGCTGGGATCGCGGAAGTTGCCACACAGGCTTACCCTGATCGCTTGCAGTTTATAGAAGGCCATAAGTACTTTGATCCCAAAGCCACACCAGAGACCCCACGTTGGTTTAATGTGGATGTGAGGTTGGTGCGTAAAACGCGTTTGTTAAGTTTGAAAGAAATGCGAGATATACCAGAGCTGGAAAATTTGCGTATTTTACAGCGTGGTAATCGTTTATCAATTACACCTGTAGACCCAAGAGACTGGGCTTTTATTGTCGATAAGCTTAAATAAAAAAAGCTCCTATCGTAACAGGAGCTTTTCTGGAGTAATATTTTTTTACGTCACTAAACTAGTTAGTAACGTAATTGCCATCTTTATTTTTTATCGAGGCTACCCATTGATTTTGGATAGGTCACGATGCCCCAAGGCATATCTTTTACTTCAATTTGTTTAGTCACTTCCAGCTTCTCCGCATCAATCACGAAAACGGCATCCGATTTACCGCAAGCTAACAAGATTTGTTTATCGTCGGGTGTGAAAGTAAAGTGCCAGCAACGATTGCCAGTTGGAATATCTTTTAATTTTTCGTAAGTTTTTGCGTCAAAGACTTGTAATGCTTTTTGTTTGTTGGTGGCGACAAAAATACGCTCTCCTTTTGTATCGTATGCAATCCCGTAAGGAGTCTCGCCTGTATCAACAGTCCGCACAAAATTAAAGTCTTTATCTAGTACCATGAATTTGTTGCCGTACTCTAATGTTGCGAGGTAAGTGTTACCATCAGGTGACACTTTGATACCGCGTGGGCGGTCACCGTGCTCATGCGTGTGAATGGTTTTAACCAAGCTACCATCTTCAATGTTATGCACAGTAACTGTGTTGTCAGCTTCATTGGTGATCACAAGATTTTTTCCGTCAGCTGAGAACTCAATCCCTTCAGTTTCTGGGCCACCAACGATATCGCGGATTTTTTTGCCTTGCGCTAGATCTACGACCGCAATTCTTGCAGGTTCTGCGTCCTCGTCCTCATCCTCTTCTTCAGCTGGTTTCTCACCTGGTTTTGGTGGTGGGCCACCCACTGCACTTGGTTCGGATGAAATGAACGCATAGTTGCCGCTGATGCGAACAAACTCAGGATTTTTACCCACGGCAATTTGTTGTAAAACTTCACCTGTGGCCGTATCAATCACTGAAATGCTTTCATTTTCACGTGTTGCTACAATCAGTTTTTTCCCATCATCAGTCACACCGAGGCCGCGTGGAGATACCGCTTTTACATCAAATTCTTTAATCACTTGCATCGTGGCAAGGTCAATCACACTCACACCTGCGTCTTGACGTGTTACATAGGCAACGCTACTAGCAGGAGATTTTTCCTCTGTAATGGCTTGTGTTTCGGTTGCTGGTTCTTTGCTGCAACCATTAATTCCTGCGATTAGTGATACTAGAACCAAACTAATGCGCGTTTTGCTAAATGTAGGTGTAAATTTCATACGCTCTCTCCAAATTGATTTCTGACAATGACATGTGGGTCTTTTTATTAAGTAAGACCTTAATTGTATAAAGCAAGCAAGAACTATACTAATAAGTATAATCAATTAAAAACAAAAGGTTAAATGTTGAGAAGTAACGAATTGGTTATTATCAGCCAACAGCTCTGGCTGATAATAACCAATTTTCCTTGCTAAGATATTGATAGCATAATTAGCCTAAAAACAATTTGTAAGCAGGGTTTTGCGTTTCATCCCAGTAAGGATAGCCTAGATTATTTAGGAAATCAGAAAACTCAGATAGTTCATTTGGCGGTACCTGCATCCCGACTAATACACGACCAAAATCTGCTCCATGGTTGCGGTAATGAAACAGACTAATGTTCCAATCGTGCCCCATGGTGTCTAAAAACTTCATGAGTGCACCAGGTTTTTCAGGAAACTCGAATCTGAACACAACTTCGTTTTCTGCCTGAGGGGCATGGCCACCAACTAAGTGACGTAAGTGTAACTTAGCTACTTCATTTTCTGACAAATCAAGCGCGGGAAGGCCTTTTGCTTCTAAGTCTTTTACTAGTTGCGCTGATTCTGTCGGATCGTTTACTGCCACACCAACAAAAATGTGTGCTTCTTTCTGGTCAGAGTAGCGATAGTTAAACTCTGTAATATTGCGGTTACCAAGTAAATGACAAAAAGCTTTAAATGCACCTGGCTTTTCAGGAATGGTCACAGCTAGCACTGCTTCACGTTTTTCACCCAGTTCAGCACGCTCAGCAATAAAGCGTAGGCGGTCAAAGTTCATATTGGCACCAGAAGCAATGCCAATGAGTGTTTTACCTTCCAGCTTTTCTCGTGCGGCATAGGCTTTGAGTCCCGCCGTAGCTAGCGCACCAGCTGGCTCTAAAATGCTGCGTGTATCTTCAAACACATCTTTAATGGCTGCGCAAATAGCGTCGTTATCAACCACAATCATTTCATCAACATATTGTTGGCAAAGTGCAAATGTATGTTCACCCACTTGTTTAACTGCTGCACCGTCAGCAAATAAGCCGACTTGATCCAGCATGACGCGGTGACCTTTATGTAAGGATTCGGTCATCGCTTCCGCATCACGCGCTTCCACGCCGATGACCTTAATCTCTGGACGAACCGCTTTGACATAGGCTGCAATACCAGCTAATAAACCTCCTCCACCCACACAGCAAAAAATTGCTTCGATTGGTTCTGGGTGTGCATCTAAAATCTCCATCGCAATCGTGCCCTGACCAGCAATCACATCAGGGTCATCATAAGGGTGCACGAATGTCAGGTTTTCAGACTTTTCTAGCTCTAGCGCATGTACATAGGCATCTGAATAGCTGTCACCAAACAACACTACTTCAGCGCCGCGGCTTTTTACGGCATTAATCTTAATGAGTGGCGTAGTTGTCGGCATCACAATTACAGCGCGGCAACCTAGCTTTTGCGCTGATAGTGCTACCCCTTGTGCATGGTTTCCTGCACTGGCAGCAATCACGCCAGAGTCTAGTGCTGTTTTTGGCAGATTTGCCATTTTGTTGTAGGCGCCACGAAGCTTAAAGGAAAACACAGGCTGCATATCCTCACGTTTGAGTAGTACGCGGTTGTGAATACGTGCAGATAAGTTTGGCTGAAAGTCCAATGGCGTGTTTTTAGCGACGTCGTAAACGCGAGAGTTTCTGATTTTTTCTAGATAGTTAGTAGGCATGCGTTATTTTGTATTAGTAAGTAGCGGTGTATAGTTATGGTTTGATTGACATTATAAAGAATTTATAAGGAATTAAGTAAATGGCGTTTACACAAGACGAATTAAAGCAGCAAGTAGCAAAAGCGGCAGTGGAGTATGTAAAAAGTGGCATTATTGGTGTAGGTACCGGCTCAACAGCTAACTTTTTTATTGAAGAATTGGCAAAAGTGAAACATAAAATTGACGGTGCGGTAGCGAGCTCTGAAGCAACTGCACAACGCTTACGCGGCCATGGTATTGAAGTATTTGACTTGAACTCTGTAGATGATTTAGAGATTTATGTAGACGGTGCTGATGAGATTACAGAACACATGCATATGCTAAAAGGTGGTGGTGGCGCTTTAACTCGTGAGAAGATTGTTGCTGCTGTTGCGAAAAAGTTTATTTGTATCTGTGACGCGACTAAATATGTACCAGTGTTAGGTAAATTCCCATTGCCTGTAGAAGTGTTGCCAATGGCAAAAAGCCACGTTGCGCGCGAGTTGGTGAAACTAGGTGGTCAGCCGCAATTACGCGACTTTACCACTGACAACGGTAACTTAATTCTTGATGTACATGGCTTAACGATTACTGATCCGGTTGCGATGGAAGCGAAAATCAATCAAATCGTGGGTGTGGTGACTAACGGTCTATTTGCTGCTCGTCCAGCTAATGTATTGTTGCTTGCAACTGCTGAAGGTGTAAAAACCTATCAGAAATAAAGCGTTAATCATTGAATTGTAATAATTTTGTCATATTGTCTAGTTAGACTGTGTTGATTAGCAGATATTGGAAATTAAAAAATGCATTCTGAACATACCTTTAAGCAATATGACGCAGAGTTAGAGGCTTTACGAGGCAAAGTGCTTGAGATGGGCGGCTTAGTTGAGCAGCAAATCGTACAAGCACTTGAAGCCTTGGTGAAGCTAGACTCAAATCTAGCTAAAGAAGTGATGGGTAACGATCATCTTGTTAATGCACTCGAAGTGCAGATCGACGAGGGATGTAGCCAAATTATCGCGCGCCGCCAGCCTGCTGCAGGTGATTTGCGCATGGTGATGATGATGGTGAAAACCATCACGGATCTTGAGCGCATCGGTGATGAAGCAACTAAAATCGCCCGTACTGCACAAAAGATTTTTGATGAAGATCGCATGTACAAGCCACGCTTTAATGAAATTAAATCGATGGTGGCATTGGTTCGAGAGATGTTGCGCACAGCGCTAGATGGCTTTGCTCGATTGGATGTGAGCAAAACTGTAGAAGTAGCAAGACAAGATGAGCAAGTGGATGAGCACTTTCGCTCTGCGATGCGTCAGTTGATTACCTTTATGTTAGAAGACCCACGTACGATTTCCATGTCGCTTGAAGTGTTGTTTGTTGCTAAAGCAATTGAGCGTATCGGTGATCATGCTAAGAATATTGCTGAATACGTCGTGTATATGGTGAAGGGTAAAGATGTTCGCCATATCTCAGTCCAGGAAATGGAAAGAGAAACGTTTGAACCTTAGTATTTGAGTAAAATGGTATTGAGGTACTTAAGGCATTGTATGAATTAAATAAAAAAGCGGTTTTAAAACCGCTTTTTTATTTGTCTAATCAATCGATGTTGCTGTCTCAATGCAGGACTGCAAATTAGATGGTATTGTTTTATGTGCTGGTTTTTTTCGCTGTAGTTTTCTTGGGTGCTGCTTTCTTTGTTGCAGGTTTAGCTTTGGATGAGCTTGCCTTTTTCTCCGCCACTGGTTTTGTAGCTGTTGTTTTCTTGACGGTAGCTTTTTTTGCAGTTGATTTCTTCGCAGGTGTTTCTTTCGCTGCTTTTGCGCTCAACAGTTCTAGCGCCTCTTCCATTGTTAGAGATTCAGGCTCTATGCTTTTTGGTAGGGTTGCACGAATCTTTCCATGTTGCACATAAGGACCGTAGCGTCCAGCAAATACTTCAATTTGACCATCTTCAGTTGGATGACTACCAAGTGAGCAAAGTGGTGCAGGGCCAGTGTTCGCTTGTGCTAATAGGGCTACCGCACCATCTAAATCAATACTAAATACACTAAGGTTTTTAGGGATTGATTTAAATTTTGCATCGTGATTGATGTAAGGACCAAAACGCCCAATATTGGCAATAATCTTTTTGTTAGTTTCTGGGTGTAAGCCTAGGTCGCGTGGTAAAGATAGCAACATGTTTGCTGTGTCTAGGTTGAGATCAGCTAGCGATATTTCTTTTGGAATGCTCACCCGTTTTGGTTTCTTTTTCTCGCCTTCTATAGCAAGGCCTACTTGTAGGTATGGACCATAAGGGCCATTCATCAAGTAGATTTCTTTGCTTGTCGCTGCGTCTACACCAATTGCTACTGGGTCTGCACCTGCGTTTGCTGTGCCGTCGATGCTACGTTTGTAGTCACATTTTGGTGTATCGTTATAACCTGTACATCCGATAAAGCTACCAAATCTGCTTAGTTGTTTTTGTAGGGGCTTTCCACATTTCGGGCACGCTTCATCAATCAGTTCATTGCCTGGGCGATCAACATCCGCTTTATCGTGAATTTGCTGGTTAAAATCTTTCCAGAACTCATCCATGAGTGGAATCCACTCGCGCTCCCCCTCGGCCACGCTATCCAGCGCATTTTCAAGATTCGCTGTAAAGTCGTAGTCCACATATTTGGTGAAATGTTCTGTTAAGAATTTGTTCACAACGCGGCCAACGTCTGTTGGTGTGAAGCGTTTTTTATCCAGCAATACATATTCGCGGTCTTGCAGGGTGCTAATAATGCTCGCATAGGTAGAAGGGCGGCCTATGCCGTACTCTTCTAGCACTTTCACTAAGCTAGCTTCTGAGTAGCGTGGAGGTGGTTCGGTAAAGTGTTGGTCGCCATAAATCTTCTCAACTGTCAGTACCTCACCTGTTTCGAGATGAGGCAATTTACTCTCATCTTCTTCCTCTTCGTCGTCTGAGCCTTCCATGTATACCGCAATAAAGCCAGGAAATACAAGTGTTTGACCTGTTGCACGGAACAAGTTTGCATCGCTGCCCACGCTTAAATCTACGCTGACTGCATCAAATTTAGCGGGTGCCATTTGGCAAGCAAGTGCGCGCTTCCATATCATTTCATACAGCTTGAATTGTTCGTCGTTTAAGTATTGGCGAACGCTGGCTGGTGTACGAGAGATGTCCGTAGGCCGAATCGCCTCATGTGCTTCTTGTGCACTTTTAGACTTGGTTTTGTACATGACGGGTGATTTTGGTAAGTAATCGGCGTCAAAATTCTTTTTAACGTAGTCACGAATCTGCATGACAGCTTCAGCAGCCAAGCTAAATGAGTCAGTACGCATGTAAGTGATTAAGCCTACGGTGCCACTACCTACATCAACACCTTCGTATAGTTGTTGTGCCACACGCATCGCACGTGAGGTGGTGAACCCCAATTTACGGACCGCTTCTTGTTGTAGAGTGGAGGTGGTAAACGGCGCAGCAGGGCTACGGCTACGTTGTTTCTTTTCAACCCGAGACACTGTGGTTTTGCCCGCACTTGCTAGAAGTAGTTTACCTACAATGTCAGATTGCTGGTCATGGTTAATGACCGTGAATTGCTCTACTTTTTGATTGTTGAGTTGTACCAGTTTAGCATTAAAACTATGTTGATGTTTTAATGCATCTAAATGGATAGACCAATACTCTTGTGATTTAAACGCTTCAATTTCTAACTCGCGCTCAACAATCAGGCGTAAGGCTGGGCTCTGCACGCGGCCAGCTGATAGCCCACGACGGATTTTTTTCCACAGTAATGGCGATAAATTAAAACCAACAAGGTAATCCAGCGCACGGCGTGCTTGTTGTGCATTGACCATTGGCATGGAGATGTCGCGTGGCTCGGCAATCGCGTGTTCTACAGCACCTTTGGTGATTTCATGAAACACGACACGCTTCATGAGTTTGTTTTTGAGGAGATTCTTAGATTTTAAAATCTCGGCAATGTGCCAGGAAATAGCTTCACCTTCACGGTCCGGGTCGGTTGCTAGGTAAATGCTATCGGCACTTTTAACAGCTTTTGCAATCGCGTCCACATGCTTACTGTTCCGCTCAATGATGTCGTACTTCATGGCGAATTGGTTTTCGGTATCTACCGCGCCATTTTTAGGAATTAAATCACGAACATGTCCATAAGAGGCAAGCACCTCAAAATCACTCCCGAGATATTTCTTGAGCGTTTTTGCTTTAGATGGAGATTCAACAATAAGTAGTTTGGACATGAATGCCTAATATTAAGGAGTTTGCTTTTCTAACATTTTGGATGATAACAAGGACATTGCCTAAAATACAACAACTTAAGCGATATAGTGTAAAAATTTTTGCCTGCTACCTTATTTGTTGCGAATAAACTCAATTTTGCTGCCTTCGGTGTTGGCTAAGCTCAATGCAGCGCCTTCATTGGCAATGTCACCAAATAAGGGATCCTCATCATCCGCCTTAGCTTGGCTCAGATTTTTGAAGTCATATAAATTAGTATCAGCTAAATGCGATGGTTCTACATTGGTGATGGCGCGGAAAATATTATTAATCCGCCCAGGTTGCTCGCGCTCCCAGTTTTGTAGCATGTCTTTCACTTTTTGGCGTTGCAGATTCTCTTGGCTACCGCATAAATCGCAAGGGATAATTGGGAACTCCATTTGACGCGCGTAGCTGGCAATGTCTTTTTCACTGCAATAAGCTAACGGACGAATCACGATGTTTTGTTTATCGTTAGTCGCTAGCTTTGGCGGCATGGCTTTCATTTTTGCGCCAAAGAATAAGTTCAAGAATAAGGTTTCAACAATATCATCACGGTGGTGGCCTAGTGCAATTTTATTTGCGCCTAATTCTTTAGCAGTGGTGTAGATCACACCGCGACGCAGGCGTGAACACAGCGAGCATGTGGTTTTTCCTTCTGGAATTTTTTCTTTAACGATTGAATAAGTATCTGCTTCCACAATTCGATAATCAATCCCTAGCTTTTCAAAATAGGCGGGCAATATATCTGCGGGAAAGCCTGGTTGCTTTTGATCAAGATTCATCGCAATTAGTTTGAAGTTGATAGGAGCGCGTTCTTGCAATGCAAGCAGAATCATCAGCATTGCGTGAGAGTCTTTGCCGCCGCTCATACATACCAGCACAGTATCGCCTTCTTCAATCATGTTGTAGTCGCCAATGGCTTTGCCCGTAGCACTAATCAAACTATTGCGCAGTTTGATGAAATTGTTCGAATGGTTGTCTGGTAGGTGTTTAATCATAGTATTTTAAATCTAAAATATATTACAAAGTGGCATCATGTTTGATGAGGTGTTCGTTAAGTGTCGTTACAGGTTTAAAGAGCGGCCGCCGTCAACAGCTAATACGTGCCCTGTAATAAATGGAGCGTCATAAATCAAGAACTTAACTGCTTTGGCGACGTCTTCAGCCTCGCCTACGCGTTTGAGTAATGTTTGGTTGATGACGCGCTGACGATAGACTTCATCAAATTGTGGATTGCTTTCTGGCCATTGTACAGGACCTGGCGCTACAGCATTGACTCTCACCTCGGGGCTGAGTTCATGCGCGAGTGATTTGGTCAGCGTCACTAAGCCAGCCTTTGCCACGCTGTAAACAATATAGCCTTTTTTCGGGCGTTCAATATGCATGTCAGTGATATTAATAATGCAGCCGTGGTTTTTACGCAACTCAGGTGCAGCCGCCTGTGCTAAAAATACAGGTGCTTTTAAATTGCTACCGATTAAGTCTTGCCAATTTTCTTCGTTAATTTGCCCTAAGTCTGTTGGGTAGTAAGTTGATGCATTGTTGATGAGCACATCTAATTTACCAAACTGATTCACAGTTTCGCTCACCAGCGTAGGTAATACATTGTTGTTAAGCAAATCACCTTGGATAATGGCGACTGAGTTTGTGCGCAATAAATTGAGTTCTGCCTGAAGCGCGCGAGCCTCTGCCATGCTGGTATTGTAATGAATCATTAGCCTAGCGCCATGCTTATGCAGCTCACGGCACATGGTTGCACCAACGCGCTTGGCACCACCAGTGATTAATATAACTTTATCTTTGTTTGTATCCACAGTTTACTCATTTCTTTCTTCTAAAATATTATAATGGCTTATGAGTTCATTACCTATTCCTAACGCTGATGCACAAGCGCATAGTCAACAGCTTGCATTGTTAATTCAAGATAGAATCAGTCAGTATGGCGGTTGGCTATCATTTGCCGACTTTATGCAGATGGTGCTTTACACACCTAGCCTAGGTTATTACAGCGGCGGCGCTAAAAAGTTCGGTGTAGGCGGAGATTTTGTCACTGCACCTGAAATTTCCCCTCTGTTCGCACAAGCTGTTGCTAACCAAGTTGCACAGGTATTAGTTGAAACGCAGGGTGATGTGCTTGAGTTGGGTGCAGGTTCTGGTAAGCTCGCCGTTGATTTGTTGCTAAGCTTACAGGCGCTTAACCAACTGCCGTCTCATTATTACATTCTTGAAGTTAGTGCTTACTTGCGCCAGGTTCAGCTTGAAACTATGCAGAAAAGCCTCCCTGAAGCATTGTTTGAGCGAGTTGTTTGGCTGGATACGTTGCCAGCCGATTTCGTTGGCGTTATGTTGGGCAATGAAGTGCTGGATGCTGTTCCCGTACATTTGGTATACAAGCCAGCACCTGCTGATTCACAAGTATTGTATGAACGAGGCGTATCGTTTAACGGCAATTTTTATTGGCAAGATCAGCCATTAACTTCTGGTGAGATTTTTGATTTAGCGAATGCACATGAGTTGCCAGATGATTATCTGACTGAAATCAGCCCTGCGGCGATTGGTCTTATTAGTAGCTTGGGTAGTTCGTTAAAGCATGGCGCCATCATGATGGTTGATTATGGTTTTTCTGCGCGGGAGTATTATCATCCGCAACGCAATCTAGGCACATTGATGTGCCATTATCAGCATTACGCACACGTTGATCCCTTGATTTATGTTGGTTTGCAGGATATTACTGCGCATGTCGACTTTACTAGTGTTGCTGATGCTGGTGAGCACAGTGGTCTTGAATTGATGGGCTTTTGTTCACAAGCACAATTTTTAATGAACTGCGGTATTTTAGAGATCATGAGTCAAGTCTCTCCGCAGGATATGGCACGCTATGCACCGCTGGCCGCTGCTGCACAAAAATTACTTTCTCCTGCGGAAATGGGGGATTTATTTAAAGTAATCGCCTTAGGTAAAGGACTAAATCAAGCGTTAATCGGTTTTTCGTCTGGTGATAAGTCACACACGCTTTAAAAATAATCATGTCAGTAATATGGCCGTGCTGAATTGTTGTGCTTGACGAGTTGTTGTCACTGACGAGTTGTTGTACCTGAAGTATAATTCGGGCTTATGAATACATTAAATCAAACAGAACAAGTTGAAAATGAAACCGAAGCGCTAAGTCAGCGCCGTATTCGCAGTTTCGTGTTACGCCAGGGGCGTTTAACTAAAGGTCAGGCGCGTGCATTAGAAACAGGTCTTCCACAATTTGGGGTGAATTACACACCTGAATTATTAGATCTAAATGCAGTATTTAATCGAGCAGATAGTAAAAAGATTCTGGAGATTGGTTTTGGTATGGGTGAGACGACCGCCAAAATCGCTCAAGTGCTACCTGATTGTGATTTTTTAGCCGCTGAGGTGCATACCCCAGGTGTGGGCGCACTGCTTAAACTGATTCAGGAAAATGCGCTAACAAACATTCGTGTGATTCAGCATGATGTGGTTGAAGTGTTACATCACATGGTGGCGGATGCTAGCTTAGATGGCGTGCATATCTTTTTCCCTGATCCATGGCATAAAAAGCGCCATCACAAACGTCGGTTGATTCAGGCTGAGTTTGTCAATTTGTTATGCACTAAGCTAAAAGCAGGTGGCTATCTACATGTGGCAACGGATTGGCAAGAATATGCAGAATGGGTGTTAGAAATACTCAACGCAGAAGCGCAATTGGAAAACACGGCAAAAGATTATGCCGTCAAGCCGAGTTATCGTCCGCTTACCAAGTTTGAGAGTCGTGGACTGAAGCTTGGTCATGGTGTCTGGGATATGGTGTTTACGCGTAAATAACTGCTCTACCTTGACTGACTTAGGTGGTTGGCCTGCTAGGTTGTAAAGTGAGTCAAGGTATTTAAAGACTATTTAATCTATAGGTTAAATAGTCTCAGTTGTTGCGTTGTTGTCGTCTTCCTCTTCTTCAGCAAATAACCATTTACCAATCACTTTCTCAGCTTCTTCTACGCCTTGTTTCTTTAAGCTAGAAAATAATTGAATCGTGCACTCGCTGTGATAGTGATTGCCCCACGTTTCTATCAACTCCTTGCGCACTCGGTTTAGCGTCAAAGAGGCTTCCCCGCGTGATAACTTATCTGATTTTGTCAGTAAAACGTGGACAGGTTTGCCGCTAGGACAGAACCAATCGAGCATTTGACGGTCCAGTGGAGTGAGTGGATGACGACTATCCATCACTAACACTAAGCCTCCTAAGCTAGTACGCTCACCCAAGTAGCGTGCCAACACGTTTTGCCAGTGCGCGCGCATTGCTTCAGGTACTTTAGCGTAGCCATAGCCGGGTAAATCTACAAGGTGTCTATCGTTGCCTAGTGTGAAAAAGTTGATAAGCTGAGTACGCCCAGGTTGTTTACTGACAAATGCCAAGCGGTTGTGGTTAGCCAACGTGTTAAGTGCGCTAGATTTTCCTGCATTTGAACGGCCAGCAAAGGCAACTTCAATACCACTGGCTGGCGGCAAATCACGCAGGTGGTGGGCGGAGATAAAGAAAGCGGCATTTTGAAATAAAGGCATATTGATCCTGATTTTGGTAAAGCAAACTCCCTATGTAATTCAATATGTTTTTCAAATCGATGTCATGAATTTTGCATGACAGATAGTGACAGTTTTTTTGAATTATTAAAGGAATTGATGTAATGGTGAAAAATGCTATCACGAATAGTTGTTTTTCGCTAAAATAGCGCGTTAATTGGTTGAATAATTTAGATTTAGGAGCGGTAATGCAATTTCGTCATCTAGCTTGGTTAATATCTGGTTTAATGTTGGGGATTTCTATTAATGCACAGGCAGAAGATTCTGCGACAAAATCTGCACAGCAAACAGTAAACAATGTCTGCGCCGCATGCCATGCAGCAGATGGAAATAGCGCGATTAGCCTTAATCCTAAATTGGCCGGTCAGCACCCGGAGTATTTAGAGAAGCAATTAATGGAGTTTAAGTCTGGTAAGCGTGCGAACGCTGTTATGTCAGGCATGGCTGCTGGATTGACTGATGTTGAAATGAAAGAGTTAGCGGCTTATTTTGCGGCTAAACCAACTACATTAGCCAAAGCAAAATCAAATGGTGTCGGTTCTGTAGGTGAAAAAATCTACCGTGCAGGCAATGCAGCGACTAATGTGCCAGCTTGTGCGGCATGTCACAGTCCAAATGGTGCAGGGTTACCAAAACAGTTTCCACGTTTAAGCGGTCAGCATGCTGATTACACACTTGCACAATTGAAAGCTTTCCGTTCAGGTGAGCGTGCAAATGCGCCCATGATGATGGCAATTGCAGCTAAGATGTCTGATGCGGAAATGGCTGCTGTAGCAGATTATATTCAAGGTTTACGCTAAGTTAGTGTGAATCAAAAAAGGGTGGCAATGCTGCCCTTTTTTAACGCTAAATGTCTGGGAAAACCTCCTTTTTTGTTAAGGTTAGCAACTATCACTGCTCAGCTAAAGTCATAAGTTACAATAGCGTCCACGAGCATTAACCTAAATTTACCCTCAGAGTGCCGTATTTTGAATCCTAAATTATCATTTACTAAAAACTTCTTAGATTTGCTTAGCTCTATGCGTTTTGCTGTGAGTTTGCTGAGTGTTCTAGGTGTTGCTTCTGTTATTGGTACTGTGCTTAAGCAAAATGAGCCATATGAGAACTACATTGTAAAATTTGGGCAGTTTTGGTTCGCTTTGTTTGAATATCTTGGCTTGTATGATGTTTATCATAGCGTTTGGTTTTTAGTGATTCTATTGTTTTTGGTAATATCTACCAGCTTGTGTATTTATCGAAACACACCTGCAATGCTCAAAGAATGGCGCACATTTAAAGATCATGCTACTGAAAAATCACTGCGTGCTTTTAGTCATCAAGCTACGTTTAATTTAACTGCGGATTATGCTGCTACTAAGCAAAACCTTTTACATTTTTTAAATGCAAAAGGTTTTAAATATAAAATCAAAGCACAAGAAGATGGCAGTGAGCTGATTGCTGCTAAAGCGGGTACTCATCAGCGCTGGGGTTATATATTCACCCATGTGGCGATGGTTGTGATTTTGTTTGGCGGTTTATTGGACGGAAACTTGCCGTTTAAAGTGCAGGAAATGTTGGGTTATAAACGTATTGAAACCTTAGATCTGCCGGTTTCAAAAGTGCCGGCAGAAAGCCGGATGTCTGTCAGTAATCCTTCGTTCCGTGGCAATATGACCTTGTCAGAGGGTGCAACGCACAATGTGGCTTTTTTACGCGTGCGCGATGGATACTTGGTTCAAGAGCTGCCGTTTGCTGTTGGCTTAAAAGATTTCCGTATAGAACATTATGCCACAGGTCAGCCAAAGTCATTTGAGAGTGATTTGGTGATTTTTGACCCAGAGTTAAAAGAGCCAATCACTAAAACAATTAGCGTTAATCACCCATTAACCTATAAAGGCATTGCGATTTACCAATCAGACTTCCAAGATGGCGGAACTGGTCTTAAATTCAATGTGTGGGACCTGTTTTCTCCAAGCGATAAATCGCGTGAGTTGACTGGTGCAATTTTTGATGAGGGTGCATTAGGTGACGGTGATGACCTTTTGCGTGTTGAATATAATGACTTCCGTAAGTTTAATATTATTAATATGTCACCTGACGGTAAGGGTAAACCGCATAACGTAGGACCTAATGTGACATATAAACTACGCGATAGCCGTGGTCAGGCGATTGAGTATGTTACCTATATGCAGCCTATGCAAATTGACGGCAAGTTTTATTTCTTGTCTGGTATGCGTGAAACAGTGCAGGAAGATTTTCGTTATTTAAGAATCCCTGCCGATGAAGATCTCAGTATCAACGGCTTTATGGGTTTTAGGGCGGTGATGCTAGACCCGTCTAAATATCAGGAAATAGCGAAGCGCATCGCTAAAAAATCATTAGGTGTTAGTGATAATCCTGAAATCAAAAAACAGTTTGAGTTAAGCTTAGTGCGGTTGCTAACAATCTTTGCGCAGGGTGGTTATAGTGAGGTTGCTAAAGTCATTGAGCAAAGTGTGCCTGAAAAAGAACGTGAAGCCTCAGCGACAACTTATATTAAGATGGTGAATATCGCAGCTTATGAAGCTTATAACATGGGTTTGGAATTGAGCAATAAACCTCTGCTTAAAAATACGCCTGAAACAGAAGCGTTGATGCGTGATAGTCTCAATGCATTTAGTGATATGTTCTTTTATGGGGCACCCTATTATTTGCAGCTTAACCAGTTCGAACATAAAGAAGCGAGTGGTTTGCAGTTAACTAAGTCACCAGGGCAGAAGTGGGTTTATTTAGGCTCGGTGATTTTGGTGTTGGGTATTTTTTCCATGATGTATATCCGAGAAAGAAGAATTTGGTTGTACCTCAAGCCAAGTGCCAATGAGGTGCATTTTGCAATGGCTTCAAATCGTAAGAATCTGGATTTTGAAAAAGAGTTTAGTTTGTACCGAGAACAACTTGCTGGCATTGTTAGCTAAGGATATAGAAATGAACAATACATTGAATTATCAACAAAAAACATTGTTACAAAGGTTAAATTGGCAAGATTGGCTTTATGCCTTAATTGTTCTGGCAGGTTCAATATTTGCCTTTATTAAATACGCACATTATATGGATGCATATGAGGTTACTTTCTTATTTGGTGCTGCACTGCTATTCAGCTATTTAGGATGGCAATGGAAGTCGCTGGGTAAATTGGTGATAGGTGTAGGGGTCGTCAGTCTTGCCTCCATCGCCTTATATCAAGGAGATCAGACGCGCGCAACGGAAGTGTTTTTCCTTAAATTTTTAATTTCAAGCCAGTCTGCCATTATGTGGATGAATGTTTTATTCGTGCTTGCAATGGTGACGTATTGGTTTGCTCTATATAAGCGCAGTGCTTTTAGCGCGAATGTGGCTTCAGCTTTAACATGGGTAGCGGTGCTGTTCGGTTTCGTTGGTTTGATGGTGCGCTGGTATGAGTCTTATCTTATTGGCGTAGATGTCGGCCATATTCCAGTGAGTAATTTGTATGAAGTTTTTGTGTTGTTCTGTCTCATTACCGCTTTGTTGTATTTGCATTACGAGCAAAAGCTAAATACTAAGCAGCTAGGTGGGTTTGTGTTATTGGTCATTAATGCCGCGGTTGGTTTTATCTTGTGGTATACCTTTGATCGTGAGGCGCATAATATTCAGCCGCTGGTGCCAGCATTACAAAGTTACTGGATGAAAATTCATGTTCCAGCTAATTTCGTAGGATATGGCGCGTTTTCTCTCGCTGCAATGGTCGCGTTGGCCTACCTGCTCTCGAGCAAAGGTGTGCTTACTTCTCGTTTGCCTAGCCTAGAAGTGCTAGATGATTTGATGTACAAATCAATTGCGGTCGGATTTGCGTTTTTTACGATTGCAACCATTTTGGGTGCAATGTGGGCAGCTGAGGCTTGGGGTGGTTATTGGAGCTGGGATCCTAAAGAAACTTGGGCGTTGATTGTTTGGCTGAATTACGCAGCCTGGCTGCATTTGCGTATGGTTAAAGGGTTGCGTGGCCCGTTGTTAGCTTGGTGGTCATTGATTGGTTTGATTATTACGACTTTCGCATTCTTAGGTGTGAATATGTTCCTGAGTGGCTTGCACTCATATGGCACGCTCTAGCTTAAAGGCTCTTCTGGTGGTTTAATACAGCTACCATTCTTTAAAAGATAAAGCATTGTGATTAATTACAATGCTTTATCTTTATTAACCTCATCAATCATTCACTAAAGTAGATGCTTGTTCTGTTGTTTTTTCCAGTCTAAATCTTACCTCACCATCAGCATTGTCCATCAGGCTTAATAAATAGCCTGCATTTTCAGCTTGCTGCGCAGCGTGATACAACCCAACACCTAAGCCACTTTTTGAGCTGACATGGGATTTGAAAAGCTTGTCAGCAATCTCGCTAGGTATGGCTGAGCCAGTATCGGTGACTTCAATGCAAAAGTGATTGGATGGCATTAATGCGACATTGATACTAATCCCAGGTTCAAGTCTGGCCTTCTCTAGCGCATTTTGTATCAAGTTATCGACTACACTATCCAATACATCTGGATCTATGTCAGTTTTTGGTAAGTGCGTTGGAGCATCAAACTGCACTTGGTAATGTGCATTAAGTTGTTTAAAGTTTTTCCACCAATGGCTAACTTTAGCCTGATTTTTTTTCTCTACACCCGGCTCTTCAAGTTTGTTCAGTGTGCTTGAAAGGCGCTGGCTTAATCTCGGAAGTTGCTTTTTGATAAGGTCAACTAGTCTGGCGTCATCATCTGCATGATTGCTCTGCTCCGCAGCGGCAGACAACGTGCCTAGTGATTGTAAAATGTTCTTAATGTCATGCGTTAGTCGAGAGCCAGTTTCATAAAGGCTTTGCATATAAGCGTTTTGGCTAATCGTTTCTTCACGGCGCTTTGCTTCGTAAAACTCGCCTAAAATCTGCGTGAGTAGCTGCACGTGTAGGTACATTGCAGGTGTAAATTGCCAACGTGAGTAAAGCGTTAGATGAAGTTGTTGAAAGCTGAAGGTGGAAATAAAGTGAGTGGTTTCGCCAATCTCTTGATAAGTGTTATTAGAGTGCCATGATACACCGCTAACCCAATTTAAAGCTGCTAACTCACGCATCGATGCTTGCAAAAAACCCTCTGCAGAAGTTTCGTTTTCAGCAAATGCTGCAATCTTTCTAATCCACTGCTCAAACGGCAAGCCTATGCTTAACAGATAGCGCGACATCAGCAGTTCCAAGCCTGAGAATGTTGCGCTAGGATTCCAAAGCCAACTAATTGCTATTAATGTAGTTGCAAGGCCAAAAACAGTAAAAATAAGCAATTTTACATAGTGAATTTGCCAAATAATGCCAATCGTAAAGCTGCTTAATATGACAATTATTGTCAGTAAGAAAATAAGTAATGTATAAAAGAAGTCAATATTGGGCGTATATGCGGGGCTGTTCTTTTTGGTGGATAAAAATAAAATAGTGAGCGGAAGTATTGGTAATACATAAATAAGGAGTAGTTCTGCAGCTAGCAAGTCATTATTTGCATCTAGCAGTTTAGGTACAACCCACAGTAAAAGAATGGCAAGCAAATATGAAGCGGCAAGAATATTCGGCACTTTTGAGTGCGAAGCCTCGCTCGAAAGCACGCGACCGCTAATTAATGAAAATAAACCTGCAATCCAAAACGCAGTGACCCACCAGTTGGTAAGGAAAGTGGTGAGGTAAGCGCCAATCAGTACAATCCCTACCATTTTCCAAGATAACTTATCGCTCTGGCGCATGACTGGTTGCCATAACAAAAAGAAGCCGTAATGGCATAGGAGTAATGCGGTTTGTAAATGTCCTTTGCCACCCCAGATTAAAAGCGCATGTAAAGACAGTATCATGAGCGCCATCAAGCGATCATGGTTGTTGAGGGCTAATTGGTAAAATTGATAAAGCGTGCGCATATTTTGGATCATTCACAAGTTGGCAAAATTAACATACTGTTAGAATTTGAACATAAGTGTCCAAACTTTGACAATAATTCGTGCTTAATAGATGTTATATCTTGTAGAATACAAGCAAATAAGTGAAAGGTGCAATCAATCGTAACTGGTATGTTATTTGCTTGCTAAAAATTAACACTTCGAGTGTTTCAACTTACATGTTTAAAATGGCGCATTCAATTGTGCATAGTTCGGGGAATTAAATGAAAAGAACACAAGCAGGCTTTACGCTCATTGAGTTAGCAATTGTGCTGGTAATTATTGGCTTATTGCTTGGAGGTGTACTTAAGGGGCAAGAGCTTATTAATAGTGCAAAAGTCAAGAATATGGCGAACGATTTCCGCAATATACAGGTTTATGTATACTCATATCAAGACAAGTTTAGAGCCTTGCCTGGTGATGATAAGGCTGCAGTTCAGCATGTTACTGCAACCAATAATGGTAATGGTAATGGTGTAATTGAAGGGGCGTGGAATGCAACTGGTGCTACAGTTGAGTCTTTGAATTTTTGGCAACATATACGCTTGGCTGGGTTGGCAACGGGGTCTACAGTAATTACCGATACCACCTACTCTCCCACAAATGCTGAGGGTGGTCCTGTTGGTGTTCAGTCAGCTTCAACGCCATCAATTTCAGGGCTTAAGGGGTCTTATGTTGTTTGTTCTGGTGGCATATTAGGTAAGTTCGCTAAAGAGCTTGATACTGCTATGGATGATGGTAATACAGCGACAGGTATTATGATGACAGCATCCAGTGTAGATGGCACAACCGCTTCTACTGCTGTTACTAATGTGGCTACGACTCCCACGCTACTAGACTCTTCAAAATATATTGTGTGTATGGCATTCTAAAGATACACAAACTTTAAGCCCGCTCTGGCGGGCTTTTTTATTGGTATTAACGACTACCATTTGCATTGACCATGGTACATACATGACATTTAAGCTTGCGTAGAATCCTAATTGTTCTAAAATGGCAACTTGAGTAAAAGCAAGAAAACTAACTGAAAAATTGTGCTTTAAATGACATCAAATATTGTAGAAATCGATAATCTTTCCTTTGGGTACAACGGTCGCTTATTGCATAAGGGCATTAACATGGTTTTTCCTAAGAGAAAAGTCGTGGCCATTATGGGCGGGAGCGGTAGCGGCAAAACCACGTTGCTACGTTTGATCGGTGGTCAAATTAAGCCTACTAAAGGTGAAGTGCGGGTGGATGGGCATGTGGTGCATAAACAAACGCGTGATGGCATTTATCAATTGCGCCGTACTATGGGCATGTTGTTTCAGCATGGTGCTTTATTTACAGATTTAAGCGTGTTTGATAACGTTGCTTTTCCGATGCGAGAATTAACAGATTTGCCTGAGTCAATGATACGAGACTTGGTGTTATTAAAACTTAATGCAGTAGGCTTGCGTGGTGCGCATAAGTTTATGCCAGCTGAATTGTCTGGCGGTATGGCGCGCCGCGTGGCATTAGCAAGGGCGGTTGCCTTAGATCCAAATATCATTATGTATGATGAGCCATTCGCTGGCCTTGATCCTATTTCTATGGGCGTCATTTGTGGTTTAATTCGTAGCTTGAACGATGCGCTTGGTGCGACCTCCATCATTGTTTCGCACGATGTCAAAGAAACCTTCTTAATCGCTGATTATGTGTACTTTGTCGCAAATGGTGAAGTAACGGCAGAGGGCACACCTGAAGATTTAATGCAATCTACCCTTCCATTTGTCCACCAGTTTGTTCATGGCGAGAAAGATGGTCCGGTGCCTTTCCATTATGCCGCGCCTGATTATCGCGCCCAGTTGTTGGGTTAAGCATGTCGCTCACAATAGCAGTTCAATGGATTTAGTTTAATGATCAATATAATAATTAATAAAATTTCTCGGCTTTTAAGCGGTATTGGGCATCGCATGATTGCGCGTATCTGGCGTTTAGGTGCAGGTGCGCGGCTTTTTATGTTGGCAATTATTTACTCGGGTGAAAGTTTTAAACGTTTTCATCTCACATTGCGTGAAATATACTTTACCGGTGTGATGTCTTTATTGATTATCATCGTTTCTGCATTCTTTGTGGGTATGGTGTTAGCTTTGCAAGGCTATAATACGTTGCAGAAATATGGCTCATCAGAGGCGATTGGCGTGCTTGTCGCTTTAGCGTTGGTGCGAGAGTTGGGCCCTGTAGTAACCGCCTTACTATTTGCTGGTCGTGCCGGCACGGCGATTACCGCTGAAATTGGCTTAATGAAAACGACTGAGCAATTATCTGCAATGGAAATGATGGCTGTAAATCCAATTGCAAGAGTGGTTGCACCAAGGTTTTGGGCGGGTGTGATTTCCATGCCTATCCTTGCTTCATTATTTTCAATGGTGGGTGTGCTTGGTGGTTATTTGGTTGCTGTGCCTTTGATCGGTGTTGACGAAGGTGCATTTTGGTCGCAAATGCAAGCCAATGTAGATGTACGTGCAGATATTATTAATGGCGTGATTAAGAGTGTGGTGTTTGGTGTTGCTTGTACCATGATTGCCTTATTTGAAGGTTTTGATGCGCCACCAACCGCAGAGGGTGTCAGTCACGCGACTACTCGGACAGTGGTGATTTCATCACTAACGGTATTAGGTTTAGATTTTGTATTAACGTCTTTTATGTTGGTTGTTTAGCCCATAAAAACATAGTTGAGAGGGTAGTGAAGTGGAAAGAACAAAAATAGATTTATGGGTTGGGATTTTTGTGGCTTTAGGCGCAGCAGCATTGCTTGGTCTTGCCATGAAGGTGGGTAATTTAACTTCAAATACAATAGGTGAGACTTACCATGTAAGTGCTGCCTTTGAAAACATAGGTGGCTTGAAGCCTAATGCACCTGTAAAAAGTGCTGGTGTGGTGGTGGGTCGCGTTGCTGAAATTGGTTTTGATCCTAAAACATATGAAGCAATTGTCACCATCAAAATAGATAAGCGTTATGAGTTTCCAAAAGATACATTTGCCAATATTTACACAGCAGGTCTGTTAGGTGAGCAGTATGTTGGCTTAGAGGCTGGTGGTGAGGACGATGTATTAAAGAGTGGTGATAAGATTACGCAGACACAAGATGCGATTGTGTTAGAAAAAATGATTAGCCAATTCTTGTATAGCAAAGCTTCTGAAACAGAGGCTGATAAAGGTGCGGAAGCAACTGCGCCAGCTGAATCGAAAGAAGGCAAGTCAACCGAATTAGGTGATGCACCGTTTTAGTCAGGGTTAGCAACAGACTTGATGTTGATTTAACTATTTGGTCATTTTGACGAAAATATAAAAGGGCTCCAATGAAAATGTTTTTGAAATTAGTAATGAACGTAGCTTTCATTACCACGATGTTTGTGAATGTTAGCTTGGCTGCAGAGCTATCTGCTGATGAGCTAGTGAAGCGCACGGCTGATGATGTGCTCAATACTATCAAGAGCGATAAAGATATTCAGGCCGGTGATCAGAAAAAGATTTTTGCCTTAGCTGAAGAGAAAATATTACCAAATTTTGATTTTGATCGTGTATGTCGCATGGTGCTAGGTAAAAACTGGAGATCAGCGACACCAGAGCAGCAAGCCGCTTTCCAGAAAGAGTTCCGTACTTTGTTGTTACGTACCTATGCTACTGCACTTGGTAAATATAAAGATCAGGTGATTGAATATAAACCTATGCGCGCAGAGGCTGGTGCTAAAAACGTGAGTGTTAAAACACAGATTTTACAGCCGGGCGGTCAGCCAATCTCCGTTGATTACAGTTTAGTGAAGGCTGAAAATGGCTGGAAAGTATATGATATTGTGATTGAGAGTGTGAGTTTGGTGACTAATTATCGTAGCCAGTTTAGTAGTGAAATTCGCCAAAATGGCCTTGATAGTTTAAATAAGAAACTTGCGGATAAAAACAAAGCATCTGGCGTATGATTAGTTTCGATTCACAAGAAAATAAATGGTTGGTCTCTGGCGAGATATTGGTCGATAACGCTAATTCTGTGCTCGTGGAGAGTGTCGAGTTACCGATGAACGACGCGCTTCAGATTGATTTCTCGGCTGTCACAAATACAGATACAGCCGCCATCAGTCTGATTATGGAGTGGCAACGCAGAGCAGTCGCTTCTCATCATAAAATCACATTCAAAAGCTTACCTGAAGGACTTGGTAGTTTAGCGACGCTTTACGGGGTTGCTGATTTCATTCCTCTAAGTGCTTAAGTCTAGGTAGATGTCGGAATCTGCATTTTGATTCAGATACACATCATGATTTGGCGCCGCCTTATTCATTGAAAAATAGTAGTTTTGTAAGCTGATATTTTCAAATTACCACTAAATATGAGTGGTGCATATTTATGATTACTTTTGAAAGTTAAGGCTTTTTTGTAGTTAAGTACTTAAATAGGTTTTAATAGACAATCGAAAGTCATTTTTTGAATCATCCTGCAATTCACATTCAAGGTGTGCATAAGAACTTTGGTGCACTTCAAGCTCTTAACGGTATTGACCTTGCCATCGAGCAAGGCGAGTTTTTTGCGTTACTTGGACCTAATGGTGCTGGAAAGTCCACATTAATTAATATTCTCGCAGGCTTAATTGCGCCAACCGCTGGTAGTATCTCTGTCATGGGGTTTGACGTGCAAAAGCAATATCAGCAGGCCCGTCAACTGTTAGGTGTCGTGCCTCAAGAGTTGGTGTTTGATCCATTTTTTAACGTCCGCGAAATGTTGCGGTTTCAAGCTGGTTATTTTGGCTTAGGTCGTGAAAATGACGCTTGGGTTGATGAGGTGTTAGAGGGGCTTGGTTTAGCTGATAAAGCACATACTAATATGCGTAAGTTGTCTGGAGGGATGAAGCGACGCGCACTCATTGCACAGGCGCTTGCTCACAAGCCGCCTGTGATCGTGCTGGATGAGCCTACGGCTGGTGTGGATGTTGAGTTGCGCCAGATGCTTTGGGAGTTTATCAAAAAGTTAAACCGAGACGGACATACGATTATCTTAACGACGCATTACTTAGAAGAGGCGGAAACTTTGTGTAGTCGTGTTGGTATGATGAAGCAAGGTAAAGTGGTGGCCTTGGACAGTACGGCTAATCTGCTCAATAAGTTTTCAGGTAAGCATTTGCGCCTGACATTAGGTGATGTGCGATTGCCTCATGATGTGGAGCGTTTAGTACGCCATGTTGAAAATGGTATTTATACCTTTGCCTTAACCGATATGATTCAGATTGAGTTTGTGCTTTCATCTCTGCGCGCTAGCGGTATCAAGGTAATTGATATGCAATTAAATGAAGCTGATTTGGAAGATGTCTTCTTGTCATTGGTTGGCAACGTCGCCGTTGAGCAACCATTAATGGCCAACCATCATGAGTGATTCAAAAATGATAGATGCACTTAGTAACAGGTCGGGCTGGGTTGGCCCATGGACACTACTTAAAAAAGAGTTATTACGTTTTTGGCGCGTCTCTTTTCAAACCGTAGCTGCACCAGTAATTACCGCACTGCTGTATTTGTTGATCTTTTCTCATGTGCTAGATAAGCACGTGCAAGTTTATGATGGTGTTGCCTATACTGAGTTTTTAATCCCTGGTTTGATTATGATGTCTGTGTTACAGAACGCTTTTGCTAACAGTTCATCTAGCCTGATTCAATCAAAGGTAATGGGTAACATCGTATTTGTTTTATTAACGCCATTGACGCATTTGCAGTTTTTTATGGCATTTTTAATTGCGGCAATTATTCGCGGCTTAGTTGTGGGGTTATGTATCTATCTCGTGGCGATGTGGTTTGTTGATTTAACAGTCGCCAATCCGTGGATGATTATTGCGTTTGGCTTGCTAGGTAGCGCGTTGCTGGGTACTTTTGGGATCATTGCTGGGATATGGGCTGATCGATTTGATCAGATGGCGGCTTTCCAAAACTTTATCATTATGCCTTTATCATTTTTGTCCGGTGTGTTTTATTCAATTCATTCATTGCCGCCATTTTGGCAAAAAATATCTCATTTAAACCCATTCTTCTACATGATAGATGGGTTTAGGTATGGCTTTTTTGGTAAGGGGGATGTGTCCCCTGTATTCAGTTTGTTAATCGTGGGTGCGTCATTTCTAGTGTTAGCACTGATTACATTAAAAATGTTAAAATCAGGCTATAAACTTAGGTCATAATGCCAAGTTGGATAATAAACGAGTTCAATAATAAAAGGTGAGTGACACGTGTTAAGTGCCCAGCAATTAGAAGCATACATTACACAAAACTTAGCGTGTGATTATATAAAAGTACTAGGTGACGATGGTACGCATTTTGAGGCGGTTGTCGTGAGTCCAGAGTTCGTAGGTAAGAACATGGTGAAGCAACATCAGCTTGTATATGCCGCGTTAGGTGAAAGAATGAAAGCTGAAATACATGCTTTATCGATGAAAACCTTTACGCCGGAGGCGTGGTTGAAATTAAAAGGTAACGATTAAGTTTAAAGTGTGTCTAACAGACACTAGTGAAAAGTTTTGTAATTAGGATAAATAATGGATACGCAGGAATTAATTAAAAGTCAGGTAACAGGTAACCCAGTTGTACTTTACATGAAGGGTAGTCCAAAATTTCCACAATGTGGATTTTCAAACTTGGCAACGCAAATTCTCAATGCATGCAACGTAGAATATGTTGCTATTGATGTATTGGCAGATCAAAATATCCGTGAGGGTATTAAGGGTTATGCAAATTGGCCAACAATCCCGCAATTGTATATTAACGGCGAATTTGTTGGCGGGTCAGACATTATGCGTGCCATGTACGAAAGTGGTGAGCTTCAAACTTTATTGAATGCGACCAAGTAATTGGATAAGTTACTGATTACAGGCGGTAATCGCCTTCATGGTGAAGTGGTTGTCTCTGGTGCTAAAAATGCGGCACTGCCGATATTGTGCGCATCATTACTTGCTGAAACACCGTTACATCTCTCCAGCGTGCCTGCATTAAAAGATGTCGGTTCGACCATTAAGCTTTTAGAGCAAATGGGCGTAAAAGCTGAGCGTAACGCAGATAAAGTTTCTTTGGACGCAAGTGTTATTCACACTAAAGAAGCGCCGTATGAGATGGTGAAAACCATGCGAGCATCAATTCTGGTGCTGGGTCCTCTGTTGGCTCGCTTTGGACATGCACGTGTTTCCTTGCCTGGTGGCTGTGCTATTGGTTCACGCCCTGTGGATTTACATATCAAAGGTTTGCAGGCAATGGGGGCGGAGATTCATATCGAGCACGGCTACATTGAGGCAACAACTAAGCACTTGCCAAACCAGCGTTTGCAAGGTGCGCGTTACTACATGGATTTAGTCACGGTAACTGGTACTGAAAATTTAATGATGGCAGCTGCATTGGCAAACGGTACAACGGTGCTAGAAAACGCAGCAAAAGAACCTGAAGTCGTCGATATGGCGGAGTGTCTCATTAAAATGGGCGCCAAAATCACGGGTGCTGGTACAGACGTGATTACCATCGAGGGTGTAGAGCGATTAATAGGTGCTACACATAATGTGGTGTGTGATCGTATTGAGGCTGGTACTTATATGGTCGCCGTTGCGATGACTGGCGGTGAAGTGACATTGCGTAATGTGCAAACACATCTATTAGATGCTGTGATTGAAAAATTGCGCGAAGCTGGTGCAACAGTAACATCCGATGTTGATAGCATCACTGTTAAAAGTGATGGTCAATTAAAAGCGGTGAATATTCGTACTGCACCTCATCCAGCATTTCCAACTGATATGCAGGCGCAGTTTATGGCGCTTAATACCATTGCGACTGGCGTTTCTAAAGTGACAGAAACAATCTTCGAAAATCGCTTTATGCACGTGCAGGAAATGCAACGCTTGGGCGCCGATATTGATATTGATGGCAATACAGCTTTGGTGAAGGGCGTGTCATTCTTGGATGGTGCAACCGTCATGGCCACTGATTTGCGTGCTTCAGCCAGCTTGGTGTTGGCTGGATTGGTCGCTCGTGGAGATACAGTGATTGAGCGTATCTATCATTTAGACCGCGGTTATGAAAACTTAGAAGCTAAGTTAAATGCCCTAGGCGCAAACGTAAAGCGAATAGCATAGAGAACACTGAAAAATGATTACGATAGCACTATCAAAGGGCAGAATTTTTGAAGAAACTGCACCATTACTGGCAGCAGCAGGGATTCATGCGGCTGAAGATCCAGAATCATCTCGTAAGCTGATTATAGAAACGAATCGACCAGATGTACGTTTGATTATCGTGCGCGCGACCGATGTACCTACCTATGTACAGTATGGCGCTGCTGATTTGGGTATTGCAGGCAAAGACGTGTTGGATGAGCATGGCGGTGATGGGCTATATCAGCCGATAGATTTGCAGATTGCAAAATGCAAAATGATGGTGGCTGTGCGTGAAGATTTTGATTACTTCGGATCTATTCGCAGTGGTGCACGCCTTAAAGTGGTGACTAAATACGTAAAAACTGCACGCGAGCATTTTGCTGCAAAAGGTATGCATGTAGATTTAATTAAACTCTACGGCTCCATGGAGCTTGGCCCATTGGTTGGCTTGGCTGATGTGATTGTTGATTTGGTCAGCACAGGCGGCACATTGCGTGCAAACAAGCTTAAAGCCGTAGAAGAAGTAGGTGATATTAGCTCAAGACTAGTTGTCAATCAGGCGTCACTTAAGCTTAATAGGGCTAAGTTGCAGCCGATTATGGATGCGTTTCAAACTGCGATTGCAAAGAATAAATAAATTTAGGTAAATAGGTTTAGTCATATGAAAATTAGACGTTTTTCTACTTCAGATGGTGATTTCCAAGCCAACTTAAAACAATTGCTTGCATTTGAAACAGCGCAAGACGACAGCATTGATGTGGTGGTGGCTAATATCTTAAAAGATGTTAAAAATCGTGGTGATGCTGCTGTGCTTGAATATACGAATCGTTTCGATAAAACAAATGCTAGCAAAATCAGTGAGCTTGAAATCAGTCAGTCTGAATTGGTTACGGCGTTGAATGGCTTACCAGCAGAGCAGCGTGCAGCATTACAAACTGCTGCGGACCGTGTAAAAAGCTATCATGAAAAGCAATTGATGAGCTCATGGAGCTATACAGAGGCTGACGGCACTTTGCTCGGACAGCAAGTAACATCACTTGACCGTGTCGGTTTATATGTCCCAGGTGGGAAAGCCGCATATCCATCTTCAGTATTGATGAACGCGATACCTGCGAAAGTAGCTGGCGTTCAAGAGTTGATTATGGTTGTACCTACGCCAAATGGTGAGAAAAATCAGTTGGTCTTGGCTGCCGCTGCGGTGTGTGGTGTTGACCGTGTATTCTGCCTAGGTGGTGCCCAAGCAGTTGGTGCATTGGCGTATGGTACAGAAACAGTCCCACAAGTTGATAAAATAGTAGGTCCTGGCAATGCTTATGTTGCCGCTGCTAAACGTCGCGTATTTGGCGTAGTAGGTATTGATATGGTGGCTGGCCCTTCTGAGATTCTGGTCATTTGTGACGGTAAAACGAATCCTGACTGGATTGCAATGGACTTGTTCTCGCAAGCTGAGCATGATGAACTAGCACAATCTATTTTGCTGAGCCCTGATGCTGACTTTTTAGACAAAGTGGCTGCTAGTATCGAGAAGTTGGTACAAGAAATGCCACGTAAAGATATTATTACCACTTCATTGACAGACCGTGGCGCTTTAATCCATGTGCGTGATTTGGAAGAGGCAGCAGAAATCAGTAACTATATTGCGCCAGAGCACTTGGAATTATCTGTTGAAGAGCCATTAGCCTTTAGTAAGAAAATTAAACACGCGGGTGCTATTTTTATGGGACGTGATACCTGTGAGGCCTTGGGTGATTACTGCGCAGGACCAAATCACGTCTTGCCTACTTCGCGTACTGCAAGGTTTTCATCGCCGTTAGGTGTTTACGACTTCCAAAAGCGCTCAAGCTTGATTATGGTTTCTTCAGAAGGCGCACAAGTGCTAGGTAAGGTTGCTGCCACGTTAGCTTACGGTGAAGGTCTGCAAGCACACGCACGTTCTGCGGAGTATCGTCTTAAGTAGTCTTGATTGGCATTTTAGCCATCGGGGTTCACAGCTGGTACTTTAATGTTCGATAAAGCGGATACCAATTTGATGGTGCGCACCTATTGATTAATTTCACGTTGGATAATGTGATGACAAAGAGTATGTCCGAGGTTTTAGTATGAGTAAATATTGGAGTGATGTTGTTCATAAGCTCACCCCTTATGTGCCAGGCGAACAACCAAAAATTAATAATTTGGTGAAGTTAAATACCAATGAGAACCCTTATGGGCCAAGTCAAAAAGTAATTGAGGCTCTAAAGTTAGAGGCCGCAGAGACATTGCGTCTGTACCCAGACCCCAATTCTGACGCATTAAAAGCTGCAATTGCTAAAGTACATCACTTAGATAGCAGTCAAGTGTTTGTAGGTAACGGCTCTGATGAGGTTTTAGCTCATGTTTTTCAAGCATTATTAAAACATGACCTGCCTTTATTGTTCCCCGATATTACTTACAGCTTTTACCCAGTCTACTGCGGATTGTATGACATTAACTATCAAACGATTCCTCTGGCAGAAGACTTTGGCATTTGCGTAGAAGACTATAACAAGCCTAATGGTGGCATCATATTTCCTAATCCTAACGCACCAACTGGCATGCCGTTGCCACTTGCGAAAATCGAATGGCTATTGCAAAACAATACCGAATCAGTAGTGGTGATAGATGAGGCTTATGTAGATTTTGGTACAGAGTCTGCAGTCACTTTAGTTAATCAATATCCTAACTTGCTCGTTACTCATACCTTATCTAAAGCACGCTCTTTGGCGGGTTTGCGCGTTGGCTATGCGCTTGGTTCAGTTGAGTTGATAGAAGCCTTGGTACGTGTGAAAGATAGTTTTAACTCTTACCCTATCGATCGTTTTGCTTCAGCAGGCGCTGTCGCAGCCATGCTGGATACTGACTACTTTGATGAAACGTGTGCTAAGGTCGTTGATACGCGTGAGGCGCTCATTAAAGACTTAGCTTCCTTAGGTTTTGACGTGTTGCCGTCAGGCGCAAACTTTATATTTGCTAAACATCAAACACGTGATGGTGCTGAATTAAGTTCAGCATTGCGTGAACACAACATTATTGTGCGTCACTTTAAATCACCTAGTCGAATCGCGCCGTATTTACGCATCACAATTGGTACTGATGTGCAGTCAGAGCTCCTGCTCAAGGCGCTGAGAGCAATTCTAAGTTGATGATGTTATCACTTTAATAAGTGCTTGAATAATGCTTAGAACTGGCTTTTTGTGAGAGATTTTTGAATGATTTAAGCAATTTAAAGGTGCGAGATTGATAAAACATACAAATTAAGCACGAAAAGTTTGAATTTTCACACGAAGTGCGGTTATGATAGCGAAATGTGCGTTTTGTGCACAATATAATAATTATTTTCAATCTGTATTTTTAACCTAGGTAAGTCATTATTTTGATTTATTATTAGTTGGAGGATGTATCGTGGCACAAACCCAAATGGCATTAGACTCATTAGATTTCGACGCAACAGTTGCTTTAGCAGCTAAAGTTGCTCCACACGTGGATATTTTAGAAATTGGTACACCATGCATTAAGCATAACGGTATCAAATTGCTTCAAACATTACGTGCTAAGTTCCCAAATAACAAAATCTTAGTTGACTTGAAAACAATGGATGCTGGTTTCTACGAAGCTGAGCCATTCTACAAAGCTGGTGCAGATATCTGTACAGTATTGGGTACTTCAGACATCGGTACAATCAAAGGCGTGATTGATGTAGCTAACAAATACGGTAAAAAAGCACAAATTGACTTGATCAATGTTGCTGATAAAAAAGCACGCACACAAGAAGTTGCTAAATTAGGCGCGCACATCATTGGCGTGCATACTGGTTTGGATCAACAAGCTGCTGGTCAAACACCATTTGCTGACTTAGCATTAGTTGCTGGTTTGAACTTAGGTCTTGAAATCTCAGTGGCTGGTGGCGTTAAAGCTGCTACAGCTGCACAAGTTCGTGACGCTGGCGCAACAATCATTGTTGCTGGTGCTGCAATTTACGGCGCTGCTGACCCAGCTGCTGCTGCTGCAGAAATCACTGCAATCGCTCATGGCGGTTCTACAGGTGGTTTGTTCGGCTGGATCAAGAAATTATTTAGTTAATATCTGTTGATATCTAAGTAGTAAAATGAAAACCCCAGTCTTAAAACTGGGGTTTTTTTATTTTAGATTTTAAATTCATCATGTAGCTATGTGTTACAACCTTTTAATGGGTTAAAATGCAGGCTGATAATATAAAACATTAGACTTATGCGTAACGCTAAAATTACTAGGAATACTTTAGAAACTCAAATTACAGTGAGCATCAACTTAGATGGCACTGGCGTTTCTCAATTTAACACTGGCTTAGGCTTTTTGGATCATATGCTGGACCAAATTGCCCGTCATGGCATGATGGATATCGAAGTGAATGCTAAGGGTGACTTACATATTGATGCACATCATACAGTTGAGGATATTGGTATTACGCTTGGTCAGGCATTCGCACAGGCGGTAGGAGATAAAAAAGGTATTCGTCGTTATGGACATGCCTATGTTCCATTAGATGAGGCGCTATCAAGAGTTGTGCTAGATATTTCTGGGCGTCCAGGATTAGAGTTCGGCTGTACATTTACGCGTGCTGCTATTGGTACTTTTGATGTGGATTTAGTGCATGAGTTTTTTCAGGGCTTTGTGAATCATGCCAATGTCACTTTGCATATTGATAACTTGAAGGGTCATAATGCTCACCATCAAGCAGAAACCATATTTAAAGCTTTTGGGCGCGCACTACGTATGGCAGTTGAGCTAGATGCACGTATGGCTGGTATTATGCCGTCGACCAAAGGTAGTTTGTAAGTCTGCCATTGTGCAACCGTGAGGAATGACCTTAGGCCGTATTTAAAATATGAGTACAATTGATATTGCAGTAGTTGATTATGGTATGGGTAACTTACGCTCGGTGTCTAAGGCATTAGAGCATGTTGCACCTACGAAAAATGTAGTTGTGACGAGTCGTCCTGATGATGTTGCAAAAGCGTCACGTGTTGTATTCCCTGGTCAGGGAGCGATGCCTGATTGCATCAAAGAGTTAGATGCAAGAGGGTTGCGAACTGCGGTGTTGGATGCAGCTCAAAACAAACCGTTTTTAGGTATTTGTATTGGCCTTCAGATGCTATTTGAGCACTCGGAGGAAGGTGATGCCGCGGGTCTAGGGTTCTTTAAAGGCAGTGTGAAAAGATTTGTCACTGAAAATATGGTTGATGCCCAAGGTGAGAAGCTAAAAGTGCCTCATATGGGCTGGAATCAGGTCTATCAGCACCGTAGTCCTGATGCTAATGCGCATCCACTTTGGCACGGTATTGAAGATGGTGCAAGATTCTATTATGTACATAGCTATTATGTGCGGCCTGAAGATGAAGGTATCATTGAGGGCTTTACCAATTATCCTGAGCGTTTCACTTGCGCTGTTGCTAAAGATAATTTATTTGCAGTACAGTTTCACCCAGAAAAAAGTGCTCACGCGGGCTTACAATTATTGAGTAATTTTGTTAGTTGGACGCCTAAATAGATTACCTCAGTAGATTATCTTAAATGTATAACAGCTTTTCTCCTTTTTAACTTTTTCGTATATAAAATTAATTTTCACTATGTTAATTATCCCAGCAATTGATTTAAAAGATGGTCACTGTGTCAGACTTAAGCAAGGTTTGATGGAAGAATCAACCGTATTTTCGGAAGACCCAGGCGCAATGGCTAGGCATTGGGTTGATCTTGGCGGTAAGCGATTACACCTTGTGGACTTAAATGGCGCTTTTGCAGGTAAGCCTGTTAATGAAGGCGCAATTAAATCTATTGTCAGCGCTGTCGGTGGTGATATTCCTATCCAATTAGGCGGTGGTATTCGAGACCTAGATACTATTGAGCGTTATTTGGATAGCGGCATTGATTACGTGATTATTGGAACTGCCGCAGTCAAAACGCCAGGCTTCTTACATGAGGCTTGTTATGCTTTCCCTGGGCAGATTATGGTAGGTCTGGATGCTAAGGATGGTAAAGTTGCGATTGATGGCTGGTCTAAGTTGACTGGTCATGACGTCATTGATTTGGCAAAAAAATTCGAAGATTACGGTGTTGAGTCGATTGTATACACGGATATTGGTCGTGATGGCATGTTGACTGGTGTCAATATCGAAGCCACTGTGGCCTTAGCGCAAGCATTGACAATACCAGTGATTGCTTCTGGCGGCGTTACAAATTTAGAAGATGTTAAAAAACTTTGTGCAGTAGCTAGTGAAGGCATTATTGGCACGATTACAGGTCGTGCGATTTATGAAGGCACTTTAGATTTTGCGGCAGCACAGAAGCTTGCCGATGAGTTAAGTGCATAAGGTTTAGCTGATGGGATTAGCCAAACGTATTATTCCTTGCTTGGATGTCACTAACGGTCGTGTAGTCAAGGGTGTTAACTTTCTTGAGCTGAGAGACGCTGGCGATCCAGTAGAGATTGCTAGGCGTTATGATGAGCAGGGAGCAGATGAGCTCACTTTCTTAGATATTACAGCAAGCTCAGATAACCGAGGCCTTATTCTGCATATCATTGAAGAAGTGGCGAGTCAGGTATTTATCCCACTAACAGTAGGTGGTGGTGTGCGCGAGGTTGAAGATGTGCGCCGCCTTTTAAATGCAGGTGCTGACAAAGTGAGTATCAATACAACAGCAGTGCTTAATCCTAAAGTAGTGCAAGATGCCGCTGCTAAGTTTGGTTCGCAATGTATTGTAGTTGCGATTGATGCCAAAAAAGTAGATAACCAGCCATTCGAATGGGAAGTCTTTACACATGGCGGACGTAAACCAACTGGTTTGGATGCAGTTAAGTGGGCAGAGTATATGGTCAGCCTTGGTGCAGGCGAGTTGCTGATCACTAGCATGGACAGAGATGGTACCAAAATCGGATTTAATAATCCGCTTAATAAGGCCATCAGTAATGCAGTGGAAGTGCCAATCATCGCATCAGGCGGTGTAGGTAACTTACAGCATCTAGTCGATGGAGTGAAAGAGGGTGGCGCTGATGCTGTGTTGGCTGCTAGTATTTTTCACTACGGGGAATATACAGTTAAGCAGGCAAAAGAGTATATGGCACAGCATGGGATTGAAGTTAGGTTGTAACTGCCTAACGCAGATGCTAGTGATGAGTTGACGTTACATTTACTGGCGTAAAGTGGTAAGTTAAACAGAAGTTTCAATAGATAGGTTATCGGATGAGTTGGTTAGATGAAGTAACTTGGGATGCCAATGGTCTTGTTCCAGTTATTGCTCAAGAGTACGACACAGGACGAGTGTTGATGTTTGCATGGATGAACCGTGAAGCTTTGCAGTTGAGTAGCGAAACAAATCGAGCCGTCTATTGGTCAAGATCGCGCAATAGGCTGTGGTATAAAGGCGAGGAGTCTGGGCACGTTCAAAAAATACATGAAATCCGTTTGGATTGCGATGAGGATGTGGTCTTGCTTAAGGTTGAGCAGATTGGTGGTATAGCCTGTCATACTGGTAGGCACAATTGCTTCTTTAAAATCCTAAAAGAAGATACTTGGGTGATAGATCAGCCCGTTATTAAAAACCCTGATGAAATTTATAAGCATGAGTGATGATATGAATGATGTGTTAGCACGACTTTCAGAATTGTTGGAGCAGCGCAAGTCTGCAGATCCGACATCATCTTATGTTGCGAAGTTATATGCTAAAGGGATGGATAGTATTCTTAAAAAAATAGGTGAGGAAGCTACTGAAACTGTCATTGCTGCCAAAGGCGGTAACAAGGATGAGATTATCTATGAAACTGCAGACTTGTGGTTCCACACAATGATTATGCTGGCCAAAGCTGATTTAAAGCCACAAGATATACTGTTAGAGTTAGCTAGGCGAGAAGGGTTGTCTGGTATTGAAGAGAAGGCTAGTCGCGGCAAACAGGATTGATGGTTTATTAATAGCTAAATTTTTTTATAACCCTCTACAATCCTTGGGTGATTTAAAGCGGAAAGTTGAAAGAATATAAAATGAGTGCTGATTGTATTTTTTGTAAAATTGTTCAAGGCGATATCCCTTCAAAGAAGATATATGAAGATGACGATGTGATTGCCTTTCATGACATACATCCCATCACTAAAGTACATTTTTTAATAGTGCCTAAACAGCATGTTGAAAGTTTGGCAAGTTGTAGCTCGCAACATCAAACTTTATTGGGTAAGATGCTATTGCTAGCACCAGAGTTGGCTAAGCAACAGGGACTGGTTGGATTCCGCACAATGATTAATACTGGGCGTGAAGGTGGTCAGGAAGTATTTCATATACACATGCATGTGTTTGGTGGCGGCGATACGCTACCTAGAACATAGTTAACAATATATATTGAGGAGATTGACAATGGGAATCGGAGCTTGGTGGCATTGGTTAGTAGTTTTACTCATTGTAGTACTCGTGTTTGGTACAAAAAAACTTCGTAACATTGGCGGAGATGTTGGTGGAGCAGTAAAAAACTTTAAAGATGCGGTCAATGAAGGCAAGCAGGCGGCTGCGGGTGCTCCAGAACAAGCGGAAGTTGCTGATAAAACAGTATTGATTGAAGGTGATTCTGTTGAAATTGTTTCTTCTAAGCCAGCGGCTAGGAAAAGAGCCCCTGCTAAGCCATCTACAGCAACCAAAACAGCAGCTAAAGCTAAGTCGACTACCACAAAGAAGGCGCCTGCAAAAGCTAAGGCTACTGCTGCTAAATAGCAGCATGGAATGCTGAGCTGTTAGGCATATTGGGAATAGGATTTAGGCAGAATGTTTGATATTGCATTTTCTGAATTGGTTGTGATTGCAATTGTTGCACTTATCGTGATAGGTCCTGAGAAACTGCCTAAAGTAGCCCGTACCATCGGTACCGTGGTGGGGCGTATGCAGCGTTATATGGCACAGATTAAAGATGAAGTGAATCGTGAGTCGCGGTTTGCGGAGTTGCAGAAGCTTCAGCAAGAGATTCAACAAGCAACGGACAGTGCACAGTCAGGTTTGCAGAGTGGCGCGAATTATTTGGCGGATGCAGTTAGCACTTCCAATCAGAATGCAATTCAGGAAGTCGATGACACGGCATCCTCTACTATAAAACCTCAAGAACCCCATTCCTCAGTTAAAGATTAGCGCCCGCTGTGACACCGACAGAAAATTTCATCTCGCACTTGATTGAATTAAGAAACCGTTTGTTACGTATCGTAATAGGTTTTGTCATAGTTTTTATCATACTTTTCCCATTTGCAAATGAGATTTACGCTTTATTGGCGGCACCATTATTAAGTGAGCTACCCACAGGTGGTCAGATGATTGCTACTGCAGTTACTACACCATTCTTTGTGCCAATGAAGGTAGCAATGATGACCGCCTTTGTGTTGTCATTGCCACATACCTTGTATCAAATCTGGTCTTTTGTCGCACCTGGTCTGTATGCTCATGAAAAGAAATTCATGATTCCAATTATTGTTGCAAGTAGCTTTTTGTTTCTTGCTGGGATGACTTTTGCCTATTTCCTTGTATTTCCTGTGATATTCGGATTTATAGTCGGCACCGCGCCTGAAGGTGTGGCTGTGATGACCGATATAGGAAATTATTTGGATTTTGTCATTACCTTATTCTTTGCATTCGGGCTAGCCTTTGAAGTGCCAATTGCTGTGGTGATGGCGGTACGCTTTGGATGGGTCACGATTGATGCGCTAAAAGAGGCTAGAGGCTACGTGGTTGTTGGAGCATTTGTAATTGCGGCGGTTGTGACACCGCCTGATGTTATTTCACAATTCATGCTTGCAGTGCCAATGTGGTTGCTTTATGAGCTGGGTATTGTTGTGGCAAAGTTCACTTCGGACGGAAGTGAATCTAACATCTTACCACCAGCTTGATCTATATTTTACTCTAGCGCCACGGTAGGTTTTGGACGCTTGCCAATCACGATTGTAATATTAACCATGGCACCAGCACGAATGATTTGCACCGTCGCCTTTTGATTTGGTTTCAAGGCTGCTATTAAGTTAAGCATGGTGCCGCTATCTGTAACAGGTTTGCCTTCAATTGCTACTAATATATCCCCGGCGCGGAGTCCAGCTCTGTCTGCTGGACTATTTCTAAGTACGCCAGCAATTAATGCGCCTTGCACTTTGCTTAATCTGAAGGACTCTGCTAGTTCTGGCGTGATGTCTTGAGCTTCAATGCCAATCCAACCGCGCGTTACGTTGCCTTGTGCCGCGATTTGTTCCATCACTTGTTGCGCTAAAGTAGTTGGGATTGCAAACCCGATACCCATGGAGCCACCACTGCGTGAATAGATGGCGCTGTTGATGCCAACTAGATTTCCCTCTGTGTCAATCAGTGCGCCACCTGAGTTGCCAGGGTTAATGGAGGCGTCTGTTTGTATGAAGTTTTCATAAATATTAATCCCTAGATGGCTACGACCGAGTGCGCTCACTATGCCTTGTGTGACTGTTTGACCAACACCGAACGGGTTGCCAATAGCTAACACTACGTCGCCAACACTTAATGAGTCTGAACTGGCAAAAGTGATGGCAGGTAAATCATTGGCGTCTACTTTAATGAGTGCAAGATCTGTATCTGGGTCAGTGCCTACCACTGTGGCGGTCATTTTTCTACCATCAGATAAAGCTACTTCAATCGAATCTGCAGTGGCAATGACGTGGTTGTTAGTTAATATTAGCCCTTGAGCACTGACGATAACACCAGAGCCTAAGCTATTTTCAGGTTGTGATGGAATTTCAAGCTCGTCTAGTTGGTCACCAAAGAAGTGGCGAAATGCGGGATCATCCAAAAAGTCCTGATGAGGGCTGGTTGTCTGCTTTTTACTAGTGAAAATATTGACAACAGCAGGCATCGCTTTTTTTGCTGCATGACTGTATGAGTGAGCGGGACTGCTGGCTGATATTGGGTCTGCTTGCTTAACTACTACAACAGGTTCTCTGAAATTAAGCAGATGGGGGTAGAAAATGCGTAAAGCAAATATTAAAGCCATGCATATAGTGGCTGCTTGCGCAAAAATTAGCCATAATCTTTTATGTAGAGAATTGTTCATTTTTTAATTCTTAATATGGTAATTAATTAAATTAGTGATGGTTACTTTGTATCTAAATACAGATCGAGTGTTAGTTTTTGATATAGGGTCAACACTCTATAAAATCAATAGCCTAACATTATTAAAGGATTCAAGCTTATGGTAAAAATCAATGAGTTAAATCATTATACCCAACAACTGATGCAAGTAGAGCGTTTCAAAGATTACTGCCCTAATGGTCTTCAGGTAGAGGGGCGCACCGAAATTCGTAAGATTGTCAGTGGTGTCACGGCAAGTATGGCGTTATTGGAGGCGGCGCATAAGGTTGGTGCTGATTTGATACTGGTCCATCATGGATATTTCTGGAAAAATGAAGCGCCAGAGATTGTGGGTATTAAGCAAAGACGTATTAAGTTTCTACTAACACACGAAATTAACTTGATGGCATACCATTTGCCATTGGATGCCCATGGCGAGTTGGGTAATAATGTGCAGCTTGGTAATTTATTGGGATTTAAGGCGCAAGCTTACATTGGCGCTGATAGTTTGCTTGCTTATACTGAGATTGAAGCCGTGTTGACCTTGTCAGAAGTCGCAACGATGCTCGAGCTCAGTCTGGGTCGTCGAGTAATGGTTATTGGAGATCATGAGAAAAAAATTAAAAAAATAGCTTGGTGTACTGGAGCTGCGCAAGGCTACATGGAGCAGGCGATAGCGTCGGAAGTTGATCTTTACATAAGCGGGGAGATTTCAGAGCAGACTACACATCAGTCAATAGAGTCAGGCGTTGCCTATATTTCTGCAGGGCATCATGCGACAGAGCGTTATGGGGTTCAGGCATTAGGATGTCATTTGGCACAAAAATTCAATCTAGAACATCAATTTATTGACATACACAATCCTGTTTAATCGTTTTATTTCAGTAACTTAATAAATAAAGCTTTAACTGGCAATCAAAAAATTGTATAATCTGCGGCCTAAACATGGAGCCACGCCTAGATTTTATTGCTTTGGCTGCTGTTGAGTGCTCGGGCTATTTTCTACTGTAGAAAATGCTCGGACATACTTAATGTTAAATGTTTTAGTAAAAGTTGGCGCTATCACCTAGTGTGGGTGCGGCGTCTATATCCAGTCAATCCTTTCGAGCAAGAGGAAAACATGTCAGACAACCAAAATGACAATCAGCAGGCTGACTCGCAAAAGCGCGAGTGTTCTCAGGTAGATTTAGATAAGCGTAACTTTTTAATAGCCACTTCTGCGGTGGGTGCATTAGGTTGTGCTGCTGTGGCAGTGCCTTTTGTAAAAAGCATGACGCCAAGCGAGCGAGCAAAAGCAGCAGGCGCACCTGTAGAGGTGGATATTAGTAAGATAGAGCCAGGTACAATGATGACAGCTGAATGGCGTGGTCAGCCGGTTTGGATTATTAATCGTACTGATGAGATGACTGCAGAGTTGGCTAAGCATGATGATCAGTTATCAGACCCTGCGTCCGAAGTCACATCGCAACAACCTGAGTACTGTAAAAATGAGAGCCGTTCACTTAAGCCTAATCTTGCTGTAGTGGTTGGTATTTGTACGCATTTGGGTTGTTCACCAAGTGAGAAGTTGCAACGTGGCGGTGATATGGGTGAAGGCTGGACTGGTGGCTTCTTCTGTCCTTGCCATGGTTCTAAGTTCGACCTAGCTGGTCGCGTATTTAAAGGCTCTCCTGCACCTATCAATTTAGTGGTGCCGCCGCATAAATATTTGAGTGAGAATCTACTTCTGATTGGTGTTGATACTGAAGAGAAAGCATAATCATGACTGATAAAAATAAATCAGCGCTATCAAGCGCTTTAAATGACGGTTTAAATTGGGTTGATGCACGTTTTCCGTTGACTAGTAATGTCAAAGCGCATTTAACCGAGTATTACGCACCAAAGAATTTTAACTTCTGGTACTTTTTTGGTTCTTTGGCTTTGTTGGTGTTGGTGCTGCAAATATTGACAGGTATTTTCCTGACAATGCATTACAAACCAGATGCAGATTTAGCATTCGGATCTGTTGAGTACATCATGCGTGATGTGCCATGGGGTTGGTTGATTCGTTACATGCACTCAACTGGCGCGTCTATGTTCTTTGTTGTGGTTTATCTGCACATGTTCCGCGGCATCATCTACGGATCTTACAGAACCCCGCGTGAGTTGATTTGGTTGTTCGGTGTTGCAATCTTCTTAGTGTTGATGGGTGAAGCATTCTTTGGTTACCTGTTGCCTTGGGGTCAAATGTCTTATTGGGGTGCGCAAGTAATTGTTAACTTGTTCTCAGCTATTCCATTTATTGGCCCTGACGTTTCAGAGTGGTTGCGTGGCGACTACTTGGTGTCTGATGCAACCTTGAATCGTTTTTTTGCATTCCATGTGATTGCTTTACCATTTGTGTTGGTTGGCTTGGTTGTTGCTCACTTAATTGCTTTGCATGAAGTTGGTTCAAACAACCCAGATGGTATTGAAATTAAGAAGCTGAAAGATAAGAAAACAGGGTTTCCATTAGATGGTATTCCTTTCCACCCTTACTATACGGTGAAGGACTTGGTTGGCGTGTCAGTATTTCTGATTGTATTCTCAGCCATTATTTTCTTTGCGCCTGAAATGGGAGGGTATTTCCTAGAGGCAAATAACTTTGTACCTGCTGATCCGCTTAAAACGCCAGCGCATATTGCACCTGTTTGGTACTTCACGCCATATTATTCTATCTTGCGTGCTGTTCCACCTATTTTGAACTCACAATTCCCTGGTGTTGCTGCAATGGGCTTGTCAGTGGTAGCGTTTGCTTTCTTGCCATGGTTGGATAAGAGTCCAGTGAAGTCAATTCGTTATCGCGGCATGTTGTATAAACAATGGTTGGTTGCATTTGTCATCAGTTTCTTGGTGCTTGGCTATCTTGGAACCGTGCCATCAAATATTTGGGGGCAGTTCGGTGCATGGATGGGTGGTGCTGATCGCGCTACAGTAGTTGCGCGTATCTTTACAGTGGTTTATTTCTTGTTCTTTGTTTTGATGCCTTGGTATACGAAAAAAGATAAGACTAAACCAATGCCAGAAAGGGTAACGGGATAATGACCATGAAAAAATTATTGTTAACTTTGTTGTTGATGCCTTTTCTTGCGACGCCTTTAGTAGTGAGTGCAAGTGAAAGTATTAGTTTGGATAAAGCGCCGATTGATGCAGCGGATCATGAATCGTTGCAACGTGGTGCACGTACTTTTGTTAATTATTGCTTAAACTGCCATAGTGCTAACTACATGCGCTACAACAGATTGTTGGAAATAGGTTTAACTGAAAAGCAGATCAAAGACAATTTGATGTTGGCTGGTGAAAAGATTGGCGACACAATGAAGGTTGCAATCAGTAAGAAGGATGCGGCTAAGTGGTTTGGAGCAGCGCCGCCTGACTTGTCAGTGGAGGTGCGCGCTCGCGGTGCGGACTGGGTATATACCTATATGCGCGGATTCTACCGTGATAGTTCTAGAGCAACGGGTTGGAATAACACGGTGTTTGATAAGGTAGGTATGCCTCATGTGCTTTATGAGTTGCAGGGTGAGCAGGAGTTGAATCATGAAACTCACACGCTGAAACTTGTTAAGCCAGGCAAGCTGTCCGTCGAAGAATACGATGTTTTGGTGGGTGATTTAACAAACTTTATGGCTTACATGGCTGAACCAGCAAAGCATCAAAGAAACCAACTTGGTTGGTTTGTCTTGCTATTTTTGGGTGTGTTGTTAGTGCTGACATACAAACTCAAAAAAGCTTACTGGAAGGAAATACATTAAATTATGATGACTCTATACTCGGGGACAACAGATCCCTATAGCCACCGCTGCCGTATTGTACTATTTGAAAAAGGCATGGATTTTCAGGTAATTGATGTCGACTTGGCAAATAAACCAGAAGATTTAGCTGTTATTAATCCGTACAATCATGTGCCTGTTTTGGTTGAGCGTGATTTGGTGTTGTCAGAGGCGAATATTATCAATGAGTATATTGATGAGCGCTTTCCTCACCCACAACTAATGCCGCCTGATCCAGTGATGCGTGCACGCGCTAGATTGTTTCTGTATAGCTTTGAAAAGGACTTGTTCAGCCATATTGCTGATATTGAGTCTGGGGAGCAGGAAAAGGCAGATAAGGCGCGTGCTACGATACGTGATAACTTGAGCCAATTGGTGCCTATTTTCTCTAAGCAGAATTATCTTCTAGGTGATGATTACTCTATGTTAGATGTTGCGGTAACACCGTTACTTTGGCGCTTGGGACATTATGGTATTGAGTTGCCTAATCAGGCTGCACCAATTTTAAAATATGCAGAGCGTTTATTTTCAAGACCATTGTATGCAGATGCAATGACACCTTCAGAAAAAGCAATGCGTAAATAAATGATCTAAAGTAGTGCTTAGTGGTGTTTGATTAAAGTTGCTAAAATCAAACACCACTACTCTTATAGTGTGTAACTGAAGCTATCTTAAATAGGTTCGTTAAATATGTCTGACTTAATTCCAACAAAACCGTATATGTTACGTGCACTTCATGAGTGGTGTGTCGATAACAATTTAACGCCACATTTGATTGTTGCCGTAAATGGGCAAACACGAGTGCCAATGGCATATGTTAAAAATGGTGAAATAGTTTTAAATATTAATTACGGTGCTACAAAAGATTTGCACATAGATAATGATTCTGTGGTATTCTCTGCGCGCTTCGGTGGAGTGTCACAAAATATATATGTTCCAATGAGTGCGGTAAGAGGTATTTTTGCACGCGAAAATGGTCAAGGTATGTTTTTTGAGGCTGAATCAGAGCACCAAGATGTAGATGCTTCAGAGGGTGATGTTGAAGAAAATGCAAAACCCATTGAAAATAAAGAAGAATTAATAAAAAGTAAAAAACCTGTATTAAAAATTGTAAAATAACTTAACATTTTTAGAAAATTGCGTATAATACGCATCTCACGAAAACGCCGGGTTAGCTCAGTTGGTAGAGCAGCGCACTTGTAATGCGAAGGTCATCAGTTCGATTCCGATACCCGGCACCAGAATTCTTAGCAAATTCCCTTTTATACATTTGACAGCAAGTCAAATTTTCAGCATAATCGCGGGTTCGGTGAGGAGGGGTGGCCGAGTGGTTAAAGGCGACGGACTGTAAATCCGTTCTCTCAGAGTACGAAGGTTCGAATCCTTCCCCCTCCACCAGTTTGTAAAACATATAGTAAGTTGCGGTAATTTGAGCTTGTTGGCGTTATATAACATGTACGCGGGTGTAGCTCAGTTGGTAGAGCACTTGCCTTCCAAGCAAGATGTCGCGAGTTCGAACCTCGTCGCCCGCTCCATCAGTTGGCTGTCGCGGATTTAAGCGCCCATGTGGCTCAGTGGTAGAGCACTCCCTTGGTAAGGGAGAGGTCGCGGGTCCGATTCCCGCCATGGGCACCATAAGCTTATGTGCTAATTGATGGCAAGTTGCTGTGGCGGTTAGAGGTTGTTAATATAGTGTGCTTAATAATGTGTAGCCGTTTGGTGAAGCGTTGAGCATGATGATTTGAACAAGTTTTATTAATTCTAATAAAACTTATGGTTAATAAAATATTGTAAAGGACTGAAGCAATGGCAAAAGGTAAATTTGAGCGGACCAAGCCGCACGTTAACGTAGGCACGATTGGCCACGTTGACCATGGTAAGACAACACTAACAGCAGCGATCACCACTGTATTGACAAAGAAATACGGCGGCGAAGCTAAAGCGTACGACCAAATTGACGCAGCACCAGAAGAAAAAGCACGTGGTATTACCATTAACACAGCACACGTTGAGTACGAAACAGCAACACGTCACTACGCACACGTAGACTGCCCAGGCCATGCTGACTATGTTAAAAACATGATCACAGGCGCAGCACAAATGGACGGCGCGATTTTGGTATGTTCAGCAGCTGACGGCCCTATGCCACAAACACGTGAGCACATCTTGTTAGCACGTCAAGTTGGCGTACCATACATCGTAGTGTTCCTAAACAAAGCAGACATGGTAGATGATCCTGAATTGTTAGAACTCGTTGAAATGGAAGTGCGTGACTTGCTAAGCAAATACGACTTCCCAGGCGACGACACACCAATCATCAAAGGCTCAGCAAAACTAGCCCTTGAAGGTGACCAATCAGAAATCGGCGAACCAGCAATCTTCCGCTTAGCAGAAGCATTAGACAGCTACATCCCAATGCCAGAGCGCGCAATCGACGGCACATTCCTAATGCCAGTAGAAGACGTATTCTCTATCTCAGGCCGTGGTACTGTGGTAACAGGTCGTATCGAGCGCGGTATCGTTAAAGTTGGTGACGAGATCGAAATCGTAGGTATCAAAGACACACTAAAAACAACCTGTACAGGCGTGGAAATGTTCCGCAAGCTGCTAGACCAAGGTCAAGCAGGCGACAACGTAGGCGTATTGCTACGTGGTACGAAACGTGAAGAAGTTGAACGTGGCCAAGTATTGGCAAAAGCTGGTTCTATCAAACCACACACAAAATTCACAGCAGAAATCTACGTGTTGGGTAAAGATGAAGGTGGTCGTCACACACCATTCTTCCAAGGTTACCGTCCACAATTCTACTTCCGTACCACAGACGTTACTGGTGCAGTTGAATTGCCAGAAGGTACAGAAATGGTAATGCCAGGCGATAACGTATCAATCACAGTAACATTGATTGCCCCAATCGCGATGGAAGAAGGCTTACGCTTCGCTATCCGTGAAGGTGGCCGTACTGTTGGTGCTGGTGTGGTAGCTAAAATTATCGAGTAAGATAGTTATCTAAGAACTGTGCAAACAACCCTGCGCAGTTCTTATTGAAAAGTTTTAAGTACAGGCCAATAGCTCAATTGGTAGAGTATCGGTCTCCAAAACCGAGGGTTGGGGGTTCGAGACCCTCTTGGCCTGCCAGATTTATAGCATGGATTTATTAATCTGATGAATAACTAGAAATATTAATATTTCTAGTTATTCGCGTTAGTAAGACCTGAAGTTATTTTAGTCACCATTAAGTAAGTTCTTAAATTAAGACAATTATGCTCAATAAAATTAAGTTGCTATTGGCTATTCTGTTGCTAGTAGCAGGGATTGCTGGTTTTTATCTTTTGGCAGATAAGCCTACTGTAGTGCGTATATTGGCTGTGCTTGCAGGTTTGGCGGCTTCTATTGCTGTTCTGTGGACTACACCTATCGGGCAGCAATCGTTTAGTTTTATTGGTGAAGCTGTTGCTGAGTCACGTAAGGTGGTTTGGCCAACACGTAAAGAAACAATACAAACTACTTTGGTAGTATTTGCATTGGTGGTTGTAATGGCTGCATTTCTAGCGGTGGTTGATATCGGATTTGCTTTTATGGTTAAGTGGTTACTAGGACGGGGCGCGTAATGAGTATGAAATGGTACGCGGTGCAAGCTTTTTCAGGTTTTGAAAAGTCAGTGCAAAAAGGTATTGAGGAGCGCGTTGTGCGTTCTGGTCTGCAAGATCAGTTTGGTCAAATTTTAGTCCCTATCGAAGAGGTGATTGAGATGAAGGCAGGCCAAAAGACTATTTCTGAGCGCAAGCTTTACCCAGGCTATGTCTTGGTTCAAATGAATATGACTGATGATACGTGGCACTTGGTTAAAAGCACGCCGCGTGTAACAGCATTTATTGGTGGTAGTGCACAAAAGCCAACACCAATTAAAGATAAAGAAGTCGATATTATTTTACAGCGTATCGATGATAGTAAAAGTAATCCTACACAAAAACTTACGTTTGAAAAAGGTGAGTCTGTTCGTATTACAGACGGTCCATTCAAAGACTTCTCTGGTAATGTTGAAGAGATTAACTACGAGAAAAGCAAGTTGCGTGTTTCAGTGGTTATTTTTGGACGCTCTACACCAGTTGAGTTGGAGTTTAGTCAGGTAGAAAAAGAAGTTTAGTAGTAAGTAGTCGTTTTTATTAACGGGGAGCTTTCATTTAGTTTGAGGCGTTAGTACCCAAATTAGGAGTAATAGCATGGCAAAGAAAGTTATTGGCTATATCAAGCTGCAGATTCCTGCAGGTAAAGCTAATCCAAGTCCACCAGTAGGTCCAGCATTGGGTCAACGTGGTTTGAACATTATGGAATTCTGTAAAGCGTTTAACGCTGCAACACAAGGTGTTGAGCCAGGATTGCCAATTCCAGTAGTAATTACTGCGTTTGCTGATAAGAGCTTCACATTTGTGATGAAATCTCCTCCAGCAACTATTTTGATCAAAAAAGCAGCTGGTATTACTAAAGGCTCACCGCGTCCACATACTGATAAAGTTGGCAAAATCACTCGTGCACAAGCTGAAGATATTGTGAAAACTAAACAAGCTGATTTGTCTGCTGCTGACATGGATGCTGCGGTTCGCACTATCGCTGGTAGCGCACGTAGTATGGGTATTGAAGTGGAGGGTGTATAACATGGCTAAAAGAATTAACGCACTACGCGCAAAAGTAGACCGTAATAAGTTGTACCCTGTAACTGAAGGTCTAACTTTAGTTAAAGAAAACGCAACTGCAAAATTTAACGAATCTGTGGATGCAGTGATCAATTTAGGTATTGATGCACGTAAATCTGACCAACTAGTACGTGGTGCTATTGTGTTGCCTAACGGTACAGGTAAAACTACACGTGTTGCTGTGTTCGCACAAGGCGCACAAGCTGAAGCTGCTAAAGCTGCTGGTGCAGACATCGTTGGTTTTGAAGACTTGGCTGAGCAAGTTAAAGCTGGTGTGATGGACTTTGACGTTGTGATCGCTACACCTGATGCAATGCGTATCGTTGGTGCTTTAGGTCAAGTGTTAGGCCCACGTGGTTTGATGCCAAACCCAAAAGTGGGTACTGTGACTCCTGATGCTGCTACTGCAGTTAAAAATGCTAAAGCTGGTCAAGTCCAATACCGTACAGACAAAGGTGGTATTGTTCATTGCACAATCGGCCGTGCTTCTTTCACGGTTGAACAATTGCAAGGTAACTTGGCTGCATTAGTTGATGCTTTAAACAAAGCTAAACCAGCTGCAAGTAAAGGTGTTTACCTGAAAAAATTATCTGTATCTAGTACGATGGGTGCAGGTGTGCGTGTTGATCAAGCAAGTTTGGTTGCTTAATTAGAATAATGAGTGGGGTAATTTTTACCTCACTCATATAGTGCTTTGGGCTCATTATCGGCTAACTAAGGTTGTGCAGATATGAGGTTATCAAAGACCGTAGGTGTCGTTTCGATTTAATGTGATTTTTATGCAGGTCTTAAAACTTTGGTTTTAATGGTTGTAATAAATATCATGCCTACGCAGATGGCGCATCCCTAAAACAGGTTAATTCCTGATAAAAGGTCGCCGTAAAAGTGGTTTTTATAATATTAATTATAAGAGCTGATTCTGCTTTAGAAATAAAGCGGAGATTTTAACGGAAGGAGAAAGACCTTGAGTCTAAATCTTACAGAGAAAAAAGCGGTTGTTGCTGAAGTAAGTGCGCAAGTTGCACAAGCACAAGCGATTGTTCTTGCTGAGTACCGTGGTATGGGCGTAGCCAATATGACGGTATTGCGTGCAGATGCCAGAAAATCAGGCGTGTACTTACGCGTGTTGAAAAACACGTTGGTACGTCGTGCGGTTGAAGGTACACCATTTGCAGCATTAGCAAACGAAATGGTTGGTCCGTTGGTGTTCGGCATTTCTGCTGATCCAGTAGCGGCAGCTAAAGTACTGAACAATTTTGCTAAAACTAACGACAAGTTCGTTATTAAAGCAGGTGCGGTGCCAAATCAATTGATGGATGTTGCTGGTGTTCAGGCGTTGGCATCTACATTAAGTCGTGAAGAGTTACTTGCTAAATTTGCGCGTACGCTTAACGAAGTGCCTACTAAGTTCGCTCGTGCGATCGCGGCTATCCGTGACGCTAAAGAAGCAGCTTAATTCATCAGATCGCTTATTAAAAGCAACATTATTTTATTTTAGGAAATATTCAAATGGCAATTTCAAATGCAGATATTTTAGAAGCAGTTGGTTCAATGTCAGTTTTAGACTTGACAGCTTTTATTAAAGAAATCGAAGAAAAATTTGGCGTATCAGCTGCAGCAGTTGCAGTAGCGTCAGCAGCAGGTGGTGCAGCTCCAGCTGCGGCAGCTGAGCAAACTGAGTTCAACGTTGTGCTTTTAGGCGCTGGCGAACAAAAAGTTGCTGTAATTAAAGCGGTTCGCGAATTGACAGGTTTAGGCTTGAAAGAAGCTAAAGACTTAGTTGACGGCGCACCTAAAGCAATTAAAGAAGGCGTTTCAAAAGCTGATGCTGATGCAGCGTTGAAAAAATTGATCGAAGCTGGTGCAACTGGCGAAATCAAATAATACATCTTTAAGTGTATAAATTAGGCTGACGGGAGACCGTCAGCCTTCGCCATTTGTAATGGTATGTCATGTAACAAAATGTAATTTGTCGTGTTAGTGCTGCAACAAGCCTTCAGTTCAACAGTAACTGAGGTTAGAGGTGAAAATACTTACGTAATGGATGTAGTGCAAAAAAGTATTTTAATTTCTGCCCTCAAAATATCTAGGAGATGCAATGAGCTATTCCTTCACCGAAAAGAAACGCCTTCGTAAAAGTTTTGCCAAGCGAGAAAGCGTTCAAGAAATTCCCTATTTGCTGGCAATGCAATTAGAGTCATATGCTGCATTTTTGCAGTCTAATGTACCTGCTGATCAACGCACAGAATCAGGTCTGCAATCAACATTTAGTTCTGTTTTTCCGATCGTTAGTCACTCTGGTAACGCACGTTTAGATTACGTGAGTTATCAACTTGGTGCTGAGCCATTTGACGTTAAAGAATGTCAACAACGTGGTTTAACTTATGCTGCACCTTTGCGTGTGCGCGTACGTTTAACCATTATGGACAAAGAAGCTTCTAAACCGACGGTTAAAGAAGTGAAAGAACAAGAAGTGTACATGGGCGAGTTGCCTTTGATGACTGAAAATGGTTCGTTTGTGATTAACGGTACTGAGCGCGTGATCGTGTCTCAATTGCATCGTAGTCCAGGCGTGTTCTTTGAGCATGACCGTGGTAAAACACACAGCTCAGGTAAATTATTATTCTCAGCTCGTATTATTCCTTACCGTGGTTCATGGTTGGACTTTGAGTTTGATCCAAAAGATTACTTGTATTTCCGTATCGATCGTCGTCGTAAAATGCCAGTGACTATTTTGTTGAAAGCCCTTGGTTATACACCAGAGCAAATCATTTCAACATTCTACGATTTTGATACATTCCACATCGGTAAATCTGGTGTTGAATTCACTGTAGTGCCTGAGCGCTTACGTGGTGAAGTGGCAAAATTTGATATCGTTGCTAAAGACGGTTCAGTGATCGTTGCTAAAGATAAGCGTATTACTGTTAAGCATATCCGTGACATGGAAAAAGCTGGCGTTAGCGAAATCGCAGTGCCGCAAGATTTCATTCTTGGACGCGCATTGGCAAACACAATCGTTGATCAAGAAACTGGTGAAGTTGTTGCTAACGCAAACGACGAAATCACAGAGTCTTTATTAGACAAGTTGATTGATTCAAACATTCGTACAGTAAGCACATTGTATTCAAACGATTTGGATCATGGCGACTACATTTCACAAACATTGCGTATTGATGAAATCCCAGACCAATATAGTGCACGTGTTGCTATTTACCGCATGATGCGTCCTGGTGAGCCGCCAACTGAAGAGTCAGTTGAAGCGTTGTTCCAAGGTTTGTTCTTCAATGAAGATCGTTATGACTTATCACGTGTAGGTCGTATGAAGTTTAATCGTCGTGCCTTCCCTGAAAAAGCAGAAGAGCGTCAATCTAACTGGATTCGTAAGTTTTACGAGTCAGTGGGTCCTCAAGGTGACGAAGGTGCAAACATCCTATCCAATGATGACATCTTGGCAGTGATCGGTGTATTGCTAGAGTTGCGTAATGGCCGCGGCGAGATCGATGATATTGACCACTTAGGTAATCGTCGTATCCGTTCAGTGGGTGAGTTGGCAGAGAATCAATTCCGTACTGGTTTAGTTCGTGTAGAGCGCGCTGTTAAAGAGCGTCTATCACAAGCTGAGTCTGACAACTTGATGCCGCATGATTTGATTAATGCGAAGCCGGTGTCTAGTGCGATTCGTGAGTTCTTTGGCTCAAGCCAATTGTCACAATTTATGGACCAAACGAATCCATTGTCTGAAATTACGCATAAACGCCGTATTTCAGCACTTGGCCCTGGTGGTTTAACACGTGAGCGTGCTGGTTTTGAGGTGCGAGATGTTCACTCAACTCACTATGGTCGTGTGTGTCCGATTGAAACGCCAGAGGGTCCAAACATTGGTTTGATCAACTCTTTAGCTTTATATGCACGTACCAATGAATATGGTTTCTTAGAAACACCATATCGTCGTGTTGAAGCTAATAAAGTATCAGACACGATTGACTATCTATCTGCGATTGAAGAGAGTCAGTACATGATCGCGCAAGCGAACACTGATTTAGATGCTAAAAACTTATTTGTGGATGATTTGATTTCATCACGTCATCACAACGAGTTTACAATGACACAACCAGAGCGCGTTCAATATATGGACGTTGCACCAGGTCAGATTGTATCTGTGGCTGCATCATTGATTCCATTCTTGGAACACGATGACGCGAACCGTGCATTGATGGGTGCAAACATGCAACGTCAAGCAGTGCCATGTCTACGTGCTGAAAAAGCTGTGGTAGGTACCGGTATTGAGCGTACAGTGGCAGTTGACTCTGGCACTGTCGTAACTGCACGCCGTGGCGGTTTGGTTGATTACGTGGATTCTGCACGTATTGTGATTCGTGTAAACGATGAAGAAGCGCAAGCTGGTGAAGTTGGTGTGGATATTTACAACTTAACTAAATATACGCGCTCTAACCAAAATACGAACATTAACCAACGTCCATTAGTAAAAGTCGGTGATAAATTATCACGCGGCGATGTGATTGCGGATGGTGCATCAACAGATATGGGTGAGCTAGCACTTGGCCAAAATATGTTGGTAGGCTTTATGCCATGGAACGGTTATAACTACGAAGACTCGATCTTAATTTCTGAGCGCGTAGTGGCTGATGATCGTTACACCTCTATTCATATTGAAGAGTTGTCAGTGGTTGCACGTGATACAAAGCTTGGTGCAGAAGAAATCACACAAGATATTTCAAACTTGAGTGAGCGTATGTTAGCGCGTCTGGATGAAGTAGGTATCATTCACATTGGTGCTGAAGTAGAAGCTGGTGACGTATTGGTTGGTAAAGTAACGCCTAAAGGCGAAACACAACTAACACCAGAAGAAAAATTGCTACGTGCGATTTTCGGTGAAAAAGCATCTGATGTTAAAGATACTTCACTACGCGTGCCTTCTGGCATGAGTGGTACAGTAATTGACGTACAAGTATTCACGCGCGAGGGTATTGACCGTGATGCACGTGCACAACAAATTATTGATGACCAATTAGCACACTACAAACAAGATTTGGCTGACCAGATGCGTATCGTGGAAGACGATGCATTCGGTCGTATCCGTCGCTTGATTGAAGGTAAAGTGGCTACTGGCGGCCCTAACAAACTGAAAAAAGGCGAAGCATTGACTGCTGAGTACTTAGAGTCTGTAGGTCGTTACGATTGGTTCGATATTCGTTTGTCAGACGAAGAGGCGGCACGTCAGTTAGAACAGTTGAAAGACAGCTTGTCACAAGCACGTATTGAGTTTGATAACCGCTTTGAAGAGAAAAAACGTAAATTGACGCAAGGTGACGAATTGCCACCAGGCGTACAAAAAATGGTTAAGGTTTACTTGGCTGTTAAACGTCGTATCCAACCAGGCGATAAGATGGCTGGTCGTCACGGTAACAAGGGTGTGATTTCAAAAATCTGCCCAGTAGAAGATATGCCGCATATGGCTGACGGTACACCATTGGACATCGTGTTGAACCCACTAGGCGTTCCGTCACGTATGAACATCGGTCAGATTTTGGAAGTGCACTTAGGTTGGGCTGCTAAAGGCTTGGGTTTACGTATCGAAGAAATGTTACGTGAAGAAACTAAAGTGGCTGATATCCGTAAGTTTTTGGAAAAGATCTATAACGACAGCACTGGTAAGCATGAAGATATTAAATCTTTCACCGATGTTGAGATTTTAGATTTAGCGCAAAACCTTAAACAAGGTGTGCCATTTGCAACACCAGTGTTCGATGGCGCAGCTGAATCTGATATTAGAGCGATGCTTGATTTGGCGTTCCCAGATGATGATGCACGTACTAAACAATTGCAGTTCCATGCAGGTAAAACACAGGTGACCTTGTTTGACGGCCGTACTGGCGACAAATTTGAGCGTCCTGTGACTGTAGGTTATATGCACGTGTTGAAACTACATCACTTGGTGGATGACAAGATGCATGCTCGTTCTACAGGTCCATACTCATTAGTAACGCAACAACCACTAGGCGGTAAAGCGCAATTCGGTGGCCAGCGTTTCGGTGAGATGGAGGTTTGGGCGTTAGAGGCTTATGGTGCTTCATATACCTTGCAAGAGATGCTGACAGTGAAGTCTGATGACGTAACTGGCCGTACCAAAGTGTATGAAAACATCGTTAAAGGCGAACACAAAATTGATGCAGGCATGCCTGAGTCATTTAACGTGTTAGTGAAAGAAATTCGTTCACTCGCTATCGACATCGACCTAGATCGCAACTAATTCAGGAGAGAATTCACATGAAAGCTCTATTAGACTTATTTAAACAGGTAACGCAAGAAGAAGAGTTTGATGCAATTAAGATTGCGTTAGCTTCACCTGAAAAAATCCGTTCATGGTCATATGGCGAAGTGAAAAAGCCAGAAACCATTAACTACCGTACGTTCAAACCAGAGCGTGATGGTTTGTTTTGTGCAAAAATCTTTGGCCCTATCAAAGATTACGAGTGCTTATGCGGTAAATACAAACGCTTAAAACATCGCGGCGTAATCTGCGAAAAATGTGGCGTTGAAGTGACATTATCAAAAGTGCGTCGTGAGCGTATGGGCCATATCGACTTAGCATCACCAGTAGCGCACATTTGGTTCTTGAAATCATTACCAAGCCGTTTAGGTATGGTATTAGATATCGCTTTACGTGATATCGAACGTGTATTGTACTTTGAAGCATTTATCGTGGTTGACCCAGGCATGACACCGCTTACACGCGGTCAGTTATTGACTGAAGATGACTACTTGGCAAAAGTAGAAGAGTACGGTGATGAGTTCAACGCGGTCATGGGTGCTGAAGCAGTTCGTGAATTGCTACGTACAATGGACATTGAGCGTGAAATCACGACATTACGTCAAGATTTAGGCGCAACTGGTTCAGAAGCGAAAATCAAGAAAATTGCTAAACGCCTTAAAGTGTTAGAAGCATTCCAAAAATCTGGTATTAAACCAGAGTGGATGATTCTTGAAATCTTGCCAGTGTTGCCACCAGAACTACGTCCATTGGTACCATTGGATGGTGGCCGTTTTGCAACATCTGATTTGAACGATCTATACCGTCGCGTGATTAACCGTAACAACCGCTTGAAGCGTTTGTTAGAGTTGAAAGCGCCAGAAATCATCGTACGTAACGAAAAGCGTATGTTGCAAGAAGCGGTAGACTCATTATTAGACAACGGTCGTCGCGGTAAAGTGATGACTGGTGCTAACAAGCGCCCATTGAAGTCGCTAGCTGACATGATCAAGGGTAAAGGTGGTCGTTTCCGTCAAAACTTGCTTGGTAAGCGTGTGGACTACTCAGGCCGTTCTGTAATCGTTGTTGGTCCGCAATTGAAATTGCACCAATGCGGTTTACCGAAAAAAATGGCTTTAGAGTTATTCAAGCCATTCATTTTCCATAAATTGGAAGTGTTAGGTTTAGCGACAACGATTAAAGCTGCGAAGAAAAAAGTTGAAGAAGAAGGACCAGAAGTATGGGATATCCTCGAGGATGTAATCCGCGAGCATCCAGTACTGTTGAACCGTGCGCCTACATTGCACCGTTTGGGTATCCAAGCGTTCGAACCTATCTTGATCGAAGGTAAAGCGATCCAATTGCACCCGTTAGTTTGTGCGGCATTCAACGCCGACTTTGACGGTGACCAAATGGCGGTTCACGTTCCATTGAGCTTAGAAGCACAAATGGAAGCACGTACCTTGATGTTGGCATCAAACAACGTATTGTCACCTGCAAACGGTGAGCCAATTATCGTGCCTTCACAAGATATCGTGTTGGGTCTGTACTACATGACACGTGAGAAAGTTAACGCACGCGGTACTGGCATGCGCTTCTCAGACGTGAAAGAAGTGCAACGTGTATTTGACCAAGGTTTAATTGATCTACACGCTAAAGTGACTGTACGTATCAAAGAGTACGACGTTGATTTGGATGGTGTAAAAACCGAGAAAACAACACGTTACGAAACAACTGTAGGTCGTGCATTGCTGTCAGACATCTTGCCAGCAGGCTTGCCGTTTAGCCACATTGATAAAGCATTGAAAAAGAAAGAGCTTTCAAAACTAATCAATGCGAGCTTCCGTAAGGTTGGTATCCGTGAAACAGTTATCTTTGCTGACCAATTGAAGAATACCGGTTACTCATATGCAACTAAAGCGGGTATCTCTATCAGCATTAACGATATGTTGGTGCCAGCAGAAAAAGAGCAGTTAATTGCTGCAGCTGATGCTGAAGTGAAAGAAATTGAAGACCAATACGTCTCTGGTTTAGTCACTCAGGGCGAGCGCTATAACAAGGTAGTGGATATCTGGGGTCGTGCTGGTGATAAAGTCGCTGATGCGATGATGAAGCAGCTGAAAGAAGAAGACGTATTAGATGCTGATGGCAATCAAATGAAAGATGCTAACGGTAAAGTAATCCGTCAAGAATCTTTCAATGCGATTTACATGATGGCTGACTCAGGTGCGCGTGGTTCCGCAGCTCAAGTACGTCAGTTGGCTGGTATGCGTGGCCTGATGGCTAAACCAGATGGTTCTATTATTGAAACGCCGATTAAAGCGAACTTCCGTGACGGCCTAAACGTGTTGCAATACTTTATTTCAACCCACGGTGCTCGTAAGGGTCTAGCCGATACTGCGTTGAAAACAGCGAACTCAGGTTACCTGACACGTCGTTTAGTGGACGTAACACAAGACTTAGTAGTAACTGAGCACGATTGCGGTACGAGTGACGGTTTAGTGACTAAAGCCTTGGTTAAGGGTGGTGAAGTGATTGAGCCATTGCATGACCGTATCTTGGGTCGTACAGCAGCTTTAGATGTGATTAATCCAGAAACACAAGAAGTCATTTACCCAGCGGGGACATTGCTGACAGAAGATGAAGTAGAGCATATCGATGCTTTAGGTATCGATGAAGTTAAAGTGCGTACTGCACTTACTTGCGACACGCGCTACGGCATTTGTGCTAAATGTTATGGTCGTGACTTAGGTCGTGGCAAATTAATTAGTATGGGCGAGGCAGTAGGTGTAATCGCTGCGCAATCTATTGGTGAGCCTGGTACACAGTTGACGATGCGTACGTTCCACATCGGTGGTGCGGTATCGCGTGCAGCTTCAGTGTCACAAGTTGAAAGTAAATCAAACGGTGTGCTCAACTTTACATCAACGATGCGTTACGTAACTAACGTACGTAATGAGCAAGTGGTGATTTCACGTAATGGTGAGGTGATTATTGCAGATGAGAACGGCCGTGAGCGTGAGCGTCATAAAGTGCCATACGGCGCTACCTTGCAAATTACAGATGGTAAAACTGTAAAAGCAGGTCAGGCAATTGCAACTTGGGATCCGCATACTCGTCCAATTATTACTGAGTACGCAGGTTTTGTTAAATTTGAAAACGTTGAAGAAGGTATCACAGTAGCTAAACAAATTGATGATGTAACTGGTTTGTCATCATTGGTAGTTATTGATCCTAAACAACGTGCTGGCCAAACTAAAGGCTTGCGTCCACAAGTTAAATTGCTAGATGCAAATGGCAATGAAGTGAAGCTTGCTGGTGGTGATCAGTCAGTTAACGTAACGTTCCAAATCGGTTGTATTATTACCGTGAAAGATGGTCAAGAAGTTGGCGTGGGTGAAGTATTAGCTCGTGTACCACAAGAATCATCTAAAACACGTGATATTACCGGTGGTCTGCCACGCGTTGCTGAGTTGTTCGAAGCACGTTCACCAAAAGACGCAGGTATGTTGGCTGAAGTGACTGGTACAGTTTCGTTCGGTAAAGATACTAAAGGTAAACAACGTTTAGTAATTACTGATTTAGACGGTATTTCAAATGAATACTTGATTCCAAAAGACAAGCACGTGACAGCGCATGACGGTCAAGTGGTGACTAAAGGTGAAACAATTGTTGACGGTCCAGCTGATCCACAAGACATTTTACGTTTACAAGGTCGCGAATCTTTAGCGCGTTATATCATTGACGAAGTGCAAGACGTTTATCGTTTGCAAGGCGTTAAGATTAATGACAAACATATTGAAGTAATCGTGCGTCAAATGTTGCGTCGAGTGCGTGTAACTGATGCAGGTGATACAAGCTTCATTTTAGGTGAGCAAGTTGAACGTGCTGATTTGTTAGCAGAAAACGAAGTGGTGATTGCGCAAGACAAACGTCCTGCAATGTTTGAATATGTATTGCTTGGTATTACTAAAGCTTCATTATCAACAGACTCATTCATCTCAGCAGCGTCGTTCCAAGAAACAACACGCGTACTGACTGAGGCAGCAATCTTAGGTAAACGTGACGACTTGCGTGGTCTGAAAGAAAACGTAATTGTTGGTCGCTTGATTCCAGCAGGTACTGGTCTTGCATATCACGAAGCGCGTAAGCGTGCTGCGGTTGCTGGCGGAGTTCCAAGAAATGAAACTCCAGTAGTAGAAGCGGTTGCAGAAGCAGAAGAAGTGGTAGTAAATACAACAGTAGAAGTAAGTAGTGAGATAGATGCAGAATAGAACCAAATAATTAAGTCTTGACAATAAAAGTCAGGCTAAATAGAATGTTGGGTTTTTCAGGATGGTGTTATTGTCTATAACGCCATCCTAATCTATTTTGTAGATTTTGAAATTAATTTTAGAGAACATCATTAGAGGTTACAGGCAATGCCAACCATCAATCAGTTAGTACGTAAACCACGCGTTAAAGTGGTCACGAAGAGCAAAGTGCCTGCACTTGAAGCTTGTCCGCAGAAACGTGGTGTTTGCACTCGCGTTTACACTACAACACCTAAAAAGCCAAACTCAGCTTTGCGTAAAGTGGCTAAAGTTCGCTTAACCAATGGCTATGAAGTAATTAGCTATATCGGTGGTGAAGGCCATAACTTGCAAGAGCATAGCGTGGTATTGTTACGCGGTGGTCGTGTAAAAGACTTACCAGGTGTGCGTTACCATATGGTGCGCGGTAGCTTGGATACTGCAGGTGTTAAAGATCGTAAGCAATCACGTTCTAAATACGGTGCTAAGCGTCCTAAAGAAGCTAAAGCTAAGTAATATAAATTATAACCGGTCATCGGTTTTGTTAATGTAGCGGCTAACCAAAAGCCTTGCTGAGCAGTAGCTAGCAAAACATAAAAGAGAATAGAGAAGATTATGCCAAGACGTAGAGAAGTCCCCAAACGCCACATTCTGCCAGATCCAAAATTTGGTAGCCAAGAGGTGTCTAAATTTGTAAATGTACTAATGACAGGTGGTAAAAAATCTGTTGCTGAGCGTATTTTGTATGGTGCATTTGATCAAGTGACCAGCAAAACAAGCAAAGATGCTTTAGAAGTGTTTACACTTGCGTTATCTAACCTACGCCCATTGGTTGAGGTTAAGAGTCGCCGTGTTGGTGGTGCAAACTACCAAGTGCCAGTAGAAGTGCGTCCTAGCCGTCGTAGCGCGTTGGCGATGCGTTGGTTGCGTGATGCAGCGCGTAAGCGTGGTGAGAAGTCAATGGGCTTGCGTTTAGCAGCCGAATTGGTTGAGGCTTCAGAGGGCCGTGGTTCAGCGATGAAGAAACGTGAAGAAGTTCACCGTATGGCTGAAGCTAACAAAGCGTTCTCACATTTCCGCTTCTAATTAGTTATTTAACTAACAGAATCGCTCTTTAAGAAAATTAAGTAAAGGTAATAAACGTGGCTCGTCAAACCCCTATTAATCGCTATCGTAACATTGGTATTTCTGCTCACATCGATGCAGGTAAAACAACTACGACAGAGCGTATTTTATTTTATACAGGCGTTAATCATAAGATTGGTGAAGTGCATGATGGCGCTGCAACCATGGACTGGATGGAGCAAGAACAAGAGCGTGGTATTACTATTACTTCTGCTGCTACTACCTGCTTCTGGAAAGGTATGGCTGGTCAATTTGATCAACATCGCATCAACATTATTGATACCCCAGGCCACGTTGACTTTACGATTGAAGTAGAGCGTTCAATGCGTGTGCTTGATGGTGCATGTATGGTTTACTGTGCGGTAGGTGGTGTGCAGCCACAATCAGAAACTGTATGGCGTCAAGCTAACAAGTACAAAGTACCACGCTTAGCGTTCGTGAATAAAATGGACCGTGCTGGTGCTAACTTCTTCAAAGTGTACGATCAAATGCGTGCACGTTTGAAAGCTAACCCTGTGCCTTTGCAAGTGCCAATCGGTGCGGAAGAAAAGTTCGAAGGCGTTGTCGACTTAATCAAAATGAAGGCTATCTTTTGGGATGAAGCATCTCAAGGCATGAAGTTTGATTACCGTGATATTCCTGCAGATCTTAAAGCTGATTGCGATAAGTGGCGTGAAAACATGGTGGAAGCTGCGGCTGAAGCTAGTGAAGAGTTGATGAACAAATACCTTGAAGAAGGTGACTTGTCAGAAGCTGATATTCTTTTAGGTCTACGTACACGTACGATCGCATCTGAAATCGTGCCAATGATGTGCGGTTCAGCATTTAAAAACAAAGGTGTGCAAGCGATGTTGGATAAGGTGATCGAGTTGATGCCTGCGCCAACAGACATTCCACCAACACGTGCTGAAGACGAAGATGGTAACGAAATTCGTTTGCAAGCTTCTGATGATGAGAAATTCTCTGCATTAGCGTTCAAAATCATGACAGACCCGTTTGTTGGTCAATTGATTTTCTTCCGCGTGTACTCAGGTGTGGTGAATGCTGGTGATACTGTTTATAACCCAATTAAGGGTAAAAAAGAACGTATCGGCCGTATTGTGCAGATGCATGCTAATAATCGTGTGCCTATTGAAGAGGTTCGTGCTGGCGACATTGCTGCTGCGGTTGGTTTGAAAGAAGCGACTACTGGTGATACTTTGTGTGCATTGGGTTCTGAAATTATTCTAGAGCGTATGATATTCCCAGAGCCAGTAATTCACGTTGCTGTAGAGCCAAAAACTAAAGCTGACCAAGAAAAGATGGGTGTTGCTTTAAACCGTTTGGCACAAGAAGATCCTTCATTCCGTGTTAAAACTGATGAAGAAACTAACCAAACCATTATTTCTGGTATGGGTGAGTTGCACTTGGAGATTTTGGTTGACCGTATGCGTCGTGAGTTCAACGTTGAAGCTAACGTTGGTGCGCCACAAGTGGCTTACCGTGAAGCGATTAAGAAATCTGTTGAAGTTGAAGGTAAATTTGTTAAGCAATCTGGCGGTAAAGGTCAGTATGGTCACGTTTGGTTGAAAATGGAACCAAATGAACCTGGTAAAGGCTTTGAGTTTATTGATCAAATTAAAGGTGGTACTGTGCCACGTGAATTCATCCCTGCGGTTGAAAAAGGTTTACGTGAAACAATTCCTTCAGGTATCTTGGCTGGCTTCCCAGTGGTTGACGTTAAGGTTACTTTGTTTGATGGTTCATACCATGACGTTGACTCTAACGAGAACGCGTTTAAGATGGCGGCATCAATCGGTTTCAAAGATGGTATGCGTAAAGCTGACCCAATCTTGCTTGAGCCTATGATGGCTGTTGAGGTGGAAACGCCTGAAGACTACATGGGTGACGTAATGGGTGACTTGTCTTCACGCCGCGGTATGATTCAAGGCATGGAAGATAGTGCATCAGGTAAAGTGATTCGTGCAGAAGTGCCATTGGCAGAGATGTTCGGTTACTCAACTGTTGTGCGCTCACTTTCACAAGGTCGCGCTAGTTACAGCATGGAATTCAAGCACTACACAGAAGCACCAAGAAACGTGGCTGATGCCATTATTAATAAAAAATAGTCCATCACTAATTAATTTTAAAGTTTAGATAAAAGGAAATAATCATGGCAAAAGGTAAATTTGAGCGGACCAAGCCGCACGTTAACGTAGGCACGATTGGCCACGTTGACCATGGTAAGACAACACTAACAGCAGCGATCACCACTGTATTGACAAAGAAATACGGCGGCGAAGCTAAAGCGTACGACCAAATTGACGCAGCACCAGAAGAAAAAGCACGTGGTATTACCATTAACACAGCACACGTTGAGTACGAAACAGCAACACGTCACTACGCACACGTAGACTGCCCAGGCCATGCTGACTATGTTAAAAACATGATCACAGGCGCAGCACAAATGGACGGCGCGATTTTGGTATGTTCAGCAGCTGACGGCCCTATGCCACAAACACGTGAGCACATCTTGTTAGCACGTCAAGTTGGCGTACCATACATCGTAGTGTTCCTAAACAAAGCAGACATGGTAGATGATCCTGAATTGTTAGAACTCGTTGAAATGGAAGTGCGTGACTTGCTAAGCAAATACGACTTCCCAGGCGACGACACACCAATCATCAAAGGCTCAGCAAAACTAGCCCTTGAAGGTGACCAATCAGAAATCGGCGAACCAGCAATCTTCCGCTTAGCAGAAGCATTAGACAGCTACATCCCAATGCCAGAGCGCGCAATCGACGGCACATTCCTAATGCCAGTAGAAGACGTATTCTCTATCTCAGGCCGTGGTACTGTGGTAACAGGTCGTATCGAGCGCGGTATCGTTAAAGTTGGTGACGAGATCGAAATCGTAGGTATCAAAGACACACTAAAAACAACCTGTACAGGCGTGGAAATGTTCCGCAAGCTGCTAGACCAAGGTCAAGCAGGCGACAACGTAGGCGTATTGCTACGTGGTACGAAACGTGAAGAAGTTGAACGTGGCCAAGTATTGGCAAAAGCTGGTTCTATCAAACCACACACAAAATTCACAGCAGAAATCTACGTGTTGGGTAAAGATGAAGGTGGTCGTCACACACCATTCTTCCAAGGTTACCGTCCACAATTCTACTTCCGTACCACAGACGTTACTGGTGCAGTTGAATTGCCAGAAGGTACAGAAATGGTAATGCCAGGCGATAACGTATCAATCACAGTAACATTGATTGCCCCAATCGCGATGGAAGAAGGCTTACGCTTCGCTATCCGTGAAGGTGGCCGTACTGTTGGTGCTGGTGTGGTAGCTAAAATTATCGAGTAATTTTTGTAGTTAAATCAAACGGCAGGGTGAACCCTGCCGTTTCGCTCTTTTGAAAGGCAGTAAAATGACAAACCAAAAAATCCGTATCCGTCTTAAAGCTTTTGATTATCGTTTGATTGATCAGTCAGCTCAAGAAATCGTAGAAACTGCCAAACGTACTGGCGCTGTTGTAAAAGGTCCAGTGCCATTACCAACACGTATCGAGCGTTTTGATATTTTACGTTCACCACACGTAAACAAAACTTCACGTGACCAATTCGAAATTCGTACCCATCAACGTTTAATGGATATTGTGGACCCAACTGATAAAACAGTAGATGCATTAATGAAGTTAGATTTGCCTGCTGGTGTGGATGTTGAAATTAAGTTGTAAAAACTTAAGTAGTAAAATCTTGTTGTAAAAAAAACTGAGGTTCGGTATAATCCGGCCTCTTTCACAGAAGTCGGTCAATTGTAATCGACTTTTTAACTAAAATATAAGGAAACGATCATGAGCTTAGGGCTTATTGGTCGCAAAGTGGGTATGACCCGCGTGTTTACTGAGGATGGCGCAAGCGTTCCGGTAACCGTGTTGGAAGTTGTACCTAACCGCGTGACACAGATCAAGACGACCGCAAGCGATGGCTATACTGGCCTTCAAGTAGCTTACGGTACACGTCGTGCCAGCCGTATCAACAAAGCATTGACTGGGCATTATGCTAAGTCAGGTTCTGCTGCAGGAGCTGGTATTCATGAATTCTCAGTCGGTGACGACGTTCTAGCTAATTACACACCTGGTGCAAATATCACAGTTGATATTTTCCAAGTGGGTCAAAAAGTTGACGTTACTGGCACATCTTTAGGTAAGGGCTTTGCTGGTGCTATTAAGCGTCACCACTTTAGTTCTAACCGAGCTTCTCATGGTAACTCACGTTCACATAACGTACCTGGTTCTATCGGTATGGCGCAAGATCCTGGTCGTGTTTTCCCAGGTAAGCGTATGCCTGGTCATTTGGGTGCTGTTAAGGTGACTACGCAGAATCTTGAAATCGTTCGCGTTGATGTAGAGCGTAACTTGCTATTGATTAAAGGTGCAATCCCTGGCTCTAAAGGTGGTGACGTTGTTGTACGTCCAGCCATTAAAGAGAAGGCTACTAAAGCACAGGGAGGTTCTAAATAATGGAACTTAAGCTAATAGATAAAAATGGTAAGCCAGCTAAAAAAGGCGTGACTGTATCTGAAGATACATTTGGTCGCGAATTTAATGAAGCGTTGGTTCATCAAGTTGTGGTTGGTTACATGGCTAATGCTCGTACTGCTACACGTGCTCAAAAGGGCCGTGACACAGTTGCGCATACGACACATAAACCTTATGCACAAAAAGGTACTGGTAATGCTCGTGCAGGTATGAGCTCAAGTCCTATTTGGCGCGGAGGTGGTCGAGCATTCCCTAACTCACCTAATGAAAACTTCAGCCATAAAGTAAACCGTAAGGCTTACCGTGCTGGCATGCAAACAATCTTGTCTGAACTAGTTCGTCAAGAGCGTTTAAGTGTAGTTGAAGAGTTTTCTGTTGATACGCCGAAAACAAAAGCGTTGGCAGAAAAAATCAAGGGTATGGGTTATGCAGGTGGCGTGTTAGTGCTAACTGATAGCTTTAATGAGAACTTATATTTATCTTCACGTAATTTAACTAACGTAATGGTGGTTGAAGCGCAATTTGCTGACCCAGTTAGTTTGGTTCGCTTCCCTAATGTAGTTGCTACAGAAGCTGCAGTGAAGAAACTTGAGGAGATGCTAGCATGATGAGCGCTATTACTAAAACTCAAGACCGTTTATTGCAAGTGATTTTAGCTCCGCAAATCACCGAAAAGGCAACTTACATTGCTGACAAGCATCAGCAAATCGCATTCAAAGTGCGTACTGATGCAACTAAACCAGAAATCAAAGCGGCTGTTGAGCTTGTTTTTAAAGTTGAAGTTGCTAGTGTTGCTGTTATTAATGTTGGCGGTAAAACTAAACGCGCTGGCAAAAATATGGGCAAGCGTAAAGACTGGAAGAAAGCTTATGTGAGCTTGAAGCCAGGCCAAGAAATTAACTTCGCAGCGGGCGAATAAGGAGAGAAGATATGGCATTAGTTAAAGTCAAACCAACTTCCCCCGGCCGTCGTGGTGTACTAAAGGTGGTGACACCTGATTTGTACAAGGGTAAACCTCACGCACCGCTGTTGGAAAGTCAAAGCAAAAACGCAGGCCGTAATAACAACGGTCATATTACAACGCGTCATCAAGGTGGTGGTCATAAACAGCATTATCGTTTAATCGACTTCCGTCGCAATAAAGATGGCATTCCAGCGAAAGTGGAGCATATTGAATATGATCCAAATCGTACAGCACACATCGCTTTGCTTTGTTACGCTGATGGTGAGCGTCGTTATATTATTGCACCACGCGGCATTGCTGCAGGCGCGCAATTAATCAGTGGTTCAGACGCACCTATTAAAGTAGGTAATGCAATGCCATTGCGTAACATTCCAGTTGGTAGCACGATCCATTGTATCGAGTTGCAACCTGGTAAAGGTGCGCAGTTAGCGCGTTCAGCTGGTACTTCTGTGCAATTACTTGCACGTGAAGGTAGCTACGCTCAGTTACGTTTACGTTCTGGTGAAGTTCGCCGCGTACACGTAGATTGCAAAGCAACTTTAGGTGAAGTGGGCAATGAAGAGCATTCACTACGTTCAATCGGTAAGGCTGGCGCGATGCGCTGGCGTGGTGTTCGTCCAACCGTTCGCGGTGTGGTGATGAACCCGGTTGATCACCCTCACGGTGGTGGTGAAGGTAAAACAGCTGCTGGTATGAATCCAGTGAGCCCATGGGGTGTTAAAACTAAGGGTTACCGTACACGTAGCAGCAAACGTACGGATAATATGCGCGTTAGTCGTCGTCCAAGGAATGTAAGGTAATCATATGGCACGTTCACTTAAAAAAGGTCCATTTATTGATGGTCATTTGGCGAAAAAAGTAGAAGTTGCTGCGGCAACTCGCGATCGTAAACCAATTAAAACTTGGTCACGTCGTTCTACAATTTTCCCAGATTTTATCGGTCTTACTATTGCAATTCATAATGGTAAGCAACACATTCCAGTGTTGATTTCTGAAAACATGGTAGGTCACAAGCTTGGTGAGTTTGCGTTAACACGTACATTCAAAGGGCATGCAGCCGACAAGAAAGCTAAGAAGTAGGAGCTGAATTATGCAAGTATCTGCAATATTAAAAGGTGTGCATCTCTCTCCGCAAAAAGCTAGATTGGTGGCAGACCTTGTTCGTGGCAAGAAAGTAGATCACGCACTTAACATTTTGAACTTCACGCCTAAAAAAGGTGCTGAGATCATTAAGAAAGTTGTTGAGTCTGCAATCGCTAATGCTGAACATAACAATGGGGCTGATATCGACGAATTGAAAGTTACTTCAATTTATGTTGATAAAGGCATTGTGCTTAAACGTATTCGTCCACGTGCAAAAGGTCGTGCGGGTCGTATTACTAAACCAACCTGTCACATTCATGTGACTGTCGGTAACTAAGGGATAATCATGGGTCAGAAAATTAATCCAATTGGTTTCCGTCTGAGCGTTCAAAAGAACTGGGCCTCACGTTGGTATGCCAATAGTAAGAACTTCCCTGCGATGTTGCAAAGCGACATCAAAGTGCGCGAGTTTTTGAATAAGAAACTAGCAAGTGCTGCAGTTAGTCGTATTATGATTGAGCGCCCAGCTAAAAATGCAAAGATCACTATTTACAGTGCACGCCCAGGCGTTGTTATCGGTAAAAAAGGTGAAGACATTGAGTCATTACGTGCTTCATTACAAGGTTTGATGGGCGTTCCAGTTCATTTGAACATTGAAGAAGTGCGTAAGCCAGAGCTTGATGCTACTTTGATTGCGCAATCAATTGCGCAACAACTTGAAAAACGTGTGATGTTCCGTCGTGCTATGAAGCGTGCTATGCAAAATGCAATGCGCTTAGGTGCACAAGGTATCAAAATCATGAGTTCAGGTCGTTTGAATGGTATCGAAATCGCACGTACTGAATGGTATCGTGAAGGTCGTGTGCCATTACATACATTGCGTGCTGATATTGATTACGGTGTAGCTGAAGCTTCAACAACATACGGCATCATTGGTATCAAAGTATGGGTATTCAAAGGTGAAATTTTCGCAGGTAATGCTCAAGCTGCACAAGCTGCTGTAGCACCAGCTGCGGAACCTGAAAAAAGAGTAAGAAAGGCGAGGGCTAAAGATGCTACAACCGTCTAGACAAAAATACCGCAAGATGCAAAAAGGCCGTAATAAAGGCATTGCAACGACGGGTAATAAAGTAAGTTTTGGTGATTTCGGTTTAAAGGCGATTGGTCGTGGACGTTTGACAGCTCGTCAAATTGAAGCAGCACGTCGCGTGATGACTCGTCACATTAAACGTGGTGGTCGCGTATGGATTCGTATTTTCCCAGACCAACCAATTTCTAAAAAACCTGCAGAAGTACGTATGGGTAACGGTAAAGGTAGTACAGAGTACTACGTAGCTCAAATCCAACCAGGTAAAATGTTATACGAGATGGACGGTGTTAGCGAAGAGCTAGCGCGTGAAGCGTTCCGTTTGGCAGCTGCTAAGCTACCAATCGAGACGACATTCATGACACGCCAACTTGGTAGTTAAGGACAAGGAAGCTAATATGAAAGCAACCGATTTAAGAGCAAAAAGCGTTGAAGAGCTGAATGCAGAGTTAATTGAATTACGCCGTGCGCAATTCTCTCTACGTATGCAAGTAGCTACTCAGCAATTAAATAAAGTAGATCAGCTAGGTAAAGTACGCAAAGATGTAGCGCGTGTTAAGACTGTGTTAGCTGAGAAAGCAAAGCAGGCATAATATGACCGATACAACAAAAGTGGTTCGTAGTCTTACTGGCCGTGTAGTTAGCGACAAGATGGACAAAACTGTTACTGTGTTAGTTGAGCGTAAAGTTAAACATCCTTTGATCGGTAAAGTAGTTCGCCAATCAAAGAAATTTCACGCACACGATGAAACAAACAGTTGTAAAGAAGGTGATTTGGTGACTATCGTTGAAAGTCGTCCATTATCAAAAACCAAAACTTGGGTAGTTAAACAAGCCTAAGTGAATTATTGCGCAATTACCGTTAAAAGTAATTGCGCAATCGTTTTAAGCTGTATATAATGTTTTGTTTTTCGGCGAGCGACTTTCATTAGTCATAAAGCTCTCGCCCCAATACTGACCGTGGTCTGTCGGCCTACATAGTTTTTAACTATAAATGGCCGGTGTTGGTTTTTACGGATTAAGTTGGAGATTACTCTCATGATTCAAATGCAATCTCGGCTAGAAGTTGCCGACAACACTGGTGCACGCTCTGTGCAATGCATCAAGGTGTTAGGTGGCTCTAAACGTCGTTACGCTGGTATTGGCGATATCATTAAGGTGAGCATTAAAGATGCTGCGCCTCGTGGTCGCGTTAAAAAAGGCGAAGTGTACAGTGCGGTTGTTGTGCGTACTGCTAAAGGTGTTCGTCGTCCAGATGGCTCTTTGGTTAAGTTCGACGGTAATGCAGCTGTGTTGTTAAATAACAAGCTCGAACCGATTGGCACACGTATTTTTGGGCCAGTGACTCGTGAATTACGTTCAGAAAAATTCATGAAAATCGTTTCATTAGCGCCAGAAGTTTTGTAGGAGCTCACATGAATAAAATTCGCAAGGGTGATCAAGTCATCCTGAATACAGGTAAAGATAAAGGTAAGCAAGGTACGGTGTTAAGTATTCTTGATTCAGGTCACGTTGTTGTAGAGGGTCTTAACTTAGTTAAGAAACATGCAAAACCAAACCCGATGAAGGGTATCGCTGGTGGCATTATTGCTAAAGAGATGCCAGTTGACATCTCAAACGTTGCTTTATTTAACAGTGCGACCCAAAAAGGTGATCGCGTAGGCTTTAAGACATTAGAAGATGGTCGCAAAATTCGCGTATTCAAATCTAATGGCGAAGCAGTTGACGCATAGGAAGAATAATGGCGCGTTTAAAACAATACTATAAAGACTCAGTTGTTAAGTCATTGACTGAGCAATTTGGTTACACTTCTGTGATGCAAGTGCCTCGCATTGAAAAAATCACACTTAATATGGGTGTTGGTGAGGCTGTTGCAGATAAAAAAGTTATGGAGCATGCTGTTGGTGATATGGAAAAGATTGCTGGTCAAAAAGCAATTGTAACCAAAGCTAAAAAGTCAGTGGCTTCATTTAAGATTCGTGATGATTATCCTGTTGGATGTAAAGTTACTTTGCGTCGTGAACGCATGTACGAGTTTTTGGATCGCTTAGTAACAGTGGCTATTCCTCGTATCCGTGACTTCCGTGGTATTTCTGCTAAATCTTTTGATGGCCGTGGAAACTATAACATGGGCGTTAAAGAGCAGATAATTTTCCCTGAAATTGAATACGATAAAATCGATGCAATTCGTGGGATGAATATCACTATTACTACTACTGCGAAAACTGATGAAGAAGCAAAAGCATTACTTGCTGCATTCAGTTTCCCTTTCAGAGGTTAAGATATGGCTAAAACCTGTATGACAGAGCGCGAAATCAAACGCCGCGCAACTGTAAGTAAATTTGCTGCAAAACGTGCGGCACTTGAAGCTGCAATGAATGATGTTAATGCTACTGCTGAAAGTCGTTTTGAAGCGCGTATGAAATTCCAAGCGCTTCCACGTAACTCGAGCCCAGTGCGTCTTCGTAATCGTTGTGCTTTAACTGGTCGCCCACGTGGTGTGTTTAGTAAATTTGGTATTGCGCGTAGTAAGTTGCGTGATTTAATGATGAGTGGCCAAGTGCCAGGCGTCACCAAAGCTAGCTGGTAATAGGGGAATAGATCTATGAGTATGAGTGATCCAATTGCCGATATGTTGACTCGCATTCGTAATGCGCAGATGGTCAATAAAGCGGTTGTAACTATGCCTTCTTCTAATGTTAAGTCAGCTATCGCTAGCGTTCTTAAAGATGAAGGTTATATCGAAGACTTTGCTGTGCAGACAGAAGGTAATAAAGCAACGTTAAACATTAGTCTTAAATACTACGCAGGTCGTCCAGTAATTGAACGAATTCAGCGTATCAGTAAGCCTGGTTTGCGTGTGTACAAAGGAAGTCAAGAGATTCCTAAGGTAATGAATGGCCTTGGTGTGACAATTATGTCTACATCTAAGGGTGTAATGACAGATCGTAAAGCTCAAGCTGCCGGTATCGGTGGTGAAGTGCTGTGCGTAGTGGCTTAAGGAGAAGCAAATGTCACGTGTTGCTAAAAATCCAGTAGCTATCCCTGCTAAAGTTGAAGTTGTCTTAAGCGCTGATGCAATTAATGTTAGTGGTCCATTAGGTAAATTGACACAGTCTTTGACTGGTGCAGTTTTGCTAAAACGTGAAGGTGAGACTATCACTTTTGCAGCGGCTAACGATGCTCAGCATTCTCAAGCAATGTCAGGTACGTTACGTGCCTTAGTTGCTAACATGGTTAAAGGTGTTTCAGAAGGCTTTACACGTAAGTTGACGCTAGTTGGCGTTGGTTACAAAGCTGCTGCACAAGGCGCTATGTTGAATTTGGAATTAGGTTATTCACATCCGATCAACCACAAAATGCCAGAAGGCGTTACTGTTGCTACACCTACACCAACTGAAGTTGTGTTAACTGGTGTTGATAAACAGGTTATTGGTCAAGTTGCGGCACAGATTCGCGCTTACCGTGCACCAGAGCCATATAAAGGCAAGGGTGTTCGTTATGCTGATGAAGTTGTTGTAATTAAAGAAACCAAAAAGAAATAAGGCTTAAAAAATGAACAACGTAAATAATCGCTTGCGTCGTGCACGTAAAACCCGTGCCAAAATTGCAGAGCTAAAAGTTACTCGTTTGAGTGTGCACCGTACTAATACGCACATTTACGCGCAAATTATTGCCGGTACTGGTGATAAAGTGATCGTTAGCGCTTCTACAGTAGAAGCTGAAGTTCGCAAAAACATCAAAAATGGTGGCAACGTTGAAGCTGCTACAGCAATTGGTAAATTAATTGCTGAAAAAGCGATCAAGGCTGGTGTAACTACTGTAGCTTTTGATCGTTCTGGTTACAAATATCATGGTCGTATTAAAGCGTTGGCTGATGCCGCACGTGAAAACGGCTTGTCCTTCTAATTGGTCTGATTGCTAAAGAGGTTAATGATGGCAAAAGAAATTGAACAGCAACAGCAGCAGACTGATGGTTTGCGCGAAAAAATGATTGCAGTTAATCGTGTAAGTAAAACGGTTAAAGGTGGTCGTATTATGAGTTTTGCCGCACTTACAGTGGTAGGTGATGGTGACGGTGCTGTAGGTATGGGTAAAGGTAAAGCACGTGAAGTTCCAGTTGCAGTGCAAAAAGCAATGGATGAAGCGCGCCGCGGTATGTTAAAAATTAACTTAACAAACGGTACTTTGCATCATGCAGTTACAGGTGTTCACGGTGCTGCTAAAGTATTTATACAACCAGCTTCTGAAGGTACTGGTATTATCGCCGGTGGTGCAATGCGCGCTATTTTCGAAGTAATGGGTGTGACTAACGTTGTAGCAAAATGTATTGGTTCAACCAATCCTTACAACTTGGTTCGCGCTACATTGAACGGTTTAGAGTCAATGAATACACCAGCGGAAATCGCAGCTAAACGCGGTAAATCAGTTGAAGAAATTAGAGGCTAATGATGGCTAAAGCAAAAAAAGATGCATCAGGCATTAAAGTAACTCTTGTTAAAAGTGTTATTGGTCGTATTGAGGCGCATAAAGCTACCGTTAGAGGTTTAGGCTTACGTCGCATGCACCATACAGTTGAATTACAAGATACTCCGGCAATTCGCGGTATGATCAATACCGTTGGCTATCTATTAAAGGTAGAGGGATAATGCAATTAAATACGATTAAGCCTGCAGAAGGCTCGAAAAAAGAACGTCGCCGTGTTGGTCGTGGTATTGGTTCTGGTTTAGGTAAAACAGCTGGTCGTGGTCATAAAGGTCAAAAATCACGTACTGGTGGTTTTCATAAAGTTGGCTTTGAAGGCGGTCAAATGCCTATCCAACGTCGCTTACCAAAACGTGGCTTTAAATCATTAACTAAAGCGAATACAGCACATGTGCGTACTAGCGAGTTAGCTTTGATTCCTAATGAAGTGATTGACTTGTTGGCTTTAAAAGCAGCAAACATCGTTTCTGGTACAGTAACAAACGCTAAGATTTTCTTATCAGGCGATGTCACTGCTAAGTACAGTATCCAAGGTTTGCTATTGACTAAAGGCGCTCGCGCTGCAGTTGAAGCTGCTGGTGGTAAAGTTCTAGAAGCTGCTTAAGAGTATATATCTTGGCACAAGAAGGCATATTAAAAACAGCGGCAAAAATGGGCGAACTTAAAAGTCGCCTATTGTTTGTCTTAGGTGCGTTAATCGTTTACCGTTTAGGTGCACATATTCCTGTTCCAGGTATTAACCCTGATGAACTTGCAAAGTTGTTTGCTTCACAAAGTGGTGGCATATTGGGCATGTTTAACATGTTCTCGGGCGGTGCTTTGTCTAGATTTACTGTATTTGCATTAGGTATCATGCCTTATATTTCTGCATCTATTATCATGCAGTTAATGACAGCAGTGTCGCCTAAGCTAGAGCAGTTAAAAAAAGAAGGTGAAGCAGGTCGTAGAGCGATTACGAAATACACGCGTTATGGGACGGTTGTACTTGCCATGTTCCAGGCGTTAGGCATAGCGATTATGCTAGAAGGTCAGCCTAATCTTGTTTTTGATCCAGGCATGGCGTTTAGACTAACCGCTGTGATTACTTTAGTGTCAGGCACTATGTTCTTAATGTGGCTTGGTGAGCAGATTACAGAGCGTGGTATCGGTAATGGAATTTCTATCATCATTTTTGCAGGTATTGTTGCAGGTTTGCCAAGTGCAATCGGATCAACTGCTGAAATGGTCAATACTGGTGCTTTTAGTATCCCGTTAGCATTTTTCTTGCTGATCGCTACTGTGCTAGTAACAGCTTTGGTCGTGTTTGTTGAACGTGGTCAACGTAAGATCACAGTTAACTACGCTAAGCGTCAAGTCGGAAATAAAGTGTATGGTGGTCAAACTACGCACTTACCTATGAAGTTGAATATGGCTGGTGTTATACCTCCAATTTTTGCCTCAAGCATCATTCTTTTTCCAGCTACTTTAGCGGGTTGGTTTGGTAGCAGTGAGAGTACATTTTGGCTAAAAGATGTAGCTGCGGCATTGTCACCTGGACAACCTATTTACATATTTTTGTTTGCTGCTGCAATTTTCTTCTTCTGTTTTTTCTATACAGCGTTACAGTTTAATCCTAAAGATACGGCTGATAACTTGAAGAAAAGTGGTGCTTTTGTTCCAGGTATTAGACCTGGTGATCAGACAGCAAAATATATTGATCGTATTATGGGCCGTTTGACACTAGTTGGTGCTGCTTATATTACGTTGGTCTGTTTGTTACCTGAGTTTTTGATTTTGAAATTTAATACGCCTTTCTATTTTGGTGGTACTTCTTTGTTGATTATTGTCGTTGTTACTATGGACTTTATGACACAGGTGCAGTCTCATTTGATGTCTCATCAATACGAGGGGTTGCTTAGAAAAGCTAATTTTAAAGGTAACGCACCGAGCGTTAAGTAATTGCAAGATGGCTAAGGAAGATAGAATTGAAATGCAAGGTGAGATTTTAGAGAATCTCCCCAATGCTACTTTCAGAGTTAAGTTGGAAAATGGTCATGTGGTTTTAGGCTATATTTCAGGAAAAATGCGTATGCACTACATTCGTATTTTGCCTGGTGATAAAGTCACCGTTGAGATGACGCCTTATGATTTATCTCGCGCGCGAATTACGTTCCGTGCAAAATAAATAATTAGCGTTGTAAGCATACAGTTTAGTTGTATTGGAGTGAAATATGAGAGTTCGTGCATCAGTAAAGGCTTTATGCCGTCATTGTAAAGTTGTTCGTCGTCGCGGCGTTGTGCGCATTATCTGCACAGATCCACGTCATAAACAACGTCAAGGTTAATTGATTAACCTCAATTATCCGAAATTAGTAAAGGCTTAGGCTGCATACTAATTTAAGTTGGTCAATATTTTGATTGATCAGAAGATTAGCTATTTGATAAAAAATGGTTTTCCTGTTAAAATCATCGGCTTTTTTAAAGCAAGTGAATCAGTAAGGCCTAATTTGGAGTAAAGTATGGCGCGTATTGCAGGGGTAAATATCCCGAATAACAAACACACTGAAATTGCTTTAACAGCAATTTATGGTATTGGACGTAACACTGCACAAAAGATTTGTCTTGCTGCTGGTGTTTTAGCAACTGCAAAAATTAAAGATCTGAATGATGCGGATGTTGAAAAGTTACGTGATGAAGTCGCGAAGTTTAAAGTTGAAGGTGACTTACGTCGCGAAGTTTCAATGAATATTAAACGTTTGATGGATTTAGGATGCTACAGAGGTGTCCGTCACCGTCGTGGATTGCCAGTTCGTGGTCAACGCACTAAAACTAATGCGCGTACTCGTAAAGGCCCAATCAAGGCAATTAAGCAGTCTAAGTAACCTATTTCTAGGCGCTTTATTGACGATCAATTGAGTGCTTTTAGATTTTAATGGTTGGAAGTTTACAATTTAAGTTAGATTTATTGGTAAGGAAAATGCAACATGGCAAAAGCTAATGTACGCGTAAGAAAAAAAGTTAAAAAGAATATTGCAGAGGGCATCGCCCACGTGCATGCATCTTTTAACAATACCATCATCACGATTACAGACCGTCAAGGCAATGCTTTGTCATGGGCTACATCTGGTGGTCAAGGTTTTAAAGGTTCACGTAAAAGTACTCCTTTTGCAGCGCAGGTTGCAGCTGAAGTTGCTGGTAAATCAGCTCAAGAGAACGGCGTGAAGAATTTAGAAGTGCGCATTAAAGGCCCAGGTCCAGGTCGTGAATCTGCTGTGCGCGCACTTAATGCAGCTGGTTTTAAAATTACCAGCATTACTGATGTGACGCCAGTGCCGCATAACGGTTGCCGTCCACCTAAAAAACGTCGCATCTAAGCGAAAAAGATTACTGGAGAACTATCTTGGCTAGAAATTTAGATCCTAAATGCCGTCAGTGCCGTCGCGAAGGCGAGAAATTGTTTTTAAAAGCTGAAAAATGCTTTACTGATAAATGTGCAATTGAAAAACGTAACTTTCCACCTGGTCAACACGGTCAACGTCGTAATCAACGTTTATCTGACTACGGTGTGCAATTGCGTGAGAAACAAAAAGTACGTCGTATCTACGGCGTTTTAGAAGCGCAGTTCCGTAGCTATTATGCAGAAGCTGATCGCAAAAAAGGCATTACTGGCGAGAACTTGCTTCAGTTGTTAGAGTGCCGTTTAGATAACGTCACTTACAGAATGGGTTTGGGCGGTTCACGTACAGAAGCACGTCAAATCGTTCGTCATAACAGCATTTTAGTAAATGGCAAACGCGTTAATATTCCTTCATTCCAAGTTAAAGCTGGTGACGTTATTAGCGTAGCTGAAGCATCAAAAACGCAATTGCGTATTAAGAGTGCTTTAGAAGCTGCTGAGCAACGTGGCTTTCCAGAGTGGTTAGAGGTTGATGTTAAAGCTTTGAAAGGTACTTTTAAAGCTAAACCACAACGCGATGAGTTGCCACCAACCATCAATGAATCATTGGTAGTTGAGCTTTACTCTAAGTAATTAAGTTCTGATTAGATTATTGGTTAGCCCAAGCGGTTAACCAAGTTAATCACTCGTTCTTTATGTAAGTAACGAGCATATTAAAAAATTAAAGGTATAACTATGCAAAACAGTCCTACCGAGTATTTAAAGCCTCGCGTTGTAGATGTTGAGGTGTTATCTCCATTACGCGCACGTGTTACTTTAGAGCCTATGGAGCGTGGTTTTGGTTACACGCTTGGTAATGCATTACGTCGCGTTTTGCTTTCATCAATTCCAGGCTTCGCAATTACTGAAGTGAAAATTGATGGTGTAGTGCATGAGTACTCTACTTTAGATGGTGTTCAAGAAGATGTTGTTGATATCTTGCTTAACCTTAAAGGTGTAGCACTGAAATTAAACTCAAAATCAGAAACTATTCTGAAATTGAACAAATCTGTTGAAGGTGTTGTCACTGCAGCTGATTTCGAAACTGGTCATGATGCGGAAATCGTTAACCCTGATCATGTGATTGCACACCTTACAAAAGGTGGCAAACTGAACTTGGAAGTTAAAGTTGAAATTGGTCGTGGTTATCAACCTGTTCCAGTGCGTCAGAAATCTAATGATGAAGATCGTGTATTAGGCTTTATCATGGTTGATGCATCATTCAGTCCAATTAACAAAGTTAGCTACTATGTAGATAGCGCTCGTGTAGAGCAACGCACTGACTTGGATAAGTTGGTAATGGATGTTGAAACAAACGGCGTTATTGAGCCTGAACAAGCAATTCGTGATGCTGCTCGTATTTTGATGGGTCAGTTGTCAGTGTTTGCTGATTTAGAAGGTGCGCCAAGTGAAGTTGAAGTTAAATCTGCTCCACAAGTTGATCCAGTATTGTTACGTCCGGTCGATGATTTAGAATTGACAGTTCGTTCAGCTAACTGCTTGAAGGCGGAAAATATATTTTACATCGGTGATTTGATTCAACGTACAGAGAATGAGTTGTTAAAAGCTCCTAATCTTGGCCGTAAATCATTGAATGAAATTAAAGATGTCTTAGCTACTCGTGGCTTGACATTAGGTATGAAATTAGAAAACTGGCCACCGGTTGGTTTAGAAAAAGCTTAATACAAGCTGATATTGAAGATATAGAAAACTTAAGGAATTACTATGCGTCACGGTAATAGCAATCGTAAATTAAATCGTACAAGCAGTCATCGTGCTGCAATGTTCCGTAACATGACAACATCTTTGTTGCGTCATGAAATCATCAAAACTACTTTGCCAAAAGCAAAAGAGTTGCGTAAGTTTGCAGAGCCGTTAATTACGCTTAGTAAAACTGCAACTTTGGCAAACCGCCGTCTTGCTTTCGATCGTTTACGTGATCGTGACATTGTAGGTAAATTGTTTGCTGAGTTAGGCCCACGTTACCTAACACGTAATGGTGGTTATCTACGTATCTTGAAATGTGGTTTCCGTAACGGTGATAACGCGCCGATGGCTTTAGTAGAGTTAGTTGATCGTCCAGATCCATCAACAGAGGCTGTTGTTGCAGAATAAGTAGCCTAAGTTGTATTAAAACTAAAAAACCAGCTAGATTGCTGGTTTTTTAGTTTATAGCACTTGTGTTTACTTTATTTTTTTATCAATGGATTCGGTATTGTTTGTGTGATGTGAGTTAAAACCGTCTCTGTATCAAATGGCCAAGCAAGCTCAGTATTCGTACCAATTACTTTGATTACTGGAATTTTTGTGCCATAGGCTTCCAGTAGTTGATCGTTATCTGTAATTTCAATTGAAATCCAACTAATGTCATAATCGTTCATTATGCTTTTTAGGATTGCTTCTGCTTGCTCGCATAGGTGGCAGTGTGATGTAGTATAAAGATTGAGTTTTAACATGGTTTTTGTAGTTCCTATGATGGTATTAGCTACCGTTCCATTATGCTGATTAACTCATATTTTTTGCTGAATGATTCTATTTTTGATGAAAAATAAATCATAATGGCGTAGTAATTAAATAAAAATAGTATTGGGTCATTATGGCAGACATTCAAGAAACCAAAGAGAGTTTGAGCGAGAGCCTACAACAGGTAATATCGCTTCTTGAAAAGCATCGCTTGATTGAGAATATGGTTCACAACCAAGAGATGTCTAATCATGAACTGATAGAGTCTTTGGTACATAAGCAAAACCTTAATGAGCTACAAAAAAAATTAGAGTTTTTACATCCTGCAGACGTTGCATACATTCTAGAGGCTCTACCTCTAGAGCAGCGTTTGGATGTTTGGGAGTTAGTAAAAGCTGATCGTGATGGCGAAATATTGCTTGAGGTGTCGGATGCTGTAAGGCAGACATTGATTGCTGACATGGACTCCGATGAGTTGCTGGCTGCGGCAGAGCAGCTAGATACGGATGAGCTTGCAGACTTAGCTCCAGATTTACCAAAAGATGTGCTTCAAGACTTGATGGATAGCCTTGATGCGCAGAACCGAGCTCGTTTGCAATCGGCATTATCTTATTCGGATGACGCTGTTGGTTCGATTATGGATTTTGATATCGTTACGATACGTGAAGATATTACCTTGGAAGTAGCTTTACGCTATATGCGTCGACTAGGTGGCTTGCCTGATCATACAGATAAATTGTTTGTCGTTGACCGTCATGATGTTTTGCATGGTGTGTTGCCATTGAAGCGACTAGTTGTGAGTGATCTGGATGCAAACGTCTCTGATGTTATGTCTGAAGATGCCGTTATATTTCATCCTGAAGATGTAGCAGATGATGCAGCCAAGGCATTCGAGCGATATGACTTGGTGACAGCACCTGTTGTTGATGAAAATGGCAAGTTGGTTGGTCGTGTCACAGTTGATGCGGTCATGGATTTGATTCGTGAAGAAGCTGAGAGTGATATGCTTTCAATGGCTGGTTTACGTGAAGAAGAGGACTTCTTTGCTTCGGTATGGAAATCTGTACAAAATAGATGGGCATGGCTTGCGATAAATTTGATTACCGCGCTTGTTGCCTCGCGAGTTATTGGGTTATTTGAGGGGTCAATTGAGAAAATAGTAGCGTTGGCAGCACTGATGCCAATTGTTGCAGGTGTTGGCGGTAATTCTGGAAATCAAACAACGACAATGATTGTCCGTGGTTTAGCTTTAGGGCAGGTTGCCTCTCACAATATGAAGTCGCTCATTACTAAAGAGTTGGGTGTTGCTTTACTCAATGGTTTGCTGTGGGGAAGTGTGATTGGCGCTGTGGCTTATGCGTTATACGGAAGTTTCCCATTGGGCTTGGTGATGATGTCAGCAATGACACTTAATCTATTGTTAGCGGCCTTGATGGGGGTCGTCATCCCGCTAATGATGAATAAGATAGGGCGTGATCCTGCTGTTGGTTCCAGTGTGCTGATTACAGCAATGACAGATAGTGGTGGATTTTTTATCTTTTTAGGACTGGCCACAATCTTTTTGATTTAATTCGTAGGTTTTTAGACATGAATAGTCGTATCGATATTATCTGGCAAGAAATTTTAGCTGATATTGGAACACCCGTTGCAGGCTGGCAGATTGGTGTGATTGTGATGGCGTGTGCAATTGCCTGGATGATTAATGGGGTAATACGGGCATATGTCATGCGCCATGCACCAGAGCATTGGAAAATAGGCATAGGTACATTTAACCGTTTGTTATTTCCGCTATCCATGCTTGTTATTGTTTTGATATCCAAGTGGGTTTTAGGTCATTGGCAGCATACGACGATGCTTCATCTCGCTAGTAATTTGTTATTAGCGATGGCAGCAGTTCGATTAGCTGTTTATGCGATGCGCTATATCATTGCACCAGGCGGGGTACTTAAAGCGCTTGAAAATACCCTTGCCACGTTAATCTGGATGGTCCTTGCATTGCATTTAAGTGGCGTACTGCCAGAAATGTTAGAAACACTGGAGGCAGTTAAATTTACAATAGGTAAGAACTCGGTTAATTTACTGCTAGTATTGCAAGGCCTGCTCACTATATTGACGACAATTTTTGTTGCAATGTGGTTAAGTCGTTTTGTTGAAAACAAGCTCATGCAAGTTGATCAACTCAATGCTAATACTCGCGTGATGTTGTCGAAAGTGTTGAGGATTTTTCTGCTGTTTATCGCAGTGCTTATTGCACTTTCTGCTGTTGGCTTAGATTTGACGCTCATTTCAGTATTTGGCGGTGCAATAGGTGTTGGTTTGGGTTTTGGTTTACAGCGTATTGCGAGTAACTACGTCAGTGGTTTTATCTTGCTGATGGATAAATCAATCAGCATTGGTGATATCGTGACGATTGATGTTCATTATGGGATTATTCGAGACTTGCGTACACGTTATTTGGTATTGCAAAAGCTTGATGGTACTGAAGTCATTATTCCGAATGAAACGTTGATTATTAATCCTGTGATTAACCATTCTTGTATGGATAGAAATACAAGGGTATTAGTCACGATGCAGGTTGCTTATGAAAGTGACCTAGACTTGGTGCTGAAACTGCTTGTGAAGGCCGCAGACGACCATTCTAGAGTGTTAGTCACCCCAGAGCCTACTGCGATAGTGACGGGCTTCGCAGATAGTGGTATTGACGTTAGATTGACTGTGTGGATTCATGATGCAGAAGAGGGCACTGCAAGCTTGCAATCAGACCTGTTTATGGCTGTATGGAGATTGTTTAAGGCCAATAATATATCAATCCCATATCCGCAAAGAGAAGTGCGCATATTAGGTACAGCAGTAGCTGATGTTAAGGATGAGAATAAGGATGGCTAATGGTTAACTTATTATTACTAATAGCGTGAACAATGGATAGATAATAAAAAAGCTCACATATAGTGAGCTTTTTTATTATTGAAATAAGCAATTATTTCAATTTTGTTTCTTTGTACATTACGTGCTTACGTACAACTGGATCAAATTTTTTAATTTCTAATTTGCCTGGCATTGTACGTTTGTTTTTTGTAGTGGTATAGAAGTGACCTGTACCAGCACTTGACTCTAATTTGATTTTTTCGCGCATTTTACTTTCCTTTATTTGCTAAGTTTAAGTTAGCAGCTTAAATCTTTTGGCCAGCAGCACGCATATCAGCTAAAACAGCATCAATACCGTTTTTGTCGATAGTGCGTAGCGCAGCGTTAGTAATACGCATGCTTACCCAGCGATTTTCGCTCTCAACCCAAAATTTGCGGTTTTGCAAATTAGGTAAAAAACGACGTTTTGTTTTGTTTTGTGCGTGAGAAACATTGTTACCCACCATTGGCTTTTTGCCTGTTACCTGACATACACGTGCCATGGTTATCTCCAAGAACTCTATTTTTGAGAAAGAGCGTGATTATAGTACACATTCTTTGTTTGTTTCAAGCTAAATATGTGTTTCTTTTCAGTAAATTCACATATTATTTTTTGTTAGTGTTTTCCGGTGCTACCGAAGCCACCTTCACCACGTTCTGAGCTGTCAAAATCATCGACTACATGAAACTCAGCCTGCATGACTGGCACAATCACCAATTGTGCAATTCTTTCAAGCGGGTTTAATTCAAACGCGGTGTTACTACGATTCCAGCAGGATACCATCAACTGCCCTTGATAGTCTGAATCAATTAGTCCAACGAGGTTTCCCAACACAATACCGTGCTTATGGCCTAGGCCGGATCGCGGTAAAATAAGTGCAGCATAGTATGTGTTGTCGATATGTATCGCCATGCCAGTAGGAATGAGGGTGGTTTCACCAGGCTGTAAAGTGATAGGTGACTCAATGCAGGCACGTAAGTCTAAACCTGCTGATCCAGGTGTGGCATAGGTTGGAAACTGACTGCGTAAGCGGTCGTCTATAATTTTTAGGTCGATGAGTATGGACATGATAGTGTATGTTTTTATTGGATTTAATTAAGTGCCTATTAAACACTAAATATGGGTAATAAAAAAGCCAGTAAATTGATTTACTGGCTATCGTTTGATTAGTTGCTCTAATTAATAATTTTAGTTGAATTTATATTTCGCGCTAAGACCTAATAAGTAGTTACGATCTGTACCTGGTTCGAAAAATCTTGAATTACCATCATTGATTCTGACGCCGCCTATGTAGTCTTTATCAAACATATTTTCAATACGTAAGTATTCATTTATGCTCCATTGACCTAGTTGTTGCTCAAAGCCTGCTCTTACGTTGAAAATGGTATAAGACGGTGCAACGTCGCTATTGATGTCATCTACATAAACTTTACTATTATGGCGGCCCTCTAACGCTGTACTGAAACCTAAAGGTCTATATTTCCAGGCGATTTCACCATATAGCTGTGAACGGTATGTTCCAGGAATTCTATTGCCGGATAATATTGTTCTACCGAGGTTGTTAGTAAAGTCAGAATCAAATTTTGCATTAAGTAAGGTATATGCTGCATACAGCGAAATATTATTATCTAGTTGTGAGTCTATTGAAAACTCCATGCCTGTACGGTTAGTTTTATTGGCGTTTGTATAACTTACACGTCCTGAGATGTTATCTAAGGTAACAATTTCATCATCAGTTGTTACTTTAAACAATGTTAGCTTTGCTTGGGTGTTGTCATTTAAGAATGCTTTTGCGCCTAGTTCATAGTTTTTGCTTTCACTAGGTCTGAGTGCAAGATTTGGAGTGCTATTGGCTGCAGAGCTTGCGAATGCTGATTCAATGAAAGTTGGTGTTTCAAAACCTTTACCAAAGTTAGCATACAAGTTTAATTGTGGATTTACTTTCCAAATTGTACCGATAACAGGCGTGGTTTTTTGATATTCAACTTTACCACTATTATCACCGTTCGCACTGGTGCCTGTAATAAAATCATCTTTAACCTCAAGATTAACCTTGGTGTGTCTAGCACCGGCATGAATATCTAAATTTTTTGAGAGTGAAAGTTTGCCTTGAATGTATTGGTCAAAATTGTACGAAATGTTTTGTTCGCGTCGATTTAGTCCAAAGTTAGTGTTATTAGGGATATTGGTGGTTCTTTTTGTACCAGAGTCGGCATTGGTATCGGTCCTGTCATCATTCATTTTCCCGTAGGTAAAGCCCATACTAATATTGTATGGACGATGGAGTATTTCTCCATTGTTATCCCAACGTAAATCTGCACCCCAAAAATCGCGCGATATTTCACTTGCTCTACCATTTGCGTTGACCGGAGCTTGTGATGGGAGGGCTAGATATTGCTCATTTTCTCTCGTGCCAACATAGCTCATCAGGCTTATGCCATTATTGGTGTTAATCCGATGTTCTAGGTTGAAGCCAACTTGAGTATGGCTACGATAAACACGAGTGTTTGACTCAATCGCACCTACGCCAGCGCTCTCTGGTTTGGAGAACGCAACCTCTCGTGTGAGTCCTAATGGATCCTGAGCCTCTTGCTCAAACCAATTTACTAAGGTGGTTAATTTTGTATCATCAGTAATATTGATTTTGAATTTTGCAGTGGCTTGTTGTTTTTTGCCTGAATTGTGATCACGGTAACCATCCGTCTCAAAATTGGATACATTGAGCATGTATTCAATCTGCTCTGCAGTGCCAGTAGCCTCAAGAATTTGTCTTTTGGTACCGTAGCTACCAAACATCACTGTGCCACCAACTTCGTTAGTTTTTGGCGCATCTTTCGTTAACATTTGGATAACACCTCCCGAAGAGTTTCCGTAGAGTGCTGAGAAAGGGCCTCGCATAACTTCAATGCTTTTAATTGCCGATAAATCTACCACCCCAGGCTGACCTTGGCCATCAGGCATGGTCAAAGGAATGCCGTCTACATAAACACGCACGCCGCGTACGCCAAAACTTGAGCGGGAGCCAAATCCGCGTGTAGAGATTTGCGGATCCTGTGCCTGATTGTTTCTGTTTTGCGCTGTAATCCCTGGTACACGAATTAAGCTTTCTGAAAGCGTCATTTGTAATTGACCATTTTGGATGTCTTTGCTTTCCACTACATCAATGGCGACTGGTAGGTCGAAGCTGTTTTGCTCTACACGAGTTGCAGTCACGACGATTGGTGCTGTGATGATTTTTTCACTGACGATTTCTTCTGCGTACACGTGTTGGTTAATACTAAAAGTGCTGATAATGGCTATTGACAGTAGTTTGATTGGGAACGGATTGGTGTGATGCATGGTAGACCTTAACTGATTAATCTAGAGTAAGTAATTGGGTGCGATTCTAATCGCTAATTTGCATAATAGAATCATGATTTTCATGAGTTTTTTGATGTTGATAGCGCTGTTTGACCTGTATCAAACAGCGCTATCATTCGGCTATATTGATATATTCGGTTATTTGACTTGAAGCATGTCAGCAACATGCTTCAATATTGATCTGGCCACTTCAATTTTGGTGGCTGACTCAAGTGGGTAGTTACCATTGTTGTCTAGTAGAATGACTTTGTTATTGTCACTGCCCATTGCATCGCTCGTCAGGTTGGCGACGATTAATGGAAGTTTTTTCTTTTGTCTTTTTGCTTCCGCGAACTCTAATAGGTTTTCGGTTTCGGCAGCAAAGCCTATACAAAAAGGCGGGCTAGGTAAGCTTGCGACTTCTGCTAGTATATCTTTGTTGAGCTTTAGCTCCAGCGTCAGTGATTGCTCACTTTTTTTAATTTTTTGTGATTGTGAATTCGCTGGGCTGTAATCTGCAACTGCAGCGACACCAATAAATATGTCTTGGTTTGCGATGTTTTGCATCACGCTTTGATACATTGCACCTGCTGATGTTGCTGCAATGTTGCGTACCCCAGTTGGGGGCGTAAGTGCAGTAGCGCCACTGATGAGCGTGACTTCTGCACCCATTTCAAAAGCGGCCTGGGCGATGGCGTATCCCATTTTCCCTGAGCTTAGGTTTGTAATAGCGCGCACAGGGTCTATCATTTCTAATGTTGCGCCTGCCGTAATCAGTATTTTTTTGCCTCTAAGTCGTTTAGGTTGGAAATACGCGGTGATTAAATAGTGAAGGTCTTCTGCCTCCAGCATGCGGCCTAAGCCAATTTCGCCGCACGCCTGTTCACCACTGTCTGGCCCAAGTATGTGAATACCATCGCTGACTAGTTGTGCGATATTACGTTGGGTAGCAGGGTTCTCCCACATTTGTTTGTTCATCGCCGGAGCGACCAGTAAGTCACAGTCTCTCGCTAGGCATAGGGTGGAAAGTAAATCGTCAGCACGACCATGTACGAGTTTTGCAATGAAGTCTGCGCTCGCTGGTGCAATAACGATGGCATCTGCAGCGCGGCTTAATTCGATGTGTGGCATGCCATTAGGGATTGATGCATCCCACATGTCTGTGAATACTGGTTTACCTGATAGGGCTTGCATCGTGACGGTGGAAATAAACTGGCAAGCAGCTTGTGTCATGACGACTTGCACATCAATATTATTTTTTACGAATAGGCGTACGAGTTCTGCTGCTTTGTAGGCTGCGATTCCCCCAGTGATTCCTAATACAATTGATTTTTTATTTTGCATAATGCTTGTCATTGATGTAAGTCTTTCATTCTAATACGAACATTGTTTTGTATAAAATATTCTTTATGCATCATTGAAACGAAGGAAAATGTTTTATAGTAGATATCATATAAAACCAATAACATTCATGCGGCGTATACACAATGTGGCGTAAATTCAGAATTATCATCCTGCTGCTAATTTTAGCAACGGTTATACAAGAAGTTTGGTTGGATAAAGCTGATTTAGCTTGGAAGCATAATCTTTATGTTGCAGTTTATCCAATCAATGCCGATGGTAGCGATGAAGTTAGTGCTTACTTGCGAACCCTCAGTCGTGATGATTTTGAGCCGATGGCGGAGTACTTTGCAGAAGAAGCTACGTCATACCAATTAGGTTTACGGCGACCAATAGAAGTGCAACTAGGTGATATTGTCGATGAGTTACCACCAGAGCCTCCTAAAAATGGCAGCATATTAAGTACTATGCTGTGGAGCTTAAAATTTAGGTTGTTTGCATGGCAACATAGTCCAAAGGTAAATGTACGGCCAGATATACGATTATATTTACTTTATCACGACCCTGAAAATAACCGAGTATTAGGACATTCAACAGCCCTTAATAAAGGGCGAATCGGGCGTGTAAATTTGTTTGGTAGCTCCGCCTATGCAAAAAAGAACTTGGTAGTCACCGCACATGAGTTATTACATACTTTAAATGCCACTGATAAGTATGATTTGCAGAGTACTTTACCTATTTATCCTCATGGGTATGCTGAGCCAGATAAAATACCGCTATACCCACAAAATTTTGCTGAGCTAATGGGCGGCCGCATTCCTATCAATGATAACGATGCTGAAATCCCTAAAGGTTTAAGGCATACAATGATTGGTGCAATGACTGCACGTGAAATAGGATGGTTGCACTAGTGGCTAGCAGTTGTCGCTTCGAGTGTTGATCATATCAGTGTAATGAATTAAGTGGGTTTAAATCCTGGAATAATAAGAGGTGTTAAGTGGCAATTACAGACTGGCCTGCTAGTGAGCGACCCAGAGAAAAGCTAATAGAGATGGGTGCTGATGCTTTATCTGATGCTGAGTTATTGGCAATTTTTTTACGCGTCGGTGTGGTCGGTAAAAGCGCAGTAGATTTGGCGCGCGACTTACTCAGTCAGTTTGGTAGTCTTAATGGTATTTTTGCAGCAACTGAGCGTGAACTCAGTCAGGTGCATGGTATTGGCACTAGTAAATATGTGCAGTTGCAAGCAATTTTTGAAATGAGTCGTCGAGCTTTAAATGAGCAGTTACAAGCGAGAGATGTGTTTCAGTCGCCACAACAGGTACGCAACTATTTAGTGCTTAAGCTGGGAGCGCTTACACGAGAAGTTTTTATGGTGTTGTTTTTAGATGCACAAAATCGTTTACATGCTGCTGAGGAGCTATTTAATGGCACGCTTACCCAAACGAGTGTTTATCCTCGAGAAGTGGTGAAGCGAGCGATTCATCATAATGCTGCGAGTGTTATTTTTGCACACAACCATCCTTCCGGAGTTGCACAACAGAGTGCAGCAGATGAGCTAATCACACAACAATTGAAACAAGCTTTGGCACTGGTAGATGTGCGTGTATTAGATCACTTTATTGTGGCAGGCAATCAAACTCTTTCGTTTGCTGAGCGTGGTTTGTTGTAATTAAAATGCTAAAGATTAATGATTGGAAGAGTGTATGTTAATTGATAATGCGCACTGGTTAAATTTAGCAGTTGCCTTAGGCATCGGGTTGCTAATTGGAGCCGAGCGCGAGCGCAGCAAGGCGGATGGGGGTGATAGAACAATTGCAGGGGTGCGCACTTTTACGATAGCTTCTTTACTTGGTGCAGTGAGCACTTCAGTCAATTTTTGGTTGCTTGTCGTTTCAATTATCTGTGTCACTGTTTTTGTAGCAACAGCCTATTTTACTAGAAGAGATGAAGATCCTGGATTAACCACAGAGATTAGCCTAGTGTTTACTGTTATTTTGGGAGGGCTAGCCATGACTACGGCATCGATGGCAGCTAGTTTGGCTGTTGCCGCTGCGATATTGCTTGCCGCAAAAGAGCCCATACACGGCTTTGTTCGAGGTGTGGTCACTAAAGATGAGATGATAGATTTCTTGATTCTAGCTGCTGCAACTTTGATTGTTTTACCATTAGTGCCTAATGCTTTAGTAGGCCCTTTTGATGCGATTAATCCACGTAACTTGTGGTTAATTGTAATATTAGTGATGTTTATTGGTGCGCTAGGTCATTTAGCGTTGCGTTTATTAGGTAGCCGTACGGGTTTGCCTCTAGTAGGCTTGGTATCAGGCTTTATTTCCAGTATTGCGACGATAGGCGCGATGGGAGCTCGCGTCCGAAAAACGCCAGATTTAATAGGTACGGCAGTTGCAGGAGCTACGCTGTCAAGTCTGTCCACAGTGCTTCAATTAGTGATGCTGTTGGCAGCTATCCACCCACCTACTTTGCACGCATTAAAAGTGCCTTTATTATTTGGAGGGCTGACTATCGCGCTATATGGCCTTGTGATTACTTTAAATTCATTTAATCATCAAAGCCAAGAGTTGAGTAAGCCTAGTCGGTCTTTTAGTGTTAAAACTGCACTGACACTGGCGTTAGTCATCGCTGTTGTGCTGATTGCGTCAGCAGCGCTTAAGGCGTGGTTTGGTCAGGCTGGCTTAGTTGTGGCATCTGCTGTAGCAGGTTTAGCCGATGTGCATGCTTCTACTATTTCAGCGGCTTCTTTAGCGGCAAGTAATAAAATTACGGCCGCAAATGCTGCCGTGCCAATATTAGTAGCATTTTCAGCGAACGCCCTTTCTAAAGTAATTACAGCCGCAGTCACCGGTGGAAAAGTTTTTTCCCAACAGGTGACACTGGGCTTGGTGTTGCAGGTGTCGGCTATCTGGCTTGGTTGGTGGTTATTCTAATGGCGTTATGATTAACCCAGCACAGTAAATGCATCAGCAACATTTTGGAGGTAAATATTGTTAACTTTTAGATAAGTTAACAACGCAAAAATCGTTAGTATTGATGTTAATAAAATTCATTGAAAACAATTAGTTCCCATATTATTTTGGCGATGGTTAGCTTCAGTGCTTTATACTACTATTCGCCTCCGAAATTTAAATCAAAACGTTTAACCACATAATCATGAATCAACATATAAAAACAGTTCTTTGGGCAGCCGTTGCATTGCTAGGCGCATTTGCAGTTGCTGGAATCGCATTGAATCGCGGAGAAAGTATTAATGCACTATGGCTGATTACTGCAGCCGTCTGTATTTATGCAATTGCCTATCGTTTTTATGCCGCTTGGATTGCTGCAAAAGTGTTAGTGATAGACGAAACTCGTGCGACACCAGCAGAACGACTGGATAATGGCCGAGATTTTGTACCAACTAATAAATGGGTGGTGTTTGGTCATCACTTTGCAGCAATTGCAGGCCCTGGCCCTTTAATTGGGCCAACCCTCGCTGCACAGTTTGGCTATTTGCCTGGCACATTATGGATTTTAATCGGCGCAGTATTGGGTGGTGCAGTACAAGACATGGTCACGCTATTTTTCTCTACACGCCGAAATGGGCGTAGCTTGGGTCAAATGGCACGAGATGAAATAGGCTTGATAGGCGGTAGCGCGGCACTCGTCGGTACATTTTTAATTATGATTATCTTAATCGCGGTGCTTGGTTTAGTCGTAGTTAATGCCATGAAACATAGCCCGTGGGCAACTTCAACAGTGGCGGCAACCATCCCGATTGCGATGATTGTTGGGGTTTATATGCGCAATATTCGCCCGGGTAGAGTGTTAGAGGCTTCTATTATCGGCGTTGTTTTATTGTTACTCTCAGTGGGGTTAGGTGGCTGGGTTGATCATCACGAAACCTTACGTCCATTATTTGATCATGATGGATTACCACTAGCTTATGCCATCATTGTGTATGGATTTGCTGCGGCCGTGCTACCAGTGTGGCTTTTACTAGCACCGCGTGATTATCTTTCTACCTTTATGAAGCTAGGCACCATCCTATTGTTAGCCATTGCAATTGTCATCCTGCGCCCAGAGATTCATATGCCCGCAGTGACACAGTTTGTAGATGGTACTGGCCCTATTTTTGGAGGTAAGTTGTTTCCATTCGTTTTTATTACGATTGCTTGTGGTGCTATTTCAGGTTTTCATGCATTAATCGCATCGGGTACTACGCCAAAGCTGCTCGGCAATGAGCGCGATATTCGTATGATTGGCTATGGCGGCATGTTACTAGAAAGCTTTGTTGCCATTATGGCGATGATTGCTGCCACCGTATTAGATCCTGGCGTGTTTTTTGCGATTAATAGTCCGGCTGGAGTCGTTGGTAAAGAGGCAATCGATGCAGTTGCCAAAATTAACAGCTGGGGGTTTGCTGTTACAGTAGAGCAAATGCAGCAACTGGCAAGTGATATGGGAGAATCAACCTTGTTCTCCCGCACTGGTGGAGCACCAAGCTTAGCTGTGGGCATGGCGAGTATTTTTGGTAGCGCTTTCGGCAAAGAACTGTTAGCACTTTGGTACCATTTTGCCATTATGTTTGAGGCAATATTCATTCTAACCACACTAGATGCAGGTACGCGTGTTGGCCGCTTTATGTTGCAAGATTTATTAGGCAACTTCAATAAAAAACTCGGCGAAACCTCATATACACCTTCTGTGATTTTAACGAGCAGTATTGTAGTAGCGGGGTGGGGTTACTTCCTTTATATAGGCGTGATAGATCCAAATGGTGGTGTGAATATTTTATGGCCATTGTTTGGAATTGCGAACCAAATGCTAGCAGCAATTGCCTTATGTGTAGCGACAGGCATTTTGGTGAAATCTGGAAAGTTAAAATATGCATGGGTAACAGGTTTACCTCTAGTTTGGCTGGTGACGATTACCACCTCAGCTGCCTATGAAAAGATTTTTAGTACAGATGTGCGTGTGGGCTTCTTTGCATCAGCAAATGATATGTCCTCCAAACTAGCGGCAGGATTGCTCCCAGCCGATAAAGCTTCCGTTGCTCCGCAGTTAATATTTAATCAGCATTTAGATGCCTATTTAACCTTGTTTTTTATTGTTGTACTTTGGGTGGTGATACTGGATATGCTTCGATTATGTCTACGTTATTTAAATGGTAAGCCAGTGTTGCAACTATCAGAGGTACCGCACGAGCCAAGCCGCCTTGTAGAAAACTGGGTACGAGATTAGAAAGATAACAATGTTCAATATGTTCAAAAAGCTATGGTGTTTTGTTCGACACGTTTCGGGTGATGATGCTTATGAGCAATACTTAAAACATCATGCCGAATTTCACCAAGCGACGGTAGACGCGCCACCAGCACTATCGCGCAAAGAGTTTTTTAAGCTATGGCAAGACAGTAAATGGAAAGGTATTAACCGATGCTGTTAAATCCGGTGACTGCTGAGCCATTAGACGAAGCCCAGATTTCTCGTGTAATAGAAATGGCATGGGAAGACCGCACCCCGTTTGAAGCAATAGAGTTCCAATTTGGCCTTAATCAAGATGGTGTAATTAAGTTGATGCGTGCAAGTTTGAAGCACAGCTCATTCAAATTATGGCGCGAGCGCACCCATGGGCAAGCCACTAAGCATGTCAAACTTAGATCCAATGCAGTCACTAGACATAAGGCTAATCATCGCGTAAAACAGTTTTAAAAAATTAACCCAGCTGCTTGGCGATGTAAGTCGGTACTTACTGTATACGTCTACGCTCCTCGTATACCTCTGCCATTGTTACTCTGCGTTCTGGCCCTGCATATTCCACATACTCGTCATAACTTAATTCAGTCACTTCAAAGTCAGACTTCGAATGGCTGTTGTGGGTGGTGATGAAGCCGGAGTTTACAGGAGGCGTGTTAGCCGTTTGATGTTTTCTAAAAAACACATTCTTTAGAAATTTCTTAATCATGGGGCTCCTTACGTTTACAGATAGATAACCCATAAAATAATATGCCTAATGACGCAATTCGCCAAGTTAACAATTGTTAACTGAGTCAATGATGGTAACTGCTTAAGTTTGGAATTGAGAAGAACATTGGCGTAGTTAGTATTACATGTGGCCAATTAGGTGGGTCAACGATAGATAGCTCACTTTATTGAGTTATCTATCGTTAGAGTCTAGAGAGGGTTAAAACGCGCGCTCTTTATTGCAAAACACAAACATCACTACGCCAACTAAAATCATTGGCAAGCTTAGCCACTGCCCCATACTTAAGCCCATTGATAGTAAACCTAAGTAGTCATCTGGCTCACGGGTGTATTCTACGATAAACCTAAAGCTACCATAACCGATTAAGAAAAGCGCTGAAATCGTACCAGTTGCTCGGGGCTTCGCGGAATATATCCAAAGAATTAAGAACAGCAAAACACCTTCAAGTGCAAACTCATAAAGTTGGGAAGGGTGGCGTAATGCGTCGTCAACTTTAGTAAAAACCATCCCAAATTGACTATTAGTGACTCTGCCCCATAACTCGGCATTGATAAAATTGCCCATACGGCCAGCGCCTAAACCAATTGGCACTAATGGCGCAACAAAATCCATAGTTTTAAGCCAGTTTTGAGGATACTTTCTACCAAAAAGCCACATGGCAACTAGCACACCTAAGAATCCACCATGAAAGCTCATGCCACCTTGCCATACTGCAAAAATCTCTGCCGGATGCTCAATAAAGTAGCTTAATTGATAAAACAACACATAACCGATACGACCGCCAAGAATCACACCTAAAGCACCAAAAAATAGTGCGTCATCAAGCATTTGGTTTGTCCAACCATGCCATTTTCTGTGGTTAATTTGATATTTACCTAAGGCCAAAAATGCCAAAAATCCAAGCAAATACATTAAGCCATACCAATGGATGCCAAAAGATCCAAGGTGAATAGCAATAGGGTCAAACTGCGGGTGAACAAACATGTGAACTAACATCAATTGAATAGAAGTGTGATTTTACCTAAGTTTTGATACTTCACAACGACTTAGTTGCGCTTAGCTAACTTGGATAGTTTCTTAAAACGCCAGACCAAGGCAGTAGTCGATAACTATTTATAAAACTTAATTTATGATTTCATCTGAATAGTAGTAATTAGATGAACGCATATATTAATGAGCAACTGATTTTGAGAACAAATTAATGACCAATACACCAGCCACAATAAGCAATAAACCAACGATTGCAGCAAAATCTAGCGGTTGTTTAAAATATAACCATGAGATAAGCGCGATTAACGCAACGCCCACACCAGACCAAATGGCATAGGCAATTCCAATAGGAATGACATTTAGCGTTAATGATAAAAAGTAAAAGGCAGACGCATAACCTGTCACCACAATAATAGAGGGCCATAAGCGCGTAAATTCTGCAGACGATTTTAATGCGGAAGTCGCGATGACTTCGCTAATGATGGCAATAACAAGAAAAATCCATTTTTGCATAGGTGCCATTTCAGTGATTAATATTGGAATATTAACTTAGATATTCTTATTTAGCCCAAGCCTTATAAGGATGTTGCGTCAGATTAGCGTTGTAATAGCGTGGGTCGTCAGTCACTTCCTTACCAATCCAGCTAGGTTGCTCAAATAACTGATCCTCACTCTGCAACTCAATTTCCGCGACTACTAGCCCCATATTGTCACCCTGAAATTCGTCTACTTCCCATTTAAAGCCTTTGTAGTGAAATATATGTCTTATTTTCTGGATGATTGGTCTTTCGCATAAGTCCAAAAGATTTTCTGCATCAGCTATTGGGATTTCATATTCAAACTCAGTGCGTGTAGCACCATGTGTTGCACCCTTAATAGTAAGAAAGCCGCGGTTGTTTGCAATTCTAACTCTTACAGTTCTGTTCTTATCTCGATTTAAATAACCTTGGCTAAACTTAACCCCAGCCGCAAGTTGCCACTCGTTTCCAATCACTAAGAATTTTCTTTCAATTTCTAAAGCCATAGATTTACATGTACCTAACGTTTGAGTTGGCGGAACTTAGGCAGTTACCGCTTGAGTAATGAATTATGTTCGAATGGTTACTCTTCCCACTGTGGGTTCCATACAACCTCCCAAAGATGACCATCTGGGTCTTGAAAATATCCAGAATACCCGCCCCAGAATGTATCATGAGCAGGCTTAACAATAATAGCACCGGCTGATTTTGCTTGCTGCATGACTGCATCAACCTCTACTTTTGAACCAACATTGTGCCCTAGCGTCATTTCAGTTGAGCTTGTTAGCCCAATTGGCAGGCCTGAGTCATGTGAGATGCTTTTTCTTGGCCAAAGGGCTAGGCGTAATCCACCTTGGAGTTGAATAAAAACAACTGCACCATACTCAAACTCTTTACCAATGATACCTTCTGTTGGAAATCCAAGCCCATCTCGATAAAAACGCAAGGACTCCTCGAGGTCGTTAACACCAATAGTAATGACGGTAATGCTAGGTTTCATTACAGACTACTTTCTTAGATAGCCACGTATAAATCAGGCTTAGCCATTTTTTGCAACGATGTTAGTGGGAATGTTGTCAATGCTTGACTGATTCTTATCTTCCCAATACTGCATCAGTCCGTGCTCACCTTTTTTCTTCGCCCAATCCGAAAGTAACGCTCTATCTTTTATATGGTCGTATTGCGGCACAGCCATTCCGCAAGAAGTTTGCACTAACTCGATTGATAGATCAAATATTTGGCGCGCACCTGGCAAGGGGTTAAAGTAAGAAAAAAGATCTTTCCAGTCATCGTCTTTCTTGTGGACAACCCTAGCCGTTCCGTACAGCCTAAGAATAAGAGGTGGGCCATCAAATGCGCAAAACATAATAGTCATACGTGGGTTTAGCTGAACGTGAGCAGATGTTTCATTTCCGCTCCCCGTTACGTTCAGCCAAATCACCCGATGATTGTTTAACACCCGAAACGAATCCATTCCTTTGGGAGAAACATTAACTCGACTATCCGTCGTCGCCGTGCCAACGAAAAATATTTTCTGCGCCACAATAAATTCAATCAACCGTTCAGAGAGTGCTTCGTATTGTTTACCCATTAAAGTCCTTGATGCTGATGTCTAACGTTTGACATAAGGGACACGCTTTAGCGTGTCCCGCTTGATGGATGGGTTAGCCTTTTTTAGATTAGTCTTGCGCATATTCTGGTTTTGGTGAACCGCGATAGCCTGTTGGGATTTGCGATTTGCAAACTGGGCAAACATACGAAATAAAAGCATTGGAGTCGGAAATTGGGTTGAGGATAGATTTGCGCCCATTCTCGTAGCAATTTGTGCATAACAAATGCGGTGGCTCGGAATCGCTCATAGATTGTTTAAGTGCATAGGCAACACCAGCAGACCAAGGTGTTACTAGTTTATAGCGTTGCTTTTGTGTCTCCCATGCTTTAACGCTAGCGATTTCTTCCTTAAGAGTCCGTATTTGCTCAACCATCGCCGCTTGGTCAGAATTGGCAGCAAGTGCGCTACTTTGAGCAGAAAGAATGGCGCTTTGAAGCTCAATGACCTTAGTTTGAACGTCAGCGATTGATTTAAGCTCAAGGAAACTTTTCGCAATATCAGAAGCAGTTTTAAGGCCGGTGATAGTGCCTTGTATGAGTGACATATCCATTAACGACTCTCCCATTGAGCTAACGTTTGAATTAAGGGGCGCCGTTAGGCGTCCTGCTTGAATGATGGGTTAGGCAATGCCTAGTAACAGATGCAAAGGTAGCGCTCATAACTGCCTTAAAAAGTAAGAAATAAGGTTAATTATTACGAAAAAGCCTACTATTAATATGAGCTGACCAAATTGACTAAGCATCCAGTACTTCTTGCTTGCATCGAACTTTACAGTAGCTTTACCAAAGCTAACTTTATCTACTAACCATCGTAAGAAATTGTAGCCAATTATTGCAGCGATGACACCTAGAAGAATTTCAAGCGGAAACAATAAGAATTTTTCCATTGATTGCCTAACGTAAAGTAGGCATCCTATTTGACGGTTTTAAACGCGTCATAAGTGAGTGCCAATTAATTTTTATAAATAAAGTATATAATAAAATCATGGTATTAACTTTTTTTAGTATTGCCTAAAATTTTATTTAGATACGGCATAAAAAACATGCAAAACTTATTACAAAGCGCTGTGCAAAACGTAGAGTCGCCCAAGCTTTTGGAGTAAGTGCGAGGCAAGATTCGTCTTAAGCATTATAGTATTCGTACTGAACAAGCTTATTTGGAATGGACTAAACGCTTTATTTTACATTTTCACAAGCGTCATCCAAGTGAGATGGGCTCAGTAGAAGTAGAGGTGTTTTTAACGCATTTGGCGGTGGATCGACATGTTGCTGCTAGCACGCAAAATCAGGCGAAAAGTGCATTGTTGTTTTTGTATAAAGAGGTATTGGCTGTTGCATTGCCTTGGTTGGATAACGTTGAGCAGGCAAAAGCGCCTAAGCGCTTACCTGTGGTGCTTACAAAAACTGAGGTGCAGGCGGTGTTGGGTCGTTTAACTGGTACGCATTGGTTAGTAGCGAGTTTGCTCTATGGTACGGGGATGCGGATTTTAGAAGCCTTGCGTTTGCGGGTGAAAGATATTGATTTTGAACGCAAAGAGATTTTAATTCGGGATGGTAAGGGCTTTAAAGATCGCGTGACCATGTTACCGCTTACCTTAGTTGAGCCACTTAAAACACATTTGAATCGCGTGAAGCAGTTGCATCAAAATGATTTGAATGATGGCTTTGGTTCGGTGTATATGCCACAGGCTTTGGGTTTAAAGTTTCCTTATGCTGGTCGGGATTGGGTTTGGCAATATGTTTTTCTAAGTGGTAAGTTGTTGCAGGACCCGCGTACTAAAGATGGTGATGAGCCTGTGATCCGTCGCCATCATTTGCAAGATCAGTCTGTGCAAAGTGCGATGCGTCAAGCCGTGGTCGATGCGGAAATTACCAAGCCAGCAACACCTCATACTTTTCGCCACAGTTTTGCGACACATTTGCTTGAAGGCGGTTACGATATCCGCACAGTGCAAGAGCTATTAGGACATTCTGATGTGAATACGACGATGATTTATAGCCATGAGCTCAATAAGGGCGGGCGGGGTGTGAGCAGTCCTTTAGATGCTTTATAACGTGTTTAGGTTGGTTTTAGTACTTTTGCGTAATGAAATCATACGTTTCTTTCACATTTCTTTGGCTAGTTGGCGCTAGCTAGTCTAAAATTACACTTTATTGTTTATTCACTTTTTTTACGGATTTTTATCATGCCAGTTTATCGTTCACATACCACTACTCACGGTCGCAACATGGCGGGTGCGCGCGCACTATGGCGTGCCACTGGCATGAAAGATGGCGACTTTGATAAGCCAATTATCGCAGTTGCTAACTCATTTACCCAGTTTGTGCCGGGTCACGTGCATTTAAAAGACATGGGTCAGTTAGTGGCTCGTGAAATTGAAAAAGCTGGCGGCGTAGCCAAAGAATTTAATACCATTGCGGTTGATGATGGTATTGCGATGGGTCATGGCGGTATGCTTTATAGCTTACCTAGCCGTGATTTAATTGCAGATAGCGTTGAATACATGGTAAATGCGCACTGTGCAGATGCGCTGGTATGTATTTCAAACTGTGACAAAATCACCCCAGGCATGTTGATGGCGGCATTGCGTTTGAATATCCCAGTAGTATTTGTTTCTGGCGGCCCAATGGAAGCTGGTAAAGTGAACTGGGGTGGCACTACGCACAAACTAGATCTAGTAGATGCGATGGTAGCCGCGGCAGATAGCAATGTGAGTGATGCAGAATCTGACGCAATTGAACGTTCAGCTTGCCCTACCTGCGGTTCTTGCTCGGGTATGTTTACTGCTAACTCAATGAACTGTTTAACTGAAGCGCTAGGCTTAAGCTTGCCTGGCAACGGCTCCACCTTGGCGACACATGCGGCACGTAAAGAGTTGTTCTTAAAAGCTGGTCGTTTGATTGTTGACCTTGCAAAACGCCATTATGAGCAAGACGACTACACCGTATTACCGCGTAGCATTGCCAACATGAAAGCATTTGAAAATGCGATGAGCCTAGACGTTGCAATGGGTGGCTCTACTAATACAGTATTGCATTTGTTGGCTGCGGCACATGAAGCTGGTTTAGATTTCACCATGAGTGATATTGACCGCATTTCACGTAAAGTGCCATGTGTAAGTAAAGTAGCGCCAGCAACCGCTAAATACCATATGGAGGACGTGCACCGTGCGGGTGGCGTGATGGGTATTTTAGGCGAGCTTGATCGCGCTGGTGTGATTCACCGTGATACACCAATGGTACATAGCCCAAGCTTGGGTGACGCGCTCAATGAGTGGGACATTAAAGTCACTCAAAACGAAGATGTGAAGAAATTTTTCCGTGCAGCGCCTGGTGGCATTTCAACGACCATCGCCTTCTCTCAAAGCATGCTTTATCCAACGCTAGATGATGACAGAAGCGAAGGCTGTATTCGTGATAAAGCGCATGCTTACTCACAAGACGGTGGTTTGGCAGTGCTCTACGGCAATATCGCGTTAGATGGCTGTATTGTAAAAACTGCGGGTGTAGATGACAGTATTTTGAAATTTACTGGCCGTGCACGTATTTTTGAAAGCCAAGACGCTTCAGTGGAAGCGATTCTTGCCGATAAAATTGTAGCGGGTGACGTCGTGGTGATTCGTTATGAAGGCCCACGCGGTGGCCCTGGTATGCAAGAAATGCTGTACCCAACTTCATACTTAAAATCTAAAGGTCTTGGTAAAGACTGTGCATTGCTGACTGATGGACGTTTTTCAGGCGGCACCTCTGGCTTGAGTATCGGTCATGCTTCACCTGAAGCAGCTGAAGGCGGCGCAATTGGCTTGGTAGAAGAGGGTGACAAAATTGAAATCGATATTCCAAACCGTACGATTCATTTAGTCATTAGTGATGAAGAAATGGCGCACCGTCGTGCCAAAATGGAAGATAAAGGCAAAGATGCCTGGAAACCGGTTAACCGTGAAAGAGCGGTTTCTCCTGCATTGCGCGCATACGCTGCAATGAGTACAAGTGCTGCACGTGGTGCAGTGCGTGATGTTTCTCAAATTGAGAAATAATTTAAATAGATTAAACCTCACTTTTTAAGTAAGCGTTTTACGAAACGCTAAAAAGTGACAAATTGATAAGGTAATGTATGACATTAGATTCATTAGAAGACCATATCTTTAGAAAAAGAGACGGGCAGGGGTGCTCAACGTTGCACCCTCATGTGACCGTGAATGAAGATGAAACAGGTCTACAATATTTAGAGATAGATAACCCATTAGCAACGGCTAAAATCGCGTTGCAGGGCGGTCATGTCATGCAATGGCAACCAAAAGCAGAGAAACAACCAGTGCTTTGGCTTTCTGACCATGCTCGCTATGTAAAAGGCCGCTCTATCCGTGGTGGCGTGCCCATTTGCTGGCCATGGTTTGGCGCACACCCAACCGATAGCACTTTATGCCCGCACGGTTTTGCAAGAGTGATTCCATGGCAATTGGTCGATGTTGATTCAACTGAAACAGGTGCAACGCGCATTGTGTTGCAAATGATAGAAACGCCAGAAGCGAAAAGGCAACTTTCATACTCATACGTACTGACCATGATGGTCACGATTGGTAAACGTTTGAAAATTGATTTAGCTACCACGAACAAATCAGACCATCCATTTTTAATTGGTGAGGCATTCCATACTTATCTGCATGTGAGTGATGTTGGCAATATTCGCGTAACCGGTCTGCAAGATTGTCTATATGCGGATAAGTTACGTCAGTACAGACGTTATGTTGAACACAATGTATTGAAATTTGATGGTGAGTTTGACCGTGTCTACTTGGACCATAATTCAGATTGTTTAATTCATGATCCTGTATACAACCGATTAATCCGTGTGGGTAAATCTGGCAGCGATACTACGGTTGTCTGGAGCCCAGGTGCTGAGAAAGCGCATGCAATGGGAGATATGGGTGATGCAGACGAATGGCGTAAAACGGTATGTGTAGAAACTGCCAATGCATTAGAAAACTCTGTGGTCATTAGCCCGAATAGAACGCATACGATGTCTGTTGAGTATAGTGTAGAAGCTTTATAAGTACATTTAATTTTAATTTTTTGTGCTGTCAACGCAGTGCCGATCGAAAGCGTTGTATCCATCCTAAGTAATGTGAATTTAATTAAAATTGTTGAGTCAGATAATTTGTTATTTATTAACGAATCATTTGATTTAACACACTTGTCATAAACTAAATTATCAGTATGATAAGCGAGTTGTAAAATTTATAACTACTATTATTAAGCGTTAATTCAAGGAGATAGCATGAAAGCTTTATTATTAACAATCGCTACTGCTGGTTCTATGTTGCTTACTGCGCAAGCAGGTGCTGCAGTGGATGCAAAAGCTGCTGAAGCTTTAGCACAAAAAAGTGGCTGTTTAGCATGTCATACAGTAGAGAAAAAAGTATTAGGTCCAGCATATAAAGATGTTGCGGCAAAATACAAAGGCGACAAAACAGCTGAAGCAAAGCTAGTTGAAAAAGTTAAAAAAGGTGGTAGCGGCGTTTGGGGCCCTATGCCAATGCCAGCAATGGGTGGTCAGGTTAAAGAAGCTGACATTAAAACAATCGTTCAATGGATATTGTCACTGTAATCCGGTACAAGCTTCATGCGCAGTAAAAAAGCCAGCTCAAAAAGCTGGCTTTTTTGTTTGGCGGTGATGATTACAAATTATGATAGCTATGAAGATGTAGCCTAGTCTAACTCATTGGTTTATTAGTAGGTATTACTTAATCGTTGCTTATTACTAAACCTAAATATCAATTTTTTAACTCTCTATATTTATTGAATGATTTTAAAAAGATAGAGAAATACGCCAATAATACCGATAGGTGCAATTACGTTATTCATCAAGCCCCAAACTTTAAAAGACCATTGATGTAAATTCAACTCTTCTTGAACATGACTATTTTTCATAAAGTAACCAGCAAATATTGCAATCAATAGTCCACCAAGCGGTAGCAATATGGTGGACGTCAGCTTATCTAAAGTATCAAAGATATTTAGGCCAAATATGATGGTAACGTTTTGCCATTCATTAAAAGAGAATACAACGCTGATCCCGATTAGCCAGATAATCAGTCCTAATATCGTTGTGGCAATTTTTCGAGAAATTTCTGTGTTTTCTATAACCCAAGCGATGGTTGGTTCAACAAGTGAAATGGCGGAGGTCCATGCCGCAAAAGCAACAAGGGTAAAGAACAATGTGGCGATGAGGCTGCCACTAGGCATTTGCCCAAATGCAATTGGCAGTGTTTGGAAAATTAAGCCTGGCCCAGCATTAGGGGCTAGCTGATTAGCGAATACTAAGGCATAAATAGCAAGGCCAATTAAAAGACCTAGTAGTGTGTCAGCCAGTGCAATATAAATAGTGGCGCGAGCGATTGAAACGTCACGTTGCAAATATGAGCCATATACCATCACCGAGCCCATTCCGAGGCTAAGTGAGAAGAATGCGTGACCCAGTGCAGAAAGCACGGCAACTGGGGTGATTTTAGAAAAATCAGGGCTGAACATGAAGCGAAAAGAGGCACTCATGTCACCTACAGACATACTATAACCTAGCAGTATCAGCAGAATAGCAAATAGTGCAGGAATCAAAATGTTATTGGCTTTTTCAAGACCAGAGTTAACGCCACGTGCTACGACGCCCATGGTCATTATCATGAAAACGGTATGCCAAAATAGTAGGGTAAGGGGTGATGCGAGTAGTTGGTTGAAGTTGGCGGTGGATTGAGTGCCATCCATGCCGACAAAGCTGCCGCTTGCTGCTGCGCCAATAAAGCTCAGTACCCATCCGCCGATAACGCTATAAAAGCTGAGAATCAGGAGTCCTGTGATCATTCCCATGCCACCGAGATACTTCCAATGGCGAGATGCCTTAGCTTCAATCGCCAGTGTTTCTATACCGTTGAGTGGATTTTTTTGTGCTCTACGGCCCAGCAGAATCTCAGTCATCATCAGCGGAATACCTACAAAAAATATGCAGGCGATAAACACTAGGACGAAGGCACTGCCACCGTTAACCCCTATCATGTAGGGTAGTTTCCAGATGTTACCTAAGCCAATAGCAGAGCCAGCGGTAGCTAACATAAAAGTCCAGCGGTTACGCCATGCACTTCGATGGTGAGTCATGAGTAGTTGCCTCTAGTCGAATGATGATGCTTTAGTGACTGTTAATTGGTTATCGTTAATTCTTTAGCTCAGAGAAATAACGATTGGTTTCTGATTTTACTATCTTAGCCAGTAATAATAGGCCAATCAAATTGGGGATAGCCATCATGCCGTTCATCAGGTCAGAGAAGTTCCATACAAACTCTAAGCTAGTGGTTGCACCAATAATGACAGTGGCGGTGAATAATACGCGGTAGGTTGCGATGGCGCGTGGCCCAAATAAATACTCAATGGCTTTTTCACCGTAATAATTCCATCCAATTAAAGTGGAATAGGCAAATAGCGCCGTGGTGATGGCAACTATCATTTTGCCTGTGTCACCTAATGTCTCTGCCATGCTGGCGCTAGTCAGTTCGGCTGCGCTAACACCTTGCGTCCAGGATGTGGCGGTGAGGATGACTAGGGCTGTCATTGTGCAGACCACTAGCGTATCAATAAACGTTTGAGTCATGCTCACTAGGGCTTGTTTGACGGGGTCATTCGTGCGTGCAGCCGCTGCGGCAATGGGTGCAGAGCCTAAGCCAGACTCGTTAGAGAAAACACCACGTGCTATACCGTAGCGCATTGCTGCCGCAATCGTGGCACCGACAAATCCACCTGTGGCTGAAATCGGGTTGAATGCATGATAAAAAATGAGTGAAAACGCGTGCGGGATTTTTTCTATATTCATCAACAGCACGAATAGTGAGGTACCTACGTACGCAATGATCATGAACGGTACGAGAAATGAGGTAAATCTGCCGATTGCACGTATACCGCCTAAAATCACTAAGCCAGTGAGTATCATGAGCACCCAGCCTGTGATGTGTGGTGCAATATTAAAAGTGGATTCAAATATTTTTGCAGTGGCATTGGCTTGTGTCATGTTGCCGATGCCAAAGGCGGCAAATGCAGTAAAAATGGCAAACATCGTGCCTAACCATGGTAACCCAGCGCCTTTTGCTAAATAGTACATAGGGCCGCCTCGCATGCCATGCGGGCCTTTTTCACGATATTTAATGGCCAATACCGCTTCTGCATATTTGGTTGCCATCCCAAGCATGCCGGTTACCCACATCCAAAATACAGCGCCAGGCCCACCTAATGTAATGGCCGTTGCCACCCCTACAATATTACCAATACCTACGGTGGCAGCTAGTGCTGTCATGAGTGCTGCGAAGTGGCTAATGTCGCCCTCATGATGATGATCTTTATGAAAAATAAGTTTGAGCGCTAATGGTAATGCGCGGAACTGCATTCCTTTGAGTAAGATGGTAAGGTACAACCCAGTACCTAATAACAAGGTGAGCATTGGCGGGCCCCACACCCAGCCAGAGAGGGTTGCAATCACTGATTCAATCGTTTGCATAGGAGGTTAATCCTTATTCATTGTTATTTTGGATGGGGGATTAAGGATGATAGTCATCAATGTATTGTGAGGGCATATTACCCAAATTAGCTGCTAAATAATACCTTAAGTGTTTCTATCATATAGTAGTGATCAAGCACACCAGCACTTTCTCTAATGCTGTGCATCGCCCACATGGGTGAGCCAACGTCCACACTAGCCACGCCCAAACCAGAGGCTAAAATCGGCCCTATTGTACTACCACAGCCCAAATCGGTACGATGTGCATATTGTTGAAATGGTACATTCGCACGTTCGCACAGCGCTATAAATCGAGCGGCAGTATCTGCATTACTTGCATAACGCTGATTTGCATTAGTTTTAATCACAGGGCCTTTGTTGACCATCACATGGTGACACGGCTCATAGGCGCCTGAATGATTAGGATGATAAGCATGTGCCATGTCTGCGCTTATAAAAAAGCTTTGTGCCAAGGCACGTAGGCGATCTTCTTCACTTAGTCCTGTATTACCAGAGATGCGGTTAATCACATCTGATAAAAAGCTACCACTTGCGCCTGTCGCGCTCTCGCTACCTACTTCTTCATGGTCGAATAGTGCGCAGATGTTGCTTGACTCTTGGTTGGTGGTGTTGAGCAGAGCGGTAATCGCTGCGTGACACGAAGCTAGATTGTCCAGCTGGCTGTTAGTGATGAACTCTTGATGAGCACCCCAGAATGCGCCTTTTTGGGTATCAAATACATTAAATTCAAATGTGAGAATATCTTGTGGTGCAATGTTAAGCGCTTCAGCGATATAGGCTAGAAATTGCTGGTCAGCTTCGATGCCAGCTTCGCTTTCACCAAATAATAATGGAAGTTCTGTTTGTTTGTTGAGTTTAAGACCTTTTTCGTTCACTTCGCGGTTCATGTGAATCGCTAAGTTGGGTAAGCGCATGAGTGCGTTATCAAATTTAAGTAATTTGATGGTATGGCCAGTTTCAGTGCGTACAGTCACACGCCCTGCGATACTTAAATCACGGTCTGTAAATGTTGCTAAAATTGGCCCGCCATAGACTTCTACGCCAATGCGCAGTAGGCCGTCAGTTTCATAAGCGGCTTTGGGTTTGAGTCTTAGGCTAGGGGAGTCTGTATGTGCCCCCACCATACGAAAGCCTGTATTGGTAATAGGTTTGTTGCCAAGGGTGAAGGCAATAATAGAGGCACCGCCACGCACCACAAAATAGCGATTACCTGTGCTCAGTTGCCAAGCTTGGGTTTCATCTAATTTGGCAAAACCTGCATTTAATAACTGCTGCTCAATATAATCAACCGCATGCCAAGGACTAGGGCTGAGATCAATAAAGTTGAGTAGGTCTTTTGCTAGCGCATGTGCTTGGGTGGAAATATTCATGATGTTTACTGGTTAAGAGAGAGCCAGTCTTTCTCAATAAGAAAATCAGTGTAGAGTTTAGCTTCTGGGCTACCTGTTTCTGGCTTCCAGTCATAACGCCATTTCACAATAGGCGGCATGGAAAGCAATATGGATTCGGTGCGGCCATTGGATTGCAATCCAAAAATAGTACCGCGATCGTAAATTAAGTTAAATTCAACATAACGTCCACGGCGGTAGGCTTGGAAATCACGCTCACGTTCGCCATAAGGTGTGTCTTTACGACGTTGCACGATTGGCAAATATGCTTGTAAGAACGCATCGCCCACTGTGCGATGAAAATCAAAGCTACGCTCAAAGCCTAGTTCGTTAAAGTCATCATAAAAGATACCGCCAATACCACGAGGCTCTTGGCGATGTTTTAAAAAGAAGTACTCATCACATTCTTTTTTGAATTTAGGGTAGAAACTGGTATCAAACGCATCTAATGCAGTTTTGTTGGTGCGATGAAAGTGCTCTGCATCTTCACTAAAGCCGTAATAAGGTGTGAGATCCATACCGCCGCCAAACCACCAGATATCTTGTTCTGTGGCATGTTGTGCTTTGGCGATAAAAAAGCGCACATTCATGTGTACGGTAGGCACATATGGGTTGCGCGGGTGAAACACTAAAGATACGCCCATCGCCTCCCAAGGGCGGCCCGCTGCTTCTGGATGTGCAACGCTGGCAGCAGGGGGTAGCTTAGTGCCAATCACATGGGAAAAACCCACACCAGCACGTTCAAATACGTTGCCTTCTTCTAGCAGGCAGGAGGTGCCACCACCGCCTTCAGGACGTTGCCAGCTATCTTGTAAAAAATTTTTACCATCGACTAATTCAATGGCCTCAACAATTTTGGCTTGGAGGTTTTGTAAATAGCTAAAAACGTCTTGGGTATTCATGATGTCACCTTCAGGGCTTAGCCTTTAATCGCACGATAACCAATGTCAGTGCGGAACTGCGCGCCATCAAACTTAATTTCCTTCATGGCTTGGTAAGCTTGTTGTTGTGCAAATTTTACAGTTTCACCAAGCGCCGTTACACATAGTACGCGACCACCGCTGGTGACCACTTTGCCATCTTTTTGTGTTGTACCTGCATGGAAAATATGGGTGTCTGCTAACTGATTTTCTAAGCCTGTAATTTCATCGCCTAGTCTTGGTGTTTCTGGATAATTGGCTGACGCCATGACAACGCCTAAAGCGACACGTCTATCCCACTCCGCTTCAGCACGATCTAATGTTCCATCAACAGCATGTTCCATCAGCCCCACTAAGTCACTTTTCAAACGCATCATGATCGGCTGTGTTTCTGGGTCACCCATACGGCAGTTAAATTCTAACGTTTTAACATCACCGTTAGGGCTGATCATTAAGCCTGCATATAAAAATCCAGTGTATGGAATGCCATCTTTCGCCATGCCTTCAACCGTTGGCTTAATAATTTCGCGCATCACTTTAGCGTGAATGGCAGGCGTCACTACTGGGGCTGGTGAGTAAGCGCCCATGCCGCCTGTGTTCGGACCTAAGTCTGCATCAAGAAGGCGTTTATGGTCTTGGCTGGTGGCTAACGGTAAGATGTTTTTACCATCGACCATGACCATGAAGCTGGCTTCTTCGCCTTCTAAGAACTCTTCAATTACCACGCGTGCACCAGCGGCACCGAGTTTGTTGTCTTCTAGCATCGCGTCAATGGCGGCATGTGCTTCATCTTCACTCATTGCCACTACAACACCTTTGCCAGCTGCTAAGCCATCCGCCTTAATGACGATAGGTGCACCTTGCTGCTTAACATAATCATGGGCGAGTTTAGCATCAGTAAATGTGCCATACCCTGCAGTAGGGATGTTATGGCGCATCATAAATGCTTTAGCGTAGTCTTTTGAAGACTCTAGCTGAGCCGCTGCTTTAGTTGGGCCGAAAATCTTTAAGCCAGCCGCGCGGAATGCATCAACTACTCCTTGAGATAGTGGTGCCTCTGGGCCAACTATCGTGAGGTAAATTTGCTCATCTTGTGCAAATTTAACTAAATCATCTACAGCAGTCATGGGAACATTCACCATGTCTGGATTTAATGCGGTACCTGCATTGCCTGGCGCTACATAGACTCGGCTTACTTCTTTATTGTGTGTCACTTTCCAAGCGAGTGCATGTTCACGACCACCGCCACCGATAACTAAAATTTTCATGTATTTGAAACCCTTAAAAGTCTTTTGCCACAAACTTGCTGTGGGCTAGCTGTGGCAAAAGAAAAGCAAATGTATTGCACTAATGTTGGCTACACTAGTATTTATTGCACTAGTAATTTAGCGCTAAGGTTAACTTAGTGCCTAAAGTGGCGAATCCCAGTGACTACCATGACTAAGCCATGTTCGTCAGCTGCGGCAATCACTTCTTCATCGCGCATGCTACCACCTGGGTGAATCACACAAGCCGCACCAGCTTCTGCAAGCACATCAATACCATCACGGAACGGGAAGAAGGCATCTGATGCAACCACCGAGTTTTTCAAAGTTAAGCCAGCGTTTTGCGCTTTAATTGCTGCAATCTTAGTGCTATCTACACGGCTCATTTGGCCTGCGCCTACGCCTAGTGTCATGCTGTTGCCACAGAATACAATTGCATTTGATTTGACGTATTTTGCAACACGCCAAGCAAATAGCATGTCTTGTAATTGCTCTGGCGTAGGTTGTTTTTTGCTAACGATTTTTAAATCATTTACGCTGATTTCGTGGTTGTCTGCAGTTTGAATCAGCAACCCAGAACCAATACGTTTGGTGTCATGTGAGTTGCGGCCTTGCTCCCATGCAGTATTGCCGCCTTCTGGTAGTGCGATTTTAAGTACACGTACATTGGCTTTTGCACTGAAAATAGCTAATGCTTCAGCAGTGTAGTCTGGAGCAATCAACACTTCTACAAACTGTTTGCTCACGGCCTCTGCTGCGGCTTTATCTAAAGTAGTGTTGAATGCGATGATGCCACCAAACGCTGAAGTTGGATCAGTTTGGAATGCTTTGCTGTAAGCTTCAAGTGCATCTTTACCTAGTGCAACGCCACATGGGTTCGCGTGCTTAACAATGACGCATGCGCTAGAGTCAAAGCTTTTTACAGCTTCCCAAGCGGCATCAGCATCGGCAATATTGTTATAGCTTAATTCTTTGCCCTGTAGTTGCACAGCAGTCACCAGCGAGCCAGGTGCTGGATTGGTATCGCGATAGAACGCAGCACTTTGATGTGGGTTCTCGCCATAACGTAAGTCTTGTAGTTTTACAAAACGGCTATTGACTTGTGCTGGGTAAGGGTTGCGAGTGCCGTCTGCATTAAAGCTTGATAAGTAGTCGCTGATTGCACCATCATAGTTGCTGATGCGATTGAACGCAGCCACTGATAGGGCAAAGTTTGTTGCTTGGCTGGTTGCGCCACCTGTACTTTGTAGTTCACGGAGTACATCAGCATATTGGCTAGCGTCAGTGACAACGGCAACGTCTTTCCAGTTTTTAGCGGCTGAACGCACCATTGCTGGGCCGCCGATATCAATGTTTTCGATAGCATCTTCTAAACTGCAGTTTGGATTTGCAACAGTTGCTTCAAATGGGTATAAATTCACTATCACCATATCGATGTTAGGAATGTTTTGTGATTGCATCGCTGATACATGCTCAGGTAAATCACGACGACCTAAAATGCCGCCATGTACTTTTGGGTGCAATGTTTTAACGCGGCCATCCAACATTTCAGGAAAGCCTGTGTAATCACTGACTTCAATGACTGGGATATTATTGTCACGGAATAGTTTAGCGGTGCCGCCAGTTGATAAAATTTCAATACCTAAATCATGAAGGTTCTTTGCAAAGTCGATGATGCCAGTTTTATCAGAAACGCTAATAAGCGCACGTTTAATAGTTGCCATAAATTTATTCCATAATACAAATGATAAGCTGTGTTAGCTCTAACCCAGTGTCCAGCTGATAAGTTGCTAAAACACATTCAATTTTTGCTGCCTGTTATTTCTTGCTTGCTAAACTTGGCTTTAGCAGTTGCAAGCAAGTTTAAATAAGCAAAATGCAAGAGTTTATAAAGCGACCCATTTTTGATGGGTTGTTTTATTCAATCTTGTACTGCTGAAGTTTTTTACGCAACGTGTTGCGATTGATGCTGAGTATTTCAGCGGCTTTACTTTGATTGCCACCGACTTTATGCATGATGTAAGTAAGTAAAGGTTTTTCTACACAACCCAATACCATCTCATAAACGGCATGAGGCGGTTCACCATCTAGGTGAATGAAATAATCATCCAAAGATTCTTTGACTGCTTGGCTGAGCTTACAGTTTTCTGACATAGTAGTTCCTAGGCTGCTAGTGCTTCTGACGAATCGGTCTTGGCGTCTTCAGCGTCAGGATCAATGTAAACTAAACGTTCATTTTTTGTTTTTAGTTCAACAAAAAAGTCGTTAATTGCTTGTAGTTGTAAGTCGATGGTTTGCAACGTATTCATATTGTGGCGGAATTGGGCAGAGCCAGCCAAGCCCTTGGTGTACCAAGAGATATGCTTACGTGCCATACGCATACCAGTCAAGTCGCCATAAAAATCATACAAATCATGTAGATGTTCTAACATCACAGTGTGGATTTCATCGACGGTTGGTGCTAACAAATGCGTACCGGTAGTGAGGTAGTGATCAATTTCGCGGAATATCCATGGGCGACCTTGTGCTGCACGGCCAATCATCACGGCATCAGCGCCAGTGTAATCTAATACGAATTTTGCTTTTTCAGGCGTGGTGATGTCACCGTTAGCAATGAGCGGAATCTTAATCACTTGTTTAACTGCTGCAATCGTGTCGTACTCGGCATCACCCATATAAGCACATGCGCGGGTGCGACCATGCATTGCAAGCGCTTGAACGCCTAGGTCTTCGGCCATTCTCGCAATTTGAATCGCATTGCGGTTTTGTTTATCCCAACCTGTACGTATTTTTAATGTGACAGGCACATCAACCGCTGCGATGACCGCTCTAAGAATTTGTGCAACAAGCGGTTCGTCTTTCAGTAATGCAGAGCCTGCCATCACGTTACAGATTTTTTTGGCCGGACAACCCATGTTGATATCAATGATTTGAGCACCGTTGTCTACATTATGTCTGGCTGCTTCCGCCATCATTTTTGGGTCAGCGCCAGCAATTTGTACTGAAATTGGGTTAACTTCGCCTTCGTGATTGGCGCGACGTTTTGTTTTTTCGCTACCGTACAGCAATGAGTTTGAGGTGACCATCTCGGATACAGCCAAGCCCGCGCCCATCTTTTTACAAAGTTGGCGGAAAGGCCTGTCAGTTACGCCCGCCATGGGAGCAACGACTAGGTTGTTTTTTAAGATGTGATTACCAATTTGCATTTAGATTATTTAATCTTCACGATAAGGTTGTTAACTGCAAATCCGACAAACTCGCAGCACTGTTTATTATTTGTACTAATTTCTAGCCCAGCTCTATCAATCTGTGCTTAACGTGCGACCTTTTGAGGTGATGCATTAAGCGTAGCCTTCGTTTCGCCTTCTTTATGTATTAAAAAACTAAAAGAAAGTCCAAAACAACTTTGCAGGCAAGCTGCCTATTTTATACGCAATCTTAGTTTGAGAAAACAATTTTCAGCATACAATTGGGAATAGTTTGTTATTGAGTTTGATTATGCAAAAACCATCGACCACCCACATCGCCTTTGCTAGCTTTATAGGCACTGCGATTGAATTTTACGATTTTTATATTTACGCCATGGCTGCCGCTTTGGTGATTGGTCAAGTATTCTTTCCTGCCAGCGATCCTGCCACACAATCACTCAATGCGTTTTTAACCTTTGGCATTGCTTTTATTGCTAGGCCGGTTGGTGCGATTGTGTTTGGCCATTTTGGTGATAGGGTCGGTCGTAAAACAACGCTAGCGGCTTCTTTGCTGTTGATGGGCGTGTCAACGCTACTGATTGGTTTATTGCCGGGTTACGAGGTGTTGGGAATCTGGGCGCCAATTTTATTATGTGTATTGCGATTTGGTCAGGGCTTGGGTTTAGGGGGTGAGTGGGGCGGTGCTGCATTGCTGGCGACCGAGCATGCCCCAAAAGATAAGCGCGCTTGGTTTGGGATGTTTCCACAGTTGGGGCCGTCAGTTGGTTTTCTACTAGCGACCTTGAGTTATCTGGCTTTATCAGTATGGCTAAGCGATGCACAGTTTAAAGCGTGGGGTTGGCGCCTACCTTTTATTGCCAGTGCATTGTTGGTTGGCGTGGGCTTCTATATACGTTTTAAACTCACAGAAACGCCAGCATTTGCCACGGCATTGAAGCAAAATAAAACGCATGTTGTACCGATTAAATCTTTATTAAAAGCACATTTGCGGCCGGTGTTATTAGGCGCTTTGGCAATGGTGGTGTGCTATAACCTGTTTTATACCGCTACGGTGTTTTGCTTAAGCTATGGCACCACGCATCTTGGTATTACGCGTAGCGATTTTTTAGGCATGCTTTGTATTGCTATTTTGTTGATGACGATTGCGACGCCAATCTCTGCAAAGTTAAGTGATTGCTGGGGGCGCCGCCCAGTATTGTTAATCAGTAGTGCACTAGCTGTGTTGGCTGGTTTTACGCTTAGCCCCTTATTGGCAAGTGGCTCAGTAGTGCAAGTGACTATATTTTTATCGTTAGCCTTGTTTTTAATGGGGGCTACGTTTGCGCCAATGGGCGCATACTTACCAGAGCAGTTTCCTGTAGCGGTGCGATATACGGGTGCGGGTTTGGCGTATCAATTGGGTGGTATCTTAGGTGCATCGATGGCACCTTACATTTCACAATTGTTGGTGTCGGCTGGTGGTTTGGCTTGGGTAGGGGCGTATGTTTCGATTGCCGCTGCGGTGAGTTTTATTGCGGTGTTATTGTTGGGTGAAACTTGGCGCAGTGAGCTGCTCTAGTTCGGTTAGCCAATGGATGGCTTGCTCACGTGTTTCACCACACATTTCTACGCTTGGCTGTAAACTTCCGCAAAAGGCTGGTCGTTCTGGCTTGCCAAAAATCTTACACATGTTTTGTTCGTTTAATTGTACGCAACGCACGCCAGCAGGCTTGCCGTTGGGCATGCCAGGAATCGGGCTGTTAATAGAAGGTGCGGTGCAACAAGCGCCGCAAAGGTCTCTGCATTTCATGGCTAGATGAGGCGGTTAAAATGGTAGTGCGGTTAAAATTAAAGTGCTTGGATATAATTTTAAGGTCTTTTCCCAATCGTATTCAATGTGATCAAGTTTGAAGCCAAAATAACTCTGTTGCCCGACTAGTCTAACTGCAACTTCTTGAGGCAGTTGGTTAAACGAAGTTTGGGTGATGCAGAAGTTGGGTGGTAATGCATGTTGCAGACTTTTACCGACTAAACGTGTTTTGCAGCCTCTTCTAGAGTCTATCCATTCTTTCTGCATGACATCATGAATGATGTGTGGCGTGCTTGAGAAACTGCCAGCAATATTACCGATACTATAAATAATGGCGATATACCCTAAAAAATAAAAGATCACAGGCGCCGATAAAATCACAAACCATTTGTAATAACGTTTGTAAACCTCAGTGAGTGATGCTGGGTTAAGCATTAACATATAATAAAACCAGCTAGCCATGATAATGGTAAAGCCAATGTTAAGTTTGAAGCTTAGCGCATACCATGTTGGAGTTGGGATGAACTGGTGCACCATCGCATAAATAGTAAGCGCAAATAGTATGGAAAAAATGCCCAAAAATACCCAGCGATAGCTTGGTGGGGTGAACAGACTGTTACCGATTATTTTGCGATTTCTAGCCATGGAAAACCTAGTGCAGCAACTCCCTGCTTAATATCACTCATGGCTGAATTAGCTTGCAGAGCTGCGCCCTTTACACCCAGTTCTATGGTGCGACGGTGATCTAATTTAGGTAGGCTAAATAACTTGATTTCTGGGTATTTTTCAACAATATAATTCATAAAGTCAATGAGTTGGCTTTCGCCTGCATCCATCACCAAAATAGAGTTTTCGATGTAGTCTTGCTGGTGAAATAAGTGACGATAGTGTGTTTCTAGCACCCATTCAATCATCGGGTGTGCCATCTGCGGAAAGCCTGGCACAAAATAATGTTGATGGATTGCAAACCCAGCTACCCGGTTAACAGGGTTGGGTATAATCGTTGCACCCAGTGGAAAATCTGCCATTAATACACGTTTTGGATAGGCGCTTTCTCCGTACTGCGCTTCAATTTCAGCCACTGCCTCTGGGTGGCGTGCAATCGGCACACCTACCGCATCAGCCGCACATTGCCGTGTGTAGTCATCAGGCGTTGCGCCAATGCCGCCACAGCTAAATACAATGTCACCTCTATGCATGCTGGCCTTAAGTGAGGCGGTAATTTGGGCTGGAATATCGCCCAAATAATTTGCCCAGCTAAGTTGTAGCCCGCGTGCGGAAAGCAGTTCAATCACTTTGGATAAGTGAGCATCCTGACGTTTGCCAGAGAGGATTTCATCACCAATGATGTAGAGGCCGAAGTTTTGCATATTGAAGGTATCTTAATCGTTGTTTAGTTAATGCGCACTTTCCCAATTACTACCCACGCCAACCTCCGCCAGTAGTGGTACGTCCAATTTAGCCACATTTTGCATGAGTTCTGGTAGTTTTTCTTTGACTAGTGCGAGTTCATTATCTGGTACTTCCAGCACCAGTTCATCGTGAACTTGCATGATGAGTTTGGTGTTTAATTTTTCTGCAGTTAACCAATTCTGCACGGCAATCATCGCGAGTTTAATCAAGTCAGCGGCTGTGCCTTGCATAGGCGCGTTAATCGCAGCACGTTCAGCACCAGCTCTACGCATGCCATTGCTGCTGTTGATTTCTGGCACCCAGAGTCTGCGTCCAAAATAGGTTTCTACGTAACCATTTTGTTTTGCAATCTCGCGCGTTTCTTGCATGTATTGGCGCACACCTGGGTAGCGCGCAAAATAACGCTCGATGTAGCTTTGTGCGGCGCTGCGCTCGATATTTAAGTTTTGCGCTAATCCAAATGCGCTCATGCCGTAAATCAAGCCAAAGTTGATGACTTTGGCATAGCGACGTTGTTCATTGTCTACATTTTCACGTTCCACCCCAAAAATCTCAGCGGCAGTGGCGCGGTGAATATCTTCGTTATTGGCAAATGCGTTGAGCATGCCTGCATCTTGCGATAGGTGTGCCATGATGCGCAGTTCAATTTGTGAGTAATCGGCAGAAACAATATGGCTACCTTGTGGGGCGATAAATGCTTCACGGATACGGCGGCCCTCTTGCGTGCGCACTGGAATATTTTGTAAATTAGGGTCTGAGCTGGCGAGTCTGCCTGTAATGGCTACGGCTTGGTTATAGCTAGTGTGTACGCGACCCGTATTGGAATTAATCATCCGTGGAAGTTTGTCCGAGTAGGTAGATTTGAGCTTGGCTAAACCGCGGTACTCTAGTAACACTTTTGGTAGTGGGTAATCCAAAGCTAGCTCTTGTAAAACATCTTCATCCGTTGATGGTGTGCCGCTTGGTGTTTTTTTCAGCGGTTTGATGCCCAGTTTGCCGAATAAGATTTCTTGTAGCTGTTTTGGTGAGCCTAGGTTAAACGGTTGTCCAGCAAGCTCGTAGGCTTGGTTCTCTAATGCCACTAGTTTTAGACCAATTTCATTGCTTTGTGCATTGAGCATGTTGGCGTCTATCAGTACGCCATTGCGCTCAATGGTGAACAGAATATTTGAAACGGGCATTTCAATTTGGCTGTAGATATAGTCTAGCTTTGCATCGGCCGCCACTTGCGGATACATCGCTTCGTGAAGTTGTAGCGTAATGTCAGCATCTTCAGCGGCGTATTCTGCTGCAACTTCAACCGTTACTTGGTTAAAGCTTACTTGTTTTGCCCCTTTGCCAGCCACCTCTTCAAACGTGATGGTTTTAATGCCCAAATGACGCTCGCTTAACGCATCCATGCCATGTGTTTTATGGGATTCAAACACATAAGATTGCAGTAGCGTATCGTGAGCAATGCCGTTAAGTTGTATGTTGTGGTTGGCTAATACATGCTGATCATATTTCAGGTTTTGCCCCACTTTTTTAATGGCAGGGTTCTCTAATATGGGTTTAACTTTAGCCAAAGTATCATCAAAATTTAGCTGGGATGGCGCATCAAAGTAATCATGCTTTAATGGTAGGTATGCCGCACTGCCAGCGGCTACGCTAAATGACATCCCCACGATTTTTGCGGTCATCGGGTCAAGAGAGGTGGTTTCCGTATCAAAGCAAACCAGCGCTGCGGTGCTGATTTTATTGAGCCAGTCATCTAATTGCGCATTTGTTAAAATGGTTTCGTAGTTGCGGGTGGTGATGGCTTGATAAGTTGGTTCAAACACATTCGCTCGTGGTGCGCTTGTCGAAGCATGGGTGTTGAGTTGTTGGCTCTCCTGAGCTTGGTCGAAGGGCTCAGGGTCAACGGAGGTTGTGCCCCCGAATAAGTCTGATTGTGGCGCGCCTTCCGTTTGTATTGGTACAGCGCTGGATTCTGCGCTATCTGGCATATTGTCTAGCTCGCGGCGCCAAGTTCTAAACTCAAAGCGATCAAACAACTCTGCTAGTTTGGCTTTATTTTGCGGTTGTGGTGCAAGGTTGCTCAGATTTTCCTGAGTGCCAATATCACAACGAATCGTAATCAGCTCGCGTGCGGTTGGCAGCCAAGGTAGTGCTTTGCGCAAGTTCTCGCCTACAACGCCTTTGATATTTTCTGCATTGGCGACAATATTATCGAGCGAGCCATATTCTTTTAGCCATTTTACGGCAGTTTTTGGGCCTACTTTTTCCACGCCTGGCACGTTGTCTGAGGTGTCGCCCACTAGCACTAGGTAATCCACCATCAAGCTTGGTGGTACGCCAAATTTATTTTCTACGCCTGCAATGTCGAGCACATCGTCAACTTTGCGGAAAGCATCGCGCATGGTGTTGATGACAGTGATGTGTTCGTTTACCAGTTGTGTGATGTCTTTATCGCCAGTGGAAATAATGACGCGCACGCCCTCACGCTCTGCTTGTTTAGCCAGCGCACCAATCACATCGTCTGCCTCTACACCTTCTATCATCAGTAGCGGCCAACCCATGGCTTTAATGGCCTCATGCAACGGCTCTATTTGTGGGCGTAGATCATCTGGCATGGCGGCTCTGTTGGCTTTATATTCCGCATAAATGTCATCGCGAAACGTTTTGCCTTTTGCATCAAAAACACACGCGCTATAATCGCTAGGGTAATCTTTATGCAAGCGGCGTAGCATGTTCAATACGCCTTGAATCGCGCCAGTTGGTTCGTTTTGGCGGTTTCTTAGGTCAGGCATCGCGTGAAATGCGCGATATAAATAAGATGAGCCATCCACTAATAATAAAGTTTTCATGTAAAAATCCAAAAATTGCGAGCACGCCTCATGTTCATTTACTTGGTATTGAACAAAAAGTTGCAATAGGTTGTTGCCAACGGTCTTTAATCGCCTACATAATAAAACATATATGGCGTGCTTAAAAATTGTTTTATACGCAAGGTTTTAATTTAGCCTATTTAAATGTTGGTAGTTCATTCATCAAGGATTTCTCAGTCATGACCGTTGTTAAAAAAATTCCAAAAATCACAGACCCTGATGTACAGGGAATGCACCATACTGGGCTTGAATCTTGGCATGCATTTAAAATTATGTCTGAGTTTGTGGATGCGACTGAGCGACTAAAGGAAATCACACCTGCGGTTTCTATCTTTGGTAGCGCACGCACTAAGCCAGATAGCCCTTACTATGAATTGACAGTAGATGTCGCCAGAAGGCTATCTGATGCAGGGTTTTCTGTGATTTCTGGGGGTGGGCCAGGTATTATGGAGGCCGCTAATAAGGGTGCATTCGCAGGAAAGTCTCCGAGTATTGGTTTAAATATTGAGCTGCCGCATGAGCAAAATGCAAATCCATATCAAGATATTAGTCAAAACTTTAAACATTTCTTTATGCGTAAGGTGATGTTTGTGAAGTACGCAAGCGCTTATGTGGTGATGCCGGGCGGCTTTGGTACCTTAGATGAACTCATGGAAGCCATTACATTAGTGCAAACTGGCAAAACGCTCAGGATTCCAATTATTCTGGTGTGTGAGCCTTTTTGGCGTGGACTGATTGATTGGGTGAAAACAACCTTGGTGAACGAAGACATGATTTCAGCCAGTGATGTTGATTTAATACAGATGATTGATGATCCTGCTGAAATCGTACAAGCCATCTTTAAACATTACGAAACACGAGGCTTCAAGCTTTCTGCAGAAGAAGAACGCATTCAGCTTTATTTATAAGCACATGGTCTTATATCGGGTGGTTTTTGATAGAATAAGACATTGGTTGGTCGATTGTGTTCATGCTGTTAAGGGTGGTGATTATTATGCGTAAAAGTAACAAAAATCTAGCGTCTTTATTCATAGCAGCAATGCTTTTTCCTGCATTGCTCCAAGCTAAAGATTTACCAGCAAACCTTGAGCCACTAGAAGATATTCCACCGCCAAGCATTAGTGCAGAAGATAATCCTGATGAGCCAGTGATTACCATCATCAAAAAAGAAGGCGAAACAATTGAGGAATATCGTGTTGGTGGTCAATTGTATATGATGAAAATTACGCCTAAACATGGTGTGCCTTACTATATGCACCGCGAAGACCAAGATGGTGCTTGGGTCAATGATGGACCTAATCCACCATTGGTGATTCCTAAATGGACCATTTTTACATTTTAATTGATCACGCTTTCAAGCGTTCATGTGAATGAGGCCGCGTGCTTTCATTCACATGGTTGTTATAATGCCTCGCCTTTAATCATTTCCAGTTTTAAATATACTTATGTCTGTTTTTACCTCAGTTAGCATTCAGCAATTACAAGCTTGGCTTCAAGACTACCCAATTGGTGAAGTAGTTGACTTAAAAGGTATTTCTTCAGGCATTACCAATACCAATTACTTTGTGACGACCACGCAAAGTAAGTACGTACTCACTTTGTTTGAACACAACACGATTGATGAGCTCCCGTATTTTATTGATTTAATGCACCATTTATCGGAGCACGGTGTCCCTTGTCCTGACCCTATCACCAATAAGGCAGGGGTAAGCTTGCATATGCTTAACGGTAAGCCAGCCGTGTTGATTAGTTGCCTGAATGGTCGCGATATTACTGCGCCAAACGTAGTGCATTGTGCTGAGGTTGGCAGAGTGCTGGCGCAAATGCATCAGGCAGGGCAGACGTTTGCTGGGCAAACTTCAGGTCAGGCGCATCAAAACCCACGTGGTGCTGATTGGCGTAATCAAACCGCGCAAAAAGTGGTTGCACACTTATCGGCAGATGACCAAAAGTTACTGACTGAAACATTGGCGTTTCAAGCTGAGCTTGATACCTCAGCATTACCTAAAGGCATTATTCATGCTGATTTGTTCCGTGATAACGTATTGTTTGATGGTGATAAGGTCGGTGGTTTAATTGATTTCTACTATGCTTGTCACGATGTGCTCGCTTATGATTTGGCGATTGTTGCAAATGATTGGTGCGTACAGGCAGACGGGCAACTAGATACAGAAAAAGTTGAAGCGCTGCTGAAAGCTTATCAAAGCGTGAGGCCGTTTGAGCAAGCTGAGCATGCTGCTTGGAATGGTTTACTGCGGATTGCTGCATTACGTTTCTGGTTGTCACGCTTGTATGATCAAATTTACCCGCAAGCGGGTGAGCTAACGCATGCAAAAGACCCTGACCATTTTAAAAACATACTTAAGTTACGTACTGCGCAGCGTTAATGACTGTTGATGAATACCTTAATTGGTATGTAGACATTATTTTAAACAATATCTAAAAGTACTAAATTAAAAGACAATATTTAAAGCAAACTGAGTTCAACCCCGAGGTGAAAGTATCATGGCAGAAGATCTAAACATGCAAGCTCCAGTCATCAGGCAAGTGCCGGCAGCAAGCGCATGGCTATGGATTGTGAATGGTATTGCTTTGTTTAGGGCTAATCCAGTGATGTGGATTATTTTGCTAGTCATTTATCTAGCCATTATGATTCCGATTTCACTGGTGCCTATATTGGGCTCTGTGGTGAGTACATTACTTGCTCCTGTGTTTGCAGCAGGGATGATGTGGGGTTGCCAAGCGCTTACTCGCAATCAGGATTTAGAAATTAATCATCTGTTTCAAGGCTTTAAGCAAAACACCTCGCAGTTAATCGCGGTTGGTGGTATTTACATGATGAGTTTACTCGTGATTGCTGTGTTTGTTGTACTGATGATGGATAGACCAACCATTGAGCTGATTGCACAAGGTAAAGATTTGAGCCCAGAGCAAGCGAGCACTGTTTTATTGCCCTTATTGATTGCGATGCTTTTTTTGATGCCCGTGCTAATGGGGTATTGGTTTGCACCAGTGTTAGCTGGGCTTAATCAATTGAAAGCAGTTGATGCAATGAAGTTAAGTTTTGTAGCCTGTTTAAAGAATATGCTGCCATTTTTGCTGTATGGCTTGATATTTATGGCGGTATTAATGGCCGCAATGTGGTTGGTGGTGAGCTTGCATGTGATTTTTGCAGTGCTGTTTGTTGCTATCATTCCTGTCATGATGACCAGTTTGTACACCAGCTATGCTGATATTTTTGGCATAGAGAATCCAAGCCAAAATCTAGACCAAGACCAACAAGATCAAGCTTAAGCGCTACATTATGTTGCGCTTGATTAAGTGCAACGGATTAATCCCTATTAGTTAAATATTTAACTAATAGGGATTTTGTTTTTAGGGTCACGCCTAGTGGTGTTGGCTAGCAGTCGTGGGCTTTTGCTACTAGATATTATTAGTATTGCCCTGCTGAACTTCTTTTGCTTAGTGTACTTATGTACTTTGGGCTTAAGGTCTTGCTTAAATAGCTGTGAGTTTTGCAAATTCCAGCGCTAGCCATTTTAAGCCTTCACGGCCAAAATTCACTTGCACACGCATGTCGTTAGCGTTGCCCTCGTAGCTCACTACAACGCCATTACCGAATTTACTATGCGCCACTTGCTGACCGATTTTCCAGGGCATTGCACTCTTTTGCGTGCTGCTTTGCTGTTTGCTCATCATGGCTGGTAGCTCGCTGTAGTCTCTACCATAGCCAGATTTAGCCACAGGTTTGCTATTTAAGCGTTTGAGTAGCTCTTCTGGGATTTCATCCAAAAAGCGTGATGGAATGCCATAGCGTACCTGTCCGTGCAACATGCGGCTTTGTGCGTGGCTAAGATATAAACGTTGTCTGGCACGCGTTACCGCCACGTACATTAAGCGACGCTCTTCTTCTAAACCGTTTGCTTCGTAGGTGCTTTGCTCGTGCGGGCACAGACCTTCTTCTAGGCCACTAATAAACACTACTTTAAACTCTAGTCCCTTAGACGCATGTACAGTCATTAGCTGTAAAGCCTCGCGCCCGACATCGGCCTGATGTTCACCAGCCTCTAAGCTTGCATGACTTAAAAACTGTGTGAGTAGATCTTGTTCGGTCTCGCCATCTGTGTTGCTGTGGTTGCCAAAATCCTGATTAGTAAAGGCAACTGCCGCCGTGACCAGTTCTTCCAAGTTGGCAATGCGGTCTTCACCTTCTTTTTCATTCTGGTAATGTGCTTTAAGGCCAGAAAGCGTGGTGGCGAGTTCTGCTAGTTCTGAGAGGCTAATGCCATAAGCTTCATCTACCATTTGCCTAATCAGTGCAACAAAACCATCGATGCCTTTACCACCAACCTTGCCATGCCCCACTTTATTAATGGCGGCCTGCCATAAGCTGCAATTCTCTGCGCGAGCGGCCTCTTGTAACTGCTCTAAGCTACGGGCACCGATGCCACGCGCTGGGAAGTTAATCACGCGCAATAATGCGGTATCGTCATTGGCATTGGCAATCAGGCGCATATAAGCAAGTGCGTGTTTGATTTCTGCACGTTCAAAGAAGCGTAGGCCACCATAAACGCGATAAGGCAAATTAGCAGAGAACAGTGCATGCTCTAATACGCGAGATTGTGCGTTTGAGCGATAGAGCAGGGCCATTTCGCCTAGCTCAGTGCCTTCCGCATGCAGCATTTTAATTTCATCAACAATGAATTGGGCTTCATCGTTATCGTTGTAAGCTTGATATACACGTACAGGCTCACCAGCACCAGCGCTGGTCCATAAGTTTTTGCCTAAACGGTTTTTGTTGTGCGAAATAATGGCATTGGCAGCGTCGAGTATATTACTATGTGAGCGGTAATTTTCTTCCAACTTGACTACGCTTTGTACGTTGAAGTCGGTTTCAAAATCACGCATATTGCCGACACGGGCACCACGGAAGCCGTAAATGGATTGGTCGTCATCACCCACTGCAAACATGCAATTTTCTTTACCAGCTAATAGTTTTAGCCATTGGTATTGCAAGCGATTGGTATCTTGGAACTCATCTACCAAGATATATCTGAAGCGGTTTTGATAGTGTTGGCGGATATTGGCGTCACGTTCCAGCAACTCATAGCAGCGTAATAGCAGCTCTGCAAAGTCAGCTACACCATCCCGCTGACATTGTTTATCGTATTCTTCAAAAATCTCACGTAATTTCTGCGAGTGTGGGTCGTAAGCGTCAACCGCATGCGCACGTAGCCCTTCGTCTTTACAGCCGTTAATGTAGTTTTGTACTTGCTTAGGTGGAAATTTTTCATCATCCACATTCATCAGCTTCATTAAGCGTTTGATGACGGAAAGCTGATCTGCAATATCTAAAATTTGAAAACTCGCTGGCAGCCCAGCCTCGCGGTGGTGTGCGCGTAATAAGCGATTACATAAACCGTGGAAAGTGCCAACCCACATGCCGCGGGTATTGATGGGTAGCGATGCCGTAATGCGGGTGAGCATCTCTTTTGCCGCTTTATTGGTAAACGTCACAGCCAGCAAACCAGTAGGCGAAACCTGCTCAGTTTGGATCAGCCATGCAATACGGGCGGTCAGTACGCGTGTTTTACCACTGCCAGCACCAGCTAAAATCAATGCGGACTGTTGGGGCAATGTGACCGCTTCAAGCTGTTTGTTATTTAATCCGGCTAACAGAGGGTCTTGCATGGTGGTTTGCGGTTGGTTATTCATAGCCGATATTTTAGCATGACTACCTAAACCGAATATTTCATATGTGGCTGGCGTTTAGAGTTGTTTCGAATATCTGTTTTTTTGCATATGCTAGATGCAGAATCTGCTATCTGCTATGAAGTAGATTTATTAAAAGGACTAAAAATTAATGCTGACAAGAAATAGGTGTTTCCAAAAATGAAAGTCTTCATTTATTTTGGGAACTTATTTTGAAAAGGCTCAGTCAGAGCTTACAGGTAACGCAAGTTGCCTTTCCGCTCCAATCCTCCCTGAGCGGAAGCCTTAGACGATGAGGCACTTTTGGACCCCAATTTCATCCCCTTGGTTGGGGTCTTTTTTTGCCTGCTATTTATGCAAAGGCTTTAATTTATAAGCATTAGTATAAACGCAAATCTTACCAAATGTAAATAACATGTAATTGTTTGTAAATTTGTTGCGAGGATGTTTTAAAGGCAAGAAATTAGGAGTAGCTTAGTGATATGAAACAACAAAATATGAGTATAAAACTAAGCGCTCGATTTCCTACGTTGTTTATTTCTCATGGCGGTGGGCCTTGGCCTTATATTGAAGACATGCGTCAGCGTTTTGCAGTAACAGAGGCGGAGTTGGCCAAGTTGCCAGCAAGTTTGCCAGCAAAACCTAAAGCGATTTTGGTGATTACAGGCCATTGGGAAGAGCCGCAATTTACGGTATCTACCGCAAAGCAACCAGCGATGGTGTACGACTATTCTGGTTTCCCTGAACATACTTATCATGTGCAGTACCCTGCGAGCGGTAGCCCTGCGTTAGCGAAAAGAGTTAGTGAGTTGTTGGCATTAACTGGTGTAGCTGTATTGAAAGATGAAAAAAGAGGGTTTGATCACGGCACTTTTGTCCCGCTCATGTTGATGTACCCTGATGCTGATATTCCTGTTGTAATGCTCTCCATGAAAACCACTTACGATCCACTTGAGCATATACAGCTTGGTGAGGCCTTAGCGCCTTTAAGAGATGAAGGCGTGCTCATTATCGGTAGTGGGCTCACGTATCATAATATGCGTGGTTTTGGCAGGCCGGCATCACTGGAGCCTTCTGTGCAATTTGAGCAGTATTTATATGAAGCAGTCACTAATCATGATCCACAGCAGCGTAATCAAGCGTTGGTAGATTGGGAGCAAGCGCCGTATGCGCGGTTGGTTCACCCAAGAGAAGATCATCTTATCCCTTTGATGGTGGTGGCTGGTGCAGCGGGTGATAGTGTTGGTGAGCGTATTTTTACTGATGCGGTGTTTGGCGTGGTCATGGCCTCTTACCAGTTTGGTTAATGCTTAGACCGTCAGCTGGCTTAGCGAACTAATGATAGCCATTCCAGTGATCGCCATGCCAGTGAAGGGGCGTCACCCTATCCCCAGCCATGTTTCTTCTTCTCTAAATTTTGCATCTAAATCCATTGGCTGTGTGTCTGTGCTATCACACTCTCCTTCAGCACTGATGCTGAAAATTGAGTTTCTCCAAGTAACAATTCTATCTAAAATCATTTTGTTCTCTTTTCTTTATGTCGTTGATTGGATTAACCTCCCAAGCTTTTGCTCGGGAGATGTGTTGACGTGAGTACACTACTTTATTTAGTGCTACTTAAATAAAAGCAGCTTTGTTGGCAGTAATAAAGTCTTCAAATCTGGTTAATGGGCGTCCTAGTAAAGCTTCACCATCAGTAGTCACTACCGCTGCTTGGTTTGAGGCAAAGACTTCAAACAGTTCAAGCACACCTTTTGCCTGCCACTCTGGCCAGCCAGAACCAGTGAGTGATGCATACGTTGTGTCTTCATCTGGTGATACGTAGTCAACACTGTGGCCTGTGACGCGTGAGAAGACGGCGGCAATGTCGTTGCCTGACAACAACTCTGGCCCAGTCAAGTTGTAGGCTTTATTGGTATGGCCTGGTGTAGTGAGTGTTACAGCTGCTGCCTCGCCAATGTCTTGCACATTTAATGGTGCAAGTTTGCCATCTCTAATGCCAAAATATAATTTGCCACTTTTTACCCCATCTGCCCAGCCAAAAAAGTTATCTTGGAACCAGATAGTGCGCAGATGCGTCCATGGTAAACCTGAAGCTTCTAAATACTTCTCTGCTTGGCGGAACTGTTTAGCAAACAGAATCGCTTCCCACTCTGCGCCTACTACCGATAACAACACGATTTGATTCACTGTGCCTGCCGCTACCGCTGCATCTACTGTATTTTTGGCATGTTCTGCTCTGTTCTCTACGTTACCTGGAATAATGTAAACTTTCGTCACCCCTTCAAACCCTGGTTTTAACGTAGCTGGATCATCTAAATCAAAAATAGCAGTTTCGATCGTTGGGAATCTTTCTTTAAGTTGGGTAGCCTTGCTTGTGCTTCTTACGCCAGCAACCACTTTGATATTGCGATCATTTTTGTTCACTAAGGCCTCAATTGCTGCTACGCCGTTATTACCTGCTGCGCCTACAATTAAAATGGTTTCTTGTGTCATGGTACTGCTCCTAAAAAATATAAAGTCATTAAAAAAGTAAATAAAAATTAGTAAGGGAGGTCGAACATCAGTAACTCGGCATCCGCAGCATTGCTGAACTCAAGCAATGATTCCTCTTGAATTTTTAAGGCATCACCTGTGGTCAATTTGATGCCATTGACTTCAACTTGGCCTCTAATTAAATGCACGTAGCCTGTTCTGCCTTGCGCTAATTGATGTGTTAATGAGGCGTTGCTATCCAATATCGATGCATAAATGCTGGCATCTTGATGAATCAGTACTGAGCCATCTTTTCCATCCTGAGAGGCAATCAAGCGCAGTTGGCCTATTTTTGATGCGCTATCAAAATGTTTTTCCTCGTAGCTTGGGCTAATCCCAGTGACGTTAGGGCTAATCCATATTTGTAAAAAGTGCACACGCTCAGTGCTGGAGTGGTTGAATTCACTGTGGCTCACACCAGTACCGGCACTCATTCTTTGCACATCACCGTAATGAATCACAGAGCCATTGCCCATGCTATCTTTGTGTTCTAGCGCACCGCTTAATACGTAGCTAATAATCTCCATATCTTCGTGGCTGTGTGTGCCAAACCCTCGTGCAGGCTGTACTCGGTCTTCATTGATCACGAGTAAAGGTCCAAACCCCATTTGGTCAGGGTTGTAGTAATGACCAAATGAGAACGAGTGGTTAGATTGCAACCATCCGTGGTCAGCTGCCCCTCGTTGACTATTTTTTAGCACCTGTAACATGATGAATGACTCCTATTTTTGTTGAATCGTTGCGTCATTTATTTTTCTATGTGCGATAATTTGAAACATAGTGATTATTAATAAATGGCTTGCTGTTAATGTGATAAGCATTATGAACCTGTCTTTTCACTATGGAAAACGGAAAAATTATCAACCTATCATCGAAAAAATCGAATGTTCAGAATAAGTCTTGATTCACTATTAATTCTTGATGCCATTGACCGTGGTGGATCTTTTGCTGCTGCGGGGGTTGAGCTGCATAAAGTACCGTCCACCATTTCATATACCGTCAGTAAATTAGAGCAAGAATTAGGTGTACAGGTGTTTGAGCGGTTAGGTCCTAAAGTCAGCCTAACAAGTGCTGGTAAAGAGCTGCTAAAAGAGGGGCGATACCTGCTTAAAGCAGCTGAAGACCTTGAACATAGAGTGCGGCGCGTAGCATCAGGCTGGGAAACTGAGCTATCCATCGGTATGGACTCTATTTTTTCTCCAACCGCTTTGGTTGAAGACATCAATGAATTTTACAAAGTAGCCAATCTAACCAGGCTAAGATTCTCACAAGAGGCACTATCTGGCAGTTGGGAGGCGCTGATGGATAGGCGTGTGGACGTGCTAATAGGCGCAGCAGGTGAGGGGCCATCTGGTGGTGGTTATCACTCTGTGTTGATTGGCTCCACTTCGTTTGTGTTTGCGGTTGCACCTAGTCATCCCTTGGCAAATGTTAATCACGCATTAGGTAAAGCTGACCTTTATCGATATCGAGCCATTACAGTGAGTGATTCTGTGAGAAAAATGCCACCACGTACTGTGGGCCTATTATTTGGGCAGGACACCTTGGCCGTGCCAAATATGCGCACTAAATACCAATTTCAGTTAGCAGGCCTAGGCTTTGGGTTTTTACCAGAGCCATTAGCCCGTCAAGCGATTGCGGATGGGTTGTTGGTAGAAAAGCAGGTAGAGGAGCCACGCCAACCAGAATCCATCTATATGGCTTGGCGCAGTGGACATGAGGGAGCTGGGTTGAAATGGTGGATAGAAAGAATTAAGTCACAAAATATGGCAGAAAAACTTTGGTGATGGATGTAGGTATTGAGTGGTCGTTTAGTCTCTAAATTTAAATGAACTAATCTGTATGGGTGATTGTTTCTAACTTTTTTGACTGATATTGTTTTGCACAGTGTTGATTGATAAGGATACAAACGCGTTTCTTATCCTGCCTAATGACGAAATGCGATGAGATTTTCATCTCAACATGTTAAAAAGTCACAGGTGAGTGGATATCAAAATAATACGCATCCCAATTATTGGTAAGCAGATTCATAAATTTAGATTGTAGAGTAAGTGTAGCGAAATTTTTTATTAACAAAGGGACTTCAAATGCAGAAGAAACTAATCATGCCCATCATACTAGCTTTGCTAGTACCTTTAATTGCGAGTTGGTTTGCTTATCCCGATACACATTTGCCGCCTGGTTTTGGTTTATTTCCTCCGCAATATGTCGCAGACGCACCAGGTTTTAATTTAATTGTATTCTGCGCGTTGGCCTTTGTAGAGTTGGTTGTGCTCGCGCTATTTATTGCCCCCACGCTATTTGGATTTAAAAAGGTTATGCCTGTGGCACCTAACAAACCCTTACCTTTACCTGTTTGGTTTTGGGTGGGGTTAGTGTCTACACTGTTTTTCTTATGGCTGATGTGGACGCGAGTGACTATATTTGGCAGCCTAGTTTATTATGCATTTACACCACTCTGGTGGAGCTTTATTTTTACACTAGACGGCGTTGTTTATCGTTATAACAATGGCCAGTCTTTGCTTTCATCTAAACCAAAAACACTACTAATCAGCGCTTTGGTTTCCTTGGTTGGTTGGTATGTGTTTGAGTATTACAATTATTTTGCTTTAGGTAATTGGTATTACCCCCAAACAGAGAGTATTCCCTCATTGTCACATGAGACGGTAGTGGTGATATTCTTACTTGCTTACACGACCGTTTGGCCTGCTATTTTTCAATGGTATATGTTGTTGAACACTTGTCCTAGTTTGGTCAGTAGGTACTCTCAAGGCCCCAAAGTTTCTCTCAATGGTAATTTTTTATTGTATGCAGGCTATGTATTATTATTTCTAATGGTGTTTTGGCCTTATCCATTATTTTGGGTGCTGTGGATCGGTATATTGATGATATTTTCAGGCTTACTCATCAAGCTTAATATTTGGACCCCTTTTACTGAGATGGCAAAAGGCAACTGGACCCCCGCGCTTCTAGTTGCGTTGGCAACCATGTTGAATGGTTTTGTTTGGGAGTGTTGGAACTACGGAAGTGCACATCCTCAAATGCCAATTACTAATCCTAATTACTGGGTATACGATATCCCTTACGTTAATGTGATTCACATCTTTTCAGAAATGCCGCTTTTAGGCTATATGGGCTACATGCCTTTTGGTGTGTTGGCGTTGGTAATGTGGATATGGGCGGGTAATGTATTTGGTTTTGACACAAAAATAGTCGATACCGATCAGCACTAAATAGTGCTTTTATTGGATTGGATGCTTCATTCTTAAGCACCTCGCGCAAGGTGAGGTGCAATTTCTTTTATCGCATAGAAAGTTTTACCACTGTTTGCTCAGCATTAAATGTAGAAAAAACCCCTCATTGCGTACTTCAGTATTGTTTCCAAATAATGGACTATCGTAAGTCACTTTTTTCGGTAATAAAAACTCAATACCGCTCGTGAGTTTCCATGTTTCATCCAATTTGCGAGCAAAGCCCAGCGTGACATGCTGTTCTAATGTTGCAGCAAGCAAAGCACTGGAGTTGTTCTTTGGTACCGGATTTTTGCCATAGTTGTAGCCTGCATATAAAGTGGTTTTGTCGTTATAAGTGTAAGCCGCACCTAGTGCATATACGATTTGGTTATGCCAATCTTGTTGGCTCACACTCACCATCGAGGCAGATGCAGAGGTGTTTGAAGTTTCAGTCCACGTAGTCGTGATATCGTTAATGGCATCCGCCCAATTCAGCCAATTGATTTTGGCTGAAAGCAATAAATCGGGATTAGGTTTAAAGGCCGCGCCAATCGCTACTTCACGAGGTAGTGCAAATCCTTTAATACTAAGGTTGTCATATTTAGCAATGCCAGACGCGCCAAAGTTAAATTTAGCGGTGCCGCCAGTGAGCGGTAATTCAGTTTTTTCTGTATAGCTTGTACCGAGTGTCCATTGCTCGTTCAGCTTATATTGAGCACCTAGTTTAAAGCCGAGGCGGATAGTGTCTGCGCCCTTATTTTCAAAGCCTGCGAAACTACCGGCAGGTGGGGTGTGGTAAAAAAACTTCTGCTCTATACTTGCGTAAGTTAAGCTAACAGAGCCGCCTATGGAAAGGTTGTCTGTGACTTGGCAACCAATGCCCGGCGTTATTTTTGCAATAGCAAACAGTGAGCTCATTTCGTCATCGGTACCAAACGGCGTTTTAATGTGTTTAAACACTGCGCCTGCACCACCTTGTGAAAAAAACCCAATACCAGCTGTGCAGGGTGAGTTTTCTAGCTGTTGTGCATAACCACCACCAGCAAGAAAGACGTAGCGATTGTCAGCATGCTGATCATTGCGTACGTCTTTGTGGGCTAAATCAGTGGTGCGTAGCATTGAGCCATACGCATCAAACATCTTTCCTTTAATCTGTGCCAAGCCTGCAGGGTTGGTGTTTAAGGCGCTGGTGTCGCGTGCCACCGCAGTGTCGGCGCCACCCATCAGCGTTGATTCTGCACCATAGCCGATTAAGTTGAAGCCATTTGTTGCATGGCTTTGTGTTGTAATCGATAGCCCGCAAAGCATTAATGCAATAGTGTGGTTGCGTTTCATTTTATTGTTATTTCTTTGGTGATTGGGCGATTAGTTTTTTGTTTGATTTTTTATTGGATATTCATTATGCAATCAGCATAATCTATCTTTAATCATTTACGACAATATTTTTCTATTCTGTAGTTGCTGGTCGATATTCATTATTCACGCACATTTGCCAACTACGGCTTAACGGGATATTATTTCCCACTCCCAAGAAAATCAGCGACCACTTCAATAAACGCTTGTGGCTGCTCTGCGTGTACCCAGTGGTTTGTAGGTAAGCTGGCAAATTGTGCGTTGATGAAATGTGTTTTGATATGCTCAATATCGGCATCCTGCACGTAATCACTGCGCTCACCGCGGATAAATAGGCTAGATTTTTCATAACGCGTATGTTCACACACGGCTTGTATCAGGTGGGGGTAGTTAGCTCTGAGCGCGGCTAGGTTAATGCGCCACGCAAGGCCAGTTTTATTGACATCACTATGTGCGTGATTGAAGTCTGACTTGATTAAATTCATCAGTAAAAATTGACGCACCATCGCATGGGGAATCTTGCTAAGTAATGCTTTATCCACGTCACCGCGGCTTTGCATGGTGCTGAGGTCAACGGCCATCATCGCATCAATCATATGCGTATATGCATCGGGATAAGCCCGTATTGCCATGTCTACCACAATCAATTTTTCTAGCCGATCAGGAAATTGTGTCGCAAATTGCATTGCCACTTTTCCGCCTAGCGAATGCCCGACTAAATGGATACGGTCTAAGCAGAGCGTGTCACACAATTTCAGCAGGTCATCTGCCATCTCGGTATAGGTTTGCGAGTCACTATGTGTAGATTTGCCGTGGTTGCGTAAATCGACACTAATCACTTGGTAGTGTTGTGAAAAATGCTTGGCAACGGTGCCCCAGTTATCGCCAGAGCCAAATAAGCCGTGCAGTAATATAAGTGGTTGGGTTTGGGCTGAAGTTTTATCGCCTAAGATTTGGTAGTGTAATTGCATGGGGGGATTATAAAAGATTGAAGTATGCGGTGAGTTTAAATGCCTAGCAATTGTAGATGGCAATACAGCAGGGTGGATAACTAAGTTACCCACCCTAGTCATGCTAACCTTATTCGATCGCTAATAACTCAACTTCAAAAATCAACGTTGCATCTGGGCCAATCGCTGGGCCGCTGCCGTTTGCGCCATAAGCTAAGTTTGATGGAATCGTTAACTCAAACTTACTGCCCACGTTCATTAACTGCAAACCTTCAACCCAACCAGCAATCACGCCAGTCACTGGGAAAACGATAGGCTCACCGCGGTCGTAAGAGCTATCAAACACCGTACCATCAATCAGTGTGCCTCTGTAATGCACTCTTACCTTGTTACTTTTGCTTGGTTTTTCACCATCACCAGCCACCAGTGATTTATATTGCAAGCCGCTATCTGTAGTGATCACACCTTCTTTTTTAGCGTTTTCAGCCAAATAAGCTGCGCCTTCCGCTTGGTTTTTAGCAGACTGCTCAGCCTGCGCCGCCATTTGTTTTTCTTGGCTCTCTTTTTGCACTTGCTCAACTGTGCTTCTTTTTTCTGCATCCGTTAAGCGTGATGGGGTATCTGCCATTACATCGATAACAGCTTGTGCAACTGCGTCTGCGTCTAAGGCTAAGCCATCATTCTTAAGTTGATGCGCCATATTTTCACCCACGATATAGCTTAAGCGTTGGGTTAAAGTGTTTAATTCAATTGCCATTGTGTGTTTCTTTCGTTGTTTAAGGGGATGCTTTTAATTCGTGTGATGCAAGCAGCATAAACCGTAATTATGACGGAGAATGGTGGATAAAACAAAACGCGCATGGCAGGGTTGGTTTATAGGTAATTATGCTCATTATTAATTATTTGAAAGTGCTAGCTAGTAGTGTGCCAACTGTTAATTCATTCTGAGAACTTTAAACGAGCGAGCCACGGGCTATTTAGGTAGATACCATTCAATCATGCGCTTAATACTCTCGGGAGCATTATCTATAAGGTTGTTGAATCTGATATTAGTCTCACTAATTGACTCTATGTATGGGGCTATCGTGAGAACATCTTCAGGTGGAAATCCATATCTTATAAGGAGAACATGATTGCTATCATTAGTACCATATCTCAACAACTCAATTGCCTTTGCCACTCTACTATCCCCTGTATGCTCAAAATACACTTTCAAAGCAGCAGAGAAAACTTCTACTAGTGAGAAAGAAATCACTTTATCAAGGTAGTCATAAGTATCATATACAATTGCATCAAAGCGTACATTTCTTGCTGGTGTGTTTCTTTCAAACAAAGAAAATACAGATTTTAATTTGCTGTCTGGAAGTATGTTTGCGGGTTGTGTAAATCTTGCAGTACCAGTATTACGTTCATCGCGTTTAGATATATAGCTATACCTAAGGCCTGCAATCTCTCGAAATGAATAACCTTGAATTGTAAGAAAAAATATACTAATTGCTGTGTTAAAAACGTTGGCCTCCCCTGGAAGTAATGAGCGACCTAATGAACCTTCAAAAATAGTTAATAGGCTCTGACTGGCTAAATCTCTAGATTGGATGTTAGCCTCGCCGCCAATCGCTTCTTTAATAGTTTCTTTACTATAAATAATTTCTAAAAACCTCCTTGCAGCCACTAAAACGCTGGCCTCTGAAAGTCTTTCTACTTTAGATTTAGGTATATTTTTATCTTCATCAAAAGTATTTTCTCGAATTGACTTCAATAGTTCTTTTGCATCATCGTCCATTTCGAAACTGTTATCAAAGTTATCTATTATGGACAACTCATTAAGTTCATATCTGGCATTAACTCGTTCTGCAAGTAGGGTTGCATTTTTGGTATACACATATCCAAAGTCAAAAACATTATCATCTGATAGCCTCCCTGAGCGTCCAATAAGATTTTTAAACGACAATGCCTTCTCAGAGTCATCAGAACCTATGACACTTGAATTTTCGAGCCATACAATATCGAATGGCATATTTATACCTTGAGCTAATGTACTTGTAGCAAAACATAACTTACAAAATCCACCTCTAATAAAGTCTTCAATTAAAAAGCGAACCTCTAAAGGAACTGAGCCATGATGAATTACGACACCCTTTTTGAGTAGGCCGACCATATCAGAAATATGTGTGGTCTGATCTGAACCAATTAGCGTCTCAATACTGCTTATAATTTCGAGAGCTGTTGGCGAAGAAACAGCCTCAAATGAAACGATACTACTCTCAAACTCATCGATAAATGATCCATTGTATATAGAGTTCTTGGATACATAGGCTAATATTGTATGGCTCCCATTAAATGCAAATTCTTTGAAACCACCCTCAAACGGTACACAACTTTTCAAAAGATGGCCTTTATTTTCATATGGAGAAAAATAATAGTCTTTTAAATTTTGGTGTCGAAATATGACTATTTTACCTACGGCACCTTGAGTATATGATTTTGCAAAGTTTCCATTAGCATCAATCCCATGCTTTGACAATTGTGCTTCAGGATTATCGACAAATGGATGTGCAAATATTAACTTTGCATTGGGAAATTTTTTCTGTACGCGACGCACCATAACGTCGAAAACTACTCCTCTATCAGCTTCTTCCGAAATTTGAGCTTCATCGAAAAAAAAGACTTTAATATTCAATGGAGCAGTAATTGTGAATAAATCTCTTGATCTTTCTGGTGTAATTATAAATATGCGACGTAAATTTCGGCTGGTGAAGACACAATCGATAAATGGGGAAATCATGACGTTCTTATTCCCCTCGAACTTACGTCTCATAGAGTTAACATACTCTGCTATCAACGCTCTCGAGGGAACAACAACTACGGCATCCCCATTATTATCTGCTATAAAATCGCGTATGGAGTATGATTTTCCAGCGCTTGTTGGGGCAGAGATAGATATAAACTGTGAGTCATCAATAGCTCTTCTAATACTTGCTTGAACTGGTGTCAGATAGGTGCCATAGTCCAAATGATGTTTCTCTCCAAACCCAGACATTAGAAAGGAATAAAGACTGTCAGGCTCTCTATTTTTGTAGAACAAACCAAGGGCAGAAACAATCTCCTCTTCTAGCTCTGCAAATGCGGTTGGATGAAACTTTTTGTAATAACTAAGTGACTCTAAAATGGCTGAGGTTGATGGGCCGTCTCTATGTAAAACTTCTAGGAGCTTCGATAAATCTTCGAAGGGCGTTGTACTCTCTACAATATCTTTAAAGCCCATGGGCTACACCTACAACATAGACATTTTTAACCTTGTCGAAAATAGATAGTGATTCAACTTTTGTGATCGCGTTTTTGTATACGAGAAGTGGATTTGTTGCATTCATTGAAAAAGCTATTACCATCCCATAAAACTCATTATCTAGATTTTCAATTGCCTTTTCTTTTACCAAATTTACTAAATGTACCCTGTCCCTAAAATGCTTTTCTTCTTGGAAAAATCCATTTGCTTGCTCAGCGGCATTAGTCACAGGGGAGGCTGCGGGAGAGGATTTGAATTTTGCTTCACCAAAGTTAATTAAAATATTAGGGCATACTGTATGAAAGTCGAATCCCTCATTTTGTTTTCGTTGTGGCTTCCATAGCTCCGAGATTGGTAGTGATGTATGTGCAAGTATAATTTCCAAAAATCGTGCGGCTCCCATTGAAACCATTAACTCACCAAACTCTCCCGACACCCCATCCTCACTGTTCACACTATTGAACAAATCAACTAAGCTTTTAGCAGTGTCAGCAACTGTTCTGTTATATGAACGTCTAGCGCCCTCATCCATATTCATAATCCATGATGTGTCCAATACAGACTCAGACAATTTCTTGGCTATTGCCTCAACATCAGTAACATTTACATGACATAAATGTATTTTAGGATTAGGACTGGTAACCACATTTGTATACTTGCATCCCCAGTCAGCATCCTTGAATTCACCACCAAAAGTCAAAGTATCTACCATACTTGAATCACCATGAATGTAATAATGGATTGAGGTGTAATCAGACTAAAGGAGATTTTTGATGTTTTATTTATATCCATGACAACTTTATTTTTAATAGTATTTTATTGAACGCTAGTTAAATCCATACTCACGATGCTAATTTTGAATAAAAAATGTTTTAAGTAAAACCATACTCTTGCTAATATATAGCTTAGTGTAAAGGCATGCAAACCTCAGATAAAGCAAAACCCGCCGAAGCGGGTTTTATTTTTTGCAATGCTGGTTAGGGCAATTCAGTAAGTTAAAGCGGTTAGTGCAAGGCGTGAATCCATAGGCAGTACGACAAGGATATGCGACACAGCAATCACCGCTTTGACGACACTGAAATTACATCATGCCGCCCATGCCGCCCATCCCACCCATATCACCACCCATTGCTGGGCCGTCATCTTTAGGTAGTTCAGCAACCATACAATCAGTAGTTAGCATTAAGCCAGCCACTGAACCTGCATTTTGCAATGCTGAGCGTGTTACTTTAGTTGGGTCTAAAATACCCATTTCGATCATGTCGCCGTAAGTTTCGTTAGCAGCGTTGTAACCGTAGTTACCAGTACCTGCTGCAACGTTGTTCACCACTACTGATGGTTCAACACCAGCGTTTTGTGTGATTTGGCGTAATGGCTCTTCAACTGCGCGCAATACGATTTTGATACCAGCTTCTTGGTCAAGGTTGTCACCTTTCACTTTAGAGATAGCGTCACGTGCACGAATCAAAGCTACGCCACCACCAGCTACTATACCTTCTTCAACTGCTGCGCGTGTTGCGTGTAATGCATCTTCAACGCGTGCTTTTTTCTCTTTCATTTCGATTTCAGTGGTCGCGCCAACCTTGATCACTGCAACACCGCCAGCTAATTTAGCAACGCGTTCTTGTAGTTTTTCACGGTCGTAGTCGCTTGTCGCTTCTTCGATTTGAGTTTTGATTTGTGTGATGCGTGATTTGATGTTTGCTTCAACACCGTGACCATCAATGATGATCGTGTTTTCTTTACCTACTTCAATACGTTTAGCTTGACCTAAATCTTCAAGCGTTACGTTTTCAAGTTTTAGGCCAACTTCTTCAGCAATCACTGTACCGCCCGTTAAGATAGCGATATCTTCTAGCATTGCTTTACGACGATCACCGAAACCAGGTGCTTTAACAGCCACAGTTTTCAAGATACCGCGGATGTTGTTCACTACTAGTGTTGCCAATGCTTCGCCATCAACATCTTCTGCGATGATTAACAATGGACGACCAGCTTTAGCTACTTGCTCTAAAGTTGGTAACAAGTCACGGATGTTTGAGATTTTTTTGTCATGCAACAACACGAATGGATTGTCCATTAAAGCGATTTGACGCTCTGGGTTGTTGATGAAGTATGGTGATAAGTAGCCACGGTCAAACTGCATACCTTCAACGACGTCTAGTTCGTTGCTTAGGCCTGAACCATCTTCAACAGTGATGACGCCTTCTTTACCTACTTTGTCCATTGCATCAGCAATGATTTGGCCAACCGATGTGTCTGAGTTAGCTGAGATAGAGCCAACTTGAGCGATTTCTTTGCTAGTTGTACATGGTTTTGATTGTGCTTTTAAATCAGCTACTGCTGCTTCAACTGCTTTGTCGATACCACGTTTTAAATCCATTGGGTTCATACCAGCAGCCACAGATTTCATACCTTCACGGATGATTGCTTGTGCTAATACGGTTGCAGTTGTTGTACCGTCACCAGCGATGTCATTGGTTTTAGAAGCAACTTCTTTCACCATTTGTGCGCCCATGTTTTCGAATTTGTCTTTTAATTCGATTTCTTTAGCTACTGAAACACCATCTTTAGTGATAGTAGGTGCGCCGAATGAACGCTCTAACACTACGTTACGGCCTTTAGGGCCTAAAGTAACGCGCACTGCGTTTGCTAAAATATTGACACCGTTTACCATTTTTTGGCGAACGTCATCGCCGAATCTTACGTCTTTAGCTGCCATAATTTAAATCTCCTAATTTAGTCTTTACTAATACTTTGTTGGATCTAACGTGCTGAAACGGGCAATTACCCGTTGTAAGCTTTAGATTACTCAACGATCGCCATGATGTCTTCTTCGCGCATTACTAGTAGCTCTTCACCGTCAACTTTAACAGTTTGGCCTGCATATTTGCCGAAAAGCACTTTGTCGCCTACTTTAACGTCAAGGGCAATTACTTTGCCGCTTTCATCGCGCTTGCCAGAACCTACAGCTTGAATCACGCCTTGGTCTGGTTTTTCTGTGGCAGAATCTGGAATCACAATGCCAGATGCGGTTGTACGCTCTTCTTCTGAACGTTTAACAATAACGCGATCGTGTAAAGGACGAATTTTCATACGGTTTCTCCTGATTAAGTCTTAAAATATACATCTAAATATTGAATTGCATGGGTAATGCGGTATTTTAGCACTCGCACACCTTGATTGCTAATTTGGGGCACTAAAAATTAATTTCAAGTGCTGATGCTGATATTTTTTTAAAATGAATGAGGTTGTACGGTGGAATTTACTAAGTTAGGAAACTCAGCGCTTAATGTCTCTAAAGTCTGTTTAGGCACCATGACATATGGTGACCAAAATACTGAGGCAGAGGCGCACGAGCAATTAGATTATGCGTTGGCGCGTGGCATTAATTTTATTGATACGGCTGAAATGTACCCAGTGCCGCCAAAGGCTGATACTTATACACGTACTGAATCTATGGTGGGTACTTGGCTAAAGAAGCAGCCACGTGACAAGATTATTTTAGCGGGTAAAGTTTCAGGGCCACGCCGTGGTTTGGATTGGATTCGTGGCGGCCCACCATCGCTAGACCGTGCCAATATTCGTACAGCGATAGAGGGCTCGTTGCAGCGTTTGCAGACTGATTATATCGATTTATACCAATTGCATTGGCCGGAGCGCAATGTGCCGATGTTTGGGCAATATCAGTTTGACCCTGCGGGTGAGTTTGAATCTGGCGTTTATCAGCAAGGCGAACAAAAAGCGTGGGTATCAATACAAAACCAACTGGAAACACTGGCTGAGTTGGTCCAAGAGGGTAAGGTGCGTTATGTCGGTTTATCGAATGAGCAGCCGTGGGGCGTGATGGAGTTTGTCCGTATTGCTAAAGCTTACAATCTGCCACACATTGCCAGTGTGCAAAACTGCTATAACCTGATTAACCGTGGCATGGAGTTTGGCATGGCGGAAGTGCTCTATCGCGAGCAAGTAGGTTTGCTGGCTTATTCACCGTTGGCGTTTGGGCACCTGACTGCAAAATACATTGATAACCCTGAGGCAAAAGGGCGCGTCACGATGTTTTTAGGCTATGCACAGCGCTACAAAAAGCCAGGTGTATTTCCTGCGAGTGCGGCATATGCCAAGCTGGCTAGGGCACATGGATTGACACCTACACAATTAGCATTGAGCTTTGTGTATCACCGCTGGTTTGTGAGCAGTACGATTATTGGTGCGACTACGATGACGCAATTAAAAGAAAATATTGATGCGTGGGATACGCGGTTATCGCCAGAAGTAATGCAGGAGATTGAGCATTTACATTTGACAATGATGAATCCTGCGCCTTAGCGATAGGACAAAACCATATAGATGACTGTTTAAAATAGCATGCTTGTATCACCATGGTTAATATAACCATATTTGAAATAATGTCTTTCTAATAAGGTGTTGCCTAGATTACAATCATGGCATTGTTCACACCACTACGTGTGAACAATCAGGTTTGAACCACTATTTAATCGTTTAGAAAGTTTATGTATGTCTCAGCTTCCACCATGTCCTCAATGTAACTCTGAATACACTTATGAAGATGGCGATAGGTACGTTTGCCCAGAGTGCGCGCATGAGTGGTTAATCAATGGTAGCGCCGAGAGCGTGGATGAAGTGCGCGTGATTAAAGATTCAAACGGTAATGTGTTGCAAGACGGAGATACGATTACTGTGATTAAAGACTTGAAAGTCAAGGGTTCTTCATTAGTTGTTAAAGTGGGCACTAAGGTGAAAAACATTCGCCTAGTAGATGGCGACCACGACATTGATTGCAAGATTGACGGTATTGGTGCAATGAAATTGAAGTCTGAGTTTGTGAAAAAAGCGTAGTGTTTGCTTAATCGCGAGTGTGGTCGCCATTGGTTTTTAAAAATTGATGGTGATCCATTGATTGTGAAAGTTTTTCGCATACCCAATGGGGCTCTTCAACAAATACTGATTAGTCTGTATATTGTCGTATATCTACCATTAACAAGCAGATACCTCACCAAATGATGCCACGTTTTAATCAACAAAAAATGCGCAATCGTTTTGCTTGTTTAGTCCGTGATCTTTCGATTTTTATCGGCCTTTTTTTATTCATTATTTCAGCATGCCAAGCGAGCCCCAACCTCATTATTGGTCAGTGGTATGTCGTTGATCAACCTACTGAACCTATCAAAGCTTTGTCCTTAACTGGCGGTGACTTTGTATTTAAAGGAACATTACAAGTTGCCCAAGCTGGTGACTACGTGATTGATTTTAAAAATACCAGCACGTTTGCAATGTTTCAACACTCCGTGCGTGATAGTCGGAATGTAATCGTGGCTGAGTTGCAAGGTGGTATTAGTAGAAAAGAAATCAATCCATTTGCTTTAAGGCATGGGCGTGAGGTGCATTTAGAGGCTGGAAATTATACGCTGGAGACTTCGCTTAAAACACCTTATCTAATTGCACAGCCACAGCCTTATTTAGATTCAAAACAACATTACCAACAGGCGATTAAGCTTGGTAATGTGATTGCGATACTTTGCCTCGGCATGCTAGCGGGGCTAATGTCTTATTACATTGTGCTCGGCTTAATCAGACGGCAAATGGTAGATGGTATGTATGCCCTGTTTCTTTTGGGAAACCTATTGATGCAGGGAACGTCGTTATTGGTGTTTTCTGACATATTTGGCATTCATTGGTTTTATTTGAGTGCATTTCCTATTTTATTTTCCAATATCGCTTATGTATTTTTTGTGAAAGGCTTGCTCAGTATACGCAAGCAATATAACCCGAAGCTGTATCGTTGGATTCAATATGCGTTGGTGATCCTCGTTTTGTTTGCCCTATGGGGCATGGTGTCGCCAAACTGGATGATGGAGATGGCGCGTTATGGCGTTGGCATTTTCCTCTGCCTTGGCTTGGCATGTAGCATTTATCTCAGCAGTAAAAAGAATATGACCGCGCGCTACTACCTGATTGCGATTATTACATTTTTTGTTTTAGGTAGTTTAACCATTACCGCGCAGAATTCTTCTGAATTTACGCTTTATGTTGAACATATGGGCTTGGTTGCGGTAACAGTAGAAGCGTTGCTGCTGTCGTTTGTACTTAGTTACCAATTTAGTGAGTTATTTAAAGAAAAAGAGCAAGTATTGGCCGCTTTGGGTATGAGTGAAGCGCAAATTAAAATTGATAAATTAACGGGGCTGCCTAACCGGATTGCACTGGAGGCGGCTATTCAGATACTACCTAGAACAGGCAGCATCACCATATTAGATTTAGATCGTCTCAAATACTATAACGATAAATTTGGGCATGCTTATGGTGACAAGTTATTGTGCGACTTTAGCCATCTTTTGCAGGAAAAATTAGATGGCATGGCCACTTTGCATCGTTTAGGTGGGGACGAGTTTGCGATTACCTCAGATCATGGAGATGCGTTAGTGATTCAAGCGAAGCTGGATGAAACCGTAGCACATTTGCAAGCGAATGGTTTTGAGTTGGCAGGGGTCAGCGCAGGAACAGCCTTCATCCATGAAGAGGTGGATAATTGCAGCGTTGTGATGCACATGGCTGACATGCGTATGTATGAAAACAAGCGCGCCCATAAGCGTGCTCATAATGAGCAATTCTATTAGCGGAATCCCTTAGGGAAAAAGCTTACTGGCTGTGGTGCTGGTATTTGCAAAATATTTTTGCGGATTTTACCCATCACATGCATCTCACATGGCTTGCAATCAAATTTCAATGTGTAACGATCGTTGCCGTTAATCAGTGTCATTGGCTCTGCGGTGACAGTGCCTTGCACACCAATGACTCCTTTAGCCTCTTTTGGACATAAGCCGTGGCTAAAGCGCAGGCAATGCTTGGTAATCATCAGCGGTACTTCATCTAGCTCTTTATTGGCTTCATAAGCCGCAGCAATCATTTTTACGCCGTGTTTTTCATAAAACTGACGTGCTTTTTTGTTGTATACATTAGCAAGGTAGCTCAATGTGTCTTCAGGGAAAATAGCAGGTGGTTGCGCTGCCTCACGGCGTGGTGGGCGTTGGTAGCCTAAATCACGTGTTTGCTGTAATTGCTCGATTGCATCACGTCGTAAGTTGTTAATGATCGAGGCAGGGATAAACCAGGTTTGAGCAGTGCTGATTTGAATCTGTTGGCTGGTAAAGTCTGTGCCGCCTAATTTACTTAAGTTTTCACGCAGGCTAGTTTCCGCTTTTTCCAGATTTTGTGCGCTTTGTTTTTCAGCTTCACAGGTGGCGGTTGCACTAAAGCCGTTTTCATCGGTAACGGTTAATGCAAAACCATTAGTAGTTTCGTAAAAATTCATATCAACTGCAATTTTGCGTTGTGCTGAATCTTTTTCTAACAGTCGCATAAAGGCGTGGTCGCGATTGCGGTAAACGATGGTGTTGCGTCTGATGTCTGCAGGCATTTCGTTGGGGAATAGTCTTTTGCCTTCTACCGTGTTGACGCGTAGGCCGACTAGTTCTTTATGTACATCAAAGAAGCATACGCCGTCGCCATTGTGTAGCTCGATATTGGTTTCCACTTCAAAGTAATTGTTACCAACTTTGGTGACTTTGCCTAATGCTTCACCAGAGAATTTAGGCGTGTCAAACGCACCAATATCGGCTTGGCGTCCGTTTACAAAGTAGTCGGTTGCACTACGGTTAAAGGTTTTTTCTGGTTGCGGTGTGAATGTGTAAGTGGCGTGGCCTGACGATGATTTTGCCAGCTCTGGCCTGTCGTTCAGGATTTCATCAATCAACTCACGGTAGTGAGCAGTGGCGTTTTTTACATAGGGTAAATCTTTGTAGCGGCCTTCAATTTTAAATGAGCTAACGCCAGCCTCAATTAATGCACGTAAGTTGGCACTTTGGTCATTATCTTTCATGGATAAAAAGTGCTTATCCTTACCAATAATCCGACCTTTTTGATCTTCTAGTGTAAAGGGTAGGCGGCATTCTTGAGAACATTCGCCGCGATTCGCGCTACGTCCAGTGTGTGCATGGCTGATAAAACATTGACCACTGAAGGCTACGCATAGTGCACCGTGGATGAAAAACTCCAAGTTACATGAGGTAGCATCAGCGATTTTTTTGATGGTGTTTAAATCTAACTCGCGCGCGAGTACGATTTGGGAAAAGCCAACTTGGTCTAAAAATACAGCTTTTTCTACGGTACGGATATCGGTCTGTGTACTGGCGTGAAGCTGTATTGGTGGTAAATCCATTTCCAGCAGGCCCATATCTTGCACGATGAGCGCGTCTACTTCAGCGTCGTAAAGCTGGTGCACAAGCTCACGCGCACCCTCAAGCTCGTTATCATGAAAAATGGTGTTGAGCGCCACAAACACCTCAGCGTGGTAGCGATGCGCGTGTTTCACTAAGCGTGCAATATCAGCAATGGTGTTAGGTGCTTTAGCGCGCGCACCAAAGGCTGGGCCGCCAATATACACCGCATCTGCACCATGATTAATGGCTTCAATGCCAAAATCAGCATTTTTTGCAGGAGCGAGCAGTTCTAAATGGCGACGAGTTTTTTGCATGGGACTTATTTGCTTAGGTGATCAAGGTTGAATTTTAGACTAAACAACAGCTTATGACGACATTTGATTTTTGAGCAAGTGAAAAACCTCGCACAATTATCGTACAATTCAACCATGAGTAATCAAAATCTATTAAAACGCAGTATGCAATCTGTATGGCACCCATGCACGCAGATGAAGCAACATGAATCTTTCCCGTTAACGCCTATCCATAAAGGTAAAGGTGTCTGGCTTTATGATGCAGATGGTAACAAGTATTTAGATACTGTTAGTTCATGGTGGGTGAATCTGTTTGGGCATAACAACCCGCATATTAAAGATGCCATCAAACAACAGCTTGATACTTTAGAACACGTCATGTTGGCTGGCTTTACGCATGAGCCTGTGATTAGTCTTTCAGAGAGGTTAGCTACACTCACAGGTCTTGGCCATGCGTTTTACGCCAGTGATGGGGCAAGTGCTACTGAGATTGCGTTAAAGATGAGCTTTCACTATTGGCGCAATATTGGCCAGCCTAATAAGTCCAAATTTATTAGCCTACAAAATAGCTACCACGGTGAAACGCTGGGTGCGTTGAGCGTCACCGACGTTGCTATATTTAAAGATACATACGCACCTTTGTTAAGGCAATCTGCACAAATGCCTAGCCCCGATTTTAGGTTGGCCGAAGTAGGGGAAAGTGCAGAAGATTATGCACTGCGCTGTGCCGAGCAATTGAACAGCTATATTGCTCAGCATCATACAGAATTGGCGGCATTTATTATTGAGCCACTGGTACAGTGTGCCGCCGGCATGGCGATGTACCACCCGACTTACCTTGCTAAAGCACGCGAAATTTGTACGCAATTTCAGGTACATTTAATTGTGGATGAGATTGCGGTAGGGTTTGGCCGTACTGGTTCGATGTTTGCGACTGAGCAAGCAAAAACAGAGGGATGCAAAGTAGGCGATATTGCTGATTTTGTCTGCCTCTCTAAGGGCATTACTGGGGGATATTTACCATTATCGGCAGTACTAACGACCGATACTGTTTACCAAGCGTTTTATGATGACAGTACGGTGCGTGGTTTTTTACATAGCCATAGTTACACGGGTAACCCACTAGCCTGTAGTGCGGCATTAGCGACCTTAGATATTTTTGAGTCAGAACATATCGTCCAGAAAAATCTTGATAAATCTGCGTTGATTTTGAAAGAGATGCAAGTGCTTACTCACCTGCCGATTCAACATTCACGTCATCAAGGGATGATTTTTGCGTTTGATGTGGTAACGGATAACGCGCAGTTTTCAAAGCAATGCTACCAAGTGGCAATGCAGCAAGGTTTGCTATTACGACCTATAGGCAACACGGTTTACTTTATGCCACCTTATACCATTAATGAAGCTGAAATTGAGTTCATGGTGGGTCAAACCAATGCGGTGATTCAGAGCATTCTATGAAAAGATTAGCGCTATTGTTTGTATTAATCTTGTGTTGCTTGCAAGCACAAGCTGAACTGCCCATCACAGTTGCCGCAGCACTTAAAGAAGCGGGTGTCCCGCAGCAGAATGTATCGGTGTATGTGCAAGCGGTGGATAGCCGTGTCGCCATCTTAAAACACAATGCAGACAAAAGTATGAATCCTGCATCGGTCATGAAAATGGTCACCACCAATGCCGCGCTTGATTTGCTAACTCCTGCTTATCGTTGGAAGACGGCGTTGTACCATGATGGGACCATTAAAAATTGGGTGCTAAATGGCAATTTGATGATTAAAGGCTATGGTGACCCTAGCTTTAAAGCGCAGGATTTTTGGCGATTATTAATGAGCTTAAGGCAAGCAGGTGTTAAGAAAATTAACGGTGACTTAATTATCGATAAAACTTACTTTGCTGATGATGTTGATAATGGCATTAGTTTTGATGAGGAAAAATGGCGTGCTTATAACGCAAAGCCAAGTGCATTTTCTGTGAATGGCCGTAGTACCAGTTTTAGGTTTAGCGCGAACGATGATGTGGTGAATGTGAATCAGGAGTTTGAATTACCTGAGGTGACAATTGTTAACAAGATGAAAGCGGTTAACGGTGATTGTGGAAATTGGCGTGGCAGGATGAACTATGATGTTCAGATGAACACAAATAAAGCAGTGGTCACTTTTAATGGTGTGTATGCACTCGGTTGTGGCGAGCGGTTCTTAGAGCTTAGTTTGTTTGATGATGCGCAATATACGTTTTTTACCTTTAAAAAAATATGGCGCGACTTAGGTGGGGAATTTACAGGCATATTGAAGCGTCAGCCAGTTCCCAGCAACGCTCATCAATTGTTAGAGCAGTCCTCAGAGCCATTGGGTAGTGTAGTGCGCGATATCAATAAATGGAGTAATAACCTGATGGCACGGCAACTATTGCTGACCATCGCCGCAGAAAAAGTAAGCACACCTGCTACTGTCGCCAAAGGTGTGATGGCGATTAAAAGCTGGCTGTCAGCAAGTGGGGTAAACACCAATGGATTAGTGCTTGAGAATGGCTCCGGATTATCTCGTATAGAACGGATTAGTGCAGAGCAGTTAGGTAAGATGTTAGTAGGTGCTTACTTAAGTCCGGTGATGCCTGAGTTCATGGCGTCTATGCCGATTTTGTCGCTAGATGGCACTGTGAAACAACGCTTGCAAGATAGTGCATCGAATGGACGTGCCCATCTTAAAACTGGCTCCATTAATGGCGTAAGTGCAATCGCAGGGTATGTGTTAGATGCAAACGGGCATCGCCATGTGATGGTGATGTTAGTGAATCATGCGAATGCAGGTGCCAGCCGAGATGCGCAAGATGCCTTGGTGGAGTGGGTGCATCAATTGCCTTGAGTTGACGCCCGAGAGGTTAACGTCGGGTGCAAAATTGAAGTATGATTATGCATTAAGTCTTTCTAATTTAGATACAGTTAATTTAAATACAACGCTACAGGACATAGAATGAAATTTTTAGGATCATTACTCGCAGGGCTTTGCTTGTTAAGCTTAAGTGCCTGCCAAGCTGAGCCAAATCAGTCAGCATCAGATAAATCAACAGTAAAGGAAGTAAAAGCGATGTCAGAGCAAGTGAAAGCGTTACAAAAGATTGATACATTAGTCGGTGAAGGCCGTGAAGCTGAGCCTGGCTTTAATGTGACTGTGCATTACACTGGCTGGCTGTATGATCCATCTGCTCAAGATGGTAAGGGTAAAAAGTTTGATAGCAGTGTAGACCGTAAAGAACCATTTGTATTTTTCTTAGGTGGTGGTCAAGTGATTCAGGGTTGGGATGAAGGTTTTGCTGGCATGAAAATCGGTGGTAAACGTACCTTGATTATCCCTTCAGAAATGGGCTACGGCGCACGTGGTGCTGGCGGAGTGATTCCTCCTAATGCGGACTTGATTTTTGACGTGGAGTTATTAGGCGTTAAATAAAAATGTACTTTTGCGGGCATCTGCTGTGCAGATTGCCTGCTTAAGCCATCTCGTCATCATAAGGCTTACTCACAAAAAATAATGCCTGACATCTATATGAATGCTGCGCCTTATTTTTCATTCTCGCCTTGTCTGATTGATGGTGATGCCCTTTACGGGTAGCAATTTACATGTTTGGGAGAAGTGAAGTGAAAGTTAGAGTTAAGTGGATTGACGGCGTCAGTTTTGTCGGCGAGTCTGAGACTGGTCATGCGGTTGTGCTAGATGGTGCGCCTGAAAACGGAGGCCGTAACATTGGCATGCGTCCGATGGAAATGCTGTTAATCGGCATGGGTGGTTGCACTTCATTTGATGTGGTGGCTATACTGAAAAAAGCACGTCAGCCAATTTTTGATTGTGTTGCCGAAATTGACGCAACACGGGCTGATGAGATTCCAAAAGTATTTACCAAGATTCACGTGCACTTTGTGATTACTGGCGATCATTTAAACCCTGTGCAAGTTGAGCGTGCGGTTAAATTATCTGCTGAAAAATATTGTTCAGCTTCTATTATGTTAAGCAAAAGCGTAGAAATCACGCATGACTTTGAAATTAAACCATTGACGCTGGAAGCATAGGCTGTAGTGAATTGTAAGCTTATGACACGTGATTATTAGGTGGTGGCTGGTATGATAAAAGAGGATGATGTTTTTCATCCTTTTTTTATATTCGTTGAAACTCGCGGTATTCATTACTTTTTAGACCATTGTTTTATAAAGCGTTGTTTTGCTGTAAAGCAAAATCTTTAATGAGCTCAGACACAAGCGTGTTAGCTAAATGCTTTTTTACAGTGACTGCATAAAAGTTTTCATTGATATTTGGTAATGTCATATAAGCAGTTAAAGTGCCAGCAGAAATTTCATCTTTAACTACCACGTCAGGCATCACTGCAAGTGCATTGCTGTCCCGAGCTAGTAGCCTAAGCATCGCCATATCATCCGCCTCTCCAACAACGTTAGGTTGAAATTGATATTGTGCGCATAGTCCATCAAACGCTGATCTGATAGGTGTCCCTGGTGCTGGTAATATCCAATCTAAAGACTTGTAATCGTCATTAAACTTTTTACTTAGTTTAAGCCCAGGAGCCCCTATCACAGAGATAGGCTGCTGAACCAGCAACTGACATTGCCAAAGTTGCTTATTTGTACCCCTCACTTCGATATTGGTGAGCACCAAATCAAATTGATGATTTGCAAGTTCGGTTAATAAGTTTGTTTGCCCGCGCGCCGCGATGTTTAATTTTACTTTTGGATTGTTCATCAATGGCTTAACGAACACCTCAACAAAGTTACGAGACATTGTTGATAACATCCCTATTTTAAGCGTCTGGCTTTCATTATGCGGACCATTTTTAAGCATGGCCTCTAATTCGTCACCTATATTAAATATAGTTTCAGCATAAGAGAATGTGATATTTCCTGCATCAGTCAATAATAACTTTCGATTCTGCCTTGTAAATAGTTGGTTTCCGATACTTTCCTCTAAAAGTTTAATTTGAACAGACAATGCAGACTGCGAAACATGCAGCGCCTCAGCGGCTTTTGTCAGATTGCCAATCTTGGCGACATGCCAGAAGTAATTTAAGTGGTGGTAGTTAAGTTTTGCCATATTTCAAAATGCTGAGATTGATTAATTAAAAATATTTTTCATCATTATTAAACTAATGAGAGAAGCTATATACAAAACTAACGTGACTTTCTTACTATTTGAAATGACTATTGACAAGATAGTGGTGTTAGATGAAGTCAATAATTAATTTTCATTTGCATACTGGGCTTGCAAAGTCAGTATTTTATCGTTCTGTATTATAGAACTATTAAATACAAAAAATATATTATACAGAACAATTAACATGGGTGAAAATGGCGACTATTAATAATAGGGACTATCAATTGAACAGTTTTCAAAGTTTGTTAACCCCATCTATCATGTTTTTTGCTTTAGGTTTTGTTGCGCAATTAATTAAGTCTGATTTAAAACTTCCTGTCGAGCTGACAAAGTCAATTACCATTTATTTGTTACTCAGTGTTGGAATACATGGTGGAATAGAGCTTTCACATGCAACACTTTTGGATGCAGTGCCTTCAATATTCACAGCAATAGCACTTGGGGTGTTATTGCCTATTATTGCGTATCTGATTATTAATAAAGTTGGGAAAATTGACCATTTAAATGCAGTTGCTATTGCTACGCATTATGGCTCTGTTAGCGCAGGCACCTTCCTAACGGCCATTGCGTTTTTGGATGCGCTTCATATAGATTTTGAAAAATATCCAATTATTATGTTGGCTATTATGGAGTCTCCTGCGATTTTAGTGGGGCTGATAATGGCCTCATATTTAAGAGGAAAACATTTAAATAATTCTGGGGCTGTACCGTCAAATAAGTCTGAGTTAATTAAGGAGGCTTTTACTAACGGAAGTATTGTGCTTTTAATAGGTGGTTTACTGATAGGAGATATTGCAACAGAAAAAAGTATAAAAACAATCCTACCTTTCTTTGATCACTTGTTTATGGGTGTCTTATGTGTATTTTTATTGTCCATGGGCATGGAGGCTGGAAAGAAAATAAGTGACTTCAAAGTTGCAGGTAAGTTTTTAATTTTCTTTGGTGCACTCATGCCATTAATTTCTGGGTTAATAGGTGTGATGATAGGTGCTTATTTGTTAGATTTTAGCGTCGGCGGCTCAACCCTTGTAGGCGTGTTGGCGGCAAGTGCATCCTATATTGCTGTGCCACCAGCGATGAGGATGGCAATACCAGAGGCAAATCCCTCTATCTACCTAACGTTAGCTTTAGGCATTACATTTCCATTTAACGTTGTTTTTGGAATCCCAGTTTATTATAGTTTCGCTAACTTTTTACTTTAAGGTTGTTTTATCATGTTTAGTGTTAAAAGGATTGAGCTTGTCATTGAAGCTGTTGAAAAACAAAGAGTGATTTCGACCTTAAAAGCTGTCAATATATTCAACTACACCATATACAATCATGTGGGCGGATATGGTGAGAGGGGGGCAAGAGGTGACTTGGCATTCGGTGAAAAGTTTGAAAATGTGACGTTTGTGATTGCCTGCCCAGAAAATCGGCTAACTACGATAATTGAGTCGCTACGCCCCATATTGAAAAGTTATGGTGGGATGTGTTTAGTATCAGATGCTCAATGGATAATACATTAATTAATTAAGTGAGCTGCATGGAAAATAACACCAATAAGAAAAAACCAATACAAAGGTTATTTGATCTTTTATCTCTAGAGAGAAAAGACATTAACCTACTTGTTGTGCTCACTTTTGGGTACGGAGTGCTTGGTATCGCAACGCCAATTGCAGTGCAGGCACTTGTCAATATAGTCACGATGGGTGGGCTTTTACAGCCACTTTTTGTGGTGTCGTTAATATTGTTTGTGTTGTTGCTGTTGTCTGGTGCACTGTATGTGTTTGAAGCCTATGTGGTAGAGCTCATACAGAGAAGATTGTTTGTAAGAACTGCAATCAATGCCGCTAAAAATGGTCAGGGTGTTGATGCGTCAGTGTATGACAACAGTAACCCAGTTGAGCTAATGAATCGATTCTTTGATATCAGCACGGTTCAAAAATCTGCAGCTACACTCCTTACCGTAAGTCTGGCAGCCTTCTTACAAGGCTTTATTGGGAGTGTCATTTTAATTTTTTATAGTCTCTATTTTGCAATCATTGTATTTGTGTTGTTAGCTTTACTGGCATTTATTATTTTTGTATTAGGTAGAAATGGGATTAATACAGCTATCGATGAATCTAAAACAAAGTATGCAACAGCGGCATGGTTGGAAACGATTGCCAGAAATTTTTATGTTTTTAAATTTTTTAATGGATTAGCGCGTGCTAATCGTTTAAGTAATGATTTAGCGAATCTCTACACAAAAAAACGAAAAGAACACTTCAGGACTTTGCTTTTTCAGAATATCGGCGCTGTGACCCTATACGCAATTGTTGGCACATTAATGCTGGCCTTAGGTGGGGGGCTTGTGATTACAGGGCAAATTAATTTAGGCCAATTTGTTGCAGCAGAGCTCATTATATTTGGCGTGCTGGCGGCGTTTGTTCGTTTTATCAGCAAGCTTGAGTATTTTTACGATATGTTAGCTGCACTTGATAAGATTGGTTTTTTGGAGGATTTGCCTCAAGAAACTATCGGAACCTATTCTATTCCTACAACTGGTTTAACGGAGGTTGAGGCCTTTAATATCTCATTCAACTATTCTCAAAAAATTAAGTTGCTTAAGAATGTAAGTTTTAAACTCAATCAAGGTGAAAGTGTTTCTATTTTAGGTGAGTCTGGTGCAGGCAAAACCACTTTAATCGGCATGCTCACAGGGCTCAGACAGCCATCCATTGGTCGCATTGAATTTAATGGAAATGACTTAAGACAACTCAATCAAAACATCCTTAGAAATGCGATTGGTATTGCTGGCAGAGTTGAGGTAATTGAGGGTTCTATTATTGAAAATATTGTGCTCGATAGGGAGCATATTACTTTAAACAATATTAACCAAATCTTAGATGAGTTAGGGTTGTTGGAAGACCTCACTAATTTAGAAAATGGCCTTGATACTCAGTTAACTGCTTTTGGAGCGCCTTTGTCCACAACTCAAATTCAACGTTTAATGTTAGCTCGAGCGATTGTCGGTAAACCTAATTTACTGATTATAGATGGCCTATTAGATAATTTAACTAGTCCTGAGTTGGGCTCAGTGCTCAATCTTTTGAAAGTTCATCAGGCAGATTGGATGCTGGTAGTCGCGACTCGTTTTGAACATATTGCGAATCAATTCAATCATACGATTTTGTTAAATCAGCAAGATGGTGAACTAGCGTGAGTGCGGATAATAAAGTGTTTAATGATGCCCTAGTAGCAACGGAAACGCCTGAGTTTGTGGTTCGTTATGTGAGAAACCTATCGATATTGTTCTTTGTTTTGCCAATTATCGCGATGTTTCTTCCTTGGCAACAGAATGTGACGGCGATCGGGAAAGTCACCGCATTTTCGCCATCTGAAAGAGTGCAAACGATTGATGCGCCTGTCAGTGGGTTAATCAGTAAGTGGTATGTTCAAGAAGGTAGCGTTGTTAAAGAAGGGGATGTCTTACTCGAAGTAAGTGATATTGACCCTATGTTCAAAGACAGATTAGAAGCCCAAAGAAACAATCTCCAAACTAAATTAAATGCGAAACAAGACGAGCTGAAGTCCTACCAAGTACAGCAACAGAACTTAATGAGCTCGCGGGATGCAAAAATTTCTGCGGCGCAATTCAAGTTAGATGTGGCTAATCAAAAAATACTTTCTACGACTGAAGCGATTAGCGCTGCAAAAGCCACAGCTGATGCAGCTGAGTTTCAAAGTAACCGTATGCAACGTTTGTTTGTCGATGGCTTAGTGTCTAAACGTGATTTAGAGGTTGCAGAAAGAGATCTGATTATCGCCCATCGCAATTTAATCAGCGCACAAGCTCAACATAATTCTGCAAAAGCAGAAGCACAGTCAGCCAAAGCCGAAATCCTACAAATACGCGCAGATACTCAGGCATCACTAGATTCTAGTTCGGCTGTCATTAATAAAATCAAAGGGGAGTTGGCTGATAGTCAAAACAGTTTAACAAGCTCAGAAATCAACTTATCACGTCAAAATATGCAGAGAATTGTTGCGCCTAGAGCGGGTACCATCTTTAGGCTCCCAGTTAACTCTCAGTCACAAATGATCTCTCAAGGGCAGCCCTTGCTGGTGATATTGCCAGAAACAAGCGCAAGGGCGGTAGAGCTTTGGGTAGATGGGCGTGATGCACCTCTTATTTCGACTCATACTTCAGTGAGGCTAGAGTTTGAAGGCTGGCCTGCAATTCAAGTGCCAGGATGGGCAAAGGTTGGGATTGGCACGTTTTCAGGAAAAGTCTCTTTCGTAGACCCTACAGATAATGGCACAGGTAGTTTTAGAGTCATGGTGGTTCCTGATGAGCACTACCCCGACTGGCCCTCGGCAAGATTTTTAAGGCAGGGGATTAGTGCTAAGGGTTGGATATTATTGGAAAATGTAACGATTGGTTATGAGATATGGCGTTTGCTGAATGGATTCCCAGCAAGAATTCCAGAGCTACAGACGTATCCTAACGAAAAAGTAATATACGATAAAAAATGACGATAGATGCCAGCAAACATACTCAAGTAAGTGTTAGAAGTTACTTTCTTTTGCAGTCAGTTATTTTTAGTGTGAGTTTATTAGCTCAACCATTATGCGCAGAAGAGGCTAATCCAAACTTGATGATAGAAAAAGCTAATCAAAGATTAAGGTTAGATGAACGACTATCGCTAGACGATTACTCCGTGACTCCTCCAGTCAAACTTAATGATGCTATTAATGAGTACAACGCTAAACGAGAAAAAGCTGAAATTAAACCACTTCAGATAGATATAGGTAAGGCATTGAATGCAGTAGATCGTGGAGGAGATACTAGTCAACTTGCTTCAGCCATGTCTGAACAGACGACTCAATCACTTACGATTGCAGATGTACGTACCAAAGCCCTTAAAAATAATTTAACTATTAAAGTTGCACAAATAGACCCATTGATTTCAGGTGCAGAAGTACGTGAGGAGCAAGCAAAGTTCGACAACATTATTTTTGCCTATGCAAAATATGGGGAAATAGATTCTCCCAAAATATCAGGAGATACCGTCGAGTTTAAGTCTGACAATCTTAGTTTAGATGGTCAGCAAGTTAAGCTTAGTACTGTAGCGCAAGATAAACGAAGTCTTTCACTGGAAGCAGGGATCAGAATACCGCTACGCACAGGCGGATCTGTCGTATTGAGCTCTCCACTAGAAAATAAGTCGAGCAGGGGGCAGTTTGATAGTGATGAGTATAGAAGTGCGATGCGCTTTTCAATGAGTCAACCCTTGCTAAGAAATGCTGGCGTTAAAGTGAATGAAGCTAGCATTCGTATTGCGGAATACTCACAGCAAGCTGTACAGCTTAAAACTAGATTGCAATCAATACGAGTGATTGCGATCGTTGATAAAGCTTATTGGGCGTTATATGAGGCATGGGGACAGTTAGATGTAAGGCGACAGCAGTTCGAGTATGCCAATCAAAATCTAAGCATGGTCAAGCATCGTGTTCGAGAGGGTTTGAGTGCTGCGGTAGAGATTAATCGTGCAGAAATTGGGGTTGCCGATAGAATGGACGCCTTGATTGTAGCTGAGACCAATCTTAAATTAGCACAGCGCCAATTGCGTTTTTATATGAATGATATGGCGGAGGATGCCATTCAAACCGGTACTGTAGTTCCTGCTACACAGCCTAGTTTGCTTAAATATGAATTTAACCGAAACAAGTTGTTAGACGATGCATTGTCTGGTCGTGTTGAGCTTTTAGAGCAGGAGATTCAATTGGCCGCTGATCTCACCAAAATTGATTATCTTGAGAATCAGACCCTTCCATTATTTAGTCTGGACTATCAATATGGTGCGCTTTCAAATACCAACAGCAATTTTGGGCAGAATTACAGAAACGTCTTGAACGGTGATTTTAATGACTGGTCAATTGGTTTGAAGTTTGAAATGCCGATCACCAACGAAGCAAGAAAGGCGCAGCTAGACTCCGCCGTACAACAGCGTAATCAGCGTTTAGCGACCAAATCCCTACAAATATTAACGGTAAAAAAAGAAATTTATGATGCCTTAGATTATGTTGACCAAAATTGGCAACGTATTCTAGCTGCTAGACAACAAGTGCTTATTGCAGGACTTAATTATGAAGCAGAACTTAAACAGTTCAATGAGGGCTTGCGCACGATGACCGAAGTGTTAGAAACGCTTACTCGTCTAGGTGAGGCGCAAGCTAAGGAAGTCCGAGCCATCGCTGACTATCAAGTTGCACTGATTGATACTGCCTATGCGACTGGAACGCTGTTGGGCTACAGCAAGTTAGATTTTAATTAACAAGATTTAAAGTTAACAAGGTCTAGAATTAGCAAGGCATGGAATTAACAAGATCCAGGTGCTGAATTTGTAATGAGTTATGCAGTGTAAGTATAAGCGCCGCAGCAATCAGGTAGCATTGGTCAAACACTCACACGCATCAGCCAAGCAAAAGAATCGTTAAGTGAAAATATAGATTAGTCTATGACTCAATGACTTTCACTGTGAGTGGTTGTTCATCCTCTAAAATATTCAATAATCTATCTACGTTTGGATGCTTGCCAGGGCAGTTCTCAGCATCTTCTGTGTGCTCTGCATATAAGCTTAAGCCTTCTACCGCAGCATCTAAAGAGATTTCGCCATACATACGAGCTAAATGGCTATACACTTTGATTGAACCTTGGCTACCTGGTTTGTTTTCAATGACGCCTGCTGAGCTGCCGTCTTGGTTGTAAAGCTCGATACGCGCTACGTTTGAGGCATCATCAAGAGTCTGTAGTACGTCGCTAAATTTTTGCATTGTGTAACCTTAAAAATAATTAGATGTGATAAGTTGTGCTGGTCATGAGTTCGGACATCTTTTTCATACAAAATTTAACTGGGAGTGGCAATGCTGCTGCACCTTGTTGTTTTGCATCGTTAGCGTGTTTGGCCTCGTCTGTTTGCATTTGTTCAATAATTTTGCGAGATTTTTCGTCTGCAATAGGTAGTTGATCAAGATGGCTTGCCAAGTGTGCCCCCACCTGTTTTTCAGTTTCTTCTAGAAAGCCTAGGCTCCATTTGTCGCCTAACGCCCCTGCAACAGCACCAATCGCAAATGAACCAGCATAGAACAGTGGATTGAGCACACTAGTGTGTCCGCCAAGAGCTTCAATACGTGATTCACACCATGCTAAGTGCTCGGTTTCTTCACGTGCAGCTTGCTGCATGGTGATGCTAGTGGCCGCATTTTTTGCAGTCAGTGCTTGGCCGCTATATAGTGCTTGCGCACAGACTTCACCAGTATGGTTAATGCGCATCAGTGCGCTGACGTGCTTCTTTTCTTGTTCATTTAGCAGAGGTTCTTCAAGACCCGTATCAGGGTGAGCACGTTCGCTATGTGGTTTTGCAAACAAGGTGCGTAACCCAGTGTCAAATGCACAAATTAATTTGTCTGTCGTGAGTAATCTGTTCATAAAAGTCATTCTACGCTTAATTGTTCAAGTGAAGCTAGTATTTGGTTGGCGCCTGATTTAGCCGTTTTAATGTTGACGAACCAAGCTTCATCAGGGGTATCAATACTACTTTGGGCGCTATGCATCAAACCCCATTTGCTTTGCAATAATTTCAACTGGGTGCATCACATGCGCACTGGCGTACGCACTCTCCAGACCTCTACTGAGATGCAGGCTGCACCCGATATTAGAGGTGGCAAGTATTGTGACTTGATTAGCCATTATTGCTGCCAGCTTATCGTTAAGTAATTGATTAGCCATTTCAGGTTGTGTCACAGAGTAGGCGCCGGCGCCACCACAACATTGGCTGTTGCCGGGCAGTGCTTGAACGTCTGCACCTGGTATTTTTTTTAGTAGGTCATATACTGCTTTTTGTGCTTTGAGCACATTGCGTAATGAGCATGGGTCTTGTACGTAAATGCGCTCTTGAAGTGGCGCAACTTCTGCCTTAGACCAGTCACATGTGACTAAAAAAGTACTGATGTCTTCTACGCGATGTGTGGTGAGATAATCTTTTAAGCCGGCACCACAACCGCTTGCGGTGCTTAGTATCGGCATGGCAGTATTAAAACTCTCGGCATTTCTTTTAATCAGTTTGTTCGCTTCAATATCATCGCCAGCTTGTCTGGCAATACTGCCACAGCAAGTTTGTGCATTAGGGATATGCACATCATAACCAAGGGCATTCAATACATAAATACTCGCCCTGAGTGTGCGGTTGTCAAAAGCGTTAGTGGCACACCCTAAAAACAAACTGACTGCACCTAAACTAACCGCACCTTGGGTAGTTTGAGTTGTTGGGTATAGTGATTGCCATACAATCGGCTTTTGCATGGTCGGCAATAGTTTTGCTGCTGGCATCACACGTTTTAACACCCTAATTAAATTCAGTTTTGACATTAACCATAGCGGCCACGTGATAGCATGACTCAAGTAACGGTGGCGAATAAAAGGTTTTGCTAAAGTCAACCAGAGGCTCTTTTTTTGAATATAAAGCGCACGGGTGGTATCGACTAAGGCACCATAATTAACACTATTAGGACATGCTGATTCACAACTGCGGCAACTTAAACATAGGTCAATATGCTCTTTAAAGCGGGCATTGTTAGGCAAAATACCCTGAGATACAGCACGAATCAATTGGATGCGACCACGTGGTGAGTCTGCCTCAGAGCCTGTTTTTCTATAGGTGGGGCAATGCGGTAAACATAACCCACATGCAACGCAGCGGTCAGCTTCAGCGGTTAATTCTTTAAGCGATAACGTCATGGTGTGATTATAATCTTTTTCAATCTCAACATTGACTAAACAGTATAGCGTTGTAAAAAAACCGCCTTAACAATCAAGGCGGTTTGATTTTGAATAAGCACAAAACTTGGTCTTAAGTTTAACCTTACTCAGCTTTAGGTGTTTCTGCTTTCACTGCTGGTGCAGACTGAATCACAGGCAAGCCTTTAAGCAGATTCATCGCTTGAGCAAACTGAATGTCATCTTTACTTGCAGGCTCGATAGGTGCGCTAGGTTCTGCAAATTTCTTTTCATTCAACTTCTCTTTTGCTGCTTCTTTTGCAGCGTTTGTTGTATCTGCTGGTTTTTTAGCTTCACCATCTTTAGGGTTCGATAAGTGGCGAGATAAATCCGCCTCGTGAATTGCGCCAGACTGGTCAGTGCCATCCTCAACAATATAGTCAGGCACAATACCTTTTGCCTGAATCGAACGACCTTTAGGCGTAAAGTAACGTGCTGTTGTTAACTTGATCGCAGCACCGTTATTCATTGGCATAATGGTTTGCACTGAGCCTTTACCAAAACTCTGAGTACCCAATACTGCAGCACGTTTGTGGTCTTGTAATGCGCCAGCCACAATTTCAGAGGCAGATGCTGAACCACTGTTAATTAATACCACCATTGGCACAGTTTTTAAATCTGCTGGTAAGTCACGAATGTAATCATTCGCGGCACCACCGCGTACATAGTTTTCTGGCACAGCAGTTAACTGCATTTTAGAGTCAGGTGCACGACCTTCGGTATACACGACTAATTCACCTTTAGGTAGGAAGGCCGCTGATACACCTACAGCACCATTGAGTAAACCACCTGGGTCATTGCGAAGATCTAAAATAAAACCTTTGAAAGCGCCTTTATTTTCGTCATGCATGGTCTTGATGGCTTTTGCAAGATCTTCACCAGTGCGCTCTTGGAATTGCGTAACGCGTGCGTACGCATAGCCTGGCTCTGTGAGTTTGTATTTCACACTTTTACTTTTGATAATAGCGCGAGTCAGCGTGAACTTAAGCGGTTTAGTCTCAGTTTTACGCACCACTGTTAACACAATTTGGGTGTCTGGTTTGCCGCGCATACGTTTAACTGCGTCATTGAGGGTCATGCCTTTTACTGGTGTGTCATCAAGCTTTACAATCAAGTCGCCGCTTTTTAAGCCAGCGCCATATGCCGGTGAGTCCTCTATTGGTGAGATGACTTTCACTAAGCCATCTTCCATGCCCACTTCAATGCCTAATCCACCAAATTCGCCTTGCGTGGCAACTTGCATGTCTTTAAATGCATCTGGATCCATATAAGTTGAGTGAGGATCTAATCCAGTAAGCATGCCGCTAATAGCTTCTGAAATTAATTTTTTGTCTTCAACAGGTTCAACATAATCAGTTTTAATTTTGCCAAACACTTCGGCAAAAGCACGCAGGTCATCTAGCGGCAGTTGTGGTTTAACCATTTTCTCTGCGACGGCAGAGTAGGTTAGGCTTAGCATTAGACCAAGTATTAAACCTGAGCCCACTAGCCCAATTTTTGTAAACCGGTGATGTTTATTATTTACTTGCATGAATGTAAGGTGTCCTAACAAAAGTAACTGTTGCTGATTTTATGCTTTAATATCTTAATCTAACTTAGATATCTATTTTAAGTCGATATATATGCCATGTAGATTAAATGACATAAACACTATTTACACTAGATTCATTTAATCTATCGATAACTATGAGTTATAAAATAATTTTTAGTTTCAGAGTGTCATTATTATATTGCTTACTAGGCATATTAAACTATATCAGTCGGGACATACAAATTGAGTAGATATATTGTTCAAATCACTTATTGCACACAATGTCGTTGGTTATTGAGGGCCGCATGGCTAGCACAGGAATTGCTGACCACATTTGAGCAGGATTTATATAGTGTCGCACTCAAACCAGGTACTGGTGGCATATTTGAGGTGACTTTAAATGATGAGCTGATTTTCTCTAGAAAAGAGGTAGGAAGGTTTCCTGAAGCGAAAGAGATTAAGCAGTTGGTGCGTGATAGAGTAGACCCAGAGCGTCATTTGGGGCATAGTGATAAAACGTATGTTGATCAATAGTGTCTATGGGATGGCGTTAATCATTTAAGCACCGTTTTAGTTTAGGTACATAGATAAACTCACAATATACTTTTTGACGAGAAAGGATTACAAAATGTCAGATCAGCACGATAACAGTCCAATAGTGGATGCGCTCAATACGATTTTAGAGTTCGAATTAGCAGGCGTTGTAAGATACACCCATTACTCATTAATGGTATTTGGGTATAACCGTATTCCTATTGTGTCTTGGTTGCGCAGTCAAGCGACTGAGTCTTTAGATCATGCGAACAAAGCGGGTGAAATTATTACACATTTAGGTGGACATCCTTCATTGTCGATAGGCCCATTACTTGAAACGCATAACCATGATATTGGCGATATATTGCGTGAGTCTTTAGCACATGAAACAGCAGCACTTAATGCTTATAAAGCATTACTCAAGTTAGTAGAGGGTGGTTCTGTGATGCTAGAAGAGTATGCTCGTGAAATGATCTACCAAGAAGAGTTGCACTTGGGTGAAGTGGATAAAATGTTACGTAAACCTGGTGATTTAGCTAAGTTTCACGCATAACATTAGGTGATGCGCTTAATGTTGGCTGGCGACTTTCAGTCGCTAGCTTGAAGGCGAAACTCAAAAAATGAATGATGAGTATTTTTGGGTTTCGTTTAATCTTTCTTCTGTTCTGACTCTATCCGTTGTGCACCATTAAAGCGCTTATTCCAATAGCTGCTTTGCATGTCATCTACTCTAACACCGCCACCGCTGCTTGGTGAGTGAATAAATCGATTATTCCCTACATAAATACCTACATGTGAAAATGCCGATTTTAGCGTGTTGAAAAACACTAAATCTCCCGGTTGCAGTTCACTTTTTGACACGGTTTTTCCGAGCTGGCTGATGGCTTTGGCGCCATGTGGCAATGTTAAGCTGGTCGCTTGCTGGTATACATACCTAACAAAGCCGCTGCAATCGAAACCAGTTTCTGGGGTGCTGCCACCATATTTATAGGCAATGCCTGTGAGGCTAAGTGCATTAACTAGCACTTCGCGTGCTCGGTCTGGCCAGTCTTGTCTGTCTTCTGCATGATCTTTTTCTGCCGCTGCTTGGGCAAGGTCTGTTGTATAGGCGTTGCTCAACCCATTAGGGGTTGCCGCACAAGAAGCGCTGACAAGCGCAAGCGCGATGCAGATTAGATAATGAGCGTAAGTAAGTTTTGACACGAATTCATTATATTAAACTTACCCAAAAGTACCAAATGTGATTATCTACTAGGTTAAAACAAACATGAGTAGCCTAACTCATGTGATAATTACGGCCCTATGAGTGAATACAATATCCGCCAAGTTTTTGAAAAAGATGGCATTTTAGCTTCGCATATTGCTGGTTATCATGAGCGTACCCAGCAATTGGAAATGGCTTTAGCGATTGCAGATGCGATTGAAAACAACACCCAATTGGTTGCGGAAGCAGGCACTGGTACGGGCAAGACCTTTGCCTATTTGGTACCAGCATTGCTGACTGGCGGTAAGGTCATTATTTCTACAGGTACTAAAAACCTCCAAGACCAGTTATTTAGCCGCGATCTGCCCAATGTTCGCGATGCACTTAAAGTGCCGGTGACCGTGGCTATGCTTAAAGGTCGGTCAAACTATGTCTGCCATTATCATTTAGAGCGTGCAGTGAATGAAGGGCGCTTTGCCGCGCGTGACGATGCACAGTACGTGCATCTCATTAAGGCTTTTTCTGAAAACAGTAAAACAGGTGACAAAGGTGAGCTGAACACCGTGCCTGAAAATGCCACGATATGGGCTAACGTCACATCAACCCGCGATAATTGCCTTGGTGGTGATTGTAATTTCTATAAAGAATGTTTTGTGATGGAGGCGCGTAAGCAAGCGCTGGCAGCCGATGTGGTGGTAGTGAATCATCACTTATTTTTTGCGGATGTCATGTTGCGCGATGAAGGTGTGGCTGAGTTATTGCCTAGCGCCAATACTGTGATTTTTGATGAAGCACATCAATTGCCAGACGTGGCGGGTCTGTTTTTTGGAGAGGATATTTCTACTAGCCAATTGCTGGAACTTGCACGAGACTGCACCGCGGCGCATTTGAGCCTTGCCAAAGATTGTGTGCAGCTCGGTGAAGTGATTCCAGTATTAGAAAAAGCATGCAAAGACTTTAGGCTGATTTTTGCCTATGAAGGCTCACGTATGCCAGTACAGAAAGCATTAGCACTCAAAGACTTTCAGTCTTCATTTGATCATATGCAGGCGCAGTTACAAGCGTTATCTGCTGTGTTGGAAACGCAAGCAGCACGCGACCCATTGTTAGAAAAATGTTGGCAACGCAGTATGGCATTACATGATTTGCTTAGCCGATGGCATGCAGCTGAAAATAATAATCTGGTGCGTTGGGTTGAAGTGTTTACGCAATCGGTGCAGTTACATGCGACGCCACTGAGTGTTGCCGAGGGCTTTGGTAAACAATTAAATGCCCAACCGCGTGCATGGATATTCACATCGGCGACCTTAGCTGTCAAAAATGACTTTAGCCATTATGTGGCACAAATGGGTTTGCAAGATGCACATACTGCTTCATGGCAAAGCCCGTTTAACTATCAGGAACAGGCCTTGTTTTATGTGCCGCCTGAAATGCCTGATCCGAATAGCCCCTCTTATACTGCCTGTGTCGTTGCTGCTGCATTGCCAGTATTGCAGGCAAGCGGTGGCAGAGCTTTCGTGCTGTCTACTAGTTTGCGTGCGATGCGTGAAATACATGCCTTGCTGAAAGAAGCCTTTGCCGAAAATGGTATAGAGAGCCCTTTATTGTTGCAGGGCGACACTTCACGTACGGAGTTGCTTGATCGCTTTCGGCAATTGGGCAATGCCGTGCTGGTGGGCAGCCAGAGCTTTTGGGAAGGTGTCGATGTGCGCGGCGAGGCATTAAGCGTCGTGATCATTGACAAGTTGCCCTTTGCGCCCCCTGATGACCCTGTGTTGTCTGCACGTGTAGATAAGCTGAATGCAGAGGGTAAAAATGCGTTTATGGAGTATCAGCTTCCCTATTCAGTGATTACCTTAAAACAAGGTGCTGGACGTTTGATTCGGGATGAAAACGATAGAGGTGTGCTGATGATCTGTGATCCGCGCTTGATTACAAAATCTTACGGTAAGCGTATTTGGCAAAGTTTGCCGCCATTCAAGCGCACGCGTGTATTGACTGATGTGCAGGCGTTTTTTGCCGATCATTAATTCACTTGGATTATTGGTGGTGATGAGTTAATGGCATTTATCTTGTTCTTGAGACCTTTTCTCACCGCAGATGTAAGTAATTTGTAAAAGTGATGACTAGGGAGTAAATCCCGTACTTTTGATTTTCTAATTAGTTTAAAATGCGCGTCCTTTATATTTTTAGCAGCATAGATCATATGGTGCTAAAAGTTTCGCATACGTTTTAAACTTTGGGAATTCATCATGCTTCGTTTTGTATCAGTGTTTTTTGCAGTCGTACTTTCTTCGTATTCCGTACTTAGTTTTGCTGGAGATTGCAACAAAACAGTGATGGGTGGCGGCTGTACTGCAGAGGCTGATGCTGGTGTAGCTGCACACATGCGTAGCCAGCCTCAAGTAAAGCCTGTTGTCGCAAAAGTTAAAGCGGCCGAAGTGAGCGTAAAAGATGCGTCTGTTCCAAAGAACGTGAAAATGAGTAAAACGAGCAATCAAAAGCCGCAAATCTAAATGATGATCTTGATTGTCAGATAATTATCACTAGAGATACATAATGACTACACATGTTATTTGTTCGTACATATGTTTTAAAAGAAAATAAAAAGCTGACAATTTGTCAGCTTTTTATTTTTATCAATGTTTTAAAGTAATTGGCGTTATAGTTGTCTTTTTTGTTTGCTATCTAAACCGTATTTTCATGCAATTTATTCAAATTCCAGAAGGTGAGTACGAGCTGACCGCCATTCGAGCCCAAGGTGCAGGTGGCCAGAATGTGAATAAGGTATCGAGTGCGATTCATTTACGCTTTGATATTAAGGCTTCAAGCCTGAGTGATTGGTTAAAAGAGCGATTACTTAATCTAAAGGATAGTCGTATTAATGATGATGGTGTGTTAATTATTAAAGCACAGCAATATCGTACTCAGGAAGCGAATAAAAAAGATGCCGTTCAACGCTTACATGAAATTGTGAGTGCGGCGAGTATAGTTAAACCTACACGCTATGCTACGCGGCCAACTTATGGATCTAAGCAACGTAGGTTAGAAACTAAATCACAACGCGGGCATTTAAAGCAATTGCGTGGCAAAATAGCGGGAGAATAAAATCTCGTGCATATTGCGCATTGTTTTACATGGCTGAATTCATATGAACAGTTACCCAAATGGCAACTCGCGCTATTGTGCGCATCGCTTGTTTTGTCGTGTAATTTAAAAAATCTAACCTAAAATCTAACCTAAAATCTAACCTAAAATCTAACCTAAAATCTAACCAATGAATCTATTAGCTTTTGATACCTCAACCGAATATTTGTCACTTGCCGTTAGGCGAGATAGTATTGCCTTTAAGTATGATGTGTTGGCTGGGCAAACTCACTCACAAATCATTCTGCCTGAGATTCAACACTTATTGAATCAAGCAGAGCTGCAATTGCAGGATTTACATGGTTTAGCGTTTGGCGCTGGGCCAGGCTCATTTACTGGTGTTCGTATCGCGGCTGGTGTGGCACAAGGCTTGAGCTTTGGCGCTAATTTACGTGTGGTAGGGGTTTGCACACTAATGGCGTTGGCGGAGGCGAGTGGTGAATCTAAAGTGATCGCCTGTTTAGATGCCCGCATGGGCGAGGTTTATCATGCAGTTTATGTGAAAAAAACTTCAGGCTGGCAGGCTATCATCGAGCCAGGTTTGTACAAGCCTGATGCCGTCCCCGCTGTGGTAGGCGATGATTGGGTCGGTGTGGGTAGTGGTTGGCAAACTTACGGTGAAGTGTTGGCAGATGCCTATCGTGGACAGATACAGTCTACACAACCTGCTTTGTTGCCGATAGCGAGTGCTGTTCTAGCATTAGCACAACCAACATTTGAAAGTGGCGAGGCTAAACCAGCTGGAGACGCCATGCCAATTTATATCCGTAATCGAGTCGCACTCAAGACTGTGGAGAGAGAGCAAGGTTTACGTTTATGAGTGCCGTACTTAAGCCAAACTATCAATTTCGCGAGATGACAGTAAGCGATTTAGACGCAATCATGGAAATCGAGCCACATATTTACTCGCATCCTTGGACGCGTGGAAACTTTGCTGATTCTCTTAAATCGGCGCATAGTGCATGGGTGCTGGTGCAAGATACCAATATCATCGGCTATGCTTTGATGATGATGGTGCTGGATGAGGCGCATTTGTTAAACTTAAGCATCAGTAAGTCGTATCAAAAACAAGGGTTGGGACGGCTTTTATTGGAACACATGATACAGATTGCACAAGACCTTAAAGCTGCCAATATGTTTTTAGAGGTAAGAGCGAGTAACATTTCTGCCATCGCTTTATATGAAAATATTGGCTTCAATGAAATGGCTGTACGCCGAGGCTATTATCCAGCACATCATGGGCGGGAAGACGCAATTTTAATGGGATTAGCAATATGAGCCTGATGACGCGTGAGGATGTGTTGAGAGAGCTTGAGCTGCTGCCTGTTTGGCAATTAAAAGGTCAACTGCCTAGTATTAAAAGTAGTATTCAAAATCTCACCGCGTTAACTCCAGAGAGTGAAACTTTTGTTGAGCCCCCGCCGCCAGTAACCCCGCAATTTGAGCCAGTAATTGAGCCAGCGCCGCAGGATAGTAGATGTGTGGAAGAGGTGGTCGTGGTTCCGACGCGAACTGAACCTTTCCGTTTATTAATCAATGATGATGCAACGGTTGCCTTTGTACTGGATAGTGCGATAGAAAGTAGCAATGCGCAGGATATAGAAACGCTTTTGAGCAATATGCTTAAAGCAATTAATATGAAGTGTAATATTGATATTCCAAATGCCAATATAGATACACTCAATGAGCAAGCTGTTAAGTTAGTCATGGTCATGGGCGAGTCGGCTGCGAATAGTTTACTTGGGCAATTGCAAGCAGTCGATGATTGGCGAAATGTTCAATCAGCAAACCCCATTTTTTATCAAAATTTACCAGTGATTGTTACTTATCATCCTGCATTCTTGTTGAGCAATAATAGTTATAAAGCGAAAGCTTGGGCAGATTTATGCACTGCTAAACGTATTTTGCAAAACCTGTTAATACAGTAGTGCTCGAAGTTTAAAGCAGTGGTACTTGAAAACTTTACTTGAATAACTTTAAGTACACTAGTACTTGTAAATTAGACATATAGCACAATATTGATACCGAACGATTGACTAATTTCAGAGGAATCACCATGAAAAATTTAGGTTTGAGATTTTTAGCGATATTACTTGTATTGAATTTAACTGGTTGCGGTTACAACACCTTTCAATCTTTAGACGAAGAGTCTAAAGCGGGCTGGTCTGAGGTATTGAATCAATATCAACGCAGAGCAGATTTAGTGCCTAATTTAGTCAATGTTGTAAAAGGCTACGCCTCACATGAAAAAGAGGTGCTGACAGAAGTAGCGGATGCGCGTTCAAAAGTGGGCAGTATACAAGTGACACCTGAGTTGTTGAATGACCCTGAGGCTTTTGCTAAGTTTCAGGCGGCACAAGGGCAGCTAGGTTCTGCATTATCACGTTTGTTAGCGGTGTCAGAGAACTATCCTAATCTGAAAGCAGATCAAGGGTTTAGAGATTTACAGGCGCAGTTGGAAGGCACGGAAAACCGCATTACCGTTGCACGTAATCGTTATATTGAAACTATTAAAAATTACAATATTGCGGTGCGTAGTTTTCCTAATAATCTAACCGCGATGATGCTGGGTTACCAAGCAAAGCCATCATTTACCGTAGAAAATGAAAAGGCAATCTCTGTTGCGCCTACTGTTAATTTTGAGAGTAAATAATCGCGCCAATATCAACCACTTAGGTGACTAGCGTGACATCACTCTTTAGAACAAGCTTGGTTGCTCTTTTTATGATGCTATTTGCATCGTTTCATGTGCAGGCCGAGCTTGTACCTATCCCCACTTTGCAGCATCGGGTTACCGATTTAACCCAAACACTTAGCGCCGAGCAACAAAGTGCCCTAGAACAAAAAATTGCGGCATTTGAGCAAGAAAAAGGCAGCCAGATTGCAGTGTTAATTGTGCCCACTACTCAACCAGAAGTGATTGAGCAATATAGCATCCGTGTCGCTGATGCTTGGAAGCTTGGGCGAGAAAAAGAAGATGACGGTGTGCTGTTGGTCGTGGCAAAAGATGACCGTAAAATGCGGATTGAAGTGGGCTATGGTCTAGAAGGTGCGATACCTGATTTAATTGCCAAACGTGTGATCACGGAAGTCATGGCACCACATTTTAAACAAAATGATTTTTATGGCGGTATTACCAAAGCCGTTGATACACTAATCGGTTTAATTGCTGGTGAGCAGTTACCTGCACCAGCGAAGCAAAATAATCAGGGCAGTTTTACCGACTTCTTACCTTTATTACTGATAGGCGGGTTGATCTTAGGTGGTTTGTTACGCGCGATATTTGGTGATTTCTTCGGTGGTGTGTTAAATGGCGGTGCGATTGTCATGCTGGCTTTGTTTTTTGGCGTAGGTTTGTTCATTGCATTGCTGTTGGGGGTAGTCGCCTTTGTGCTGACATTGATTGGCCCAGCTGGGTTAGGAAATCTGGGTGGCGGTATGTACAGCGGGGGGCACTCCTCGGATAGTTGGGGTGGCGGCGGAGGTGGTGGTTTTGGTGGCGGCGGCGCGTCTGGAGATTGGTAATGGCTAAATTCATGAAACGCTGGTGTATAAAACGCGAAGATATGAAACGTTGTTGCCGACATCTCTGTGCTTTACCAAGTGCAGTGAAAAAGCATTTTTCTCACGCTGCAATACAGCGCATCGAGGCTGCTATTGCTAATAGTGAAGCATTGCATTCAGGAGAGATCCGGTTTGTCGTGGAGGCTAAGTTATCATTTTTAGAGCTGATTGCTAGAAAAACAGCTAAAAAACGCGCCCTAGAAGTTTTCTCAGAGTTAAGAGTTTGGGATACAGCGCAAAACAATGGCGTGTTGATCTATCTGTTGCTAGCAGATCATGATTTTGAGATTCTGGCAGATCGTGGCATACATCAGCATGTGGGAGGCGCGGGTTGGGAGCAAATTAGCCACCAAATGGAACTGATGTTCAGGCAAGGGAAATTTGAGGCTGGTGTAGTTGATGGCATCTCAAAAATTAGCGAACACCTTATTCAATATTACCCAGCCCAGAGTGAAAATCAGGGTGAAAATCACAATGAGCTACCCAACGCCCCAGTTATTTTATAGTAGCTTGCTGAGTATCGGTTTATTGATGCCATTTAATCTGCAAGCGGCAATCACTGACATCACGCGTATTTATAAACAAACACCAACACTAAAAGCATTTGAAATCTGTACAGGCGGTGGCTGTGCAGAAATCAAACAGACATCTTTAGCTGATGATGAGTGGAAAACTATCACTGCTATATTCGAAAATTCAAACCAGCATATAGATGCACAATTAGAACGACAACATATCGCAGAAGCGATTGGTATGTTGGAGAAAATAATCGGCGCTAAAACTGCAACAAGTACTGATCGTGCTGGCACCTTTGATAACTCCAAGTACTCTGGGCAGCTAGATTGCAACGACGAGGCCATTAACAGCACAACTTATATGCGCTTGATGCAACAGCATGGCTTAATCAAACTTCATCAAATAGAAGATATGCGCACACGCAGTTTCTTTCTGTTTGGCTGGCCGCACAGTACGGCTGTCATGCATGAGCTTGCAACGGGTGAGCGTTATGCTGTTGATAGTTGGTTTTATGATAATGGCTATCCTGCTACCATTGTGCCGTTTGCTGTGTGGAAATCTGGCTACTTTCCAGTGGATAGTCCCATCTTAAAAGGTCGATCGGACGTTAAATAATGCAAGCTTGCGGGTGCAGTGTAATAAGTATTACTGACTAACACACTGATTATCTGTAAAATTCGCATTTTTATTTAGCACTGATCTCAAACTACTATGCGCGCCTCTCAATTTTTCTTTAATACTCAAAAAGAAGCCCCTAACGAAGCTGAACTGCAAAGCCATATCTTAATGGTACGAGCAGGCCTCATTAAACGTTTAGGTTCAGGCCTATATAGCTGGATGCCTTTAGGCTTGCGTGTGTTGCGTAAGGTAGAGCGCGTTGTGCGTGAAGAAATGAACAATGCAGGTGCATTAGAGCTTTTAATGCCAGCGGTGCAACCTAAGGAATTATGGGAAGAAACTGGCCGTTGGGCTGTGTTTGGTCCACAAATGCTTAAAATTCAAGATAGGCACGAGCGCGAATTTTGCTTTGGTCCAACGCATGAAGAAGTGATTACCGATATTGCGCGTAAAGAAATCCGCAGTTACAAGCAATTACCACTCAACTTTTATCAGATACAAACAAAGTTCCGTGATGAGATTCGCCCACGCTTTGGTGTGATGCGCGCGCGTGAGTTTATGATGAAAGATGCGTATTCATTCCATACAGATTTTGCCTCGTTAGAAAAAACTTATGAAACGATGTATCAGGCATACAGCAATGTATTTACACGTTTGGGTCTTAAGTTCCGCGCAGTAAAAGCGGACACAGGCGCAATTGGCGGCGATGGTTCACATGAGTTTCACGTATTAGCTGACTCAGGTGAAGATGGGTTGGCATATTGTGAGACATCAGATTATGCAGCCAACGTGGAATTAGCTGAAGCAATTCCAACAAATAATAAGCGCGCAGATGCTACAGAAAGTATGCGTGAAGTAGATACGCCGAAACAAACAGCATGTGAAGATGTGGCTAAGTTACTGGGAATTAGCGTAGCGCGCACGGTTAAAGCGATTGCATTGATTGCTAAAGACGATGCTGGTCATGACAAATTTTACTTAGCTTTATTGCGTGGTGATCACCATCTCAATGAAGTGAAACTAGGCAAGCTTGCAGGTTTTGCAGACTTTAGACTCGCCACTGAAGAAGATATTCGCGCTAACCTCAGCTGCCCACCAGGCTTTATTGGCCCTGTTGGTGTTGGTGCTAATGTGACAGTAATTGCAGATAAAACAGTCGCACTCATGAGTGATTTTGTTTGTGGTGCTAACAAACCTAAATATCATTTAGCTGGTGTGAATTTTGGTCGTGATTTACCAGAGCCTGTCGTGGTGGCAGATCTCCGTAATGTAGTTGCGGGTGATGCTAGCCCAGATGGTAAAGGCGTGTTGTCACTATGCCGCGGTATCGAAGTTGGTCATATATTCCAATTACGTACCAAGTACTCAGAAGCCATGAGCGCAACTTATTTAGATGAAAACGGACAAACCCAAGTGATGGAAATGGGTTGTTATGGCATTGGTGTGTCTCGTATTGTGGGCGCAGCCATTGAGCAAGGCAACGATGAGCGCGGCATTATTTTCCCTAAGAGCATGGCACCATTTGAAGT
>Ga0208519_100024_pt1 | contig 231202 bp, 207 predicted proteins | sample LakWasM130_HOW14_2_FD_183940 | JGI IMG/M metagenome (GOLD analysis project Ga0208519, IMG submission 183940) | Freshwater sediment methanotrophic microbial communities from Lake Washington under simulated oxygen tension - Sediment Metagenome... | ecosystem: Environmental > Aquatic > Freshwater...
GCTCTATGCGGGGGTCCGGGATGCTTTGCAGGTGTTGCAGCAGGCTCATCTAAACAGCGCTTGGCAGATTACTCAAGCGCTGCAGTGTCGTTGGATTTGACTCTATTTTTTAGATGCGATTGCCCTGATATCAAGCGTCAATAGCTATATATTCAATAGCAATTTAGAGCAATTCCGCCGGCTCGGGCCGCCCGAACAGGTAGCCCTGGAACTGCTGGCAGCCGTTGCGCAGCAGAAATGCACGCTGCCCCTCGGTTTCCACCCCTTCGGCCACCACATCCAGCCCCAGGCTGCTGGCCAGCGTGATGATGGTGCAGGCGATGGCCGCATCGTTGGGGTCGGTCAGCACGTCGCGCACAAAACTCTGGTCGATCTTGAGCTGGTCAATCGGCAGGCGCTTGAGATAGCCCATCGATGAATAGCCCGTACCGAAATCATCCAGCGAAAACCCCACACCCAGGGTGCCCAGGGCCTGCATTTTCAGGATGCTGTCTTCCACGTCGTGCAGCATCAGGCTTTCGGTCAGCTCCAGCTTCAGCCGGTCGGGGCGGGCACCGGACTCGCGCAAGGTATCCAGCACCTGCTGCACAAACTGGGGGTGCCGAAACTCCTGCGCACTGACGTTCACCGCCACGCTCCAGCCAGCGGTGCGGGGCTGGGCCGCCCACAGCGCCAGCTGGTCACAGGCCAGGCGCATGACCCGCCGCCCCAGCGGCAGTATCAACCCGGTCTGTTCGGCCAATGGAATGAAATCGCCCGGCGGCACCATCCCGCGCTGCGGGTGCATCCAGCGCACCAGGGCTTCGGCGCCCAGCATATCGCCCGCCGCGTTCACCACGGGCTGGTAATGCAGCAGGAATTCGTTGTGCTGCAGGCCGTGCCGGATATCCCCTTCCAGCGCAGCCCGCGCGCTGGCGGCCGCCTGCATGGCGGGATCGAAGAAGCACAGCGTGTTGCGGCCCAGGGCCTTGGCCTGGTACATGGCCAGGTCAGCCCGCTGCAACAGTTCGTGCACCGGCTGCTGCGCGTCCCGGAACAGCGCAATGCCGATGCTCGGCGTGCTGTGCAACTCGCGGTTATCCACCTCGAAAGGCGCATTCAGCGCGGCGATGATCTTCTGCGCAATGGCTTCCGCTTCGATGGCCGCCTCGGACTCCACCCCGTGCAGGTGCTGAAGAATCACCACGAACTCGTCACCTCCCAGGCGTGCCACGGTATCCACCGCCCGCACACAGGCCTGCAGGCGCGCGGCCACCTGGACCAGCAGGCGGTCACCCCATTCGTGGCCCAGGGTGTCGTTGATGGCCTTGAAGTTGTCCAGGTCCAGAAACAGCAAGGCGCCATGGCATCCGTCGCTCGCACCACCCAGGGTGGCGTGCTCCAGCCGGTCGAGCAAGAGCCTGCGATTGGGCAAGGCCGTGAGTTCGTCGTAGAACGCCAGGCGCTCAATCTCGGCCTCTGCCTTCTTGCGTTCGGTGATGTTGCGCGCAACACCGCGATAGCCGGTGAACCGGCCTTCGGCATCAAAAATGGGTTCACCACTGATGGACACCCAGATCAGCGTGCCGTCGGCGGTGGTGCGCTGCATCTCGAAGTCATGAAAGACCTCGTGGGCTTGCAGCTGTTTGCGGTGCTTGCGCCACTGCCCCGGCGCCACGGCAGTCTCGGGCAGTTCCCAGCGGGTCAGCCCATAGTGCATTTCATCCGGGATACCCCGATCGCGCTCGGCCCTGCCGTCAAACCGGACAAACCGGAAGTCAGCATCCTGCTCCCAATACCAGTCCGAGGAAAGGTGGGTGAGGCTGCGCCAGCGCGCCTCGCTCTCGCGCAACGCCTGCAGCGTGCCCAGGTAGTCGCTCACATCCGTAAACGTGCGCACGCGGCCCCCCGCCTCCAGGCGCCGGGTGCGTACTTCCAGGAAGCGCCCGGCGCGGGTTTTGCGGATATAGGTCGCGGGCACATCGGGCCCGTCGATACGCCCACCGGTATGCCCAGATGCCACATAGGCCCGTGCGGGTGCTTCGACCAGTCCGAAATCGGGGCCGAAATCCCCCCGTTCGGCCTGGAATCGCACCACCTCGTCCACCAGCGGCTGCGTTTCCAGCAGCGCTTGCGGCAAATCGAGCAGCTCCAGATAACGCTGGTTGTAGACACGGATGCGTCCCGTCGCATCCACATTCGTGATGCCCTGGGAAACGCTGGCCAGCGTGCTTTCGAGCGCCCGGGTCTTCTCGGCCAGCAGTGCACTGGTGCGGGCCAGCTGGGATTCGACTTCGCTGCGCGCCAGCTCAGCCCGGCGGGCCAGCTCCAGCTGGCCCACCGTGTTGAGCAGCGGCTGCAGAAACTGTGCATCCGCCTTGGAGTAGCCCCCTGGGCGATTGGCCAACCCGACCATGGCGACCAGCGCCCCGGCGGCATGGATGGGCAAGCCCAGATAGGTTGCGACCACCGGATGCCCCTGCGGCACCCCGGCGCGGCGCTGATCGGTGCCGGGACTGTTGCTGATGACGGGCTCGCCCGTGCGCAGCGCAGCACCCATCAGCGTATCCAGATTGTCGACAACCATTCCGTCCTGGACATGCTGGGCATGGTGGGCTCGCGAAGCGGTGTCCCAGCTGAGATCGGTCATCGCATGCACCCGCAGGAACGGCTGCCCCTCGGGCGAGTGCTGCACCTGCCCCACCAGGCCGAACATACTGTCGGTCAATGCCATCAACTCCTGCAGCACCGCGTCGAACGCAGCGCAAGGGGCGGTGCCGGCAATGAAGAGGGCCTGGACTTTCGAGATGGCCTGCAGCAAGCGGTGCTGACGCGCCAGCATGGCCTCGGCAGTCTGGCGAGCCCGCACGCCCGTGCTGCGCTCCAGCACCGCCTCGATCTGTGCGGGCAGCGCCAAGAGATGATCGCGTTGCGGTGTCTGCACCAGAAAATCACTGAACCCGTGCCGCATGGCCCGTGCCGCCTCAATCTCTTCTCCCGGGAGCACGATGACCAGGGCCGGCACCTCGCCAAGCCATTCCAGCACATCAAAGGCCGTGCCGTCTGCCATGCTGCGCGCCGCCAGCACGACATCGGTCTGGCGGCGGGCCAGTATCCCGCGGGCTTGCGCAAGGGTGGACGCCACTTCGACGGTCCAGCCCAGCCCGGGATCCACCAGCGCATGGACCACGGACTGTGCATAGACAGAATCACCATCGATCAAGAGAACAGAGATGGGCATGGGCCGATCCGGGATGCGCACCGCATGCAGCCGCAAAGCCGATGCGGTACAAGGAGAAACAAGAGTTACCCATTATGGGGTTGGCGCGGACTGCGCCGCGGCGGGGCCGTGGCGGCCTACCAGCTGAATGTGGGCTTCGCGCCCATCCGCAAGAAAGGCAAGCTGCCGTTCACCACCGTCGAGGAAACCTACGAGCTCGAATACGGTGGCGCCACGGACGAATTGCCCACCGACGCCGTCAAGGCGGGCGATCGCGAGCTGCTGATCGACGACTGATTGCCACCGGTGGTACCAGATGGCCGGCAAGAAACTGCTGCAAAAACCCGGTGCCACGGTCACCGGAGGTGCCGCCATCGTGGACTTGCCGGAGCTGGGCGGATCCCAACGTCTGCGCGTAGGGGGCCAGGGGGTATGGGCGGCCGATCCCGGCCGGCGCCCGTGTTTCAGTTCAGATCGCCGTACTGGGTACTGCTGAGATCGGGAAAGGGCCCGTCTGCACCCTGCATCACCGTGTCTTCAAAACCGGTCGGCCGTGACGGTGCCAGCAGGGGGCCTGACCGCACCGGAACGCCCGGTTTGGTGGCCGCAGCAGGCGTGGCCCGGACACTGGCGGCATCCGACAGCGCCCGCTTGAACGCAGCCACTTCATCGGCCTCGATCGGATCAAACCGCTGCGCGGTGCGCGCCGCGGGGGCAGCAGCGGGGCGGGCCGGCGGCACTGGTGGCGCGGCATGGGCAACCGGGCGCACGGAAGGCGTCCGTACCGGCATGGCCGGCGCCACGGGGGCCGCGGAAACCACCGCAGACAGCGAAACCCCCTGTGGCGCAAGGCCTTGTTGCGGAAGACCCACCGCCACATGGTCGTTGATACGCCAGTAGACCGCCGTCACCAGAATGTCGTAGCGCGCCTTGGCAGTCTGGGCCACCAGCGCCTCGATCTCGCTGAGCCGCACGGTCTCTCCCCCAAACTCGCGGGCCAGGTCCATCATGACGAGAAACTGCCGGCCCCGCTGGTCCAGCGACAACACCTTGAACTTGTAACTGGCCGACAGCACACCGGCGCGGACCATGGCATCGCGCACCACGGTATAGAGCAGCTCCCGCCGTTCCATGCGCTCGCTCTTGCGGTTCGCCGCATGGTCCGCTGGCCGGGCGTCAAGGGCCGGTTTGCGTCCCGCAGCCATGGGGACGGCGGCATCCCCATGGAGCAAACCCGAAGGCTCCAAGGCCGAACGGTGCTTGGAGGTTTGGGCTTTGCGGCTAAACCAACTGAACAGGGACATGGTTTGCTTTCTGGGATAGCACCGGTAAACGATCTCATCGAGTTTACCCGGCACACTCCCGCCACCCCCCACACATCGCGGTGACAGGCGCCCAAAGCCCCCCCGGCGTCAGGTGGCCGCGACGCGGCGGCGGCGGTTACCCAGCCGTTTGGCCAGCACGGCGCCAGCGGCCATGGCCAGGCCCAGGGCAATGGCGGGCTGGCGGTTGGACAGTTCGGTGAAGCGCAACGCTGTCAGGCTCCAGAGCTTGGTCGGGACACCCCCTTGCACGGTGGCGCTGCGCGGGCGCATCGAGAAGAAGCCACCTTCTCCCACCACCGAACCCGGCCCCACGATCGCCAGCCGCAGGCGTTCTTTCTCGTCCTGGTAATGCACGCTCAGGCTGCCACTTTCGACCAGGTAAAGGGTTCTGTCGGACGCCCCCTGGGAAAACAGCACATGCCCTGCCGGCAAGGCATAGGGCTGCAGGTAGGCCGAGAGGGTTTCCCACTGCGCTGGCGTCAGGGGATTGGTCATGCTGTCCTCTGCGCTGGCCTGGGCAATCGCATTGAGCAGACCAGTGAGATCAATCTTGGATGAAATGGGCGTAATGGCATTCATGGTCTGCCGAAACTAACCTTGTAACAGAGCAGGCACAAGCACTCTTTACGTATGTTTACAACAAATGCCGACCGATGCTGTTACTTACCGATACAAAAGCTGGAGAAGATGACACCAAGCAAGTCGTCCGAGGTGAACTCGCCGGTAATGGTGCTCAGCGCGTTCTGGGCCAGCCGCAGCTCCTCCGCCAGAAGATCCAGCGCGGGGCCGCGCGCATCCAGCTGCGCTGCGGCTTGCGCCAGATGCGCCTGCACACTGCCCAGCGCCTGCACATGCCGCGCGCGGGCGATGTACACGCCCTCCGGCGCCGACTGCCAGCCCGCCACCTCCAGCAGGATGCGGCGCAAGGCATCCAGCCCCTCGCCCGTGCGGGCCGACAGGTGCACGGCGGCGCGCCCTGCGGCCTGGGGCGGCAGGGCACTGGGCACGCAATCGACCTTGTTCCACACATCGATCACAGGCACGGATGAAAGCAGTTTCTGGCCCAGTGCGCTTTCTATGTCTGCGTCGGCAGCTCTGTACTCGAAGGCATCCCAGCGCGCCAGGTCGTGCAGGAACAGCACCGCGTCGGCGGCCGCAATGGCGTCCCAGGCACGGGCGATGCCGATGCGCTCCACCTCATCGTCGCTGTCGCGCAGGCCGGCAGTGTCGATCACATGCAGCGGCACGCCCTCGATCTGGATGGTCTCCTGCACCTTGTCGCGCGTGGTACCGGCAATCGGCGTCACGATGGCCAGTTCGGCGCCCGCCAATGCATTGAGCAGCGAGCTCTTGCCGGCATTGGGCTGACCGGCAATCACCACCTTGATGCCTTCGCGCAGCAGCGCACCCTGACGGGCACGCTGCATCACTTGCGCCAGCGTTTGCTCCAGTTGGAATAGCTGCCCACGCGCATCTGCCTTGCGCAGGAAGTCGATTTCTTCCTCAGGAAAATCCAGCGTGGCCTCGACCAGCATGCGCAGATGGATCAACGCGTCGCGCAGGGCGTGGATCTCTGCCGAGAATGCACCGGTCAGCGAGCGGCTGGCGCTGCGGGCCGCCGCCTCCGTGCTGGCATCGATCAGGTCGGCAATCGCCTCGGCCTGGGCCAGGTCGATCTTGTCGTTGAGGAACGCGCGCTCGGTGAACTCACCAGGTTGCGCCACCCGCAAGCCAGGCAGGCAAGGTTGGCCCGTGGCCGCCTCCAGGGCGGCACCGGCTTCCAGACAGCGCGCCAGCAGCAGCTGCAGCACCACGGGGCCGCCATGGGCCTGCAGCTCCAGCACGTCTTCGCCGGTGTAGCTGTGCGGGCCGGGGAAAAACAGCGCCAGACCCTGGTCGATGGCCTGGCCCTGCGCATCGCGAAAGGGCAGGTAGGTGGCCTCGCGGGGTTTCAGCGCTCGGCCGCACAGGGCCTGCACCAGCGTGTCCAGCCCGCGCCCCGAGACACGCACGATGCCGACGGCCCCGCGCCCCGGGGCAGTGGCGATGGCAACGATGGGGTCATGGTGGCGAGCAAGCATGGTGGCGACTGTACAGGGTGGATGGAAATGAAAAAGGCCGCTTGCGCGGCCTTAGGGAACCCGGGGGATCAGCGACGCAAGGTCACTTGAACTTCGGCAGGTTGAACTGCGGAGGCACGCCCATACGGGTGTTGATGATCCACTGCTGCGCAATCGACAGGATGTTGTTCGTCAGCCAGTACAGCACCAGGCCGGCCGGGAAGAAGAAGAACATTACGCTGAAGATCAGCGGCATGAACCACATCATCTTGGCCTGCATCGGATCGGGCGGCGCGGGGTTCAGCGCGGTTTGCAGCAGCGAGCTGGCCGTCATCAGCAGGGGCAGGATGAAGAACGGATCAGGCGCGGAAAGATCGCGGATCCAGCCGATCCAGGGCGCATTGCGCATCTCGACGCTGGACAGCAGCACCCAGTACAGCGCAATGAACACCGGGATCTGGATCATGATGGGGAAGCAGCCGCCCATGGGGTTGACCTTTTCCTCGCGGTAGATGCGCATCATCTCCTGCTGCATCTGCTGGGGCTTGTCCTTCAGGCGCTCGCGCATCTCCGTGATCTTGGGGTTGATGGCCTTCATCTTGGCCATGCTGGCGTAGGCCTTGGCGTTGAGCCAGTAAAACGCGATCTTGAGCAGAAGCACCAGCGCCACGATGGACCAGCCCCAGTTGCCCAGCAGCTTGTGCAGCTGGTCGAGCAGCCAGTACAGCGGCTTGGACAGGATGGTGAGCCAGCCGTAGTCCTTGACGAGTTCGAGGCCGGGGGCGAGTTTTTCCAGGCTCGTCTCGACCTGCGGGCCGGCAAACAATTGCGCCTGCACCGACTTGCTGGCGCCCGGCGCGACTTCGCCCACGGGCGTGATCATGCCCACCGAATACAGGTTGGCGTCCACCTTGCGCATGAACAGGTCGCGCTGGATGCCGTCGCCCAGCAGCCAGGCGCTGGCAAAGTAGTGCTGCACCATGGCCACATAGCCGTTGGTGGCGGTCTTTTCGATCTCGGCCTTGCCTTCTTCGATCTTCTTGAACTCGACCTTCTGGTATTTCTTGGCGTCGGTATAGACCGCCGGGCCGGTGAAGGTGGAATAGAACGAGGATTCGCCCGGCGGCTTGTTGCCATCACGCACCAGTTGCAGGTACAGCTGGGGGGTAACGGCCGCATTGCCGGTGTTGACAACCTCATGCTTCACCGCGATGTCATAGGCGCCGCGCTTGATGGTCCAGGTCTTGACCAGCTTCACGCCGCCCTGAACGGGCGACTCGAAGCGGATGCTCAGTTCGTCCTGTCCATCCTTGAGTTCGCGCGGACCGGGCACGGCCGTCATCACGGTCTTGTGCGTGGGAAAGTCGCCACCGATCAGGCCCGTCTGGGCCACGTACACCCGCGCAGCGCTTTCGTCGAACAGCACGAAGTTGCGGGTCTTGTCGGCCATGTCCACATGCTTGAGCAGTTCGGCATGGGTGAGCGAGCCGCCTTCGCTGTCGAAGGTGAGGCGATAGACGTCGGTGGTGACTTCGACGCGTTCGCGCACGGCGGGCGCTGCAGGCGCCGGCTGGCCAGGTACGGAAGAGACACCCTGCGGCGCAGCGGCAACGGGTGCGTTGGCGACCGGGACACTGGCGGCACCCGTGGCGCTGGACGCAGGGCCCGTGGCAGCGGGCGCAGTCACCGCCGGGGCGGAGGGGAAGAAAGTGGCCTTGTTGCCGTTGTGCAGCTGCCACTTATCCCACAGCAGAACCATGGAAAAGCCAAAAATCACCCACAGAATGGTGCGGCGAATGTCGTTCATGAAGACTTCTTTGGTGAGGATGGTTGGGTGTTGGAAGGAGAAAGCCGCGAAAAAAGCCGCATGCTGCGCGGCAATTGTTGCGGGACCGGGTCATGGCCCCCGTCACACCAGGGGTGGCAGCGTACCAGCCTGCGCACTGTAAGGTAACTGCCGGCCGCAGCGCCATGCCGCTCCAGCGCCTGCAGCGAATAGGCCGAACAGGTCGGCTCGAACCGGCAGGCCGAACCCAGCCAAGGGCTGAGGAACAGCCGATAGCCCTTGACCACGCCGATCAGCAACGCACGCATCATGGAGCCACCTGCGCCGGTGCTGGCACCTGTGCCACGACAGGGCGCCGTGCGGCGTGCCCAAACAGCTGCAGCAGCTCGGCCCGCACGGCCTGCTTGAGCGGGTCGGACGTGGCACTGAGAAACTGCTTGCGATCAAACGTGGCCCGCAAGCGCACGACATGGGCCGCCTGCGGCAAACGGGCCTCGAACAAGGCCGCCACGGCATGGATCTGCCGCTTGATGGTGTTGCGCGTCACGGCACGGCGCGCCCAGCGCTTGGGCACCATGGCACCCAACCAGACATCGGACACGCCAAACAGGGCCTGCGACCCTTGCACGGATGGCAAGGAGTCGGGCCCTGTGGAAGCAATGCCTGTCACGGCAGCCTTCTTAGCGTCCAGCACCAGACGGTGCAGCGCAAAGTGCGCCGTGCGGGAGACAGTGCCTCCCGCCATGGCCGCCTGGAACTGCGGACGGGTTTTCAGCCGTTGCATGCAAGCACCCCGTTTGGAACCTGACGGCGCAAACCGGGGAGCAGGTCCAAGACCGTAACGGCCTTAGACGGCCAGGCGCTTGCGGCCCTTGGCGCGGCGTGCGTTGATCACGGCACGGCCACCGCGGGTCTTCATGCGGACGAGGAAACCATGGGTGCGCGCGCGGCGCGTCTTGGAGGGCTGGTAAGTACGTTTCATTTTGCTATTCCTTGAGGCTCAGTTCCGGACTGCTGCTCTTGAACCCCGCCATCTGCGGCCGCAGCGCCCCTAGCGGGGATCGCACACAACCAAAGACTCGCGGGGCAGAAATAACGGCGCGCCGGGTCAAATCACCCTGAACGCATTCAGGGAAACCCGAAATTATCGCAGGCTTGGCGCTGGCTGGCAATGCCCATTGTGTTGTGGGCCTTTGGCGAGGCGCGCAAAACCCGTTCCGGGAGCACGCCGGCACCTGGCCCGAAGTGGCCTCTCAAATTGTGGATAACTCCTTGACAAGCTACAATCCGCCGCCTCGAACCGTTCCTCTATCCACAACAAGAATGCCCCCTGAAATGACCGAGGAATCCCATCGCAGCCCCACAGGCCAGCCCGGCGCCGATGCCGGCCAGGGCCTCTGGCAGGCCTGCGTTGAACAGCTCGCCCAAGACCTGCCAGAGCAACAGTTCAACACCTGGATCAAGCCCCTGACCGCCCAGGTGGCCGAAGACTTCTCCAAGGTCACCGTGCTGGTGGGCAACCGTTTCAAGCTGGACTGGATTCGGGCGCAGTATGCAGGCCGCATTGCCGCGCTGCTCGAAGGCCTCTACGGTCAATCCGTGACACTGGAGTTAGCGCTCGCTCAGCGCGAAGCCATTGCCCGTACTTATGTACGACCAGCAGCCCCTGAACAATCCAGCACCACAGCGCTGTCTGAACCATCCTCTGGCAACAACGACGAAACGCCGGCCGGTGCATTCCGCAACCGGCTCAATGCCGCCCTGACTTTCGAGACCCTGGTGGAAGGCACGGCCAACCGCATGGCGCGCTCGGCCGCCATGCATGTGGCGGGCATGCCCGGGCATCTGTACAACCCGCTCTTCATCTATGGCGGCGTGGGCCTGGGCAAGACCCACCTGATGCATGCGGTGGGCAACCGCCTGCTGGCCGACCGGCCCGACGCCAAAGTTCTCTACATCCACGCCGAGCAGTTTGTGTCGGATGTGGTTAAGGCCTACCAACGGCGCACCTTCGATGAATTCAAGGAGCGCTACCACTCGCTGGATCTGCTGCTGATCGACGATGTGCAGTTTTTTGCCAACAAGGACCGCACGCAGGAAGAATTCTTCAACGCATTCGAGGCGCTGCTGGCCAAAAAATCACACATCGTGATGACGTCGGACACCTATCCGAAAGGCCTGGCCAACATCCACGAGCGCCTGGTGTCGCGCTTCGATTCGGGCCTGACGGTCGCGATCGAGCCGCCCGAGCTCGAAATGCGCGTGGCCATCCTGATCAACAAGGCGCGCGCCGAAAGCACCGAGATGCCCGAGGAAGTGGCCTTTTTCGTGGCCAAGAACGTGCGCTCCAACGTGCGCGAGCTCGAAGGCGCCTTGCGCAAGATCCTGGCCTATTCACGCTTCAACCAGAAGGAAATCTCCATCCAGCTGGCGCGCGAGGCGCTGCGCGACCTGCTGTCCATCCAGAACCGGCAGATTTCTGTGGAAAACATCCAGAAAACGGTGGCCGACTATTACAAGATCAAGGTCGCCGACATGTACAGCAAGAAGCGCCCGGCCAGCATTGCCCGGCCGCGCCAGATTGCCATGTACCTGGCCAAGGAGCTGACGCAAAAGAGCCTGCCCGAGATCGGAGAGCTGTTCGGCGGTCGCGACCACACCACGGTACTGCATGCCGTGCGCAAGATTTCGGGCGAGCGCCAGCAACTCACCGAACTGAACCAGCAGCTGCATGTGCTGGAGCAAACACTCAAGGGTTGACATGGAGCACACCCTGAGTTGCCCTCGGCGGCGTCCCTCGCCTGGGCAATGCCGGTCCCAGAGGCCGGGAGGGTCTCCATCGCACCGGATAACCGGAAAATGCGTCTGTAGCAGCAATGCCCTTGCAAGAGGGCAAAATGGCGGTTTGTGCGGCAGGGGGGAGGCACCACCGGTGCTGCTGTCCACACACCGTCCCAAAAACCACAAGAGGTTGACATGATCGTCCTGAAGGCAACACAAGACAAGGTTCTCGCGGTTCTGCAATCGGTCTCCGGCATCGTCGAGCGCCGCCACACCCTGCCCATCCTGGCCAATGTACTGATCCGCAAGACGGGCAACGCCCTGCAGCTGACGACCAGCGACCTCGAAATCCAGATCCGCACCACGGCCGAGCTCGGTGGCGACACCGGCGACTTCACCACCACGGTGGGTGCGCGCAAGCTCATCGACATCCTGCGCACCATGCCCGGCGACCAGACAGTGAGCCTGGAATCGGCCCAGTCCAAGCTCATCCTCAAGGGTGGCAAGAGCCGCTTCACGCTGCAGACCCTGCCCGCCGAAGACTTTCCGCTGGTGCAGGAATCGGCCGCCTTCGGCCCCGCGTTCAGCGTGCCGCAGAAAGTGCTGAAGGACCTGCTCTCCCAGGTGTCGTTCGCCATGGCGGTGCAGGACATCCGCTACTACCTGAACGGCATTTTGTTCGTGGCCGAGGGCAAGCAGCTGAGCCTGGTGGCCACCGATGGCCACCGCCTGGCCTTCGCCAGCGCCACACTGGATGTGGAAGTGCCCAAGCAGGAAGTGATCCTGCCGCGCAAGACGGTGATCGAACTGCAGCGCCTGCTGTCGGACGCGGGCGGCGACAACCAGCCCCATATCGAGATGCAATTCGCCAACAACCAGGCGAAGTTCACCTTCGGCGGCATGGAGTTCGTCACCAAGCTGGTCGAAGGCAAGTTCCCCGATTACAACCGCGTGATTCCGCGCAACCACACCAACAGCGTCACCCTGGGCCGCGCGCCGCTGCTGGCCAGCCTGCAGCGCACGGCCATCATGACCAGCGACAAGTTCAAGGGCGTGCGCCTGAACCTGGAGCCCGGCACGCTGCGCGTGGCCAGCAACAACGCCGAGCAGGAAGAGGCCGTGGACGAGCTCGACATCGACTACGGTGGCGACACCATCGAAATCGGCTTCAACGTCACCTACCTCATCGATGCCCTGGCCAACATGGGGCAGGACATGGTGAAGGTGGAGCTGTCGGACGGCAACAGCTCGGCGCTGCTGACCATCCCCGACAACAGCAACTTCAAGTACGTCGTCATGCCCATGCGCATCTGACGCCATCCCCCGCTGCAGAACACTACTGTTTTGATAGCCAATAGCGCTACCAAATAAGCGCTAGAGGCAATTTTCATCATTGAACACATTGGAAACCACCGGTTTCCACGGATCCCAAGGCCCACCATGACCGCTGACAACACGCAACCCGAGCCCACCGAGAACGGCTCCACCGGCAATGGTGAGCCCGCAATGCCCGTCGTGCCAAAGATCGACACGAACCAGGCCGGTGCCAGCGAGAGCTACGGTGAAGGCGCCATCACCATCCTCGAAGGCCTGGAGGCCGTGCGCAAACGCCCCGGCATGTACATCGGCGACACGAGTGACGGCACCGGCCTGCACCACCTGGTGTTCGAGGTGGTGGACAACTCCATCGACGAGGCATTGGCCGGCCACTGCGACGACATCGTGGTCACCATCCACACCGACAACTCCATCAGCGTCACCGACAACGGCCGCGGCATCCCCACCGGCGTGAAGATGGACGACAAGCACGAGCCCAAGCGCTCGGCGGCCGAGATCGCGCTCACCGAACTGCACGCCGGCGGCAAGTTCAACCAGAACAGCTACAAGGTCTCGGGCGGCCTGCACGGCGTGGGCGTAAGCTGCGTGAACGCGCTCAGCAAGAAACTGCGCCTGACCGTGCGCCGCGAAGGCAAGGTACATGTGCTGGACTTCAGCCAGGGCTTTGTACAAAACCGCATCACCGCACAGGTGGACGGCGTCGACGTGTCGCCCATGAAAGTCATCGGCGACACCGAAAAACGCGGCACCGAAGTGCACTTTCTGCCCGACACCGAGATCTTCAAGGAAAACAGCGAGTTCCACTACGAGATCCTGGCCAAGCGCCTGCGAGAGCTGAGTTTCCTGAACAACGGCGTGCGCATTCGCCTCAAGGACGAACGCAGCGGCAAGGAAGACGACTTCTCGGGCGCCGGTGGTGTGCGCGGCTTTGTCGAATTCATCAACAAAGGCAAGACCGTGCTGCACCCCACCTCGTTCTACGCGGCGGGCGAGCGCCCCGCCGAGACCTATGGCGGCATCCCCGGCACGCACATCGGCGTGGAAGTGGCCATGCAGTGGAACAGCGCCTACACCGAGCAGGTGCTGTGCTTCACCAACAACATCCCGCAGCGTGACGGCGGCACCCACCTGACCGGCCTGCGCGCCGCGATGACCCGTGTCATTAACAAATACATCGAAGAAAACGAGCTGGCCAAAAAGGCCAAGGTCGAAGTCACCGGTGACGACATGCGCGAAGGCCTGTGCTGCGTGCTGAGCGTGAAGGTGCCCGAGCCCAAGTTCAGCAGCCAGACCAAGGACAAGCTGGTGTCGAGCGAAGTGCGCGCCCCCGTGGAAGACATCGTGGGCAAGTTGCTCACCGACTACCTGCAAGAGAAACCCAACGACGCCAAGATCATCTGCGGCAAGATCGTCGAAGCCGCCCGCGCCCGCGAAGCCGCCCGCAAGGCCCGTGAAATGACGCGCCGCAAGGGCGTGCTCGACGGCATGGGCCTGCCCGGCAAGCTGGCCGACTGCCAGGAAAAAGACCCGGCGATGTGCGAGATCTACATCGTCGAGGGCGACTCCGCCGGCGGCTCCGCCAAGCAGGGCCGCGACCGCAAGTTCCAGGCCATCCTGCCGCTGCGCGGCAAGATCCTGAACGTGGAAAAAGCCCGCTACGAAAAGCTGCTCACCAGCAACGAAATCCTCACGCTCATCACGGCCCTGGGCACCGGCATCGGCAAGGCCGGCGGCAGCACCGGCAACGACGATTTCGACGTGGCCAAGCTGCGCTACCACCGCATCATCATCATGACCGACGCCGACGTGGACGGCGCGCACATCCGCACCCTGCTGCTGACCTTCTTCTACCGCCAGATGCCCGAGCTCGTCGAGCGCGGCCACATCTACATCGCGCAGCCGCCGCTGTACAAGGTGAAGGCCGGCAAGGAAGAGCTGTACCTGAAGGACGCACCCGCACTCGACGGTTTCCTGCTGCGCATTGCGCTGAACCACGCCAGCGTGACCACCGGCGGCGCCAACCCGCAAACACTGACCGGCGAGACCCTGGCCGAACTGGCCCGCAAGCACCAGATCGCCGAGAGCGTGATCGCCCGCCTGGGCAATTTCATGGACGCAGAAGCCCTGCGCGCCATTGCCGACGGCGTGAGCCTCCAGCTCGACACCGTCGCCGAAGCCGAGGCCAGCGCCGTGGCCCTGCAAGCCAAGCTGCGCGAACTCAACACCACCGGTGCCCCCGCCGAAGTAGCCGGCGAATTCGACGCCCGCACCGACAAGCCCCTGCTGCGCATCAGCCGACGCCACCACGGCAACATCAAGAGCAGCGTCATCACGCAAGACTTCGTGCAGGGCGCCGACTACGCCGCCCTGGCCGAGGCCGCCGAAACCTTCCGCGGCCTGCTGGGCGAAGGCGCCAAGGTGATGCGCGGCGAAGGCGACAAGCAGAAGGAAGAAAAAGTGGGCGACTTCCGCCAGGCCATGAAGTGGCTGATCAGCGAAGCCGAGCGCACCACCAGCCGCCAGCGCTACAAAGGCCTGGGCGAAATGAACCCCGAGCAGCTCTGGGAAACCACCATGGACCCCAACGTGCGCCGCCTGCTGCGCGTGCAGATCGACGATGCGATCGAGGCGGATCGGGTGTTCACCATGCTGATGGGGGATGAGGTGGAGCCACGGCGGGACTTTATTGAGACGAATGCGCTGCGGGCGGGCAACATCGACGTGTGACCCGCACGGACCATGTCCACCCTCAACCAGCAGCGCACGCAAAAATACATCGCCACCCGCCAGCAGCACCCCGCGTGGCTGCTGCTGGCCTCGCGGCGGGCGCCGCTGGTGCTGAGCTGCCTGGATGCACTGTTCGAGCACCAGCGCGATGGCGTGGCGTTTGACGCAGCGGTGCAGGCGCTGGCGGACATGCTGGCGGCGCACGCCAACGACCCAGATTTTGAGATCGACAGTGCCGACACCCTGAACCAGGCCCGGCGCGAGGTGCGCGACTGGATTCGGCGCGGGCTGGTGGTGGAGCGCGAAGGCCGCGTGTTTGAGACCGACGCGCTCAAGACCGCGCTGCGTTTCATCGCGCAGCTCGACGGGCGCATGATGACCTCCACCGCGTCGCGCCTGGCCGTGGTGCAGCGCGAGATCGACAACCTGGCCGCCGCGCTCAACCCCGACCCGCAAAGCCGCACCGAGCACCTGCAGCGCCGCATGGCCGAGTTGCAGCAGCAGCTTGATGATGTGCAGGCGGGCCGCATCACCACCCTGACGCCCGAGCAGGCCGTCGAGGGCATTCGCGAGGTGTATGCGCTGGCCACCAGCCTGCGGGCCGACTTTCGGCGGGTGGAAGACTCCTGGCGCGATGCTGACCGTGCATTGCGCGAAGCCATCATCAGTGCCCGCCACCACCGCGGCGCGGTGATGGACCAGCTGCTGGACGGCCACGCCAACCTGCTCAACACGCAGGAGGGCCGTGTGTTCGACAGCTTCCACCAGCAACTGTCCCACCAGACGGAGCTGACCGAGATGCGCCAGCGCATTCGCCAGATTCTGGAACATCCGGCGGCAGGCACGGCACTCGATGGCCTGCAGCACAGCACGCTGCGCCTGCTGGTGCAGCAGCTCATCAAAGAGGCCAAGGTGGTGCAGGCCGTGCGCGCACGCAGCGAGCGCGAGGTCAGCCAGTTCATGAAGACCGGCCAGGCGGCCGAGAACCAGCGCGTGGGCCAGTTGCTCAACGAGGTGCTGGAGCAGGCCCTGCGCGTGAACTGGCAGCGCCAGGCCGTGCGCCGCCAAACCGCACCGCTGCCGCCGCTAGGCGTGGCGCTGGGCAGTGTTCCGTTGGTGGAGCGGCTGCGTGCCAAGTCGCTGGATGGCGGCGGGCAAACGGCGCTGCTGCTGACCACCGAATACGCCGACCTGGGCCAGATGGAGGCCGAGTTCTGGCAGGCCTTTGAAGGGCTGGACCGCCAGGCCTTGCTGGATGACACCTTGCAGGTGCTGGCGGCCAGCGGCCAGCCCATGACGCTGGCCCAGCTGGCCGCTGCGCTGCCGCCCGGCGAGCACGACCTGGAAACCCTGGCGCTGTGGCTGGCCATGGCGCGCGAGGCGGGCGTGGCGCTTGAGCCGGGCGAGGAGCAGATCGACACGCGGGACGGCGGCCAGCAATGGCGCTTTACCGTGCCGCGCGTGGCCCTCGATGGCGCGCAATTGGCGCAAATGAACTGGGAGCTGTGATGGCGCAGGAGCAGGATATTTTTGACCGCATCGCGGCGCAGATCACGCAGCAGCCGCATTCACAGACGCTTCAAAAAGAAGAGCAGATAGCGCAGGTAAATAAAGCGCCAGAGGCCGATTTTACCCAAAGAACTGCCCCCAGCGTGCGCAAGACGTTGCAGGTTTTGCTGGCGCAGGGTTGGCTGGAATCTGCCACCAAGCCGCAACTGTTTGGTCTGATTGCCGGGCAGACGGCGCAGCTCGATGCGCTGCTGGAGCCGCTGGATTTGCGCGTGGTAGTGGACGACGTTCGCGGCCTGGCGTTTCTGGCCGTGGTTCCCGGCTATGAAAACGAAGACTCCGACGAAAGCGAGCAAGACGACTGGACGCACCCGTTGATGCGCCGCCAGCGCCTGACACTGGAGCAGTCGCTGCTGCTGGCGATCTTGCGGCGCGAGTTTTTGCAGCGCGAGCAGGAAAGCGGCACTGGCACGCGGGTGCGCCTCACCGTGGACAGCCTGCTGCCGCAGCTCGAAACCTACCTGGGCAGCACGGGCAGCGATATGCAAGAGCGCAAGCGCCTGGGCCAGCTGCTGGAAAACCTGCGCGGCCACGGCATGGTGTCCGAGGTGGATGCGCAGGACTGCATCACCGTGCGCCCGATGATCGTGCACCTGCTCAACCCCGAGAACCTGCAGGCGCTGCTGCTGCGCCTGCGCGACGCGGGCGGGGCCACCCCATGAGCGCCGACGCCCCCTACATCCTGCAAGAGCTGCACCTGTACAACTGGGGCGCCTTTGCCGGGCGCCACCAGGTGACCATCGACCCGGGCAACAGCGCCATCATTGGCCCCACCGGCAGCGGCAAGACCACGCTGGTCGATGCGCTGATGACGGTGCTGTGCGCCACCCCGCGCTACAACCTGGCATCGACCGGCGGGCACGAAAGCGACCGCGACCTGGTCAGCTACGTGCGCGGCGCCAGCGGCCAGGGCAACGACAGCGGCGACCACATTGCGCGCCAGGGCGCCTGCGCCACGGGCATCGCGGCGCGACTGGTGCGTGGTGGTGCGGCTGCTGGCGAAGGTGCTGATACGGTTTGGCTCGGTGCGCTGCTATGGTTTGACGGCAGCAGCCAGTCGGCGGGCGACATGCAAAAGCGCTGGTTCTTTGCGCAGGGCGCGGGCCACGGCCTGGACCTGTGGCTGGAAGAGCAGCACAGCGGCGGCGCCAAGGCGCTGGCGCGGCTGGCCAAGGACAGCGACGGCCTGCACATGTTCGTCAACAACAAGACGGCGTATTTGGCCAAGCTGCACAGTTTTTTCGAGGTGGGCGCCAACGCCTTCACGCTGCTCAATCGCGCCGCGGGGCTCAAGCAGCTCAACAGCATCGACGAGATATTTCGCGAGCTGGTGCTGGACGACCATTCCGCCTTTGAAGACGCGCAAAAGCTGGTGGATGGCTTTGCCGAGCTGGCTTCCATCCACGCTGATCTGGAGCTGGCCAACGCGCAGTATGTCGCGCTGCTGCCGCTGCGCGACCTGGCAACGCGCGAGCAGCAGCAGGCCCGGCAAATGGCGCATTGGCAGGCACTGCAGCAGCACCTGCCGCACTGGTTTGCCGCGCAGGGCGTGCAATGGTGGGGCCAGCGCGTGGCGCAGTTGCATGCGCACATCGCCGCACGCGGCGAGGCATTGCAGGCAGCACAAGAGCGCGCCAGCACCGCACGCCAGCAAGAGCAGGACTTGCATGGCCTGTACCTGCAAGCGGGTGGTACCGACATCCAAACGCTGCAAGAGAACATCCAGCTGGCGCGCAAGGAGCTGGCACGCATCCAGCACCAGCTGGCGCAATACCAGACACTGGCACGCAACCTGGGGCTGGACCCCAACGCAGCCGTGGACGACCTGAGCAGCCACCAGGCCAACGCACAAGCGGCGATGGAGCAGATCGATGCGCACCAGGCCGCGTTGCAGGCCAGCGCCGAACACGCCATCGCCCAGGCCCACAACGCCAAAACGCGCCTGAACGACACCCAGGCCGAAGTCGACGCGGTGCGCCAGCGCCCCGACTCCAACCTGCCGGTGGAGCATCAAAGTTTTCGCACCGATCTGGCCGACCACCTGGGCTTGCCGGAAAGCGATCTGCCCTTTATCGCTGAACTGGTCGAGGTACGCAACACCGAGCAAGCCTGGCGCGGCGCCATCGAGCGTGCGCTGGGCAGCCACCGGCTGCGCATTCTGGTGCCCCACGTTGCGATGCGCGCTGCGCTGCAGTGGGTGAACCAGCGGCACAACCGGCTGCATGTGCGCCTGCTGGAAGTGCGTGACGCCGCGCCCGCCCCATTCCTCACCGAAGGCTTTGCGCGCAAGCTCAACCTGAAACCCACGGCACCCACTGCGCACCTGAACACGCTGCGCCAGTTGCTGTCCGGGCTGGACCGACACTGCGTGCCCGACGTGCAAACCCTGGAGCGCACACCCCACGCGATGACGGCGCAGGGCCTGATGTCCAGCCAATCTGGCCATTTCGACAAACAAGACCAAAAGCGGCTGGACCAAGACTGGATGACGGGGTTTGACAACCGCGACCGGTTGGCACATTTGCTACAACAAAAGCAGCTACTTGCGATTGACCATCAAGCCCTGGAGACCAAAAAGAGCCAAATCCTGACCATCCAACGCCAGGCGCAAGAGCGGCGCCAACTGTGGGCTGCGCTGCAAGCGCTACGCCGGGAAGACCTGGACACCGCTGCCGCTGATGCGCAGTTGCAGCACAAAGAACAGCAACTGCAGGCGCTGCTCCGCCCGGAATCGGACACCGCACAGGCCCAGCAGCGCTGGGAGGCCGCGCAGTCCCAGACCCGCACTGCCGAGGGGCAACTGCGCGAACTGCAAGCGGCGCAAACGCAAGACGAAACCTTGCTGGACGCAGCACAGAAGCGCCATGGTGCTTATCAAACGCGCAGCGCAAACGCACCAGCGATCGACGAAGACTTTGCCGCAACGTTAACCAGCAGCGGCCACCGCCTGCCCACGCTCGATGGAGACAACCTGGAGGCGCAAGAGCGCGATGCGGGGGTTACCGTGCAAGCCAAAACCGCCGACACCAGCAAAAAACTCGCCACGCTGCACCAGGACATCGTGCGCCAGATGGGCAAAGCCAAGGGCGAAGACCGGGGCTCGCTGGCCAACCATGGACAGGAGGTGGAGGCACTGCCCCACTACCTGCAACGCCTGCAAACGCTGGAAGAAGAAGCCCTGCCGCAAAAACGGGCGCGGTTTCAGGAGTACCTCAACGACACCTCGCAGCAGGGCGTGGACACGCTGCTCAACGGCATCGCCGCCCAGGTGGCCGACATCGAGGACCGCATCGCCCAGCTCAACGCAACGCTGCAGCGCGTGGACTTTCAGCCCGGACGCTACCTGCAGCTGGAGCCGCGCGCCGTCATCCACCAAAGCCTGCAAGACCTGACCCGCGCCCAGGCACAGCTGCGCACCGAGCGCCTGCGCGATGACGGCGGCCACAGCCACTACAGGGCACTGCGCGCCATCGTCGAGATGCTGCAAACCCACGCCGGCAACCGCCGCAGCAAGGCCGCGCAGGCGCTGCTGGACGCGCGCTACCGGCTGCAATTTGCCGTGCTGGTGCTGGACCGCGCCAGCGGCCAGATGCTGGAGCGGCGCACCGGCTCGCAGGGCGGCAGCGGCGGCGAGAAGGAGATCATCGCCAGCTACGTGCTGACCGCGTCGCTCAGCTACGCGCTGTGCCCCGACGGCGCCAGCCGCCCAGTGTTTGGCACCATCGTGCTGGACGAGGCCTTCTCCAAAAGCTCGCAGGCCGTGGCGGCGCGCATCATCCAGGCGCTGCGCGAGTTTGGCCTGCACGCCCTGTTTGTCACGCCCAACAAGGAGGTACGCCTGCTGCGCAACCACACGCGCAGCGCCGTCGTGGTGCACCGGCGCGGCGCGCAGGCCACGCTGGCATCGCTGCGCTGGGAAGAGATCGACGCATTCAGAAAAGCACCCCCTGTGTCGCTTTCGGCGCCTTCCCCCTCGCCTGCGGGAGGGGGACGTACCCAGTGGCCTGGCAAAGCCAGTTCCACGGGTGCATTGGCGGGGGACGCGCCCGCTTCAAGCGATGCGAGCGATATGTTCGGCGCTTCATCGCCCCCATGAAATCGCCCCAGGAACTGGCCGCGCGGCTGGCCCAGCAATGGCACAGCGCCGACTGGCGCGAGCACCAGTTGCTGGGTGGCCCGGACGCCTGGCCGCTGGTGCTGGCCATCGGCCCGCCCGGCGCTGCCGTGTTTTTGAATGATGCCGCCGCGCTGCGCCAGCATTTACAGCAGTGGCGCGGCGTACAGCAGCTGGGCCTGGGCCAGGTGCAATGGCAGGACAAGCGCTACCGCGGCAGCAGCGACGCCATCGCCGTGCCCACGCACTGGCAGCTGGCCAGGCCGTCGGAGTGCATGGCTGCCATCGGCCACTTCAAGGCACCAGACCATGCGCAGATCCAGACCGACTACGCCCGCCTGCGGGCCATCATCGCGGGGGTCGCACCGCCCGGCTTTCAGCGCCTGCTGGTACGCCGCCTGGCGCAGTGGCGCGAGACACCGGCCGACGCCGCCATCGCCGCCGCGCAGATCGCGCTGCACCTTGCCCCCGGCTGTGCGCAGGGCAAACCGCTGCGCGCGCTGGCCGTGGCAGGCAATGACAGCAAGTTCTTCGAACGCCACGCCGGCCTGGTCACCGCACTGCTTGACGAGCGCTTTGACGGCGAGGCCAGCCGCCAGGGCCTGGCCGACTTTCTGGGCGCGCTGCCCGAGGGCGACCACTGGCTGCTCATCGCGCCCCTGGCGCCCGGTCTGCTTCCCTTTGCACGCCAGCGCGTGTCGGCCAGTGAGCTGATGACCACACCATTGTTCGGCCGCCAGATCCTGTTGGTGGAGAACGAGCGCTGCCTGCACCAGTTGCCCCAGCCGCTGCCAGAGACCGTCGCCATCCTCGGTGCGGGGCTCCACCTCGATTGGCTCGCCGCGCCGTGGATGCGTGATCGCCGCGTGGCTTACTGGGGCGACCTGGACACTTGGGGTTTGCGCATGCTGGCCATGGCGCGCAGCCACCTGCCGCAGCTCACTGCCCTGTTGATGGACAGCGCCACCTTCCATGCACATGCGGACCTGGCCGTGGCGGAGCCCGTGCATGCTCTTGCATCAACCGGCTTGCTGCCCGAGGAAATTGCGCTCGACGCGCAATTGCGGATATTGCCCCAGGGGCGGCTGGAACAGGAGTTTCTGCCTGCGCCCCTGGTGGCCCAGGCCATCACCCAATGGCTTGCTTCACCCTGAGCAACACCGCCGTTCCTCGGCATAGCTCTGTACAGGGGCTGGCAACCGCCTGCGCGAGGCGCCGCCCACGCTCACCATGGCGGGCCGCTACCGCGTGTCCCCACGCCGCCCCACGATGGGCAGGCTCCACGAATAGCGCAACGCCAGCAGGCGGATGGCCAGGCAAATCAGGACCCCGAACCAGGGGGTGATGGCGAACTTCCAATCCATGAGTTGCCCCAGCACCTGGATGGACGCCCCGACCAGCGCCGCCACGGCGTAGATTTCCTTGCCCAGGATGACGGGCACGCGGTTGAGCAGCACGTCGCGGGCCACGCCGCCGCCCACGGCGGTCACCACGCCCAAAACAATGGCGACCTCGGGGTTGTGGTCCATCGCCAGCGCCTTTTGCGCGCCCGTGACGGCGAAGAAACCCAGCCCCAGCGAGTCGAAGAAAACGATGGGGCGCTGCAGGCGGTCGATGAGCGGGCGCGCCCAGATGGCCAGGGCGGCAGCCAGCGCCGATGCGGCCAGATAGCGCCAATCGGAAATGGCCACCGGCGGCAGCGATCCCAGGCTGAGGTCCCGGATGAACCCGCCGCCGCAGGCGGTCAGGTGGCTGATGACCAGAACACCGAACAGGTCGAGCCGCCGTTGCCCGGCGGCCACCGCCCCGCTGACGGCAAAGGCGAAGGTGCCGCACAGGTCCATCAGGACCAGGATTTCGCGCTCCGTCATGCCTTGGGCGCAGGGCACAGCCAGGCGAAGGCAGCGCTCAGCATGGCCTGCAGCCCGGTTTCCAGCGTGGGATGGATCACCGGTGCAAATTGGGGTGAATGGTTGCTGGGGATCTTGTTGACCTGCTTGTCGGCCTTGGCCTTGGCAAACACTTCCGCGTCGGTGCCACCGACGAACCAGAAGACGTAAGGCACGTTCCAGGACCGGCCGAACACGCTGAAGTCTTCACTGGCCGAGGCCGGCGCGGCCTGCAGGGCGTTGTCGCCAAACTGGGCCTTGAAGGCATCGGCCACGCGCTGCGTGGCAGCGGCGTCGTTCTCGGTCAGGGGGTACTGGCTGAGGGTGGTGAACTCGGGCGGCCGCTCGGCGCCGGAGGCATCGCACTCGGCGCAGCAGATGCGCCGGATCGACTTGAGCATGTACTCGCGCACGTCTTCGTCGTAGGTGCGCACATTGAGCTTGATGGTGGCTTCGTCGGGGATGATGTTCTCTTTGGTGCCGGCCTGCAGTGAGCCGATGGTGAGCACGGCGCTGTCCAGCGGCGAGATCTCGCGCGAGACGATGGTCTGCAGGCGCATGGTGGTGGCGGCGGCCATGATGACCGGATCAATCGACGTCTGCGGCTGCGAGCCGTGCGAGCCGCGCCCGAACAGCCGGATTTTCAGGCTGTCGCCTGCAGACAGAATGACCCCCGGCCGGTAGCTCACGGTGCCCGCAGCCCCCACCATGACATGCTGGCCCAAGATGATGTCGGGCTTGGGAAAGCGGTCCGTGCCCCAGTCGTCCACCATGCTGCGCGCGCCGCTGCCCACTTCTTCGCCCGGCTGGAACACCACCATGAGTGTGCCCTTCCAGGCATCGCGGTGCTCGGCCAGCACGCGTGCGGCCCCCATCAGCCAGGTGACATGCATGTCGTGCCCGCAACTGTGGGCCACGCCCACTTCCACGCCGTCTTCATCCTTGGCGCGCACGGTGCTGGCGTACGGCAGGCCGGTGTTTTCGGCCATGGGCAGCGCGTCCATGTCGGCGCGCAGCATCACCGTGGCGCCTTCGCCGTTGCGCAGCACCCCCACCACGCCGGTGATGCCGACCTTGCGGGTCACCTCAAAACCCAGCGCCTCGATGTAGTCCGCCGCCACCTGGGCGGTGCGCACCTCCTGCATCGACAGCTCGGGGTGCTGGTGCAGGTCCTGGTAGATGCTTTCGAGATCCCCAAACAAAGCGTTGCCGGGGTCTGCAATGGCTTGGAAGAGAGCATTCATGGCAGCTCCTGCGATTGTGGAAGCGCCAGTATGCGGGATTCAGTCAACGCCAGCCAGCGTCTCCGTGTCGGCGTCGCACTCGCGGTTTGTCGCAGATCCCATCACAATCGCGCAACCCACACGCTGCATTTCGATCCACCATTGGCTGCCATGAAATCCCCCATCTCCATCGTCAACGTTGACCGCCTGGACACCTGGACCCGCTACCGCGCAGGCCTGTGCGACACCTGCGCGGCCAACTGCTGCACGATGCCTCTGGAGGTGCAGCTGTCGGACCTGGTGCGGCTGGGGCTGGTGGATGCGTTCGAGGCCGAGCACGAAGAGCCCCGGCACATTGCCAAGCGGCTGCAAAAGGCGCGGCTGATTGACCACTTCAACCACAAGAACGTGGTGTTCACGATGGCGCGGCGGGCCAGTGGGGACTGCCATTTTCTTGACGCCACCACGCGGCGCTGCACGGTGTACGAGCAGCGGCCCGACACCTGCCGGCTGCACCCGCAAAAGAAGAGCCCCAAGCCGGGCTTTTGTGCGTATGGGCGCCGCGCGGCATGATGGCGAGGATAGCTGCGACGGCTGATTCCTCCAGTGGCAACCGTGTGGTCACGCACACCTCCGCACCATAGCTGCCACGAAGCGCTGTTTCAGTCCGCGCCCGCCATTGCTGGGGGCGGATCGCTATGCCTTCTTGGCTCTGGCGGGCTTCGCCTTCGCCGACGTCGGTGCCGTTGGTGCAGGTATCTTCGTGCTCGGGGCAAATTTCGGCATCTTGGGCGGTGGCGGTGGCAGGTAGTTGGCGCCTGTCACGACCGACTGGCGCGTCTGGCTCTCGAGCTGCTGGCGGGCCTGGCGCGCAATGCGGCCACCGCTTTGGGCGGTGGTCTTGTTTTCGGCAATGCCGGTGGCCTGCACGCTCTCGGCAATCTGGCGGGTCGATAGCTCGGCCAGGGCGGTAAAGATCAGCTCGGCCTCACTCATATGGTCGCGCAGGTTGTGGCTGGTCAGCCCCTTCTTTTCCTTGTGCTGCGCCGCACTCAGGCCCGACCATTCTTGGTGAATGATGTTGGTGAGGATGGCAAATTCGCTGCCCGCCTTGATGTCGTGCTCGCTCCAATAGTCGGTAAGCTTGTTGCGGGTTTCCTGGCCCGTCATGCGCTGCTGAATCCACTTGTCGCTGCGGCCGTGCTGCTGCCAGGTCTGGCGTGCGCGGGCTAGCGAGAGGGCAGGGTCGGCCATCTCCTGCATGCGCTCGTAGCCCACTTTAGCCAGCCAGAGCTTGATGGGCTCGGCCTTGGGGCTAGGGATGGATTGGACAATACGCAGCAAGCTTTCTGCGGTGGCCACATCGGTCAACCGCTGCTTGCCGTCTGCAGCCGGTAATTTCAACTGTCGACAAAATGTCGACAGTTCAGCCCCGTCTTCTGACTTGACCCGCAGCTTCATCTTGAACCAGTAGTCGCGGGCGTTCTCGCTGTCCGTCAGCACCTGAACCACATCGATCACGGAAAACCACCAGGTTTCCGTGCTCTCGTCGTACACGCGGCGGATGGACTGAGCATCAAATTCTGCAGGCAGGGTTGTCATGGGCGCTCCAGCATCGTTCTTCGGATATTACTGTATAAATAACCAGTATTACCCATCTATCCACCTAAAAATGCTACATAATAGATAGCTTATAGCGCTTATATATCAGGCTCTAAAGCGCATTTTTATATCCAATGTCCTCACCAGAATGGGCCGCGCAGGCCCTTGAATCTTTCGATGCGGTGGTGCAGGCCACCGAGGGTTTCCGCAGCCGCGCGGGCCAGCGGCTGATGGCCGCGCAGGTGGCGCGCACCTTCAGCAGCGCCACGCTGGGCAAGGTGGATGAAGAAAGTGGCGAAGCCGCGCCCACGCGCGCCATCGCCGTGATCCAGGCGGGCACGGGCGTGGGCAAGTCGCTGGCGTATTGCGCGCCCGCCATTGCGCTGGCGCTGGCGCGGGGCACGCGGGTGCTGATTTCCACCGCCACGGTGGCGCTGCAGGAGCAACTGGTCCACAAGGACCTGCCCGCGCTGGCGGCGCTGATGCCCCAGCCCTTCAAATTTGCGCTGGCCAAGGGGCGTGGGCGCTATGTGTGCAAGCTCAAGCTCGACCGCCTGGCAGGCACGGGCGAGGCACACGGCGAGGACGATGACGACCTTTTCCCCGAAGAGGCCGCCACCGCGCGCCCCAGGCGCTCCCACCAGGAGACCGAGGCGCGCATGCAGTTCTATTCGACCATGGCGCAAACCCTGGCCAAGGGCGCCTGGGATGGCGACCGCGACAGCCTGGATACACCGCCCGAGCCCGAGGTGTGGAGCCCCGTGGCGGCCGAGGGCGCATCGTGCACCGGCAAGCACTGCCCGGCCTTCAGCCAGTGCACCTATTACGACAAGCGCAAGGAGCTGGTGGGCGCGCAGGTGATCGTGGCCAACCATGATTTGCTGCTGTCGTCGCTGGGCGCGCGCGTGCTGCCCGAGCTGGACAACTGCCTCCTGGTGCTGGACGAAGCCCACCACCTGCCCGCCACGGCGCTCGACCAGTTTGCGTGCAGCATGGACCTGTCGCGCATCACCTGGATCGAGCGGCTGTCGAGCCGGGGCCTGCGCATTGGCGCGCTGCTGGAGGTGGAGGAAATTGCCGACATCCCCAAGCACGCGGCCCAGCTGCGGCAGACGCTGCAGGACCTGGCGCGCATCGTGATGGATGTGTATGGCGACAACCTCAAGAGCCAGAAGGACACCTGGGGCCCGGCCCGCGTGCGCGTGCCGCGCGGCGAGCTGCCCGAGCCGCTCATTGCCCCGCTGGGCCTGCTGGCCGCCAGTGCCGATGGCTTTCTGGAAGCCCTGCGCGCCATCAGCAAGGCCCTGCGCGCCGAGATGCGCGACAAGCCCGACGAGGCCAGGCGCCTGTCCACGCTGTACGCGCAGATCGGCATGCTGGCGCCGCGCCTCGAAGAGCTGCACGCCACGGCCCAGTTGCTGCTGCAGGACGCGCCCGAGGGCGCCGACCGCGGCTTCGTGCCCGCCGCCAAGTGGTTCACGCTGGAGATGGATGGCGACTTCATCGTGGTCAAGGCGCATGCCAGCCCCATCCTGCCCGGCACCACGCTGCGCAACCACCTGTGGAGCGCTGTGCGCTGTGCAGTGCTGACATCGGCCACGCTCACCAGCTGCGGCAACTTCGATTTCTTCCTGCGCGAGGCGGGCCTGCACGGCGACGAGGCGGCCACCACGCTCGAAGTGCCCAGCCCCTTCAACTACGCCGCGCAGGGCACGCTGATTGCCGCCGAAACGCGCGCCGACCCCAAGAACGCCGCGCAGTTCACCGGCGAGATGGTCGATGCGCTGCTGCACGACATTGCGCGCGTGGAATACGGCGCGCTGGTGCTGTTCACATCGCGCGAGCAAATGCGCCAGGCCGTGGATGCGCTGCCGACTGCCATGCGCAGCGTGGTGCTGGTGCAGAACGCGCTGCCGCGCACACAGCTGCTCAAGCGCCACCGCGAGCGCGTGGAAAACGGCGAGCCCTCGGTCATCTTCGGCATGCAGTCGTTTGGCGAGGGGCTGGACTTGCCCGGGCGGCTGTGCGAATCGGTGTTCATCACCAAGCTGCCCTTTGCTCCGCCCGACGACCCCGTGGGCGAGGCCCGCGCCGAGTGGCTGCGTGCCGTGGGGCGCGACCCGTTCAGCGAGCTGGTGGTGCCCGCCACCGCCATCCGTCTGGCGCAATGGGTGGGCCGCGCCATCCGCACCGAAGACGACCAGGCGCATGTGTATTGCTACGACAAGCGCCTGGTGCGCACCAGCTACGGCCAGCGCCTGCTCAAGGGCTTGCCGCCGTTTGCGCTGGAACAACGCGCACCGCTGTAGCCGCTGTAAAGTCGCCAGCCTTTTTCACCACGATAACCAGAAAGAACCCCATGCCCCACACCGTGCCTGCCTGCCCCCAATGTGGCCAGGAGAACACCTACCCCGACGGCAGCAACTACGTGTGCCCCGACTGCGCGTTTGAATGGCCCCAGGTGGCAGACACCACCGACGCGGATGCCGCCGATGCGGGCGACGGCGTGGTGCGCGACGCGAATGGCAACCCCCTGGCCGATGGCGACGCCGTGATCCTGGTGAAAGACCTCAAGGTCAAGGGCTCGTCGTCCACGCTGAAAAAGGGCACCAAGATCAAGAGCATCCGCCTGGTCGATGGCGCCGACGGCCACAACGTGGACTGCAAGACCGATCTGGGCAGCATGCTGCTCAAGTCGGAGTTCTTGAAGAAGGCCTGAGCAGGCGTGAATACATCCGGTGCCGCAGCGCGCCGGCATCGACAGAACGGGGGGCATGCGCGATGATGGGTCTTCGTGCGCTCACCCCAGGTGAACAGACACCATGTCCCCCACGCGCCTCGCCGCCCTGACCGTGCTGGCCATGCTCGCCTTTGCGGGCAACTCCTTGCTGTGCCGCGCGGCGCTGCAACACACGCCGATCGACGCGGCCACCTTCACCACGGTCCGCCTGGTCGCAGGGGCCGTCGCGCTGTGGCTGCTGGTGGCGCTGCGCCAACAGCAGGCCTGGCGGGCCGGCAACTGGCTTTCTGCCGTGGCGCTGTTTGTGTATGCCGCAGGTTTTTCCTATGCCTACCTGAGCCTGCCGGCCGCCACCGGTGCGCTGCTGCTGTTTGGCGCCGTGCAGGCGACGATGATCGGCCATGCCTGGCTGAAAGGCGAACGCCTGGCACCTGCGCAGCTGGGGGGCATGGGGCTGGCCTTCGGCGGCCTGGCGGGCCTGCTCATGCCTGGCATGTCGGCGCCCCCGATGGCCGGTGCCGCGCTGATGCTGGCGGCGGGGGCGGCCTGGGGCATCTACTCGCTGCGCGGCCGGGGCGGGGGCAACCCCATCGAGATCACCGCAGGCAACTTCTTGCGCGCGGCGCCCATGGCGCTGCTTTTGAGCGCCGTGGCATGGGAGCACGCCGCCTGGAGCAGCGCAGGCCTGGGCTATGCCGCCGCATCGGGCGCGCTGGCCTCGGGCATGGGCTATGCGCTGTGGTACACGGCCCTTCCGGGGCTGCGCGCCACCCAGGCCGCCACGGTGCAGCTGAGCGTCCCCGTGCTGGCGGCGTTCGGTGCCGTGCTGCTGCTGGATGAAGCCGCAACGCTGCGGCTCGTGCTGGCCTCGGTGGCCATCCTGGGCGGGATCGCCCTGGTCATATGGAACAAGCGCAAGCCCTGAAGGCCCGGGCCCGCAGCACCTTGCCACGCGCGGCGGCACAATCCTTCCGGCCCCCTGCGCTGCCCCGTTGTTTGCACATCCTCCGTTCTTCCATGCCCCCCATCGCCGTCATCGACTTTGAAACCACCGGCATCTCGCCCGGCCAGGGCGCACGCGCCACCGAGGTGGCCATCGTGCTGCTGGAGAACGGGCAGGTGGTGGACCGGTTCCAGAGCCTGATGAAAACCGTCGCATGGATTCCGCCATTCATCACCCAGCTGACCGGCATCACCAATGCCATGGTGGCTGCTGCGCCCGCTGCAGCCGGGGTGATGCAGGACGCCGCCCGCTTTGTGGGCGATGCGCCCATGGTGGCGCACAACGCGGCGTTCGACAGCAAGTTCTGGCAAGCCGAGCTGGCCCTGGCCGGGCTGCCCGCCCCGCAGCCGTTTGCGTGCACGGTGCTGCTGTCGCGGCGCCTGTACCCGCAGGCGCCCAGCCACAAGCTGGGCACGCTGGTGGACTATCACGGCCTGCCGCGCACGGGCCAGGCGCACCGGGCGCTGGCCGATGCCGAGATGGCCGCCGCGCTGCTGGCACGCATGCAGCACGACCTGCGCACGCGCTGGGGCGTGCCAGAGCCCGGCCATGCGCTGCTGATGGCGCTGCAGCGCTGCGCCCGGCCCGCGGTGGGCAAGCTGCTGGCGCAGCACGGCGCCGGGGGCTGAACACCCGCATCGCAGGGCTACTCTGTTTTCGATAGCTGTTGGCGCTTATCCATCGGGCACCACGGGCCTTGTTTATCTCAAAATAGGCTTCGTCACCCTGCTTGTTCATAATCGCGCCACTTCTTCCGCAGAAAGGCCGCATATGCCGTACCTGGTTCTCGGATTGGTGCTGTTCCTGGGCGTGCACTCGGTGCGCATCGTGGCCGATGGCTGGCGCACGCAGACGCTGGCGCGCATGGGCGAGCTGCCGTGGAAAGGTCTGTACTCGCTGGTGTCCGCCCTGGGCCTGGCGCTCATCGTCTGGGGCTATGGCCTGGCGCGGCAGCAGACCGTGGTGCTGTGGGTGCCGCCGATCGGCATGCGCCACGCCGCGTCGCTGCTCACGCTCATCGCCTTCATCCTGCTGGCCGCCGCCTATGTACCGCGCAATGCCCTCAAGGCCCGGCTGCACCACCCCATGGTGCTGGGCGTGAAGGTGTGGGCGCTGGCGCATCTCCTGTCCAACGGCAACCTGGCCGACGTGCTGCTGTTTGGCAGCTTTTTGCTGTGGGCGGTTTTCGACTTTCGCGCGGCGCGCCAGCGCGACCGGGCGCAGGGCACGGTGGTTGCCCCCGGCACCGCTGCGGGCACGGGCGCCACGCTGCTGGTGGGTGCAGTGGCCTGGGCGGGTTTTGCTTTCTGGGCCCATGCACTGCTGATCGGCGTTTCGCCCCTGGGGCGGTAAGCAGCCTGCGGACCACCACCTCCCACCCTGAGGAGTTCTTCCATGCCCGGCAATATCGCAGCCATCGTGCTGATCCTGATTGCGGTGGGCGTGGGCCTGTGCTTCACACCCGCCCGGTTGAAACCATAAGATGCTACTTGTTCAATAGCCTCCAGTGCTTTTCCGTCCAGCGGTCAAGGCCCTTTTTATGCCGATTTTTTCCATGCATAACCACACCAGACGGCAGGCCCTGCAGGGCCTAGCACTGGCCTGTCCCCTGCTGCTGGTCGGCTGCAGCACGGCTCCGTCGTCTTCATCATCGGCACTGCTGCGCAGCGCAGCGTCGCAGCTGTCGGATGACCAGGCGCACGACATCGCCATCCACGCGCTGGGCCTGGTGGGCACGCCCTACCGCTATGGCGGCAACACGCCCGATGCAGGTTTTGACTGCAGCGGTCTCATTGGCTACGTGTACCGCCACCGCGTGGGCACCGCGCCGCCGCGCACGGTGGCGCAGCTCAATGGCTGGGGCCAGCCAATTGCCAACGGCGATCTGCGCAGCGGCGACCTGGTGGTGTTTGGCGCAGGCCCTGCCCCCACACATGCCGGCATCTATGTGGGAGAAGGGCGTTTCGTGCACGCTCCATCCACGGGCGGCACGGTGCGGCTGGACCAGTTCAGCTCGGGGTACTGGGCGCGCCAGAAAACAGCATTTCGCAGACCCTGAAAACCGCCTCCGATTGCAACAGCCGCGCCACCTACGCTCAGGCCAAGGTGTACGCCGTCTTCACGCTGGTATAGAACTCCTGCGCATGGCGGCCCTGCTCGCGCGGGCCATAGCTGCTGCCCTTGCGGCCCCCAAAGGGCACGTGGTAGTCCACGCCGGCCGTGGGCAGATTGACCATCACCATGCCCGCCTGTGCATGGCGTTTGAAATGCGTGGCGTGCTTGAGGCTGGTGGTGGCAATGCCGGCCGACAGGCCGAACGGCGTGTCGTTGGCCACGGCCAAGGCTTCGTCGTAATCCCGCACGCGGATCACGCTGGCCACGGGGCCGAAAACTTCCTCGCGATTGATGCGCATGGCGGGGGTCGTGTCCACGAACAGCGTAGGGGCCATGAAGAAGCCCGCCTTGCCACTGTCCGTGTGGCAGGCCACGCGGTCGCCGCCGGCGGCCACAACGGCACCTTCATGCCTGGCGATTTCCACATATGAAAGGTCCTGCTCCAGCTGCGCCTGGCTGACCACCGGGCCCATGTCGGTGCCGGTGGCGCGCGCATCGCCCACCTTGATGCGGGCCATGCGCTCCTGCAGGGCGGCTATGAAGGCCGGGTAGATCCTGTCGGTCACGATCAATCGGCTCGATGCCGTGCAGCGTTGACCGGTCGAATAAAAGCAGCTTTGCACGGACAGCTCCACCGCCTGCTGCAAATCGGCATCGTCCAGCACCACCTGCGGGTTTTTGCCGCCCATCTCCAGCTGCACCTTCTTGCCGGACTTCACGCAGGCCTCGGCAATGCCACGGCCCACGCCCACCGAGCCGGTGAAGCTGATGGCCGCCACATCGGCGTTCTGCACCAGGGCGCTGCCAATGACGCTGCCGCGCCCCATGACCAGGTTGAACACACCTGCTGGAATGCCGCTGCGATGGATGATCTCGGCCAGTGCCCAGGCGCTGCCAGGCACCAGGTCGGCGGGCTTCAGGACCACGCAGTTGCCGAAGGCCAGGGCCGGGGCGATCTTCCAGGCCGGAATCGCGATGGGGAAATTCCACGGCGTGATCAGGCCGACCACCCCGATGGGTTCGCGCGTGATCTCCACACCAATGCCGGGGCGCACAGAGGGCAGGGTCTCGCCGGCCAGGCGCAGGCATTCGCCGGCAAAGAACTTGAAGATCTGGCCGGCACGCGCCACCTCGCCAATGCCTTCGGGACGGGTCTTGCCTTCCTCGCGGGCCAGCAGGTCACCGAGTTCTTCCTTGCGTGCCAGGATCTCGTTGGCGATCTTGTCCAGCGCGTCGTGTCGTGCCTGGATGCCCGAGGTGCTCCAGGCCGGAAACGCCGCCACAGCGGCGGCAACGGCGGCGTTCACATCGCTGGCGTCACCCTGTGCGTACTCGCCCATCACATCGGACAGGTCGCTGGGGTTGATGTTGGAGGTAGTGCATGTGCCAGTGACCCATTGGCCGCCAATCAGGTTGTCATAGGTGGGCATGTTCATTCTTTCAGCGCGCCCAGCGCAGCACCAGCGGGTCCAGGCGGCGGGCAATATCGATCAGCTGGCAGCGCACCTCGAGGTGCAGCGGCGGCCAGGGGGCCCGCGGCGCTTCGCAGGCAATCACGCCGCCTTCCTGCATCAGCGCCTTGGCGGCCAGGAAGCCGGCCTGGCGGTTCTCGTGGTTGATCAGCGGCAGCCAGCGCTGGTACTCGACAAAGGCCTTGTCCTTGTCGCCCTTGCGGTGCGCCTCGATGATGGGGCGGATGCCATCGGCAAAGCCGCCGCCGGTCATGGCACCGGTGGCGCCGGCGTCCAGGTCGGCCAGCAGGGTGATGGCTTCCTCGCCGTCCCAGGGGCCTTCGATAGCCTCGCCGCCCAGCGCGATCAGCTCGCGCAGCTTGTTCGCGGCACCTGCAGTTTCCATCTTGAAATAGCTGACCTGCTCGATCTCCTGGGCCATGCGGGCCAGGAAGGCCGGAGACAACGGCGTCCCTGCGGCCGGCGCGTCCTGAACCATGATGGGGATGGTGATGGCATCGGAAACGCCCTGATAGAAGGCTTGGACCTGCGCCTCGCCAAAACGGAAGGTCGCGCCGTGGTAAGGCGGCATGACCATGACCATGGCCGCGCCCATGTCCTGCGCGCGGCGGCTGCGCTCGGCGCAGACGCGAGTAGCGGTATGCGTGGTGGTCACGATCACCGGCACGCGGCCCGCCACATGCTCCAGGCAGGTGCGCGTGAGGATCTCGCGTTCCTCGTCGGAGACGAGGAACTGCTCGGAGAAGTTGGCGAGGATGCACAGGCCATCGACGCCCGAGTCGATCATGAAGTCGAGGCAGCGCTTCTGGCTGGCCAGGTCCAGCGTGCCGTCTTCGTGGAAGGTGGTGGGCACGACCGGGAAGATGCCGCGGTAGCGCGGATTGGAGAGTCCGGGCATGGCAGTCCTCACTCAATGATGTTGAACTGGTCGAGGTACTCGGCCTTGAGCGTCAGGCCCAGGCCGGGCTTGTGGTCGTCGAGCTGCAGAAAGCCGTTGTCGGCGATCGGTTCGCCGTCGAAGATGTACCAGAACAGTTCGTTGCCGACTTCCACGTCGAAGATCGGGAAGTACTCGGCCATGGGCGAGGCCAGCGTGCTCATGGTCAGGTGGTAGTTGTGCATCTGGCCGGCATGGGGAATCACGGGCACCGAGTGGGCCTCGCACAGTGCGTTGATCTTGTGCGCGGCCGTAATGCCACCCACGCGGTTGGTGTCGTACTGCACCACGCTCACGGCCTTCTTGTCGAGCAGCTGCTTGAAGCCATAGAGACTGAATTCGTGCTCGCCACCCGAGATCGGGATGCTGGTGAGCCGGTTCAGCTCGGCATAGCCGTCGATGTCGTCGGCGATCACCGGTTCCTCCAGCCAGCGCGGTTCGAATTTTTCCAGCTTGGGCAGCATGCGCTTGGCGTACTCCAGGTTCCAGCCCATGTAGCACTCGAGCATCAGGTCATTGTCGTAGCCAATCACTTCGCGGACGGCCTCGACGGACTTGAGGTTTTCCTTCACGCCCACCTGCAGGTGGGCCGGGCCGTAGCCAAAGCGCATTTTGAAAGCCTTGAAGCCCTGGTCCTTGAACTTCTGCGCTTCCTCCTGCATGGCCTTGAGGTCGGTGCGGTAGAGCTTGCTGTAGTAGCAGGGGATCTTCTCCTTGGTGCGCCCGCCCAGGAGCTTGAACACCGGCTTGTTCACGCTCTTGCCCAGGATGTCCCAGATGGCCAGGTCCACCGCCGAGATGGCGGCCATGGTCACGCCCTTGCGGCCCCAGGCGTGGGTGGCGCGGTACATGCGCTGCCACAGGTACTCGTAGTCCCACGGGTCCTGGCCCACGACCAGGGGCGCGAGGTACTCGTCGATGATGGCCTTGGCGATGCGCGGCGCCAGGGCCACGTTGCCCAGGCCGACGATGCCGTCGTCGGTCTCGATCTCCACCACCGTCCAGGAGTGGAAGCGGAAGGTGCTCATGGACTCGGTCTTGGAATAGACCAGGTCCATGGCGTTGGAGCAGAAATTGCCTTGCGGCGGAACGGTCTTGCCCTTCCATTCGTAGACGCGGGCGCGGACGGACTTGATCTTCATACAGACCTCGGTGATTAAAAAAGAAAGAAAAGGCGGCCAGGGCCACCCGGGCGTCAGGCGGCAGTCGCAGCGGGTCCGGGGGTCACACCGTGGTGGGCTGCACCCATGCGGCAGGCAATCAGAAAAGCCTGCCAGGTGGCCTCGACGTTCGCCTTGCCATGCCCTGCGATGTCGTAGGCCGTGCCGTGGGCGGGCGTTGTGATGGGAATCGGCAGACCGCCCTGCACGGTGACGCCACGCGAGAAGCCCAGCAGCTTGATGGCGATCTGGCCTTGGTCGTGGTACATGGTCACGATGGCCTGGTACTCGCCGGCCTGAGCTTTCAAGAAGATGGTGTCGGCCGGGAAGGGGCCGTGAAACGGTGCCTCACTGGGCCAGTCGCGCGCCTGCAGGGCGGCCACGGCGGGGCCGATGGTGTCAATCTCCTCGCGCCCGCAGGTGCCACCGTCGCCGTTGTGCGGGTTGAACCCGGCGATCGCCACCTTCGGCGCTGCCATGCCACTGGCGCGCAGGGCGTTGTAAATCAGCTCGGCCGCCTGCGCGATGCGCTCCTGGCTCAGGTAGCTGGCCACATCCCTGAGCGGCACATGCGACGAGATGCGCGAGGTCCACAGATTGCCCAGCGTGTTGAACTCGCAGAAGTAGCCGGTCACGCCCAGGTATTCGGCAAAATGGTGCAGTTCGTCCTCGTGGCGCAGGCCACCCATCTTCATGGCCTGCTTGTTCAGGGGCGCAAAGCAGATCGCGTCGATATCGCCAGCCAGGGCGGCATCCATGCACTGGTTGAGTATCTGCAGCACCGAGCGGCCGCCCGCCACGCCAACCTGGCCCCACACCACATCGGAGGAGGCAAGGGTGTCGACCGCCACAAAGGCAGGCAGCTGCGAGTCGGCACGAGCCCGTGCCGCAGCCAGGTTGGCAAGCGTGGTGGTCGCTACCTGCACGCCGGCGATGCGCTGGCCTTGTTCCCACAGCCAGGGATCGCCGATGAGCACCAGATTGGCCTGCTGGGCGGCCTCTGGCTTGGCCAGCAGGCGCGCGATGAGTTCGGCGCCGATGCCGGAAGGGTCGCCCAGGGTCAGGGCGACGACGGGAAGGGTGGACGCGGGCATGAATCTCAGTCGATCTTGATGTTGTTCTTACGGATGATGTCGCCGAAGCGCTTGTACTCAGCGTTGTGGAAGCTGATGAAATCGGCCTGCGCCATGGGTGCGAGCTCGGCGCCCACGGCCTCCAGACGCGTCCGTGTCTCGGGCATGGCCAGTACCTTGTTGACCTCGTCATGTACGCGCTGCTGCACCGCCTTGGATGTTGCGGATGGCATGTAGACGCCATACCAGGCGCTCGCCTGCACGCCAGACAGGCCGGCCTCTGCCATGGTGGGAACGCCCGGCAGCTGCGCATTGCGCTGTGGTGTGGTGACGGCCAAGGCGCGCAGCTTGCCGTTCTTGATCTGCCCAATGACCGATGGCATGGTGTCAAAGCTCATCTGCACCTGCCCCCCCACCAGATCGACCAGCGCAGCCGAACTGCCCTTGTAGGGCACATGCGTGATGTCGATACCAGCCGCGTCCTTGAACATTTCGGCGGCGATGTGCTGGGTGCTTCCCGTACCGCTGCTGGAGTAGTTGATCCTGCCTGGCTCCTTCTTCGCCAGGGCCACCAGTTCCTTGACCGATTGCACGGGCAAGCCATTGCCCACCACCAGCACGTTGGGCACGGAGCCCACGAAGGCCACGGGCACCAGATCCTTGTTGTTGTCGTAGTTCAGCTTGAGCAGGTGTGGCGCAATGGCATGGGCCGTGACCACGCCCATGACCATGGTGTGCCCATCGGTGGACTTGGCGGTGACGTCGGCCGCCAGCGTATTGGAAACACCGGGGCGGTTTTCCACCACCACGGGCTGCTTGAGCAGCGGCGCCAGGCGGTCGGCCACGGCACGCGCCATGGCATCCGTGCCGCCACCGGGAGCGGAACCCACCAGAAGGCGCACCGGCTTGGCCGGCCAGTCGGCCCCGTTGCCGTTTTGCGCCATGGCGCTCCATGGCAGCAGTGCCACCAGCGCCACCGCAGCGGCCATTTTTCGTCTTTGCATGCTTGTCTCCTGTGGATATCGTCAAATGCAGGTACCCATCGTAGGCAGGCTATTGATTGCCGTAAACTGAAAATTCTTGATCTATCAATAACCTAAAGTAATCATTCATGGGCTCCATCGACCGGCAGGAAAGCACACCGCAGCTGCTCAACCGGCTGCGCATGCGGCAGATTGCGCTGATCCTCGCCATCGACGCACAACGCACGCTGCGCGGCGCGGCAGCGCAGCTCGGCCTGACACAACCGGCAGCCACCAAGATGCTGCACGAGCTGGAAGACGCGCTGGGCCTGCCGCTGTTCGAGCGAGTGGGCCGCGGCCTGCAACTCAACGCCGCAGGCGAACGCGTGACGGATTACTTTCGCAACATCCGCGGCAGCATGGAAGCGTTGAACCGCGAACTCGGCGAACTGCGGCTGGGCAGCGCCGGGCGCCTGGCGGTCGGCAGCATCATGGCCGCATCACCCGGTCGCCTGACCGAGGCGCTGCTGGAACTCAAGACGCAGTTTCCGCTGCTCGCGATCGAGGTGGCAGTGGACACCAGCGACCTGCTGCTGGAGCAGTTGCGCGAGGGCGTGCTGGAGGTCGTGGTCGGACGCCAGGCTGGCCAGCTTGACGGCGGCTACGACTTTCGCCCGATCGACGACGAAGGGCTGTCCGTCGTGGTGGGAAACGAGCACCCGCTGACACGCAAGCGCCAGGTCACATTCGCGGCGCTACAAGATTACGCCTGGGTGCTGCAGCCGCCTGGCAGCCCCATGCGCGAATTGATCGAGCAGGAATTCCGCGACCACCAGCGGCCGCTGCCGCGCGGGCTGGTCGAGACCGGCTCCATCCTCACCACCATCAACCTGATCCGGCGCTCCACACTGGTCGCCGTGATCCCCGAGACCGTGGCACGCCTGAACGCGGCACACGGCCTGCTACGCGTGCTGCCGTATCGACTGCACCGCACCCTCGATGCCTATGGCAGCCTGGTGCGCAACGACCGGCCGTTGAGCAGGCCGGCCGAGCAGTTTCTGGCATTGCTGCACCGCGCGGCACCGGCCTGATTCGCGGGCTTCTGCCGCGCGACAATCGCAGGCTATGACCCACCACGCATACCCCGACACGTTCTTGCCCTCAACCCACGACACCACGCGCATCGACGATCTGCGCATCAAGGCCGTGCGCCCGCTCATCACGCCGGCCCTGCTGCAGGAATGGCTGCCCACGCCCGATGCCGCGCAATCCCTGGTGGAAAGCAGCCGCGCCGCCATCTCGCGCGTGCTGCAGGGGCAGGACGACCGGCTGGTCGTGGTGGTGGGGCCCTGCTCCATCCATGACCATGGCCAGGCCATGGAATACGCGCACGCGCTCAAGGCCCAGGCCGATGCCCTTGGCAACGACCTGATCGTGGTGATGCGCGTCTATTTTGAAAAACCGCGCACCACCGTGGGCTGGAAAGGCTACATCAACGACCCGCACCTCGATGGCAGCTTTGCCATCAACGAAGGGCTGGAGCTGGCGCGCCAGCTGCTGCTGGATGTGCTGGCCGTGGGTCTGCCGGTGGGCACCGAATTTTTGGATCTGCTCAGCCCGCAGTTCATCAGCGACCTGGTGAGCTGGGGCGCGATTGGCGCGCGCACCACCGAGAGCCAGAGCCACCGGCAGCTGGCCAGCGGCCTGTCGTGCCCCGTGGGCTTCAAGAACGGCACCGACGGAGGCGTGAAGGTGGCCAGCGATGCCATCCAGGCCGCGCAGGCGCCGCACGCCTTCATGGGCATGACCAAGATGGGCCAGGCCGCCATTTTTGAAACGCGCGGCAACCACGACTGCCACGTCATCCTGCGCGGCGGCAAGCAGCCCAACTATCAAAAGGCCGATGTGGACGCCGCCTGCGCCCTGCTCAAGGCGGCGGGCCTGCGCGAGCAGGTGATGATCGACGTGAGCCACGCCAACAGCAGCAAGCAGCACCAGCGCCAGATCACCGTGGCCGCCGAGGTGGCCCAGCAGATCGCCGCCGGCGATGCACGCATCACGGGCCTGATGATCGAAAGCCACCTGCAAGAGGGCCGCCAGGACATCGTGCCCGGCCAGCCGCTGCAGCATGGGGTTTCGGTGACCGACGCCTGCATCAGCCTGGCGCAGACCGTGCCGGTGCTCGAAGGCCTGGCCGCCGCGGTGCGGGCACGGCGCCAGAAAAACGCCGCATAGCCGGTGCCCGGGCGGGGCGCCGGAAAACAGCCCCGCGGCGTAGAGCCAACATTTAGTTGCAAATACCCTTGGGGCATGCCGCACCCGCAAAGTCAATCCCAGATTGACCAGAGCTTTGTGCACGACCTGCTCGCCGGCCCCAACGATGCCGCCATTGTGGACACCATCATTGCCCTGTCGCGCAGACTGGGGGCGGACGTGATCGCCGAGGGCCTTGGATCGCCCGGGCAACGCGATCTGCTGGCCTTTGGGGAGTGAGCCATCCCCAAGGGCTACCTGTTCGCCCACGGACCTTCTGGGGGCCTTCCTGGGCCCTGTTGCCCCCTGCAGCCGACCATTTTCCCGATTGAGCGAACTCACCGCAGCCTGGTCTGCGGTTTTTTTTGCCTGTTTTTCCCGTGGAGCCATTGTCTGCCCTGGTTCAGGCGCGCAGAAAACGGCGCGGCGTTGCTCTGTTGTTATCAATAAAAGACTTCTATAAATACATAGTGGTAGTAGTAGAGGGCGGCATTTTCTGTGGACAAGTGACTTTTGCCTTGGCCTGACAGCCACTTGCGCCGCGCCAAACCCTGTGGACCGCGCCCTGCTGCCGCTGTCTTGCGCACGGGGATAAAACCGGGTCAGGGCCAATTTCTGTGGATAAGCCCCCGGTTGTGCCAGAACTATCCCCAGTTTTGTTCTTGCGGGCCGTGGTTCAGGAAATTTCGATGGAAATCGGTGGATAGCGCCCGTCCATGAAGCGCAATAAGCTATTTATTCAATAGCAAAAAACGGCCATTGAATCCTATGCAGCCAGCCAGGGCCTGATCCACCCGTGCCACAGCGCCAGGCTGGCGCCGATCCAGACGGCCACGATCAGCACCGCACCGATACGGCTGGTGGGCTTGCTGCCCTTGGGTTTTATCCACAGATCGGCCTGTGCGCGGCATTGCTGCAGCACCGGCGCCGGCATCAGCCGGATCACCAGCCAGATCAACCCCGGCAGCAGCAGCACAGCGTCCAGATAGCCCAGCATGGGGATGAAGTCCGGAATCAGGTCAATGGGGCTCAGGCCACGACGAAGACGCCCAGTGCCTTGGCATACCAGGGTGCCCGTGGGTGGCGCGCGGCAAACCACAGGGTGACGCCGTCCCGTTGGACGCTTTTGGCCCAGGTTTTCAGATGGCTCGCAAGGTGCACAGGTTTTTCAGGGGAAGGGGAAGAAGGCTCCCATTTTTATGCCATTCAACACAACTGCAGCGGCGCAAAGAAGGTTTTGGTTGTTCTTCTATGGTTCTATATATAAATAGCAGTAGTAGTAGAAGGCGCCATTTTTTGTGGACAAGGCCATTTTTATGAATGCTGGCGCGCAGTTGCGTTGGCTGGAACCATGTGCGCAGTGCCCCCTGAACTCTGGTGCTGGCAGATAACAACTTCCGGCTTCCCGTTTTTTCTGTGGATAACCGCCCGGTTGTTCCAGAACTGTCCCCATGCTTGTCCACAATGAAAAAAGCCCGGTGCTTTCCAAAGCACCGGGCTCGCGGGGATCCGTGGGGGGATGGCTGTCGCAGGCCTTATCGGCCAGGGCCTCCCATGGGCATGTCGCCGCCGCGCATCATGCCGTATCCATCAGGACCATAGCCCCAGTCGCCGCGGTATCCGCCCTTGCCACCTTTGCCGCGCATGTGTCCGGTCTGGGCATCGAAGGTCTTTTGCTGCTCTGGCGTCAGGGTGGCATAGAAGGTCTTGATGGCTTCGCCGCGGCGGTCGGCTTCGGCGGCGTGCTGGGCGCGCAGGGCGCGCATGCGGTCGATGCGTTCGGGTGTGGTGAGCTTTTGCATGTCGGCGCGGTCCAGGCGGGCGGGGCGTTCACCAGGTTGCATGGCGGCGGTGAAGGTGGCCCAGGCCGGTTCCTGCGCGGGGGTCAGTTTCAGTTGCGCCTTCATGGTTTCGGCACGCTTGGCCATATAGGCCTGGTGGCGTTCTTGCCAGTCGCCCGGCTTGCGCGCCTGTTCGGCCGCTGCTCCGGCGGCTGGTGGCGCAGAGGGTGCTGGCTGGGCCAGCACGGGAAGGGTGAGGGCCGCCATCACGGCGGCGGCGGCAATACGGCGTTGGAAGAAAGACATGGCGAAAGCCCTTTCGTTGGGTTGGTCCGCTGGTACGACCGTTCCAGCGGTTGAAGGCAAGTGTGCGCGGCCCGTGTAACACGCCTGTGTGAGATTGATACGCCTGTGTAAAGTTGCAGGAAGAAGCCCGGTGCCCCTGCTGTATGGATTTCACCTAAAAATGGCAGGTAAAGCCTTTTAAATAAGCACCGAAAGCTATTAAAACAATAGTAAAAACCGCCGCTGCACGGGCCAGGCGACCCGCCGACCCCCGACAATATCGGCTGTGCCCTGGATTGGCTAGAGAAACAAAGGTTGTCCGTGTTCAAGAACATGATCGTGTACCGCATTGCGCCGCAATGGCAGGTGGAATTGACGCAGGTGGAAGAGGCGCTGGCCAAGATGCCTTTCCTCGAATGTGGTGCCACCCAGGAAAAGTCCCTGGGCTGGGTGCCGCCGCGCGGTGATGCGCATGGCCCGCTGGCCGAATCGGTCGGGGGGCAGTGGATCCTGCGCTTCATGGTCGAATCCAAGGTGCTGCCCGGCAGCGTGCTGGCCCGCCGCGTGAAGGAAAAGGCCGAACGCATCGAGCAGGAAACCGGCCGCAAGCCCGGCAAGAAGGAAAGCAAGGAACTCAAGGACGAGGCCAAGCTCGACCTGCTGCCCATGGCCTTCACCAAGCAGGGCTCGATGTGGGTGTGGATCGACACCGCGTCGCGCCTGCTGGTGCTCGACACCTCAGCCCAAGGCCGCGCCGACGAGGTGGTGACCCTGCTGGTCGAATCACTGCCCGGCCTGTCGGTCTCGCTCATCCACACTGCCACCAGCCCGCAGGCCGCCATGTCGCACTGGCTGGCCACACAGGAGCCGCCCGTGGGCTTTACCGTGGACCGCGAATGCGAGCTCAAAAGCGCCGACGAGGCCAAGGCCGTGGTGCGCTACGCCCGCCACCCGCTCGACATCGAGGAGGTGCAGGCCCATATCGCCGCCGGCAAGCTGCCCACCAAGCTGGCGCTGACCTGGGACGACCGCGTGTCCTTCATGCTGACCGAAGGCCTGCAGATCAAGAAAGTTTCGTTTCTCGACACGGTGTTCGAAGGCACCAAGGCCGACGATGGCGGTTTCGACACCGACGTGGCCATTGCCACGGGCGAGCTGGTCAAGCTCATCCCCGATCTGATCGAAGCGCTGGGCGGCGAGGCCGAGAGCGGCGTGGCCAGCGCGGCGCAGGCGATGGCCGCAGGCGCACCGGTGCCACAGTCCGCGCCATCTTCTGCGCCATCCGCACCTGCACGCAAAGCAGCCGGCGGTGGCATGGTGACCGGGCCCAAAGAAGCGCCGGTGGACACCGACCCGGAGTCGGCGCCGTTCTGATTTCATTGCCCCACCATCCGTACCGCAGCGGCACTGCCTGGGACGCGTGTGGCAGCTTTCCCGGGTTGCTCAAGAGGTCGGCCGTCGCCGCCCGGCCGCGGGCATTGCCTTCGATGCCGTCGCACCTGGGAACACGCTGTGCTCCACGTCCAGCCAGGGCGGGTTCTCGGCATACATGGCCGCCACCGTTTCCTTGATGGCAGGGATGTACCAAGCGTTGTCGTTGAGCCGGTGGCTCATGATGATCGGCGAGGTGATGCGCGGGTCGTCAATCAGGCGGTAGACCAAATCGCTGCGCAAGCGTGCTGATGCGGGGATCAGGCACAGCCCGGATTCTGCGGCCACCAGCCCCAGGGCGGTCTGGATCTCTCGCACCTCGTGCACTTCAGATGGCCGTACGGCATAGTCGTTGAGCAGGCTCAGCACATGGTCGGCAAAGCTGGGCCGGGGCTCCTTGGGGTAGACGATGAGCTTTTGCCCTTCCAGCGCGCTGAGCGCAATGCGGCTGGATTCCCCCGCCAAGGGGGAGTCGGGCGGCAGGGCCAGCACCAGCCGCTCCTCGCGCAGGATGGTGCGCGCCACGGTGGAGTCGTTGCCCCGTATGCGCCCAAAACCCACATCGATGCGGCCGGACTTCAGCGCGGCAAACTGCTGGAGCGATGTCAGCTCCACCAGGTGTATGTCCACATCCGGGTAGCGGTGGCGCAGCTGGCGTACCAGCATGGGCAGGCCGCCATACAAGGTGGACGCCACAAATCCAATGGACAAGGTCTGCTTCTCGTTCAGCCCGAGCTGGCGGGTGGTGGTCTTGAGCTGGTCCAACCGGTTGATGATCTGCAACGCCTGCTCGTAGAACACCCGCCCCGCCTCAGTCAGCCGCAGGGGACGGGTGTTGCGCAGAATGAGTTTGACGCCCAGCTCTTCCTCCAGCAGCTGTATCTGGCGGCTCAGCGGCGGTTGGGCGATGTGCAGCAGTTCTGATGCACGGGTGAAGTTGCGTGCATTGGCAACGGCCACAAAATATTTGAGCTGGCGGATATCCATTAGGGTAAACCATAGGTTTTCAGATGGTTAGGCCATAAGTTGTTGATTCTTATGGATGGAATTTTTAACTATACCAACAGAGTATTGAACAAGACATATTTGGTGTTGGATCGTTTGGGGGGCGCGCGGTCCAATTCGGCCCATGCAACACACAACACGCCCTGAATCCCGCACCAGCTTGGCCGTTGTCGAGCGGGTAGAGACCCTTCTGCTGGACCTGCCCACGATCCGCCCCCACCAGCTATCGATGGCCACGATGAACGGCCAGACTCTGATGCTGGTACGCCTGTACTGCTCGGATGGCACGGTGGGCGTGGGCGAAGGCACCACCATCGGCGGCCTGGCCTACGGCGCCGAATCGCCAGAGGGCATGAAGCTGGCGGTGGACACCTATTTCGCACCGTTGCTGGTCGGTGCCGATGCCAACCACGTGCCGGCCATCATGGCCCGGCTCAACAAGGCCATCAAGGACAACCGGTTTGCCAAGTGCGCGATCGAGACGGCCTTGTACGACGCACTGGGCCACCGCACGGGTTTGCCGGTGTCGCAGTTGCTGGGCGGCCGTGTGCGCGACAGCCTGCCCATTGCCTGGACATTGGCATCGGGCGACACGGCCAAGGACATCAACGAAGCCGAACGCATGCTGGCCCAGCGCCGCCACAACATCTTCAAGCTCAAGATCGGCCGCCGCGCCGTGGCCGACGATGTGGCCCACGTGGCCGCCATCAAGAAGGCACTGGGTGATCGTGCCTCGGTGCGCGTGGATGTGAACATGGCCTGGAGCGAGCTCGATGCCCAGCACGGTCTGGCGGGCCTGGTCGATGCCGGTTGCGATCTGGTGGAGCAGCCCGTGGCGTCTGTGGACGCACTGGCGCGGCTCAAGGGTCGCTATCCCATTGCCGTGATGGCTGACGAATCCCTCACCGGGCCTGCCTCTGCGTTTGCGCTGGCGCGCATGGCCGGTGCCGACGTGTTCGCCGTGAAGATCGAACAATCGGGTGGCTTGCTCGAAGCCCTGCAGGTGGCGGCCATTGCCGATGCCGCTGGCATCGAGCTGTACGGCGGCACCATGCTCGAAGGTGCTGTGGGCACCATGGCATCGGCCCATGCGTTCGCCACCTTCCGCACCTTGCAGTGGGGCACCGAGCTGTTCGGCCCTCTGTTGCTGACCGAAGAAATTCTGGCAGAGCCCCTGCAGTACCGAGATTTCCAGCTGGCGGTGCCGACGACGCCAGGCCTTGGAATGGCGCTGGACGAAGACCGTGTCCAGCACTTCCGTCGCGACCGGAAACGGACCAGTGCCGTGGGGGTGGCGCAACCCGCCGCCACCGCGCACTGAGCCTTGCACGCGTCTTTCACTTTCCCTGTTCGGTTCCCGCATTCATTCCACGATCCAAGGAGATAACCATGGCCACCCATATTTTCAACACCCCCGAAGTACAGGATTTCCTGCATCTGGCCAGCGGCCTGACGCAGTCCGGCGGCAACCCCCGCGCCAAGCAGATCGTGCACCGCCTGCTGTCGGACCTGTTCAAGGCCATCGACGACCTGGACATCACCTCGGACGAATACTGGGCCGGCATTGCCTACCTGAACACCCTCGGCGCCCGCGGCGAAGCCGGCCTGCTATCGCCCGGCCTGGGCCTGGACCGCTTCCTGGACATGCGCATGGACGCGAAGGACAAGGAACTGGGGATCGAAAACGGCACGCCTCGCACCATCGAGGGCCCGCTGTATGTGGCCGGTGCCCCCGAAGCGCAGGGCTTTGCCCGCCTGGACGACGGCAGCGACAAGGCAGGCCACACGCTTGTCATGCACGGCACGGTGTACGGCGCCGACGGCAAGCCCTTGCCCAATGCCAAGGTCGAGGTGTGGCATGCCAACACCAAGGGCTTTTACTCGCACTACGACCCCACGGGCGAGCAGCAGGGCTTCAACATGCGCCGCACCATCATCACCGACGCACAGGGCCGCTATAAGTTCCAGAGCATCGTGCCCAAGGGCTACGGCTGCCCACCCGACGGCCCCACGCAAGCCCTGCTGAACCAGCTGGGCCGCCACGGCAACCGCCCCGCCCACATCCACTTCTTCGTGACGGCCGACGGCCACCGCAAGCTGACCACGCAGATCAACATCGATGGCGACCCGCTGGTGAACGATGACTTCGCCTACGCCACCCGCGAAGGCCTGGTGCCTGCCGTGGTCGAGCGCACCGACGCCGCCAGCATCCAGGCGCAAGGCGTGGACGGTCCGTTTGCAGAAATCGTCTTTGACTTCACGCTCAGCGCGCTGGTCAACGGCGTGGACAACCAGCTCGTGGACCGCCCACGCCTGGCGGCCTGATCCACCAAGGCCGGGTGCTTTGCCACCCGGCCGACCCCGCTCCCTTTTGCTTTCGCCCCCTGCACTGCCGCGCCGCGCGCGGCGGGGGGGACAGCTGTACCCTGAGGAATCCCACCATGAACACCACTGCTGCCATCGCTGAGCGCCCTGATGTTGAAGCCCTGATAGCAGGCGCTCTGCAGGACGACAAGGAAAACGGCGTCTTCCGCTGCCGCCGAGACATCTTCACGGACCCCGATCTCTTCGAGCTGGAGATGAAGCACATCTTCGAAGGCAACTGGGTCTACCTGGCGCACGAAAGCCAGATCCCCGAGATCAACGACTACTTCACCACGTACATCGGCCGCCAGCCCATCGTCATCACGCGCGGCAAGGACGGGCAGCTCAACGCAGTGATCAATGCCTGCGCCCACCGCGGCGCCATGCTGTGCCGCAAGAAGCATGGCAACAAGGGCAGCTTCACCTGCCCCTTCCATGGCTGGACGTTCAACAATACCGGCAAGCTGCTCAAGGTCAAGGATGAGAAGACCACCGAGTATCCGGTGCAGTTCAACAAGGAAGGCTCGCACGACCTCAAAAAAGTGGCGCGCTTTGAAAGCTACAAGGGATTTCTCTTCGGCAGCCTGAACGCCGACGTGCAGCCCCTGCAGGACTATCTGGGCGAGACCCGCGTCATCATCGACCAGATCGTGGACCAGGCCCCCGAAGGCCTGGAAGTGCTGCGCGGCAATTCCTCGTACATCTACGACGGCAACTGGAAGCTGCAGATGGAAAACGGCTGCGACGGCTACCACGTGAGCTCGGTGCACTGGAACTATGCCGCCACCATGGGCCGCCGCAAGGAAGGCGGCACCAAGGCCGTGGACGCCAACGGCTGGAGCAAGAGCACGGGCGGCGTGTACGGCTTCGAAAACGGTCACATCCTGTTGTGGACCAACACCATGAATCCTGAAGTGCGCCCGGTCTACAACCGGCGCGAAGAACTGAAGGAGCGCCTGGGCGCAGACAAGGCCGATTTCATCGTCCAGCAGACGCGCAACCTGTGCCTGTACCCCAACGTGTACCTGATGGACCAGTTCTCCACACAGATCCGCGTGGCGCGGCCCATCAGCGTGGACAAGACCGAAATCACCATCTACTGCTTCGCCGTCAAGGGCGAAAGCGCGGAAGACCGCGCCACCCGCATCCGCCAGTACGAGGATTTCTTCAACGTGTCGGGCATGGGAACGGCCGATGACCTGGAAGAGTTCCGTTCCTGCCAGAACGGCTACGCCGGCAAGGCCGCGCCGTGGAACGACCTGAGCCGCGGCGCGCCGCTGTGGATTGATGGGCCTGACGAGAACGCCCGCAAGATGGGCCTCAAGCCCCTGCTCAGTGGTGAGCGCAGCGAAGACGAAGGCCTGTTCGTGTGCCAGCACGAGTACTGGGCGCAGGAGATGCGCAAGGCTGTGGCAACGGAGCGCCAGGGAGACGCAGCATGACCGCCGACTACAACGCCATCTGCACCTTCCTGTACCGCGAAGCCCGCCTGCTGGACGACCGCCAGTGGGACGAATGGCTGGATCTGTATGCCGAGGATGTCGAGTACTGGATGCCTGCCTGGGACGACGATGACCGCATCACCGAAGACCCGCACAGCCAGATTTCGCTGATCTACTACGGCAACCGCCATGGCCTGGAAGACCGCGTGTTCCGCATCAAGACGGAACGCTCCGGCGCCTCCACGCCCGAGGCCCGCACGGGCCACGCGGTGCTCAACGTCGAGGTGCTGGCAGACCGCGGCACCGAGGTGGATGTCCGCTACAACTTCCACACGATGAGCCACCGCTACAAGGCCACCGACGCGTTCTTCGGCACGATGTTCGTGACGCTGCGCCGCCAGGAAGGCAGCTTCCTCATCGGTCGCAAGAAGATCGTGCTGAAGAACGACTACATCCGCCAGGTCATCGACGTGTACCACGTCTGACCAGCCAGGAGAACATGATGAGCAGCAGCTACAACATTGCCCTGAATTTCGAAGACGGGGTGACCCGCTTCATTGCCTGCGGCGCCCAGGAGAAAGTCCTGGATGCCGCCTTCCGCCAGCGCATCAACCTGCCCATGGATTGCTCCGACGGCGTGTGCGGCACCTGCAAGTGCCGCGCCGAGAGCGGGGACTACGACCTGGGTGACGACTACATCGAAGACGCGCTGACCGCCGATGAGGCGGGGCAGCGGCTGGTGCTGACCTGCCAGATGGTGCCCCGCTCCGATTGCGTGATTGCGGTCCCGGTAGCGTCCACGGCCTGCAAGACCGGCACGGCGAAGTTCAGCGGCACCGTGGCTGCAGTGGAACGCTACAGCGACGCCGCCTACGAGCTGGCGCTGGATGTGCCCGAGGACGCCCCGGGCTTCCTGCCCGGGCAGTACGTGAACATCGGTGTGCCCGGCAGCGGGCTGCATCGTTCGTACTCGTTCAGCTCGGCCACCGGCGCGCGCCGCATGACCTTCCTCATCAAGCATGTGCCCGAGGGCCTGATGAGCAGCTGGCTCACGGGGGCCCAGGCCGGCAGCAAGCTGGAGATGACCGGCCCGCTGGGCAGCTTCTACCTGCGCCCCGTCACGCGGCCGCTGCTGTTCCTGGCCGGAGGCACCGGGCTGGCGCCCTTCCTGTCGATGCTGGAGACGCTGGCGGTGCAAGGCTGCGCGCAGCCCATCCACATGCTGTACGGCGTGACCCGCGACCAGGACCTGGTGATGGTGGACCGCCTGGAAGACTATGCACGCCGCATCCCCGGCTTCACGTTCGGCACCTGCGTGGCCGATGCCGCCACCGCGCATCCGCACCAGGGCTACGTCACCGACCACCTGCCGCCCCAGGCCCTGTACGAAGGGGATGTGGATGTCTACCTGTGCGGCCCGCCGCCCATGGTCGATGCCGTGCAGCGCCACTTCAAGGCGGCGGGCATCGCGCCCGCCAGCTTCCATTACGAAAAGTTCACCCCCACCCAGGCTGCCGCGCCCGTGGCTGCGGCTGCGTGACCCAGGAGCAAGGCATGAACAAGCGATTTGAAGGCAAGGTGATGTTGATCACCGGCGCCGCGCAAGGCATTGGCGAGCGCGTGGCCGAGCGTGCCGCCCAGGAGGGCGCCACGCTGGCCCTGGTGGACCGGTCACCCCTGGTGCTTGAACTGCGTGACCGGTTGGCCGCAACCACCCGCGTGATCGCCATCGAGACCGACCTGGAGAAGTTCGAGGGCGCACTGCAGGCCGCAGAAGCCACGCACAAGGCCTTTGGCCGCATCGACGTGCTGGTGAACAACGTGGGCGGCACCATCTGGACCAAGCCCTACGAGCACTACGGCCCCGAGGAGATCGAGGCCGAGGTGCGCCGCTCGCTGTTTCCCACGCTGTGGGGCTGCCGCGCCGTGCTGCCCTACATGCTCAAGAAGAAAAAGGGCGCCATCGTCAACGTGTCGTCCATCGCCACGCGCAGCGTCAACCGCGTGCCTTACGGTGCGGCCAAGGGCGGTGTGAATGCCATGACGGCCTGCCTGGCCTTCGAGAACGGCGAGCGCGGCATCCGCATCAACGCCGTGGCCCCGGGCGGCACCGAAGCGCCGCCACGGCGCATTCCGCGCAACAGCGCCAAGCCCGGCAAGAAAGAGCAGGCCTGGTACCAGCAGATCGTGGACCAGACGGTGGACAGCACGCTCATGAAGCGCTACGGCACGCTCGATGAGCAGGCCAGCGCCATCCTGTTCCTGGCTTCGGACGAGGCCTCCTACATCACCGGCACGGTGATTCCCGTGGGCGGTGGCGACCAGGGCTGATCCCAGTGTGCGTCCGGGGCACGCCGCTTGTCGGTGGGGGCCTGGGGCGTCTGCCCATCCTTTTTGAGGAGACAAACATGAAAACAATTGAAATCAATCCCATCATTGACAATGCCCGCTTTACCCGGTTTCACTGGATGGTGGTGGCGCTGTGCGCCCTGCTGCTGATCTTTGACGGGTATGACCTGTTCATCTACGGCGTGGTGCTGCCCGTGCTGATGACCGAGTGGGGCCTGACGCCCGTGCAAGCGGGGGCCTTGGGCAGCTATGCGCTGTTTGGCATGATGTTTGGTGCCTTCATCTTCGGACCTCTGGCCGACCGCATCGGCCGCAAGAAGGGCATCGCGATCTGCTTCGTGATGTTCAGCCTCGCCACCTTCCTCAATGGCTTTGCCACGACACCCACCGAGTTCGGCATCTATCGCTTCATCGCGGGGCTGGGCTGCGGCGGCCTCATGCCCAATGCCGTGGCGCTGATGAACGAATACGCGCCCAAGCGTGCCCGCAGCACCCTGGTGGCGCTGATGTTCAGCGGCTACTCGCTGGGCGGCATGCTGTCGGCCGGGCTGGGCATCTACATGCTGCCGCGGTTCGGCTGGCAGGCCATGTTCTTTGCTGCCGCCGTGCCCATGCTGCTGTTGCCGCTGATCATGTGGAAGCTGCCGGAGTCCGTGGGCTTTCTGGTGCGCCAGGGCAAGGACAAGCAGGCCCGCGACATGCTGGCCCGGGTGAGCCCCGATGTGAAGATCGACGCCGACGCACGTCTGGTGGCTGTCGACGCCAAGGGCGCTGGCGTTCCGATGCTCGACCTGGTCAAGGACGGACGCGCGGTAGGCACCTTCATGATCTGGCTGGCGTTTTTCTGCTGCCTGCTCATGGTTTACGCGCTGGGCTCGTGGCTGCCCAAGCTGATGGCGGGTGCGGGCTACAGCCTGGGCTCCAGCCTGTCGTTCCTGCTGGCGCTGAACTTTGGCGGCATGGCCGGTGCCATTGCCGGGGGCTGGCTGGGCGACCGCTTCAGCTTGCCCAAGGTGGTGCTGGCGTTCTTTGCCGTGGGTACCGTGGCCATTGCGCTGCTGGGCTTCAACAGCCCCATGCCCCTGTTGTATCTGCTGATCACGATTGCGGGTGCCACCACGATCGGCACGCAGATCCTGCTGTACGCCAACACCGCGCAGTTCTACCCGCTGGCCATGCGCTCTACCGGTCTGGGCTGGGCATCGGGTGTGGGCCGCACGGGTGCCATCGTCGGTCCGCTGCTGGGGGGCTCGCTGCTGGCGGCCAAGCTGCCACTCAATATGAACTTCCTGGCGTTTGCCCTGCCTGGTCTGGTGGCTGCCTTGGCCATGGGTGGTTTCATCCTCTGGTACCGGCGCGATGCGGGTTTGGCACAAGCTTCGGTTGCCGATACCGTCAAAATGCAGACGGTGCAGGCCGGCCTGTCTCGCTGAGGGTGTTGACCTGCGGCTGCCAGCGCCCAAGCAGCCTGAGGCGCCGCAGTATCTGCCCGAGCACTTGAGCCGCGCGCTGGGGCAAGTGCATCGAGCAGCGCAACAACCGCGCGGACGGGCGCTCCCGGTGCCCCGAACACAATGCTGTACACGATTGGCTGAATCACATGCGGTTCAAGGACTGGTCTCTGACCGCCTGGGTGGCGGGTTTTCTGGCGGTGCTGATTTCATATGCCGGCCCGCTGGTGATCTTCATCCAGGCGGCGCAGGTGGGTCGCGTGTCGCCCGCCGAGCTGACATCCTGGATCTGGGCGATCTCGATGGGTGCAGGGATCAGCGGCTTGCTGCTGAGCTGGTGGCTCAGGCTGCCCATCGTTACCGCCTGGTCCGCACCGGGCACGGCGCTGCTCCTGACCCTTTTCCCGCACATCAGCATGCCCGAGGTGGTGGGAGCCTACCTGGTGGCGGCTGCGATGGTGGTGCTGCTGGGAGTCACGGGCTATTTTGAGAAGGTCGTCACCCGGATTCCCAAGGGCATTGCGGCCGGCATGATGGCCGGCATTCTCTTTCAGTTCGGCGTGCAGGCTTTCCGGGTGAGCGGGGAAGCGCCCGCCGTGGTGTTGTCCATGCTGGGGGCTTACCTGCTGGGCCGGCGTTTTTGGCCGCGCTACGCCATCGTGCTGGTGGCATGCACGGGCTTTGCTGTTGCGTGGGCGTTGGGCTCCACCCATCTGCAGTCGCTGGGTCTGTCCCTGGCCACACCGGTGGTCACCGTACCCCGGTTCGAGGCGGGGGCCATACTGAGCCTGGCGATACCGCTGGTGCTGGTGAGCCTGACTGGGCAGTACCTGCCCGGCATGGCGGTGCTGCGGCTTGCGGGCTACCCTGTGCCAGCGCGTGCCGTGGTGACTGGCACCGGCATCGCGTCGCTGCTGGTTGCGTGCTTTGGCGGTATCTCCATCGTGCTGGCTTCCATCACGGCGGCGCTTTGCACCGGCAAAGATGCGCATTCCGAACCTGACAAGCGCTACGTGGCCGGCATGGCCAATGGCGTGTTCTACATTGTTGGTGGTACCTTCGCCGGCACCATCGTGCAGGTGTTCGCGGCGTTCCCGACATCCCTGGTGGCGGCGCTCGCAGGGCTGGCACTCATCGGTGCGGTGGTGTCCAACATCCGGGCGCTGGCCGAAGAGGGGGCATACGTCGAGCCCTCGGTCATCACCTTTTTAGCCACTGCCTCGGGCATGTCGCTGTTCGGTTTGGGGGCCGCGTTCTGGGGTGTGACGCTGGGCATGCTGGCTTATTGGCTCATCCCGCAGACCGGACGCAGCGGAGCGCGTTGACACTGCGCTGGCCGAGGCCCGGAAGGGGCTTGCGCAAAAATCCCTGTTCAGCGCCCCAGCAGTGAGCGCGCCACCAGCTCCTTCATGATTTCCGACGTGCCGCCGTAGATGCGCAGCACGCGCGCGTCGGTCCAGAAGCGCGAGATCGGGTACTCGGCCATGTAGCCGTAGCCACCAAAGAGCTGCAGGCAGGCATCGGCCACGCGGCCGAAGACTTCGGTGGTGTGCAGCTTCAGGGCGCTCACCGCTTCGGGTGTGAGTTCGCCGCGCTCGTAAGCGGCCACGCTCAAGGCCAGGAAGGCCTCGGCGGCGGCGATGTCGGACGCGCATTGCGCCAGCGTGAAGCGCGTGTTCTGGAACTGGCCGATGCTCTGGCCGAAGGCCTGGCGCTCCTGCACGTATTGCAGCGTGGTGTCGAGCGCACCCTTGGCGCCGTGCACTGCCTGCACGCCGATGATGAGGCGCTCGCGTGGCAGTTCGCGCATCATCTGCACGAAACCCTGGCCCTCCACGCCGCCGAGCAGCGCATCGAGCGGCACGCGCAGGTCGTTGAAGAACAGCTCGGAGGTGTCGCCCGCGTGCTGGCCGATCTTCTCCAGGTTCTGGCCGATCTTCTCCAGGTTCTGGCCGCGCGTGAAGCCGGGTGTTTTCGTATCGACCAGGAACAGGCTCACGCCCTTGGCGCCAGCGGCCGGGTCGGTCTTGGCGGCCAGCACCAGCAGGTCGCAGTGCTGGCCGTTGCTGATGAAGATCTTGCTGCCGTTGATGACGTATTCATCGCCCTCCCGCCGTGCCGTGGTGCGGATGGCTTTCAGGTCGCTGCCCGCACCCGGCTCGGTCATGCCGATGGCCGCCACGGCCTCGCCGCTGGCCATGCGCGGCAGCCAGTACTGGCGCTGCGCTTCGGTGCCGCAGTGCAGCAGGTAGGGCGGGATGATGTCGTTGTGCACCTGCAGCCCGCCGACGAAGCCGCCATAGCCCCGGCGCGAGAGCACCTCCACCACGGCGAAGGAAAAATGCACGCTGGCGCCGGGACCACCGTATCCCTCGGGCACGTCGGCGCACAGGTAGCCGTTTTTTCCCATCTTGCCGAACAGCTCGCGGGCCACCAGGCCGGCCTTTTCCCAGTCGCGGTAATGGGGCTCGATCTCGGCGTCGCAAAAGCGCTCCAGCGATTCGGTGAAGAGCTGCAGTTCGGCCTTCTGCTCGGCCGTGAGGAGGGTGTTGGGGAGCATGGTTGCTATTGAATGGAGGGCTTTCAGCGTTTGATGGGCGAGCGCTGGAGGCCAAAAAGACTCAAACCCGTTCGAAGATCGCCGCGATGCCCTGGCCGCCGCCGATGCACATCGTCACCAGCGCGTAGCGCCCGCCGGTGCGGTGCAGCTCGGCAATCGCCTTGGTGGTGATGATGGCGCCCGTGGCGCCCACGGGGTGGCCAAGCGAAATGCCCGAGCCGTTGGGGTTGACCTTGGCGGGGTCCAGGCCCAGCTCCTGCACCACGGCGCAGGCCTGGGCGGCGAAGGCCTCGTTGGCCTCGATCACATCCATGTCCTGCACCTGGAGGCCGGTGCGTGCCAGCACCTTCTGCGTGGCGGGCACGGGGCCGATGCCCATGTAGGCCGGTTCCACGCCGGCGTGCGCGTAGCCCACGAGGCGCGCCAGGGGCTTGAGGCCCAGGGCCTGCACGCGGTCGCCGGCGGCCAGCACCACGGCGGCGGCGCCGTCGTTGATGCCCGAGGCGTTGCCGGCCGTCACCGTGCCGCCTTCCTTCTTGAAGGCGGGCTTCATGCCGGCCAGCACATCGAGCGTGGTGGCGGCGCGCACATGTTCGTCTTCCTGGAACAGCACGGTGCCCTTGCGCGTGGCGATTTCCACGGGGACGATCTGCTCCTTGAAGTAGCCGGCGGCGATGGCGGCGGCGGCGCGCTGCTGGCTGGCCAGGGCCAGCTGGTCCTGCATCTCGCGCGAAATCTTGTAGCGCTCGGCCACGTTCTCGGCGGTGATGCCCATGTGCATCTTCTGCCAGGGGTCGTGCAGGATGCCGAGCATGTAGTCGATGCTCTTGGCGTCGCCCATGCGGGCGCCGTAGCGTGCGGCGGTATCGAAGTAGGGGCCCCTGCTCATGGATTCGCTGCCGCCGCCCACGGCCACGTCGCAGTCGCCGTAGCCAATGGCCTGGGCGGCGCTGATGATGGCCTGCAGGCCCGAGCCGCACAGGCGGTTGACGTTGAAGGCGGGCGTCTCGATGGGGCAGCCGGCGTCGATGGCGGCCACGCGGCTCAGGTACGCGTCCTTGGTGTCGGTGGGGATGACGTTGCCCATGACCACATGGCCCACGGCGTCGGGCGCCAGGCCCGAGCGCTGGATGGCGGCCTTCACGGCGGTGGTGGCGAGCTGGGTGTTGGGCACGTCCTTCAGGCTGCCGCCGAAGGTGCCGATGGCGGTGCGGGCGGTGCTGACGACGAAGACGTCACGGCGGGTCATGGCAGAACTCCTGGAAATGAAAAAAAGGGTGCGTTCAGCGGCCCTGGAACCGGGGCTTGCGCTTGTCGACGAACGCTTGCAGGCCTTCGCGCATGTCGGCGGTGTGGGCGCAGGTGTCGAACGACTGGGCCTCGGCCGCCAGTTGCGCGCCCAGGTCGCGGTCAAAGCTGGTGCGCAGCAGGCGGCGCATCTGGCCGTAGGCCTTGGTGGGGCCGTTGGCCAGGCGCTCGGCGAAGGCCTGGGTGGTGCGGTCCAGTTCGGGGGCGGGCACCACGCGGTTGACCAGACCCAGGCGCAGTGCGTCGTCGGCGGTGAACGCGTCGCCCAGCAGCGCAATTTCCAGCGCGTGGCGCAGGCCCACCAGGCGCGGCAGCGCCCACGAGCCGCCGACGTCGCAGCTGGTGCCCAGGTTGATGTAGGCCAGGTTGAACTTGGTGCCGTCGGCGGCCAGCACGAAGTCGCACATCAGCATCAGCGACAGGCCACCGCCCGCCGCTGCGCCATGCACCTGGGCGATGACGGGCGCGTCGATCTGTTGCAGCAGCTGCAGCGTGGCGTTCAGCGGGACCAGCAGGTCGCGTGCGCCCTGGGCCGGGTTGGCGTGCAGCGTGGCCAGGTCGCCCCCGGCAATGAAGGCGCGGCCCGCGCCCTTGAGCACCACGGCGCGCACGCCAGTGTCGGCGGCGATGGCCCGCACCGCAGCGAGCAGGGCCTGGGCCATCGGCAGGTCCAGCGCGTTCAGGGCTTCGGGGCGGTTGAATTGCAGGGTGACGATGGCGCCCTGGCGGGAGACGATCAGGGGAGTGTTGCTGGACATGGTGTGCTACTGAAAAAAAGAGCATTCAGCGGTTTGCTGGAAAACGTTGAAGGCCAATGTGGTTAAAGAATGTGCTCAGACATACAGCGCCTCGATATCGGCGGCGTAGGTCTTGTAAATGCTGGAGCGCCGCACCTTCATGGTGGCGGTGACTTCGCCGTCGTCGTGGTCCAGTTCCTTGGGTAAAAGGTGGAACTTTCGGATCTGCGCCACCTGCGCCAGCTTGGCGTTGCCGGTGGCGATCTCGGCGTCGATGAGTGCGCGCACCTGCGGTGTTTCGACCAGCGAGCGGAAATGCGTGAACGGGATGCGCTGCGCCTCGGCCCATTTGCCCACGGTTTCATAGTCGAGCATGACCAGCGCGCCGACGAACTTGCGCCCCTCGGCCACGATGACGCATTCCTTGATGTAGGGGCTGGCCTTCATCGTGTTCTCGATCTCGGACGGCGTGAGGTTCTTGCCGCCCGCCGTGATCATGATGTCCTTGAGGCGGTCCACGATTTTGAGCTGACCGTCCACCAGGCGCACCACGTCGCCGGTGTGCAACCAGCCGCCGACGATGCTTTGCGCCGTGGCCTCGGGGTTGTTGTAGTAGCCCGCGAACACCATCTCGCCCTTGATCTGGAATTCGCCGCCCATGGCGTCGTCGCCGCTCTTGGCGATGCGCCATTCCACGCCATGCGTGGGCACGCCCACGGTGCCCACCACCACGCCGTCGAGCCTGTGGCCGGTGACCATGCCGGTGGATTCGGTCAGGCCGTAGACCTCGACCAGCGGCACGCCCAGCACGCGGAAGAAGCGCACCACCTCGGGCGGAATCGGCGCGGCGCCTGTCAGTGCCACCTTGGCCTCGCGCAGGCCGAGGAAGTTCTGCAGCGCGCGGAACACCAGCCAGTAGCTGAGGGTGAAGGCCAGCATCTCGCCAAAATTCCAGCGTGCGCGCGGCTTGTCGGCCAGCGGCTGGCAGGCGGCGTAGGCCTTGTGGAACAGCGCGCGGCGCAGGCCGCCGGTTTCCTGCAGCTTGATGCTGATGGCGGCGTGCATCTTCTCCCAGATGCGCGGCACGCCCAGGAACATGCTGGGTGCCACCTCGCGCAGATCCTCCTGCACGGTGCGGATGGATTCGCCGAAGTTGACCTGCGAGCCCACATACACCGGCACGAAGGTGGTGAGCATCTGCTCGGCCACATGGCACAGCGGCAGGTAGGACAGGTGCGTGGTGTCGCGCGAGAGTTCGAGCCGGTCCGCGATGCCAGGCACCACGCCGCGGATGTTGCGGTAGGAAATCATGGCGCCCTTGGGCTTGCCGGTCGAGCCCGAGGTGTAGATCATGAGCCCGATGTCGTCGAGCTGTTGGCGCGCCAGCGCGGCCTCGATGTCCGAGCGCTTGCCGCTCTGTGCGCCCAGCCGCTCCACCTCGCCGAAGGGGATGATGAGGTCGCGCACCGCGGGCGCGAAGCTGCGCAGGCCCTTGGTTTCCATGACCACGATCTTTTTCAGGCGCGGCAGATCGGCCAGGGCGTCGAGCACCTTGTCGGTCTGCTCCTGGTCCTCGCAGACGATGATCTCGATGTCGGCGTGGCCCACCACGTAGGCCACCTCGGGCGAGGGGCTGGTGGGGTACACGCCCACGGTGACGGCGCCGACCAGGCCCGCGCCCATCTGCGTGAGCACCCATTCGATGCGGTTCTCGGAGATCACGCCCACATGGCCGCCCTCGGGCAGGCCCAGGGCGCGCAGGCCCAGGCCGAAGTGGCAGGCCCGCTCGAAATACTGCGCCCAGGTGAAGGGCTTCCAGATGCCGAAATCCTTTTGCCGGATGGCGACGCGCGCGGCATCCTGGCGCGCGCGTTCGCGCAGCATCTGGGGCAGGGTGAGTTCGGGGAGGTTCATGACAGCCATCTTTTGCGGCGCTTGTAGTGCTTGATCTCTTTGAAGCTCTTGGCTTCCCCGGCCCCGCCCATGCCGAGGTAGAACTCGCGCACATCGGGGTCGCCCGCCAGGCGCTCGGCCGAGCCGTCGATGACGATCTTGCCGTTCTCCATGATGTAGCCGCGGTGCGCCACGGCCAGGGCCACGGTGGCGTTCTGCTCCACCAGCAGCATGGAAGTGCCGCGCTCGGCGTTGATGCGCGCGATGATGGTGAAGATGTCTTCGACCAGCTTCGGACTCAGGCCCAGCGAGGGTTCGTCGAGCAGGATGAGCTGGGGCTGGGCGATGAGCGCGCGGCCAATGGCCAGCATCTGCTGCTCGCCGCCCGAGAGGTAGCCTGCCAGGCCTTTGCGGCGCTCGTGCAGGCGCGGGAAGTAGGTGTAGACGAGGTCGAAGTCGGGCTTGGGCGCACCGTGCTCTGTGTGCTGGCGGCCCGTCAGCGCATAAGTGGCGGCGACCAGGTTTTCTTCGACCGTCAGGTCCTCGAAAACCCGGCGCCCTTCCATCACATGCGAGAGGCCGTTGCGCACCAGCTGCTGCGGCGCCAGCGCGGCGGTGCTCTGGCCGTTGAAGAGAATGCTGCCGCTTTCCAGCGCGCCGTCCTCCAGCGCCAACAGGCCTGACACCGCCTTGAGCGTGGTGCTCTTGCCCGCGCCGTTGCTGCCCAGCAGCGCCACGATCTGGCCGCGCGGCACGGCCAGCGACAGGCCGCGCAGGGCCTGCACGACCTTGTTGTAGATGACCTCGATGTTGTTGACTTCGAGGACGTGAGCAGCCACGGTTTCGTTCATGGGCATGGGTCTAACGTCGCAACGGGTGTGGAGTCAGCGATGGTCGTGATCGCGAGGCCTGCGCGCGGGGCACCGAGCAAGGGCCGCCCCGCAGCGAGGGTGCCGTCCCCCTTCCCGCAGCGCGCAGCGTTGCGAGAGAAGGGGGAAGCGGCGCAGCCGCTCAGGGGGATGTACCGCATCAGAGCTTGATCCAGTCGGAGGCGGCCACCATTTTTTGAGCTTTCATGTCGGCCTTGTAGACGCGGCCCACGGGAATGGAATTGCCCGTGATGGTGATCGGTACGCCGATCAGGCCACCGGTGTCGAAGTCCTTGAGCGTGTTCAGCGCCGCCTTGAGGTTGGCGCCAGTCATCGGCTTGCCGGCGTCCAGCGTGCGCTTGGCCGATTCGAGGAACAGCATGGCGGCCAGGAAGCCCTGGATGTAGGCCGTGCTCTGGTAATCCGGGCGCATGGCGCGGATCTTTTCCAGCATGGGCGCCTTCTCGGTGTCGTAGTAGTAGCGGAAGGGCATCACGCCCATGAAGCCGTCGCCGTCCGGGCCCATCTTCATGACGGTGGAGCTGTCCATGGTCCAGAAGGTGCCCATCCACTTGCTGGTCATGCCCTGCTGCTTGCCCTGGGTGATGAACTCGGGGATGGGCGCCAGGATGTAGCCGTGGAAGATGGTGTAGTCGGGTGCGGCGCGGCGCAGCTTGATGACTTCGGTGGACACGTCCACGCTGCCGGCGGGCGTCATGAGCTTGACGACGACGTTCAGGCCGAGCTTCCTGGCTTCGGCCTCGCTTTTCTCGATGGGGTCGCGGCCGAACTCGGAGTCGGAATAGACGAAGGCCACCTTGGCGCCGGGTTTTTCCTTGGCGATGTGCTTGAGCAGGATGCTGAACATCTCCGTGTAGTCGGGGCCGACCAGGAACTGGTGGGGGTACTTCTTGGGATCGTTCAGTTCGGAGGCGAACGAGGCGCCCGCCATCAGGATGTTGCCGTTGCGGTCCAGCTCCGGGTTGATGGTCTTGGCGAAGCCCGTGGAGTCGCCGTAGTAGACGTTGACCTTGTTCTGGCTGGTGATCTTCTTGAACGTGGCCACCGACACATCGACCTTGTAGCCCGTGTCCTCGGGCACGTACTTGACCTTGCGGCCCTTGATGCCACCCGCGTCGTTGACGATCTTCACGTAGTCCTGGATGCCGGCGTTGATGCCCACGCCTGCGAAGGCGAAGACGCCCGTCATGGGGATGGAGCCACCGATGACGATCTCTTCGGCGCCCTGCGCGAGCACCGACAACGGGTGCGTGAGCGCGGCGGCGCCTGCGGCTGCGGCTGCGGCGCCCAGCATCAGGCTGCGGCGCCGGGGGGAAATGCGTTGCTGGTCCATGCTTGTCTCCTTCGGTTGTGATGTAGTGGCAGGAAAGCGGGGTGTGGTGGCTTCAGTTGCGGAAGGGCCACAGGTGGAAGAAGCGGCGGACGCGCCGCCACACTTCGGCCAGGCCGTGCGGCTCGAACACCAGAAAACCGATGATCAGCAGACCGAAGATGATGGTGCGCACGGGCGAGAGGAACACCGTGTATTCGGTGCTGTTGGGCAGCAGGTCGAACACCAGCTTGAGCAGTTCGGGCACCATGGTCATGAACACCGCGCCGAGGATGCCGCCGAGGATGGAGCCCATGCCGCCGACGATGATGGCCGCGAGAAAGAAGATGGACATCAGCAGCGGAAAGCTCTCGGGCGTGACCACGCGGAAGAAGTAGGCCCACAGGCCGCCCGCCACGCCGGCATAGAACGACGACAGGCCGAACGACAGCAGCTTGTAGCGCAGCAGCGGAATGCCCAGCACCTCGGCCGAGATGTCGCGGTCGCGGATGGCGATGAAGGCGCGGCCGATGCGCGTGCGGAACAGGTTGGCCGCGCCCAGCAGCATGAGGATGGTGACGGGAACGATCAGCCAGTACAGGCGGAACGAGGTGTCCAGCGGCAGGCCGAACAGGCTGGCGGGCGGCACGCTCAGGCCGCCGGTGCCGCCGGTGAACTTCCAGTTGGCAAAGATGAAGTGCGCGATGAACGATGCCGCGATGGTGGCAATGGCCAGGTACAGCCCCTTGACGCGCAGCGACGGAATCCCCACCACCAGCCCGCCCAGCATGGCGACAAATCCGCCGGCCAGCAGGTTGAGCAGGAATGGTGTGCCCAGGCGCGTTTCCAGCACCGCAACCGTGTAGGCGCCCAGCCCCATGAAGGCCGCCTGGCCCAGGCTCACCAGCCCGGTGTGGCCCGTGAGGATGTTGAGCCCCGTGGCACTGGCCACATTGATGCTGACCAGGCAGGCGAGGTAGAGCCAGTAGTCGCTGGCCATGAAGGGGAACAGCACGAGCAGCGCGGCGGCCACGGCCAACCATGCCTTTTGCGTGCGCGAGTCGAACAGCGCGGCGTCGGCGACATAGGTTTCCTTGAGGGTTCCGATACGCATCAGAGTCTCTCTATCTCGTGGGTGCCGAACAGGCCGTAGGGGCGAACCATGAGGATGCCGACCAGCACGATGAAGGTGGCGAGCAGCTTGTATTCGCCGCCCAGGTAGGCACCGGCCAGGGCTTCGACCAGGCCGATGCACAGGCCGCCGACGAGCGCGCCCAGCACGCTGTCGAGCCCGCCGACGATGACGACGACCAGCACCGACAGGCCGAACACGCCCATGCTGGACGAGATGCCGCCGATCGAGCCGACGATGACCCCGGAGATGGCCGCCAGCATGGCCGACGCCACCCAGGCCAGCGAGAACACGCGCGGCACGTTGATGCCCACGGAATACGCCGCGGCCTGGTCGCTGGCCGTGGCGCGCAGCGCCACGCCGCCGCGCCAGAAGCGGAACACCAGCAGCACGGCGGCGATGAACAGCACCGCGATCACCGCGCCCCAGAACACCTTGGGTGCGAGGAAGGCATCGCCCACCATGATGGGCTGCGTGGGCATGAAGTCGGGCAGGCGGCGTTGGTCGGCGCTCCAGATCATTTCGACCAGGCCCACCAGCACCGAGCCCAGGCCCACCGTGACCATGAAGACCGAGATGGGCGGCTCACCCAGCAGCGGCCGGATCATGGTGCGCTCGATCAGCGCGCCCAGCAGGCCAGTGCCGAGCACGGCGGCCGGAATGGCCAGCCACAGCGGCAGCGCCATCATGGAGGCAAAGGTGAAGAACAGGTAGGCGCCCACCATCAGCAGCTCGCCGATGGCGATGTTGACCACGCGCGTAGCCTTGTAGACCATCACGAAGGCCAGCGCCGCCAGGGCGTAGAGGCCGCCGCTGGCAATGCCGGTGAGGCTGATCTCGAACAGATAGGCCCAATCCATCATGCGGCTCCTTGCGCGGTGGTGGCACCCGCCTGCAGCTTGCGGCGCAGGTCACCCACGTCGCCCGAGCCGAGGTAGGCGCGGTTGACCTCGGGGTCGGCCTGCACCACGGCGGGCGTGCCCTGCGCGATCACCTGGCCGAAGTTGAGCACCACCACGTGGTCGGACAGGTCCATCACCATGCCCATGTCGTGCTCCACCATCAGCACCGTCACGCCCCATTCGGCGCGCACGTCGAGGATGAAGCGCGCCATGTCTTCCGTCTCCTCGCGGTTCATGCCGGCCACGGGCTCGTCGAGCATCAGGATCTCGGGCTGCATGGCCAGGGCACGCGCCATTTCCACGCGCTTTTGCAGGCCGTAGGGCAGGGCCGCGACTGGCGCGTGGCGTATGTGGTCGATTTCGAGGAAGTCGATGATGCGCTCCTCGATGTCGCGGCGCAGCTCGGCCTCTTCGCGGCGTGCGCGGCCCATGTACAGCAGCGCGTCGAATACGTTGGTCTGGAGGTGCGCGTGGCGGCCGAGCTTGATGTTGTCGAGCACTGTCATGCCGCGGAACAACGCGATGTTCTGGAAGCTCCGCCCCAGGCCCATGCGGGCGCGCTGCGGCGCGGGGATGCGCGTGATGTCCTGGCCCTTGAACCGGATGCTGCCTTGTGACGGCCGGTAGAAGCCCGAGATGGTGTTGAACAGCGAGGTCTTGCCGGCGCCGTTGGGGCCGATCACGGCGGTGATGGTGCCTGGCTGCACATCAAAGCCCACGCCCGACAGCGCCTTCACGCCACCAAAGGTGAGCGTGACGCCATCGACCTCCAGCAGGGGGGCGGTGGCAGGGCCACGGGGTTGGTTGGTCTCCATCGGGCTCTTATGCGGGTTTGTTCGCACCTGTAGATTTCTACTTTTACGTAAACTGTTTACTCACGAGTAGATTCTTGGGTCAGCCACCTTCCCCGGGCATCGGTAGTTTCCCGATGCGATAAGCACCATGAACCCAGCAACGGCCGCCAAGACCCCGAAGATCCCCAAGAAGACGGCATCGGCCGTGGCATCGCCCTGGGCTACCGCCCCCGATCGAGAGCAGCAGCGCGAGGCCAAGCGCCAGGCCGTGCTGCAGGCGGCCGCGCAGTTGTTCAACGAGCGCGGGTTTCACGCCACCTCGCTCGACGACATCGCCGCGCGGCTTCATGTGACCAAGCCCACGCTGTACTACTACGTGAAGAACAAGGACGAGATCCTGCTGCAGTGCGTGAGCCAGGGGCTGCAGATGACGCTGGAAGGCATCGAAGCCTCGCGCCAGGCCGGTGGCAACGCGGTGGACCAGCTGCGCGCCTGCATGCAGGTGTATGCGGACATCGTGATGCAGCCCTTTGGCATGTGCCTGATCCGTGTGGGTGACGAAGAGGTGCCCGAGCCCAGCCGCACGGAGCTGCGCCGCATGAAGTCCGAGATCGACCAGGCTTTCAGGCGTCTGGTGGCCCAAGGGGTGCAAGAGGGTTCGCTGCAGCCGTGCGACCCGAAGATGACGGCCTTTGTGATCGCCGGCGCCCTGAGCTGGATCGGCCGCTGGTACCAGCCCGGCGGCGAATACACGCCCGAGCAGGTGGTGCAGCAATGCATTGCCACGCTGTGCGAGGGGGTGCTGCGGCGACCCGAGCCGCTGACGGCCGTTCCCGCCAAGCGCGGGGCTGCTCCTGCCGTGGCGCGCAGGACAGCCATCAGGTGAGCTGTAGGCGCCGATTGCGGTAGGGGGCGGTTTTACGGACGTTTTCGTGAAAAGCGCAAAACGCTATCGATACAGTAATTTTTTGGGCAGCGCATCGGGTGATTCGGGCGCTGCCGCCAGGTCGTCCAATATCGGGCAATCGGGCCGGTCGTTGCCCTGGCAGCACGACACCAGGGTTTGCAGCGTGCGCTGCATGGCCTGCATGGCGGCGATGCGGGCCGCCAGGTCGTCGATGTGGCCCTGGGCTATGCGCTTGACGCTGGCGCTGGCGCGTCCCTTGTCCTGCCACAGCGCCAGCAGTTCGCGGATTTCTTCCATGGCAAAGCCCAGCGTGCGGGCGCGCCCGATGAAGCGCAGCGCGTGCACGTCGGCCTCGGTGTATTGGCGGTAGCCGCTGTCGGTGCGGCCCACGGGGGGCAGCAGGCCCAGCGATTCGTAGTGGCGCACCATGCGCGCCGATACGCCGGCGCGCCGGGCGGCCTCGCCAATGGGCACGGGCCAGCTTGGGGTGGGGGTCATGCGGTGACCTGGTAGCCCTCTTCGGCAATGGCGGCGGCCAGGGCCTCGCGGGGCTGGGTGCTGTCGATATCGACGCGGTTTTGCGCGCGGTCGATGCGCACGGTGGCGGCGGGGTCGAGCTGCTGCACGGCCTGGGTGACGGCGCGTTCGCAGTGGCCGCAGGTCATGCCCTGGACTTGAAGGGTGTATTGCATGCGATTTCTCCGGTGAAAAAATGACGACACCGACATGGTGAACCTTGACATAGTGGCATAGTCAAGAACCGATGAAAGCACTGGTGGCGGCGCAGTTGTTCGCTGCACTGGCTTGACCTTGCCATCATGGCAAGGATTACGGTAACCCCTTATGAACACAACTGCCACCCCCCCCGAACTGCTGGACACCCTGGACCTGGGCATCGGCGGCATGACCTGTGCCAGCTGCGTGGGCCGTGTCGAGCGCGCGCTGCGCAAGGTGCCCGGCGTGCAGGATGCCACCGTGAACCTGGCCACCGAGTCGGCGCGCATCGTCTATGGGGTGCCGCCCGATGCGACAGGCCCGGCCATGGACGCCCTGCTGCGCCGCGCCGTGCGCAATGCGGGCTACGAGCCGCGCGCGGCGGGGCAGGACGATGCGCCCGAGGATCTGTCGCCCTGGGCCGGCTTTTTGCCGGTGGGCGTGGGCCTGCTGCTGTCGGCCCCGCTGGTGCTGCCCATGCTGGGCGATCTGTTCGGCCAGCACTGGATGCTGCCGGCCTGGGTGCAGTTTGCGCTGGCCACCCCGGTGCAGTTCATTCTGGGGGCGCGGTTCTACAAGGCGGGCTGGTATGCGCTGAAGGCGCTGACGGGCAATATGGATCTGTTGGTGGCCATTGGCACGTCGGCGGGCTGGGGCTTGTCGATGTGGCTGTGGCTGACGGCGCACGAGGGGCATGCGCCGCACCTGTACTTCGAGGCGTCTGCCGTGGTGGTCACGCTGGTGCTGCTGGGCAAGTGGCTGGAGGCGCGCGCCAAGCGCCAGACCACGGCGGCCATCCGCGCGCTGCACGCGCTGCGCCCCGATGTGGCCCACATGCTGGGGCGTGACGGCGAGGTGGATGTGCCGGTGGCCGAGGTGATGGCGGGCGACCGGCTGGTGGTGCGCCCGGGCGAGCGCATTCCGGTGGATGGCCGCATTCTGGAGGGCCACACCCAGGTGGACGAGTCCATGCTCACCGGCGAACCCCTGCCCGTGACGCGCGAGGTGGGCGCGCCGCTGACCGGCGGCTCCATCAATGGCGACGGCCGGGTGGTGATGCAGGTGTCGGCGGTGGGTGCCGAGACGGTGCTGTCGCGCATCATCCGCCTGGTCGAGGATGCGCAGGCCGCCAAGGCGCCCATCCAGCGCCTGGTCGATCAGGTGTCGGCGGTGTTCGTGCCGGTGGTGCTGGTGGTGGCGCTGGCCACGCTGCTCGTCTGGCTGTGGACGGGCACGGGTTTCGAGGCGGCAGTGATCCACGCCGTGGCCGTGCTGGTGATTGCCTGCCCCTGCGCGCTGGGACTGGCCACGCCGGCGGCCATCATGGCGGGCACTGGGGTGGCGGCGAAGCACGGCATTCTCATCAAGGACGCGCAGGCGCTGGAGCTGGCGCACAAGGTGGATGTGGTGGCCTTCGACAAGACCGGCACCCTCACCGTGGGCCGGCCCCGGCTGACCGCCTTCGAGGTGGCGCCGGGCCAGGACGAGGCGGCCGTGCTGGCGGCCGTGGCCAGCGTGCAAAGCGGCAGCGAGCACCCGCTGGCCCGGGCCGTGGTGGCGGCTGCGCAAGAGCGCGGCCTGCAGCCCGTGGCGCCCGACGGCGTGCGCGCCGCGCCGGGGCGCGGCACCGAGGGCGAGGTGCAGGCGCGCAGCTACCTGGTGGGCAGCCTGCGCTGGATGGCCGAACTGGGTGTGGGGCTGGGTGCGCTGGCGGTGCGGGCTGCCGAGTTGCAGAGCACGGGCGCCACGGTGTCGGCCCTGGCCGAGCGCACCACCGACGGGCTGGCCCTGCGCGCCATTCTGGCTTTTGGCGATGAGCCCAAGGCTGGCGCGCGCGAGGCGCTGGCGGCCCTGCGCGCCCTGGGCGTGCGCACGGTGATGGTTTCGGGCGACAACCGGGGCGCGGCCGAGGCCATGGCCCGGCGCCTGGGGCTGGACCCCGATGCGGGCGAGGTGATGGCCGAGGTGCTGCCGGGCGACAAGGCGGCCCGCGTGCAGGCGCTGCAGGCCGGGGGCCACACCGTGGCCATGGTGGGCGACGGCGTGAATGACGCGCCCGCCCTGGCCGCCGCCGATGTCGGCATGGCCATGGGCAACGGCACCGACGTGGCCATGCACGCCGCCGGCATCACGCTGATGCGCGGCGACCCGATGCTGGTGGCGGCGGCCCTGGACATCTCGCGCCGCACGGTGGCGAAAATCCGGCAGAACCTGTTCTGGGCCTTTGTCTACAACGTGGCCGGCATTCCGCTGGCGGCGCTGGGCTACCTGAACCCGGTGGTGGCGGGCGCGGCCATGGCGCTGAGTTCGGTGAGCGTGATGGCCAATGCGCTGTTGTTAAAACGCTGGCGAATGTAAGAATTTCCGGTCGCCCAGGCGGCGGTTCACCATCCGCTGAACGAATGGTGGGGCAATGGAATCAATGGTCGCGTCCAGCGATGAGCACGGCATTCGTGCCGCCGAAGGCGAACGAATTGGACAAGGCATAGCGCAGTTGCGGTGCGTCGCGTGCGGCGCCACGCACCAGATCCAGCCTGAAGGCCGGGTCGGCCCCTGATAGATGCGCCGTGGGCGGCAGGCAACGCCTCTCCAGGGCACGCAGCACGGCCACCATTTCCACCGCCCCGCCCGCGCCCAGCAAGTGGCCGTGGATGGCCTTGGTCGAGCTCACGGGCGTTGTGTTGCCGAACACCTCGGCCACGGACTGCGCTTCTGCGGCATCGCCCGCCAGGGTTGCCGTGCCATGGGCATTGATATAGCCAATGTCCGAAGGGGCCAGCCCCGCATCCTGCAGTGCGGCACGCATGGCGCGGGTCTGGCCTGCGGCCTGTGGCTGGGTGATGTGCATGGCGTCGCAGTTGGTGGCATAGCCGGCCAGGAAGAGTGGCGAGCGTGCGCCGCGCGCCTGCGCATGCGCTTCGGATTCCAGCACCAGCGCCGCCGCGCCTTCGCCCAGGGCGAAGCCCGCGCGGTCGGCAGAGAACGGACGACAGGCCGTGGCGGCATCGGCATCCTCGCGCAGCGGCGCAAGCACGCGCATGGCATGCCAGCTGGCCAGAACACCCGGGGTCAGCATGGCCTCGTGTCCCCCGGCGATGGCGATGTCGATCCAGCCGGCGCGCAGGGCCCGCAGCGCCTCGCCAATGGCCACGGCGGAAGAGGCGCAGGCACAGGCGTAGGTGAGCGATGCCCCCCGGGCGCCGTGGCGCAGTGCCAGTTCGGCTGCGGCGGCGTTGGGCATGGTAGTGAGCACCGTGGTGGGGCGCATTCGCCGGTGCTGGCCATAGAGCGCCTGGCAGGTGGCATCGAAGCTGGCCGAGCCGCCCATGCCGCTGCCCCAGAAGATCCCCAGCCTTTGCGGGTCTGTTGCCCCGAGGTCCGCGGCCTGCAGGGCCGACTGGGCCGCGGCCAGGGCCATGGCCGTGCCGCGGTCCACCGGCAGGTTGGAAGGTGCGCGTGCCGCGCTTTCGTCGAATGCGCATGGCGCCACGGGCAGCAGCATGGGGTCCAGACCGGGCAGGGTCAGTGCATGCGCCCGCACCGAGGAGTGTCCACGGAACAGGCGGTCATCGAACGGCGTCAGTTCGTTGCCCAGTGGCGTGACGATGCCGTAGCCCGCGATGCGTACCGGCCTGTTCATGCGCCGGTACCGGTGGCGGGTGCAGCCTGCAGCGCCTCGATCACATCGCAGACATGCTGCAGGGTGATGCCGCCCTGGCGGGGGTCGAGCAGGTCTTCGGGGATGCGCAGGTGAAATGTGTCTTCGGCGTTGAAAACGAACTCCATGAGCGACAGGGAATCCAGTCCGATCTCTTCCAGGCAGATGCCGGGGCTCAGCCGGGCCGGGTCGACGTGGAATTTCTGCTCCAGCATGGAGCACAGGGTGGTGTAGGTATCGGTGTGCATGGTGATTGGCGTGGAAGCCACGGCAACGCTCTTCAGGGCGCGGTGGCAAGGGATGAAGGCGCCACCCGGTCCGGTCCGGGAGCGGCGTGGGGCTGCACCACGAATGCGGCGGTTTCGCTGGCGACCTGCTGGCGGTCGTTGTCGATGCAAACCATGTGGTAGCTGTTGTCCAGCACCAGGGTGCGCAGGCGGGATGCGCCCAGCCCCCGGGCAAGCAGGTCGAGGTTGGCCAGGCTGGCTACCTCGTCTTCGCGGGCATGGATGGCCAGCACACGCGGGCATTGCACCCGTCCCAGGTGGTTGCGCACATGCCGGATCAAGCGGTCGTGTTCGCGCAGGTGGCCTATGCCCAGTACGGCCGCGCCGGCGCACGAGATGCGGCGCTGCTGGAGCTCGCGTTCGATCCAGGCGCGCACGCGCTCGTTCTTCACGCCATAGGGCGGGCGTTCGCGGTAGCTCCACCAGCGGCCCAGCGGCGTGTACAGCGCCAGCGGCAGCAGCCACTGGGTGCGCGGAATGGCCCAGCCGTCGAAGCGCAGCGTGGTGGACATGAGCACCATGGCGTCTATCCGCGTGCCGCAGTGGATGGCCGCGCCCAATGCGAGCGATGCGCCGGCCGAGATGCCCACGAGCGCCACGCGCGCATGCGTGCGCCGCAGCGCGTCCACCTCGGCTTCGATGGCAGCGATCCATGTGTGCCAGGCGCTGGCCCGCTGCACAGGGGCCGTCGGGTCGAACGAGTACCCCGCAATGCGCAGCGCCACCACCGTGCACCCCGCCGAACGCAGCGCCGGATGCAGGGACATCAGTTCGTCGGGGGTGCTGCACAAGCCATGCAGCAGCAGCACGGCGGTGCCCTGCGTCATGTGATGGCTCCGGGTTCGCCGGTGGCGGGGGTCTGCCTGCGGGGCGCAAACCACGCCACATACAGCGCTGGCAGCACCACCAGGGTCAGCAGCGTGGCCGTCACCAGGCCGCCGATCACCACGATGGCCAAGGGGCGCTGCGTCTCGGCGCCGATCTCGTGCGACAGCGCCATGGGCAGCAGGCCCAGCATGGCCAGCAGCGCCGTCATGAGCACCGTGCGCAGGCGCTGCATGGAACCCTGGCGCACGGCCTCGACCACGCCCATGCCGCTGGCCTGCAGCTGCTGGTAAACCGACAGCATCACCACCCCGTTGAGCACGGCCTGCCCGGACAGCGCGATGAAGCCGATGGCTGCCGACACCGACAGAGGAATGCCGAACACCCACAGCGCGACAAAGCCGCCGACGAGTGCCAGTGGCACGTTGATGAGGATCAGAGAGGCCGTCTTGAACGACTTGAAGGCGTCGAACAGCAGCACGAAGATCAGCAGCAGCGAGATCGGCACCACGACCGACAGGCGCTTCATGGCGCGTTCCTGGTTCTCGAACTCGCCCGACCAGTTGAGCTGGTAGGTGTCGGGAATCTCCACGTTGCGCGCCACGCGCTCTTTCATGTCGGCCACTACGGAGCCCATGTCGCGGCCCTGGATGAAGATGCCGATGGCGGTGGTGCGCCGCCCGGCCTCGCGGGCGATGTTCATGGCGCCCATGCCCTCGCGGATGTTGGCCACGGCCGAGAGCGGCACGTAGCCGCCGTCGGAGGTGGCAATCGGCGTGCGTGGCAGGTTGGCGATGACGCGCTCGTCCTTGGGCAGGCGCACGGCCACGGCGAACTTGCGTTCGCCCTCCCACAGGCTGGTGGCGGCCTTGCCGGCGAGCGCCGCCTCGATCACGTCCTGCACGTCACCCACGTTCAGGCCGTAGCGCGCGGCGCGGTCGCGGTTGATTTCGATGAGCAGCTGCGGCACCTGGCCGTCGCGGTCGATCTCGGCACGCGCCACGCCCTGCACCTGCTTGATCTCGCGCGCTATTGAATCGGTGATGCGCTTCATCTCGGCAAGGTCATCGCCCGCGAGCTTGATCACGATCTGGCCCTTGATCTGCGAGATGGATTCGAGCACGTTGTCGCGGATGGGCTGGGAGAAGGCCGGGTCGATGCCGGGGATGCCAGAGAGTGCGCGGCTCATCTCCTCGGTGATCTTCTCGCGCGTCATACCGGCGCGCCATCGGTCCTCGGGCTTCACGTCCACGAAGATTTCGGCCATGGAGATGGTCTTGGGGTCGGTTCCGTCCTCGGGCTGGCCGGCCTTGGAGACCGTGGTGTTGACCTCGGGCACCGTGAGCAGCGCCTTGCGCGCCATGCGCAGGATGCGCGTGGCCTCCTCGCTCGATACCGTGGGGGAGAGCGCGAAGTTGACCCAGGTGGTGCCCTCGTTGAGTTCGGGCAGGAATTCCGAACCCAGGCGCGAGGCCACCACGCCCGACAGGCCAAAGGCGGCCAGGGCGATCACCACCACCTTGCGGCGGTGTATGAGGGCCCAGTCGAGGATGGGCGCGTAGATGCTCTTGGCCGTGTGCACCACGCGGTTGTCGCCATGCGGCAGGCGGCGCTTGAGCATCCAGTAGGCCAGGAGCGGCACCAGCGTGAGCGAGAAGATCAGCGAGCCCACGAGCGCCATGGTCACCGACAGCGCCATGGGCTGGAAGATGCGCCCCTCGTGGCGTTGCAGCGCGAAGATCGGGATATGCGCCGCGATGATGATGAGCATGGAGAACAGCGTGGGCCGGCCGACCTCGTTGGCGGCGTCGATGATGACGTCGCGCCGGTCGCGCTCGTCCATGTCCTCGCCGCGCTCGGCCAGGCGGTGCATGATGTTCTCGACCACGATCACCGCGCCGTCCACGATGATGCCGAAGTCCATGGCGCCCAGGCTCAGCAGGTTGGCCGGCACGCCCATGACCTTCAGGCCCATGAAGGTGGCGAGCAGCGACAGCGGGATCACCACCACCACGGCCAGGCTGGCGCGCAGGTTCGACAGGAAGATGTAGAGCACGAGCGACACGAGCAGCGCGCCTTCCACGAGGTTGCGGAACACCGTGGTCAGCGTCTTGTCCATGAGCCAGGTGCGGTCGTAGAAGGGCACGATCTGCACGCCCGGCGGCAGGCCGCGCGCATTGAGCGCCGCGATCTTGTCCTTCACGCCCTTGAGCACCACGCTGGGGTTCTCGCCCTTGCGCATGATGACGATGCCGGTGACCACGTCGTCGTCCAGATCCTGGCCCACCACGCCCAGGCGCGGCACGGCGCCGGTCTTCACCTCGGCGATGTCGCGGATCAGGATGGGCGTGCCGCCATGCGCGGCCACGACGATGCGGCCGATGTCGTCGGCCGACTGCAGCAGGCCGATGCCGCGGATGGTGTACTGCTGCGCGCCCTGGGCCACGTAGCTGCCACCGGCGTTGGCGTTGCCGCGCCCCAGTGCATCGAGCAGGTTCTGGAAGGTGACCTTGTAGGCGCGCAGCTTGTCGAGGTCGGGCTGCACCTCGTACTGCTTGATGGCGCCGCCCATGGCCACCACGTCGGCCACGCCGGGCACCTGGCGCAGCGCGCGCTCCACGGTCCAGTCCTCGATGGTGCGGATTTCGGTGGTAGAGAGGCCGTCACCCTTGAGGCGGTAGCGCATGATCTCGCCCACGGGTGTGGCGTTGGGAGCGATATTGGCCTGCACGCCGGGCGGCAGGTCCACACTGGAGAGGCGCTCGGCGATCTGCTGGCGCACGATGTTGACGTTGGCCGCGTCGTCGTAGGTGACCACGCTGAACGACAGGCCGAACTGTGTGTGCGAGAACACGCGGATCGAGTTGGGCAGGCCCGCCAGCGCCACCTCGATGGGCAGCGTCACCTGCTTTTCCACCTCTTCGGGCGCGCGGCCAGGGTACAGCGCGATCACCGTGACCTGGGTGTCGGTCACGTCGGGGAAGGCCTCGACGGACAGGCTCTTGAACGCAAAGAAGCCGGCTGCAGCAAACAGCAGCGTGCCCAGGACGATGAACAGCGGCTGGTGCAGGGCGTATTGGATCAGGCGCTTCATTGGTGCGCGCCCTTCTTCATGGCCGCTTCTTCCTGGGCGGATTGGAACTGCCGCGCCAGCAGCAGCACGTTCTGCGTGACGATTTTTTCACCCGCGGCCAGGCCAGTGGCCACCACCACGTCGCGCGGGCCTTCGTGGCCCAGCGTGACGGTGCGCGGCTCGAACACGCCGGGCTCGCGCTGCACGAAGACGGTGTGGACCTTGCCATTGAGCGTCACGGCCTCGGCCGGCACCACGACTCCGCTGCGGCGGCTCTCGTTCACATGCGCGGTGGCCAGCATTTCGGCCTTGAGGCGGCGGTCGGCGTTGGGCACCATGCCGCGCACCTTCAGTGTGCGCGTGGTGGGGTCGATGGCGTCGGCCGTGGCCATCACGCGGCCCGTGAAGGTCTCGCCCGGGTAGGCGGGCACTTGCAGTGTGAAACCGTCTCCGGGGCGCAGCGAGGCGAGGTCGCCTTCGCGCGCATCGATCTGCACCCACAGCGAGGAGGGATCGGTCACCACGAACAGCGCGGGCGCACCGGGGCCCGACTGGTCGGGTCGCAGTTCCTGGCCGGGGTTGAGGTTGCGCTCGACCACCACGCCGCCCATGTTGGCCGAGATGGCGAGTTGCTGGTTCACGGTGGTACCGCCGCCATACAGGCTGGTGCGGGCGGCGGCTCGGGCCACCTCGGCCTGGGCGCGCGCGGCGTCGGCCTCGGTCTGTTCCAGGTCCTTGCGGGCCACGATGCCGGCCTCGAACAGCTCGCGCTGGCGGCGCAGTGCCTGCTGCGCGAGTACCTGGTCGGCATGGGCCTTGGCGGTATCGGCCTGGGCCTGGCCAAAATCGGGCGAGGCCAGCAGGGCCAGCGGGCTACCCGCTTTCACTGTCTGGCCCAGGTCGGCACGGATGGCCGCCACGCGGCCCGCGAACGGCGGGTAGATGCGCTGGGTGCGCTCTTCGTTCCAGACCAGCTTGGCAGGCAGGTCGATGACGATCTCCTTGGCGGGCTGGGCGTCGCTCACCCGCAGCAGGGCGAGCTGTGGATGGTCGGCTGGAAAGCGCAGCTGCGCTCCCTGCACGACGGGAGGTGCGGCTTCGGCGGGGGCTGCTGCGGGGGCGGTGGCTTCACCGCAGCCGGCCAGCAAGGCGCTGCATCCCAGGGCCAGGGCGAGCAGGCTGCGGGTGGTGATGGAGCGCGAGGAGGCGTTGCGCACGCGCAGGTGGAAGGTGAAAGAGTGCACCATGGGTGGGTCCAGGCAAAGAGAAAGATCAGGGGGCCACAGACAGCGTCTGTGGCTGCGTGCGCAACTGCCAGGCGCCGAGGGCCTTGGCGTGTTCGAGGCGGGCGGAGAGCGCTTCCAGCGCGGTGGCGCGCAGGGTTCGGCGGGCGTCGAGCAGGTCGGTGAGCGAGGTGGCGCCCTTGGCGTAGGCGAGTTCGGCGCTTTGCGCCACCTGGCGTGCGCGCGGCAGGATGCCGTTGTCGAAACTGGCGCTGCGCTGCGCGGTACCAGCCGCGGCTTGCTGCAGGTGTTGCAGGTCGAGCTGGGCCAGGCGGCGGGTCTTTTCGAGGGTGTCCTGGGCCTGGGTGTATTCGGCCTGGGCGCGGCCGATCTCGCCTTCGTAGCGGTAGCCCCACTGCAGCGGCACCGAGACGCGCAGTTCTACCAGGCGGTTCGACGTGCCCGGGAAGTGGTCGTACGAGGCGCCGACCGTCCAGTCGGCCTTGCGCAGGGCACTGGCGTGGTCCAGCGCGGCCTGGGCCGCCTGGACGCGGGCCGTGGCCGCGCGCACGTCGGCACGCGCTTCGACCCAGGCGGCCAGGTCACCGCCCGGACCGTTGGGGTCTGACAGCGTGGGCCAGTCGGCCTCCGAGGCCTCCAGTCCGACGCCACGGCCGATCACCTGTGCCAGTGCCAGGGCGGCGTTTTCCTTGTCGAGCAGCGCTGTCTGCGTGTCGGCGCGGGCGCGTTCTGCCTCGATGCTGGTGCGTGCGGCATCCTGCACCGACAGGTCGCCGGCCTGCACGCGCCGCTGGGCCAGGCGTGCCAGTTCCTTGGCGCTGCGCTCCATCTCGGCGGTCTCCCGCGCACGCTGCTGGGCGGCCAGCAGGTCGTAATAGGCGGCCAGCGCGGCCTGCAGCTGCTGGACCTGCACCTCGTTCACATCGGCCTGGGCCGCATCGGCGTTGCGCTGGGCGGCCAGCGTGCGCAACGCCCGCTTGTTGCCGCGCTCCCAGGTCCAGTCGATGCCGATGGATTTGTCGATGCGCTTGCGTGTCAGCAGGTTGCCGCCGCCGATGCCGTTCTGCAGGTCGATGGAGGCGGTCTTGGCGCTCAGCACGGGGGCGGGCGCATGGTCGGCGCTCAGGATGTCGGAGCGGGCTGCGGCCAGCGCGTGGCGCGCCAGCGCCACATCGCTGTTGTCGCGTGCCGCCGCCAGCGTCTGTGCCAGCGTGAGGGCGGCGGGGGCGGGCGTGCTTTGCTGGGCCCAGCCGGCCAGGGGGCTGGCCAGCGCGGCGATGAAGATCAACTGTCGTATGCTCATCCTCCGTTTATCGTTGTGCCTGCCTGACCGCCGCCTGACCTGGGCCCTGCGTAAAAATGCGTATCCCCATCACCCGAGTGCCCCCGCGCCCATGCGAATCCTGGTTGTAGAAGACGATGCCGTGCTGCGTGGCGTGATGCTGCGCAGCCTCACCGATGCGGGGCACCGGGTGGATGCCGCCGCCAGCGTGGCCGAGGCCCAGCACTTCTGGCGGGTACAAACCTTCGATGCCGTGCTGCTGGACCTGACCTTGCCGCTGGATGCTGTACCGGACAGCCCGATGGGCAGCGGCCTCACGGCGCTGCGCATGGCGCGTGCGCGCGGCGACCGCACGCCGGTCCTGGTGTTGACGGCCCGCGACCGTACCGATGAGCGCATTGCCGGGCTCGATGCGGGGGCCGACGACTACCTGGGCAAGCCGTTCGATCTGGCCGAAGTGGAGGCCCGGCTGCGTGCCCTGGTGCGGCGCACCCAGGGCACCGGCGATCGCACCGCGGCGGGCGCACTGGTGCTGGACCGGCGCGCCCGCCGCTTCACGCTGCATGGCGCATTGCTGGAGTTGCCCGCGCGCGAGTTCGAGGTGCTGTGGGAGCTGATGACGCCGCCGGGCCATGTGGTCAGCAAGCGCAAACTGTCCGACAAGCTGTCCAGCTTTGACGATTCCCTGGGGGACAATGCGCTCGAAGCCTTTATCTCGCGCCTGCGCAAGAAACTGGCCGGCAGCGCCGTCAGCATCCGCACTTTGCGCGGGCTGGGCTACATGCTGGAAGCAGACCCGTTGACCACGCCATGAGCCGGCCTGCCGATCCGCCTCGGCCTTTGGCCCCTCTGGACCCGTTGCCCGTGCCGCCCGCACCCTCGTTGCGCGCGCGGCTGCTGCGCCACGTGCTGCTGCCGCTGGGCCTGACCTGGCTGGCGGGCACGGTGGCATCGGTGCTGGTGGCCAACAGCTTCACGCAGCGGGCGTTCGACCGCTCCTTGCTCGACGATGCGTATGCCGTGGCCACCAATGTGCGGGTGGTGGACGATCAACTCGCTTTCACGTTGTCGGTCCGCGAGATCAAGGCGGTGCTGTTCGACCAGGCGGAGACGGTGTACTTTGCGGTGTTGCGCCCTGACGGCTCGGTGCTGGCGGGTTGGTCCGATCTGCCGGTGTCGCCCCCGCGCGGAGACGATGTCTATCGCTTTTCCGACATCCAATACCACGGCCGCTCGCTGCGCGCCGTGCGCCTGCAGCGGACCACGCCGCAGCCCTTCGAGGTGGTGACGGCCCAGACCGTGCTGGGACGCAGCGCCATGCTGCGCAGCGTGCTCCTGTATTCGGTGGTTTCGCAGCTGCTGCTGTTGCTGGTGCTGGCCGTGTGGCTGCGGCGGGCCATTCAGCGCGACCTGCAGCCCCTGGCGGACTTTCAGCATGCGCTGGACCGGCGCGATGTGCGCGACCTGGCGTCCGTGCCCGTGGATGCCTCCACACGTGATGTGCAGCGCCTGGGCGCCTCGGTGAACGACCTGCTCGACCGCGTGGCCCAGGGCGTGCAGGCGCAGCGGGAATTTGCCGGCAACGTGGCGCACGAGCTGCGCACGCCGCTGGCGGGCATCCGCGCCCTGGCCAGTTACGGCCTGGCGCAGAAGGATCCCGCCGTCTGGCGGGAGCAGCTGGCGGGCATCGTGGACAGCCAGGCGCGCGCCAGCCACCTGGTGGACCAGTTGCTGGCCCTGGCCCTGGCCGATGAGGCGCGCCACGCCATCCCGCGCGGGGCGGTGGCGCTCCATGAACTGGTGCGCAACGCGGTCCTGCATTTCCTGCCCCGGGCCGATGCGGCCGGCGTGGACCTGGGCGCGGTTGGCCTGGACGAGCCGGTGATGGTGCAAGGGCAGGCGGTGCTGATCGAAGGGGTGCTCAACAACCTCATTGACAACGCGCTGCGCTATGGCAAGCCCGCCGCAGGCGGCGTGCCGCGTGTGACCGTGGCGTTGTCGCATGAGGGCGCCAGGGTGGTGCTGTCCGTGACCGACAACGGGCCCGGCCTGCCGGCCCGGCACCAGGAAGTGCACCAGCGCTGGGTGCAGGGCCAGGAGGGCAAGCGCCTGGGACAGGGTGCCGGTCTGGGCCTGGCCATTGTGGCGCGCTACGCGGAGTTGCTGGGCGCGCACCACGAATTCGTGCCCGGCCCAGGGGGCGTGGGCCTGTGCGCACGACTGGTGCTGTCGGCCGCCTGAACCGGGCGGCTGCGGACGAAGCCGGTCCCGGTCCCGAAAACTTCAGTAGAGGGTGGGGTAATCGGTGTAGCCGGCGGCACCGCCACCATAGAAGGTGGTGCTGTCGGGTGCGTTCAGGGGCGCGTTCTTTTCCAGCCGGGCCACCAGGTCGGGGTTGGCAATGAAAGGTCGGCCAAAGGCCACGATGTCGGCGCCGGCGGCCACGGCGGCTTCGGCCAGGGGGCGGTCGTAGGCATTGTTCACCATCCAGGCCCCCTTGCCGCCGGCCTTGCGGTACACGGCCTTGAGGGCGGCATAGTCAAAGGGACGGTCGGGCAGTTCACGGGGGCCGCCGGTGGCCCCTTCGACGATGTGCACATAGGCCAGCCCGAGCGGCGCGAGCTGGGCCAGCAGGTAGTCGAACAGCTGCTGGGGGTTGTCGTCCACGATGTCGTTGGCGGGGGTGACGGGCGACAGGCGGATGCCGGTGCGGCCGCCGCCGATTTCATCGACGATGGCGCGCACCACTTCCAGCGTGAGCCGGGCGCGGTTCCTGATGCTGCCGCCATAGTCGTCGGTACGCCGGTTGGCGCCGGTCTTCAGGAACTGGTCGAGCAGGTAACCGTTGGCGCCGTGGATCTCCACGCCATCAAAGCCGCAGGCGATGGCGTTGCGTGCAGCATGGCGATAGTCCTGCACGATGCCGGGCAGCTCGCTCAGGTCGAGCGCGCGGGGCATGGAGGTGTCGGTGTAGGTGGGCACGCCGTCCTTGATCAGCACGGTCTTGGCCTTGGCGCGAATGGCCGAGGGCGCCACCGGGGCCGCGTTGCCGGGCTGCAGGTCGGTGTGCGAGATGCGGCCCACATGCCACAGCTGCACCACGATCTTGCCGTCGGCCGCATGCACGGCGCTGGTCACGCGCTTCCAGCCGTCGAGCTGCTCGGTGCCATACAGGCCGGGCACGTCGGCATAGCCCTGGCCCTGGGGGCTGATGGCGGTGGCCTCGGTGATCAGCAGGCCGGCGCTGGCGCGCTGCGTGTAGTAGGTGGCCATGAGCGGCGTGGGAATGGCGTCGGGTGCGCGGTTGCGCGTGAGCGGCGCCATGGCGATGCGGTTGGCCAGTTGCAGGTCACCGGCCTGGACGGGTTCGAACAAGGAGGGCATGAAAAGCTTTCGTCGCAATGGGAAGAGGGGATTTGCATGGAGGCAAGTTCACGCTCAAGGGTACTGCAGTGCCGCACTTGCTGCAGTATGCGGCGGGCAGCACGGTAAAGCCATTGTGTGCTATCTGCGCTACCGCAAAAGAATCTGGTTTTTCTAAAATGATAGCTTCATGTGCTTTGTACGTAATGGTTTGAGACTGTTTTTGATTGATATTTGATATGGGGCGCCGACAGGCCGCAGCCGTGCCCGCAGGCACAATCAGTGCCATGGAGACAAACCATATAAGAAGCCTGCAAGGCTTGCGCGCCCATCCGGTGGGCGTGGTGCTGGCGCTGTCGCTGGGTGCGGCCGTTTCGCTGGGTATCACGCGCTTTGCCTATGCCCTGCTGCTGCCCGTGATGCGCGAGGACTTGGGCTGGAGCTACACCCTGGCCGGGGCCATGAACACTTTCAATGCGCTGGGTTATCTGCTGGGTGCTCTGGTCGCACCCGCGCTGCTGCGGCGCCTGGCGCCCGGTACCTTGCTGCTGTGGGGTGCGGTGCTGGCCACGCTGTTCATGGCCTTGAGCGGCTTCTTTGTCGAGGCCGCCCCGCTGCTGCTGCAGCGTCTGCTGGCGGGCGTGGCCAGTGCCGTGATCTTTATTGCCGGCGGGCTGATGGCGGCGCGCCTGGGCGCCCTGGACGTGGGCCGCAGTGGCCTGCTGCTGGGCCTGTATTACGGTGGCGTGGGCTGGGGCATCAGCGCCTCGGCCTTGCTGGTGCCGTCCGTGCTGGCATCGGCCCCGGCGCTGCACGGCTGGACCTGGGCCTGGTGGGCGCTGGCAGCCGTGTGTGCGCTGGCCACCGTGGTGCTGGTGTGGCCCGTGCGTGCGCTGCGCGTGCTGACGGCGCCGGCACCTGTGCCCGCCCCTGTGGCAGGCATGGGTGTGGGTGCAAAGGCGGTTGCTGGCCCGGCTGCGCCGCCTGCGCCTGTGCCCTTGCGCGCGCTGGCACCGGCCCTGCTGGGCTACACCCTGTTTGGCGTGGGCTATATCGGCTACATGACCTTTGTGGTGGCGCTGCTGCGCGAGCAGGGCATGGCCAGCGGCACCGTGACGCTGTTTTATGCCCTGCTGGGGCTGGCGGTGGTGTTGTCGTCGCGTGTCTGGGCGGGTTTGCTGGACCGCAGCCGCGGCGGGCAGGCGCTGGCCCTCCTCAACGGCCTGCTGGGCGCGGCCACGCTGTTGCCGGCGCTGACCTCGGCCTGGCCCGTGGTGATGGCATCGGGCCTGTTGTTTGGCGGGGTCTTCCTGGCCGTGGTGGCCTCTACTACGGCGCTGGTGCGCCACAACCTGCCGCCGGCGCAGTGGGCCGGTGGCATCAGTGCGTTCACCGTCGTGTTTGCTGTCGGGCAGATCGTGGGGCCTACGGTGGTGGGCTGGATTGCCGACGGCCCCGGTGGACTGGCGCGTGGCCTCGTGTATTCGGCTGTTGCGTTGTGGCTTGGGGCGCTGGTGGCGGCGCGCCAGCGGCCGCTGTAGCTGCGTCTTTCATTTCAGCTGACCATGGTGCTGCGCGTTCAGCGCGTAGCCTGAAACGGGTGCGTCCCAATCCAGGGGCTGCCGTGCAAGCGCTGCCTCCTCTCGGGGAAAGGTGCGAAGTGCCACCGGACCGGGGTGTTTCACTTCAACAGACCTTCGACCTTCATGGCTGCCTGCACGGCAGGGCGTCCCGCCACGCGCTCGCGGCAGGCGGCCAGGTGGGTCACAGCGGCTTCGTGCAGGGCGATGTGGGGAGAAAAAGAGCAGGCGCCGGGCCTCTGGGCAGGTGCTGGCGCCCGCTTTTCACGCGGGACGGGTCTGCTCTTCCAGGCGCGTCAGGTAGCGCATGGCGTATTCCCGGTCGGCGCCGCACATTTCGGTCGAGGGCATGAGCCCGCTGCACACGGCGGGGCGCCCGGGTTGTCCGAAGATCCGGCAGCGGGCGTCGTCGCCCAGCTGGATGCAGGGCACGCCTGCGGGTTTGCCTTGCGGCATGCCCGGGATGGGCGAGCTGATGGAGGGGGCGGTGCAGCAGGCGCCGCAGCCGGGGCGGCAATCCATAGATGGGTTATTCCTGTGGTGAGTGCTGCCTGTGCCTGCCATCGGGCATAGGCGCCATTTTTTTCTGCAATGCTCAGGCCGCTGTGGGGTGCAGCCGCTCGGCCGCCCACAGCACCTGATCGACCACGGTGCGCACGCGGTCGCGGTGGGCCGGGTCCACCAGGGCACCCTGGTCGTCGAAGGCACTGCCCGCCTGGCCCAAGGCAAAGGCCTGGGGTGCCAGCCAGCATTCCAGGTTGGTGAGCAGGGGTGCCAGGTGGCTTTGCGATCGCAGGCCGCCCAGAGCACCCGGCGAGGCGCTGAGCATGCCCACCACCTTGCCCCGGAACGGCCGGGTGCCGTCCTGCCAGTCAGGGTGACCTTTGACGGGGCTGGATGCCCAGTCGATGGTGTTCTTGAGCAGGGCGGTGTAGCTGCCGTTGTATTCGGGCGAGCAGATGATCCAGCCCGGGTGCTCCCACAGGATCTGCTTGAGGCGCAGCACATCGGCGGGCGTGCCCTGGGCTTCGAGGTCGGCGTTGTACAGCGGGATGTCAAAGTCGGAAAGCTCCAGCAGCGTGACCTGGGCGCCGGCATCACGCGCGATGGTGGCGGTGATCTGGGCCAGTTGGCGGTTGAAGGATTGCTGGCGGGTGCTGCCCGCGAAAACGAGGAGTTGTTGGTGCATGACGTGGATTGGAGCACAGGCCCCGGGCAGGATTCCTGCAGGCCTGTTTCACGTGAAACAGCGCCCGTGGCTGACCCGTCCCGCGACGTGGTGAACGCAAAGTGGGAAAATCGCGGGTTGCCCGCGCTGATGCAGGCGATTTGACCATTGGGCCATTGGGCCCCGGAGCGCTGCTATGTTGTACCCCCAGGAATTTGATGTGATCGTTGTCGGCGGTGGCCATGCCGGCACCGAGGCAGCGCTGGCTGCTGCGCGGATGGGCAGCAAAACGCTGCTGCTGACCCACAACATCGAGACCCTGGGGCAGATGAGCTGCAACCCCAGCATCGGCGGCATCGGCAAGGGCCACCTGGTGAAAGAGGTGGATGCGCTGGGTGGCGCCATGGCGCTGGCCACGGACGAGGGCGGCATCCAGTTCCGCATTCTCAACAGCTCCAAGGGCCCTGCCGTGCGTGCCACGCGCGCGCAGGCCGACCGCATCCTGTACAAGGCCGCCATCCGCCGCATGCTGGAAAACCAGCCCAACCTGTGGCTGTTCCAGCAGGCGGTGGACGACCTGATGGTGGAGGGCGACCGGGTGGTGGGAGCGGTGACGCAGCTAGGTATCCGTTTCCGTTCGCGCACGGTGGTGCTCACCGCAGGCACCTTCCTGGACGGCAAGATCCATGTGGGCCTGAACAACTACGCCGCCGGCCGGGCAGGGGACCCGCCCGCTGTGTCGCTGTCGGCGCGGCTCAAGGAGCTGCAACTGCCGCAGGGGCGCCTCAAGACCGGCACGCCGCCGCGCATTGACGGGCGCAGCATCGATTTTTCGAAATGCACCGAGCAGCCCGGCGACGGCATGCCCGGCGGCGTGAACGAGGGCACGGTGCCCGTGTTCAGCTTCATGGGCCATGCCGCCATGCACCCCCGGCAGGTGCCCTGCTGGATCACCCACACCAACGAGCGCACGCACGACATCATCCGCAGCGGCTTTGACCGCAGCCCCATGTTCACCGGCAAGATCGAGGGTGTGGGCCCGCGCTACTGCCCGAGCGTGGAAGACAAGATCAACCGCTTCGCCGACAAGGACAGCCACCAGATCTTCCTGGAGCCCGAAGGCCTGACCACGCACGAGTTCTACCCCAACGGCATCAGCACCAGCCTGCCGTTCGACATCCAGTACGACCTGGTGCGCAGCATGCCAGGGCTGGAGAACGCGCACATCCTGCGCCCCGGCTACGCCATTGAATACGACTACTTCGACCCGCGCGCGCTGAAAAGCAGCTTCGAGACGCGGCAGATCCAGGGCCTGTTCTTCGCTGGTCAGATCAACGGCACCACCGGCTATGAAGAGGCGGCGGCGCAGGGCCTGTTTGCCGGGATCAACGCCGCGCTGCAGTGCCGGGGCGAGGCGCCCTGGCTGCCCGGCCGCGACGAGGCCTACCTGGGTGTGCTGGTGGACGACCTCATCACCAAGGGCGTGACCGAGCCCTATCGCATGTTCACCAGCCGGGCCGAGTTCCGCCTGCAACTGCGCGAGGACAACGCCGACATGCGCCTGACGGAAGCGGGTCGCCAGATGGGCCTGGTGGATGATGCACGCTGGGACGCCTTCAGCCGCAAGCGCGATGCGGTTTCACGTGAAACAGAGCGCCTCAAGACCACCTGGGTGAACCCCCGCAACCTGCCCGCAACCGAGTCTGAGCGTGTGCTGGGTAAGAGCATCGAGCACGAATACAACCTGTTTGAGCTGCTGCGCCGCCCTGATGTGGGCTACGCCAACCTGATGTCGATGGACGGTGGCAAATACGCATCGGAAGATGTTTCACGTGAAACCCTGGGCGACCTGAGCGACCCGGTGCTGGAGCAGGTGGAGATTGCCGCCAAGTACGCGGGCTACATCGATCGCCAGAAGGGCGAGGTGGAGCGCGCAGCGCATTTCGAGAAGCTGCGGCTGCCTGCCGACCTGGACTACATGCAGGTCACGGCCCTGAGCATCGAGGCCCGCCAGGTGCTCAACCGCCATCGGCCTGAAACCCTGGGCCATGCCTCGCGCATCACGGGCATCACCCCGGCGTCGATTTCGCTGCTGATGGTGCATTTGAAGAAGGGCGGGTTCAAGGACTTCACCGTGACCGCCAAGGCGGAAGGGGAAGTGGCATGACCGTAGTGACGGGTAACGACAGGCTGCATCAGCAACTGCAGGCGGGTGCCGAGGCCCTGGCCCTGGACTTGAACGAGGGCCAGATTGGCCAGTTGATGGACTTTCTGGCGCTGCTGCAGAAGTGGAACAAGGTCTACAACCTGACGGCCGTGCGCGACCCGCAGGAGATGATGACGCACCACCTGCTGGACAGCCTGGCCGCCGTGGCGCCATTGCGCCGCCATGTGGCTGCGCTGGTGGGCGAGGGCAGGGGCGCTGTGCGCCTGCTCGATGTGGGTTCGGGCGGTGGCCTGCCCGGCGTGGTGTTCGCCATTTGCTGCCCCGAGGTGGATGTGAGCTGTGTGGACACCGTGGGCAAGAAGGCGGCGTTCATCCAGCAGGCGGCGGTGGCGCTGAAACTGCGCAACCTGCATGGCGTGCACGCGCGGGTCGAGACGCTGGCCATGCCGTTCGACATCATCAGCTGTCGTGCCTTTGCCTCGTTGCCTGATTTTGTGAACTGGTCGCGCAGCGCACTGGCAGCACCCCATGGCGTCTGGCTGGCCATGAAGGGCAAGCACCCCGAGGACGAAATGGCCACCTTGCCCGCCGATGTGCAGGTGTTTCACGTGGAACAGCTCGTCGTTCCGGGCCTGGACGCCGAGCGCTGCATCATCTGGATGAAGCCAGTCTGACCGCCGGGCGCCGACTTTCGGCGGCTGGGGCAGGGCGGTCGCGTAAACTCGGCTCCTCACCTCGGGTGCATCCGTTCTGCGCACCCATCCAGCACACCGGGAGAAATCACCACATGTTTGGCATTGCAGACTACGGCGCCTTTGTTGCCGCCATTGTGTTGTTCCTGGCCATTCCGGGCCCCGGCAATCTGGCGCTCATCACCTCCACCAGCAAGGGGGGTGTGCGCGGTGGCGTGGCGGCCACCCTGGGGGTGATCGCGGGCGACCAGGTACTGATGTGGGCCGCAGTGGCCGGGGTGGCGGCCTTGCTGGCCACCTACCCCGCGGCCTTCAACGCGGTGCAATGGTTGGGCGCGGCCTACCTGGCCTGGCTGGGTTTCAAGATGCTCACGGCCAAGCCGGGCGCCCAGCCCATTCTGAACATCGAGCCACGCCACTACTTCAAGCAGGCCGGGTTGATCACCTTGCTCAACCCCAAGGCCATCGTGTTCTACATGGCGTTCTTTCCGCTGTTTGTGGACCCGGCGCGGCACCAGGGGCTGCTGACCTTTGGCGTGATGGCGGCGACGGTGGCGGTGCTGACTTTCATCTACGGCTTGGTCGCCGTGCTGCTCACGCACCACCTGGCCGAGCGCATGCGCGCCAACCCCTCCATCGCCCGCATGCTGGAAAAGGTCGCCGGCGTCTTTCTGATCGGCTTTGGCATCAAGCTGGCCATCTCCAAATAAATCCACACGGACTGCTGCATCCACATGGCCAAAATTTTCTGCGTTGCCAACCAGAAGGGTGGCGTTGGCAAGACCACCACCACCGTCAACCTCGCCGCCGGCCTGGCCAAGATCGGCCAGCGTGTGCTGATGGTGGATCTGGACCCGCAGGGCAACGCCACCATGGGTTCGGGCGTGGACAAGCGCAGCCTCGACCTCACGGTGTACGACGTGCTGCTCGAATCCGCCTCGGTCAAGGAAGCGGCCGTGCTGTCGGACAAGTGCGGCTACTGGGTGCTGGGCGCCAACCGCGAGCTGGCCGGTGCCGAGGTGGAACTGGTGACGCTGGAGCACCGCGAAAAGCGCCTCAAGGCCGCGCTGGCCGAGGCGGATGCCGACTTCGACTTCGTGCTCATCGACTGCCCGCCATCCCTGTCCATGCTCACCCTCAACGGCCTGTGCAGCGCCCATGGCGTGATCGTGCCCATGCAGTGCGAATACTTTGCGCTCGAAGGGCTCACCGACCTGGTCAACACCATCAAGCAGGTGCACGCCAACCTGAATGCCGACCTGCAGATCATCGGCCTGCTGCGCGTGATGTTCGACCCGCGCATCACCTTGCAGCAGCAGGTGAGCGACCAGCTCAAGGGCCACTTTGGCGACAAGGTGTTCAACAGCGTGATCCCGCGCAACGTGCGCCTGGCCGAGGCGCCCAGCTACGGGCTGCCCGGTGTGGTGTTCGACCCGTCCGCCAAGGGCAGCCAGGCCTTTGTGGAGTTTGCGCAGGAGATGGTCGAACGCGTGCAGCGCATGTCTGCCGCAGCGAATTTCAAAGTTAAAACAGGCTCTGGCGCTTGATAAACAAGCGATGGCAGCTATTGAATTGATAGTAATGAAGCCTTCCAACGTCTTGTTGCTGCCCGGCTGGCAGAACTCCGGCCCCGGCCACTGGCAAAGCCTGTGGGAGGCGCGGCACGGTTACCAGCGCGTGGAGCAGCACGACTGGATGCGCCCGCTGCGTGGCGACTGGTCGGCGCGGCTTGAAGAAACCGTGGCCGATGCCGACGGCCCCGTGCTGCTGGTGGCGCACAGCCTGGGCTGCATCCTCACCGCCTGGTGGGCGGCGCACACCCGCCACGCGGCCAAGGTGTGCGGTGCGCTGCTGGTGGCCCCGGGCGATGTGGAGCGCCCCGATCTGGCGGCGCAGATTCACGGCTGGGCGCCCATTGCCCGCCAACCGCTGTCCTTCCCGGCCGTGCTGGTGGGCAGCCGCGACGACCCGTATTGCAGCCTGGAGCGCGCCGAAGGCTTGGCCCAGGCCTGGGGCGCACGCTTCATCGACGGTGGCGAACGCGGCCACCTCAACGCCGAATCAGGCCTTGCAGACTGGCCCGAGGGCCACGCACTGCTGCACACCCTTTTGAAAGATTGACGAACATGGTCACCAAGAAACCCAAGGGCCTCGGCCGCGGACTCGAAGCCCTGCTGGGCCCCAAGGTCGAAGAGAAAGTGGAGCAGGCCCAGGCCTCCGAGGCCGGGCTGCCCAGCCGCCTGCCGCTCTCGGAGCTGGTGCCTGGCGTGTACCAACCGCGCACGCGCATGGACGAGGGCGCGCTGTACGAGCTGGCCGAGAGCATCAAGGCCCAGGGCATCATGCAGCCGATCCTCGTGCGTCGCCTGAGCGACGAACAAGCCCGGCTGCGCCGCCAGGAACGGGCATCGCAGGGGCCCTCGCCCGCGATGGGCGCCCTCAGCCAAGAGGGGGCGTTGTACGAAATCATCGCGGGCGAGCGGCGTTTCCGGGCGTCGCGCCTGGCAGGGCTCAACGAAGTGCCGGTGCTGGTGCGCGATGTGCCCGACGAGGCCGCCGCCGCCATGGCGCTCATCGAGAACATCCAGCGCGAAGACCTCAACCCGCTGGAAGAAGCCCAGGGCCTGCAGCGCCTGGTGCGCGAGTTCGGCCTCACGCACGAGCAGGCCGCGCAGGCCGTGGGCCGCTCGCGCAGCGCCGCCAGCAACCTGCTGCGCCTGTTGAACCTGGCCGAGCCGGTGCAGACCATGCTGATGGCCGGCGACATCGACATGGGCCACGCCCGCGCGCTGCTGGCGCTGGACCGCGCCGCGCAGATCACGGCGGGCAACCAGATCGCGGCCAAAAAGCTCTCGGTGCGCGAGGCCGAGGCCCTGGTCAAGAAGATCGGCGCCGAGTTCAACCTCGTCGCCACCCGCCCCCAGAAGGAAAAGTCGCGCGACCTCAAGCGGGTGGAAGAAGAACTCTCCGACCTGCTCATGGCCGAGGTCGAGGTGCGCGTGAAAAAGCGCGTGAAACGCAACGGCCGCATGGAAGACATGGGCGAGCTGTCCATCCAGTTCGGTTCGTTGGAGGCCCTGAACGGGCTCATCGAGCGGCTGCGCGGCAACGCCTGACGCCGCCCGTTGCATTCCCTTGCTCCGATCGGTCAGGGCATTGCGCTGGCCTTGGCCGCTTCCGCACTGGCGGCCTGGGCGCCGGCAGGGGCCTGATACGGTTTCGCCGTCCAACGTAGGACTGCGTTGGGGCGCCTCGCCGTGCTGCGGCACTGCTTTCGGTGCTCCTCCGGGTTAACCGCCGGAAGGTCAATCCGCATGACAGCCGCTCAGCGCGGCCGGCGCATTTTGAACAGCTGCTCCGGCCCCACCGTGAAATAGTCGGCGGGGCCGCCGGCGCGCAGGATATGGCCGGCGCCCGCCGTGTCGTACACACCGTCTTTCAGCAGCGTCTTCGCGATGTGCACGGCCACCACCTCGCCCAGCACCAGCCAGGTGGGTACCTTGGCGCCGTCGATGCCCTGCAGCTGCAGGATCTGCGTGCTGCGGCATTCAAAGGTGACGGGGCTTTCGGCTACGCGGGGCGGACGCACTTTCTCGGAGGGCAAGGGCGTGAGTCCGGCCAGTTCGAACTCATTCACCTCGGGCGGCACGGCGGCGCAGCTCTGGTTCATGGCCTCGGCCAGTTCGCGTGTGGCCAGGTTCCACACGAACTCGCCCGTGGCCTCGATGTTGCGCAGCGTGTCCTTGGCGCCAATGCTGGCAAAGCCCACGATGGGCGGCACGTAGTTGAAGGCGTTGAAGAAGCTGTAGGGGGCCAGGTTGCGCGCACCTGCGGCATTTTGCGTGGAGATCCAGCCGATGGGGCGCGGCCCCACGATGGCGTTGAACGGGTCGTGCGGCAGGCCGTGGCCCAGGCGGGGTTCGTAGGTGTGGATGTCGGTGGTCATGGGGGCAGGAGCGCTGGTTGAAAGCAGGAGGTTCACGGTATCCGGGGCGCCGCTCACCGCGCCGTCCCCAGAAACCGCCCCGGCGGCTGGCCCACCGATTTGCGCACCATGGCGCTGAAGGCGCTCGGGCTGTAGCCCAGCTCGGCGGCGATCTGGCCCATGGGCATGCGGCCGGCGGCCAGCGAGACGGCCTTGGCCAGTATCACCTGCTGGCGCCACTGCGTGAAGGTGCTGGCGAGTTCGGTGCGGAACAGGCGCGCCACCGTGCGCGGGCTGGCGCCGGTGTCCTGGGCCCAGGCGCTCAGGGTCTCGTGGCGCGTGGGGTCGGCCAGCACCGCCTCGCACAGGTGGCGCAGGCGCTTGTCGTGGGGCAGGTCCACGCCCAGTTTCACGGCGGCGGCGCGGCGCAGCTCGCCCAGTACCAGGGCGTTCAGGTGGCGCTCGCGGGTGCGTTCGTCGGGGGTGAGGGCAGGGCCGTCGTCGGGTGCGGACGGCAGCTCGCGCACCAGCGCGCGCAGCAGGTCGGACACCTCCAGCACGCGGCACTGGCGCCAGGCGGCCTCCTCGTGGCGCGGCACGCCGGGGCCGCAGCGTCCGCGCGGCTGGTAGAAATACAGCGTGCGCAGGTCGGCATCCTCCACCATGGTCACGGCATGTTCCATGCCGGGCGGAATCCACAGTGCGCGCGAGGGCGGCGCGATGTAGGTGCCCCGGTCCACCGTGAGCCGGATCACGCCCGTGGTCGAGATGGCCACCTGCGCCCAGGGGTGGCTGTGCGGCATCACCTGCGTGTCGGCCGCCAGCAGGCGCACCTTGGCGCGCACCGGGCGCTCGGCCGTGGGCACGAACAGGTGCGGCGTGAGCAATTTCACATACGACAGCGCCCGCTGCGGGCGCGGTGGCGGGGTGGTGTCGGCGGGCGTGGCTGCTTTTGGCATGTTGGCGATAGAAATTGGCACGCTATCGTAAACCTGCCGCGCGGGTCTTGCCTAAGATCAGGGCCATGACCCCCATTTCCCCTGGCGCACCGAGCGCCCCTCCCCTGCGGCAGGACGCCCGCACCATCGCCCTCATCGGCCTGGCGCATGGCAGCTCGCACTTCTTTCACATGCTGCTGCCGCCGCTGTTTCCGTGGCTGATCGGCGAGTTTGGCTTCAGCTATTCCGAGCTGGGCCTGCTGGTGTCGGTGTTCTTCGTGGTGTCGGGCGTGGGCCAGGCGCTGTCGGGCTTCCTGGTGGACCGCGTGGGCGCACGGCCGGTGCTGTTCTTTGCGCTGAGCAGCTTTACCGCCGCCGGCCTGGTGGCGGGCACGGCGCAGGGCTACACGGGCCTGTTGCTGGCGGCGGCGCTGGCGGGTCTGGGCAATGCGCCGTTCCACCCGGTGGACTTCACCATCCTCAACAAGCGCGTGTCGCCGCAGCGCCTGGGCCATGGCTTTTCGGTGCACGGCATCAGCGGCAACCTGGGCTGGGCCACGGCGCCGGTGTTCATGGCGGGCATCGCCACGGCCACGGGCTCGTGGCGCGCGGCCTGCCTGTGCGGCGCACTGCTGGCCCTGCTGGTGCTGGCCGTCATGGTCTGGAACCGCGATGCGCTCGACGACCGCCAGGGCGCCTGGGCGCACGAGGCCAAGGGCGGCGCCGGTGCCGTGGCGGACGAGCACCCCATGGCCTTTCTCAAGCTGCCCTCGGTGTGGCTGTGCTTCTCGTTCTTTTTCTGGAGCACCTGCGCCCTGAGCGCCATCCAGAGCTTTGCCAGCCCCGCGCTGCAAAGCATGTACGGCCTGCCGCTCAGCGTGACGGCCCTGGTGGTCACCGGCTACATGCTGTGCGGCGCGACAGGCATGGTGGTGGGCGGCTTTCTGGTGGGCCGCGTGGCGCGGCTGGAGAAGGTGATCTCGGTCTGCCTGCTGGCCTCGGCCGCCTTGCTGGTGCTGGTGGGCACGGGCTGGCTGCCCGGCATGGCGGCGGTGGTGGTGGCCGCGCTGGCCGGCGTGGGCACCGGGCTGGCGAGCCCGTCGCGCGACATGCTCATCAAGCGCGCCGCCCCGCCGGGCGCCACGGGCCGCGTGTATGGCACGGTGTATTCGGGGCTGGACCTGGGCTTTTGCCTGGCCGCCCCGGTGTTTGGCGCCCTGCTGGACCGGGGCATGATCTCGGGCATCTTCTATGGCTCGGCCATCACGCTGGCCCTGAGCGTGGTGTCCGCCGCCCTGGTGGGCGTGGGCGTGGCGGCGCGTTCGCGGCGGCTGGCTGCTGCGGTGGCCTGATCCACCCATCAGGGATCCATCCGTCCCAGGCGCTTTCCCTGCATATTGAATTCATAGTGCCTGGTGTGTCTGGCACCCCACCGCACCGGGCTCAGGCCGCCAGCCAGCGCCGGCTGGCAAAGCTCAGCGCATCCACCAGCGCCACCAGCGCCAGCATGGCCACCAGCACGCTGCTGGTCTCGCCCATCTGGAACAGCCCCATGTGGAAGGCCAGCATCTGCCCCAGCCCCCCGGCGCCCACCACGCCCAGCACGGCGGCGGCGCGGATGTTGTTCTCCCAGCGGTACAGCGTGTAGCTCAGCAGCTGCGGCAGCACCTGGGGCAGGGTGGCGTACAGAAACACGCGGCTGACGGCCACGCCGCGCACGCGCAGGGCGAAGCCGGGGCCGGGCGGGGCGTTTTCGATGGCCTCGGCAAACAGGCGGCCCAGCACCCCCGAGGTGTGCAGCGCCAGCGCCAGCGTGCCGGCAAACGGCCCGAGACCGGCGGCAATCAGCAGCAGCGTGGCCCACACCAGTTCGGGAATGCTGCGCAGGGCGTTGAGCACCAGCCGCGTGGCGCCGCGCCAGCGTGCCGGGTCGCCGTCAAACGCTTTGCTGGCCGGCAGGGCCAGCGCCAGGCCCAGCAGCACCGCCAGCAAGGTGCCCACGGCCGACATGGCCAGCGTCTCCAGCGTGGCCCACAGCAGCTTGTGCAGGAACTGCGGGCTGGTTTCGGGCCGCAGCAGCTCGGCCAGGAAGCGGCCCATTTTCGCCAGCGCCGGGGCCGACAAAAACTGCGCCCATTGCAGATCGAGCGACCAGAAGCTCAGCCCCACCAGCGCCAGCGCGCCAGCGGCCACGCACCAGCAGGCCAGGCAGCGGCTGGCGGCGGGTCGGGGCGTGCGGGATGTAGCGGGCGCTTGCGGGTTCATGCCAGCCTTTGCCGCAGCCAGGCGCTGGTGCGGTCCGCCAGCCAGACCAGGGCCATGAACACCAGCAGCATGGTGGCCACCTCGGCGCCCGCGAACATCTTCATCGAGGCGTCCATCTGCTGGCCCAGCCCGCCTGCGCCCACAAAGCCCAGCACGGCCGAGGAGCGGATCGCGCATTCCCAGCGGTACACCGTGTAGCTGGTGAGCTCGGCGGCGTTCTGCGGCAGCAGCGCGTACAGAAAGGCCTGCAGCCGGCCGCTGCCATTGCGCAGCAGGCTGGCGGCGGCATGGGGCTCGGCGCTGTCCAGGATTTCGGCGTACACCTTGCCCAGCATGCCGGCAAAGGTGAGGGCAATGGCCAGCACCCCGGCCGTGGGGCCCAGGCCCACCACGCGCACGAACACCAGCGCCCAGATCAGCTCGGGCACGCTGCGCAGCACCACCAGCAGCCAGCGCACCAAGAGCCGCAGCAGCGCCGGCAGCGGCGCCATCGGCCCGGTCAGCGCCGAGATGGACAGCACCCGCACCGACAGCAGCGCCAGCGGTACCGCCGCCACCAGGGCCAGTGTGAGGCCGGCGGTGGCAATGGCCACGGTGCGCCAGGTTTCGCGCGCCACCAGGGCCAGGAAATCCGCGTCCCAGCGGGGCGGGATGAAATCGGCCGCAAAGCGCAGCGTGGGCTTGAGCGCGTCGGGCGCCAGCAGCAGCCAGGGCTTGAACTCGGTGAGCACCAGCATGGGCCACAGCACGAGGAGCGCCACCACGGCCCCGGCCAGGCGGCCGCGCCAGGCCGGATCGCGCTGCGCCGGAGGCAGGCGGTGTGTGCCGGCAGGGCGGGGGCGGGTGGGCAGGTGGGGCGGCATCAGCGGCATTGCATGGGCACGGGGGCTGCCGCCACGGGCGCGTCGGCGGCGGGCGGCGCCGCTGGCGCCAGCTCTTCGAGGTGCTGCGCATACAGCTGGTGCAACAGCGCCGGCGTCACCTGTGCCGAGGGCAGGTCGAAGGCCAGCGCGCCGCCCCGCAGCCCGATCACGCGCGGGAAATGGCGCAGGGCCATGTCCACCTGGTGCAGCGTGGCAATGAGCGTGGCCCCGCGCTCGCGGGCCGCCTGCGTGAGCGAGGCCAGGGCCTGCTGCGCACGCGCCGGGTCGAGGGCGGACAGCGGCTCGTCCACCAGCAACAGGCTGGCCTGCGAGGCCAGTGCCCGCGCCAGGCCCACGCGCTGGCGCTCGCCGCCCGAGAGCCGGTCCACGCGGTCGAACAGCTTGTCGGCCACGTCGAAGCGGGCCAGCGCGTGCTCGGCCAGCGCGGTATCGGTGGGGAGCACCAGGCTGCGCACGCTGGCCCACAGGCTCTCGTGCGGCAGGCGCCCGGCCAGCACGGCGGTGACGACACGCTGGCGGGGCGGCAGCGGTGGCACCTGCGGTGCCAGAAACAAGCGGCCACGCAAGCGCTGCAGGGCGCCGCGGGGCAGCGCCCAGGGGTCGGTGTCGTCCAGCTGCAGGCGACCAGCGGCGGGCCGCTGCGCGCAGGCCAGCAGGTGCAGCAACGTGGTTTTGCCCGCGCCCGAGGGCCCGATCACGGCCACCTGTTCGCCCTGTGCCACCGCGAGATGGAGACCGCGCAGCGCCGCCGGCGCGCCGGTGCGTGCGGCCGGGTGGCGCACGATCGCGTTCGTCAACCGCAGTTTCATGAACCAATCATGCCGCAGCGCCTGAAGATAAGGCGCGAGCAGCTATCAAAAAAGGAGTGCATGCGCGGTCACTTGATCAGGCCCGCGCTGCGCGCTGCGGTTTCGATGCCCTGGTAGTTGCCGGCCTGGGTCGGAATGAAGCGCGTGGCGCGCTGCAGGTCCAGGATTTCCTTGCCCTCGGGGGTGTTGCGGCTCAGGTCCAGGAAGGCCTTGACGAGCTTTTCGCGCTGTGCCACCGGCATGTCGCTGTGCACGGTCCAGTTGTAGTCAAAGTAGGCGGGGGTGGTGAAGATCACCTTCACCTTGGTTGTGTCCACCTTCTTGTCGGCCACGAATTTTTCCCACACCGAGATGTTGAGCGCACCCGCATCCACCTTGCCCGAGGCCACGGCGGCGATGGTGGCATCGTGCGCGCCCGAGTAGGCCACGCGCCGGAAGTCCTTGTCGGGGTCGATCTGGGCCTGCAACAGAACGCTGCGCGGCATCAGGTGGCCCGAGGTGCTGGACTGCGAGCCAAAGCCCACGGTCTTGCCCTGGAGGTCCGCCAGGGTCTTGATGGCCGGGTCGCCGCTGATGAACACCGAGCGGAATTTTTCGTCCTCCTCGCGCTGCACCAGCGGCACCACCTTGCCGCCCGAGCGGATGCGGGCCTGCACAAAGGTAAAGCCGCCATACCAGGCCATGTCCACCTGCTGGTTGGCCAGCGCCTCCACGGCGGCGGCGTAATCGGACACCGGGGTGAACTCCACCTTGGTGCCCAGCTTCTGCGCCAGGTACTTCACCAGCGGCGCGGCCTTGCGCGCCAGCTCGGTGGGCGCTTCGTCGGGGATGGCGGTGATCTTGAAGACCGCCTGGGCCTGGGCCAGGCTGGACAGCGCCAGAGCGGTGCTGAGCAGCACCGCCTTCAGCGTGCAGGTGGCGGAGAAAGAATGGGTCATGGGGGGCTCCAAACAACAGCAGGGGTGGACAGGGGAGGGCAAATTCTTGTGCGCGCGGGTTTGCACGGCGGGCTATTGTCGCGGCCCGGTGCACCGCAGTGGCCGTTAGCGCCCCGGCTGGAACATGATGATGCCCATGCCCGCCAGCGCCACCAGCACGCCCGCCACATCCCAGGCCGTGGGGCGCACGCCATCCACCGCCCACAGCCAGGCCAGCGCCACACCGATATAGACACCGCCATAGGCCGCATACACACGGCCCGCGGCCGTGGCATGCAGCGTGAGCAGCCAGGCGAACAGGCCCAGGCTCAGCGCCGCGGGCAGCAGCAGCCACGCTGGCTTGCCTTGCCTTGCCTTGCCGCAGCCAGGGCAGGTAGCAGCCGACGATTTCGGCCAGGGCGGTGGCGCTGAAGAGCAGCAGGGTTTTTGCCGTAGCGTCAGTATGGCGTCCGGCGCAGATGCTGGGGGGTCGATATGGAGACCACATTCAATTGATAAACCGCGCGAAGCGCTGACATGAGATGGGTGGGCTTGCCCGCCCATCTCATGTCATAGCTCCCGCTCTCACCCCGGATAGCTACACTCGCCACCCACTCGGGCTCCCACAGGTAAGGCGTTGTAGCTCCCGCTCTCACCCCGGATAGCTACACTCCGCGCGCCGGTGGCGAACATGCGCAGTGGGGTTGTAGCTCCCGCTCTCACCCCGGATAGCTACACTCACCAGCGACGTGAAGGCGCGCATCACCGACGTTGTAGCTCCCGCTCTCACCCCGGATAGCTACACTCTACGCTGGGGCGTCGAACATATGGTGGGATGTTGTAGCTCCCGCTCTCACCCCGGATAGCTACACTCCTACAATTCGATATGGATTTCTACGGGAAAGTTGTAGCTCCCGCTCTCACCCCGGATAGCTACACTCATCGCCATGGCGGGGGGCAAGCAGAACGCGGTTGTAGCTCCCGCTCTCACCCCGGATAGCTACACTCGCCGAAATGGCCATCAACGATATCAAGGCGGTTGTAGCTCCCGCTCTCACCCCGGATAGCTACACTCTTGCGCACCACGAAGGCATCGCTGATGCCCGTTGTAGCTCCCGCTCTCACCCCGGATAGCTACACTCGTACCTGGATGTTTACAACCTTGTCACGGAGTTGTAGCTCCCGCTCTCACCCCGGATAGCTACACTCGGCACCACGATGCTGGCCGCCGTGCCGAACGTTGTAGCTCCCGCTCTCACCCCGGATAGCTACACTCCTCGATGGTGCTCTCACGCATGGCGCGTTTGTTGTAGCTCCCGCTCTCACCCCGGATAGCTACACTCATCGCCATGGCGGGGGGCAAGCAGAACGCGGTTGTAGCTCCCGCTCTCACCCCGGATAGCTACACTCGTCGGCCACCGGCTGCCCGCGTCGCTCATAGTTGTAGCTCCCGCTCTCACCCCGGATAGCTACACTCGCATTGCCATTGCGCACCGGCAAGAGCTCGGTTGTAGCTCCCGCTCTCACCCCGGATAGCTACACTCTGCTGGCTGTCAGGGCCGTCGTGGTGATTAGTTGTAGCTCCCGCTCTCACCCCGGATAGCTACACTCTGCGGGTTTGTTGGGCATTCTTCCATTCCTGTTGTAGCTCCCGCTCTCACCCCGGATAGCTACACTCGAAGTCGACTTGTTCGCCTTGGTTGCACTGGTTGTAGCTCCCGCTCTCACCCCGGATAGCTACACTCGATTCCATCATGTGGGTCTACGGCTCCGGGGTTGTAGCTCCCGCTCTCACCCCGGATAGCTACACTCAAACTTGCGCTCATCGCCCGCATTGGGCACGTTGTAGCTCCCGCTCTCACCCCGGATAGCTACACTCCTTTTAAGGGGCAATGATGGCTTCCAGCGCGTTGTAGCTCCCGCTCTCACCCCGGATAGCTACACTCCGTTGGCCCATCGGATGATTGCCGACATTTGTTGTAGCTCCCGCTCTCACCCCGGATAGCTACACTCCCGATGGACGTTAACGGCATCTTTGCAATAGTTGTAGCTCCCGCTCTCACCCCGGATAGCTACACTCAGGTTTGCCATGCGGTGACGCCAGTCACCAGTTGTAGCTCCCGCTCTCACCCCGGATAGCTACACTCATATGTGCAGCCGGGTATTAATGTGCAGCCGTTGTAGCTCCCGCTCTCACCCCGGATAGCTACACTCGCGACTTCATCATCAAAGGCGCATCGGTCTGTTGTAGCTCCCGCTCTCACCCCGGATAGCTACACTCACTCCCCCCGCTGAAAGGATCAGGCACATGGTTGTAGCTCCCGCTCTCACCCCGGATAGCTACACTCACTCCCCCCGCTGAAAGGATCAGGCACATGGTTGTAGCTCCCGCTCTCACCCCGGATAGCTACACTCGTACGAGCATGGAACCCTGAACCAAGCGGAGTTGTAGCTCCCGCTCTCACCCCGGATAGCTACACTCAAGGGCGAATTCGAAAACACTAGATACGATGTTGTAGCTCCCGCTCTCACCCCGGATAGCTACACTCCCGGGCACGCTGCTGACGTCATACGTCTTGGTTGTAGCTCCCGCTCTCACCCCGGATAGCTACACTCCGAAGGTTCTGCATCAACTCGGTTGTCATGGTTGTAGCTCCCGCTCTCACCCCGGATAGCTACACTCAACGCAGAGAACCAATACAACGGCAAGCGCGTTGTAGCTCCCGCTCTCACCCCGGATAGCTACACTCACCTCGTTCTGGAGGCGGCGCGTAAGGAAGGTTGTAGCTCCCGCTCTCACCCCGGATAGCTACACTCACCCCACTCGCCACGGTGACCGCATGAATGGTTGTAGCTCCCGCTCTCACCCCGGATAGCTACACTCCATCCTATTGATGGCCCGCTCCGCTTGCGCGTTGTAGCTCCCGCTCTCACCCCGGATAGCTACACTCAAGCTGCTCGCACGTCTTGCCATGGATGCCGTTGTAGCTCCCGCTCTCACCCCGGATAGCTACACTCAACCTGCTGAACACTGCCGCGATCAAGGTCGTTGTAGCTCCCGCTCTCACCCCGGATAGCTACACTCTCACAGCGGACGTGGACAAACTGGCCGCCAGTTGTAGCTCCCGCTCTCACCCCGGATAGCTACACTCACATGGCGACGTCGTAAGCAATGCCGGAACGTTGTAGCTCCCGCTCTCACCCCGGATAGCTACACTCCGTCACGATGTGACGGTCACGCAATCTACCGTTGTAGCTCCCGCTCTCACCCCGGATAGCTACACTCGGCGCAGACAGCGCCCGCGATGCGGCCGTGGTTGTAGCTCCCGCTCTCACCCCGGATAGCTACACTCGGTGCGCAATGTCTGCATGCGGGCGCTCAAGTTGTAGCTCCCGCTCTCACCCCGGATAGCTACACTCGCTGCAATATGGGCAACAGGTTGCGGCGCGGTTGTAGCTCCCGCTCTCACCCCGGATAGCTACACTCTGACCCTCTCGAAACCCGCACCAAGCTTTGCTTGGAGCGGGTTTTCGTTTCGGAAAACTGCCATTCAAAACAGCGCAATCTGGGCTGCATTGACCTTTTTTTCCTGAAATAGCGGCAGCCCCACGAGCATCTTCATGCTTGCAAACTGTTTTTCGGTCACTGTCAAGACCCGCACAGAGCCTTCGGGGGGAAGGTTCGCCAGCAGACGCTTCATGTGCTTTTCTTCGGCGTCGCTGCCGTTGAGGATGCGGCCGTACACCGAGTACTGGATCATGTCGTAGCCGTCGTTCAGCAAAAAGCGGCGGAACACGGTGTAGGCCCGGCGTTCGGCTTTTGTGACTACCGGTAAGTCGAAGAACACCATCATTCGCATGAATCGTCTCGTGGCCTGGCCCATGGTCGTGAGGGTGGGGTGCTGCTGCAGCTACATCTCAAAGCGGTGCTGGTCCAGGCCCATCAACCTGGGAAGCTCCAGCACCTGTTCGCCACCGCCGTCCAGCAGCCTGGCCAGCGACTCTGCCGCCTGCTCTATGGACGACAGCACGCTCATCTGGCCGCGCGGCATGACGACGTCCACGTTCAGCAGGCCCACCAGGGCCACTTTGTCGGTGGGGCGCAATTCGCCGTCTGTCTCCGCGGGGCAGGTTTGTGCCACATGCAGGTCGACGATGGCGCGATAGGGCTCGATCAGGTCGTCGGCCAGATTGAAGGCGTTTTGCTCGCTGCTGTGAAACAGCCCCACGCTGGGCAGCAAGCCATGCGCCACCAGCGCACGGGCGCAGGCACCACGCATGATGGCATAGCCATAGTCCAAGGCGGCATTGACCCAGCCTTCCTGATTACGATGAAAGCTGCGCCCAAACAGCTGTGGAAAGTAGTAGGCGCTGGCCTGTGCCTCCATGTTGCCCGTATCACCCGAACGCACCCTGCGCGCATAAGAGGCCAAGCGGTCTGCTCCGGTGATAGCCAGCAGTTGCATGCACCGGGCCTGGTTGTCGATCTTGCTTTGCACGATGGTGGCCCAGGCGCGTTTGGCGGTGGGCTTGTCAATGCTCAGCTGCAGGCGCTGCATGCGGGTGGCGCGGCTGTGCGGCAAGAAGGGCAAGAACACACCGTTAGGCTGGTGATTGTCGCCCGTGCTGTACATGCCAATGCCATATTCCGCGCAGGCCGAGAGCACAGGATGCGTGAGTGTGATTTCGCGGTGGTTGAGCACGATCACCGCGATGTCTTCAAACGGCACGCGGGCCGATTGCTCTTGCTCCACCACCAGCGCGAAGTGCTCGCGCTTGAGTTTGGCGGGCTTGCTGACGATGACGCTACGCCAGACCATGGCGTTGTTCAGGACGTGCGGGGTGGGTGATGCCCAGAACATCGACATTTAGCTTTTTTATAGATTGCGCAGTTTTCGCACCGATGCCGCGTATAAGTCCGTCTTTCCCGACATGAAGCGCTCGATCATGGGTCCATAGATTGAGTGCGCCAGTCGATCGATCACATCCAGCGTAGTAGCCAACATGCCGGTCCTTTTTGAGGCTTATCTCCAACAGGTCGTTGCTGTATGCAGAAAAGAGAAATTCAAAACTTTCATCCACCAGCGTCCATTCCTCTTCATCCTTGAACGCAACAATTGCGCGATCAGGCAGCCCTGTCACCCGGTGGTGCACATACACCGGCACCAAGTGAAATTTGCCCGTCTTGGAGAACACGTCCACCCGCAGCATGGTGTCGTTCTTGGCGATACCACCGCGAATCGGAATGCCACTGAGCTTGTCGATGACGAGCTTGACGGTACGTACGATGGGGCCGGTGGGGTTGCCGTCTTTATCGGGCTTGTAAAACGGTTGGTCCGGGCCAAATGCTTTGTCGGCTTTGCCTCCGTTGGCTTCTAACCGTGCCCGAATGGCTGCATATAGCTTGGCGTTGCGGTGCGGGTCCGCCAGGTTGTCCAGGTCTTTGAGGTTCAGGCTGGTGAGGGGCACTTTTTGCGTCACCCCACCTTGTTTGCGCAAGGCTTCGGATTGGGCATAAATCGTTTCTTTGTGCACCGCGCCATCATTGCGTCGCTGGGGTGCGCGCGATACAAACAGCGTGCGCACGCCAAGCAAGTCCTGCTCCGAATAAGTACCCAGCCTTTGTAAGTCTTCGCGCAATGCCTGCAGGTCGTCTGTATACAAACGCGCCTGCAGTTCGTGCCTGAAGTGTGCCCAGGGTTCTGGAAAGTGTTGTACTCCGCGCGCATGGGCTTCGGGGTTGATGATCTCGCCGGTTTCTGGGTCGGGGAAACCCTCTTTCAGGTAGGCCACTTCCTTGTTGCGCGCATAGTCGGCCAGTGCTTTCACCATGCCGTGATTGCAGGCTGCCACCACAGCGGCGTCCAGCGCGTGGTGGCGGTCGCTCTCGCTGCGCACTTTGCTCAAGCCCCAGCGTGCGCGCAAGAAGGCAGTGAGTTGCCCATTGACCACCACGCAGCGCTTGTTGGCACTGCCATCCGCGCGTGGCGCCAGCTGCAGGTGTTCCTCCACATAGTTCTTGAAGAACTTGCAGATATAGCGCGTGTCGTTGAGATTGCGGTCTTTGAAGCCGCTGGCTTCATCAGCACCATAATTCTTGCGCAGCAAACGATTGCGCTTGGCCATGCGGTAGCTCTTATTGCTGTTGACCCACGCAGCGTAGTTGCGCCAACGGTCGCCGTCTTCGCCCCCAGCAAAGCTGGTCAAGTACTCATAGGCAGTACGGTTGCCCTTGTTCTGATTCTCGCGCGTCAGCACCAGCACCTTGTTGTTCTTGCTGTCGTCATAGCTGCGCGAGTAGGGTAGGGCGTGGTCGATCTGGGCGTAGTTGGCATCCTTGAGCACGCGGTCAATGTCCAGCCCCTCCAGTGAATAAGCGCATTTGCCCTGCTGTTCGCGGTAGAGCATCCATTTCTCAAACACGATGCCCTTGGGGCGATAGCCATGGTCAGCCTCAAAGCTCTCTCTGGCTTTGTCGTTACGGTCTCTGAATTCTTCCTGTAGCTTCTTGACTTCGCGCCGCTCGTCAAGCGGTCGCGACAAATCACGCGCCATCTCGATGTGCACTGAAGATAGGTTGCCGTGCTTCTTGATGATCGCGTTCACCACCTTGCGTGCCTGGTTGAGCGCACGCAGTACCACCGGGTTACGGGGGACGTCGATGTCATCGCGGAACACCATGGAGCCGGTGCTGCTGCGCTCATCTTTGTAAAACGACGGCAGGTAACGCTTTGCGCCCGTGCCCAGCACGACGCGCTGGCTGTGGTGTCCGTAAGCTGGGATTTGCGCCACCGCTTCGTCGTAACGCAGGCCGCGCTCCATGTGCGGAACGATCTGGCGCAGGGCCTTGAGTGAGAGTGCGTGAAACTTGTCAAACCGCAAGCCCAGCAAGACTGGTATGACCGCCTGCGCTTGCGGCAGCTCCAAGGCTGCAAGCTCACGCTCCACTTCGGCATCGTCCTTGTACACGCTGAGTACCCAGCCGATGCTGTCGAGCCACTGCGGTTGCCCATCCAGGGCGGCCACGCTGATCTGCTGCCATGCAGCTTGCAAACCGGCTTTGATCAGGGCCTTGCGCAGGTCATGCCAAGCGGGCAATCTCACCAGGGGTTGGTCTTCGGGGTCCTTGGTTTTGCCTGTTTCCTTTTGGGCCTCGCTGGGGTAGGCCAGTCCACCAAAGCGGGCGCTATCGGGAATATGGCCTGCCTTCACCAGCGCGGCTTTGAGCGTTTTGTACTTTAACTGATCGGTTTGGTACGGCAGCAGCAGCGCCAATATGCGCTCGTTCTGGGTCAGAGGGCGCGATGCTCCATCTACCACTACGCGGAGATTGTTCAACCGTGTCAGCCACACATGGCGCTCCGCCGTAAAGCTGGCCTTCGGTGCGCGGAACTCGCTCTTTTCGAACGTGCATTGGCCCAACATTTTGAGCAGATCTGACCCTGCTAATGCAGGTTTTTGATTCCAGAACAGGCCACTTTTGCGATCGCCATCGCCGCGTATGCGCTGTTCAAACTCTGCATTGGCCCAGGGGTTTCCCAAACGGCGCTGCTGTTCGAACAGCAAGGAAAATTCCTGGTCGAGCAGAACCCGCGAAAGCGCCTTGTCATATTCCCCGCGTTTATTGCGCTGCGCGTGCGGAAATTCAGCCAGCACCATCTCTGCAGCAGTGCGGTAATCTTTGGCTGCCATTTTTGCGGCGGTGTCGGCTAGGCCCTTTTTCACGCGGCCGCCCTCGCCTTTGGCATCCCCTTCGGCTAGCACCTCCTCGGCTTTGCTGGCCCAGTGAAACCCTCGGTGCTTGCACAGGTGGTAGATCACACGCGCCCACTCCTGTGCCGATAGTTGGCGGTCCAGACCTTCTACTCGCAGCTGCCAAGTCGAAACAGTGGCGGGTGGTTGGTGTTTGAAAAAGGCGGCACTGTCGATCAAGCCTCGTTGTTTGAGCAGCCGCCCCAACTTGGTCAAGCGCCAGCTTCTACGATAGAGCCGTCGTCGCATGAGACGGGCTTGGCGCCGGTTCAGGTTCAGAGATTCACCCTCTTTGGCCGTTTCTGCCTTGTCGAAACACCGCACTCCTATGTCCACGATGTGTCTTTCACTCAGTACGGCCCACCCCACCGATGCAATGCCGATGTCCAGCCCCAGGGTCAAAAAATCAGGAGGCAATGGTGCGTTGTTTGTTGTTGGATTCATGGAATCTCCCTGCTACACTCGCACCGTTTGTAGTTATCCGGGGTGAGAGCCGTTGCTGCAATAAGGAGGGGTCGAAAGGCCCCGTCCGTACCCAAAAGCCTGACAGGGCAACCTGCCAGGCTTTTTCATTGTCTGGGCTTTGCGATTTTTGTCAAAAAATGTATCGCTACGGTGGGAGATACCATTGCTTGACGACCTCACACAAAAGACTGCCGGGCAATAAAAAAGCGCCGCAAGCGGCGCTTCTGAAATCCGTGCTGCCAGTTCACAGCGCAAAAATCTTCCCCGGATTCAGGATGTTCTTCGGGTCCAGCGCGCGCTTGATGGCGCGCATCATGTCCACCGCGCCCGCGCCGGTTTCGTCGACCAGAAAGCCCATCTTGTGCAGGCCCACGCCGTGCTCGCCGGTGCAGGTGCCGCCCATGCCCAGCGCCCGTGCCACGAGCTGGTGGTTCAGGGCTTCGGCGGTGATGCGTTCTGCGGGGATGTTCGGGTCGAGCAGGTAGCCGAAGTGGAAGTTGCCGTCGCCCACATGGCCGACGAGAAAATAGGGGATGCCGCTGGCTTCGGCCTCGTCCACCGATTCGAGCAGGCAGTCGGCCAGGCGGCTGATGGGCACGCAGGTGTCGGTGCTGATGGCGCGGCAGCCGGGGCGGCTTTGCACGGCGGCGAAGTAGGCGTTGTGGCGCGCGGTCCACAGGCGGGTGCGTTCTTCGGGCGTGCTGGCCCATTCAAAGGCGTTGCCGCCGAACTCGCTGGCGATGGTTTGCACGGTCTCGGCCTGTTCCTTCACGCTGGCGGGCGAGCCGTGGAATTCCATCAGCAGCATGGGCTCTTCGCGCAGGCCGAGCTTGCTGTGCGCGTTGACCATGCGCACGCTGTGGCGGTCGATCAGCTCGACCCGCGCGATGGGCACGCCGAGCTGGATGGTCTGGATGGTGGTGCGCACGGCGGCCTCGATGCTCGGGAACGAGCAGATGGCCGCGCTGACCGCCTCGGGCAGCGGGTACAGGCGCACCGTCACCTCGGTGATCACGCCCAGCGTGCCTTCGCTGCCCACCATCAGGCGCGTGAGGTCGTAGCCGGCGCTGCTCTTCTTGGCGCGCGTGCCGGTGCGGATGATGTCGCCGCTGGCCGTGACGACTTCGAGCGCCAGCACGTTCTCGCGCATGGTGCCGTAGCGCACGGCGTTGGTGCCGCTGGCGCGCGTGGCGGCCATGCCGCCGATGCTGGCGTCGGCACCGGGGTCGATGGGGAAGAACAGGCCGGTGTCCTTGATGGCCTCGTTCAATGCCTTGCGCGTGATGCCGGGCTGCACCGTCACAGTGAGGTCTTCGGCATTGATGCTGAGCACCCGGTTCATGCGGTTGACGTCGATGCTGATGCCGCCTTGCACGGCCAGCAGGTGGCCTTCGAGCGACGAGCCGGCGCCGTAGGGAATCACCGGCACTTCGTACTGGCTGGCCAGCGCCACGGCATCGGCCACGTCCTGCGTGCTCTCGGCAAACACCACGGCCGAGGGCGGCGGGGCCTGCAGCGAGCCTTCGTCGCGGCCATGCTGTTCGCGCACGGCCTGCGCTAGCGAGCACTGCGCACCAAAGCGGTTTTGCAGCGCATCGATCAGGGCCTGCGGCACCTCGCGCAGATGGATGGCGGGCAGCAGGTGGGAGGCGGTGGCAGGGGCGTTCATGGCGGTCTCCGGGCAGCGCAAAAGAATACCACCGGGCACCTGCCAATGCGCCGCGATGGGGCGGTAAGCCTCACCACGGCGCTGCGCTTTCAAGGGGCGTGGCGGCTATCGCGCGCCAGCGTTGGATGGATCAGGGCTTGGCACCCTTGTCGAATTCCGCGTGCGACAGGCTGCCGTCACGGTCGGTGTCGAGCTGTTTGAAGCGGTTGCCAATCGCCGGCAGTGCAGCGGCTTCCTCGGGGCTGAGCTTGCCGTCGGCATTGGCATCGGCGCGGTCAAAGGCAGCTGCGGCGGAAGGGCCCATTCCAGCGGGCGCGGCGGGTTTGGGAGAAGACGCGGCGGGTCCGAGCGATGGGCCCCCCTGTGCTTGGGGCGCCGTGGCCGGTGCGGTCTGGGCCTGCAGGGCAGCGGCACCGCCCAGCGAGAGTGCGGCGAACAACAGTACGCTGCGGGCGTCAAAGGCAGAGGTGCGGCGTTGAATGGCTTTCATGGGATGAAGAGCTCCGTCAAAGTTGAACAGGGTTTCATTGCACCGCAGCCCGCAGTGCAGGGCCAGCAGTTTTGCCTGCTGTTGCCCCCGCCAACATTTGCCTGCCTGGTGTAACGGACAATGGGTGCCGCAGTACAAGGAGCACACATGGGCAACCGACTCACACAGATCGCCACCCGCACGGGCGACGATGGCACCACCGGCTTGGGCGACAACACACGCGTGTCCAAGGACAGCCCGCGCCCCCACGCCATGGGCGATGTGGACGAACTCAATTCGCACCTGGGCCTGCTGCTGTGCGAGCCCCTGCCGCAGGATGTGCGCGAACTGCTGATCGACGTGCAGCACCAGCTGTTCAACCTGGGCGGCGAGCTGTCGATTCCGGGGTTCGAACTGCTCAAGGACGAGGCCGTGCTGCAGCTCGATGAGGCGCTGGCGCACTACAACGCGGCGCTGCCGCGCCTGCAGGAGTTCATCCTGCCAGCCGGCACGCGCGCTGCGGCCCAGGCCCATGTGTGCCGCACCGTGGCGCGCCGCGCCGAGCGCTCCGTGGTGGCGCTGGGCATGCTGGAAGCCGTGCGCGAAACCCCGCGCCACTACCTCAACCGGCTCTCCGACCTGCTGTTCGTGCTGTCGCGCGTGCTCAACCGCATGGACGGCGGGGACGACGTGTACTGGAAGAGCGAGCGCCTGGCGCGAGGTGCGGACAACGACAGCGACTAATGCTATTTAAAATATAGCTATTCGCGCTTTGTGGATAAGCGCAGGATCGTTTTTTCGTATAACGTTTGCGTCGTAACTGGCGCCCTGAAACTGGTGCCGCACCCCACCAGAACCACCGCGCAAGGGCCGCCCCGCCGCGCTGGTGGTGTCCCCCTTCCCGACGCGCGCAGCGGGTCGAGAGAAGGGGGAAGGCGCGCAGCGCCACAGGGGGATGAACCTTACTTCGGCGCCAGGATGGCCATGGTGATGCGGGACACGCAGGTCAGCTCGCCCGCGTCGTTGGTCATGTCGATCTGCCACACCTGCGTGGTGCGGCCAATGTGCACGGGGCGGGCCGTGCCCGTGACCCAGCCGCTGGATACGGCTCGGATGTGGTTGGCATTGATGTCCAGCCCCACGCCGCGGTGGCCTTCTGGGCAGGCGTAGAAGGCGCCGATGGAACCCAGGGTTTCGGCCAGCACCACGCTGACACCGCCGTGCAGGATACCGAAGGGCTGGCGGGTGCGCTCGTCCACCGGCACGCGTCCGCGCAGGAAATCGTCGCCTACCTCGGTGATTTCTATGCCCAAATGGGTGGCGGCGGTGCGGGCATTGGTCTCGTTGAGCAGAGACAGCGAAATGGGTTTCTTCCAGACGGACATGGGGCTCCTTAGGGCAGGCAGTGCCAGCGTGGTCGGCATTATCTGTGCGCCGCGGCGGTGGCGGGTGTCGCCACCGCGCCGCCCGGTCAGGCCGGGTGCATGTTGCCGGTTTTCACGAAACGCTCATGCCAGGACAGTGCTTCGCCCAGGATGTGCGGCGTGTGCTGTGGTCCCTGCTGGCGCGCGCGGTCGAAGTAGTCCTGCAGCTGCGGACGGAAATCGGGGTGCGCGCAGCGGTCGATGATGACCTGGGCGCGCTGGCGCGGTGCCAGGCCGCGCAGGTCGGCCAGGCCCTGTTCGGTGACGATGATTTGCGTGTCGTGCTCGGTGTGGTCCACATGCGAGACCATGGGCACGATGCAGCTGATGGCGCCGTTCTTGGCCACCGAGGGCGTGACGAAGAACGACAGGTAGCCGTTGCGCGCAAAGTCGCCCGAACCGCCGATGCCGTTCATCATGCCCGTGCCCATCAGGTGGGTGGAATTGATGTTGCCGTAGATGTCGGCCTCGATCATTGAGTTCATGGCGATGATGCCCAGGCGGCGCACCAGCTCGGGGTGGTTCGAGATTTCCTGGGGGCGCAGGATGATGCGCTCGCGGTAGAAGTCGATGTTCCTCTCGAAATCCTCGTAGGCGCTGCGGCTCAGCGATATCGCCGTGGCGGAGGCCTTGCCCATCTTGCCTGCCCGCAGCAGGTCCAGCATGCCGTCCTGCAGCACTTCGGTGAAGCCCAGCAGATTCTCGAAAGGCCCGTGCAGCAGGCCGGCCAGCACCGCGTTGGCCACGTTGCCCACGCCCGACTGGATGGGCAGCATTTCCTTGGGCAGGCGGCCCATCTTCATCTCGTGCGCGAGAAAGTCGATGATGTAGCTGGCAATCTTGTTGGAGTTCTCGTCCGGTGTGGCAAACACGTTGTCGCGGTCGCCCTGGTGGGTCTCGACCACCGCAATCACCTTGGCCGGGTCCACCTGCAGATACGGCTGGCCGATGCGGTCGTCCGCATGGGTCATGTTGATGGGCACGCGGCGCGGCGGAATGGCCGTGCCGTAGTAGATGTCGTGCATGCCTTCCATCCGGGCCGAAGTCTTGGTGTTGACCTCCAGGATCACCTGGTCGGCAACCTCCAGCCAGGTCTTGTTGTTGCCCACGGCTGTGGAGGGGATCAGCAGGCCGTCGGCCGTGACGCCCAGCACTTCGATCACGGCAACATGCATGGGGCCGAGAAAGCCGAACCATGCGTGCTGTGCGACGTGCGACAGGTGCATGTCGATGAAGTCGATCTCGCCCGCGTTGATCTTGGCGCGGCAGATGGGATCGGTGTTGAAGGGCAGGCGCTGGCCCAGGGCATCGGCTGCGGCCAGGGCACCATCGAGTTCGGGGGCGGTCGAGGCGCCTGTCCAGACGTTGATCTTGTAGGGTTTGCCGGCGGCATGCTCGGCCTTGGCCCGGGTGGCCATGGCCTGGGGAACGGCCTTGGGGTAGCCCGCGCCGGTGAAACCGCTCATGCCGACGTTGGCGCCGCTGGGAATGAGCGCCGCCGCCGCTTCGGCCGACATGACGCGTTGAAGGAAGGCAGGGTGGCGTACCCGATCAGCCAGGGACATGGGGGAAACTCCGCAACGGTGGATGGGCACCGGCGCACCGGGTGCGCCGGGTCAACCTGCGGATTTTAGCCGGGCCGGGTGAAGTGTTAAGGGTTTACCCGCATCAGCGACCGGCGCTCATTCGCCTTTGCGGTTGAGCAGCGCGTACAGCAAGATGGCGCCAAAGGTGGCGGTGCCGATGCCGCCCAGCGCGAACTGGCCGAACTTGAGCGTGAAGTCGCCCGTGCCCAGGATGAGCGTGATGGCGGCCACGATGAGGTTCTTGTTCTGCGAAAAATCGACCTTGTTGTCCACCCAGATCTTGGCACCCGCCACGGCGATCAGGCCGAACACCACGATGGACACGCCCCCCATCACCGGCAACGGAATCGCCTGGATCACGGCGCCGAACTTGGGGCTGAAGCCCAGCACGATGGCGATCAGCGCCGCCACCAGGAACACGGCGGTGGAATAGATCTTGGTGGCTGCCATCACGCCGATGTTTTCTGCGTAGGTGGTCACCCCGGTGCCGCCGGCCGCGCCGCTGACCATGGTGGCGATGCCGTCGCCGATGAAGGCGCGGCCCATGTACTGGTCGAGGTTCTTGCCCGTCATGGCCGTGACGGCCTTGATGTGGCCCAGGTTCTCCGCCACCAGGATGATGACCACCGGCGCGATCAGCAGCATGGCCGGCGCGCTGAACACCGGGGCCGCAAAGTTGGGCATGCCGATCCAGGGCGCGGCCAGCACGGCCGACAGATCGAGTGGCTTGCCCAGGCCCAGGCCGTTGGTCAGCGCGGCGTAGATGATGCTGGCCACGACCAGGCCCACCAGGATCAGCAGGCGCTGCACCATGCCGCGCGTGAGCACCGCCACCAGGCCGACGCTGACGAAGGTGACCACCTGCATCCAGCTGTCGAAGTTGCTGGCGGCCATGTTCTTGATGGGAATGCCGGCCAGGTTCAGGCCGATCACCGCCACCACCGAGCCTGTCACCACGGGCGGCATGAAGCGTTCGATCCAGCCCGTGCCCACGATCTGCACGATGGCCCCTATCGCGGTGTAGAGCAGGCCGCAGGCGATGATGCCGCCCAGCGCCAGGCCGATGTTGGCGTTGGGCCCCTTGCCGGCATAGGACGTGGCGGCAATCACCACGCCGATGAAGGCGAAGCTCGAACCCAGGTAGCTGGGCACCTTGCCGCCGGTGACGAGAAAGAAGATCAGCGTGCCGATGCCGCTCATCAAAATGGCCAGGTTGGGGTCGAACCCCATGAGGATGGGCGCCAGTACCGTCGCGCCGAACATCGCAATGACGTGCTGCACGCCCATGGCGCCCGTTTGCGGCCAGGGCAGGCGCTCATCGGGTGCGATCACGCCGCCTTGTTGCAGCGCGTCGGCGCTTTTCTCCCTCCAGGTCATGAAGCCCATGGATTTTTCTCCGTTGTGAACTGATGTCGCGCATCGTAGGGGATTTGGGCGTGGTGCAAGCGCTGCGGGCGCGGTTTTCCGCGTGTCGCGCCAGCGACTGGGCACGCGGTAAAACCCCGTGGCGCCGTGCGGCCCGGGCGCGCTACGCTTGCCGCCATGCATCCCCCCTGCCTGCCCCAGATACGCCTGTACCAGAACTGGCTGCGCGAACAGCGCGGCCTGCAGTTTGCCGATTACAACGCCTTGTGGCGCTGGTCCACCACCGACCTGGATGCGTTCTGGCAAAGCATCTGGGACTACTTCGATCTCCAGTCGCCGACACCGCACACCGCCGTGCTGGCCAAAAACACCATGCCGGGCGCACAGTGGTTCCCCGGCGCGCAGGTCAACTACGCCCGCCAGGTGCTGCGCCATGCCGATGCGGCCCACGCTGCCGGCCAGCCGGCCATCATCAGCCGCAACGAAAAAGGCCAGCACCGCGAACTGTCCTGGCCCGCGCTGCGCCGCCAGGTGGCGTCGCTGGCGCTGCACCTGAAGGCCCAGGGCGTGCAGCCCGGCGACCGCGTGGCCGCCTACCTGCCCAACGTGCCCGAGGCCATGGTGGCCTTTCTGGCCACGGTGAGCATTGGTGGCGTGTGGAGCATCTGCGCGCCCGACATGGGCACGCATGCCGTGCTCGACCGCTTCCGGCAGATCGAGCCCAAGGTGCTGATTGCGGTGGACGGCGTGACCTACGGCGGCCGCGACCTCGACCGCCTGGCCGTGCTGGCCGAGTTGCGCGCGGCCCTGCCCAGTGTGCGGCACACGCTGCTGCTGGGCAACCTGAATGCCACGGTTTCAGTCGCTGATTGTGCAGACTGGAGAGGTGCTACCGCCAGAAATGATGCGGAAACAGCGGATTTCGAACCACTGTGGTTGCCGTTCGACCACCCGCTGTGGGTGGTCTATTCGAGCGGTACCACGGGCTTGCCCAAGCCCATCGTGCACGGCCACGGCGGCATGCTGCTGGTGGCGCTGCAGCTCGGCGCGTTGCACAACGATGTGGGCTGCAGCTATGCACCCAACAGCCTGGGCGAACGCTACCACTGGTACAGCTCCACCGGCTGGGTGATGTGGAATGCGCAGATGGCAGGCCTGCTCTCGGGCACCACCTGCGTCATCTTTGACGGCAACCCCGGTGGCAGCAAGGAGCAACCCGACTGGGGCCGGCTCTGGCGCTTTGCGGCCGAGACCGGCATCACCTACTTTGGCGCGGGCGCGGCCTTCTATGCCAACTGCATGAAGGCGGACATCACGCTCCGTGACTGTGGCGACCTGACCCGCATCCGCGCGCTGGGCACCACCGGATCGCCACTGTCGCCCGAGGTGCAGCAGTGGGGCACGGCGCAGTTCCGAGACATCAGGCGCCGGGCGGTCGAGACGCCCGCCACCGCCGGGCTGTCCACGCCTGCGCAGCCCGACGTCTGGTGGAACAACATCTCGGGCGGCACCGATTTTTGTGGCGCCTTCATCGGCGGCCACCGGGAGCTGCCGCAGGTGCCTGGCGAAATGCAATGCCGCATGCTGGGCGCGGCGGTGGAGTCCTGGAACGCAGAGGGCGTGCCGGTGATGGACGAGGTGGGCGAGCTGGTGTGCACACAGCCGATTCCGTCGATGCCTTTGTACCTGTGGGGCGACAAGGACGGTAGCCGGTATCTGTCGAGCTACTTCGACATGTACCCCGCCGGCCACGGCCGCCAGCCCGGTGGCGGCGATGGCCCGGCCAGCATGGGCGCGGTGTGGCGCCATGGCGACTGGCTCAGGATCGGCAGTCACGGCGGCTGCATCATCTATGGCCGCTCCGACGCCACCATCAACCGCCACGGCCTGCGCATGGGCACGAGCGAGATCTACAGCGCGGTCGAGGCCCTGCCCGAAGTGCTCGACAGCCTGGTGGTGGACCTGGAATACCTGGGCCGCGACAGCTACATGCCGCTGTTCGTGGTGCTGCGCCCCGGCAGCACGCTCGATGATGCCCTGCGCGATCGCATCAGTGCCGCCATCCGCATCAGCTTGAGCCCGCGCTTTGTGCCCGACGCCATCGTTGCCGTGGCCGAGGTGCCGCGCACCCTGAGCGGCAAGAAGCAGGAGCTGCCCATCAAGAAACTGCTGCTGGGCCAGCCCATCGAGAAGGTGGTCAACAAGGACGCCATGGCCAACCCGGGCTGCCTTGCCTGGTACGTGGACTTTGCCGCACGCCACGCGGCCGAGAGTGCTGCATGAACAATCGCTGCAAGCGCTTTATGGATAAGCGCTACAGCCTGTTTTGACCCATATCCTGCGCGCGGCGCGGCACGGTGGAAAAGCCCATCGCATGTTCGGTGAAGCGCTCCACCAGCCGGCTGGTCTCGCCCGCGCGCCGCGCCAGCGCGATGCCCACCCGAAAGCCCGCCGGGGTGTCGGTGAGTGCCAGGCATTTCACGCCCGGCGGCACCACCAGGCGGGCCACGCCCGCCACCAGGCCCACGCCCAGGCCAGCGGCCACCAGGCTCATGATGGTCTGCACCTGCATGGCCTCTTGCGCCACGCGCGGTGAAAAGCCAGAGAGCTGGCAGCGCAGCAGCGCCAGGGCCGAGAGGCCGGGTACCTTGTCTTGCGGGTACATGATGAAGGGCTCCCCGGCCGCATCCGACAGCGCGATGGCGTCGCGCTGTGCCAGCCGGCTGTTCGCGGACACGGCCAGCACGAAATCGTCGCGGTCCATGGGCAAAAGCGCGAACGGCTCGGGATGCAGCACCGGATAGCGCACAAACCCCGCATCAAAGCGGCGTGCCAGCAGCCCATCGAGGATTTCTGCCGAGGTGCCCTCCGACAGTTCCAGCTCCATCTGCGGGTAGCGCGCCCGCAACGACGGGATCAGCTGCGGCAGCAGCGCATAGGTGGCCGAGCCGATGATGCCCAGGCGCAGCACCCCGCCCAGGCCCTCGCGCGCGTCGGCCACGGCCTGCCGGCAGCGCTCTGCATGGAACAGCGCCAGGCGCGCGTCGGGCAGCATGGCCTCGCCCTCGGGCGTCAGGCGCACCCCCGTGCTGTGGCGCTCAAAGAGTCGGCTGCCCAGTTCTTCCTCCAGCTTGCGCACCGACACCGACAGCGGCGGCTGGGCGATGTGCAGCAGCTCGGCCGCGCGGTGGAAGTTGCCGGTTTCCGCCAGGGCGACGAACTGGCGCAGCTGGCGCAGGTTCATTTGATACCTAATAAATATCAGTTTGTGAATTTTTAATATTAGACAGCATGAGCACCGGCTTCTACAGTGTTGCGCAGGGCCCGCCACAGGAGCGGGCACCCACAACATATTCGACGAGGAGACACCGTGACGCAATCCCGTAGAACCGTGGCCGGCGCCTTGCTGGCATTGGCCGCTACCGCCCTGGCCCCCGCCGTGCAAGCCCAGGCATTCCCCTCCAAGGCCATCAAGTTCGTCGTGCCCTTCGGCCCCGGTAGCGGCACCGACACCTCGGCACGCTATTTCGCACGCAAGCTGGGCGATCTCACGGGCCAGCCCGTGGTGGTGGAAAACAAGCCCGGCGCCAACGGCTTCATTGCCGTCAAGCAGGTGCTCTCCGCGCCGGCCGACGGCTATACCGTGTTCATCGGCAGCAACTCCACCCTGGCCGTGAACGCCGCGCTGTTCAAGGAGCTGCCCTACGACCCGGTGAAGGACTTCTCGCCGCTCACCATGATGATGCGCTCGCCCGCCATGATCGCCACCATGCCCAAGGCGCCCTACAGCGACCTCCAGGGCCTGATCGCCCATGCCAAGGCCAGCCCCGGCAAGGTGAACTTCGGTGCGGGTTCGGCCGGCTACCAGCTGATGGGCGAACTGCTCAACGACAAGGCCCAGATCCGCACCGTGCATGTGCCCTTCAAGGGCGCTGGCGAAACCATGACCGCCGTGGCCTCCGGCACCGTGGACTACACCTTTGCCGAAGTGACTGCCGTGCAGGAGCTGGCCAAGGGCGGCCGCGTGAAGGTGCTGGCCGTGGCCTCCGACAAGCGCGTGGCCGCCGCGCCAGAGGTGCCCACCGCCGCGGAAGCGGGGCTGCCGGGCTTCGAGGCCTACACCTGGGTGGGGGCCATGGTCAGCGCCAAGACGCCCGCCGCCGAAACCGCCAAACTGGCCGAGCTGTTCACCGCCATCTCCAGGATGGAGGAAACCCGGGACTTCTATGAGCGCATCGGCGCCACTGCCATGACCGGCGGCCCCGCGCAGATGCACGAGTTCCAGAAGAACGAGATCACCCTGTGGAAGCGCATCGTGACCCAGGCCAAGGTGCCGCTGCAATGAGCGAACGCCCCGCCCCGCAGCCGGGCCGGCACACCGACGCGGTGCTGATCCGCCGCCAGGGCCTGACGCCCACGCAATTGCAGACCTACAAAGACCACGGAGTTTTGGGATGAGCACTCTGGATTCACTGGCGCTCACGCGCATTCCCGCCGAAGACGAGGCGCTGCGCGCCGAGGTGCGCGCCTTCCTGCAGCAGGCCATCCAGGACCTGCCCGCACATATCCGCGCGCGCTCCTGGGGCGGCTACAGCAGCGAGCTGAGCCGCCAGCTCGGGCAAAAGGGCTGGCTGGGCATCACGCTGCCCACGCAATACGGCGGCGGCGGGCGCAGCGCCTTCACGCGCTACGTGCTGGTCGAGGAGTTCCTGGCCTGCGGCGCGCCCGTGGGCTCGCACTGGATCGCCGACCGCCAGAGCGCGCCGCTGATCCTGAAATACGGCACCGAGGCGCAAAAGCAGTTCTACATCCCGCGCGTGTGCCGCGGCGAGGCGTTTTTCTGCATCGGCATGAGCGAGCCCAACGCGGGCTCGGACCTGGCCAGCGTGAAGACGCGCGCCGTGCCGAACGCACAGGGCTTCCTGCTCAACGGCCAGAAGATCTGGACCACCAATGCCCACCACTGCCAGTACATGATTGCGCTGGTGCGCACCTCGGGCAGCACCGAAGACCGCCACAAGGGGCTGTCGCAGGTCATCGTCGATCTGTCGCTGCCGGGTGTCACCGTGCGACCCATCGAGGACCTCTCGGGCGACAGCCACTTCTGCGAGGTGTTCTTCGACAACGTGCAGCTCGGCGCCGACGCCCTCATCGGCGCCGAAGGCCAGGGCTGGGAGCAGGTCACGGCCGAGCTGGCGTTCGAGCGCAGCGGGCCCGAGCGCCTGTTCTCCTCCATCGTGCTGTTCGACCAGTGGCTCGACTACGTGCGCACGCCCCAGGGCCGCAGCGAATCGGCGCGGCAGCTGGCGGGCAAGGTGCTCACGCAGCTTGCGCCGCTGCGCGCCATGTCGGTGTCGGTGCAGGAAAAGCTCACCCAGGGCGCCAGCCCCATCGTCGAGGCCGCACTGGTCAAGGAGCTGGGCACCACGCTGGAGCAGATGATTCCCGCGGCCATCGCCGACGACCTGTTTTCACGCGATGCCGAGGAGGTGCCGGTCGAGCTGCTGATGACCCTCAAGTACGTGACGGAGGCCTCGCCTTCGTTCTCGCTGCGCGGCGGCACGCGCGACATCCTGCGCGGAATGATCGCCCGCGGCCTGGGCTTGCGGTGATTGGGAGAGACACATGACCACGAACAACAACGACATGTTTGCCGACGCCGCCCGCGATGTGCTGGCGGACCAATGCACTCCGCAGGTGGTGCGGGCCATGGAGTCCGGTGGCCGTGGCGCGCCCGCCGCGGCGGCTCTGTGGGAGCAGTTGGAGGCCACCGGCCTGGCCGATGCACTGCTGAGCGAGGCCGACGGCGGCGCCGGCCTGGGTCTGACCCAGGTGTTTGGCGTGCTGGAGCAATGCGGCACGCATGCGCTGCCGCTGCCGCTGGGCGACACCCTGGTGGCGCGCGCGCTGCTGGCCCAGGCCGGCGTGGCGCGTCCCGCTGGCAGCATCACGCTGGCGCGCGGCGAGCGGCTGCAGGACGGGGGCCTGCGCTGCGCGCTGGTGCGCTGCGGTGCGGTGGCGGCATCGGTGCTGGTGCAGGCCGGTGGTGCCTGGCATCTGCTGCCCGTGACCGGCGCGCACGTCACGCCCCAGGCGCTGGCGCTGGATGCCGCGCTGGCTTGGTCTGCAGGCCAGGTACAGGCCGCACCCGTGGTGGCGGTGGATGCCGCACTCGACGTGCGCACCCTGCAGGCCGCCGTGGTGGCCGCGCAGATGGCCGGCGCACTGAAGGCCGTGTTCGACCGCACGCTGCAGTACGCCAACGAGCGCCAGCAGTTTGGCCGCCCCATCGGCAAGTTCCAGGCCATCCAGCACCAGCTGGCGGTGATGAGCGAGCACGTGTTTGCCGCGCGCATGGCGGCGCAGCTGGGCTGCAGCGGCGCCGGCGTGATACCCGACCGCCTGCGCGTCGCCACGGCCAAGGCGCGCTGCAGCGAGGCGGCGCTGGTGGTGTCGGAGCTGGCGCACGCCATCCATGGCGCGATCGGCTTCACCGCCGAATACGACCTGCAGCTGTTCACCCGCCGCCTGCATGCCTGGCGCCAGACGGCGGGCAGCGAGGCCTACTGGCACGGCGTGGCGGGCGAGGCCCTGCTGGCGCACCACGGCCTGACCCTGGACATCGTGCGGCGCATCACCGACGTGGAAACGGCGCCTTGAAGGCGCTTCGAAAACAATAGCTGCCAGCGTTCGATCACCAATGGATTCCAGGTCTTTTGCATTGAAGTCAAGCAATGACCAGCGCTGGCAGCGCCTATTTTGACAACGGAGATACCATGACCTTTCTGACCATCGAACGCGACGGCGGCATCCTCACCGCCACGATGAACCAGCCCGAGACGCGCAATGCGCTCACCGGCAACACGGCGGTGCAGGAGTTCGTGCAGCTGTGCGACACCGTGCGCAAGGACGCCAGCGTGAAGGTGCTCATCCTCACCGGCGCCGGGCCCATCTTCAGCTCGGGCGGCAACGTCAAGGACATGCAGCGCTTTTTTGGCGACGCCCTCACGCCCGATCTGATCCGTGAGGAGTACCGCCAGGGCATCCAGCAGATTCCCAATGCGCTGGTCCAGCTCGATGTGCCGGTGATCTGCGCCGTCAACGGCCCGGCCATCGGCGCGGGGCTGGACCTGACCTGCATGTGCGACATCCGCATCGCCAGCGAAACCGCCACCTTTGCCGAGAGCTTCGTGCGCGTGGGCATCGTGCCCGGCGACGGCGGCGCCTGGCTGCTGCCGCGCGCGGTGGGCATGGCCAAGGCCTCTGAAATGGCCTTCACCGGCGAGGCCATTAGCGCGCAGGAGGCGCTGGCCTGCGGCCTGGTGAGCCGCGTGGTGCCGGCCGACCAGCTGTTGCCCACCGCCCGCGCGCTGGCCGCCAAGATCGCGGCCAACCCCGGTGCCGTGATGCGCATGACCAAGCGCCTGCTGCGCGAAGGGCAGAGCGCCTCGCTGGCTTCGCTGCTGGAAATCTCGGCGGGCTACCAGGCCATTGCCCACAAGACGGCCGACCACCGCGAGGCGGTGACCGCCTTCATCGAAAAACGCGCGCCGAAGTTTCAGTAAAGCGCCACGGAGATCGCACGATGAAGCCGCTGCAGGGCCTGCGCATCCTGGATCTGTCCAGTGTGATTTTTGGTCCCCTGGCCAGCCAGATCCTGGCCGACTACGGTGCCGAGGTGATCAAGGTCGAGTCCCCCGAGGGCGACTCGACCCGCCACACCGGCCCCACGAAAGAGCCGGGCATGGCGGCCATGTTCCTCGGCTCCAACCGCAGCAAGAAAAGCGTGGCGCTGGACCTCAAGCAGGCCGGCGCCCAGGAAGCGCTGGCCGCCCTGATTGCCACCGCCGATGTGCTGATGCACAGCATGCGGCCGCAAAAGCTGGCCGCCCTGGGCCTGGCGCCCGAAGCGCTGCGCCAGCGTTTTCCGCGCCTGGTGTACGCCAGCCTGGTGGGCTTCCTGCCCGGGCCCTACGCCGGAAAACCGGCGTATGACGATGTGATCCAGGGCATGTCGGGGCTGGCCGATCTGATGGAGCGGCAGGGCGGCGAGATGCGCTACCTGCCCACGATTGCCGCCGACAAGACCTGCGCCCATGTGGCGGCGCATGCCATCCTGGCGGCGCTGTGGCAGCGCGAACGCACGGGCGAGGGCGCATTGGTGGAAATCCCCATGTTCGAGTCCATGGTGGGCTTCAACCTGGTCGAGCACTACTACGGCCAGCATTTCGAGCCGCCGCTGTCGGCCCCCGGCTACCCGCGCGTGCTGGCGCCCTGGCGCCGGCCCTACCGCACGGCCGACGGGGCCGTGGCCATGATGCCGTACACCAATCTGCACTGGCAGCGCTTCTTCACGGAAGTGGGCGCGCCGGAGCTCGCGCGCGATGCGCGCTTTGTCGATATCGCCAGCCGCACGCGCCACATCGCCGAGTTGCTGGAAATCGCCTCGGGCTTTACCGAGCGCCACACCACGGCCCACTGGGTCGCCACCTGCGAACGGCTGGAAATCCCGGCCGCGCCCGTGGCCCGGCTGCAGGACTTGCCGCAGGACCCGCACCTGGTGGCCACCGCATTCTTTGAAACGGTGGCCGACCCGGCCCTGGGGGAATTGCGCTTTCCGGGCGTGCCGGTGCGCTTTGACGGGCAGCGCCCCGCCATCACCATGCCGCCGCGGCTGGGCGAACACACCCGGGAGCTGCTGGCGCAGGCCGGGCTCGGCGCCGCGCAGATCGAGGCCCTGCTGGGCGCGCGCGCTGCCATCGCCCCCGCTGCTTGAAAAGGACCACCGACATGCCACCCAAGAACACGCCCGTCCCCCAAAACACCCCAGCGGCACCCGCAGGCGTGGACCGCAGCCTGCCCCGCCTCGGCCAGGGCTTTGTGTGGCAGGACCTGCAGGTGGGACAGCGCTTTCGCACTTTCCGCCGCACGGTCACCGAGACCGACCTGGTCAGCTTCATCGGCGTCACCGGCATGCTGGAGGCGATCTTCATCGAAGACGGCTACGAGGGTGGCGCCATGGCCGGGCGGCCCGTGCCGGGGGCGCTGACCTATGCGCTCATCGAGGGCTTCATCCTGCAGACCATGATCCAGGGCACGGGCCTGGCCATGCTGGAGCTGCACCAGAAGATCCTGGCGCCCGTATTGGTGGGCGACACCATCGAGGCGGTGGTGGAGGTGGCGGAGATCCGCCCCACGTCCAGGAGCGGCCGCGCCGTGGTGACCTCGCGCATCGATGTTTTCAATCACCAGGGCGTGATGGTCATGACCTACACCGCCACCCGCCTGCTAGCCGGGCGTGTTTGAGCCGATTTCCCCCCATAACAACCCAGGAGACAAGCACCATGACAAGAATCGATTCGACCACCACCCTGCAGCCGCACAAGAGGCGCCGTTGGAGTCTGGCTTTGCTCGGCTGCGCGGCCGGCGTGGCGGCCCTGGCCCCCATGGGCCTTGCCCAGGCGCAAAGCTACCCCAGCAAGCCCATCACCCTGGTGGTGCCCTTCCCGCCGGGTGGCCCCACCGACCAGGTGGCGCGGGTGCTGGCGCAGAAGCTGGGCGAGCAGATGGGGCAGTCGGTGGTGGTGGACAACAAGCCCGGGGCCAACGGCAACATTGGTGGCGCCCTGGTCAGCAAGGCGGCCGCCGACGGCTACACCGTGCTCTACAACACCTCGTCCATCACCCTGAGCCCGGCCCTGTACAAGAACCTGAGCTACGACGTGCAGAAAGACCTGGCACCCGTGGCCCTTACGGCCGTGGTGCCTTTGGCCCTGGTGGTGCACCCCAGCATTCCCGCCAACACCGTGCGCGAATTCGTCGAGTACGCCAAGGCCAATCCCGACAAGCTCTCCTATGGCTCGGCGGGCAATGGCAACGTGACCCATCTGGCGGCCTACCAGTTCACCCAGCACCAGGGCATCAAGGCCACGCATGTCTCGTACCGCGGCAGCGCGCCGGCCGACGTGGACCTGGTGGCGGGCCAGATCCAGTTCATGACCGACACCATCAACTCGGTGATGCCCTTCGTGAACGACAAGCGCCTGAAATTGCTGGCGGTCACCACCGCCAAGCGCATGTCCCTGTACCCCGCCGTGCCCACGCTGGCGGAAACCGTCATGCCCGGCTTTGAGGCGGGGGCCTGGCAGGGCGTGATGGTGCCCGCCAAGACGCCAGACGCCGTGGTGCAGCGCCTGAACACCGAGATCAACAAGGCGCTGCAAAGCGACGAGGTGCGCACCAAGCTGGCGGTGCAGGGCGCAGAGCCGCTGGGCTCGACTCCGGAGGAGTACCGCAGCTACATCGGCAAGGAACTGCAGCGCTGGGCCGGCGTGGTGAAGTCCACGGGCATCACGCTCGACTGAGACGGTTTTGCCTTCAAGCGTAAACGATGGTTGGTTCGCCTTGCCGTGCTAGAGCACTGTCTGCGGCTTCCCGCCTGGTTATCCGCTTGAATGCAAGACCGTATGAAGCGGCTTTGCCCTGCCCTCCGTTGCGCAGGGCATTCCGCACCGCGCCCGTGCGATATGGGTTCGGGGCTACCATGGGCGCGTTTTTTCCTGAACGCACCTCCATGCTTGGCCACTTCGTCCCCGCACCTCTGCTGTCCACAGCGGCGCGGGCGTGTGCGCCCGTGGACCAGTCGCCCACCCTGCGCGCGCTCTACGGGTTCCAGGCCCGCAGCTGATACCGCGCCGGCCCCGCGTGCAAGGGGCTGGCGCAAGCCCCTGGCGCGGCGCCGCGCGCACACCGCCCCACGGGCCCCGGCACATCCCAACCCTCCCCTTTGTCTGTAGGGCACCGGTGCGCCGCCTGGCGCAGCGGTGCCATGGCCATGGCGGCCACACCGCTGGAGTTCTTGACGATGGACCTCGTGCTGCCCAATTTCCCCTCTGTTCTGTCCGGACCTTGGCCCGATCTGCGCGCCTGGTGGCGCCGCGCCATGGAGCTGCGTATCGATGTCGACCCGCCCGCCGCAGGCGCCCTGGAGCAGGAACTCGACACCCTGCACCGGCGCCTGTACACGCCGGGCGACCGGCTCTGCGGCCTGGCCATGGAGCCGCTGCCGGACCCGCGCTTCGCCATGCACCGCCGCGAGGCCGACGGCGAGTGGTATGTCTATGTGGAAGACCGGCTGGAGCGCCGTCTGGCGGGCTACACCGTGTTCAACCGCCTGATCGAGGTGGACCGCCACACCGACCCGCATGTGCGCGCCCCCCACTCCAAGTACGCCCCGGCCTACCAGCGCCGGGGCCTGGCCACGGCGGTGTACGGCTGGGCGCTGGGTGCCGGCACCTGCCTGGTGTCGGGCGCGCGCCAGTCCAGCGGGGCGCATGCACTGTGGCGCTCGCTCATGCACCGCCACGCCTGGGGCTACGTGGATCTGCGCAACAAGCGGCTGGTGTACCTGGGCCGCGCTGTGAGCGCGTCCCGGCGCGAGGCCCTGCCGGTGCGCATGCTGCTGCTGGGTGCCGGCTGGACGCTGCCGGCGTTTGCCGCCGCCGTGCGCATGGCGCAGGAAGGCGATGGGCAGTCGCAGCGCCAGCGCGAGGCGACCGCCGCCTGAGCATGGGGGCGACGGCACCCGCAGGGCGCCTGCATAATGGACTTTCCGCGCCGTGCCGCACCCTGGAGCCCCGCCCATGCCGACCCCGCCAGCGCCCAAACGCTTCTCCATGATCCGCGAGTTCCATCTGGCGGACTGGTTCACGCTGGGCAACGCAGTCTGCGGCGTGGGCGCCCTGTTCTCGGTGATGTCGTACCTGGAGACCGGCGAGGTGGTGCACATCTACTTTGCCTGCGCCCTGGTGCTGGCCGCGCTGATCTTTGATGTGCTGGACGGCCGCATCGCGCGCTGGCGCCAGAAAAGCTCGGCCATGGGCCGCGAGCTCGATTCGCTGGCCGACGTGATCTCGTTCGGCGTGGCGCCCGCCATCATTGCCTATGGCTGCGGCATGCAGGGGCTGTACGACCGCATCGTGCTGGCCTACTTCGTGGCCTGCGGGGTGTCGCGCCTGGCGCGCTACAACGTCACGGCCGAAACGCTGTCGGGCGACGATGGCAAGGTGAAATACTTCGAGGGCACGCCCATCCCCACCTCCATCGTGCTGGTGGGCCTGCTGGCCCTGGCCGCCTACATGGGGGCGGTGCGCGAACATCTGTGGTTCGGCCAGGTGCTGATTGGCGGCTTCACGCTGCACCCGCTGGTGCTGCTGTTTGCGCTGTCGGGTTCGCTGATGATCAGCCGCATCCGCATTCCGAAACTCTGATCTCCTGCCCGGGCGCTGCGCTGCCGGCACTGCAGCGCCCGCCTGCCGCCATGGCCGCGTGAGCTCCACCATGGAGGCGGTATGCACGGGACGTTACGCTTTCGCGGGGTGCTGCACAGTACACTTTGCCTTTTTGGCCCCCCTGTGGCGCGCCTGCCCGGCGCCAGGTGGCAAGCCTTTCATCCTGCAATCCCTCCATGGCCCTTGAAATGGCGGCGCAAGCCCGCACCAGCTTTGACCTCAAAAGCGCCTCGCTGCCCGTAGTGGCCGTGGTGCTCAAGACCACCGACGCCGCACAGTTTGCCGCCGACCTGGCCGAGCGCGTGGCCGATGCCCCCGGTTTTTTCGACAACGATCCGGTGCTGATCGACCTGGGCCCCGTGCGCGAGGCGCCCGAACCCATCGACTTTGCCGCCATCACGGCCCAGTTGCGCCGCCATAGCACCTTGCCGGTGGCCGTGCGCGGCGGCAGCGTGGCCCAGATGGAGGCTGCGCGCGCTGTGGGCCTGGCCGCTGCACCCGATGCCCCGCAGGCCCGCGCCGAAGCGCCAGCGCCCGAAGTGCGCGAGGTCATCCGCGAGGTGGTGCATGAGGTCGAAGTCGTGCGTGAGGTGCCCATGGCCGGCCCCGGCACCGTGGTGGTCGACAAGCCACTGCGTTCGGGCCAGCAGGTCTATGCGCGCGGTGCCGACCTGGTGGTGATGGCCGTGGTGAGCTTTGGCGCCGAAGTCATTGCCGACGGCAACATCCATGTCTATGCCCCGCTGCGCGGCCGTGCCATTGCCGGTGCGCGCGGCAACACCGAGGCCCGCATTTTCTCGACCTGCCTGGAGCCGCAGCTCGTCTCCATCGCGGGCATCTACCGCACCACCGAGACCGCGCTGCCCGCCAATGTGGCGGGCAAGCCGGCCCAGGTGCGGCTCGACGGCGAGAAGCTCCTCATCGAGCCGCTGGCCTGAGAGCCTGAGAGTCTTTTTCATTCATATCAACTCCCACAGAGAATCAGCACACATGGCCAAAATCGTCGTCGTGACCTCCGGCAAGGGTGGCGTGGGCAAGACCACCACCAGTGCCAGCTTTGCCACCGGCCTCGCCCTGCGCGGCCACAAGACCGCCGTGATCGACTTTGACGTCGGCCTGCGCAACCTGGACCTCATCATGGGTTGCGAGCGGCGTGTGGTGTATGACCTGATCAACGTGATCCAGGGCGAGGCCAATCTCCACCAGGCCCTCATCAAGGACAAGCAGTGCGACAACCTGTTCGTGCTGGCTGCCAGCCAGACGCGCGACAAGGATGCGCTCACGCAAGAGGGCGTCGGCAAGATCCTGACCGACCTGGCCGGCATGGGCTTTGAATACATCATCTGCGACTCGCCCGCCGGTATCGAAAGCGGCGCGCTGATGGCCATGCACTTTGCCGACGAGGCGCTGCTGGTGACCAACCCCGAGGTGTCTTCGGTGCGCGATTCCGACCGCATCCTCGGCATGCTGGGCAGCAAGACCAAGCGTGCCATCGAAGGCGGCGAGCCCATCAAGGAGCACCTGCTCATCACGCGTTACAACCCCAGCCGGGTCGAAGACGGCCAGATGCTGAGCCTGGAGGACATCCAGGACATCCTGCGCATCAAGCTCATCGGCGTGATCCCCGAGTCCGAAGTGGTGCTGCAGTCGTCCAACCAGGGCACGCCCGCCATCCATGCGCAGGGCACCGATGTGTCCGAGGCCTACAAGGACGTGATCGACCGCTTCCTGGGTGTCACCGACAAGCCGCTGCGCTTCATCGAGGCGGAAAAGCCTGGCTTCTTCAAACGCCTGTTCGGGAGCAAATAAGCCATGGCTTCTTTCCTCTCTTTCCTGCTTGGCGAAAAGAAGAAAACCGCCAGCGTCGCCAAAGAGCGCCTGCAGATCATCCTGGCGCACGAGCGCAGCGGCCGCAATGCCGCCGAGCCCGACTACCTGCCCGCGCTGCAGCGCGAACTGGTGGCGGTGATCTCGAAATACGTGAAGATCAGCCCCGACGACCTCAGGGTGCACCTGGAACGCCAGGACAACCTGGAAGTTCTCGAAGTGAAGATCGAGCTGCCCGAGTTTGGGCGCTGAATTTTGATCAAACCGGCTTCCAAGGTGCATGGAGCGTGCGCCGTAAGCCATCGACAGAGGAGCGCTACGCGCTTCACCGCGAATGCTTCGCGAACTTTTCGGCGATCACCTGCGTGATCGCTCAGGTCGCGTTGGCCCGTCATCTACTGCGCCTACGCTGATCAAGCCAAAGGGTTACATCGACGGCAGCATCGCACGTTCTCATGTCTCGACCGCACGCGTGCTCACGGTGCGCCGAGCAAGACCTTGAAAGGGAGGGCCATCCGGGAGTATTTCAGCAGTCTGCCGATGGACCGGGCAAATGCTGGCCGATCACCTGGGCTTGTCCAGCCAGACCGTCAACCGCCTGGAGGATGGTCATGCCGAGACCGCTGTGCATATTCCTCCAACTGACCCAAGCGATCGTTGCCCCAGAACAGCTTGCCCTCACAGAAAAAACTGGGCGCACCGAAGACGCCCCTGTCTTGTGCCTCCTGTGTATTGGCCTCGATCGCGCTTTTGCAAGTCGGATCGTCAATTGACGCAAGCACCGCGCTTCCGTCGAGCCCAACGGCAGCGCCAATATCAGCGAGTTGGTGTGCATCGCTGATGTCTTTGGATTCGCTCCAGTAGGCACGCATGACGCCGAGTACGAAACCTTCAGCCTGTCCCTGCTGTGCGGCATAGACCGTGGCACGCAATGCTCGTACGGGCCGCAGCGGAAAATCGGGATGGTAGCGAAGTTCGACACCCAACGCCTCCGCCCAGTCTTGCATATCGGATTTGAACCAGTGAACAAAAGCTGCGTTGGCTTCCAGGGGGCGGCGTCCGTCAATCCGCTCGATCAAGCGTGCCAGATGCATGGGCTTCCAAACTATTTCCCGCCCCAAACGGGCTGCAACGGCTCCCAGGCGCAAGGCTGCGAAATAGCACCACGGGCTGTGGTAGTCGAAAAAGAATTCGATGGACCCTGGGCTCGCATGTTTGGGGGGAGCGCCCGGATCGGTGGCAAGAAAATTCTCCAACCGAACAACGGCCCGTTCATGAACGCCGTGCATGATGGATCGTCCATCTTGATGGGCAGACACTGAAAACCGGAGCCGCCTTCCCTCCACGGTTTCCAGTTTGGCATGTGCGACTACTTCCCGCCCCGGAAAGGCGGGTGCCACATGGGACACATCGATGCGGGTACCGACCGAGGCTTCACCAGGCTCGTAAAAATCTCTGATTGCGCGGTGGCTGACCTCCTCCAGCAATCCAATGAGATAGGGTGACGAAACGACCATCACGTCGGTATTGCCGATAGCCGCAGCGGTCGAGTCTGGTCCCGGAACGGCGCAGTGTATGGCACTGCATCCGGATGCCGGCGACCTCATGCGAGTGCGTCCAGTTGGCTGGCCAGAGCAGCAGCCTGCAGATCGCGCTTCTTGATCTTCCCGCTGGAGGTCATGGGCCATTCGGTGACCTGAAAGTATCGGATCGGGTGCTTGAATGCGGCTACTTTTCCGGCCAAGAATGCCTTCAGATCGGCGGTCATTGCGGGCGCGCGCAAACTGATGGCTGCCGCTACCGTCTCGCCATAGTACGTATCGGGCAAACCAAAGACGGCAACCTCTGCCACGGCCGGATGTTCTCGCAACAGGTTCTCGACCTCCACTGGGTAAATATTCTCACCTCCACGGATGATCATGTCTCGCAACCGGCCTCCAGCCACCACGACACGTCCGTCCGTGCGCAGGTAGCCCAGATCGCCTGTTTGCATCCATCCTTGATCGTCAATGGTCTTGCTGGTGGCCTCCGGCTGGTGAAGGTATTCCATCATCACCATCGGTCCCCTCACTTCGATTTGTCCCAACTCCATCGGAGCCACGCAGGCACGTGTTTCGGGGTGCGCAATCCGCAGTTCCATGCCCTCCAATGGCAAGCCACTGGTTTCCCATCGAAAAGGACTGTCCGGCTCGTCAAGGGCAATCAGGGTACTGGCCTCTGTCTGACCATAGACCTGCACCAAACCGGGTATCGGGAAATCGGCCGCGCATCGTGCGAGCACGCCCGGGTCGCAATCAGAGCCCCCACAGGTACCTGCACGCAGCGAACTGAGGTTGTAACTTGGCCGTTCTGGGTGCTGCAGCATGCTCAGATACGAGGTGGGTACGCCGGTGAGCAGAGTGCAGCGCTCGCTTTCAATAATGCGGAACATATCCTGTGCGTCGAACGCAGGCACACCCACATAAGTTGCGCCTTGGGTCAGGCAGCCCATCAGGTTCATGATGCATCCCGCGCAGTGAAACAGCGGAATGATCGATGTCCAACGGTCCTCGTGGGTGAGCTTCAGCCGACGAGCGCTTGCGGCAGCGTTGAGCATCATTCCACCAAAAGACAACGCAGCCCCTTTGGGCTGCCCCGTTGTCCCGGAGGTGTACTGCACACTGCCCATGGCGGCCGCCGATGCCTGGGTTGGAACAAAAGCATCACCGCAGTCTTCGATCAGTTGGTCATAGGCCAAGACGTTCGGGCACTCTACCGGATCAAAACAGATAACGTGTTTCAGTGCCGGCGCTTCCGGTCGCTGGCTGACAATCATGTTCAGGTAGTTGCTGGATCGAAAGCGCTGTGAGAACAGGATTGCCTTGGCTTGGCTGTGGTTCAACACAAAACACAGGTCTTTTTCTCGAAAATGCGTGTTGATCGGCACGAGGACAGCACCGATTCCCGCAAGTGCTGCCTGAGTCACCGCCCATTCGACCCGGTTCTCTGCCCACAGCGCGACGGTATCACCTTCACCAATTTCCATGCGGCGCAGCGCCTGTGCCAGCCGCTCCGCTTGATCCAGCCACTGGCTGAAGCTCAATCGCTTGTTGGCGAGGGGGAAAACGACACCATCTTGATCAGGCCACCTATGAGCGCACTGCACAAGCGCTTCGTAGGAGTTGCGGGGAGCGGGACTGATCCTCGCGCGGTCATTCAACATTGCAGCCCGGCTGGGCTTCTCAGCAATCGTATGCATCTGCGAACTCACTTTTATTTGACTGGCCCACCTGCTTCACAGCGAAGCATGGCGGGCCGTGCCAGCATCAGACGGTTGATGAAACTTGTATGTCGAGGTCGTTCCAGATTGCATCAAAGTGGTCGTTGAAGCGGGTAGAACGCCGCAATGCAATTGGATCGTCCTCGGATACTCCGAGATCGATGTCGTAGATGGCCTTGACGGTGCTGGGTCGGTGAGATAGCACCAGAACACGATCGGCCATGGCAACTGCCTCGCCAATGTCGTGTGTCACGAGAATGGCTGCCTTGTTTCTGTCACGAATGATGCGTCTGACATCGCCTTGCAGCACCAGCCGGGTCTGGAAATCCAGAGCAGAAAATGGTTCGTCCAGCAAGATTGCCTTGGGGTCCAGCGCGAGCGTTCTCATGAAAGCGACGCGCTGACGCATGCCCCCGGACAAGGAGCTGGGTCGAGCCGCCTCAAAGCCTGCCAGGCCATAGCTCTTGATGAGACCTGCTGCGCGTTCTCTCGCCATGCCAATTTCGACCCCCTGGACTTCCAGTCCGAGTGTGACGTTGTCCAGAACACTTCGCCAAGGCAGCAGCAAGTCCTTTTGCAGCATGTAGCCCACGTGCCCACGTGCACCGTCGATGCGCTCCCCATCAACGTAGACGGCCCCCGAGGTTGGCTCCAGCAGACCCGCGATGATGTTGAACAGTGTGGATTTTCCACAGCCCGAGGGGCCAACGATCGCAAGAATTTCGCCTTCGTGAAGCGCGAAGTTCACGCCTCGGAACACCACCACTTCGCGCTCTGAACCCGCGTTGAACGTCATCGATACATTGCGAGCTTCCAGCACGGCATCGCTATTTTTTTTCACCATTTGAACCTCGCTTCGACTTTGAGCAGAACAATGTCCAGCACCAGTGCCAGGACCATGAGACAGAAAATCCCGACGAATACCGCGTTGAGGTCGTACAGTGCGCCCGCGTTGTAGATGAAGTAGCCCAAGCCCTTTTTGGCGGAGATGTATTCCCCCACGACCGCGCCAATCATGGCAAAGCCAATGTTCAATCGCATCGTGGCCAAAATCCATGGAGTTGAACCTGGAACGATGACCTTGCGCCAGATGGTCAACCGGCGAGCGCCAAGCGAACGCATCAGCTTGACGAGATCCTGATCCACCTCTTGCGTGCCTTGATAGACCGATATCAGTGCAACGATGAAGGTCAAGCTGGCGGCGATTGCGACCTTGGCTCCCATATCCACGCCAAACCAAACAATCACCAGTGGCGCCAGTGCGATTTTGGGCACACCATTGATGGCGACGATGATGGGGCGCAAGACGCGTGCAACCGTGTCAGACAGCCACAGCATGAGACCCGCGGCGCTGCCCAGTGTGGTACCGATCGCAAACCCTATGATTGCCTCGAATGCGGTTGCACCCATATGGACAAAGAGGTCGCCTTCTCGGACCAGGACCAGGCCTTTCTCCAGGATGCCCGAGGGTTGCCCATACAGGTACACAGGCGCAACGCCGGATCGCACCAGCAACTCCCATGCCAAAAGCATGCCCAGCACCAGTGTGGCTTGATAGAAAGTAATTCGAAGTGTTGAGCTCATGGCGGTAGCGCTGCTGGAGCGATCGGATTGGCTTGCGGCGATGGAGGTAGTGGCCATGGTCAAGCTCCGGCACCAAAGGCCTCCGTGGCCTTTTGCGCAAATCGGTTGTCAACCATCTCCTCAAAAGTCAGTGCCTTGCGGATGGTTCCGGCCAAGGAGTCGTGCTCGACGCTGGCATCCCATTCGGCCTTCGAAATAATGGGATTGGTTGGCACAAAACCCTTCGTGGCCAGAAGGCGGGCACACCCTGCTGCAACAACCGATCGATCAAGGTTGCTGAATTCAGCGCCCATGGCGCTGACGTAAACCGGGTTGTTTTCGCGAATGAGTTTCATGGACGCTGCAATGGCGTTGCAAAATCGCTGGATCAGGTCTGGATTCGAGACCAAGTAGTCGTTTTTCACCATCACGGAGGTCAACAGGATTGGCCCCATCTGGTCCGCGAAGCCATAGGCGACCTCCAAGCCTTGCTGCGCAGCGATACTTGCGTCCCATTCGAAAACCACACCTACATCTGCGCGCTTGTCGCGGACCGCGCCGACGATCGATCCTGGGGGTCCCTCAACGAACTCGACGCCTGAGGACTTGGGGTCTATTCCTGCGAATTTCTTCATCGCAAACGTGGGCGAAGTGACCGTGTTGGAGGGGTACCGCAGGCTGGCCACTTTTTTGCCTTTGAAGTCGGCGAGGGATGTGAACGTAGTGCCCGGTCGAGTGATCACCCACATACCCAATGCACCACACATCTTGGCGACCACTTTCATCTGGCCGCCCTCCAGGGTGGAATTCACAGCCATCCCGGTGCCAGTCACGGCCAACGGAGCACGACCAGACAGTGCGATCGACACGGGTTCAACGACCGTGCCGCCAACATTGACCGTGACCGCAAGTCCTTGCTTTGCAAACAGCCCATTGCGCGCAGCAACGTAGATCGGACCGTAGTTCGCCAGTTTCAGGCCGGTTGTCAAAGCAATGGGGATCGTTGTCTGTCCCAATACATCCTTGACGCTCAGCGTCATCAGCGCAGCGGAAGCACCAAGCGCTCCGATGCTTTTGAGCGCGCTGCGCCGGTTGCTGCTGTCTTCTGTTTTCATAAGAACTCCTGTGCGTCAGTGAGATTGAAAGGTCTTGCACGTATTGCCATGGGTTGCCGTTGTTTGCGGCGGTGACCCTGTGGCAGCAAAGAGGGAAACCAAGACGAGGCCAGAAGGCGATGCCGGACATCGTGGTCGGCCGACGCGGAGCTGGCCCGGGTCGGTGCTGATACGCGCGCGCGCTGTAGGGCGCCAGATGTGAATCTTCACTGTTGTCTCCTATATACGGAACGGACCGTTTCTTTTTTATAAATATAAAACGGTTCGTATCGTATGTCAAATCTGTGAGAATCATGATCCATGACTACATCTGCCAACACCGCCCCGCAGGCATCGGAAGCCACCCGCGGTCGCCCGCGTAACCAACAGACCCACGGGGCGATCCTGGAGGCCGCACGAGCGCTCTTGAGGAGAGAGGGGGAAACCCGCTTTTCCATAGAGCAGGTGGCAGGTGCGGCTGGCGTGTCCAAGGCGTCGATCTACCGGCGCTGGCCCACCAAGGGCGCCTTGCTGGTCGATCTCTATATGGAGGGCTTCTCCGAAGGGGTCAGGCAGGACGCCCGTTCGCTTCGAGCGGAGTTCAAGCGCTACCTGTTGGCCACCGTTGAACGATTGAAGGACCCACTCTGGCGGCGAATCTTGTGCTCGCTGATGGCGGAGGGCCAGTACGACACGGTCACCGCGGAACTGTTGCGAGAAAGAGTCGTTGGGCCGAGACGCCAAGCGGGTCTCGCCCTGCTCCAACGAGCGGTCGAGACCAAGCAGATCCCGAACAATCTGGACCATGATCTGGTCCTGGATCTGTTGTTTGGGCCCCTTTGGTACCGTGTGCTTTTTGCGCACGCACCCCTAGATGCTGATTTTGTGGACAGGTTGCTCAAGCAAATAGAGCCGATACTTTTTCCAGTGAAAGCTGCCCAGATCGGCGCGGCAAGATCCAAGGAAAGTTCTGCCAGACGAACGACTGAACTCCCACCGGCGCAGGGTGAAAGCCAGCCCGCAAAACCCAGAAAACCGTGACCTGCCGGATGAAACGGGCGGCCACCCCAAAGGCCATCCCCTGTAGGTACACCTGACGACGATGGTGGACTTTGTCAACCAAGACATGCGCCAATCGGCGCAGCAGCATCTGGCACCAGGAGGCGCTGCGCGCCTCAGCGCAAATGCTTCGCGAACTTTCCGGCGAACGCCTGCGTGATGCTCAGGCCGCGTTGGCCCGGCTCCAGAACGGCTTGCTGGCCTGCCGCCAGCGTGCCCGCCTGCTCCACCGCCAGGTAGTAGCCGCAGCAGCCCGCCAACGCCATGGCCCGGCCCGCCTGGGCGAACCCCATCACCGCGTCGAACTTGTAGCAGGGCTCGCGCGGCGCCGTCACGCGCAGCACGCAATCGGGAAAGTGCAGGCGGTCGCCCACGAACACCTCGTGCTCCAGCAGGCCGTCCACCGTGAGGTTCTCGCCCAGAAAGCCCGGCGGCAATGTTCCGTCCAGCGGGCTGATGCCCCGCTCGCGCCGCTGGGTCTGCCAGAAGGCGTAGTGCACCGCCGGGTAGGCATACACGGCCTTGTCGAGGCCACCGTGCACGCTCAGGTCGGCCTGCTCGTCACCGGCCAGGCCCAGCGGGCCCACGGCGACAGGGCCGGGTGTGGCGGATTTTCCGATGGCGGTGAGAATGCGGCGCTCGCCGATGCGCACGGGCTGGGCCGTGCCCACATTCACGCTGTGCAGTTGCAGTGTCCGGTCCATGGGCTGCGCCGCTAGAGGGGATGCTCGGTGTAGAAGCGTCCACCGTGGTAGAGCAGGGGCGACAGGCCTTCCTGGTGCTGGCAGCGCTCGACCTCGCCGACAAAAATCACATGGTCGCCTTCGTCGTAGCGGCTGCGGTTGAAGCACTCGAACGTGGCCACGACGCCCGCCAGCAAAGGCGCGCCGCTGATGCCCGGGTGGTGCTCCACACCGGCAAAACGGTCGATCCCGCGGGCGGCAAAGCGCTCGGCCAGGGCTCTCTGGCCGGCTGCCAGCACATTGACGGCGTAGTGGGAGCCGTGGGCAAAGGCCGGCATCGAGGCGGCGGCGCGTGACAGGCTCCACAGCACCAGGGGCGGCTCCAGCGACACCGAATTGAACGAATTGGCGGTCAGGCCGATGAACTCGCCCGCTGCATTGCGGGCCGTCACGATGGTCACCCCGGTCGCGAACATGCCCAGCGCATCGCGAAACTCGCGCGCAGAAAAACTCGGCGGGCGGGCCAGGGCGGGTGGTTGCGGGGAACTGTTCACAAAAACGGGGGCGCGGGGCCGTGGGGATGGGGAGGACTATTATGGTGTGGCGCCCCCGGCCGCGCAGGCGTGGGGCTCTTTTTCGGAACACCGCATGGCACGCTTACCCACTTACATCACCCTGGGCGCAGGCCCCACCGTGCTCATGCTGCACGATGCCGATGGCGGCCACCTCACGTTTGCGCCCCAGGTGGAGCGGCTGGCCACCGCCGGCTACCGGGCCGTGGCGTGGGACATGCCGGGTTATGGCCACAGCGCACCCATTGAGCCGTACACCTTCAAGGGCCTGGCGCAAGGTTGCCTGGCGCTGGTGGCGGCGCTGCAGTGCGGGCCGGTCACGCTGGTGGGCCATGGGCTGGGTGCCATGGTGGCGGCCGAGGTGGCCTTGCGCCAGCCCGCGCTGGTGCGGCGGCTGGTGCTGTGTGCGGGTGGCCCCGGCCTGGATGCCGAGGCCGTGCGCCAATGGGTGAGCCCCCGCCTGCAGGCCCTGGAGGCGGTGGACGGCGGCCAGTCGATGGAGCGGCTGGCCCAGGCCCTCGTGCCCCGGTTCATCGGCAGCGGGGCCTTGCCCGAGGGCGTGCGGCTGGCGGGCCATGCGCTGTCGCAGGTGTACCCGGCGACCTACCGGCGGGCGCTGCAGCTGCTGGCCGTATTTGAACGCGATGCCACGGCCTTCATGCGCCTGGGCATGCCCACCTTGCTGCTGGGTGGCGCCATGGACCCCTGCACGCCGCCCGCCGCGCTGCAGGCCCTGGCCCATGTGCTGCCCGATGCGCGCCACCAGAGCCTGGCGCATGTCGGCCACTGGCCGCAGCTCGAAGACCCGGACGGATTTGATGCGGCGTTGCTCGACTTTCTGGCCGAGCAGCGCCGGCTGCACTGAACTGAGGGCTTTCAGGCGGCGAAGGCGGCGCGCCGGGGCGGCACGGCCTCGGCACCCAGAAAGCCGAAGTCCATGGCGGGCTGAGTGCCGCTGATTAGCTCTGCCAGGGCCTTGCCCGAGCCCGCGCCATGTGTCCAGCCCAGGGTGCCATGGCCGGCATTCACCCACAGCTTGCCCAGGCGCGTGCGGCCGATGAAGGGGATGTTGGTGGGGGTGGCTGGGCGCAGGCCGGTCCAGTACTGCGGATTGCCGCCCTGCTCGGGTGTGCGGGTGTCGCACACGCCGGGCAGGATCTCCTCGATGCGGCGCGACAGCATGTGGCAGCGCGCCCGGGCCACGGGGCTGTCGAGCGACAGATCGAACCCGCCCAGCTCGATGGTGCCGGCCACGCGCAGCACATCGCCCAGGCGGCTCATGGCGAGCTTCTTGCCGTCGTCGATGGTCGAGACCATGGGCGCGCCCTCGGGCTTGAGCAGCGGGAAGGTGGCGCTGTAGCCCTTGCCGGGGTAGATGGGCAGATCCACACCCACGGTGCGCAGCAGCGGCGCACTGTAGGAGCCGCAGGCCACCACGATGGCGTCGCCCTTCAACAGATAATCTTTCTTGCCGCCAGCGCCCGATTGGCGATCGATGACAGCTACTGAATCAATGGCATTGCCAATCTTGTTCAGTCGCAGCACATCGTGGCCATACAAGAACTTGGCGCCACGCTCGGCACAGCGGCGGGCCAGTTGCTGCGTGAACACGCGCGCGTCGCCGCTTTCGTCGGTGCTGGTGTAGGTGCCACCGGTGATGCGGTCGCCGTAGGCCTTGAAGGCCGGTTCGATCTGCAGCAGTTCGCCCTTGCTGACCAGGCGGCGCTGCACCCCGAACTGGCGCATCACCTCGACGGCGTGGCCTGCTTCGTCCAAGGATTTCTGGTCGGAATAGAAATGCGCGATGCCGCGTTCGAGCCGGTGGTATTCGATGCCGGTGCTGCGTACCACGTCCTTCAGCGCCGCATGGCTGTAGGCGCCCAGGGCCACGATCTGCTGCACATTGCGTTCAAAGGCGTGGTCGTTGCACTGGGCGAGGAACTTCAGGCACCAGCGCCATTGCTCCCAGTCGAGCTGGGGTCGAAACAGCAGAGGGGCCTCCTTGTCGAACATCCACTTGAGCGCCTTCCACGGTGCTGCGCGGTTGGCCCAGGGCTCGCAGTAACTCACCGAGATCTGTGCTGCATTGGCGAAGCTGGTTTCCAGCGCGGCGTCGGGCTGGCGATCGACCACGGTCACTTCATGTCCACGCTCCAGCAGATGCCAGGCGGTGCTGATGCCGATGATGCCGGCGCCAAGAACGATGGTTTTCATGGGCGCAGTGTGCGCGACATTGCGTTACTCTAAAAGCAAAATTAAACTTACTCCAAAAACATCAGTGCATCTAATAAATTGCGCTCCACAGTGGCCCATTTTTGCGCGAGTTGAAGACCATGAGTACCTACGATCCCGCCGCCCTGGAATGCCTTGCCGCCATCGTGGAAGAGGGCGGTTTCGAGCGTGCCGCCCAGCGGCTGAACGTCACGCAGTCGGCGGTTTCGCAGCGCCTGCGCGCGCTGGAGGCGCAGGTGGGCTCGGTGCTCATCGTGCGCAGCCGGCCGCTGCGGCCGACCTCGGCGGGGCAGTTGCTGCTCAAGCACACCAAGCAGATGCGGCTGCTGCGCGCCGATCTGGAGCGCGATCTGCAGGAGCTCGCCCCCAGCACGCCCGGTGGCACGCGCGAGGATGAGCGCATTTCGATTGCCATCAACGCCGACAGCATTGCCACCTGGGCGATGGGCGCGCTGCACGACCTGGTGCGCCAGCGCCTGCCGCTGGAAATCATCGTGGATGACCAGGATTTCACCCAGGAGTGGCTGCGCTCCGGCCAGGTGCTGGGCTGTGTCACCACGCTCAAGCAGGCGCTGCGCGGCTGCAAGATGGTGCCGCTCGGGGCCATGCCCTATGTGGCGGTGGCTTCGGCTTCGTTTGCCCGGAAGTACCTGCCGCAAGGACTGACGCCGCACAATTTTCGCGATGTGTCGTTTCTGTCGTTCAACCGCAAGGACGACATGGCCTCGGAGTTCGTGGCGCGTGCATTCGGGCTCAAGCGGGTGGCGCTCAACCACCTTTTCGTGCCCAGCGCGGAGGGCCAGATGCGGGCTGTGGCCGCAGGCTGGGCGGTGGGCGTGGTGCCAGAGTTGCTGGCACGGGACGCCTTGGCGGACGGCTCGATGGTGGAGCTGGCCCCGGGGTGCGCCTTGCCCATCCAGCTGTACTGGCATTGCTGGAACCTGGAATCGGAATTGCTTGACGCCCTGACGGCGGCCCTGACCCACGCTGCGACCGAGGCACTGGTGCCCTGAGAGCGTATTCACGATCTGGGACCGCGCGGGTTTGCTCCAGCGAAGCGCTGGCATGCGGTGCGCGCGTCGGATTTTGTTACAGAAATGAACGATGTGGTTGCAATGCAACTGCCAAAGTATTTTTTTGTACCGGTGTGTATAAGATGTCGGCATGCCAACGCCGAAAACCAAGGTTTCCTTCAAGGAACAGATGCACCAGGCGCGTGAAGACGCCATCCTGCAGGCCACCTGCCGCCTGCTGGGTGAAAAGTCTTTCGACGTGATGACGATGGACGATGTCGCCAATGCCGTGGGCATCGCCAAGGCCAGCCTTTACAAACACTTCGCCAGCAAGGAAGACCTGTGCTGCGCCGCCATGGTCCAGATACTGGGGCGTGTGCGTGCCTACCTGGACACCCTGCCTGCGGAAATGCCGCCCCAGGACAAGCTGCAGGATCTGGTGCGCTGGTCGCTGGAGCGGCTGATCACCAACGAAATGCCGCTGCTGCCCAGCCGCAATTCCAGCCTGCGGGCGGTGCTCATGGCGAGCAGGCAGTATCTGGACGGACTGGTGGCGGTGAGCGACCAGATTGGCCAATGGATCACCGAGGCGCAGGCGCAAGGCCTCATCAACCCTGCGTTGCCGCCGCTGGTGGTGCTGTACACCCTGTTTGCCCGCGCATGCGACCCCGTGGTGGGGTTTCTCAAGGAAGGCGGCCAGTATTCGGATGCGGAAATCGTCGACCTGGTGGTGCGCACCTGTTTTGACGGGCTGGCGGCACGCTAGTGTTCTGCCCCCGAAGGGGCGGTGCCGTGCTGCGCGGTGAAATTGGCCGTGCGAAAACGCGCAACCTCCGTGCGCAAGGCCACCATGCAGCCCATGGATGTCCACGCAATTCGGTGGGCCCTTATGGGGCCTGGCGGCTGACGGGGACGAAAAAAACCCTGCCGAGGCAGGGCTTGGTTGGTGGCAGCGCTGCCTCAGCGCACGATGAGCAAGGGCACCTTGCTGTGGGCCAGCACCTGGGTGGTGACCGAGCCCATCACCAGCGTGGCGATGGCGCCGTGGCCATGCGAGCCCATGACCAGCAGATCGAACTTGCCGGTGTCAGCCACCTTGGCGATGGTCTCACCCACGGCGCCCACCTTGACGTTGCGCTTGGCATCCACACCATGGCGGCCCAGAAACTTGCACACGGGAGCGAGGATCTTTTCGGCTTCTTCGGCGTGGTACGTGTCAACGACTTCCTTGCCCAGGGCCGCGCGTGCGCGTGCCGGCAGCGGGGCCTGCACGGTCAGCACGGTGTAGGTGTGGTTGCCGCCCAGCAACTCTTCATGGGTGGCCAGGTAGGCGAGCATTTTCTTGGTGTAGGCGCTGCCGTCGACAGCAAGCAGGATGTTCATGGTGTGTTCTCCGGAATGGGTGGTTCAGGCTAATCGGCGCGCGTTGTTCTTGTCTTGAGCTGTGTCAGGTTTCCTCGTACGCACGGAAAGTTTGTCAGCCTGTGCCCATCATACGGAAATACAGCACTGCGCCTGGAACATGGCCTGTTCCCCCTTGCGCGCATAACCCAGCGGGTTGGCCACCACGCGGCATTGCCAGGCCTCTCCCTGTGCGTTGGTGCCCGTCACCGTGTAGTCGCTGGGGGCATGCAGATGCCCGTGCAGCCACAGCCGGGCCAGCGGCAGCAGATCGTCCAGGGCATTGCAGAAACCGGCGGTGCCGGGCACCAGCCCATAGCGCGGGTCAGCGCTGCGCAGGCTGGGTGCGAAATGGGTCACTGCTACCGTGGGCCCGGTGTGCGGTTGTGCCAGTGCTGCGCGCAACCACTGCTGGCATTGCAGCGCCTGGGCACGCACGGGCACTGCCAGAAAGGGCTCGCCGTGGCGTGTTCCGCCGGTCTTGCGCAGATAAAAGTTGGCGGCGCGAAAGGCCTTGTCGCGCTGCTTCAGGCGCCGCGCGAGGTCGGTGCTGTCTTCGTGGTCGGCCAGGGCATCGAAGTCGCTCCAGAGCGTGGTGCCGACAAAGCGCACGCCATGGAGCACCAGGGTCTCGCGTTCCAGCCAGGCGATGCCCAGCCGGTCGCAGACCGCGCGCAGCCGGGCATGGGCCGCGTCGAAGTCCTGCGCGTCGTACTCATGGTTTCCGGGCACAAACAGCACGGGTGTGGGCCAGCCGGCGAATTGCGGCAACGGAGAAAAACGCTCCAGACCGAAGGCCTGGTCGGTGAGCTGTCCGCCCAGCTGGTACGAGCCAATGTCGCCGGCCAACACCAGCACATCCGCCGCCGCGGCGGGCTCGGGTTCGAAATGGGGATGCGCCTCCAGGTGCAGGTCGGACAACAGCTGTATCTTCATGGACCGTCAGTCGATGGCGGGGCGGCCCGCCGGTTGGGGAAAGGTGCGCCGGGCGGCGCGTGCCAGTGCCTGCAGCAACCAGTTGATGGCCGTTTGCTGCGGACCGCGCCGGTGCCACAGCGCATCCACATGCACCGCCGGCACATCCAGCGGCAGGGGGCGCAGCACCAGTGCTTCGGCGATGCCGGTCACTGGCACAAAGTGGCGGGGCAGCACGGTGAGCAGGTCGGAACTGGCCACCACCCGCCCCGCAGTGAAGAACTGGTTGACGGTGAGCACCACGCGCCGCTCGCGCCCCAGCGACGCCAGGGCTTCATCGATGAAACCAAACGGGCGACCGGAAAAGCTCACCAGCATGTGGTGCGCGGCGCAAAAGTGGTCCAGCGTCAGCGGCGCAACGGCCAGCGGATGGCCCTGGCGCATCACGCACACATATTCGCCGTCGTAGATGCGGCGGCTGTCAAAGGCCACCACCCCCCCCGACTGTGCCCGCGCCGTCAGGCCGGCCAGCACGGCGGGAAAGTAGCCCACCGCCATGTCGGCGGATTTTTCTTCGAGGAGGCGGCGGGGGTCGCGCGTGGTGAGCGGCACCACCCGCACCGAAATACCGGGTGCCTCGCGCTCCATGATCTCCACCAGGCCGGGCACCAGCGTGGCGGCGGTGGCGTCGGACAGGGCCAGCACAAAGGTGGAGGTGGCTGTGGCGGGCTCGAACAGGCCGGGCGCCAGGGATTCCTGCAACTGCGCCAGGGCCTCGCGCACCGTGGGCCACAGCGCCAGCGCGCGGGGTGTGGGCTCCACCCCGTGGCCGCTGCGCACCACCAGATCGTCGCCAAGCACATCGCGCAGGCGGCGCATGGCATTGCTGACGGCCGGTTGCGTGAGCGATAGCTTGTGCGCGGCCCGGGTCAGGCTGCGCTCGGCCATCACCTCGTCGAAAACGCGCAGCAGGTTCAGATCGAGGGAACGAAAGTTGACGGGCGAGAGGTGATTCATATATCAACAATATGAATGAATTGGATTCACAATATAAACTTGAATAAATAAAGGGTAAACCCTAATATCCTTCCATCGCCCGGCAATCTCGCCAAAAGCGTTTGAAAGGGATCTTGAAATGACCAGTTTTGCACACGTGGATTACTCCACACAGCACCTCGGCGTGGCCCGGGCAGAGAATGCCATCGTGGCGTTGAAAAATGTTGTTGCAGGCTTTGACGGCGCGCGCGGCGCCGCCTCCATGCTGCTGGCTGCGGTGGTGGCAGCGCTGCTCGTGGTGGCCAATCAGGTGATCGACACCTGGGGCGACGGCCATCTGCTGGCCGCCTGGATCGTGCTGTGGGTGGTGGCATTTGCTGCCATTGCCCTGCTTGCCACGCCGGCCCGCCGCGCTTCGGTAGTGCTGCGCACCGGCTACAAGGCCTGGATGGAAAGCCGCCGCCAGTCTGCCGAAGACCAGCGCACCTGGAATGCAGCCCTGCGGGATGCCCGCATGATGGCGGACCTGAGCCGCGCCATGAGCGCCGCCGCCACCAGCCAGCAGCACTTGCGCAAGCACTGCTGAGCACTGCCCAGACTCCCTGCGCCCCCGGCATGGCCGCTGGGCGCAACATCCCAAGCCGTGGCACAGTCCACGGCTTTTTTGTTGGGCGCTCGCAGCCGGCCCGGCAGCCCACGCATGAAAAAGCCGCCTCGCCCTGGGAAGGGGCGGGCGGCTTGAGTGCATGGCATTCGCGCTACAGGGGGAGCGATGCTCCCTCCGCAGTGCGGCGCTTGCGTCAGACTTCCGCGAGGCGCTTTGCGATGGCAGCGCGGGTTTCCAGCAGTTCCTTGGGCAGGTGGTAGGCCAGTTGCTCGAAATGGGCATCGTGCAGCTGGAGTTCGTCCACCCAGGCGGCCTTGTCGATGTGGGTCACGGTCTGGAACTGCTGGGCGTTGAAGTCCAGGCCGGTCCAGTTGATCTCGGTGTACTGCGGCGCAATGCCGAACATCGTGTCCTGGCCCTCGGCCTGGCCTTCGATGCGGTCGATCATCCACTTGAGCACGCGCATGTTCTCGCCGTAGCCGGGCCAGACGAATTTGCCATCTTCACCCTTGCGGAACCAGTTCACGCAGAAGATCTTGGGCAGGGTGTGGCCCGATTCCTCCAGCTTGTGTTCCATGTCGAGCCAGTGCTGGAAGTAGTCGCTCATGTTGTAGCCGCAGAAGGGCAGCATGGCGAACGGATCGCGGCGCACCACGCCCTGGGCACCGAAGGCGGCTGCGGTGGTCTCGGAGCCCATGGTGGCGGCCATGTACACGCCTTCCATCCAGGTGCGGGCCTCGGTCACCAGCGGCACGGTGGTCGAGCGGCGGCCACCGAAGATGAAGGCATCGATGGCCACGCCATTGGCGTCGTCCCACTGGGGGTCGAGCGCCGGGTTGTTGGTGGCGGCCACGGTGAAGCGCGAATTGGGGTGAGCGGCCTTGGCGCCGGTCTGCTTGGCGATTTCGGGTGTCCAGTCCTTGCCCTGCCAGTCGATCAGGTGGGCGGGGATGCCGCCACCGTCCTTTTCCATGCCTTCCCACCACACGTCGCCGTCGTCGGTCAGGGCCACGTTGGTGAAGATCACGTCCTTGTCCAGCGAGCGCATGCAGTTCGGGTTGGTGTGCATGTTGGTGCCGGGGGCCACGCCGAAGTAACCGGCTTCGGGGTTGATGGCGTACATCTTGCCGTCGGCATGGGGCTTGATCCAGGCGATGTCGTCACCGATGGTGGTGACCTTCCAACCCGCAAAACCGGCCTCTGGGGGTACCAGCATGGAGAAGTTGGTCTTGCCGCAGGCACTGGGGAAGGCGGCGGCCACGTGGTACTTCTTGCCCTGGGGGTTGGTCACGCCCAGGATCAGCATGTGCTCGGCCAGCCAGCCCTGGTCGCGGCCCATGGTGGAGGCGATGCGCAGCGCCAGGCATTTCTTGCCCAGCAGCGCGTTGCCGCCGTAGCCCGAGCCATAGGACCAGATCTCGCGCGTTTCGGGGTAGTGGACGATGTACTTGACCTTGGGGTTGCAGGGCCAGGAGGTGGTGTCCTTCTCGCCAGCCGCCAGCGGTGCGCCCACGGTGTGCATGCAGGGCACGAACTCGCCGTCGGTACCCAGCACGTCATGGACGGCCTTGCCCATGCGGGTCATCAGGCGCTGGTTCACGGCCACGTAGGCGCTGTCGGTCAGTTCCACGCCGATGTGGGCGATGTGGCTGCCCAGCGGGCCCATACTGAACGGCACCACGTACATGGTGCGGCCCTTCATGCAGCCGTCGAACAGCGGCTGCAGCGTGGTGCGCATCTCGGCCGGGGCCATCCAGTTGTTGGTCGGGCCGGCGTCTTCCTTCTTCTCGGAGCAGATGTAGGTGCGGTCTTCCACGCGGGCCACGTCCGACGGGTCGGAGCAGGCCAGGAAGCTGCCGGGGCGCTTGGCCGGGTTGAGCTTCTTGAAGGTGCCGGCATCGACCAGCTGCTGGCACAGGCGGTCGTACTCTTCCTTGGAGCCGTCGCACCAGTAGATGGACTCGGGCTTGCACAGGGCGGCCATGTCGGCCACCCAGGCCAGCAGGCGGGCGTTCTTGACGTAAGCGGGGGCGTTGAGATTCAGGCCCTGCATCGTGGGTGCGTTCATCGGGGAGCTTCCTAAGTTGAAAAACAGTTTTTTCAAAGGAAGCGGACCTGGTGGATCGCGGCGAGGCCTGGCGCAGTTGCGGATGCTGAGCGCTGCCTTTGAAAAAACGGCTGAGGTGCTCAGTCGGCGGGCGGGTGCATGGTGAATCCCCACGGGGTGGAGGCTATGCCACGGAATCCGCGGGTCGGCTGGGATGACGATTCTATGAATCTGCAGCCGATTTGTCTGTCAGCCACGGGCCAAAATCATGCAAAAAAAGCATGAGGTTATGCGTGAATGTGGCTCGGATGGCCGCGAGTTCAGGTCTGCGAGGCCTGCCAGCGCTCATACCCGGCCTTGCGCAGGGCGCAGGCCGGGCAGGCGCCGCAGCCGTAGCCCCAGGCGTGGCGCGTGTCGCGCACACCGTGGTAGCAGGTGTGGGATTGCTCCAGAATGATGTCCACCAGTGCCTGCCCGCCCAGGGTGCGGGCCAGTTGCCAGGTGTCGGCCTTGTCCAGCCACATCAGCGGCGTCTCGAAGGTGAAGCGCTGTCCCATGCCCAGCGACACGGCCACCTGCAGGGCCTTCAGGGTGTCGTCGCGGCAATCCGGGTAGCCCGAGAAATCGGTCTCGCACATGCCGCCCACCAGCGTGTGCAGTCCGCGCCGGTAGCCCACGGCGGCGGCGAGCTGGAAGAACAGCAGGTTGCGCCCCGGCACGAAGGTGTTGGGCAGGCCAGCGGCATCCATCACGATTTCCGTCTCGCGCGTCAGTGCCGTGTCGCTGATCTGGCCCAGCACGGACAGATCGATCATGTGGTCTTCGCCCAGCCGTTCGCGCCACTGCGGAAAACCTGTGCGCAGGGCGGCCAGCACCGCGTGGCGTGCCTGCAGTTCCACCTGGTGGCGCTGGCCGTAGTCGAAGCCGATGGTTTCGACATGGGCGAAATGCTCCAGCGCCCAGGCCAGGCAGGTGGTGGAGTCCTGTCCGCCAGAGAAAAGTACGAGGGCGTGTCCGGATCGCATGGGCGGCATCTTTCGGCAAGGGTGGGCGTAAAAAAACCCCGCGCTGCGGGGTTCGTGGCGGATGCGGCGTGTGCCTCAGGCCATGTTCACGGCAATGAAGGCCAGCAGAAAAATCATGATGGCGCCTACCACGGGCAACACCACGGGAATCAGCGGGACAACATTTTCCACGGCGTCGGCCGAGTGCGCTTCGGGGGCGTGCGAGGTGTTGTGGTCAGACATGGCAAGAACTCCAAAGGGCGTAGAACTGCTGCGATTCTAGCTGCAGCGCCGAAGATCGCGGTGTCCACGGCGTCGCGTCACATCAGCGCGGCTTCCATGCCGGCCGCGCGCAACGCCTCCAGCACCTGGGCCACATGGGGCTGGCCGCGGGTCTGCAGCACCAGCTCGATCTCCACGTTCTGCGCGGCCAGCATGGTGAAGGCCCGCTGGTGGTGCACCTCCTCGATGTTGGCGCCTGCGTCCGCCACGGTGGCGGTGATGCGTGCCAGCACGCCTGGAATGTCGCGCGCACTGACCTTGATGCGCGCCAGCCTTCCAGAGCGCACCATGCCACGCTCGATGATGGCGGCCAGCAGCAGCGGGTCGATGTTGCCGCCGCACAGCACCAGCCCCACCTTCTTGCCGGCAAAGCGCTCGGGGTGGCGCAGCAGCGCGGCCAGGCCGGCTGCGCCCGCACCTTCCACCAGGGTTTTCTCGATTTCCAGCAGCATCAGCACGGCCTGCTCGATGTCGCCCTCGTCCACCAGCACCAGGTCGTCCACCAGGCGCTTGACGACTTCCTGGGTGAGGGTGCCGGGTGTGCCCACGGCAATGCCCTCGGCGATGGTGGAAGTGCCCTGCGGGTGGTGCGTGCCCTTGATGGCATTGACCATGGCCGGAAAGCGCGCGGTCTGCACGCCGATGATCTCGATGTCCGGGCGCAGCGCCTTGGCGGCGGTGGCCACGCCGGCGATCAGCCCGCCGCCGCCCACGGCAATGACCAGGGTGTCGAGATCGGGCACGGCCTGCAGCATTTCCAGCGCGAGCGTGCCCTGGCCGGCGGCCACGGCTTCGTCATCGTAGGGGTGCACGAACACCAGCCCCTCGGTGTCGGCAAGATGGTAGGCATGGGCGCGCGCCTCTTCCAGCGTGTCGCCGTGCAGCACCACCTCGGCGCCAAAGCCGCGCGTGCGCTCCACCTTCACGCCGGGCGTGAAGCGCGGCATGACGATCACGGCGCGCAAGCCCATGCGCTGCGCGTGGTAGGCCACGCCCTGCGCATGGTTGCCCGCGCTCATGGCCACGACGCCGCGCGCGCGCTCGGCCGGGGTGAGCAGCGTGAGCTTGTTGCAGGCGCCGCGCTCCTTGAAGGAAGCGGTGAACTGCAGGTTCTCGAACTTCAGGAAAACCTGGGCGCCGACGATGTCCGACAGCGTGCGCGATTCAACGCACGGTGTGTCGAGCACCTGGCCCTGCAGCCGGGTGGCCGCATCGCGAATGTCTTGAATGGAAAGCATGGCCGCCATTGTGGGGGCAGCAGCACGCGCCGGGAAAGCGCTCCATGCGGTGCAGTGATGAAATTTCATCCATAGCTGCCAGCGCTGGTGCATAAAACGGTTGCCGCCGATTGTTCCCACGCGCATCCCGGAGCACTTGCGCTGGCGTCGCTGCAAGCGCCTGCGGAGAATGGGGCCTCAGGCCGGAAAAGCGCGCGCCAGTACCGCGGCCACGTCCACCGCCCGGGTGTCGATGGCCCCCACCACCCGGCCCGCGCCTGCGCTGCCCAGCCGTGTGGCCATGAAACCATCGGCCACCGCTGCCGGCGCATGGCGGCGCAGCAGGCAGGCCTGGGCTACCAGCACCAGGCGCTGCACCAGCACGCGGCCCAGGGCTTCGCGCTGTTCGGGCGGCGTGGCCAGCAGGCTGCGCAGCGCCTGCAGCTCGGCCTGCAAAAGCGGCTCGCCCGCAGCGGCTTGCGCCAGTTCGGCCAGCAAGGCCATGGCGGCCTCGGGCGCGCGGCCGATGGCGCGCAGCACATCCAGGCACATCACGTTGCCCGAGCCCTCCCAGATGGAGTTGACCGGCGCCTCGCGGAACAGGCGGGCCATCACGCTGCTGTCCACATAGCCGTTGCCGCCAAACACTTCCATGGCTTCGCCGGTCAGCTCCACCGCGCGCTTGCAGACCCAGAACTTGGCGGCGGGCGTCATCACGCGCTTCCAGGCGCGCTGCACGGGGCTGTCGTCACGCTCGAAGGCCTCGGCCAGCCGCATGGCCAGTACCAGCGCGGCCTCGCTTTCCAGCGCCAGGTCGGCCAGCACAGCGCGCATCAGTGGCTGCTCGGCCAGGCGCCTGCCAAAGGCCTGGCGCTGGCGGGCGTAGGCCAGGGCCTGCACGGTGGCCTGGCGCAGGATGGCGGCGCTGCCCAGCACGCAGTTCAGCCGGGTGGTGGTGGCCATCTCGATGATGGTGGGGATGCCGCGTCCTTCCTCGCCCATCAGGATGCCCCAGGCATCCTCGAACTCGACCTCGCTGCTTGCATTGCTGCGGTTGCCCACCTTGTCCTTGAGGCGCTGCACGATCACCGCGTTCTTGCTGCCGTCAGGCCGCCAGCGCGGCACGAAGAAGCAGGCATGGCCGCCCTCGGCCGTGCGTGCCACCACCAAGTGCGCATCGCACATGGGCGCCGAGAAAAACCATTTGTGGCCGCGCAGCAGGTATTCGCCACCGCGCCCGCCTGCGCCGGTACCCGAACGCAACGGCGTGGCCAGCGTGGTGTTGGCGCGCACATCCGAGCCGCCCTGCTTTTCGGTCATGCCCATGCCCAGCCAGATCGCGCGTTTCTGCGCCAGCGGCACATCGCGCGCGTCGTAGTCGTTGCTGAACAGCGGGGCCTGCAGCTGCGCCCACAGCGCAGGCTCTTTCTGCAGCACCGGAATGCTCGCCGTGGTCATGGTGGCCGGGCACAGCGTGCCCTGCTCCACCTGGCCATGCAGATAAAAACCCGCCGCCCAGGCGGCCCAGCGGCCGGGCTGTGCGTCGCGGAACGGCAGGGCGACCAGGCCTTGCCCGCGGTACAAGGCCATGAGTGCGTGCCAGCTCGGGTGGAACTCCACGCTGTCGATGCGCCGCCCGCGCGGGTCAAAGCCGTGCAGCGCGGGTGTGTGGCGGTTCGCCGCCTCGGCCAGGCGCCAGGTTTCCTGCGCGCCCAGCTGCTGGCCGTAGGCCAACAGCTGCGGCCGCGCCCAGAGCGCGCCCGCACGCTCCAGCGCTTCGCCCAGGGCGGCGTCGGTGCCGAGCAGGTTGAAATCGGCCAGTTCGTCGAACTGGTTGAAAACCTCGTGCGTGCTCCTGGCGGTCATGTGTGGGCCTCTTTCGTCTCCCTTCGGGCGGCCACCATGATGTCCGGGAAAAAATGGCCAGGCAAGGTGCACGGGGGTGTGCGGGGGGTGTGCGAAATATTGTGAGAACTCGTGGGCCGCGCACCACGCACTTCAGCGCAACACCCTGCAATTGCCGAACTCGCAGCGGATCGCCAGCGCATCGCCGTTGGTGCAGGCCACACTGTAGGTCTCGAACCCCGGGCCCTTGGCCGCCAGCGATGCCAGCGGCTGTTCGCTGCACGACTGGCTGCGCGCCAGGCGCTCGGCGCTGAAGGCGTCGGTGCCAATCTGGCGGGGCAGTGCAAGCGCGGGCGCGGGGCGCGGTGGCGCCGGTTGGGGCGCGGCCGCCACCGGGCCATGCCCCCGGGTCGCCATGCAGGCGGCCTCGGTTTGCCGGCGCCGCTCCAGCGCCTGCAGCCCCTGCGTTGCACCCAGCACGCCGCCCACGGCCGCCCAGTCGCGCACCGTGTCGTGCCCGTAGCCCAGGCCCCACACCAGCGCAGCCGTCACCAGCGCGCCCTGTACCAGGCCGTCCAGCGTTTCAGCCACTACGCCCACCTGGGCGGCGTGCTGCCTGCAATAGTCCAGGTCGGCGCCGTAGCGGGCGCTGGCACTGTCGTCGGGCGCCCGCTGCGCGGGCAGGTCGGGGCTGTGTGCGGCGCAACCTGCGAGCACCAGGGCCAACAGGCCAACGCACAGTCGTTGCGGCAGCGCTGGCAGGGCGCGCCTGCCTCCTTCCTGCCGTGGGCCACGGCCCATCACGGCGGCGATGGCGGCCGTGGTGCGGGGGCGGTGCATGGGGGTCATGTCGTAGGTGAAGGTCAGGGTGCGTGGAGGCGAGGGCATCCGCAGGGGGTGTCAAGGCGGCAGTATGTACCAGTGCCCGTGTCGGCGTCACTCCGCCATGCGCCCCTGGCCAAGCTTGCAGAAGGGGTTGTTCAAGGTGCACCACGCGAAGGCGCTGCAGCGGCAGAACGCGCATTCCAGCGATCTGGCCCTGTCCGCAGTTTGTGCTTTATCAAACTACAGGTAGTGTTTGATGGGTATCGTACACACCATAGGTAGTGTTTTAACCCCCTTGACGGATTGTGAGAACCCATGGCGTCCACCCTTGTCACCTTGCCCGGTGAAGTCGTTTTGCGCAGCGGGCAGCGCGTTCCTTTTGACGCCGAACGCATCCGTGCCGCACTCGCCAGCGCCGGGCAGGCTGCGGGCGAATATGGCGCCGAAGAGGCTGCACTGCTCACCGCACAGGTCACCAAGGTGCTGATCCACCGCTTCCATGGCGAAGCGCCCACGGTGGAGCAGATCCAGGACGTGGCCGAGCAGACGCTCATCGCCGCCAACCACCTGGCCACGGCGCGCGCCTACATCGTCTACCGCGAGCAGCACGCCACCTTGCGCGCCGACAGGCAGACGCTGGTGGATGTCGAAAGCTCCATCAACGAATACCTCACGCGGGCCGACTGGCGCGTGAACGCCAACGCCAACCAGGGCTATTCTCTGGGTGGCCTGATCCTCAACGTGGCGGGCAAGGTTACGGCCAACTACTGGCTCTCGCATGTCTACACGCCCGAGATCGGCGCGGCGCACCGCAACGGCGACATCCACATCCACGACCTCGACATGCTCAGCGGCTACTGCGCGGGCTGGTCGCTGCGCACGCTGCTCCATGAAGGGCTCAACGGCGTGCCGGGCAAGGTCGAAGCCGGGCCGCCCAGGCACATGTCGTCCGCCGTGGGGCAGATCGTCAACTTTCTGGGCACGCTGCAGAACGAATGGGCGGGTGCGCAGGCCTTCTCGTCGTTCGACACCTACATGGCGCCCTATGTGCGCGTCGATGCCATGGACTACGCCGCTGTGCGCCAGTGCATCCAGGAGCTGGTCTACAACCTCAACGTGCCATCGCGCTGGGGCACGCAGACGCCGTTCACCAACCTCACCTTCGACTGGATCTGCCCCGACGATCTGCGCGAGCAGGTGCCGGTGATTGCGGGCAAGGAGATGCCGTTCAGCTACGGCGAGCTGCAGGCCGAGATGGACCTCATCAACCGCGCCTACATCGACGTCATGACCACGGGCGATGCCAAGGGCCGCGTGTTCACCTTCCCCATCCCCACGTACAACATCACCAAGGACTTTCCGTGGGAGAGCGAGAACGCGCGGCTGCTGTTCGAGATGACGGCCAAGTACGGCCTGCCGTACTTCCAGAACTTCATCAATTCCGAGCTGGAACCGAACATGGTGCGCTCCATGTGCTGCCGCCTGCAGCTCGACCTGCGCGAATTGCTCAAGCGCGGCAACGGCCTGTTCGGCAGCGCCGAGCAGACGGGTAGCCTGGGCGTGGTCACCATCAACTGCGCGCGTCTCGGCTATCTGCACGCAGGCGATGAGACGGCATTGTTCACCGCGCTCGACCACCTCATGGAGCTGGGCAAGCAAAGCCTGGAGACCAAGCGCAAGCTCATCCAGCGCCTCATGGACCAGGGCCTGTTCCCCTACACCAAACGCTACCTGGGCACGCTGCGCAACCACTTCAGCACACTGGGCGTGAATGGCATCAACGAGATGGTGCGCAACTTCACGGGTGACGCGCACGACATCACCAGCGAGCGCGGCCACGCGCTGGCGGTGCGCCTGCTCGACCATGTGCGCGAGCGCATGACCGCCTTCCAGGAAGAAACCGGCCACCTCTACAACCTGGAGGCCACGCCCGCCGAAGGCACGACCTACCGCTTCGCCAAGGAAGACAAGAAGCGCTGGCCTGCCATCCTGCAGGCGGGCACCGTGGAGCAGCCGTACTACACCAACTCGTCGCAGCTGCCCGTGGGCTTCACCGACGACCCTTTCGAGGCGCTGCAGCGGCAGGAGGCCCTGCAGGGCAAGTACACGGGCGGCACCGTGCTGCACCTGTACATGGGCGAGCGCGTCTCCAGCGGCGCGGCCTGCCGCGAGCTGGTGAAACGGGCGCTGACGAACTTCCGCCTGCCCTACATCACCGTCACGCCCACGTTCTCCATCTGCCCCACGCATGGCTACCTGGCGGGCGAGCACCCGTTCTGCCCGCGCTGCGATGAAGAGCGACTGGCGGCCAAGCGTGCGCGCCTGGCTGCGTGAATGGAGCAGAGCAGAGCGCTAGAAACCCCGGCAGATTTCCATCAGGCCTTTATGGCGATCCACACCACAGCATTTCAACCAAGGAGCACTTCATGAGTCACTTTTCGCCCGCAGAACACACCGCCCTGGCCGCCGTTCAGCTCACTGACGACGAACGCCAGCCCTGCGAGGTCTGGACCCGCGTGATGGGCTACCACCGCCCGGTGGCCAGTTTCAACACCGGCAAGCAGGGCGAACACCACGAGCGCCGTTTCTTTGCGGAGCAGGCGCGTGGCGGCAGCAACGCCTGCTGAAGCGCTGCGCGTGGGCGGCCTCACGCCGCTCACCACCATCGACTTCCCGGGCCGCCTGGCGGCCGTTTTCTATTGCCAGGGCTGCCCCTGGCGCTGTGGCTATTGCCACAACCCCGAGCTGTTGGACGCCACGGCGCCGCCCCAGCTGCCCTGGGCCCACGCGCTGGCTTTTCTGCAAAGCCGCCGGGGCCTGCTCGACGGCGTGGTGTTCTCGGGCGGCGAACCCACCTTGCAGGCAGCGCTGCCCGCCGCCCTGGCGGAAGTCCGCGCCATGGGTTTTGCCACGGGCCTGCACACCGGCGGCATGTACTCTGAACGCCTCGCGGCCGTGCTGCCCCTGCTCGATTGGGTGGGGCTGGACATCAAGGGTCCCCCCCATCGGTTCGATGCCATCACGGGTGTGCCGGGCAGCGGGGCGCGTGCCTGGGAGTCGCTGGGCCTTCTGGTGGCCAGCGGCGTGGCGCATGAGTGCCGCACCACCTGGCATGCAGGCCTGTTCCCGCCCGACGAACTGCAGGCACTGGGCAACACATTGACCAGCGCGGGGGTCGCGCTATGGAAGGTGCAGCCCTGCAATGTTCCGGTCAACCACACGGTGGCGCACCCACAGGAGAGCGACCAGGGCGGCCACGTTGTGTCGTAGGCCGCCCTGGTCACGTGGGAATGCGCACTGGCTTCAGCCGCGGCCGGGCACCCAGCCGAGCAGGCCCGGTTCCTTGCGCCATGCGTCGGCAAAAACCACCAGGGAGGCCACCGCCCAGAACACCAGGTATTCCACCCCGGCCTTGTTCCAGTACCAGCCCACGCCGTTGACGATCATGATCGCGCCCGCCGCCACCACCATCAAGCCGGCGGACAGCAGCGCCGCATACTTGGTGAACACGCCCAGCAGCAGCGCCACTCCCACCGCCAGTTCCAGGATGCCGGAGAACACCACAAACACCTCCGGCGGCTGGAACCCCGCCTTGCCGAAGAACACGACGGTGCCTGCAAAGCCGACGATCTTGGACAGCACATGGGGCAGGTAGAAAAGGCCCACGAGCATGCGCAGGACGCGCATCGGGAGATCGTTCGCCTCGCGGGAGGCGCTCGAAGAAGCAGTGAGTGGGAGCGATGACATGATGACCTCGACAACGGTGCACCTTCCACGTGCGAGGCGGCGAAACCTTTTGGGCCTTTGCCTGGCAACCCCGTTCATACAGAAGGTGAAATCAGTGTATTGGTCGCTGATTGGCTGATAAATCAGGAAAAGCGGGACACACTGGTGCGCCATTGGTGTTGATATTGCGCTCAATGTTTGAGGTGTATCAAGCACGACCAGCGCGTGTTGCGCTGGCGTTTTGTCGGTCTTCGCGGCAAGGCGTGCATGCCCTCACCGGCTTGCGCATTCAGCCGGGACTATGCGCTGGTACACACCCGCAGCACCTCGGTCCCGTACGCCTGCAGTTTCTTGGCACCCATGCCGCTGATGCCCTGCAGGTCGTCCAGCGACGCGGGCTTGCGCTCGGCAATGGCCGCCAGGGTGGCATCATGAAAGATCACATACGCGGGCAGATTGTGCTCGCGCGCCACCTCGGCGCGCCAGGCCTTGAGGTTGATGAAGCGCACCTGCGCATCCGGCCCCAGGTTGGCGGCCGCGGCGGGCGGGGCGCTGCCTTTGCGGCTGCGTTTGGCAGGGGTCGATGACACCGATTCGCGCAGCTGCACCGGCACCTCGCCCTTGAGCACGGCGCGCGAGCCTTCGGTAAGGCCCAGGGTGTCGAAGCTGTGGCCGCTCTCCAGCATGACTTTGTGCAGGCCAACGGCACCGGTGGCCAGCAGTTGGCGCAGCACGCCGCGCAGCTGTGCTTCGGAATAGTCCTTTCCCACGCCAAAGGTCGAGAGCTTGTCGTGGCCGAACTGCTGGACCTTCTCCGTGTCCTTGCCACGCACGATGTCCATGATGTGGCCGGTGCCGAAGCTCAGGCCGCTGGCCTGCTGCACGCGGTAGATGGTGGACAGCAGCTTGCGTGCCGCGTCCGTGCCGTCCCACACGGCAGGGGGGCTGATGCAGTTGTCGCAGTTGCCACAGGGTGTGGATGCTTCGCCAAAGTACGCCAGCAGCCGCACGCGCCGGCAGTCGGTGGCCTCGGCCAGCGCCAGCAGGGCGTCGAGCTTGCCGCGCAGCGCCTGCTTGAACTCCTCGCCCGCGGGGCTCTCGTCGATCATGCGGCGCTGGTTCACCACGTCCTGCAGGCCATAGGCCATCCAGGCATCGGCGTTCAGGCCATCACGCCCTGCGCGGCCGGTCTCCTGGTAGTAGCCCTCGATGTTCTTGGGCATGTCCACATGGGCCACAAAGCGCACGTCGGGCTTGTCGATGCCCATGCCAAAGGCAATGGTGGCCACCATCACGATGCCTTCCTCGCGCAGGAAACGGTCCTGGTTCTTCTGGCGCACCTTGGTGTCCAGCCCCGCGTGGTAGGGCAGGGCGGTGAGGCCCGCGTCGCTCAGCGTGGCGGCCAGTTCTTCCACGCGCTTGCGCGACTGGCAGTACACCACGCCGGCCTCGCCCGCATGTTCGCGTTCGATGAAGCGCAGCAGCTGCGTGGTCGCGTCCTTCTTCTCGACGATGGTGTAGCGGATGTTGGGCCGGTCAAAGCTGCTGATGAACAGCCGCGCGTCTTCCAGCTGCAGCCGCTCGATGATGTCGGCGCGCGTCAGGTCGTCGGCCGTGGCCGTGAGCGCAATGCGCGGCACGCCTGCATAGCGCTCGTGCAGCACGGTGAGCGCGCGGTATTCGGGGCGGAAGTCGTGGCCCCATTGGCTGACGCAATGCGCTTCGTCGATGGCAAACAGGCTGAGGTGGCCGCCCTGGTACAGGCTGTCGAGCAGGCCGAGGAAACGCGGCGTGTTCAGCCGCTCGGGCGCGGCATACAGCAGCGTGATGTCGCCGGTCTGCAGGCGCAGCTCCACGTCCTGCGCCTCGTCAAAACTCAGTGTGGAGTTGAGAAATGCGGCAGAAACCCCCGCCTCGTGCAGCGCGCCCACCTGGTCGTGCATCAGCGCGATCAGTGGCGAGACGACGATGGTCACCCCACGCCCCTGCTGCTGGCGCACGATGGCTGGCACCTGGTAGCACAGGCTCTTGCCGCCACCCGTGGGCATGAGCACCAGCGCGTCGCTGCCGGCGATCACATGCTCGACGATGGCCTGCTGGGGACCGCGAAATTGTTCGTAGCCAAAGACGTCGTGCAGGACGGTGTGGGCGGGCGAGGCGGAAAGGGACGGACGGAGGGACAACGGGAGCTCTGAATTTGATAGCTGATAGCGCTTTTCCATCAAGCGCTGGAGGCCAATTTTTGCCTGAAACTGCGGGGTAGAACCTGCGCGGAAGCAAAGCGGCTATTGTGCGCCGAGCACCGTCTCCCAGGGATTGACCAGCACCACGGGCGCGCTGACGAAGTCGCTCACGTTGCGCGTGACCACGGCCAGGCCATGTTCCAGTGCTGTCGCTGCGATCAGCGAATCAAAGGCTGCCATGGGCTTGCCCGCCGCCTCGGTCTGCGCGCAAAGGCGCGCCCAGTACCCCGCTGTGTCGCGCGTGAAAGCCAGAGCCCGTTGACCAAACCCCGCCTGCACCCCTGTCAGCCAATGGGCCAGCTCGCTTTGCCGGCGAGAAGGCGGCAGGCGAACGATGCCCCGCTCCAGTTCGGCCAAGGTCAGGGCCGAGACAAAAAGGTCGGCAGATGCGCGCGCGCCCATCCAGTCCAGCACTGCGGGATGGGGAGCGGGCCGCACCAATTCTGACAGCAGGCAAGTGTCCAGCAGGTATTTCACGCCAGGTCACTCCAGGGCCAACGTGCGGATGGGTTCGGCTGACCGCGTCGTGTCCAGCGGCTCGCCGCGTGGCGCCTTCAACAGCAGGGAAACCAGCGCATCTTCGCCTGCCAGCCGTCGGTACTCGGGCGCTGCCAATAGCACCACGGCGTCGCTGCCGCGCCGGGTGACCAACTGGGGACCTTGGTTCAGTGCGCATTCCACCAGTTCACTGAAGCGGCTTTTGGCGTCTTGTAGCTGCCAAGCATGCATGATGGATCCTTTTTTATCAGACTAGTCTGTCTAGTATGGTGGAACGACATGATCATGTCAATCGCATAGGCAGTGCCAATCACCGGCTTACAATCCCGCCCGGTGCCCACCTTGCTTGCACATGAGCAAAAAAAGGCCGTTTTCTTGCTCTCCATTCATTTCATGCGGCCTCTATTCATAGAGTGCGCCGCCGGTGTTTAAACGTGTGCACTTTCCCGGCGTTGCGCGCTCGCTGAAGAAAGGTTTCACATGAACAACACCTCTTCGTTTGCGCGCCAGGCGCAAACCCACCTCCAAGCGATTGCGGGCGCCGGCAATGCCGTCGTCAAGCGGTCTCACGTCTACGAACTGATGGCCGCTGCGCTGGGGCTTGGCTCCCATGCCACCTTGAAGGCCCATGGCCTGCTGTGCCCTCTGCCGTCACAGCCGCTACTGGCGCACTACGGTGCCTTGCATCCTGGGCCTTGTGCTGCGCGGGCCGAGACCCTCGGCGTGGCCCGTGAGCGCTGCGAGCCCCTGGCGCAGGCCTTGTGCGCGGATATGGCAGCGAAGGCGCTGGGCCTGGTGCCATGGGAAGACATCCTCGGGGCCCTGCTTTCGGGCAGCCGAGAGCTTTACCGTGAAACACCGCGCGACGATGCGTACTACGAGTCACTTTACGCAGCGCTGGACGACGATCCCGACGCCTGGCCAGAAGATCCGGAATCCTTACGCCTGGACAGCCCCTTCGTGTGCCAAGCCTTGCAAAAGGCAGCCGGGCAGGGCGAGGGGCGCGCCCACCTGGCGCTGGGTCTTCTGGTCGAGCGTGGAGCCCGCGTGGATGCTGGGCACCAGGGCGGAGACGACGCTGAGGAAGACGCAGACATGGACGATCTGCCCGATTCGCGGGCTGGCTTGTATGGGTACGAGCGCCAGCAAAAGGGCGAGGTGCTGACGGGCGTCGAACTGGAATGGGCCGAGGACTATGCAGAGCGCGTCCAGCGGCGCGCTGCGGCATCGCGTGACCTGGCCACGCGCAGTAGTACCGCCCGCGACCACTTCAACGCCGCCGCCGCATTGGGCCAGCACGATGCGTTGCTGCTGCTGGCAGACCGGTATGGCGATGATCGCTTCTTTGACCTTCAGGCGCCGCAGGTTCGTGCCGACCCTTTGTGGATTGCCGACCTCGCGCAACGCGTAGGCCGCTATGAATGGGCGCCCGCCTGGTTGGCATTGGCGGCCGAGCGTGGCGACATGCGGGCCATGCGAGAGCTCATGGAGTCGTGGCAGGCAGGCGATCCTGTCAAGGTATGGACCTGGTTTCACTACGCCAGGTTGCTGGGTAAGGACCTCACCCAAGGTGACTACCGGGCCATTCACGGGGATGGCTCCAGCTACGACGACGTGGGTGGCCCCATGTTTGTGGATGGGATGGATGGCGTCGAGCTTCCGACAGTGGATGAATCCGTGCGCCAGGAAACTCTGCGGGCGGCGCAATCCTTGTTTGCACGCATGAAGGGCGACAACGGGCTGCTGCCGAGCGCCCAGTGAAGCACGGCAGCCGGGTCAGTCCAGCACGGTGCGCGCAATGATGTTGCGCTGGATCTCCGACGAGCCTTCGTAGATGCGCAGGATGCGTGCATCGCGCACATAGCGTTCCAGCGGCATGTCCCGCGTAAAGCCGTAGCCGCCGTGGATCTGCAGGGCTGCATCGGTCACGAAAGCCACCATTTCCGAGGCGTAGAGCTTGCACATGGCCGATTGCAGCGTGAACGGCTGCCCCGCCTCGCGCAGCGCCAGGGCCTGCAAGGTCAGGCCCCAGGCGGCTTCCAGGCGCAGCTTCATGTCGGCCAGCATCCATTGGATGCCTTGTTTGCCCGATAGCGGCTCGCCGCCGATCTGGCGTGTTTTGGCCCATTGCACGGCCGCGTCCAGCGCCGCCTCGGCAATGCCCAGGGAGGTGGCCGCCACGTCGAGCCGGCTGTTGTCCAGCACCTTCATGGCGGTCTTGAAGCCGGTGCCCTCGGCGCCCAGGCGGTGGTCCAGCGGCACATCGACCGCGTCGAACGACACCTCAAAGGCGTGGCCGCCACGGATACCCATGAGTTTTTCGGGCGACGAGACGTGCACGCCCGGCGTGCTGGTGGGCACGATGAAGGCACTCACGCCACGCGCCCCGGCTGCCGGGTCGGTCTTGGCAAACACCACCAGAAACTGCGCCTTGCCCGCGTTGGAAATGAAGTGTTTGACGCCATCGATGCGGTACACCTCGCCCTGGGCGGTGGTGGTGCGCACGGCGCGCGTGCTCAATTCGGCCGGGTGGGAGCCGCCGCGCGGCTCGGTCAAAGCAAAACCAGCCAGCCATTCGCCGCTGGCGCAGCGCGGCAGCCAGCGCGCGCGCTGCGCGTCGTCGCCACCGATCAGCACCGCATCGGTGCCCAGGTAGTGCGCGCCGATCATCGATGACGTTGCTGCGCAGGCGCGGGATATTTCGACCAGCGACAGCAGCATGGCCGTGGGGGTCACCCCGGGGCCGCCGAACTGCTCGGGAATGTTCATTCCCATCACGCCCAGCGCGGACAGGCCCGGAACATGGCAGGTGGCGCACAGCGCCTGTTCGTCCAGCGCCTGCGCCTGGGGCGCCAGTGCTTCGGCGGCGTAGCGGGCCACGGCGTCGGCCAGTGCGCGGTCTTCTGTGGTGATGCCCATGCGTTCGGTCATGTGATGTCTCCTGGAGGGTTTTCAGTGGGTGGGGCCGAACACGCCTGTAGCGCGCAGTTCGGCCAGTTTTTCCATGCTGCAGCCGGCCAGGGCCATGAGCAGCGCGTCCGTGTGTTCGCCCAGTGCCGGCGCGCGCTCGGCCCGGTTGGGTGCGGCGGCGCCAAAGCGCACCGGTTGGGTGGGCAGGCGCAGGCCGGGCAGACGCTCGTCGTGCACCGGGCGCAACAGTTCGCGTGCCACGGCCTGCGGCGACTCCAGCGCCTGCGCAATGTTCCAGATGGGGGCTGCAGGCACACCGGCGCTATCGAGCAGGGCCACCACCTGCGCCACGGGCAGGGTGCCCGCCCAGGCTTCAATCGCTTCCCGCAACGCAGGCTCCGCGGCCGAGCGCGATTCGTCGGTGGCAAAGCGCGGATCGCTGGCCAGCGCGGGCTGCGCCATGGCGCAGGCCAGCGCGTCGAACAGCTTCTTGTTGAGCACGGCCAGGGCAAAGTGGCCGTCCTGCGCGCGGTATACGCCAAAGGGCGCCGAGAGCGGGTGGCGGTTGCCCACGCGCCGCGCCGGTTTGCCGGTGAACAGGTAGCGCGCCATCGAGGTGGCCAGAAAACTCAGCGTGGTGTCGAACATGGCCACATCCACATGCTGGCCCTGGCCGGTGCGCTGTGCCTGCAGCAGTGCCGCCAGCGTGGCCCATGAGGCAAACAGCCCGGCCACCACGTCGGACACGGCCTCGCCTACCAGCGTGGGGGCGCCATCGGGCTCGCCCGTGGCCTCCATCAGGCCGCTCATGGCCTGCACGATGATGTCGTAGGCGGGCCGGTGCGCCAGCGGCCCGGTCTGGCCAAAGCCCGAGACGCTGACCACCACCAGCCTGGGGTTCAGTGCCTGCAGGCTGGCCGCGCCAATGCCCAGCCGCTCAGCCACGCCGGGGCGAAAGTTCTCCACCACCACATCGGCCTGCGCCGCCATGGAATGCACCAGCGCCACCGCCTCGGGGGATTTGAGGTCCAGCACCACGCTTTTCTTGTTGCGGTTCATGACAGTGAACAGCGCGCTTTCGCCGTTCTGCATGGGGCCAATGGCGCGGTAGTCGTCGCCCTGGGGCGGCTCGATCTTGATGACTTCGGCGCCCAGGTCTGCGAGCAAGGCGGTCGAAAGCGGGCCAGCGAGCACACGGGTGAAATCAAGAATGCGGATGCCGTCGAGCGGCAGTGTTGCGGGGGTCATGTGTGGGCTCCAACGCGGTGCAAAACTGCATGGTGGCGCACAATTGAATTACAAGAAAGAATTGTTTTTTGATAAATTGGATCAATAAAAATGATGCAAATAAATCTGCGCCAGCTGGAATACTTTGCGGCCGCGGCCCACCACGGCGGTGCGGCGCGGGCCGCACAGGCACTGGGTGTGTCCCAGCCTTCCGTCTCCAAGGCCATTGCCGATCTGGAGGTGCTCTGGGGCGAAGTGCTGTTCGTGCGTCTGCATGCGCGGGGCATGGAGCTCACGGCCGCCGGCGTGGCGCGCCACCGCGCAGCACAGGCCCTGCTGGAGCAGGCGCGCGCCCTGGCCGGGCCGCGCTCGGGTGCGCTCGCGGGGCTGTTGCGTGTGGGGTGCCTGAGCACATTGGCCCCGCGCTGGCTGCCTGTCATCCTGGCGCACCTGCGGGCAGCGCACCCGGCCATCGAGGTGCAATTCCACGAAGACGACACCGAGAACCTGATGCGCATGCTGGCGCGCGGGGCGCTGGATGTCGCCCTGCTGTACGACCTGGGCCTGGCCCGCAGCGGCGTGCGACTCGAGCCAGTGGTGGACCTGGTGCCCTACGCCCTGCTGCCCTGGGGGCACCCGCTGGCGGCAGCCAGCAGCCTGCGCCTGAGCGAGTTGGCGCGCGAGCCCCTGGTGCTGATCAACCTGCCGCACAGCCGGGAGTATTTTTTGTCGCTGTTTCGCAGTGCGGGTGTCACGCCCCGCATCGTCTGCGAGTCCCCTTCGCTGGAGACGGTGCGCGGCCTGGTCGCCAATGGGCTGGGCGTGTCCCTGCTGACCACGCGCCCGGTGAGCGACCGCAGCCATGACGGCAAGCGCGTCGCCTGCCGCAGGCTGCGGGGGCGTCTGGCGGTGCAGTCGGTGGTGCTGGCCTATCCCGACAGCGGTGCGTCACCGGCGGCTCTGGCGCAACCCTTTGCGCGGGCCGTGCAGGCGGTGTTTGCCCCGCAGGCCGATGATCTGACGCGCAGGGCCGGCGTGCAGAACTGACCCTGCACAGGGGTGTGGGCGTATTAGGGTTTCACCTGTATATACAGGTATGGGCAAGATTGCACAATGCAATGGCTTAGGGCGGCTGGGTGGATGCCGCCAATCCCACTTTGACGCTTCACACTGCAAAGGAGTCACCAATGGCCCAGTCACTCATCAAGAATGCCGCACTGCTCGCAGTCGGCGCCGTCATCGCAGCCATGGCGGTTCCGGCCAGCGCACAGACCCGGATCACGCTGGGCATGTCGGGCTGGACCGGTTTTGCGCCGCTGACACTGGCCGACAAGGCCGGCATCTTCAAGAAAAACGGTCTGGAAGTGGATCTGCGCATGATTCCGCAGAAAGACCGTCACCTGGCCCTGGCGTCCGAAGCCATCCAGTGCGCCGCCACCACGGTCGAAACGCATGTCGCCTGGAATGCCAATGGCGTTCCCATCGTGCAGATTTTCCAGATGGACAAGTCCTACGGCGCCGATGGCCTGGCCGTGCGCAACGACATCAAGGGTTTTGCCGAACTCAAGGGCAAGACGATCGGCGTCTCTGCCCCTGGCACGGCGCCCTATTTCGGCCTGGCCTGGATGCTCAACAAGAACGGCATGACCATCAAGGACGTGAAGCTGGTCTCGCTGGAGCCGCAGCCCGCAGCGCAGGCCTTCATTGCGGGCCAGAACGATGGCGCCATGACCTACGAGCCCTACCTGTCCACCGTGCGTGCCAACCCCCAGGCCGGCAAAATCCTGGCCACCACGCTGGGCTACCCCATGGTGATGGACACCGTGGGCTGCGCGCCCACCTGGCTCAAGGCCAACCCGCAGGCCGCGCAGGCGCTGACCAACTCGTATTTCGAGGCGGTGGAACTGATCAAGGCGGACCCGGCCAAGGCGCATGAAATCATGGGCGCCGCCGTCAAGCAAAGCGGCGAGCAGTTTGCCAAGTCGGCGGGTTTCCTGCGCTGGCAGGACAAGGCGGCCAACCAGAAATTCTTTGCGGGAGAGCTCATGCAGTTCATGAAGGACTCGGTGCCCATCCTGCTGGAGGCCGGGGTGATCCGCAAGGCGCCGGCTGACCTCAACGCCACCTTCGACGCCAGTTTCATCAAGTAAGCCGGAGCTATTCCGCCATGCAAACCCATTCTGTTTCCACGCCGGTGCGCGGTATGGCGTCGGTGCCGGTCGTCCGGCGCAAGCGTTCCATCAAGCCGCTGGACCCCATCAGTCCGCGCCTGCAATCCCTGCTCGGCATGGGCTTCTTCGTCCTGTTCGTGCTGGTGTGGGCCGGGTTCACGCTGGGCGGTTGGGTCTCGCCCACCTTCCTCGCCAGCCCGGTCACCATGGTGCAGGAAGGCTGGTTGCTGTTCACCGAGTACAACTTCCTGCACGACATCGGCATGACGGTGTGGCGCGTGATGGGGGGCTTCTTGCTGGCCACGGCCATCGCGGTACCGCTGGGCATTGCCATGGGCGCCTACAAGCCGGTGGAGGCGTTCTTCGAGCCCTTCATTTCCTTTTGCCGCTACTTGCCTGCGTCGGCCTTCATCCCGCTCCTGATCCTGTGGGCCGGCATTGGCGAGACGCAAAAACTCCTGGTCATCTTCATTGGCTCGGTGTTCCAGATCGTGCTGATGGTGGCAGTCACCGTGGGGGGCGCCCGGCGTGACCTGGTCGAGGCGGCCTACACCCTGGGGGCCGGCAGCAGCGGCATCGTGCGCCGCGTGCTCATTCCTGGCGCCGCGCCGGGCATTGCCGAAACGCTGCGCCTGGTGCTGGGCTGGGCCTGGACCTACGTCATCGTGGCCGAGCTGATCGGCTCTGCCTCGGGCATCGGCCACATGATCATGGACAGCCAGGCCCTGCTCAATACCGGGCAGATCATCTTCGGCATCATCATCATCGGCATCATCGGCCTGATCTCGGATCTGGCGTTCAAGACGCTCAACCGCCGCCTGTTCGCCTGGAGCAACCTGTAATGAGCGCACTGAACCAACTGTCGATCCGCGGCGTCTCGCGCACCTTCACTTCGACCCGCGGCCAGGCCACGCAGGCTTTGCTGCCCGTGGATTTCGAGGTGCGCGAAAACGACTTCGTCACCATTCTGGGCCCCTCGGGCTGCGGCAAATCGACGATGCTGCGCATCGTGGCCGGCCTGGACTTTCCGACCACCGGACAGGTGGTGCTCGACGGACGGTCGGTCGAGGGCCCTGGCGCCGACCGCGGCATGGTGTTCCAGAGCTACACGCTGTTCCCCTGGCTCACCATCGAGCAGAACATCCGCTTCGGCCTGCGCGAGCGCGGCATGGGTGCCGCGCAGCAAAAAGAGCGCAGCGACTACTTCATCAGCAAGGTGGGCCTGCGCGGCTTCGAGCAGCATTTTCCCAAGCAGCTCTCGGGTGGCATGCAGCAGCGCACGGCGATTGCCCGCGCGCTGGCCAACGACCCCAAGATTCTGCTCATGGACGAGCCCTTTGGCGCGCTCGACAACCAGACCCGCGTACTCATGCAGGAGTTGCTGCTGGGCATCTGGGAGGCCGAGCGCAAGACGGTGATGTTCGTCACTCACGACATCGATGAAGCCATCTTCATGGCCAACCGCGTGGCGGTGTTCAGTGCCCGGCCCGGCCGCATCAAGACCGAGCTGGCGGTAGACCTGCCGCACCCGCGCCATTACACGATCAAGACCAGCCCCGAGTTCATGGACCTCAAAGCCCGTTTGACCGAAGAGATCCGGGCCGAGTCGCTGGCCGCCGATCTGCATTGAACCGCCTGCAACGTTGCCCGCCATGACCCATCCCACCGTTCGCCGTCCTCACCATGCCGCGCATCCGGCCCACAGCGTGCCCGCGCCCGCACAGGCCATGGCGCTGTACGAGCAGATCAAAGACCACATCTCGCGCAAGATCCAGGAAGGTGTCTGGCGCGCCGGTGACCGGCTGCCTTCCGAAAACGATCTGGTGACCCAGTTCGGCGTCTCCCGCATGACGGTGAACCGCGCCCTGCGCGAGCTGGTCGAGCAGGGCCGCATCGTGCGGGTGGCCGGGGTGGGCAGCTTCGTGGCCGAAGACAAGCCCCAGTCCACGCTGCTGCAGATCGCCAACCTGGCGACCGAGATCCGCCAGCGCGGGCACGACTACCGTTGCGACCTGCTTTCGGTCGAGCGCGTTTCGGCCAGCCTGGAGGTGGCCGCTGCGCTGGACCTGCGCACGGGCGAGTCGGTCTTCCATTCGCTGTGCATCCACCGCGAGGACGGCCTGCCGGTACAGCTGGAAGACCGCTATGTCCATCCCGGCCAGGTGCCGCAATTCACCCGGCAGGATTTCTCGCAGCAGCAGCCCTCCGAATACCTGGTGCGCAATGTCCCCTTCGACCAGATCGAGCATGTGGTCGATGCCGTCATGCCCACGCCAGAGCAGGCGGCGCTGCTGGAGATGAACGTGGCCGAGCCCTGTCTGCTGCTCACGCGGCGCACCTGGTCGCGGGGCGTGCCCATCACCGTGGTTCGTTGCCTGCACCCCGCCTCGCGTTACCGGCTGGGCAGCCGGTTCCGTACCGACGGCAACCCGCTCCAGGGCTGAAGCCCTCTCTCCACCCTCTTCGCATTGCGCTCACGGTTACTTGTCTATACAGGATCATTCCATGTCTACCACCACCCTGTCCCCACTGACCCTGCGTCCTGGCAATGTCACGCTGGCCGAGCTGCGCCGCATCCATGCCGCACCCCTGCCGTTGATCCTCGATCCGGCGGCAGGCGCAGGCATGCGGGCATCGCAAGCCACGGTGCAGCGCATCGTCGATGAAGACCAGGTGGTCTATGGCATCAACACCGGTTTTGGCAAGCTGGCCAGCACCAAGATCGCCCACGAGCGCCTGGCCGAGCTGCAGCGCAACCTGGTGCTATCGCACAGCGTCGGCACGGGCGATGCATTGCCGGACGATGTGGTGCGCCTCATCCTCGCGACCAAGGCCATCAGCCTGGCGCGCGGGCACTCGGGTATCCGGCCCGAGATCGTGGACGCGCTCCTGGCCATGGCCAATGCCAACGTGTTGCCCGTGATTCCGGCCAAGGGATCGGTGGGCGCATCGGGCGACCTGGCACCGCTCGCGCACCTGGCCTGCGTGCTGATCGGGGAAGGGCAGGCCAAAGTCAACGGCAGCGTGGTGCCGGGGGTAGATGCCATGCGCTCCATCGGTTTGCAACCGTTCGTGCTGGGCCCCAAGGAAGGACTGGCGCTGCTCAACGGTACGCAGGTGTCTACCTCGCTCGCGCTGGCCGGGCTGTTCGGCGCCGAGAGCGTGTTGGCCGCCGCGCTGGTGGCGGGCTGCCTGTCCCTCGAAGCCATCAAGGGCTCGGTCAAGCCCTTCGATGCGCGCATCCACGAGGCGCGCGGCCAGGCCGGGCAGATCGCCGTGGCGGCTGCCGTGCGCGCGCTGCTCGACGGCAGCGCCATCGACACCTCGCACCCGCACTGCGGCCGGGTGCAGGACCCGTACTCCATCCGCTGCGTGCCGCAGGTGATGGGGGCGTGCCTGGACAACCTGCACCACGCTGCGCGCGTGCTCGCCACCGAGGCGAATGCCGCGTCGGACAACCCGCTGGTGTTCAGCAATGGCGATGTGATCTCTGGTGGCAACTTCCATGCCGAGCCGGTGGCCTTTGCGGCGGACATCATCGCGCTGGCCGTGGCAGAGATCGGCGCCATCTCCGAGCGCCGCCTGTCGCTGCTGCTGGACCCCGGCCTCTCGGGCCTGCCCGCCTTCCTGATCCGCGACAGCGGCGTGAACTCGGGCTTCATGATTGCGCAGGTCACCGCCGCCGCCCTGGCCGCCGAAAACCAGTGCCTGGCCAACCCCAGCAGCGTGACCAGCCTGCCCACATCGGCCAACCAGGAAGACCATGTCTCCATGGCCACCTACGGCGCACGCCGCCTGGCCGACATGGTGCGCAATGCGGCCGTGATGGTCGGCATCGAGGCCATGGCCGCTGCGCAGGGCATGGAGTTCGACCGGAGGCCTGTGGCCCCCACGCTCGGCACTGGCGTGTCCTCGCTGCCCACCGAGGGGGCGCAGCCAGCCTTGGCGCGGCCCGGCGGCTGGCTGAAATCCTCACCCCTCATCGAAGACCAGTTCGCCGCCATCCGCCAGCGCGTGGCCTATCTGGAGCAGGACCGCTACCTGGCCCCTGACATCGAAGCCATGCGCGAATGGGCGCAGCAGTCGGCCTGGCCCGCACCGCTCCTGCGCTGCCTGCCCAGCCACGCCTGAGCCCTTCACCTTCCAGCCTACGTACTTTCAGGAGCTCGTCATGAATGCCATGAGCGTCCCGCCCCACGCACCGGTGAGTGGCGTCGAAACCCGGACCATCGACATGGTTCCCGAGCGCGAGCGCCACGGCTCGCCGCGCAGCCAGTTCACCTTGTGGTTCGGCGCCAACCTGCAGATCACCGCCGTCGTGGATGGCGCGCTGGCCATCATCTTCGGTGTGGACGCGATGACGGCCATCATTGGCCTGCTGATCGGCAACCTCCTTGGTGGCGCAGTCATGGCTCTGCACTCGGCCCAGGGCCCGCGCATGGGGTTGCCGCAGATGATTTCGAGCCGGGTGCAGTTCGGCGTCAAGGGCGCGGCGCTGCCGCTGATCCTGGTCATCGTGATGTACCTCGGGTTTGCCGCCACCGGCACGGTGCTGTCGGGCCAGGCGATCAACAGCATGTTCGGCGTGACTGCGCCGGCGTTCGGCATCGTTGCCTTCGGCAGTCTGACGGCCATCGTCGCGACGGCTGGCTATCGCCTGATCCACCAGTTGGGCAAGATCGCCAGCATCGTGGGCATCTTCGGCTGGCTGTTTCTGGCGTACCAGCTGTTTCGCCAGTACGACGTGAGCGCTGCGTTCGGACACACGGCATTCAGCGTGCCGACGCTCTTGCTGGCGATCTCGCTGTCGGCAGGCTGGCAGCTGACATTTGCGCCCTATGTCGCCGACTATTCGCGCTACCTGCCGTCCCACACCCCCGCTGCCTCGACGTTCTGGACGACCTTCCTCGGCACAGCCCTGGGCGCGCAGATCGCGATGACTTTCGGCGTGCTGGTGGCTGCGGTGTCGGGCGCCGCGTTCCTGAAGAATCAAGTGGGTTTCATGGGCGGTTTGGCCGGCCCGGGTGCCGCGGTGGTGATCTACCTGGTGATCGTGATGGGCAAGCTGACGGTCAACTGCCTGAACGCCTATGGCGGCTTCATGTCGATGCTGACCACCGTCAGCGCCTTCAACCGCAGGACGCGGATTTCGCCGCTGGCGCGCGTGCTGTTCATCGTCGGCTTCGTCGCCGTGTCGATGGCCATCGCGCTGGCGGCCAGTGCGGACTTCCTGAACAATTTCAAGAACTTCGTGCTGCTGCTGCTGGCCGTGTTCGTGCCATGGAGCGCGGTCAACCTGGTGGACTACTACCTGGTCTCCAAGGAACGGGTGGACATCCCGGCGCTGTACGACAGCCAAGGCCGCTACGGCAGCTACAACTGGATCGCCCTGGGCTGCTACGTGTTCGGCATCGTCGTTCAGATTCCGTTCCTGGCCCAGAAGATGTACACCGGCCCTTTCACCAAGATGCTGGGCGGTGCCGATATTTCCTGGATCGTGAGCTTGCTCCTTACCGCGCTGGTGTACTACCCGTTGGCGAAGAAGACGATGAAAGTTCCGGCCGGGATGATCCTCCCATCCGACGAGGCCGCCGAAGCGCCAGGCACCAAGACATCCACGACACCTGCTGATGCGACCTTGCTGGGCCTACCGCGTACCGCTTGATCGCCGATCTTTTTTCCACTGACATTTTCACCCGATCCACCCCACCTTTTATGGAGCTCGCCATGAACGCCCCCGAAAAATTTGTGTCCACCGACCCCCGCTTTGATGCCAGCCGTGTCATCCGCGCGCCGCGCGGCACCCAGCTGCATTGCAAGAATTGGCTGACCGAAGCGGCCTATCGCATGATCCAGAACAACCTGGACGCCGAAGTGGCGGAAGATCCCCAGAACCTGGTCGTCTACGGCGGCATTGGCCGCGCCGCCCGCAACTGGGAATGCTTCGACCAGATCCTGGCCTCGCTCAAGGACCTGAACAGCGACGAAACCCTGCTGGTGCAGTCGGGCAAGCCGGTGGGCGTTTTCAAGACGCATGAAAACGCGCCGCGCGTGCTGATTGCCAACTCCAACCTGGTGCCCAAGTGGGCCAACTGGGAACACTTCAACGAACTCGACCGCAAGGGCCTGTTCATGTACGGCCAGATGACGGCCGGCAGCTGGATCTACATCGGCAGCCAGGGCATCGTGCAGGGCACGTTCGAGACCTTTGTCGAGGCCGGCCGCCAGCACTACAACAACAGCCTGGCAGGCAAGTGGATTCTCACCGCCGGTCTGGGCGGCATGGGGGGGGCGCAGCCGCTGGCCGCCACGCTGGCTGGCGCCTGCTCGCTCAACATCGAGTGCCAGCAGTCCAGCATCGACTTCCGCCTGCGCACCCGCTATGTGGACAAGCAGGCCCGCGACATCGACCACGCGCTCGAACTCATCGCGCAGCACACGGCGGCCAAGGAGGCCATTTCCATCGCGCTGCTGGGCAATGCGGCCGACATCGTTCCCGAGCTGGTGCGCCGCGCCAGGGCGGGCGCCATCCGCCCCGATCTGGTGACCGACCAGACCTCCGCGCACGATCTCATCAACGGTTACCTGCCCTCGGGCTGGAGCGTGGCGCAGTGGAAGGCCGCGCAAAAAGATCCCGCGCAGCACGCCGCGCTGACCGAGGCCGCGGCCAAATCCTGCGCCGTGCACGTGCAGGCCATGCTGGACTTCCAGGCCATGGGCATCCCGACGGTGGACTACGGCAACAACATCCGCCAGGTGGCCTTTGACCAGGGCGTGGCGAATGCCTTCGACTTTCCCGGTTTCGTGCCCGCCTACATCCGCCCGCTGTTCTGCGAAGGCAAGGGGCCGTTCCGCTGGGTGGCGCTCTCGGGCGATCCGGAAGATATCTACAAGACCGACGCCAAGCTCAAGGAACTGTTCCCCAACGACAAGCCGCTGCACCGCTGGCTCGACATGGCGCGTGAGCGCATCGCTTTCCAGGGCCTGCCAGCGCGCATCTGCTGGCTGGGCCTGGGCGAACGCGACAAGGCCGGCCTGGCCTTCAACGAAATGGTGAAAAACGGGGAGCTGAAGGCCCCCATCGTCATCGGCCGCGACCACCTCGACACCGGCTCGGTCGCCAGCCCCAACCGCGAGACGGAAGCCATGAAGGACGGCACCGACGCCGTGAGCGACTGGCCGCTGCTCAACGCCCTGCTCAATACGGCGGGGGGCGCCACCTGGGTCAGCCTGCACCACGGCGGCGGCGTGGGCATGGGCTATTCGCAGCACTCGGGTATGGTCATCGTGGCCGACGGCACGGATGCTGCGAGGGAGCGGCTGGCGCGCGTGCTGGTCAACGACTGCGGCAGCGGCGTCATGCGCCATGCCGACGCGGGCTACGAACTGGCCGTGCAGACAGCCAGAAAGCAGGGGCTGAAGCTGCCGATGGTCAAGTGACAACGCAGGCCATGCAGCGTTTTGACCTGGCCACCACGCCCTGCACACCGTGGAAGAACGGCGGCGGCGCCACACGCGAACTGGCCTGCTGGCCACCCGGCGCCGACATGGAGCATTTCGACTGGCGGGTCAGCGTGGCCACGATTGCGCAGAGCGGCCCGTTCTCGCGCTTTCCCGGGGTGGACCGGGTCATCACCTTGCTGACGGGCGATGGCGTGCACCTGCGCCAGCCAGACGCCGGCATCGACCACCGTCTGGACCAGCCGCTGCAGCCCTTTGCCTTTGCGGGCGAGGGCGGCATGGACTGCGATCTGCTGGGCGGCACGTCGCAGGACTTCAACCTGATGACGCGCCGGGGCCGCTGGCAGGGCGCGGTGCAGGTGCTGAGAAGCCCTGCGGTTCTGCCGGCCCGACCTGCCGGTCTGCTGTTGGCGGTGCAGGGCCGCTGGGCCATGGCGCCCCTGGCGGCAAGCAGCGGGCAGGCCGTGGTGCTGGCGCCGGATGCGGGTCTGTGGTGGGCGGACGAGGGCCGCGGCTGGAGTGCCGAGCCCGAGTCCAGCGCCGGCGACAGTGTGCTGTTGCAGGTGTTGCTGGTGCCCGTCTGAATCGCTGATCAATACAATAAAAATGCTTCTATAGCTTATCCATAAAGCGTTAGAAGCTATCAAAATCATAGTTTTTCGGAGTGCGCATGATGTCTCCCACTTCTTCCGCCGATGGCGTGTGGCGCAACCTGCGCCTGGTGCCCGGGCTCGCCGTGCCCGATGTGGCTTTGCCGGCGGGGGAACTTGCCGCCGTCGTGGTGCAAGGCGGCATGCTGCGCTGGGTTGGCCCCACGGGCGCCGTGCCCGCCGCCCATGCCGCGCTGCCGCAGCGCGATGGCGGCGGCGCGCTTGCCACGCCGGGCCTGGTGGACTGCCACACGCACCTGGTCTATGGCGGCCAGCGTGCGAATGAATTTGCCATGCGGCTGGCCGGCGCCAGCTACGAAGAGATCGCCCAGGCGGGCGGCGGCATTGTCTCCAGCGTGAACGCCACGCGCACGGCGAGTGAAGACACCTTGTATGCCCTGGCCGCCCCACGCCTGCAGGCGCTGCTCGATGAAGGCGTGTGCGCCATCGAGATCAAGTCCGGCTACGGCCTGGCGCTGGAGCACGAGCGCAAGCAGTTGCGCGTGGCCCGCCGCCTGGGCGAAACCTTCGGCGTGACGGTGCGCACCACCTTCCTGGGCGCGCATGCGCTGCCACCCGAATACGCGGGCCGCAGCCAGGACTACATCGATCTGGTGTGCCAGGAAATGCTGCCCGCGCTGGCAGCCGAAGGCTTGGTCGATGCGGTCGATGTGTTCTGCGAGCGCATCGCCTTCACGCTGGCCGAGACCGAGCAGGTCTTTCGCGCGGCGCAGCAACTCGGTCTCCCCGTCAAGCTGCACGCCGAGCAGATCTCGAACATGGGCGGCTCGGCGCTGGCCGCGCGCTATGGCGCCTTGTCGTGCGACCACATCGAGCATTTGTCGCAGGCCGGTATCGACGCCATGCAGGCCGCTGGCACCGTGGCGGTGCTGCTGCCTGGCGCCTACTACACGCTGCGCGACACGCAGCTGCCGCCCATTGCGCGACTTCGCGCAGCGGGCGTGCCCATGGCTGTCTCCACCGACCACAACCCCGGCACATCGCCTGCGCTCAGTCTGCTGCTCATGGCCAACATGGCCTGCACGCTGTTCCGCCTGACGGTGCCCGAGGCGCTGGCGGGCATCACCACCCACGCCGCGCGTGCGCTGGGCCTGCAGGACTCGCTCGGCCTCATCGCCGCAGGCCGGCCTGCCAATTTCGTGCTGTGGCCCGTGGCTGAAGCGGCTGAACTGGCCTACTGGTTTGGGCACAAGCCCGCGGCCACCATCGTGCGCCAGGGCCGCGTGGCGAACGATGGCATGGGAATCTGCGCCGCACAAGGAGCCCGCCATGGCGCTTGATCACGAATTGACAGGCCGCAGCCTCTTCGCGGCCCACGCCTTGCTGCCCACCGGATGGGCGCGCAACGTGCTCGTGCAATGGAACGGGGACGGGCGCATCATGGGCGTGGCGGCCGACGCGGTGGCGCCAGCGGGGGTGCCCGTGGCGAAAGGGCCGCTGCTGCCCGGCATGCCCAACCTGCATTCGCATGCCTTCCAGCGCGCTTTTGCGGGCTTGACCGAATACCGTGCAGAAAGCCAGGACAGCTTCTGGAGCTGGCGCAACCTGATGTACCGCTTTGCCGCACGCATCACGCCGGAATCGCTGGAAGCCATCGCCACCTGGCTGTATGTGGAGATGCTGGAGGCGGGCTACACGGCAGTGTGCGAGTTCCACTATGTGCACCACGACCAGGGTGGCATGCCCTACGCCGACGACGCCACGCTGTCACTGGCGCTGCTGCGCGCCGCGCGCAATGCGGGCATGGGCATCACCTTGCTGCCGGTGCTCTACCAGACCAGCGGGTTTGGCGGCAGGCCGCCCCGCCAGGACCAGGCCCGGTTCATTCGCAGCACGGACAATATGCTCTCATTGCTAGAGCGTCTGGCGCCCGCCACGCAGGCGCAAAACGCCGCTCTGGGCCTGGCGCCGCATTCCCTGCGCGCCGTGCCCCCCGACAGCCTGGCGGCTGCCGTGCGGGGCCTCACCGCCCTGAATCCGCAGGCTCCCATCCACATTCACATAGCGGAGCAGACGCAGGAGGTGGAGGATTGCATCGCCTGGAGTGGCCAGCGCCCCGTGCAATGGCTGCTTCAGCACGCCCCCGTGGATGCGCGCTGGTGCCTGGTGCATGCCACGCACATGACGCCTGCCGAATACGCGGACGCTGCCCGCAGCGGCGCCGTGGCCGGCATCTGCCCCACCACCGAGGCCAACCTGGGTGACGGCATCTTCGACATGCCGCTGTGGCTGCAGCACGGTGGCCGCTGGGGTGTGGGCTCGGACAGCCACGCCTGCGTGAATGCGGCCGAAGAATTGCTGATGCTCGAATACAGCCAGCGCCTGCAACGCCACCAGCGCAACGTGCTGGCCAGCACCGCACAGGCCGAGGTGGCTGCCGCCATGACCTTGCAGGCCGTGCAGGGAGGGGCGCAGGCCGCCGGGCGCGCCATCGCCGGCCTGGCGGTGGGCCAGCAGGCCGACATGGTGGTGCTCGATGCGCGCCATGTGGCGCTGTGCGACCTGCCGCCGCACAGCATGCTCTCGGCCCATGTGTTTGGCAGCCACCGCACCTCGGCCATCGACAGCCTGTGGGTGGCGGGCGTGTGCCGCGTATCCCAAGGCCGCCATGCGCTGCACGAGACGGCCGCGCAGGCCTTTGTGGCTGCGCGCTCTGCCACCATTGCGCCGGATTGATGCAGGCAGCCCAACCCACTTCCACCCCTTGACGGAATCCGCCATGACCGACACCACCCACCCGCCATTCGTCTTTCACCAGGGCACACAGCCGCTGCTCATCTCCATGCCCCATGCCGGCACCTATGTGCCGCCCGCCCTGGCCGCCCGCTTCACCGACGAGGCCCGCCAGGTGCCCGACACCGACTGGCACATGGACCGCCTGTATGCGTTTGCCCGCGACATGGGGGCATCGATCCTGGTGGCCACCCATTCGCGCTACGTGGTGGACCTGAACCGCCCGCCCGACGGGGCAAGCCTGTACCCGGGCCAGAGCGTGACGGGGCTGTGCCCCATCGACACCTTCGACGACACCCCCATCTATGCCCAGGGGGATGTGCCGGGGCCGGCGGAGATCGCGGCGCGCCGCGATGCCGTCTGGGCACCCTACCACGCGCAGTTGCGCGCCGAACTCGACCGCATCCGTGCCCGGCACGGTGTGGCCATGCTGTGGGATGCGCACTCGATCCGCTCGGTGCTGCCGCGCTTCTTCGAGGGCAAGTTGCCGGACCTGAACCTGGGCACCGCCAACGGCGCAAGCTGCGACACCGCACTGGCGCAGGAGCTCCTGGCCATCGCCAAGGCCGCCACGGGGTACACCGCCGTGCTCAATGGCCGATTCCAGGGCGGATACATCACGCGCCACTACGGCCAGCCGGGGCAGGGGGTGCATGCCGTCCAGCTGGAAATGACCCAATGCAGCTACATGCAGGAGGCGTTGCCGTTTGACTACCTGCCCGCGCTGGCCGAGCAGGTGCAGCCGCACCTGCGGCGCATGCTGGAGGCGGTGCTGGGATTTGCGCGCAAGGCGGCGTGAGACCGGGCCACTACCCGGCCGGGCGAGCGTGCAGGGCGTCTTTCCTACAATGGCCCCATGCAAGCCCTTCACTACACCCGCGCCGCTGAGCTCCCCGACATCCTCGCCCAACGCATCGTCATCCTCGACGGTGCCATGGGCACCATGATCCAGCGTTTCAGGCTGGGCGAGGCGCAGTATCGGGGCGAGGGCTACACGGGCCCCGATGGTGCGGGCGAGCGCTTCAAGGACTTTCCGCGCGACGTGAAGGGCAACAACGAACTGCTGTCGCTCACGCGGCCCGACGTGATCCGCGACATCCACGAGCGGTATCTTGCCGCCGGGGCCGACCTGATCGAGACCAACACTTTTGGTGCAACCACCATAGCGCAGGAGGACTACAAGATGGCCCACCTGGCGCGCGAGATGAACCTGCGCTCGGCCCAGCTGGCCCGCGCGGCCTGCGACAAGTATTCGACACCCGACAAGCCGCGCTTCGTGGTCGGCGCCCTGGGCCCCACGCCCAAGACGGCCAGCATCAGCCCCGATGTGAACGACCCCGGCGCGCGCAACGTCGATTTCGAGCAGCTGCGTGCCGCCTACTACGAACAGGTCGAGGCCCTGGTCGAGGGCGGCGCCGACGTGCTGCTGGTCGAGACGATTTTTGACACCCTCAATGCCAAGGCCGCACTGTTCGCCATCGACGAGTATTTCGAGAAGAGCGGCGAGCGCCTGCCCCTGATCATCAGCGGCACCGTCACCGATGCCTCGGGCCGCATCCTGTCGGGCCAGACCGTGACGGCCTTCTGGCACAGCGTGCGCCATGCGCGCCCGCTGGCCATCGGCCTCAACTGCGCCCTGGGCGCCACGCTGATGCGCCCCTATATCCAGGAGCTGAACCGCGTGGCCGAGGACACCTTCATCAGCTGCTACCCCAACGCCGGCCTGCCCAACCCCATGAGCGACACCGGTTTTGACGAGACGCCCGAGATCACCAGCCGGCTGGTGCACGAGTTTGCAGCCGAAGGGCTGGTGAATATCGTGGGCGGCTGCTGCGGCACCACGCCCGACCACATTGGTGCCATTGCCCAGGCGGTGGCGCCGGTGAAGACGCGGCAACTTTTCTACCGAGAGCCCGCCTGAGTGGCGGGGCGTGGGTGGCCCGCCCGCAGCCCGCCACCGACCGCGCCTGGGGCGGCGAACGACGCACATGATCAAGCACCTGCAGCTCAAGAACCTCAAGGCCTGGCGCGACAGTGGCAGCGTGCGGCTGGCGCCGGTCACCATGCTGCTGGGCAGCAACTCGTCGGGCAAGTCCACCCTGCTGCAAAGCCTGCTGCTGCTCAAGCAGACCGCCGCCGCGCCCGATCGCACGCTGCACCTGAACCTGGGCGGCGACGAAGCCAACGATCTGGTCAGCCTGGGCGACTTCGATGCCGTGCTGGCGCATGGCGCTGCACCGCGCCAGTTCGAGATCGTGCTGGAATTCGAGCGCCCCGAGGGCGAGCGGGTGCGCCACGGCCGCTTCGCCTGCAGCTACGGCCAAACGGCCAGCGGCGCCGTGGTGGTGCAGGCGCTGTCGCTGTCCACCGTGGCGCGGCAGTTCCGGGCCGTGCGCCGCGAGCGCGGCGCCTATGCGGTGTGGGTGGATGACGAGCCCCGGCCACGTGGCAAGGGACCGCAGCTGGCGCCCGAGCGCTCGATGGCGTTCTCGGCCGAAGCCATTGCCCTGCTGGGCCCCGATGGCGCCCATCTGCAGGACCTGAGCCTGGCCCTGCGCCGCGAGCTGGAAGCCATCGTCTACCTGGGCCCGCTGCGCCAGCGTCCGCCGCGCGATCAGGCCTGGAGCAAGGCGGCGGTGGGTTCCGTGGGCGCAGACGGCCAGCGTGCCATCGATGCCCTGCTGGCCGATGCCCTGCACCCCGGCGCAGGCCAGGGCACGGTGCTGCGCAGCGTGTCCGGCTGGCTGCAGCGCATGGGCCTGGCCGACCGCATCGAGGTGCGCCAGCTGGGGCGGTCCAGCCGCTACGAGCTGCTGGTGCACAAGGACGGCGTGGCCGCCAACCTGCGCGATGTCGGTGTGGGCGTGGCCCAGGTGCTGCCCGTGCTGACGGTGGCCTATTGCGTGCCGCCGGGCAGCACGGTGCTGCTCGAAGAGCCCGAGATCCACGTGCACCCGCTGGCCCAGGCGGTACTGGCCGAGCTGTTTGCTGAAGTCAGCCAGCAGCGCCAGGTGCAGTTTCTGGTGGAAACGCATTCCGAGCACCTGTTTCGCCGCATGCAGACGCTGCTGGCACGCCGCCAGACCACCACCGTCCACTGCCAGATGCTGTTCGTGGAGCGGCAGGGCGCCAACGCCGTGCTGGTGCCGCTGGAAGTGGATGAATTCGGCACGGTGCGCAACTGGCCGCCACGTTTTTTTGGCGACGCCATGGGCGAGGCGCGCGAGCAGGCGCGTGCCCGGGCGCAGCGCATGCGGGAAGCGGCCGGTGGCTGAGGCTTGCGGCCCGCAGACCCTGCCCGCCTCGCGGCTGGTGGACACCAATGTGCTCATCGTGGCCAGCGCGGCCGATGCGGGTTCACCTTTTCGTGCCGAGGGGACGCCGGTGGACGACGCCGCGCTGCGCCAGCGCGTGTTCGACTGGCTGGAGGCCTTCGAGGCCGACCCCACGCGCCACGCCGTGCTCGATGTCGGCTGGCAGGTGTGCGGCGAATACGGGCACAAGCTCTCCGAGCAGGACTATGGCTGGCTGGTGATGATGCACAAGATCGACCACAACGAGGTGGTGTGGGTGGATCTGCAGCCCGATGCCGATGGCAATGCCGTGCTGCCCCCCGCGCTGGCCAGCGCCGTGACCGACCTGGCCGACCGCAAGATGGTGGCCGCGGCACTGGCCGCGCTCGCGCTGGGCAGCGCCTGCCAGCTCACCAATGCCAGCGATACCGACTGGCTCGACTGCCAGAAGGCACTGCGGACGGTGGGCCTGGAGGTCGAGAATTTGTTGCACGACTGGCTGGTGGCGCGTTGGCACACCAAGCATGGAGAAAAGGCACGATATGACTGATTTCTTCCGATTTCCCCACACCCCGCACATCGCGTGGCTGGCCACCGGCGCGCCGCGCGATGACAAGGTGCTTTCGCCCGACGAGGCGCACGAGCTGCTGGCCGGCGAGGTGGTGCTGGAAGAAAAGCTCGACGGTGCCAACCTGGGCTTTTCGGTGTCGCCCGACGGCGTGCTGCGCGCGCAGAACCGTGGCCAGTATCTGCCGCAGCCCTTCCATGGGCAATTTGCCCGGCTGGGCCCCTGGCTGGCTGCGCACGAAGACAAGCTGTTCGACGCGCTGGGCACCGACCTGGTGGCGTTTGGCGAATGGTGCGCCGCCCGCCACTCGCTCGACTACGCCACGCTGCCTGACTGGTGGCTGCTGTTCGACGTGTACGACCGCAGCACCGGCCGGTTCTGGAGCACCACGCGGCGCAACGAATGGGCGGCCCGCATGGGTTTCATGACGGTACCGCGTCTGTACGCCGGGCCGGTGGACCTCGACCAGCTGCGCGAACGGGTGCACGCAACGCACAGCCAGTTCCGCCAGGGCAACCTCGAAGGCATCGTGATCCGGCGCGAAAACGCCGACTGGCTGGAGCAGCGCGCCAAGCTGGTGCGCGCCGATTTCACCCAGACCATCGAAGAGCACTGGCGCAGCCGTGCGCTGGAGTGGAACCGGGTCGAGTGATGCCGCAGCCCTGCCGCTGGGGTGGCTCTTAGACCACGCCCTTGGCGCGCAGGGCGGCCATGCGCTGGGCGTCCACGCCCAGGCGTTCGCGCAATACCTGTTCGGTGTGCTGGCCCAGGGCCGGTGGTGCATGGCGCAGGGTGGGCGGTGTGTCGGACAGGCGCATCGGGCTGGCTGTGGTCACCACGCGGTTGACGTGCTCGCCCGCTGGTGGCTGGGCGCCGGGGTAGCGCTCCTGCTCCACGCGCAGGCCCCGGAATTGCACCTGGGGGTCGTCAAAGGCCTGGCCGATGTGGTTGATGGGGCCGCAGGGCACGGCCTTGTCTTCCAGCAGGCGCACCCATTCGGCCATGGGCCGCGTGCGCGTGAGTGCGCTCATCATGGGGATGAGGGTGTCGCGGTGCTTGACGCGGCCGGCGTTGGTGGTGAAGCGCGCATCCTGCGCCCAGTCCACGCCGGCGGCGGCGCAAAAGCGTGCGAACTGCCCGTCGTTGCCGATGGCCAGCAGCACGTTGCCGTCCTGCGTGGGGAAATCCTGGTAGGGCACGACGCTGGGGTGGGTGTTGCCCTGGCGCTGGGGCACGCTGCCGGAGTTGAGGTAGCCCGTGCCCTGGTTGGCCAGGATGGCCATGGCCACGTCCAGCAGGGCCATGTCGATGTGCTGGCCGCGGCCCGTGTGGTGGCGCGCTTCCAGGGCGCTGAGGATGGCGCTGGTGGCGTACATGCCGGTGAACAGGTCGATCACGGCCACCCCCACGCGCAGCGGGCCACCGCCGGGCTCGGCGTCGGCGTGGCCGGTGATGCTCATGAGCCCGCTCATGGCCTGCACCAGCATGTCGTAGCCCGCGCGCGATGCATAGGGACCGGTCTGGCCAAAGCCCGTGACCGAGCAGTAGATCAGGCGCGGGTTCAGCGCCGACAGGCTGGCGTAGTCCAGGCCGTAGCGCGCCAGGCCGCCGGTCTTGAAGTTTTCCACCAGCACGTCGCTCTGGCAGGCCAGTTCGCGGATGAGCTCCTGGCCCTCGGGGGTGGCCATGTCCACGGTGACCGAGCGCTTGTTGCGGTTGCAGGCGGCGAAGTAGCAGGCGTTGTCGGTGGGGGCTCCGGCCGCGTCGGCAAAAAAGGGCGGGCCCCAGTGGCGCGTGTCGTCGCCCTCGCCGGGCTTTTCGATCTTGATCACGTCGGCGCCCATGTCGGCCAGGTTCTGGGTGCACCAGGGACCGGCAAGCACGCGCGAGAGGTCGAGTACGCGCAGGTGGCCCAGGGCCCCCACGCGTTGCGCCGCCGCACTGTGCGGGGCAGGGGAGGCAGGGGTGGTGGCGGAGGGGGTGGTGGCCATGGCGTCTTTCGGTGGTGCCTGTAGTGTGGCCTGCACCTGGCAGGCAAGGTTGCCATCCTAGAGCGGTGGCGCGCGCGGCGGCTTTGCTTTTGCTGAAGGCGGCGTTTGTGTCTGTGCAGGGCTGGGCCGACGTACCGGGGTGCGGCACCCGTCTCTCTACAATGCGCGCATGGCCATGCATTTCGATCTTGTAGACCTGCGCCTGATGGTGCACATCGCCGACGCCAACAGCATGACGCGCGGCGCGGAACTCTCTTTCATCTCCCTGCCCGCAGCCAGTACGCGCATCAAGAACCTGGAAGAAAGCATCGGCACCAAGCTGCTGTACCGCACCAGCCAGGGCGTGACGCTGACCCCGCCGGGCCAGGCCTTCGTGACCCATGCGCGCATGGTGCTGGGCCAGATCGAGCACCTGCGCGGCGACATGCAGGAGTACGTGCGCGGCATCAAGGGCCATGTGCGCGTGTTTGCCAACACCACCTCGCTGGGCGAGTTCCTGCCGCCCGTGCTGCGCCACTACCTGCGCCGCAATCCGGACGTGAACATCGACCTGCGCGAGCGCCTGTCGCACGACATCGTGCGCGCCGTGACCGAGGGGCAGACCGACATCGGCATCGTTGCCGGGCTGGTGCGCACCGAGAACCTGGAAACCCTGCCCTACCGCTGCGACCGGCTGGTGCTGGTGGTGCCCAAGGGCCATGCGCTGGACGGCGAGATGCAGATCGACTTTGCCGACACGCTGGATATGGACTATGTGGGGCTGCACGAATCCAGTGCCATCCACGCCTTCTTGCGCCAGGCCAGCGACCAGCTGCACCGCCCGATCAAGCTGCGCATCCAGGTCAGCAACTTCGAGACAGCGTGCCGCATGATCGAGGCCGGCGTGGGTGTGGGCGTGCTGCCCGAGTCGGCCGCCAGCCGCCACGCGCACAGCATGGACATCGCCATCGTGCCGCTGTCGGACGCCTGGTCGGTGCGCGAGATGCAGATCTGCGTGCGCAGCCTGGAGGCCCTGCCCAGCTTTGCCCAGGAGCTGGTGGAGCTGCTGGTGGCCGACGCGCAGGGGCGGCTGGAACTGAAATGATGCGATTGAAGAAATAGCTGCTGGCACTTTCTGAACAAGCGCCAGCGCCACTTTTACTCAAGACTCACTCGATGGACTTCCAGGTCACCGGCGCCAGCCAGTACTTGAAGGTGCCGCTGGCCGTGGCCACCACCTGGCCCTGTTCGTCGATCAGCTGGCCCGCGCAGCTGCACAGGCTGCGCGTGGCATGCACCACCCACCCTTCGGCCAGCAGCGGGCCGCGGGCCGGGCGGTGAAAGCGGCTGCTCATCTCTACCGTCACCGCAGTCTGCGAAGGCGCGCCCGGCAGCTCGCCGGCGGCGCGCGACATCACTGAGTCGAGCAAGGTCATGATCACGCCGCCATGCGCGGCCGGCAGCTGGTTGAGCAGCTCCTCGCGCAGGTGCGGCAGCCTCACATGCACCTTGCCCGGCGGCGCAGGCACCTGCGTAGCACCGATCAGGCGCATGAAGGCGCTGCGGTCGGGCGGCGGCGCTGCGTCGCCCTCTGCCTTGTCCGGTGCATCGGCGGCTGACTCGCCTGGCGCCTTGTTCATGCGTCGCGTGCCTCGCGCACCATGTTGCGCGCGATGATGATCTGCTGGATCTGCGTTGTGCCCTCGTACAGGCGGAACAGGCGCACGTCGCGATAAAAGCGCTCGATGCCGTACTCGGCCATGTAGCCCGCACCGCCCAGGATCTGCACCGCGCGGTCGGCCACGCGGCCGCACATCTCGGTGGCGAACATCTTGGCGCACGAGGCCTCGGTGGAGACGTTGTGCCCGTCGTCGCGGCGGCGCGCGGCGTCGATGGTCATGCACTCGGCCGCGTACAGCTCGGCCTGGCTGTCGGCCAGCATGGCCTGCACCAGCTGAAAGTCGCAGATGGCCTGGCCAAACTGCTTGCGCTCCAGCGCGTAGGCCAGCGCATCGCGCAGCATGCGCTTGGCCACGCCCACGGCCACCGCGGCGATGTGGATGCGGCCTTTCTCCAGCACCTTCATGGCGGTCTTGAAGCCGCGGCCCTCCTGCAGGCCGATGAGGTTGGCGGCCGGCACCCTGACGTTGTCGAAGATCACGTCGCAGGTGTGGGCGCCGCGCTGGCCCATCTTCTTGTCGTATTTGCCGAAGCTGATGCCGGGCGTCTTGGCGTCCACGATGAAGGAGGACACGCCGCCCGCGCCCTTGTTGTCGGGGTTGGTGCGCGCCATCAGCGTGAACATGCCGGCGTGCGGCGCGTTGGTGATGTAGCGCTTGGTGCCGTTGACGATGTAGAAGTCGCCGTCCTTGATGGCGGTGGTGCGCAGCGATGCGGCGTCCGACCCCGCCTCGGGCTCGGTCAGCGCAAACGAGGCGATCACCTCGCCGGTGGCCAGCTTGGGCAGCCACTCGGCCTGCTGCTCGGGCGTGCCGTCCATCAGGATGCCCTGCGAACCGATGCCCACCGTGGTGCCGATGATGGAGCGGAAGGCCGGCGCGGTCTGGCACAGCTCCAGCAGCACGCGGCATTCCTCTTCCATGGTCAGCTCCAGTCCGCCGAATTTTTCGGGGATGGTCATGCCGAACAGGCCCAGGTTGCGCATCTCCTGCACGATGGACTCGGGGATCTCGTCGGTCTCGGCCACTTCGTTCTCGGCCGGCACCAGGCGCTCGCGCACAAAGCGGCGCACGCTGTCGAGCAGGGCTTCCAAAATTTCTGGGTCGCGGATCATGGTCAGGGTTCTTTCAATGTTCAGAGGGTTTCGGCCGTGCCCAGCACGGCGGTGGACTGGCTCGACAGCGTGCCGCCATTGCCGTGTACCACGGCCGTGCGGTGCTGCTGGAGCTGGCGCGCGCCAGCCTCGCCGCGCAGCTGGCGCACGGCCTCGATCAGCGCAAAGATGCCGTACATGCCCGGGTGCACGCACGACAGGCCACCGCCGTTGGTGTTGACGGCCAGGCGCCCGCCGGGCGCAATGGCGCCGCCCTGCACGAAGGCGCCGCCCTCGCCCTTGGCGCAAAAGCCCAGGTCTTCCAGGAACAGCAGGGTATTGATGGTGAAGGCGTCATACACCTGGGCCATGTCCATGTCGACCGCCGTCAGGCCCGCCATCGCAAAGGCCTGCGCGCCCGACTGCGCTGCGCTGGTCGTCGTCAGGTCGGGCATGCAGGAGATCTGGCGGTTCCAGATGGCCGTGGCATTGCCCAGCACATAGACGGGAGGATTGGGCAGGTCGCGCGCACGCTCGGCACGCGTGAGCACGATGGCACCGCCGCCATCCGTCACCAGGCAGCAGTCGCGCACGGTGAGCGGGCTGGCAATCGGCCGGGCCGAGAGCACGTCCTCGATGGTGAGCGGATCGCGCATGAAAGCCTCGGGGTTGCGCTGCGCCCAGGCGCGCGCGGCCACGGCCACTTCGGCCAGCTGTTCGCGTGTGGTGCCGAACTCGTGCATGTGGCGGGCGGCGGCCAGGGCGTAGGCGGCGACGGGCAGCACCGGCTCGTAGGGATGCTCGTAGGGCTGCGGGTCGAGAAAGCGCCGCGCGGCCACGCCTTCCTTGCGGCCGAACGTGGCCGAGCGCTGCGCGCTGCCGTAGCACACGAGCACGGCCTTGCACTGCCCGGCCTCCAGTGCGCGGATCGCGGGCAGCAGGTGGGCGATGAAGCTGCTGCCGCCGATCATCGTGCCGTCCACGTAGGTCGGGTTGATGCCCAGATGCTCGATCACCGGCATGGTCCACATGCTGGCGTTCACGCTGCAGGTGGCCAGGCCGTCGATGTCCTGCATGGTCAGGCCTGCATCGGCCACGGCGGCGTGCGCGGCACGCACCAGCAGCGTCATGTCGTCCATGCCGGCCGCCTCGCCACAGCCATAGGTGGCAGCGCCGACAATGGCCACGCGGCCGCGCAGCGGGCGGTTCACGGCGGCGGCGTCCAGGTGGGATTGGGGAACGCGGCTCATGCTGCACCTCCTTGCGCTTGTGCCGGGGTGAACAGCACCAGGCCGCGCCCGTCCTTTTGCGCCACATGGGCCTGCACGCGCTGGCCAATCGTCACGGCCTCGGGCGCCACGCCTTCCACGCGGCTCATCATGCGCACGCCCTCGTCCAGGTCGATCAGGGCCACGTTGTAGTTGCCGCCCGCATCCGCCTTGCGCGCGATGGTGGTGGTGGAGTAAACGGTTCCCAGGCCGCTGGCGCGCACCCAGCGCAGCGGGCTGGCGCCGCAATGCGGGCACAGCTCACGCGGTGTGAACACATGGTGGTGGCACTGCGGGCAGTGCTGCAGGCAAAAGCGGCCGGCATTCAGCTCGGCCTGGTAGTGGGTTTGTGCGCTCAGGTGCATGGTGTTTTCGTCTCAGGCCTCTTGGCGGTCTATGGCTTTGTGGAATGCAGCATGCCTGCAAGGGCGGCGCGCTTCAATTCGGCAATTTTTAAGACCACCTTCAGCGAGGCCGGCTCAGGGGGTGAACGTGGCAGCCAGACCATTGACGGCCCCAGCTTTTTCTGGCGACCCATCGTGCGCAATGGCGTGCCATGGATGCGCGGCCGATGAACGCGGAGACCTTCGGCGCCCGCTGGCCAAGTTTCGTGAGCCTTCGTAGCGGCCGTACGTTCGTCAAGTTGTTTCGACTCTAATGCAGGGCGCCCAAGTAGACTGCTACACGCATTGAGAGCCTGCCGCCCATCTCCACGACTTGCGGTCTCGCTAATGCTCGAAAGTCCAAAGCGCGCCCCCGCCGCACTACCGTCTTGCAACAAGAAAACACCATGACCAGCATCCAACAACGCGCAGAACTCCAACGCCGCATCTGGCAAATTGCCAACGATGTCCGTGGCGCCGTAGACGGGTGGGACTTCAAGCAATACGTGCTTGGAGCCCTGTTCTACCGCTTCATCAGCGAAAACTTTGCGGCCTACATCGAAGGCGGGGACGACAGTGTCAACTACGCAGCGCTGGGCGATATCGTCATCACCCCCGAAATCCGCGACGACGCCGTCAAGACCAAGGGCTACTTCATCTACCCCGGCCAGTTGTTCGTCAACGTGGTGGCCAAAGCCAGCACCAATGAAAGCCTGAACACCGACCTGGCCAAAATCTTTTCGTCCATTGAATCCTCTGCCATCGGCTACCCCTCAGAGCGCGACATCCGAGGCCTGTTTGCCGACTTCGACACCACCAGCAACCGCCTGGGCAACACCGTCAAAGACAAAAACGCCCGCCTGGTCGCCGTGCTCAAAGGCGTGGCCGACCTGGACTTTGGCACCTTTGACGACAGCCACATCGACCTGTTTGGCGACGCCTACGAATTCCTCATCTCCAACTACGCCGCCAACGCAGGCAAATCGGGTGGCGAGTTTTTCACGCCCCAGCAGGTCTCCAAGCTGATCGCCCGGCTGGCCATGCACGGGCAAACCAGCATCAACAAGATTTACGACCCGGCCTGCGGGTCGGGGTCGCTACTGCTGCAAGCCAAGAAGCACTTCGATCAACACGTCATTGAAGACGGATTTTTTGGCCAGGAACTCAACCACACCACCTACAACCTGGCGCGGATGAACATGTTTCTGCACAACGTCAACTACGACAAATTCAACATCCAGCTGGGCGACACCCTCATCGAACCCCACTTCGGCGACGACAAGCCCTTTGACGCCATCGTCTCCAACCCGCCCTACTCGGTGAAGTGGAAGGGCTCAGACGACCCGACCCTCATCAACGACGACCGCTTTGCCCCGGCGGGCGTGCTGGCCCCCAAATCCAAGGCCGACTTTGCCTTCGTGCTGCACGCGCTCAGTTACCTCTCGGCCAAAGGCCGCGCGGCCATCGTCTGCTTTCCCGGCATTTTTTACCGCAGCGGCGCCGAGCAGAAGATTCGCCAATACCTGGTGGACAACAACTATGTGGAAACGGTGATTTCGCTGGCGCCCAACCTGTTCTTCGGCACCACCATCGCCGTGAACATCCTGGTGCTCTCGAAGCACAAGCTGGATACCACCACCCAGTTCATCGACGCCAGCGAGTTGTTCAAAAAAGAAACCAATAACAACATGCTGCTGGACGCGCACATCGAACAGATCATGCAAGCCTTCGACAGCAAGGTGGATGTGGATCACTTTGCCCAGTCCATTGCCTTTGAGAAGGTCGCCGCCAACGACTACAACCTCTCAGTCAGCAGCTACGTCGAAGCCCGCGACGACCGCGAAGCGGTGGACATCAAGGCACTCAACGCGAAGATCGCCAGCATTGTGGTGCGGCAGGCGGAGTTGCGAACTCAGATTGATGCCAATGTTGCTGACCTTGAAGGGGAAGAAGCATGAGCCGAATTGATGAACTGATTGCCGAGCATTGCCCAGATGGGGTGAAGTGGACACCACTAGGGAAAGTGGCAAATCTTCAACGCGGGAAAAGACTAGTCAGAAGCCAATTGGATCAGTTCAATGGTTTTCCGGTTTACCAAAATAGTATGACTCCGCTTGGCTATTACCATGAAAGCAATGTGAAAGCAGGAACAGCTTTCGTGATTGCCGCTGGTGCAGCTGGCGAAGTTGGTTACAGCGACGTTGATTTTTGGGCAGCGGATGATGTTTATGTATTCTCGGAATTGAGTGGCATCAATCAAAAGTATCTTTATCACTTCTTGTTAATGAAGAGGAATAAAATTTCATCTCAGGTCAGAAGGGCAAGTATTCCACGCTTGTCGAAAGTCGACATTGAGCGACTTTTAATTCCGATTCCTTGTCCAGAAAATCCGAAGAATTCTCTTGATATTCAGACGGAAATCGTGAAAGTGCTTGACACTTTCACCAAACTGGAAGCGGAGCTGGAAGCGGAGCTGGAAGCGCGTCGGCGGCAATACCAGTATTACCGCGACGCGCTTCTGACTTTCGGCGAACGCACGGACGCTGACGCAAGCAAGCAAGCAAGCAAGCAAGCAAGCAAGCAAGCATAAGGTGGATGATGCTGAATGAAATAGGTCAATTCATTCGCGGTCGTCGCTTTACGAAAGCGGACTACGTGGATGACGGCATCAGCGTCATCCACTACGGAGAGATTTACACGAAATACGGCGTGTGGGCCGATCACGCGATCTCACAAGTCCGTTCGGATATGGCTGGCACCTTGCGTTACGCCAAGCCCGGCGATGTTGTCATCACCGATGTGGGCGAAAGCGTCGAAGACGTCGGTAAGGCCGTGGCATGGCTCGGCGATGAAGAGGTGGCAATCCACGACCACTGTTACGCCTTCCGCCATGGCATGAACCCAAAGTTTGTTTCCTACTGCATGCAGACCACGTCGTTCATCGCGGAAAAAGCGAAGTATGTGGCACGCACCAAAGTCAACACACTGCTGGTCGATGCCTTCTCAAAAATTCGCATCCCCGTTCCTTCCCTCGAAGAACAGGAACGCATCGTCGCCATCCTCGACAAGTTCGACGCGCTGGTAAACGACCTATCTTTCGGCCTGCCCGCCGAAATCAAGGCGCGCCGTCAGCAATACGAACACTACCGGAACAAGCTATTGAGCTTCGCGAAGTTTGAGGCCACGACATAACGTGGGCAAGACGCTCGGGGAAGTCGCCAGGCAGCTGAGAGGGGCCGACAAAAAAGGTGCAGTTGATTTATGCCTTCATTGGCACAGGCAATGCGAGTCCACCTGATGCATTGCGCTGGTGAAGCAAATGGCGCAGTTTGAGTTTGTCCCACAGCCTGTGGGACAACTGCCCAAGGGAGCAGGGGCTCGTCGGGATGGCTTTTGAGATTCAAGGGGGATGACCATGCAGACAGGGATAAATGTCAAACGACAACTGTTCGATACGGCTCAGATTCGCACCGCCTGGGACGAGGCGGAGGAGAAGTGGTGGTTTTCTGCGCTGGATGTGGTGGCAGCACTGACGGATCAACCCGACTACACCAAAGCCCGGAACTACTGGAAGTGGCTCAAGGGCAAGCTCAGGCAAGAGGGCAGTGAAGTGGTTAGCGTCACTCACCAGTTGAAGATAGAGGCGCCCGACGGCAAGCAGCGGCTCACGGATGTGCTGGACACCCAGCAGGTGTTCCGGGTCATCCAGTCCATTCCGTCCCGAAAGGCCGAACCCTTCAAGCTGTGGCTGGCCGATGTGGCCAGGCAGCGGATGGACCAGCTGCAGGACCCGGAGCTGTCCATCGAGCAGGCTATGCAGGACTATAAGCGCCTGGGCTATTCGGACAACTGGATCAATCAGCGGCTCAAGAGCATCGAGATCCGCAAGGAACTCACCGACGAATGGAAGAAGCATGGCCTGCAAGAGGGGCTGGAGTTCGCCTTCCTGACCGACGTGATCTACAAAACCTGGGCCGGCAAAACCGCCAGGGAATACAAGCACTACAAGGGCCTGAAGAAGGAAAACCTGCGGGACAACATGACCAACAAAGAGTTGGTGATGAGCATGCTGGCCGAGCTGTCCACCAAGGAAATTTCAGAGGCTGTGCAGCCAGCGTCCATGCAAGAGCACGAAGACGTGGCCAAGCGGGGCGGGGGTGTCGCCAAGGAGGCGCGGCTGAAGCTGGAGGCCGAAACGGGCAAGAACGTGATCAGCCAGCAAAGTGCCAAGCAACTGCAGCAGTTTCAGCCGTTGAACAAAACCAAGAACAGGAATTGAGGCCTTTTCATGGCGGACTACAAAACCATTGCCGAATCGAAGAACTTCATCGTTCTGGACAAGTACACCAAGGACTGGCAGGCCAATGAGAGCTACCAGAGCGAAGGCGATCTGGAGCGGGAGTTCATTCAAGACCTGGTCCACCAAGGCTATGAGGCCCCGTCGGGCCTGAATACGCCTGCAGCCTTGCTGGCCAATGTGCGTGCGCAGCTGCAAGCGCTCAACAACGTGCAGTTTGCGAATGCCGAGTGGCAGCGCTTTGTGGAGACCTGGCTGGACAAGCCCAGTGATGGCATCGTTGAGAAGACCCGCAAGATTCACGACGACTATGTGCATGACTTCGTGTTTGACGATGGCCGCATCCAGAACATTTACCTGCTGGACAAAAAGAACCTTGCCCGTAACAAGGTGCAGGTCATCAAGCAGTTTGAGCAAACAGGCTCACATGCCAACCGCTATGACGTGACGATTCTGGTCAATGGCCTGCCGCTGGTGCAGGTGGAGCTGAAAAAACGTGGCGTGGCGATTCGCGAAGCCTTCAACCAAGTACACCGCTACAGCAAGGAGAGCTTCAACAGCACGCATTCCCTGTTCAAGTATTTACAGCTGTTTGTGATTACCAACGGCACCGACAGCCGTTACTTTGCCAACACCACCCAGCGCAACAAGAACAGCTTCGACTTCACCATGAACTGGGCGAAGGCCGATAACAGCTTGATCAAGGACCTGAAGGACTTCACGGCCACCTTTTTCCAGAAGCACACGCTGCTGAATGTGCTGCTGCATTATTCGGTGTTTGATGTCGGCAATACGTTGCTGGTGATGCGCCCGTACCAGATTGCCGCCACTGAGCGCATTTTGTGGAAGATCAACAGCGCGTACCAGGCCAGGCGTTGGAGTGACCTTGAGGGCGGTGGCTTCATCTGGCACACCACTGGCTCGGGCAAGACACTGACCAGTTTCAAGGCGGCGCGTCTTGCCACGGAGCTGGACTTCATCGACAAGGTGTTCTTCGTGGTGGACCGCAAGGATCTTGACTACCAGACCATGAAGGAATACCAGCGCTTTTCACCGGACAGCGTGAACGGCTCGGACAGCACGGCAGGGCTGAGACGCAACCTGGAGAAGGACGACAACAAGATCGTCGTGACCACCATCCAGAAGCTCAACAACCTGATGAAGAGCGAGGGCGACCTGCCCATCTACGGCAAGCACGTGGTGTTCATTTTTGATGAGTGCCATCGCAGCCAGTTTGGCGAAGCGCAGAAGAACCTGAAGAAGAAGTTCAAGAAGTTCTATCAGTTTGGTTTCACCGGCACGCCGATCTTCCCCGACAACGCGCTAGGCGCTGAAACCACGGCCAGCGTGTTTGGGCGGGAACTGCATTCGTATGTGATCACCGATGCCATTCGTGACGAAAAGGTGCTGAAGTTCAAGGTCGATTACAACGATGTGCGCCCGCAGTTCAAGGCTATCGAAACCGAGCAGGATGAGAAAAAACTGAGCGCAGCGGAAAACAAGCAAGCCCTGCTGCACCCTGACCGCATCCGCGAGATCACCCAGTACATCCTGAACAACTTCCGGCAAAAGACCCACCGCCTGCACGCGGGCAACAAAGGCTTCAACGCCATGTTTGCGGTCAGCAGCGTGGATGCCGCCAAGTTGTACTACGAGTGCTTCAGGGAACTACAGAAGGGCAGCGACAAGCCACTGAGGGTGGCCACCATCTTCTCGTTCGCCGCCAACGAAGAGCAAGAGGCGATTGGCGACATCCAGGACGAAAGCTTTGATGTGTCGGCCATGAACAGCAGCGCCAAGGAGTTCTTGAGTGCGGCCATTGCCGACTACAACGCGCTGTTCAAGACCAACTTCAGTGTGGACAGCAATGGCTTCCAGAACTACTACCGAGACCTGGCCAAGCAGGTCAAAGCCAAGGAGATCGACCTGCTCATCGTGGTCGGCATGTTCCTGACGGGCTTTGATGCACCCACACTCAACACCCTGTTTGTCGACAAGAACCTGCGCTACCACGGGCTGATGCAGGCCTATTCGCGCACCAACCGCATATTTGACGCCACCAAGACCTTCGGCAACATCGTCACCTTCCGCGACCTGGAACAGGCGACCATTGATGCCATCACCCTGTTCGGTGATACCAACACCAAGAACGTGGTGCTGGAGAAGAGCTACAAGGAGTACATGGAAGGCTTCACCGATGCGGCCACCGGTGAGGCACGCCGTGGTTTTATGGATGTGGTGAAGGAACTGGAAACACGCTTCCCCGACCCCGCAGCCATTGAAAAGGAAGCCGACAAGAAGGCCTTCGCCAAGCTGTTTGGTGAGTATTTGCGCGTGGAAAACGTGCTGCAGAACTACGACGAATTTGCCAGCTTGAAGGAGTTGCAAAGCGTCGATCTTGCCGACCGTGCCGCAGTAGAGGCGTTCAAGGCCAAGCACTACCTGAGTGACGAAGATCTGACCGCGCTGCAAGCTATCACGCTCCCCCCCGAGCGGAAGGTTCAGGACTATCGCTCGACCTACAACGACGTGCGCGACTGGCTGCGCCGTGAAAAGGCAGGGGCCGAGAAGGAAAAGTCGGCCATCGACTGGGATGACGTGGTCTTTGAGGTGGACCTGTTGAAGTCACAGGAAATCAACCTGGACTACATCCTTGAACTGATCTTCGAGCACAACAAGAAGATCAAGAGCAAGTCGGAGCTGGTGGATGAAGTGCGCCGGGTGATCCGCGCAAGCCTGGGCAACCGCGCGAAAGAGAACCTGCTGGTGGACTTCATCAATCAGACCGATCTGGACCAAATTGGCGACAAGGCCAGCGTGATTGATGCCTTCTTCACCTTCGCCCAAGCGGAGCAGCAGCGTGAAGCGCAGGAGTTGATTACCGGCGAGAACCTCAATGCCGAGGCAGCCAGACGCTACATCACCACCTCGTTGAAACGGGAGTTTGCCAGTGATAGCGGCACAGAACTCAATTCCGTTCTACCCAAAATGAGCCCTCTCAATCCGCAGTACCTGGCAAAGAAGCAAAGCGTGTTTCAAAAAATCTCTGCTTTTGTCGAGAAGTTCAAAGGCGTGGGTGGACAGGTTTGACTGGGCCTGCAATCAACCCCAAGCAGCCCCTCACCCCGGCGTGATCCCCGCCGTCTTGATCACCTTGGCCCACTTGTCCAGTTCGCTGCGCAGGCGCTGGCGCATCTGCTCCTGCGTGCCGGGGTCTGCCTCGGCGCCGGCGTCCAGCAGGCGCTGGCGTACGGCGGGGTCCTTCATGGCGGTATTGAAGTCGGCGTTGATCTTGTCCAGCACGGCCTGGGGCGTCTTGGCGGGGGCGAACAGTGCCGCCCAGGAATAGGCCTCGTAGCCGGGCAGGCCGGACTCCACGCCGGTGGGCACGTTGGGCAGCATGGCTGAGCGTTGGCGGCTGGCCACGCCCAGCACCTTGACGCGGCCGCTCTTGATGTGCGGCAGCGCCGTGGGCGCGTCGCTGAACATCAGCTGCACCTGTCCGCCCAGCAGGTCGTTCATGGCCGGGGCGCTGCCCTTGTAGGGCACATGCTGCAGCTTGGTGCCCGCTTCCATGTTGAACAGCTCACCCGCCAGGTGCGTGCCGCCGCCGTTGCCCGACGAGCCATAGGCCAGTGGCGTGCCCTTCTTGGCCAGCGCGATCAGCTCCTGGATGGTGTTGGCCGGCACCGAGGGGTGCGCCACGATGAACACCGGGAACATGGCCGCGAAGCTGATGGGGGCGAAGTCCTTCTCGATGTCGTAGGGCAGCTTGCCCATCAGCGAGGGGTTGACCGAGTGGTGGATGGCGCCCACGAAGAGGCCGTAGCCATCAGGCGCTTCCTTGGCGGCGGCCGTGGCGCCCACCACGCCGCCCGCGCCCGCGCGGTTGTCGATGACGGTGGGGGTTTTCCAGATTTCGGACAGCTTCTGGCTGAAGACGCGCGCCGTGGTGTCCACCGGGCCGCCCGGCGGAAACGGCACGATGAAGCGCACGGGCCGGCTGGGCCAGGGCTCGGACGCGAGCACCGCCAGTGGATGGGCCGCGGCAAGCAGGCTGCCGGCAATGAAGCTGCGGCGGGAGGTGGTGGAATGCATGGTGTGTCTCCTGTGGTTCAGGTGGTGAGGCTCAGCGCCTGGTCTTTCAAGGTGCGCTTGAGCACCTTGCCGTTGGTATTGGTCGGCAGCTCCGCCAGCGTGACGATGTGGGACGGGCGCTTGTAGGGCGCCAGCAACTCGCGCAGGTGCGCCTGCATGGCATCGGCGTCCAGCGCGGCGCCGGGGCGCAGCTCGACAAAGGCCACGATCTCCTCGTTGCCGTCGTCCACGGTGCGCCCCACCACGGCTGAGCGCTGTACGCTGGGGTGGGTGTTGAGGGCGGTCTCCACCTCGGCCGGGTAGACGTTGAAGCCCGAGCGGATGATCATTTCCTTCAGGCGTCCCATGACGAACAGCGCGCCGTCGGCATGCATTTCGCCCAGGTCACCGCTGGCATACCAGCCACCCTCGCGCATCACTGCGGCGGTGGCCTCGGGGTCGCGAAAGTAGCCGGGCATCAGGCCCCGGCCGCGGATCCACAGCTCGCCGCGCTCGCCCAGCGGCAGCGGCTGGCCCGTGGCCGGATCGGTCACGCGCACCTCGGCCTCGACCACGGCGTAGCCGGCGCTGGTGTCGGGGCGCTGTTCGCCCAGGCGTGTGAGGTGCACCGAGCCCGCGTATTCCGACAGGCCGTAGCCGTGGTGCAGCGCCTGGCCGAAGGCCGCCTCCACGCGCTGCTTCAAGGCCAGGTCCAGCGGGCCCGCGCCGGTGTAGAGGTAGCGCAGCGCCGGCGCTGCGGGCCGTGCAATTCCGCGCTCCTGCAGATGGGCCAGCAGGCGCGAGAACAGCGCGGGCGGCCCCTGCAGCTGCGACACGCCGTGGTGGGCCAGCGCATCCAGCAGGTCGTCAGGATCGAACTGCGGGCGCATCACGAGCTGGGCGCCGGCCAGCAGCGAGCTGATCAGCACCGTGCCCAGGCCGAAGATGTGGGTCATGGGCACGAAGGCGTAGCTGCGGTCTTGCGGCCCCAGCGCGCGCGAGGCGCCCGAGACGCGGGCGAAATGGATCAGCGCGTCGTGCGTGAGCATCACCCCCTTGGGCTGGCCCGTGGTGCCCGAGGTGAAGATCAGCGCCGCCACCGTATCGCGCAATACGCCCGCCTCGGGCTGCGCATCCGTGCGCACGGCGCTGTGCTGCATGCCGGGCAGGGCCGAATCGACGGCCGCAAAGCGCCGTGCGTGCGCAGCGGCGCTGCGCGATGCGGCGGACGTGAAGAACACCACGCGCGCATCGGCCTTGGCGACGAAGCTGTCGATCTCGGCGGGCGCCATGCGCGCATTCACGCCGCAGGACCAGGCGCCCACGCGGCTGCAGGCCAGGATCAGCGCGGCGTGTTCGGGGCAGTTTTCGGCCACCACCAGCACACGGTCGCCGGGGCGCACGTTCAGCGTGCGTAGCTCGGTCTCGGCGGTGTCGGTAAGCGCGCCCAGGTCGGCAAAGCGCAGGCTGCGGCCGTCCGGCAGGTGGATGAAGGGCTGCTGCGGCGCCTCGGCCAGCCAGCGGTCCAGCAGGTGGTGGATGCGCTCCGCCATGTCAGTCGACGGTGATTCCCTGGGTCACCGTGGCCCACATGGCGCGTTCCTGGGAGGCGCGCTCGGCCAGCTTCTGCGGTGCGCCGGTCCACTCGTCGTAGCCCAGCTCCTTGTAGCGTTTTCTCAGGTCCGGCTGCGCCAGTGCGGCATTGACGGCCTTGTTGAGCTTGGCCACCAGTTCAGGGCTCATGCCCTTGGGGCCATAGACACCGTACCAGCCGCCCACGTCAAAGCCCTTGAGGCCCTCGATGCCCGACTCGGCGAAGGTGGGTACATCGGGCAGCGAGGCATTGCGCTGCGGCGAGGTGACGGCAATGGCGCGCACCTTGCCGCTGTGGATGTAGGTGCTGGCGGTGCTGATGATGTCCAGCATCATGTTGAGCTGGCCGCCGATCACGTCGGTCATTGCCGGGGCGTTGCCCTTGTATGGGATGTGGTTCATCTCGATGCCGCTGCGCCTGGCGAACAGCAGCGCGCCCAGGTGGTTGGAGCCGCCCACGCCGGCCGAACCGTAGGCCAGCTTGCCGGGGTTGGCCTTGGCGTTCGCCACCAGCTCGCGCACATTCTTGTAGGGCTCGCTGTTGTTGACCACCAGCACGTTGTAGTAGCTCAGGATGGGGGCCACCGGCGTCAGGTCCCGGGCCGGGTCGAACGGCATCTTGGTCATCACGTTGGGGCTGATGGTGATGGTGGGGCTGGCGGCAAACCACAGCGTCATGCCATCGGGCTTGGCGCGCACCACCTCGCTGCCGGCAATGGTGGCATTGGCACCGGTCTTGTTTTCCACCATGACCGGCTGGCCCAGTTCCTTGGACAAGGCCTGGCCGAACAGGCGCGCGCCCTGGTCCACGGGGCCGCCTGCGGCATAGCCGACGATGAGGCGCACGGGCTGGCCGTCCTGCGCGGCGGCGGGCAATGCAAGGGCAAAAGGTGCCAGGGCCAGGGCGGCCAGGGCGAGGCGGCGGGGGGCTGCGGTCATGGGGGTGTTTCCTGTCTGTGTGGAATGAATGCGAATGCGGGAAGAGGGCGGGCCGGGCGCGGGGCCGGGTCGTTACCCATAGTCGCGATGGTGCGCCCCGGCTGGCGCCCTGTGAATCTGCTTTTCCGTAAGCCGGGGTTCGGGTCTGCTTAGCGAGGGTTTTCCCTCGCGGCACCGTCACATCCGTTCAAACACTGCGGCAATGCCCTGGCCGCCGCCGATGCACATGGTCTCCAGGCCATAGCGGCCCTTGCGGCGCTGCAGCTCGTGCAGCAGCGTGGCCAGGATGCGCACGCCGGTGGCGCCGATGGGGTGGCCCAGCGAGATGCCCGAGCCGTTGACGTTGAGCTTGTGGGCGATGGCGTCCTGGTCCTGCCAGTTCCAGCCCTTGAGCACGGACAGCACCTGGCAGGCGAAGGCCTCGTTCAGCTCCACCAGGTCCATGTCGTCGATTTTCAGGCCCAGCCGCGCCAGCAGCTTCTGCGTGGCCGGCACCGGGCCTATGCCCATGTGCGATGGCTCGCAGCCCGCAGCGGCCCAGCCCACCAGCGTGGCCATGGGCGTGAGGCCCAGCTCGGCCAGCTTGTCCTCGGCCACGATCAGGCAGGCGGCGGAGGCGTCGTTCTGCTGGCTGGCGTTGCCGGCCGTGACGGTGCCGTTCGGCATCAAGACGCGCAGCTTGGCCATGCTGTCGGTCGTGGCATCGGCGCGAAAGCCTTCGTCGCGCGCGAACAGCAGGGGGTCGCCCTTGCGCTGGGGCACCTTGACGGGCACGATCTCGTCGGCGAAGCGGCCGGCTTCCCAGGCCGCTGCGGCCCGCTGGTGGCTGCGCACGGCGAAGGCGTCGGCCTCGTCGCGCGTGATGCCGTAGTCGCGCGCCAGGTTCTCTGCGGTCTCGATCATGCCGCTGATCTTGCCGAAGCGCTCCACCGGCTGCGAGCGTTCACGGCCGCGGTCCAGGCGGTCAAAAAAGCGCACATTGCCCGAGCGCGCGCCCCAGCGCATGTCGGTGCTGTAGTACTCGATGTTGCTCATGCTCTCCACGCCACCGGCAATCACCACGTCGGCGGCGCCGCTTTGCACCATCATCGAAGCGGTGACGATGGCCTGCAGGCCACCGCCGCAACGGCGGTCCAGCTGCATGCCGGGCACCGACACCGGCAGCCCCGCCTGCAGCGCGGCCCAGCGGCCCACGCAGGGCACCTCGCTGTTGGCGTACGACTGGGCCATGACCACGTCGTCGATGCGTGCGGGGTCGATGCCGCTGCGCTCGACCACGGCGCGCACCGTGGTGGCGGCCAGCTCTTCAACGGGCACGGGGCGCAAGCTGCCGCCAAAGGTGCCGACAGGGGTGCGAACGGGGGTGACGATGGCGGCTCTGCGCATGGTTTTCTCCTGATGAATGGAAGCGAAATTGGAATGAAAGTGGCTCTGGCGCTTATCCATAAAGCGCCAGAAGCTATTGTTTTTGATGAAAAATCGCGCCACAGCGGCGCAGCAGTTCGTGGGCCTGGCGCTCCAGGTCCTCGCGGTGTTCGGGCGCAGCAATATCGATCAGCCGGCGCACGCGGCGCGACAGCGTCTGGCCGCGCAGGTCGGCCACGCCATGCTCGGTGACGATCAGGCCTGCGTCGCTGCGCGGCGTGCTGACCGGCCCGGCCAGCTGCGCCACGATGCGCGTCCTGCCCTTGGCGGTGGCCGGCAGCGCCACGATGGGCAGGCCGCCACGGCTGCGGGCCGCGCCGCGCAAGAAATCGACCGCGCCACCCACGGCGCCCACATATACGCCTGCTGCCACTTCGGCGTTGATCTGGCCGGTCAGGTCCACCTCGATGGCCGCGTTGATGGCGGCCAGCTGGTGGCTGGCGGCCAGCACCTCGGGGTCGTGCGTGTAGTCGGTACCGCGCAGTTGCAGCGCCGGGTTGCGGTGCGCCCAGCGGCGCAGCTTCTCGCTGCCCATCAGGATGCCGCCAATGCCCACGCCGGTGTCCAGGCTCTTCTTGGCATGGGTCAGCACGCCGGCCTCGGCCAGGGCGGCAATGCCGTCACCCACCGCGCCGCTGTGCAGGCCCAGGTCGCGGTGGCCGTGCAGCGCGGCCAGCACGGCCTCGGGCAGGTTGCCTATGCCCAGCTGCAGCGTGGCGCCGTCCTGGATCAGTCCGGCGATGTGGCGCGCAATGGCCTGCTCGGCCGGGCCGGGCGCGGCGCGGCTTTGCTCCAGCGGCGGGTGCTGTGCGTCGATCAGCAACGCAAAGTCGCTGGCCTGCAGGTGCACGCTGCCATGCGTCCAGGGAATGGCGGGGTTGACCTCGGCGATCACCACGCGCGCCTGTTCCAGCGCGGCGGGCAGGTATTCGTGCACCAGGCCCAGGCTGTAGCGGCCCTGTTCATCGGGCGGCGAGACCTGCAGCAGCACCACATCGGCGGGCAGCACGCCCGCGCGGATCAGCCCTGGCAGGTGCGAGTAGTGGCTGGGCAGGATGTCGAGCACGCCCGCATCGGCCAGGTGGCGGTGCGGACCGCCCGCGGCGTAGCCAAAGAAATCGATGGTGTCGGCCTGTTCCGGCTGCAGCGTGTCCGACGCACCAATGCCCACGAACACGCGCAGCCGACCGCCCTGCGCCAGCGCGTGGCGGTGTGCGGTCACGGCGCGCGTGAGCGTGAGCGGCTCGGCCGTGGACTGGCCCCACCACAGGGTGTCGCCGGGGCGGATCAGGGCCTGCAGTGGCTGGGCCAACAGGCTCATGTCCGTTCTCCGCGATGTTGCGCAGCACCCGCGCCGCATGACACTGGCGCGACCCAGGCGAGGGCCGCCGTGCAAGGGCCGCCCCGCCGCACGGGCGGCGTCCCCCTGGGGGGATGGCGCCGCAGGCGACTCAGGGGGGCCGTCATTTTTTGTCCCAGTCGAAGCGCAGCGGCTGCTTGTCTTTAAAGCGCCGCACCGCGTCCTGGTGGTAATCGGAGCCGCGGCACAGGGACTGGGCGTAGGACTCCAGCTCGGCCATGGCGTGGGCATCGAGCTCGAAGGACTGGTTCATCACGGTCTTGGCGATGCCGATGGCGGCGGTGGACGCCTCGCCAAAGCGGCGCGCCAGCGCCTGCGCGGCCTCGGTCAGCGCGGCGGCGTCTTCCACAATGTCGAACACCATGCCCAGTTGCCTGGCCTCCTGCGCATCGACGGTGCGGGCGGTGAAGACCAGCTCCTTGGCCCGCTGCTGGCCCACGATGCGCGGCAGCAGGCGCATCACGCCCAGGTCGGGCACCAGGCCGATGCGGCCGAACACGGCGCAGAACTTGGCGCGGCGCGTGGCCAGCACGAAGTCGGCCGCCAGTGCCAGGCCCAGCCCCGCGCCAAAGGCCGGGCCATCGACCGCGGCGATGACGGGTTTTTCCAGGTCCACGAGTTCGGGGAACCACTGGTGCAGCTCGCGCATGCCCTTGCGAAAAGTGAGGCCCGTGCGGCTGCTGTCCTGCATGGCCGAGATGTCACCGCCCGAGCAAAACGCGCCGCCTGCGCCGGTGAGGATGACGGCATGCACCGCCGGGTCGTCGCGCATCTGCGCAATGGCAGCGGCCAGGGCGGGGCGCATGGCCTGGCTCAGGGCGTTGCGCGCCTCGGGGCGGTTGAGGGTGATGGTGCCGATGCCGTCCTGCACGGAGGTCAACACGGGGGATGCGCTCATGGCGTGCTCCAGAAGATATTGAGGATCAAGATGGGCCATGGCGCTTGTCTATCCAGCGCCAGCAGCGCACCTTGGGATGGTTCAGGCCAGTTCGGCGTAGCCGTGGCTCAGCACCACGATGTCGCGCTCGGCCACGCGGGCGCGCAGCTGGAACTGCCCTGGCTGGCCGGGCAGGCTCCAGATCTCGGTGACCAGCGTTTCGCCTGGATAGACCGGCGAGGCAAAGCGGATGTCCAGCGCCTTGAGCCGCGCCGGGTCGCCGCCCGCGCACTGGCGCAACAGCGCATGGGCCACCAGGCCGTAGCTGGCCAGGCCGTGCAGGATGGGGCGCGCAAAGCCCGCCTTGGTGGCCACGGCCGGGTCGGCGTGCAGCGGGTTGTAGTCGCCCATCAGGCGGTAGAGCAGCGCCGCCTCGGGGCGGATGGCCTGGGTGTCGCTGAAGTCGGGCGCGCGGTCAGCCGGCGTGGGCTGCAGCGCGGGCAGCGGTGCGTCGCTGGGCTGGCCGCCGCGCTGCTGGCTGTAGCCGCCGTCGCCGCGCAGAAAGGTCACCTGCTGCAGCGTGGCCAGCAGCTCGCCGGCCTGGGTTTCCAGGCGCCGCTCGGTGATCAGGATGGCGCCCTTGCCCTCGCCCTTGTCGATCAGGTGCGTGATGCGGCTTTTGCCGACCACCGCGCAGCTGGCGGGCAATGGCTTGTGCCAGCGCACGCGCTGCTCGCCGTGCAGCAGCTTCACCCAGTCGATGCCCGTGTTCGGCTCGCGAGCCCAGAAGCCGGGGTAGCCCAGCACCACGGCCTGCGTGGGCAGGGTGCGCAGGCCGCCCTCCAGCCCTTCATAGACAAACGGCAGCGCGTCGGCATTGAGCGGGTCGTTGCCCAGGCCGAGGCTGAGCGCATACAGCATGGTGTCGCGCTCGGTGTAGTGCTGGGGCACGGGCGCGAAGGCCCGGTTCTTCAGGTGGTGGTAGTCAATAGCCATTTCGTTCTTTCTCCCATGACGCTGGGCGGCGTCACCTGCATCGCTTGAAACTGGCGCGTCCCGTGCCAGCGGCCACCGCGCAAGGGCCGCCCCGCCGCGCTGGTGGCGTCCCCCTTCCCGCAGCGCGCAGCGATGCGAGAGAAGGGGGAAGGCGCGAAGCGCCTCAGGGGGTTGTCCCTGTTTACACCGGGTCCCAGCTGAACACGTCGGCCGAGCGATCCATCGGCACGAACGAGGCCTTGAGCGCCGGCATGCCGTGTTCGGCAATGAACTCGGGCGTCCAGCCCTCGCTGCGGTGCACCGAGCGCAGGGGGCGCGGCTGGCTCATCAGGAAGATCTCGTTGTTGCGCACGGCAAACACCTGGGCGTTCACGTCCTTGGCCTGGTCGGACAGCAGGTACACGGCTAGCGGCGCGATCTTGTTGGGCGTCATCTGCTGGATCTTGGCCACGCGTGCCTGCTGTTCGGGTGTGTCGGTGGGGATGGAGCCGATCATGCGGCTCCAGGCAAACGGCGCGATGCAGTTGGAGCGCACGTTGAATTTCTGCATGTCCAGCGCGATGGACTTGGACAGCGCCGTCAGCCCCAGCTTGGCGGCGCTGTAGTTGGCCTGGCCCAGGTTGCCGATCAGGCCCGAGGTGGAGGTCATGTGCACGAAGGCGCCGCTTTCCTGCTCCTTGAAGTGGTTGGCGGCCGCGCGTGCCATGTAGTAGCTGCCGTACAGGTGCACCTTGATCACGGCGTCCCATTCGTCCAGGCTCATCTTGTGGAAGAAGCGGTCGCGCAGGATGCCCGCGTTGTTGACCACGCCGTCGATGCGGCCGAAGTGGTCCAGCGCGCATTGCACGATGCGGCCGGCAGCTGCCGCCTCGGCCACGCTGTCCATGTTGGCCACGGCCTGGCCGCCAGCAGCCTTGATTTCGTCCACCACTTTCTGTGCGGGGCCGGCATCCGTGCCCTCGCCTGTGGTGGAGGTGCCGATGTCGTTGACCACCACCTTGGCGCCGGCCGCCGCCAGGGCCAGCGCCATGTCGCGCCCGATGCCGCCGCCGGCCCCTGTTACCACCACCACCTTGTCCTGCACCATCTTCTGCGCCATGTTCGTCGTCCTTCGGTTTGTGTTGTCGATCAGCGCTGGAGCATGAACCCAAAGCCGCGGCAGCGCCATTCGGCAATCGCTAGGCGGGGCTTTGGCTGCATGAAAGCGTCGCCGAGGGCTTCATGGGCACGGAAGGCACGCTTTCACAAACGTGGATTGCACGGACCGGCAGCAGCGGCGAGCATCGGACCCCATTGCTTCTACAAGTATCTGGAACCACGCCGCATGCATCGCCCCTTTTTGTCCAACCTTACCCGCCGCAGCCTGTGCGCCGGCGCTGCCCTGGGCTGGGCCCTGGGCAGCGCGCCCGCAGCCTTCGCCCAGGCGATCTACCCGAGCCGCCCCATCATGATGGTGGTGCCCCAGGCCGCCGGCGGCACCAATGACATCGTGGGCCGCGTGGTGGCCCAGAAGCTGGCGGAAAAGCTCGGCGGCAGCGCCGTGGTGGAAAACAAGCCCGGTGCGGGGGGCAACATAGGCACGCAGGCCGTGGCCAAGGCGCCCAAGGACGGCTACACGCTGCTTATGACCATCAGCAGCAGCCAGGCCATCAACCCCGCCCTGTACAAGGCGCCGGGTTTCGACCCCGTGGCCGACTTCCAGCCCATCAGCCTGGTAGGCGCCGTGCCCAATGTGCTGCTGGCCCACCCCTCGTTCGCCGCCAAGACCGTGCCCGAGCTGCTGGCGCTGGCCAAGTCCAGGCCCGGCCAGCTGCAATACGCCTCGGCCGGCAACGGCACGCTCAACCACCTGCTGGGCGAGATGCTGAACCAGATGTCCGGCGTCGAACTGCAGCATGTGCCCTACAAGGGCGTGGCGCCGGCGCTCAACGATGTTCTGGGCGGCCAGCTGCCCCTGCTGTTCGGCAGCCTGCCATCCACGCTGGCGCACATCAGGTCGGGCAAGCTGCGCGCGCTGGCCGTGAGCAGCCCCCAGCGCTCGCCCGTGCTGCCCGACGTGCCCGCCCTGGGCGAGTTCGTTCCCGGCTACAGCGGCACGCTGTGGATAGGCCTGTTCGCGCCTGCCGGCGTGCCCAAGGAGGTGATGGATCGCCTGCAGGACGGCATGCGCCAGGCCATGGCCGACAAGGACATGCGCGACAAGCTCGAAGCACAGGGCGTGGAGCTTGCGGGCACGGCCACGAAACCCGTCACGCCCGACGAGTTCGCCGCCCTGCTCAAGCAGGACATTGCCAAGTGGGCGCGCATCGTGAAGACCTCGGGCGCCACCATCAACTGAGTGACTGGAACATGAGCAACACCCTAGACACCGCCGCGCTCGCCCACCTGCAGACCTGGCAGGGCAAGAGCGAGACCCTGAGCGACAGCCTCACGGCCATGCCCGTGGCCGCCCTGTCGGCCACGCTGGACCGCGACGACCCGGCGCCCGCCATGGGCACAGTGGTGCCGCCGCTGTGGCACTGGCTGTACTTCCTGCCGCATGCGCGCGCCAGCGAGATCGGCCCCGACGGGCATCCCAAGCGCGGCGGCTTTCTGCCGCCCGTGCCGCTGCCGCGCCGCATGTGGGCCGGCGGGCGGCTGCGCTGGGAGCCGGCCAACCCGCTGCGCGTGGGCCAGGAGGTGCAGCGCCACTCGACCATCCAGTCCGTCAAGCACAAGGCCGGCCGCTCGGGCGAGTTGCTGTTCGTGCTGGTCGAACACCAGTACCGCAATGCCCAGGGCCTGGCGCTCACCGAGGAGCACGACATCGTCTACCGCAGCGCCGCCCAGCCCGGCGACCCAGCGCCACAGCCGCAGCAGCCGCCGCTGGCCGGGCAGCAGGCCTGGTCGCGCACCATAACGCCCGACGACGTGCTGCTGTTCCGCTACTCCGCGCTGACCTTCAACGGCCACCGCATCCACTACGACCGCAAGTACGTGACCGAGGTCGAGGGCTACCCTGGCCTGATCGTGCACGGCCCGCTGATCGCCACGCTGCTGCTGGACCTGCTGCGCCGCAGCCTGCCCGGCGCGCAGGTCGCCACCTTCGACTTCCGTGCCGTGCGTCCCACCTTCGACCTGCACCCGTTCAGCGTGCACGGCAAGGCATCCAACGACGGCAAGACCGTGGAGCTGTGGGCCCAGGACCACGAGGGGTTCCTCACCATGCAGGGCACAGCCACGTTGTTTTGAACCGCTGAACCAGCCGATTCCTTCTTTTTTATAGATACCCCACCGCCATGATCCACCAGCCCGACCAGTACCAGGAAATCCGCGACGCCGTGCGCGCCCTCTGTGCCCAGTTCCCCGACGAATACTTCCGCAAGGTCGATGAGGCCCGCGGCTACCCCGAGGAGTTTGTCGATGCCCTGACCAAGGCCGGCTGGATGGCCGCGCTGATCCCGCAGGAATATGGCGGCTCGGGCCTGACCATGGCCGAGGCCTCGGTGATCATGGAAGAGATCAACCGCAGCGGCGGCAACTCCGGCGCCTGCCACGGCCAGATGTACGTGATGAACGCCATCGTGCGCAGCGGCTCGCAAGCGCAGAAAGACCTGTACCTGCCCAAGATCGCCTCGGGCGAGTTGCGCATCCAGTCCATGGGCGTGACCGAGCCCACCACCGGCAGCGACACCACCAAGCTCAAGACCAGCGCCGTCAGAAAGGATGGCCGCTGGGTCATCAACGGGCAGAAGGTCTGGATCTCGCGCATCCAGCACAGCGATCTGATGATCCTGCTGGCGCGCACCACGCCCGCCGATCAGGTGAAAAAGCGCTCCGACGGCCTGTCGTGCTTTCTGATCGATTTGCACCAGGCGATTGGCAACGGCCTCACCGTGCGCCCCATCCTGAACATGGTCAACCACGAGACCAACGAGCTGTTCTTCGACAACCTCGAAATCCCCGAGGACGCGCTGCTGGGCGAGGAAGGCAAGGGCTTCAAGACCCTGCTGGACGGCCTGAACGCCGAGCGCACCCTGATTGCCGCCGAGTGCATTGGCGATGGCTACTGGTTCATCGACCGCGCCACCAAATACGCCAACGAGCGCGTGGTGTTCAACCGCCCCATCGGCCAGAACCAGGGCGTGCAGTTCCCGATCGCCGATGCCTTCATCGAGCTGGAGGCCGCCAACCTGATGCGCTGGAAGGCCTGCGAGAAGATCGACGCCCACCAGAACGCCGGCGCCGAGGCCAATATGGCCAAGCACCTGGCGGCCAAGGCCAGCTGGGAAGCGGCCAACGTCTGCCTGCAGACCCACGGCGGCTTTGGCTTTGCCTGCGAATACGACATCGAGCGCAAATTCCGCGAAACCCGCCTGTACCAGGTGGCGCCGATCTCGACCAACATGATCTACAGCTACGTGGCCGAGCACATCCTGGGCCTGCCCCGCTCGTTCTGAGATGACCGCCATGACCCGCCCCCTCGACGGCATCACCGTGGTCTCGCTCGAACATGCGGTGGCCGCGCCGTTCTGCACGCGCCAGCTCGCCGACCTGGGCGCGCGCGTGATCAAGGTGGAGCGCCCGGGCAGCGGCGACTTCGCGCGCGGCTACGACCAGCGCGTGAAGGGCCAGTCCTCGCATTTCACCTGGATCAACCGCAGCAAGGAAAGCCTGGCGCTGGATGTGAAGCAGCCCCAGGCCAAGGCCGCGCTGCTGCAGCTCCTGAAGACGGCCGACGTGCTGGTGCAGAACCTCGCGCCCGGCGCCGCCGCGCGCATGGGCCTGTCGTATGAAGCCCTGAAGGCGCACAACCCCCGACTCATCGTGTGCGACATCAGCGGCTACGGCGCCGATGGCCCCTACCGCGACAAGAAGGCCTACGACCTGCTGATCCAGAGCGAGGCAGGGTTCCTCTCCGTCACGGGCACACCCGAGGTACCCAGCAAGTCCGGCATCTCGGTGGCCGACATCGCCGCCGGCATGTATGCCTACACCAACATCCTGTCGGCCCTGCTGCTGCGCGGCAGGACGGGCGAGGGCAGCCATATCGACGTGTCCATGCTCGAAGCCATGGGCGAATGGATGGGCTACCCGATGTACTACGCCTACGACGGCGCGCCACCACCGCCGCGCACCGGCGCATCGCACGCCAGCATCTACCCCTACGGCCCGTTTGTGGCCGGCGACGGCAAGACCGTGATGCTGGGCCTGCAAAACGAGCGCGAGTGGAAAGCCTTTTGCGACACCGTGCTGCAGCGCCCCGATGTGGCCACCGATGCGCGCTTCTGTTCCAACGCGCAGCGCAACGCCCACCGCGACGCATTGCAGGCACTCATCGTGCAGGGCTTCTCGGCGCTGACCGCTGCGCAGGTGGTTGAGCGCCTGGAGGCCGCCGGCATTGCCAACGCCCGGGTGAACGACATGGCCGACCTGTGGGCCCACCCGCAACTGGCCGCGCGCCAGCGCTGGTGCAGCGTGGGCACGCCCGCTGGCGATGTGCCCGCACTGCTGCCGCCGGGCGTGAACAGCGCGTTCGATTACCGCATGGACGCCGTGCCCGCCGTGGGCCAGCACAACGCCGCCATCCTGGCCGAACTGGGCTGGAGCGCCGAGCAGATCGACGCGCTGCAGGCACCGCGACCTCTTTGAATCAAAAACCATAGCTGCCTGCGCTTGACACACCCGCCCTGGAGTCCGAAATGAAGCAAGAAACCCAAGCCACCATCCATCCCCTGGCGCAGTTTGCTGCCACGCTGCAATGGAGCGACGTGCCGGCGCCCGTGCAGCGCCGCGCCGAAGACCTGTGGGTGGACTGGTTCGGCTCCGTGCTGGCCGGCTGCCGCGCGCGGCCCGTGGCCAGCATCACGCGCTTTGCGCTGTCGCAGGGCCCGGCACAAGGCCCGGCCGAGGTGATTGGCCACGGCGCCACCAGCAGCCCCATGATGGCCGCGCTGGCCAACGCCGCGGCCAGCCATGTGGCCGAGCAGGACGATGTGCACAACGGCTCGGTGTTCCACCCGGCGGCCGTGGTCTTTCCGCCCGCGCTGGCCGTGGCGCAGCAGATCGGCGCCAGCGGCGCGCAGCTGATGGCGGCCTGCGTGGCGGGCTACGAGGTCGGCATCCGCGTGGGCGAGTTCCTGGGCCGCAGCCACTACAAGGTGTTCCATACCACGGCCACGGCCGGCACGCTGGCGGCGGCCGCCGCCGTGGGGCGCCTGCTGGAGCTCACGCCCGCGCAGATGCAGCATGCCTTCGGCTCGGCCGGCACGCAGTCGGCGGGGCTGTGGGAATTCTTGCGCACCGCGGCCGACAGCAAGCAGCTGCACACCGCGCACGCCGCCTCTGCGGGGCTGATGGCCGCCTTCCTGGCCAAGGACGGCTTCACCGGCGCGCAGGACATCTTCACCGGCCCGCAGGGCCTGGCTGCGGGCATGTCCACCGACGCCAACCCGGCCAAGCTCACCGAGGGACTGGGCACCCGCTGGGCCACGGCCGAGACATCGTTCAAGTGGCATGCCTCGTGCCGCCACACGCACCCCGCCGCCGATGCGCTGCAGCAGGTGATGCGCGAGCACGGCCTGGCGCCCGCCGACATCGCGCAGGTCACCTGCCATGTGCACCAGGGCGCCATCGACGTGCTCGGGCCGGTGGTCTCGCCCACCACGGTGCACCAGAGCAAGTTTTCCATGGGCACCGTGCTGGCATTGGCGGCGCGGTTTGGCCATGCGGGTTTGACCGAATTCGACGCGCAGTTCCTGGCACCGGATACTGTGGCCCTGCGCGAGAAGGTGCGCATGGAGCTGGACCCCGAGGTGGATGCCGCCTACCCGCAGCGCTGGATTGGCAAGGTCACCGTGCAGACGACGGATGGCCGCCAGCTGGCCGGCCGCGTGGAAGAGCCCAAGGGCGACCCCGGCAACACCCTCTCGCGTGCAGAGCTCACCGCCAAGGCGCTGCGCCTGGCAGCCTATGGTGGTGCGGTATCTGCCGCGCAGGCCGAGGCCTCCGTGCAGCGCCTGTGGCGGGTGCAGGAGTGGCCGCGCACGGAGCACCTGCTGGGCTGACCTCCGGGACACGGCAACCGCCGCGGCCCACGACCCCCAAGGGACGCAGCAGACGCCCCGTTCACCACCATCCACAAGGAGACATTGCATGACTGCACGCTTTACCCTGATTTCCCGACGCACCCTCGCCGGCTCCGTTGCGGGCGCCTGCGCGGCACTCGCCCTGGGCCTGAGCGGCAACGCCCTGGCCAGCACCTGGCCCGAAAAGACCGTCACCCTGGTCGTGCCCTACAGCGCGGGTGGCCCCACCGACGTGGTGGCGCGCCTGCTGGCCGTGCCCATGGGCCAGTCGCTGGGCCAGACGGTGGTGGTGGAAAACACCGTGGGTGCGGGCGGCACGCTGGCGCCCGCGCGCATCGTCCGCTCCAAGCCCGACGGCTACACCATCCTGATCCACCACATGGGCATGGCCACGGCCCCGGCGCTGTACAAGAAGCTGCCCTACGACCCGCTCAAGGACTTCGAGTACATCGGCCAGGTGCTGGATGTGCCCATGACGCTGCTGTCGCGCAAGGACTTTCCTGCGAACAACTTCCAGGAGCTGCAGGACTACGTCAAGAAGAACCAGGACAAGGTATCGCTGGCCAACGCAGGCATTGGTGCCGTGTCGCAGCTGTGCGGCATGCTGCTCATGCACCAGCTGGGCGTGAAGCTGACCACCGTCCCCTACAAGGGCGCCGGTCCGGCCATGAACGACCTGATGGGCGGCCAGGTGGACCTGCTGTGCGACCAGACCACGCAGACCGCGCCCGTGATCCAGGATGGCAAGCGCGCCAAGGTGTTCGGCGTGACCACGCCCAAGCGCCTGTCGTCCATGCCCAGCATTCCCACGCTCGATGAGCAGGGCCTCAAGGGCTTTGACGTGAAGGTGTGGCACGGCATGTATGCCCCCAAGGGCACGCCCAAGGACGTGATGGACAAGCTCAACAAGGCATTGAACGTGGCCATCAAGGACGACAACGTGAAAAAGCGCATTGCCGAGCTGAGCTCTGACCTCGTCACGCCCGAGAAGGCCACCCCCGAGGGCCTGCGCAAGCACCTGGAGATCGAGGTGGCGCGCTGGGACAAGGTCATCAAGGCTGCGGGCGTGAGCGCGGAGTGAAGAGAGACATCCCCCTGTGGCGCTACGCGCCTTCCCCCTTCTCTCGAATTGCTGCGCAATTCGGGAAGGGGGACGCCGCCAGCGCGGCGGGGCGGCCCTTGCGCGGCGGCCCTGGCCTGGGTCGCGCCAGTTTCATGGGTCACGGTTAGCGCACAGTGCGATGGAGAGTTCATGCCGTTAAAAGAAAGCATCCATGTCTGATTTGGTTTCACAGGCCTGCTCCTTCCTGTTCGTTCCTGCCACCCAGCCGGATCGGTTGCCCAAGGCCCTGGCCAGCGGCGCCGACATCGTGATTGCCGACTGGGAGGACGCCGTGGCCCCCGCTGACAAGGAGCGTGCACGCGCGGCCCTGCTGGAGGCCGTGGCTGCGCTGCCAGCCGCGCAGCGCGCGCGCCTGCTGGTGCGCATCAACAGCGATGGTTCGCCCTGGTTTGCCGCCGACCTGGCCGCGCTGGCGCAGCTCGCGGCGCAGGGCCTGGCCGGCGCCGTGGTGCCCAAGGCCGAAGGCGCGCCCACCCTGCAGGCCGTGGCCCAGGCTGCCGGGCCTGGCGCCATGCTGGTGCCGCTGGTCGAAAGCGTGGCCGGCCTCGCCACTGCCGACGCCCTGGCCACCGCGCCGCAGGTGGCGCGGCTGGCCTTCGGGCACCTGGACTTCCAGGTGGACGCCGGCATGGCCTGCGCCGAAGACGAGCAGGAACTGCTGCCCGTGCGCATGGCCCTGGTGTTCGCCTCGCGCCGCGCAGGGCTGGCCGTCCCCATCGACGGCGTGACGGTGGACACGCGCAACCCCGAGCGCATGGCCCGCGACAGCGAGCGCGCACGCCGCATGGGCTTTGGCGGCAAGCTGTGCATCCACCCGGCGCAGGTGGCGGTGCTGCACGCCGCTTTCGACCCCGACGAAGCCGCCGTGGCCCAGGCGCTGCGCGTGCAGCAGGCGCTGCAGCAGGCCGGTGGCGGCGTCTGCGTGCTCGATGGCCGCATGGTCGATGCGCCGGTGCTGGCGCAGGCCCGGCACACCCTGCAGCGCCACGCGCGGGCGCAGCAGCGCCTTGCCGCCGCCAGCTAACAACCTCCTAACGATCAGGGCCCGCCAGCGCCGGGCCTCCGTCCGGCAGCGCACCCGCGCCGTCACCGCCATGCACACAACGTCCTCAATCCCTAAGTGACTTCCTCGCGCACCACACCGCTTTGGATGATGCTGCTGGCACTGTTGTCGGGCTTTGCGCTCAGCCAGGCCTATCGCACCACCACGGCCATCCTCGCCCAGGGCCTGCAGGCAGATTTCGGCCTGCAGGCCTCATCGCTGGGGGCGTTTGCCGGGCTGTTTGGCTTGTCGTTCGGCGTTGCGCAGCTGCTGATGGGTATTGCGCTGGACCGCTACGGCCTGCGCCGCACGGTGCTGGCAGCCGCGCCCCTGGGAATTGCCGGTGCGGCCCTATCGGCCCTGGCACCCAGCTATGGCTGGCTGATGGCCGGGCAGGTGCTGATCGGGGTGGGCTATTCGCCAGCCTTCGTGGCCTGCACGCTGTTCATTGCGCGCCATTTCGCGGTCGACCGCTTTGCCTTCTTCTCGGGCCTGAGCATGGGCGTGGGCGGGCTGGGGCTCCTGTTCACCGGCACGCCGCTGGCGTGGGTGGTGCAGCACTGGGGTTGGCGCATGGGCTTTGGCATTTTGGCGGGCTTGAGCGTGCTGTCGTGGCTGGTGATTCACTTCGTGGTGCACGAACCCGCACCTGCCGACGCCGTGCACCGCCCGGCATCCAGCTGGGGCGAGGCGCTGGTGGGCATGGGCCGGCTCTTTGCCGTACCGCACACCTGGGGCATCGTGGTTCTGGGCATGTCGTGTTACGCGGCTTTTTTGTCGCTGCGCGGCCTGTGGCTGGGGCCGCTGCTGATCAACCGCTACGGTTTTTCGCTGGTGGACAGCGGTAACGTGGCGCTGGTGCTGTCGCTGATCGCGCTATTCACACCGGCCGCGTTTGGCCGCATGGACCCGGGCGCACCCCGGCGCCGTGCCTGGGTTGGCCGCGCGTCGCTGCTGATGGCCGGCCTGTTTGCGGCGATGGCCCTGGTGCAAAACGCCAGCGTCACCGTGACGCTGATGATTGTGATGGGGCTGCTGTCGGGCTACAGCATCCTGCAGTACGCCGACGTGCGCTCTTCCTACCCTGCCGAGCTGACCGGACGCGCCCTGTCGCTCTACACCATGGCCATGTTCCTGGGCGTTGCCTTCATGCAATCGCTGACCGGTGCCGTCGCCGCCTGGGCCGCAAGCGCGGGGCTGGAGCCCTACCGCGCCGTGCTGCTGACCATCGCCGCCTGGCTGGCGCTGGCCTCGCTGGCGTTCCGGTGGCTGCCCGCGTCGCCGCTGCTCAAGCAAGGTTGATAACGCCCGCCGCGCATACCGCGGGCGCATTCCGGTCAGCGCTGGCGCCACACGGCCCGCGCGCCCGCCTGGCCCAGGCTTTCCATCACCTCCTGCGTGTGCGCGCCGGGCGCGCATGCCTCACCTGGCGCATAGGCCGCGCCACCGAAGCGCGGCGCAGGTGCGGCCTGCAGCACGCCGTGGCGTTCGGTGTACACGCCGCGCGCCTGCATGTGTGGATGTCCTGCGGCCTCCACGGGGCTGAGCACGGCGCCAAAGCAGGCGTCGGTGGGCTCCAGCAGGGCCTGCCAGTGCGCACGCGGCTGGGCCAGGAACAGGGCGGCCAGCCGCGCGCGGCGCGCGGGCCAGGCCGCCTTGTCCCACTGCGGACCGGTGAAATCCGGGTCGCCTGCCAGTCCCAGGACCTCCAGCAGCAAGGCATGGAACTGCGGCTCGATGGCGCCCACGGTGATGTGGTGGCCGTCGGCGCAGACGTAGGTGTCATAGAACGGCGCGCTGTCGTGGATGCTCTGGCCACGCACATCGGCCACCAGGCCGCTCTGGCGCGCGCTGAGCATCAGGTTGAGCATATGGGCTGCGCCGTCCACGATGGCGGCATCCACCACCGTGCCGCGGCCCGTGGCGCGCGCCTGCACGATGCCCGACAGCAGGCCCGTCATCAGGTACAGGGCGCCGCCGCCGATGTCGCCCAGCACGGCGAAGGGCGACACGGGCCGCGCGTCCGCCGGGCTGCAGCCCCACAGCGCGCCGCTGACGGCGGCGTAGTTGGTGTCGTGCCCGGCGCGCGGTGCCAGCGGCCCGCTCTGGCCCCAGCCGGTCATGCGCCCATACACCAGGCGGGGGTTGACCGCCAGGCACTCCTCGGGCCCCAGGCCCAGGCGCTCCATCACGCCGGGGCGCATGCCTTCTATGAGCGCATCGGCCTCGGCCACCAGCGCCAGCACCAGCTGGCGGCCTTCCTCGGTCTTGAGATCGGCGAACACCGAGCGCTTGCCACGGTTGAGCAGCGCGCCGGTGGTCTCGCGGCCCTTCGTCTCGCGCACCACGGAGATCACGTCCGCCCCCAGGTCGGCGAGGTGCATCGCACAAAATGGCCCCGGCCCCAGGCCGCCAATCTCCAGCACGCGTACGCTGTCCAGTACCTTCACGGTGTCTCCTTGGTTGGTGTTGTGTGTTGCTTTGGGCCGCATCAGGTCAGGCCCGATGCCCCGAGCACGCTCTCCACCGAACGCACCAGCGTGCGCAGGCGCGGTCCCAGGTCTGTCTCCAGCCGGGTGTATATGGGGCTGAAGACCGGCACCGAGACCGCGAACACCCAGAGTTCACCGTCTTGCGGCTGCGACATGGGCACGGCGATGGATTCGATCTCGCGGTGCAGGTCGCCATGGCTGCGGCAAAAGCCGTGGCGGGCGAAGTCGTCGCGTGCGTCTGCCAGGCGCTGCTCCAGCCAGACGGCGCGCTGCGGGTCTTTGCGCTGCAGGTCCTGCAGGTAGGCCTGGCGATCGTTCTCTGCCATGCCCAGCAGGTAGGCACGGCCCGTGGCCGTGCGCGAGAGCGATGTGGACACGCCGATTTCCTGGCGGAACACCGTGTTGCCCATGCCGTTGGCCAGCTCCACCAGGCACAGCTCGCGCCTGTAGCCCACGGCCAGCTGCACCTGCCCCTCGGTCAGGTCGGCCAGCGCCTGCATGTGCGGCCGGGCGAACTGGCGCAGGGCCATGCGCGTGAGCACGGGCGAGGCCAGCTGCAGCAAACCCAGGCCCGGCACGTACTTGGACAGGCGCTCCGAGTAGCGCAGCAAACCCAGCTCGCACAGCGTGTCCGTCAGGCGAAACAGCGTGGGCTTGGGCAGGCCGGTCAGGTCCATCAGCTCCTTGGCGCTGAGTTCCTGGCATTTGTTGGAAAAGCACCGCAATATGGAAACGCCACGCACCAGGGCGCTGACCAGCTTGCCGTCCGGATCTGCGTTCACGTTCACATGGACCTCAAAAGCTCAAAAAACCAGAGATTTTCGCCTGTTTCCACATCAGGCCTGCGGCCACTGGAAGGGCATTGGCCTTTTCTCCAGGAAGCAACGCACAGCGTCCCGGTGCTCGGGCGTGCCCATGGCCAGGGCCTGGGCGTTGGCCTCCTGCTCCAGCAGCGAGGGCAGGTCGCTGGCGGCCAGCGCGAGCGAGCGCTTGATGAGGCTCAGCGCCACGGGCGATGCGCCCACGAAGCTGCGCGCGATGTCCTGGGCGCGGCCTTGCAGCGCGCCGGGCTCGACCAGCTCGGTGGCAATGCCCAGCCGCAGCGCCTCCTCGGCCGAGACCTCGCGGCCCGACAGCATCAGCTCGCGCGCACGCTGCACGCCGACCACGCGCGGCAGGGTGTAGAACGCCGCGCAGTCCGGCACCACGCCGACGCGGATGAACGACATGGCAAAGCGCGCGCGCGTGCTGGCGATGATGAAGTCCGCCGCCAGCGCCAGGCTGAAGCCCGCGCCATAGGCCGCGCCGTCCACGGCGGCGACCACCGGCTTGTCCAGCAGCATCAGGTCCTTGAGCCAGTCGTGCAGGCTGGTGAGGCGCCGGCGCCAGCCGCCGTTGTCCAGCCCGCTGGCCGCGATGTTGCCCAGGTCCCCGCCCGAGCAGAAATGCGCGCCCGCGCCCGTCAGCACCAGCGCGCGGATGGCAGGGTCGGCCTGCACCTGGCGCACCACCTCGGCCATCTCCACGCGCATGGCGGGGTCGAAGGCGTTGCGCTTGTCGGGGTTGTTGAAGGTCAGCGTGGCCACGCCGTCCTGCACGCCGAAAACGATGCGTTCGTAGGTCTTGCTCATGCCGCGCTCCGGGGCACGTAAGAGGCGCGCATGTCGCGCCCGCCGCGCAGCGACGAGCCGCCATCCACGGGAATCACCGCACCCGTCACGTAGCCCGCCTGTGGTGACGACAGGAACAGCGCCATGTTGGCAATATCTTCCAGCGTGCCCATGCGCTGCAGCGGCACGCTGGCCACTGCATTGGCCAGCGCCTCGGGCGATGGTGCCAGGCGCCGCATGCCCTCGGTGTCGCCAATCGGGCCGGGGGCGATGGCGTTCACACGCACGCCCACCTCGCCCCATTCCATGGCCAGCACGCGCGTCATCATGTCGATGCCGGCCTTGGCGGCGCAGGCATGGACCTGGTACATGGTGGGGTTGACGCCCTGCGGCGCCGAGATGTTGATGACGCTGGCGCCGGGCTTCTTGAGCATCGGGTAGGCCAGGCGCAGCACATGGAAGGTGCCGTTCAGGTCGATGTCGATCACGGTCTTGAAGCCGTTGGGCGACAGGTCGGCCGCGGGCGCGATGAAGTTGCCCGCCGCGCCGGAGACCAGCACGTCGATCTCGCCGAACTGCGCATGCGCCTCACGCAGCGCGGCCTCCACCGCGGCGGCGTCGCGCACGTCGGCGCTAATGCCCAGCGCCTGGGCGCCCAGCGCGCGCAGCCCGTCGGCCGCCTGCTGCACCTTGTCGGGCGAGCGGCTCATGACCGTCACGTTGGCGCCCGCGCGCGCAAACGCCTGGGCAATGCCCAGGTTGATGCCGCTGGTGCCGCCGGCGACAAACACATGGCGGCCGGCAAAGGAGGGGGATTCAGACATGGGTGGTTTCTTTCTGCGCCGCCTCTTGCAGCGGGCGCCATGGATTTCGTCGGTTGCGGGGACTGGGGTCAGGGATCAACGACGCCGCCCCGGTGCGGCGCCCTGAGAGGTGTTCAAAAGTGGGCTTCATGGCGCTAGCCCACCTGCCGCGCCTGCCCGTCCCAGAAGCGGGCGCGCAGGGCTTTCTTGTCGATCTTTCCCAGGGGGGTCACGGGCAGCGCCTGCTCCAGCCACAGTTGCTTGGGCGTGTGCAGCGCGCCTTTGCGCTCATGCACGAAGTCCATCAGCGCCTGGGGTTCGGCGCTGGCGCCGGGCTTGAGCACCACCAGGGCCACGACCGCCTCGCCCCATTTGGCATCGGGCATGCCGATGACGGCGGATTGCGCCACGGCCGGATGCAGCGCCAGGCAGGCCTCGACCTCGCTGGAATACACATTGAAGCCGCCGGTGATGACCATGTCCTTGGCGCGGTCCACCAGATACAGGTAGCCATCGGCGTCGCGGCGCGCCATGTCGCCGGTATGCAGCCAGCCGTCGGCAAAGGCTTCTTCGGTGGCGTCGGGACGGTTGCGGTAGCCCTCCATCACCAGCGGGCTGCGCACGCACAGCTCGCCCACCTCGCCAGCGGCCACCTCCCGGCCCTGCGCATCGAGCAGCCGCACCTGGTTGCCCGGCAAGGCCAGGCCGCAGGACTGCAGCCGCTCGGGGCGCGCCAGGTCGTGCGCATCCTTGCGCAGGTAGGCGATTGTCATGGGCGCCTCGGCCTGGCCGTAGAGCTGGCCAAAGATGGGCCCGAAGCGCTGCAGCGCCTCGGCCAGCCGCGCCGGCGCCATGGGCGAGGCGCCATACAGCACGTACTGCAGGCTGGAGCGATCCCACTGGTCCAGTCCAGGGTGGTCCAGCAGGCCATAGATTTGCGTGGGCACGAGAAAGGTGGCGGTGATGCGGTGCTGCTGCACGGCCTGCAGGAACGCATCGGGCGAGTATTTTTCCAGCAGCACCAGCGTGCCGCCGCGCAGCAGCGTGGGCAGCACCAGCGAACCGCCGGCGTGCGAGATCGGTGTGGCGACCAGCACGCGCAGCGCCTCGGGCCATTCCCAGCAGGCCAGCTGCAGCAGCAGCATGGTCAGCGTGGTGCGGCTGCGGTGGACCACGCCCTTGGGCCGGCCCGTGGTGCCGCCGGTGTAGGTGATGCGGTAGATGTCCTCGGGCTGTGCGGCGATGGGCAGCTCACCGCCGTCAAAGGCCAGGCTGGCGGCGATGGCGTCCTCGCCCAGCGCCGACGGACCCAGGCCCAGCACCTGGGGCACGATGCCGCGCTCCTGGAGCGCCAGGCCGCGCTCCACATGCTGCGCGCCCACTACCAGCGCGCTGATGTCCGCATCCTGCAGCACGAAGGCCTGGTCATCGAGCGCACTCAGGGGGTGCAGCGAGGTCTGGCGCAGTCCCAGCCAGGCGCAGGCCATGATGACCACCAAGGCCTCGGGCTGGTTGCCGGCCAGCACCGCCAGGCCGTCCTGGCGCTGCAGCCCGCGCGCGCGCAGGTAGCGCGCCATGGCATGCACGCGCCGCAGCAGCTCGGCGCAGGTCCAGTGGCTGCCATCGGGCAACACCAGCGCCACGCGCTCGGGGAACGACTGCAGGGCCGATTGGTAGGCTTCGGCGACCGTGGAACCGGTGTGCAATGCGCTCATGCTGTGCTCAGCCATATCAAGCCGCCTGGTACAGCGTGACCACGCAGGCGCCGCCCAGGCCCAGGTTGTGCTGCAGCGCCAGGCGCGCACCCTCGACCTGGCGCTCGCCGGCCTGGCCGCGCAGCTGCCAGGTCAGTTCTGCGCATTGCGCCAGGCCCGTGGCGCCCAGCGGGTGGCCCTTGGACAGCAGGCCGCCCGAGGGGTTGGTGACCACGCGCCCGCCATAGGTGTTGTCGCCGTCGAGGATGAATTTCTCGGCCCCGCCCTCGGGGGCCAGGCCCAGGGCTTCGTAGGTGATCAGCTCGTTGGCCGTGAAGCAGTCGTGCAGTTCGACCACCTGCACGTCCTCGGGGCCGACGCCGGCGGTCTCATAGACCTGGCGTGCTGCCGCCGTCGACATGTCGTAGCCGACCACGCGGCGCATGTCGCCGCTGTCGAAGGTGCTGGCGGTGTCCGTGGTCATGGCCTGGGCCGCAATGGTGACGCGCCGGTCCAGTCCGTGTTTTCGGGCAAATTCGGCCGAGCACAGCACGGCCGCCGCCGCGCCGCAGGTGGGCGGGCAGCATTGGTAGCGCGTGAGCGGGCCGAACACCTGCGGCGAGGCCATGACCTCGTCCAGCGTCAGCGTCTGGCGGAACACCGCCAGCGGGTTGCGCGCCGCATGCTGGCGCGCCTTGACCGAAATGCGGCCGAAGGTGTCGGCACGGATGCCATGCTGCTTCATGTAGTCCAGCCCGGCACCGCCGAAGAACTGCGCGGCGCGCGGCGCTGCCGCATCCAGCCCCTGGTGCGCGACCATGGTGTCGGCAAAGCGCGCCATGGGCGAGGGCCGGTCGTCCCACGCGCCCTTGAGGGCACCAGGCTGCATCTGCTCGAAGCCCAGGGCGATGGCGCATTCCACCATGCCGCTCTCCACCGCCTGGCGCGCCAGGTACAGGGCGCTGGAGCCGGTCGCGCAGTTGTTGTTGACGTTGAACACCGGGATGCCGGTCAGGCCCACACCGTAGATCGCCGCCTGGCCCGCGGTGGAGTCCCCATAGACATAGCCGACATAGGCCTGCTGGACCTCGGCGTAAGCCACGCCCGCATCCTGCAGCGCGAGCTGGGCGGCGCGCGCGCCCATCGCGGGGTAGGGTTCGCTGGCACCGGGCTTGGTGAAGGGGATCATGCCGACACCGACGACATGGACGGCACGCTGCATAGGGCGCATGGCGGGCTCCTTGAAATTAGGGGTTGCGGTCTGGCGCAAGGCGGGCAAGCTGCTCGCGCAGGCGGTTCTTCAAGATCTTGCCGGTGGGCGACAGCGGCAGCGCGTCCAGCACATGCACCACGCGCGGGCATTTGAAGCCCGACAGTTGCGTGCGCGCATGTTCGCGCAGGGCCTCGGGGGTGCAGGGCTGCTGCGGCCGTAGCACCACGGCGGCATGCACCGCCTCGCCCCATTGCGCATCCGGCACGCCGACCACGGCGCACAGGGCCACGGCGGGGTGGCGCATCAGCGCGGATTCGACCTCCAGCGAGTACACGTTCTCGCCGCCGCTGATGATCATGTCCTTGAGGCGATCGACCAGGTGCACGTGGCCGGCCTCGTCCATCCAGCCGCCGTCGCCGGTGTGCATCCAGCCGTCCTTGAGCACCTGGGCCGTGGCTTCGGGCTGGCGCCAGTAGCCCTGCATCACGCTGGGGCCGCGCACGCAGATTTCGCCCACGTCGCCCAGGGGCAGGGCCTGCCCGTCCGGTCCGGTGATGCGCAGTTCGCTGCCCCAGCTGGCGCGGCCCACGGAGGTCAGGTGCGCTAGGTGCGCGCCATGGTTGGCCAGGGTGTACGGGCCGTTCAGGCTGGCGCTGGCGGCGGTTTCGGTCATGCCGTAGGCGGTGGCAAATTCAACCTGCGGCAAGGCCTGCATGGCACGCAGCAGCAGCGCCTGGGGCATGGGCGCGGCCCCGTGGACGATGCGCTGCAGCGAGGGCAGGCGGGTGGCGTCAAACTCCGGTGCGTCCAGCAGCATCTGCAGCATGCTGGGCACCAGCATGATCTCGCTCACGCCATGTTCGGCAATCGCCCGCAGCACCTGCGCGGGGCGGAACTGGGTTTCGATCACGCAGGTGCTGCCCTGCACGATCTGCCCCACCAGCCGGCCCAGGCCCGCCACATGGAACAGCGGCGTGGCCAGCAGCGAGGTACCGGTGCCGGGCAGTTGCGCCAGCCGGGCCGCGGTAGCCGACCACAGGTTGGCGTGCGAGAGCATCACGCCCTTGGGAAAGCCGGTGGTGCCGCCGGTGAACAGCACGATGGCCAGCGCGTCGCCGCCGTGGCGGCAGTCCTCCATCGGCTGGGCCGCGGCCAGCAGCGCCTCGGTGCTGGCGATGCCGGCATGGGCCGGGTCGGCACCCGGCCCCAGCAGCAGCACCGGGGTGTGTTCGGTCAGCGCGGGCGCGCCGGGCAGCAGGGCGGCGTCGGCCAGCAGCAGCCGGGGTTGCACATCCTGCAGCGCGTGCTGCATCTCGGCGCGGCTCCAGCGGGTATTGAGCGGGCAGACCACGCCGCCCACCCACCAGATGGCGAGGAAGGCCTCGACGCAATAGTCGCTGTTGTGCGCCAGCAGGGCCACACGCTCGCCGTGCTGTACGCCCTGGGCGCGCAGCACGGTGGCCAGCCGCGCCACGCGGTTCACCAGCGTGCGCCAGTCCTGCCGGCGCGCGCCGCACAGGGTGGCGGTGCGCTGCGGGTGCTGCTGCAGCGCGCGGTGCAGGCCTTGGGTCAGGTAGATGTGCATCGGGTCTTGCTCAGCCAGTCAGTCCAGCTGCAGCTTCTGGCTGCGGATCAGCTCGCCCCAGTCCTTGCGGTCACGCTCCACCATCTGCGCGAACGGCTCGCTCGCCATGCCGCCGGGCCGGCCGCCCAGCTCGCGGTAGCGCTGCACCACGGCCGGGTCCTGCAGCACCGCGATCAGGTTGTCGGTCAGTTTTTTCACGACGGCGGGCGGTGTCTTGGCGGGCAGGAAGAAGCCCATCCAGCCGACCTTGTCGAAGTCCTTCAAGCCCAGCTCGGTCATGGTGGGCACATCGGGTAGCTCGGACTCGCGCGTGGCACCGGTCACGGCCAGGGCGCGCAGCTTGCCGTCCTTGACATGGCCCAGCGAGCCCGTGAGGTTGTCGAACATGAACTGGGTCTCGCCCGCCACGATGGCCAGGGTGGCGGGCGCGGAGCCCTTGTAGGGTATGTGGACCACGTCCACCCCCGCGCTCCGGCGCAGCAGCTCGCCCATCAGGTGCGTGGTCTGGCCCACGCCCGCGGACGAAAACGCCAGCTTGCCCGGCTCGCGCTTGGCGGCGGCGACGAGTTCCTTCAGGCTCTTGATGGGCGACTTCACCGGCACGACCAGCACGTTGGCGAACGAGATCATGTCGGTCAGCGCGATGAAATCCTCGGCCTTGTAGGGGAGCTTCTGGTAGGCGGTGTAGTTGATGGCGTTGGAGCCGGTGTTGCCCACCAGCACGGTGTAGCCGTCCGCAGGAGCGCGCGCCACGAGGCTGCTGCCCAGCGAGCCACCCGCGCCGGGCTTGTTGTCCACCACGATGGGCTGGCCCAGCCGCTCGCTGAGCTTTTGCGCCATGAAGCGCACGGGCGTGTCGGTGGTTCCGCCCGCCGCACCGGGTACGACGAAGGTGATGGGGCGCGTGGGCCAGGTGGCGTCGGCCCGTGCGGGCTGGGATGCACCCAGGGCGGCCAGGCCCAGCAGGGCGCTGGCGCCTGCCAGGCGCAGCGCGTGGCGGCGATGGGGGAATGGCATGGTCTTGTCTCCTTGGGGCCTGGCGGCACTGCGGCCGCTTTTTCGCTATGAATTAGCCAGCTATTTGCGCTGGATGGACGGGCGGCAACGCCTCTTTTCCCATCAAACACCCTTCCAGACCGGCGCGCGCTTCTCGGCGAAGGCCGCGGCGCCCTCGCGCGCGTCCAGCGAGGCGAACACCGGCGCGGTGATGACGGCCTGGCGCTCGAACATCTCGGACTGCGGCCAGTCGGCCGACTCCTGCGCCACGCGCTTGCTGGCGATCAGCGCCAACGGGCCGTTGGCGGCCACGGCCTGCGCCAGTTCCAGGGCAGCGTCCAGCGCCTGGCCAGGCTCGACCAGGCGGTTGACCAGGCCGTGGGCCTGGGCCCGCTCGGCGCTGAACATGTCGCCGGTGAGGATGCATTCCATGGCCACGTGGTAGGGCAGGCGCTTGGGCAGGCGCAACAGCCCGCCGGCCGCGGCGGCCAGGCCGCGCTTGACCTCGGGCAGGCCGAACTTGGCCGTCTTGGCGGCAACGATCAGGTCGCAGGCCAGCACGGTTTCAAAGCCGCCGGCCAGGGCATAGCCCTCCACGGCGGCAATCAGCGGCTTGCGCGGCGGCTGTTGCGTGAGGCCCAGGAACCCCCGGTCCGGCAGGCTGGGGCGCTTGCCCTGCAGGAAACCCTTCAGGTCCATGCCCGCGCAGAACGTGCCGCCCGCGCCGGTGATGACGCCCACCTGGAGCGCGGGGTTGCGGTCCAGCTCGTCCAGCGCCGCCGCCATGGCCTCGGCCATCTCCAGCGTGGCGGCGTTGCGCGCCTCGGGGTTGCTCAGCGTCATGACCAGCACGTTGCCGCGCACTTCAACCAGTACCGTGGATGCCATCACAAATTCCTTTCAGTGGTTCGCCGCGTTGCAGAGCTCGCGACCTATGAAACTGGCGCCACCCCGGCCAGGGCAGCCGAGCAAGGGCCGCCCCGCAGTGCCTCAGGGGGATGTCACCTGGGCTGCATCCGAATGGCCCCATCCAGGCGAATCGTCTCGCCGTTCAGCATGGGGTTCTCCAGGATGTGCAGCGCGGTCATTGCGTACTCGCTGGGGTGGCCCAGGCGTGCAGGGTTGGGCACCGATGCGCCCAGCGACTGGCGCACGTTCTCGGGCAGCTTGGCCAGGATGGGCGTGTCGAACAGGCCGGGGGCGATGGTGCACACGCGGATGAACTTGGAGGCCAGGTCGCGCGCGGCCACGATGGTCATGCCGATCACGCCGGCCTTGGACGATGCGTAGGGAATCTGGCCGATCTGTCCCTCGTAGCCCGCCACCGAGGCGGTGAGCACGCACACGCCGCGCTCGCCGTCGATCGGCTCGTTCTTGGCCATGGCGACGGCCGCCAGGCGCAGCGTGTTGAAGCTGCCGATCTGGTTCACGCGGATGATGTTGGTGTATTTTTCCAGCGAGCCGGGGCTGCCGTCCTTCTCGATCAGGCGCACCGGGCCGCCAATGCCCGCGCAGTGCACCAGCGCGCGGAAGTTGCCGAACGCCTCGGCCGCGGCGATGGCCTGGGCCATCTGGTCGGCGTCGGACACGTCGGCCTTCACGTAGCGCAGGCGGCCGGCGTACTTTTGTTCCATCGCAGCGCCGCGCTCGTCGTTCAGGTCCACGGCCACCACGTTCAGGCCGCGCTCCAGCAGTGCGACGGCCGAGGCTTCACCCAGGCCCGAGACGCCGCCGGTGACGAGGGCGGTCATTCCTTGTATCAGTTTCATATTTCTTTCCCTTTTGGACTTTGGCACTTACGCATAAAGCGCTAGCAGCTACTGAATTGATAGTTAAAGGCGTTCAATAATCGTGGCGTTGGCCATGCCGCCGGCTTCGCACATGGACTGCAGGCCGTAGCGCTGGCCGCTGTCTTCCAGGGTGTGCAGCATGGTGGTCATGAGGCGGATGCCCGAGGCGCCCAGCGGGTGGCCCAGGGCAATGGCGCCACCGCGCGGGTTCAGGCGCTCGCCGTCGGCCTTCAGCTCTTTTTGCCAGGCCATGGGCACCGAGGCAAAGGCCTCGTTGATCTCGTAGTGCTGGATGTCGTCGAGCTTCATGCCGGCCTTGGCCAGCACGCGCTGCGTTGCGGGGATGGGGGCGGTGAGCATGTACAGTGGGTCGTCGCCCACCACGTCAAACGCCACGAAGCGCGCACGCGGGGTGAGGCCCAGCTGCAGCGCGCGCTCCTCGCTCATGATGAGCATGGCGCTGGCGCCGTCGGTCATCTGCGAGGCGTTGCCGGCCGTGGTGGCCCACTGGATCTGCGGGAAGCGCGCCGACAGCTCCTCGCTCTGGAACACGGCCTTGAGACCGGCCAGCTTTTCCACCGTGGTGCCGGGGCGGATGGTTTCGTCGGCCGTGGCGCGGCCGGCAGGCGTGTCGATGCCCACGATCTCGCGGGCAAAGCCACCGCCCGACTGCGCGGCATGGGCGCGCTGGTGCGAGCGTGCGGCGTAGGCGTCCAGCTCGGTGCGGCTGAGGCCCCACTTCGCGGCCACCAGGTCGGCCGACACGCCCTGGCCCACCAGGCCGGGTGCGAAGCGTGCATCGAAGCGCGGGCCGGTGGTGTTCTGCCCCATGCGCGAGCTGCCCATGGGCACGCGGCTCATCGACTCCACGCCGCAGGCGATCACGATGTCCTGCGTGCCGGCCATGATGGCCTGCGCCGCAAAGTGCACGGCCTGCTGGCTGGAGCCGCACTTGCGGTCGATGGTGGTCGAGGGCACATGCGCAGGCAGGCCGGCGGCCAGCCAGGCCAGGCGCCCGGGCGTGCCGGCCTGTTCGCCCGCCTGGCTGACGCAGCCGCAGATCACGTCGTCCACCTGGCCGGGGTCGATCTTGTTGCGGGCAACCAGCTGCTCCAGCACCTGGGAGAGCAGGTCCACGGGATGCAGCTGGGCCAGTGCGCCATCGGGCTTGGCCCGGGCCATGGGGCTGCGAATGGCATCGACGATGACGGGATTTTTCATGCTCACTCCATGTGTTTATGAGACTGATGATCCATTAAAAATGATTTTGTACGAGTTAGTTTGTGCTGAAGACCGTGTTTACCCGGTATGGATTGCCCATGCGTCCTGAAAAAATTCGTCCACAAATCATTTTTGTGAGACAGGCATTTCGCTTTTTGGTGGGTTTCTCCGCCGCGATGGCCTGCCAAGGAACAACAGGTGACAGACATGCAGGATTTTTCTGCCGCCGGGCAGCCCCAAGGCAAAAAGGAGCCCCCTCGGGGGGCTGCGACCCGCGCAGCGGTGGAGCGTGGGGGCTTTTTCAGCCGCGCGGCGACGGCTCCCGAGCGGGTGGTACTGGTCATGGCCGAAACCGGTGCGCGCTACACCGCTGGCGAGGTGGCCCGCAGCGCCTTGCAGATGGCGCAGTGGCTCCATGCCCAGGGGCTGCAGGCAGGCGAGCGTTTCGCGGTGGTGCTGGAAAACCGTGTCGAAATCCTGGCCTTGGCCCTGGCGGCCCGGCAGGCGGGCCTGTATGCCGCCGTGCTCAGCACCCACCTGACGCCAGCCGAGGTGGCCTACATCGTGCAGGACTGCGGCGCGCGGCTGGTGGTGGTATCGCACAAGACCCTGCCCCAGCTCGCTGAACTGCAGGCCATCCATCCTCTGCCTTGCTGGACGGTGGACGAAGCCACGCCGCAGGCGCCTTCGCTGCCGGCCGCGCTGCAGGCCCTGCAAGGCCCGCCGGCAGACTTTGCCGACCGCCCGCTGGGCCGCGACCTGCTGTATTCCTCGGGCACCACGGGCCGGCCCAAGGGCGTGCTCAAGCCCCTGTGGCCCGCCGCGCTGCGCGGCCAGGCCGACCCCGAGGCGCTGGGAACCGCCCGCATCATGGGCATGGACGAGCACACCGTCTATCTGTCGCCCGCGCCGCTGTACCACGCCGCGCCGCTGCGCTACACACTGCGCGTGCTCGAACTCGGCGGGCAGGCCGTGGTCATGGAGCGTTTTGACGCCGAGACCGCGCTGGCGCTGATCGAGCGCTACCGCGTCACCCACAGCCAGTGGGTTCCCACCATGTTCGGCCGCATGCTCAAGCTGCCCGAAGAGGTGCGCCGGCGCTACGACCTGTCCAGCCACCGCGTGGCCATCCACGCGGCCGCGCCCTGTCCGGTGGATGTGAAGCGCGCCATGCTCGACTGGTGGGGCGACATCCTGATGGAGTACTACGCGGGTTCCGAGGGCTGCGGCACCACCATGATCAATTCAAACGAGTGGCGCCAGCGCCCCGGCTCGGTGGGTCGGCCCACCACGGGGCAGCTGCACATCGTGGATGACGACGGCCGGGAGCTGCCCGCAGGCGAGATCGGCCAGGTGTATTTCTCGGGTGGCGGGCAGTTCAGCTACCTCAACGACCCCGAGAAGACCCGCCAGGCCATCAACGAGCGCGGCTGGATCACCTATGGCGACATCGGCCATGTGGATGCCGAGGGCTACCTTTACCTGAGCGACCGCCGGGCGGACCTGATCCTCTCGGGCGGCGTCAACCTCTACCCGCAGGAGATTGAGAACGCGCTGGCGCGCCACTGTGGTGTGCAGGAGGTGGCCGTGGTCGGCGTGCCCCACCCCGACTTTGGCGAGGTGCCGCTGGCAGCCGTGGTGCTGCGTCCGGGCGCCGAGGGCTCGCCCGCCACGGCCCGCGCCATCGCCGAGCAGGCCGCCGAGGTGCTGGCGCGCATGAAGCTGCCCCAGCGCGTGGTGTTTGTCGATGCCCTGCCGCGCCTGGAGACCGGCAAGCTGCTGCGCCGCAAGCTCAAGGAGCGCTTTCGCGACGAGCCGCAGGCGGGCTTTGCCCTGCGCTAGAGCCGAATTCGACCATTGTTTTACCCTGAGACCGCGACCATGCAAGACCTGATCCAGCGCACCGTTTACCGTGAAGACCATGAACAGTTCCGTGACGCCGTGCGCCACTTCTTCGACAAGGAAATCGTGCCGCACCTGGCCGAGTGGGAGCGCAACGGCATCGTGCCCAAGGAAGTGTGGCGCAAGGCCGGCCGCGAGGGGCTGCTCAACACCATGCTGCCCGAGCCCTACGGCAGCGGCGGCGACTTCGGCCACGCGGCGGTGCTGATCGAGGAAGTGGGCCGCACCAACGCCACGGCGCTGGGTTTCCCGCTGCACTCGGACATCGTTGCGCCCTACATCTACGCCTACGGCAACCAGGAGCAGCACGACCGCTGGCTGCCCAATATGGCCGCCGGTGAAATGATCGGTGCCATCGCCATGACCGAGCCCGGCGCGGGCAGCGACTTGAAGTCGGTGCGCACCACCGCCAAGCGCGAAGGCGACCACTACCTCATCAACGGCGCCAAGACCTTCATCACCAACGGCATCAATTCCGGGATCGTCATCGTGGTCTGCAAGACCGCGCCCGAGTTGGGCGCCAAGGGCGTGTCGCTGATCGTGGTCGAGGAAGGCGCGCCGGGCTTCAGCAAGGGCCGCAAGCTCGACAAAATCGGCCTGATGGGGCAGGACACCTCCGAGCTGTTCTTTGACAACGTCAAGGTGCCCGTGGGCAACCTGCTGGGCGAAGAGAACATGGGCTTCAAGTACCTGATGCAGGAGCTGGCCCAGGAGCGCCTGGTGGTGGCAGTGCGCGCGGCCAGCTGCATCGAGTCCTTCCTGCAGAAAACCATAGCCTACACGCGCGAGCGCAAGGCTTTCGGCCAGACCGTGTTCGAGTTCCAGAACACGCGCTTCAAGCTGGCCGAGGCCAAGGCCCAGGCCACCATGCTGCGCACCTTCGTGGACGAATGCATGAAGCTGCACATGCGGCGCTTGCTGACCCCCGAGCGCGCCGCCATGGTCAAGCTCAACGCCACGGCGCTGCAGAACAAGCTGCTCGACGAGTTCCTGCAGCTGCACGGCGGCTACGGCTACATGACCGAATACCAGGTGGGCCGCGCCTGGACCGACGCGCGCATCGGCCGCATCTACGGCGGCAGCGACGAGATCATGAAGGAAATCATCGCAAGAACACTTTGACCCCCCTGAGCCGCTTCGCGTCATCCCCCCGGGGGACGACGCCCTCACCGCGGGGCGGCCCTTGCTCGGCGTCCCGCCGACAGGTCGCGCCAGTTTTGACGGGCCGTCGGCAACACATCACGGAACTACACCCACCCAAGGAGACAACACCATGGCATTCACCCGGCGTAAGACCCTGACCCAATGGCTGCCCCTGATCGCGCTGGCCGCCACCTGCGGCGTAGGCGGCGTACAGGCGCAGGATCCGTACCCCAGCAAACCCATCCGCGTCGTCGTGCCTTACCCGGCCGGAGGCGGCACCGACACCATTGCCCGCCTGATCGGCGTGCAGCTCTCCCAGCGCTTGGGCCAGCCCGTGGTGGTGGAAAACAAGCCCGGCGCCAGCGGCATCCTGGGCAACGACATCGTGGCCAAGGCACCGGGCGACGGCTACACCGTGCTGATGGGCATCACCGCCGTGGTGCAGATCCCGGCGCTGTACAAGAAGGTGCCCTACAAGCTCGGTGACCTGGCGCCGGTGTCGCAGATCGCCAAGTCGGCCGACCTGCTGATGGTGCCGCGCAGCACGGGCGTGACCACGCTGCAGCAGTTCGTGGACAAGGCCAAGGCGGCGCCCGGCACGCTGAATTTCGGCAGCTACGGCAACGCCACCTCGTCACACATGAACGGCGAGCGCTTCAAGCAGAAGGCCGGCATCGACATCACCCACATCCCCTACCAGGGCTCGGGGCCGGAAGTGGCGGCACTGCTGGGCGGGCAGCTGACACTGGCCTTCGTCGATGCCACAGCGGCCTACCCGCACATCAAGTCTGACAAGGTCAACATCCTGGCCGTCACCGGCTCCCAGCGCCACCCCGCGCTGCCGCAGGTGCCTACCATGACCGAGTCCGGCTACCCCGGCCTGGAGGCCAATGGCTGGTTCGGCATGTTCGTGCCCGCTGCCACCCCCAAGGTCATCGTGGACAAGCTGGGTGCCGAGGTGGCGGCCATCGTCAAGTCGCCCGAGCTGCACAAGCGGCTGACCGACATGGGGCTGATTGCCGTGGGCTCGCTGCCCGATGAGTTCAAGCCCGTGGTGGAAAAAGACGCAGCCCACTGGAAGGCCGTCGCCGAGTCGGCCAAGATTTCCATGGACTGACGGCGCCACGCCGCTGCACTCATCACCCCCATAAAAACAGGAGACAAGACATGACACGTGGCACCCACCCCCCGTACTGCAACCGGCGCCAGCTGCTGGCCCTGGCGGCAGGCGCTGCAGCCTCAGGCCCGCTGGCCGTGCTGGCGCAGATACCAACCAGCTTCGCCACACGCCCGGTGCGGGTGGTGGTGCCCTTTGCCGCAGGCGGCGCCACCGATGTCATCACGCGGGTGCTGGGCGAGCGCATGGCGCAGCGCTTCGGCCAGTCCGTGGTGGTGGACAACAAGCCCGGCGGGGGCGGCGTGATCGCCGGCGAAGCCGTTGCCAAGTCGGCACCCGACGGTTTGACGGCGCTGCTGGGCACCACCTCCACCATGCTGTCCAACCGGTACATCTTCAAGAAGATGCCGTTCGACCCGTTGACCGACATGACCCCGCTGGTGCGGGTTTGCCTGGCACCCATTGCGCTGGTGGTGACGGCCGACGTGCCCGCGCAGAACATGCAGGAATTCATGGCCTGGATCAAGGCCCACAAGGGCAAGCTGTCTTACGGTTCCTACGGCATTGGCTCGCACGGCCAACTGGCCTGCTCCACGCTCAGCGAGATGGCGGGCGCCGACATGGCGCATGTCGCGTACCGGGGCGAGGCGCCCATGGTTGCGGATCTGCTGGGCGGGCAGGTCAAGATCGGCATGGGCAGCCTGCTGTCGCTCAAGGCGCATATCGACAGCGGCAAGCTGCGCGCCCTGGCAGTGACCGGCCCGCGTCGCGTACCGCTGCTGCCCGATACGCCCACCTTTGCGGAAGCTGGCTTCAAGCAAGACGCACTGTCCATCGTCGGCTGGCTGGCCATCGCTGCGCCCAAGGGCCTGCCGGCAGACGTGGCGCGCCAGTGGGCCGAAGCCGCCAACAGCGCCGTGGCCAGCCGCGAAGGTATGGCGCGCATCATCGCCGCTGGCTTTATTCCCGTGGACGACGACACGCCCGCAAAGTTTGCCCAGGCGTGGGCACAAGAGGGTCCGATCTGGGGCCGTCTGCTACAGGCCGCAGGCGTGCAGCCTACCTGACCAGCGCCACCGCCCGCATCGCCTACGCCCCGGCAGGCTTGGACTGGCGGGGTACCAGCTTGAAGCTGCCGGTGGCCAGCGCCACCAGGGTGCCATCCTCGGCGCGCACCTCGCCGCGCGCAAAGCTGATGGAACGCCCGCGCCGCTCGCAGCGCGCGGTGGCGATCAAATCCCCGCTGCCCGCAGCAACATAGTGCAGCGTCAGGTCAATCGTGGCCACGCCATACGTGGCAGGGTCGTGTGCACGCGCGGAAGCGGCCAGGGTGCAGTCCAGCAGCGTGGCGATAGAGCCGCCATGCACCTCGCCGCGGCTGTTGGCCTGATCCGGCTGGAAGCCCATGCGCACCTGGGCCATGTCGTTGCCGATGCGCTCGCCGCGCAGCGCCATGGCGCGTGCCATGGCCATGGGCAGGCCGAAGAACATGTCGGGGGCTTCGCCGGCGAAGGGGTTCAGGGGAATGTCGGTAGTGATGGCAGACTGTTTTTGCATGAAGGGGATTGTGAGTTGTTCATGGCGCGCCCGCGCGGCACGGCCCAGGCGCGGGCAGCCGCGCAAGGGCCGCCCCGCCGCGCTGGCTGCGTCCCCCTGCCCGGCGAAGCCGAGAGCGGGGGGAAGCCGCGTAGCGGCTCAGGGGGGTGTCAATCCACTCTCGCGCCCGTGGACTTGACCACGGCGGCCCAGCGCGTGATCTCGCGCTCGATGTGCGCCTGCAGCGCCTCGGGCGTGGAGCCCACGGGCTCGTAGCCGCCGGCGGCCAGTTGCGCCTGCAGCGGGGGCTGGCGCAGCGCGGTGGCGATTTCGCGGCTCAGGCGCTGGGTGATCTCGGGCGGTGTGCCGGCCGGCGCGATCAGCGCGTACCAACCCGTCACGTCGAAGCCGGCAATGCCCTGCTCCTGCACCGTCGCCACCTCGGGCGCCAGCGCCGAGCGCTGCTGGCTGGTGACGGCCAGCGCGTGCATGCGGCCGCCGCGGATGTGCGGCATGGAGGTGGAGATGCTGTCGAATGTGAGGTCGATGTCGCCGGCCAGCATGGCGTTGACCACGCCGGCGCTGCCCTTGTACGGCACGTGCGTCATCTTGACCCCGGCGATGCTGCTGAAGTATTCGGCCGCGAGGTGCCCGGTGTTGCCGTTGCCGGCCGAGCCGAAGGTGAGCTTGCCCGGCGCGGCCTTGGCGGCCTGTATCAGCTCCTGGATGTTCCTGGCGGGCAGCTTGCCACTGGCCGCCACGACCATGGGCAGGTTGGCGACCAGAGACACGGGCGCGAAGTCCTTGCGCGTGTCGTAGGGCAGTTTCGGGTAGAGGCTGTCGTTGATGGCATGCGCGGCCAGCACCATGAGCACCGTGTAGCCGTCGGGCTTGGCGCGCGCCACATACTGCGAGGCCAGCGTGCCGCCGGCGCCCGGCTTGTATTCCAGTACCACCGTCTGCCCCAGCTGCTGCTGCAGCTGCACGGCCAGCGGCCGGCCCAGCAGGTCGGCGCTGCCGCCGGGCGGGTAGGGGATCACGAGCTGGATCGGCTTGGCGGGCCAGGCATCCGCCGCATGGACAGCGGGGGCCAGCAGGGCGCTGGCGCCCAGGGCCAGGCTGGCAAGCAAGGCGCGGCGCAGCCGCGAGGAGTGGGGCAAGGACATGGCAGTCTCCTGGTCGGGGTGGGGGAAAATCAGTCGGCGACCGGGGTGGCCTGCAGGTACTGCTCGCGCAACTCACGTTTGAGCACCTTGCCGATCTCGCTGCGCGGCAGGCGCTCGGCCAGCCGCAGGTCGGCCACGCGCTGGGTCTTGCCCACGCGGGTGTTGAGCCATTCGCGCAGCTCCCCGGCGGCGGGCTGCATGCCGGGGCGCGCCACCACGTAGGCCACGGGGGTCTCGCCCCACTGCTCGGAAGGCACGCCGACCACGGCGCACTCGGCCACCTCAGGGTGCTGGCACAGCACGGCCTCGATGTCGCTCGGGTAGACGTTGAAGCCGCCCGTGATGATCATGTCCTTCTTGCGGTCGCCCAGCACGATGAAGCCGTCCGCGTCCAGCCGGCCCACGTCGCCGCTGCGGATGTAGCGCCGGCCCTCGGCGTCGAACCACTCGGCCTCGCGCGTCTTGCCCTCCAGGCGGTGGTAGCCGCTCATCATCCCGGCCGAGCGGCCCACGATCTCGCCTTGCTCGCCCGGCGGCAGCTCGCGCCCCTGCTCGTCGATGAAGCGGATGTCGGCGCCCTCGCCGGGGCGGCCCACGGTGTGCAGCTTGGTCGGGTGGTCGTGGCAGTGCAGCTCGCAGCGCACGCCGCCCTCGGTCATGCCGTAGTACTCGATGAGCCGGCCCGGCCAGCGCCGCAGCACCTCGGCCTTGAGCACGGCGCTGAAGGGCGCGCTGGTGCAGAACTTGTGCTGCAGCCGGCTCAGGTCCGTGCCGTCGAAGGCCGGGCAGGCCATCAGCCGCTGGTACTGCACGGGCACCAGCATGGTGTGGGTGGCGCCGTGCTGCTGGGCCAGCGCCAGGTAGCGCGCGGCATCGAACTTGCGCATCAGCACCAGCGTGCCGCCCAGGGCCAGCGTGGGCAGGGCCGCCACCAGCGTGGTGTTGGAATACAGCGGTGTGGCGCACAGCGAGACGGCATCGGGCCCGTAGCCATTGACGACGGCGCGGCGCACATGGGCCCAGCGCATGGCCCAGGACTGCACGATGCCCTTGGGCACGCCCGTGGTGCCCGAGGAATAGATCACGTTGAACGGCCAGTCGGGAGCGGGCGCGATGGGCGCGGGCGCTGCATCGCCGGCGGCCAGCCATTGCGACCAGGGCTCGCCCGCTTCGTTCGCATCGTCCAGGGCCACGCAACGCAGCGCGGTGCCGGCGTGCAGGGGCCATTGCGTGGCTACCTCGCGGTCGCGCAGCACCAGGTGCGCGCCGCAGTTGTCCAGCATGGCGCTCAGGTGCGCGGCCGTGGCCGAAGGGGCCAGCGGCGCCACGGCCACGCCGGCGCGCAGCGCGCCCAGGTAGGCCAGCACATACTCCACCGAGGTGCCGGCGCAGATGGCCACCACGTCGCCGGGCTTCAGGCCGTCGCGCTGCAGGCTGCGGGCCACGCGGTGCATGCCGGCGCACAGCGCGGCGTAGTCCAGGCGCTGATCCTCCAGGACCAGGGCGGTGTGGCCGGGGCGGTGCGCGGCCTGGCGCTCTATCAGTTCGGGCAGCGAACCAAAGGGCTGGGCCAAAAGGTGTTCGATGTCTGCGTGCATGGTCATGGCTATTCGAGCGAGAGGCCGGCGGCCTTGACGATCTGCGCCCAGCTCTTGCGCTCCTGGGCGATGAAGGTGTCGTACTCGGCCGGCGTCTCGCCGCCGGGCACTCCGCCCAGATCGGCAAAGCGCTGGCGCACCTCGGGCGTCTGCATGACCTTGCGCGCCGACTGCTGCAGGCGCTCGACCAGCGCGTCGGGCGTGCCGGCCGGCGCCAGCAGGCCGAACCAGGCCGTGACCTGCATGGGCACGCCGGCCTCGGTCATGGTGGGCACATCGGGCAGCTGCGCCGAGCGCGTGCCGCTGGTGATGGCCAGCGCGCGGAACTTGCCTGACTTGATGTGCGGCATGGAGCTGGGCAGGTTGTCGATCATGAAGTCCACCTGCTGGCCCAGCAGCGCCGTCACGGCCGGCGCCGCGCCGGGGAAGGGCACCAGGGTCACGTCGATGCCCGCCTTCTGGCGGAACATCTCGGAGGACATGTGGGGCGACTGGCCCACGCCCGAAGTAGACACGTTCAGCCGGCGTGTCTTCGCCAGGCTGACCAGCTCCTTCACGCTGCGCACGGGCGAGTCGGCATGGACCACCAGGATGTTGGGCACCGAGATCACGTTGGTGATGCCGCGCAGGTCGCTTTCCTTGTAGCTGAGCTGCTTGTAGAGGCTGAAATTGATGGCAATGGGGCCGATGTTGCCCATCAGCAGCGTGTAGCCGTCGGGCTTGGCGCGCGCCACCTGCGCGGTGCCGATGCTGCCGCCGCCACCGCCCTTGTTCTCCACCACGATGGAGGTGCCCAGGTCCTTGCCCATCTTCTCGGCCAGCACGCGCGCCGCGATGTCGGTGGTGCCACCGGCTGCGGCCGGCACGACCATGGTGATGGGGCGTTCGGGCCAGTCGGCCCAGGCGGCCAGAGGCAGGGCGGCCAGGGCGGCCAGCATGCAGCGTCGAAAAATCATGGGGACTCCTTGGGGCGCGCCTTGGCCTCGGCGAGGTCTGTGGCGCAGGAGTCCAACGATAGCCATGCCCACCGCGATCCGCACCTAGGGTTTGGGAGCGAATGGCTTTGCCATTGGCAAAGCCCCGCTTTCGCGCGCGCAAAGCAATGGCCCGGTGCGGGCAGAAAAAAAGGGCGGCCCGCAATGGGCCGCCCTTCCTGGCAAGCGCCGCAATCTTCAGGGGTACAGCCCGCGCATCTCGCGCGCATGCAGGATGCGTGTGCAGGCGACGATGAAGGTGGCGGTGCGCAGGCTCACCTTGTGCTCCTGCGCCACCTGCCAGATGCCGGCGAAGGCATCTTTCATGATGCGTACCAGGCGTGCGTTGATCTCGTCCTCGCTCCAGAAGAAGCTGGAAAAGTCCTGTACCCATTCGAAATAGCTCACCGTCACGCCGCCGGCGTTGGCGATCACGTCGGGCAGCACCAGCACGCCCTTGTCGTGGAGGATGTCGTCGGCCTCGGGGGTGGTGGGGCCGTTGGCGCCTTCGATCACCAGGCGCGCCTGGATCTTGCCGGCGTTGGTGGCGGTGATCTGGGTTTCCAGCGCCGCCGGGATCAGGATGTCGCAGTCCACGCCCCAGAATGCATCGTTGTCGAGCCGGTCCGCGCCGGCGAAGCCGCCCACGCCGCCGGTTTCCTTCACATGCGCGAGCAGGGCGGGTACGTCCAGGCCCCCGTCGCGGTAGAGGCTGCCGGTATGGTCCTGCACGGCCACCACGTGCGCGCCGGCCTCGGCAAACAGCCTGGCGGCCGTGCCGCCCACGTTGCCAAACCCCTGCACGGCCAGCCGCGCGCCCTCGATCTTCAGGCCGATGTGGTGCGCCGCCTCCACGCCCACGGTGTATACGCCACGGCCGGTGGCCTCATTGCGCCCGAGCGAGCCGCCCAGGTCCACGGGTTTGCCGGTGACCACGCCGGTGGCGGTTTCGCCGACGTTCATCGAATACGTGTCCATCATCCACGCCATGATCTGGCCGTTGGTGTTCACGTCGGGTGCGGGAATGTCCTTGGACGGGCCGATGATGATGCCGATCTCGCTCGTGTAGCGGCGCGTGAGGCGTTCGAGCTCGCCCATCGAAAGTTTCCTGGGATCGACCCGGATGCCGCCCTTGGCGCCACCGTAGGGCACGTTCACCGCTGCGTTCTTGACCGACATCCAGGCCGACAGCGCCATCACCTCCGACAGGGTCACGTCCTGGTGGAAGCGCACGCCGCCCTTGCCCGGGCCGCGGCTGGTGTTGTGCTGCACGCGGTAGCCCTCGAAGTGGGCGATGGCGCCGTTGTCCATTTCAATCGGCACGTCCACGATCAGGATGCGCTTGGGGCGCTTGAGCGTTTCCACCCAGCGCGCCAGGCTGCCCAGGTAGGGGGTGACGCGGTCCACCTGCTGCAGGTAGTTGCCCCAGGGGCCGAGGTGGCTGGCGTCGAGGTACGACGGCAAGGTGTGTGCGGTGGCAATGCTGCCGGGCGTTCCGGTGGTATTCGACATGGCGGGTTCCTTGTGGGATCAGTTCAAGGGGATGAAGCTTATGCCTGCGGCGCCGGGCTGTCCAAGGCCGGTGCGTCACGGGGTTATGCGTCGTTTGCATAATGTTTCCCGTGTTCGGTGCTGTCTCTTTTGGCGCACTTCAAAGCAGCTGAAAACGCTTAACAGACGGTAAATACGGCCATAAATGGCATGAAAATCAGTCATTCCACCGTGAAATGCTCCAGCCCCGGGTCGCCCGGCGGATAGCGCAGGTCCAGGTTCTGCAGCACCTCGCGCAGCACGGTGGCGATCATCAGGTTGCGGTGCGTCTTGGAGTTGGCGGGCACGATGGTCCAGGGCGCCCAGGGGGTGTGCGTGGCCGCCAGCAGTGTTTCGTAGGCCTTCTGGTAGTCGGCCCACTGCTTGCGCACGGCGATGTCGCCCATGTCGAATTTCCAGTGCTTGGTGGGATCGTCCAGGCGCTCCTGCAGTCGCTCGCGCTGTTCCTCGAAGCCGATGTGCAGCATGAACTTCACAATGACCGTGCCGGTCTCGCTGAGCATGCGTTCGAAGTCGTTGATGTGGGCCAGGCGCTGGCGCTGCTGCTCGGGCGTGATCCAGCCGTTGACCACCGGCACCAGCACGTCTTCGTAGTGGCTGCGGTTGAACACCGTCAGCTCGCCGGCACCCGGCACCTGCTGGTGGATGCGCCACAGGTAGTCGTGGGCGCGCTCGGGCTCGGTGGGCGCCTTCCAGCCAACGGCGTGCACCCCCAGGGCGCTCATGCTGCCGAACACGCCGCGCACGGTGCCGTCCTTGCCCGAGGCGTCGGTGCCCTGCAGCACCACCAGCAGCTTGTAGCGCCGGTCGGCATACAGCAGGTCTTGCAGCGTGTCGAGTTCGATCGCCAGGGCCTGCACGGCTTCCTTGGCCTGCGCCTTCTCGCTGTCCATGAATGGCGTGGCGTCAGGGTCGTAATCCTTCAGCGAGAGCGGTTTGGGGCCGTTGCCATTGGCCGGCCGGGGCTGCCACGCGGCCCAGCGCTTGGCAAGGGCCTTGTCGCTGCTTTGAAAGGGGGAGTTGCTCATGGTCGTTTTTTTGGTGGGTGGGGCGGCCAGCTTGGCGCAATGCGCCGGGCCGGTCAATGCACGCTTTCAGCACACAGAGGCATTGCTATGCAATGAATAGCTTCTGGCGATTGATGGGTAAGCGCCACAGCCATTTTGGGCCGTCAATCAGGCCTGCGCACCCGGTGCACCCTGCTGTGCGATCAGCTGCACAAAGCGCCGCGCGCCCAGGCCCAGCGGGCGCTCTTTGGACCAGACCACGTCCACCCACAGTGCCACGCCGTTGCTGAGGTTTTCAAACGGCATCTCCACCAGCGAGCCGGCCGCGATGCGCGGCTGCACCAGCGCGCGTGGCTGCCAGCCCCAGCCCAGGCCCGCCTCGATCAGGCCCAGCGCAGCCAGGTGGCTGTCGGTGCGCCAGTGGTGGCGGGCAAACACAAAGCGCGGGTCGGTCTGCGCCAGGTCGCGGCTGGCCACCACGATCTGGCGCGTGGTGGTGAGGTGTTCCTCGCGCAGCTGGGCGCGCTCGGGCGCCTCGCCGCGGGCGGCTGCGGCCGCCCGCGCGGCGGCCAGCACCGGGTGCTGGCGCGCCATCACGGCCACCAGGGTTTCGCTGCCCACTTCCTGAAAGCCCTCGCGCCCGTCGATGCTGGGGCGCTCGAACGCCAGCGCCAGCTGCGCCCGCCCGCTGTGCAGCAGCGCCAGGGCATCCTCCTGCGGTGCGGCCAGCACCTCCACCTGCAGCAGCGGATATTGCTGCGCCAGCGCGGCCAGCGGCGCCGTCCAGCGCGCCGCCAGCAGCTCGGGGGCGATGGCCAGGGTAAGGCGCTCCTCCAGGCCCTGTGTGAGCGCCAGTGCCTGGGCATTGAGCTGGCGCAGCTGCGCGGCCAGTAGCCGCGCCTGCGGCTCCAGCGCCCGGGCAGCGGCGGTGGGGCGGGGCTCGCGGCCGCTGCGGTCGAACAGTTGCACGTCGAGCTCGGCCTCCAGGTGGGCCATGGTCATGCTCACGGCCGAGGGCACCCGCGACAGCGCCCGCGCCGCCGCCGAAAACGAGCCCCGGTCGAGCACCGCCAGAAACACCTGCACGCTGTCGGAAGAAAAGGCCATGGCCTGCCAACCTGTCAATAAACCTGAAACAAGCTGACTTTATATATCAGCAATCCGCACATAAAGTGCCGCCATGACCGTGCATGCCCCCGTGACCCTGTCCGTTTCCCCGCACCCCGCCGCCCCCGGCTTGCAAGGCGTGCGCCGCCGCGTGCTGTATGTGACTTTGTACGAACTCATCGCCATTGCCGTGGCAACCTGGGGGCTGGCAGTGCTCACGGGCCAGAGCGCCGCGCATTCCAGCGTGGCATCGGCGGCCGCCTCGGCGGTGGCGGTGGTCTGGAACCTGCTGTTCAACTGGGCGTTCGAGCGCTGGGAATCGCGCCAGGCCGTGCGCGGGCGCAGCGTGCGCCGCCGCATCGCCCATGCCATCGGCTTCGAGGGCGGCCTGGTGTTCACGCTGGTGCCGCTGTTTGCCTGGTGGTTCAACGTGAGCCTGTGGCAGGCCTTCGTGATGGACCTGGCGCTCATCGTTTTCTTTCTTTGCTATACCTTTGTCTTCAACTGGGGGTTTGACCGGGTGTTTGGGCTGCCGGCGTCGGCGCAAGGTTCGGTGAATTCGCAGCACGTGGGCGCGTAACAGGCGCTATGTAAAAAAGAGCTGCCAGCGCTGGCAGCTCTTTTCACGTTGGCCCACGCAGGGGCGTGGCCGTTTACTTACGGCCGGCGAAGATGAAGCCGGCGGTTTGCGATGGCAACAGCCCCATGGCGATCAGCGCTCCGCCCTCGTAATAGGCCACTCCGGAAGCGGTGGCACCGTCGCCCAGGGTGCAAGTCGCTCCTGTGAAGGTGATGCGCAGATCAAAGATGTTCTTGCCGCTGGCCCGGGGTGCGGCCGAGCCGCTGGCGCTGCACCCCAGCGATGGCGGAACGCTGATGGCACCCG